>Ga0302253_1000055_pt1 | contig 132223 bp, 113 predicted proteins | sample AAG_RA_Trp_MG_FD_193537 | JGI IMG/M metagenome (GOLD analysis project Ga0302253, IMG submission 193537) | Enriched activated sludge microbial communities from anaerobic digester in WTTP, New Holstein, Wisconsin, United States - AAG_RA_Trp | ecosystem: Engineered > Bioreactor > Anaerobic >... | reverse complement strand
TTGCTCTCAATTCAGGAAATTCCGTTCGGCCTACGGCCTCACTCCATTTCCTGAATTGGACCCCGGATCAACAGTCTATGGAGAAAACCACTAAGTTTTAACTGGTACCAAAAACGGGGGCCGGTCAAGAGTAGCTATCTCTCTTTGAGTCAACCACACTGTACCATCAATAGCTCGCAGGTTAATTGTGGTTAATCCGTCATCGGTTTGATATAGAATCAATTCGCCTTTATTCAATATTTATTTCCTTCACAAATTTTAAATCACAAATAAATTGATTTTTTTATAGCATAGCGAAACTATACAAAAAAAGGAAACTATTTTAAAAAAGTGTGTTCCGGATAATCAGGAAAGTATTCATAAATAAAATATTATTTACAAGAAAGGATATTGCAAATATGTTGGTGGGCCCAGATGTCGCCACTTTGAACCTTTTATCCGAGGATTTAAAATTGCTTTATGAGTTTAATCGATGGGTAAAATGTGCATAAGAAATAGACTAAATAATATATAAATTTCCATTAATAATATAATGACATGGCATACTTTTTTCATATTCAATTTTTTATCAATAGTCTCATTTAGACAATCTTGCTATTTGTAACTTTCGGCAGGTAAATCGGAAGAACACGATGATTTGCGTTTGCGGAAAGGGCTAAACAACAACAGCAGAATATCTGATTTCTTCATGTGACGCCCTAACGAGTACAATAATTTAAACGTATTTATCGGACGAATGAAAACCCGGTATGCGAATAACATCGCATATCCTCGCTTACGTATATTGTTGATATCTTCGCTGTCAAGGGTAGTGGAATCGATATCGGAACACTTGAACCATTTGTACCAATCTTTGTCGTCATTGATGATTCCCCGTTCAACGTATTCCTGCCACAACGGTGTACCGCGATACACACATAACCGGTTGAATCCGAACGTATCGAGCTTAAGACGTGCCGCAAACTTGAAACTTTCCATAATATCATTTTGGGTTTCGTCGGGCGAACCGATCACAAAAAAACCGTGAGCGCGTTTGATACCGAACCTCTTCGCTTCATTTATTGCATGGGTAACCTGTTTTATGCTCTGCCGTTTATTCAATCGGTCGAGTACTTTTTGCATACCTGATTCAATACCGAAAGCCAGATAACTGCAATTCGCTTCTTTCATCAGTTTGAAATATCTCATACCTACTGAATCCACTCGTCCTTCACATCCCCACTGGAACTGCAAATTGCGCTCGATTATACCTTCACATATCTTTTTAATACGGTCGCTGTCGATGAGAAAATGGTCGTCAGTCATATAGATCGACCGATACCCCATATCGTTGATCTGTTGCATTTCACCAAGTACATGCTCCGGCGACCGGCAACGCCATTTCCCTTGATTGATTATCGGAATACCGCAATATACACACGAAAACGGACATCCTCGCGATGTCTGTATAGTACAAAATTTGTCGAGAGATAATACCGCCGGCACATCTAGAGGTAACGATTCGATATATTCTATCGGCAAACTGGTTCTATCAGGATAAGGAAACTTATCGAGATTCTGGATGAGCGGACGTCGCGGATTAGATATGACCTGTGAACCTTTACGCCACACCAATCCTTCAACAACAGCCGGGTTGTCAAGGTTATCGAGAAAATCCGTCAGCAATTCTTCTCCTTCGCCCACACAGATATAATCAACTTCATGACAATCTTTCAAGACATTCTCAGCGTTCATAGTGACAAACGGACCACCCAGAATAATAGGGCTGTCACCTGCATCAGGTTTTATATCATGAATCAATTTCTTGGCAGTACCATAGGTTGTGGTTGACAGGATAGAAATACCGATCATATCGGGTTTTTCTTCTCTGATAGCAGAACTGATATCTTTGGCTTTCATTTGAGGATGACATGTATCGAACAATCGAACTCTGTGACCATGTTGTCGCAACACTGGAGCCAGTGTTTGTATTCCAAGCGGTGGCATGGCCATAACTTTGACTATGTTATCTCCCGGTTTCGAACCACCCTTCTTTTCAGGAAGTAACTTGTAAAAATCGTCATCTCTCACGTATACCAGAAATATGTTCATATAGAATTACTTTTTAAATTAGTATGTCTTTTTCTTATTCATTATATCAGATTAAAAACAGTAACAAGGTTGCTGTTTTTCCGGAAAATCTATCTATAAGTAATTTCCCACAATATAAATATAGGTAATATTTATATATATTCAGCTCAAATATTATAAACTTTTTTGCAGGTTTATCAATATAAATATGAAAATCGGAAGATTCTTCATTAATCCATGGAGATTATTTCATTTTGAGTTAACCACACAGTACCATTAATAGCTCAAAGGTTAAATATGATACCCCACCATCTATTTAATACAAAATCGATTCTGTTTTATAGCCCGCCTCAAATCGAGGTCAAATTGTAGTTATATATATGGGGGGATGAATTATCCTAGCGATTTGAATCAGGAGGTTATTATGGATCCGTAAATTTGTCTAAAAATGATTAACGATATTAATGAAATCAAAAAAATCGGGGCATATGGAGAATGGATTGGTGTGTTTACGAATTTAAGGAATACTTAAGATTTTTACTAAAAGAGTAAATACTAAATATATTCGCGATAAACAACATATATAACCATTTGTGGATGACAAAAAAAACCTACTTATTTGAGTCAAAAAAGTAGCAAAAAACCGTATAGAAGTGGTGGACCCAACGATCCAAACTTTGAACACTTTATCCAATGATTTGAAAGCCATTTATGAATTTAACAAGCTGATTAAAAGCGCATAACCGGAGCGATTGAAAAACTCCGGTTTTTTTGTGCCCGTATCGGGAAAGCTATGTGGTGAGCATGGCGTGAGCCGGCTCGCCACATAATTTACTTGATTGTAGGTACACTAAAGCAGATTAGGCTTATCACTTTGCTAAGGTAACGATGAAATCAGGCAGATTTAAAGTCATTTATAATAAACATATCGTTGAGGTATACGAGTTTGAAGAACCTGTCTGCTTCGGTTACGAGCATATATCGAAATCAAAGTCAACCGATGTATCACCGACAGACGAACAGCAGTCCGAGAACAGGTCGAAATCCGCAATCAGAGCACGAAACAATATCAGACGGTTAGCGATAGCAAATTTCAGCAACAACGACAAATTCCTTACGCTCACATTTGAAAACGGTTCCGTCCCTGATATAACCGATATTGTTATCTGCAATAAAGCGTTCAAAAAGTTTATTATGCGCCTGCGGTATCGTCTGAAAAAATCGGTTAAATATATCGCTGTGGTTGAGTTTCAGGACAAAAACAACCGTGGCGCAATCCATTATCATCTGCTTATCGATATTCCGTTTATTCCTCACGATGAGCTTACGCGTCTATGGGGCAACGGTTTTGTCTGGATAAAAGATATCGCCAAGGTGGATAACATCGGTGCGTATCTGGTTAAGTACATGACCAAAGATAATTTCGATGAACGGCTCAAAGGTCATAAATCATATCAGACTAGTAGGAACCTTGACCGTCCGTTTGAAATTCGGGGCGCAGAAGCAGAGTTGTTGATTGAGAGAATGAAATTGTCTGAGATGCGACCTGTCTACATAGACGGCTACATGAGCAAGCATAACGGAGGGGTTATTTATCGGGAATATAATTTGATGAGGGAGAAAGAATAAAAAAATAAAGTATACTTGAAAGAAAACATAAATGATGTACAATAGGAACTATACTTGTGTAAATATCGTTTCTGTTTATTTTGAGAAATTTCTGTCACACACAGGAAATAAGGAAATTATTATGAATCCTAAGCTACTAATAGTTAGTGTTGAATCAAGAAAAGGCGGAGTGGGTAAAACAACAGCAGCACTAAATTTAGCTAGAATTCTTTTAGAAAAAGAAAACTATAATGTGCTATTTCTTGATGTCGATATTACCGGAACAAATGTAATTGATGGGTTAGATTCACCCTTCTGGAAAGACATATGCCATAAAGTCTCTTATACTGCTAATAATAAATCAGAAGAGGCAAATCTTCTTACGCTTTTCGCAAAACAGTTTATGGCTGGCTTGGGTGTTCCTGTATTAAAAGTGAATGCAGGAAATGATACACAACCTGTTTTAACAATTGACCTTAGAAAAATAAATACTATTGGTTCACAAATCTACAATATCAATGGTTCTAATAATTCTTCACCCTGTATTTGTTCTCCAAGTATTCTTTTTGATGAATTGCATGCTTTTTGGTTTATAGAATTTTTACAAGAAATTTGTCAATTATTCATAACACTTAGTAATGATAAACCCGTTGCTATTATTATCGATAATTCACCAGGATATGTTGGAATTGCTCCAGCTGTTCAAGAATGGTTAACCGACCTTGGTCCCGATATAGGAAAATTTTTGACTGTATCTTCTTTAGATAAACAAGATTTGGTTGCTTGTGAAAAATCTATTCAGAGCATTCATGAATTATATGTGACTAAATGGAGTGCAAGTCGTAATTATCATCGCTTAAAAGAATTTAATAATAATATTCAGCAAGAGATTAACTTGGAGAAAAATCAGGAACAATTTTTACTGCGTTTAATTGAAGCAACTTCAATTAACAAAATATCTAAAAATAATTCTATCTTAAATACGCCTTTTGAATTTTATTTTAATAGTAACAACAAGAAAGAAAAATATTCAAACTCACCAAATATGTATCAGGGAATTGTGATTAATCGAGTTCCCCCTATTATTAAAAAACGTAAAAAATACACCGACATCAATGAATTATTTTATCAAAGTAGACATATCTCTCAGTTTTTATTTAAAAGTAATAAAGAGTATATGGACGTGATGGTTCCATACGATGAATATATTGAATTTCAATTTTTGCGTCCTGACGTTTTTCGAGAATCTAAACCGCATTCCAGAAAAATGATGAGGATTGAAAAAGAATTTATGCGATTTTCTGTCCCAGAAGATTCACCAATTAGAAAAATATTGTACAATCCAGATCTATTCGATAGAAATATGTTCACTAGTGCAAAAGAATATTTAAGAATTATACAAGAAGAAACTCGTAGTATATTTGACCAATATGTCCCTTTTTATTTTAAACGTTATATTCATTTCCTGATAACATCTTAACTGAACTTAAAGAGATTTTGCAGGAACTTTTTAATGAAATGGAGTTTTTCCATGATGAACCATTTCATTGGAATTTTAAAGAATTTGAAAGAGGAGAACTTGACCCAATAGTATATGATTTTCTACGCCAAATTTATTTTCATTTAAAAGAAGAACTTGGCGGAATCGAAGAAAAAAATTTTTCAAATCAAATTATTATGTCATTTCTTCTGATTAGTGGTCTTTTATTTTCAAATTATAAAATCTACCCACATTTTTTTGAAGATTTAAGCCCTTTTTTTATAAAAATTGTAACTATTCAAATATCACATTGGAAATATACGCAACAAGACAAAAATAAACCAAGATTACAAAGATTTCTTGTCGCTGATTCTCTTTCAGAAGAAGATGAAAAAAAATTAGAAATGAGAATGGAAAAATATTTTCGTCGCTTCTATAAGGATAATTTATTCTCAGCGTTATATAACGCATTTTCATCAGCTCAGGCTAGATTACTAGACATTCAACAAGATACTGAATTCTTATTTAAAATGATAAGACGACTTGTAATGAGTGAAGTTAAAAACCTTACATACGTTCCATATGTAAGAGGTGTTGCAAAAAAAGTAATTATAGAAAAAACCTTATCTCATCGGGGTGGTTATGAACAGCTTGCAAAAGAGTTTAGTACGGCTCAATATATGGAAGATTTTTCTGTAGTCTTAGACAAGATTCTAAAGCAATGGAAGGTCTAATATATGAATCTTAGTTTTTCAGACTATCAAAATGGATTATCAAATGGATTATATGCTCCTCCATCAGCATATCGCCCCTTTATGAGTATCAATCGTTCCCAATACAAAGCGTTAGAAGAAATTCATAAGAACAATAAAAACGATGTGTACGGTGCATTTAGAAGCATAAGACAACGAGTAGGGCATGATTATTTTACAAGAATGTATCCATTACAATGCCAAACACTAGATTATTCTCAAATGTCTTTTCCTGCATATAGATTTATCATGCCAGAAGTTTTAACAGATGATTGGCTTGCTATTGTCGATTGGCATAAAAAATTTAAAAGAGACCATGTTGTTCATCAGCCATTAACTGCTTATATAGTTTTAAAATTGTTGACTGGTGGAGGAGACTCTAATAACGCATTTTATATAAATGGTAGTAGTTTACTTGATTTATGTATTGATGAAATTTTAAAATGGGATGCAACCCGTTATTTAAAAGAATATCTTCTTAACACACGAGTTTCGGAAACGGATATATGGCTTGATGGCAGTATATTAGGAAGAAAGTTTTGGAAACATTTATTTGTTGAATCAGCTTATCTTGCAGCGATTTTTCATGACATGGGATATCCTTGGCAATATGTTAATCTTTTAAGCAATAATTTAGACTGTGCTGGCTATCAATCTGATACACCAAACACAAGCACAACAAAATTAATAGAAACTTTAGGTGAACGCTTAATATTTTGTCCTTTAAATGGCTATCGATTTTTAGATCGTAATACACCCGGTACATGGCACCAACGATTAAGCAATATCACGGAAAAAGCTCTACGAAAAACACATGGATTTCCCGGAGCAATTGGCTTTTTATATCTAAATGATGTGCTTCGTGTTTACCCTGATGAACATATTCATCCTATAAAACAATTCTGTGTAGAATGGGCTTCAATGGCTATAATGATGCATGATATGCCAAAAATTTACTGGGGAGAAACTAATGCGGTACCAGAGAATCCACACATGCAATTAAAATTTGATGTCGACCCGTTATCTTGCATAATTGCTTTAGCCGATGAATTGGAAGATTTTTGTAGACCTGTGGCAAATTTTCAAGATATAGACCAAGATGTACGTGTTTCATATCCAATCGCATGTGATTCAACAGTTATCGAAATAGATGATAATACCCTAAAAATAATTTATGGATTTAAAGATAATACCAAACGTATGGAAAAGTTGATAAGGCTACCTAAAGAACATAAAGAATATTTTGACCAGCAATATGGTTTTCTTGATTTATCATCAATAGGAATATCTCGAGTTGAGATGGAAACTCAAAGTGTATAGTGATTCATGCAACAAAAAAAATAAGACATCGACGAGAATGGGTCTCCCCATAACTCGTCGGAGTCGATGGATTATTTTGACTGAGGTTCATCTGCGAACACATCATCCAACCTTGAACGCCAAACTGTCCAAAAATATTATTGACATATCCCGATTTTCAGATTTATGATTTACTCATAGCCTGCAACAAAAAATAGGCTCGTAATAGCGAAATCATAGCCGAATTAGCATCCATTCACGGATTATTAAGTTGCCGATACCGGATGTCCCCCACATAAGATTTTAGAACAGACGAGATTTGAAGATACGCAGGTCGATGATAACTTCAATCTAAACAAAAGGTCTGTTCTATGTTCAATTCTGTAATCCTTTGCATTCAGAAATATACGTTTCATTTCATTGACGAAATTTTTAAAAAATGCGAACATTTATGACAGAGAACATATTACATACAAATCACAGGGTTACACAATGAATGCCATTATCTATTGCAGAGTATCGACTCAGGAACAGGCGGAAACCGGATTCAGCTTAGAAGCACAGGAAGAATATTGCAACGGTTACGCTCAACGACAGGGATATACTGTTCTGAAAACATTCGTCGAGCGAGGCGAAAGCGCAAAGACACTCAACAGAACTCAGTTACAAAAATTGATTCAGTTTTCGCGCGAAAGCTCGTCCGAAGTCGATGTTATAGTGGTTTACAAGCTCGACAGGTTATCCAGAAATCAGCTCAACACGTTACTTTTATTTGAAGAATTCAATCTGTTAGGAATTCGGGTTGAATCTGTAACCGAAAATATAGATGATACGCCGGAAGGTAAATTCATCACGTCGATAATCACCGCTCAAGCTCAGTATGACAACGATAAAAAGTCTCGACGTGTAAAAGACGTAATGAAACGAGCGGTCAAAGAAGGTCGTTGGTGCTGGAAAGCTCCGAAAGGTTACAGTTTCAAGAAAGATCATTTCCGCAAACCGCTTCTGTTCCCTAACTCTGAAAGCCAGTTTATTAAAGAGGCGTTCGAGCTGATAGAAAAAGGAATGTACACGCAAATAGAGATAGCTGAAATGCTGTCTCGAAAAGGATACAAAATCGCCAAACAAACATTGAATAATATTCTGCATAATCCTATCTATGCAGGGCTTATCAGAACGAAATGGTATCCTGAACTTGTCGAGGGAATCCACGAACCGCTTGTATCCAGAGAAACATTTTTTAATGTGCAGAAGATTTTGTCCGGCGACCAAACAACAATCGCACCAAAACAAAAAGTTCACCCCGATTTTCCGCTCCGTGGGTTTGTCTTGTGCCCTGAGTGCCACTCTCCACTGACTGCGAGTATCTGCAAAGGCAACACAACGAAAATCTCTTATTACTGGTGTTGGAAAAATAATTGTATCCCGATGATTCAGCGAGAAGTTATTGAAGAAAAATTCTGTGAGTATCTGAGAAATTTTCAGCCGAAACCTGAAATCATGGAGTTGCTCGAATACAAGCTTGTTCATTACTGGAAAGAGAAGAATCAGAATTATAAGCATCAGCTCAAGCGTGACAAAACAAGGCTCACGGAATTACGGTCGATGAAAGATAATCTGGTCAAAAAACTTTTGCGTGACGTGATTGACGATAAAACATACAAAGAACAGATTGAATGGCTCCAGCAAGAAATACTGGTTCTTGAGGAAACCTGCGAACAGGGCAAAATAATTGATTACGATTTTGAATCGTATGTGGACTATGGCAAACGTTTTCTATCGAATTTATCTGAGATATGGAGAAAGTCGGAGATAAAAATAAAGCAGAGAATACAAAACTTTATATTCCCTGCTCAAATTTATTTCGACGGAATCAACTTTGAACCCCCTCAACTCGTTAGTATATTGAGAGTTATCAAAAATTTTCCGTTTGAATCCAAGTTGGTGGGCCCACAGGGATTCGAACCCCGGACACGCGGATTATGAGTCCGCTGCTCTAACCAGCTGAGCTATGGGCCCGGCAAAACAGATTTATATCTAAAGCATGTGCATTATAAATTAAAATTTCTCTAACTTTCAAGAAGATTTTTTAGTATTATAACTTTTTTTTAATAAAAGATATTTATGTGATCAATAATACGAGATGTTAATCCGTCTTAATTAAAAAAATCTAATTGGATTTAAATATTATGATCGAATCGATAAATTCACCAAAAACAATAAAAATCATGGCGATGGCTATAACGGCATCGGTTCTTTGCTGGATCGGCTGTTTTTTTCCGTATATAAACATGTCTTTGCTCCATGTGGATTGCAGTGTTTATATACTTGGCGCGAAAACCATTCTTTCAGGAGGTATCCCTTACAAAAATTTCGCCGATCATAAACCGCCCGGTATTTATTTCATATACTCTTTGATTCTAAATGTTTTCGGTTCTAAAAACTATACTGCTGTAAACACGTTCGGATTGTTTTTCACACTGGTTTCTACCGGATTGCTGTTTCTCATCACAAAAAAGTTTCTGAACAGGTTTGCCGCCGCCATTGCCATTGCCGTATACCCGCTGATAAGCGTTGTCCTGATGGGCAGAGACGCGATCAACCCGAATACGGAAATCTTTATGGAAACGTTTTCGCTCGCGGGTATATTTTTTGTCCTGATATTTTCTCAGAGCAAAAAAAAGGCTTCGTTTTATATTCCCGGTTTACTGTTCGGATTGGCCAGCACAATAAAACAACCTGCGATGTTCACTTTTTTAGCGGGCATTTTCGCGATAACCATTTTCAGCGCCACTGAAAAATTGTACAGTGTTATCCCAAAACGAATTATCTATTTTGTAGCCGGATTTTTCACAGTCTGGATGTTCACGTGCATGTATTTTTTTATGAACGGGGTGTTTAGTGATTTCTGGTTCTATTGTTTCAAATTCAACTTTATTTACAGCAATATTATTCCTAAAAAAATGGTTTTGTCAGGGCTCATTTCACTTTACCACGAGTTTTTTTTCAAATACCCGTTTGTATTCGCGCCTTATTTCCTGGCGATTCTGCTGTATGTGGTCATTATCTGGAAAGAAAGGTACACAAAATATTTTTTCTCTTCGCTTTTTGTTATAATCTGGCATCTAATGGATACTGCGGGAATATCGCTTGGCGGTATTTTTTATCCCCATTACCTTATCCAATGGATACCTTCCCTGATAGTGTTTGTTCTTATACCGTTTTATTATTTTGTGACCCGGCTTGAGTTTTTGAAAAAACGGATAGAAATCATCGTGGTTGTTTTCGCCGTTGTTCTGGCGGGCAAAATACTTATGGGAGATCAAGTTGAAAAAAGCAAACCGGGTGACGCTCAGAATTATATATCTCCGGTATCGGCATATATTAGTATACGGGATTATGCGAAAGTTTTCGGCTCGGATTTTCTCCAGTATCCATATTATTACAATCCGAAAATGTTTTATGAGACAAAATCTCTCGTTTCGATAATCAGGGATAACACTCCCGAAGACAACCCCTTTTTTGTGTTCGGATTTATGCCTGAATTATATCTTCTTGTCGACCGCCCGCCCGCATCGAGGTTTGTGTATACCGGATTTATAACCGGTTGTTTTACCGCGCTCGGTAACCTTATGGAAATGCCCCAACCGCAACTGGCAAAATTCCATAACAGGTTGAGTGCGGCGCTTATACGCGATCTCGATAAAAACATGCCGAAAGTAATTGTCTGTGTCCCATCGGAATTGAATGTCAAACCCGCCGGTTTTTTCAGTGAATATCTGGCGAAATATTACGATAAACTACAGCGAAAATCTGGTATTAATCTGGAAGTATATATTCGAAAAACAATTTCAAATAACGAATAAATATGCGGAAAAGCCTGCATATTAATCTATACGGAAAATCGTCCAATGACGTGAATCCCTTAGAAAACCATTTTTAAATAGTTTACCGGGGATACAATTCGGCAACTGTGTCTGGTTTCAGTGAATATCTATCAGAAAGAGACTTTCGGGGCTTGTTTTGCTTCTTCTTTGACCTCAAAATAAGGGCGTTGCGAAATACCCATAATCGAAGCGTATAACCTGCCGGGAATCCTGCGGATATAAGAATTCAGTTCTCGAACCGATTCGTTATATCTGCGCCGTTCTACAGATATCCGGTTTTCCGTCCCGGCGAGCTCATACTGGAGCATTCTGAAATTCTGGTCGGCTTTAAGTTGCGGATACTGTTCGACTACAACCAGTAATCTCGCCAGAGCCGACGACAAATCGGCGTTGGAATCTATCTTTTCTTTAACCGTTGACGAGTTGCCTACTTTTGCCCGTGCCTGTGTAACGTTTACGAACACGTCTTTCTCGTGTTTTGCGTATCCTTTTACTGTTTCCACGTAATTAGGGATCAGATCGTACCTTCTCTGGAGCACGTTTTCCACTTGAGCCCATGCTGATTTTACGGTTTCCTCCATGCTAATTACATTATTGATACCGGAAACCACAACAAACAGCCCCACAATACATACCGCGCAAATAACAATTATGATTTTAAGTAACATTTTGTTCATAAAATATCTCCGAAATTAAAAATTGGCAATTTACCATCCGCCGGAAGCGCCTCCGCCGCCACTTGATCCGCCACCGCCTCCGAAGCTACCTCCACCGCCATCAAAAAAACCGCCGAATCCGCCGAACCCGCCGTCACCTGAATACCAGTACCCTGATGGATGTTTACGTGTTCTGGAAATCAAAAAATTCATAATAATAAATGGAGGTAAAAAAACAGCGAAAATTAAAAATAATATAGTCCTGGTTGAAAAAAGCGATCTGTTATTCAGTTTAATTTCTTTTATATCGGGGAACTCGGTTATGGTGACATTTTTTGTATTGGCTATCTGGTTTATTATGTGGATAACACCGATATAAATTGCCTGCCCATACCATTCTCTTTGCATGAATGGTATCATTTTTTCAATTATTTTCCCGCACATTGCGTCAGGAAGGATCGGTTCAATTCCGTAACCGACTTCAATTCGCAATTCCCGGTCGTTTATGGATACAACCATAAGAATACCGTCATCGACAGATTTTTTGCCGAGTTTCCACAGGTTGAATGTTTTGTTGGCAAACTCATCTATTGACTGGCCTTCAAGCGACTTAATTGTAAGAACGGCTAATTCCACTCCGGTTTTTCGTTTGAGTATTTCAGAATAGCGTTTGATTTTCGCTTTGTGCGTGGAGCCTATAACATCGGCGAGATCCGTTACGTAACCTTCCCGTGGCGGAACGATTCGCGCGAAAGACGCGTCAAAGCAACAAAACATGAAAATAAAAAGAATCGGTATGATCTTTTTAATCATTTCCGGTCCCCTGGACTTTAAATTGGTCAAGGTTATAAGCCAGTGTCTCAAGTTGTATAATGAGTTCCTTGAAAATAAATTCGCTTTCTTTCCATCGGACTTTGTCGATCTGTCTTTTATCCTGAAGCAGATCTAAAAATACCTGTCCGTCAAACAGGTTGAGGCTATTCATTTTTATTATGATTTCCTTGTGTGATTCGGGCAATTGTTCTCGATACAACCGCAATATGTTTCTAAATACAGGAATAAGTCCGTTAAAGGTCTGTTTGATAAGCGGTTTCAGGATTGTATTCGAGGGTCCGTGTTCCAGATAAACCTGGCGCATTCTCACAAGCCGGCTTTTGACTTGCTGTTCACACTCGCAACGGATCCATTCGCGCGGTACTTTGAGAGAATCGAATATTTCACTGCCGTAAATTGTTCGATGGTTTTCAATAATCTCAAGAAACTCTACCGGAAATGTATCGAGAGAATTTTTTATATAATCGATAGATAGAAACAGAGGCGGTATAATTTTTTTCTTTTTGCCTTCTTTAACTGCTTTCAGGCTGAGTTGAAGTGTTTCCATATTAATATGATGGAATACCATCGCTATATTTATGTTTGATACGCCCGGGATATAATTCTGGTTCACAGCGCTGCCATAAACCACTACGGATAAAAGGTTTTTACCATGAATTAGCACAAATGACTCACAGTATGAGCAGATTGTTTGCGTGAGATCCGGCATAATTCCGTTTGTATTGAAATTTATATCCATAATTTATACCGCCTTTCGGTTATTTTATTCTTTTAATACCGGGCCTTTGTCTAATTGCGGTTTAAGCATGTCTCTGGGTTTCTTCTCTTTGTTTTTTAAAAGAAGTTTCCATGGATTGAGCTTGATATCCTGAGTAAACATTTTTGCGTTTTGCGTAGTTGCTTTCAGGTTGACCATGATTTCATGCAGTTCTTCTTTGTTTTGCGCCAGAAACTTGTCGATACCGTCAATCAGGTCGTTTATTTTCTTTATTGTCTGTGGCATCTCGGAATCGAGTTTGGCGGATAAAGATTTCAGATTGGATATTGCGTCTTTTAAATTGGAGCGGTTTTCGGCTATAGTCTCATCCATATTGTTGACGAAATTTCTTGTATCGACAATGGTAATTTTAGCCTCATCAACCACAGATATGCTTTTCTGTGTAACGGTTTTGACGTTTGCCAGAAGTTCCTGTATATCACCTTTTTCGCGTACATCGGCAACGATTGATTTAACATCCTTTGATGTTTCCGTAAAATTTTCCGATGATTTAACAAGGTTATCCACGAGGTTATGGATTTTTGGCCCGAGTTCGTCCAGTTTGACTGCTTTAACCTGGTCGGATAATTCCTGCAGAGTCGTAAACATATCCGGAGGTGGATCAATACCCCTTAACGGTTTACTCAGCGAAAGTTCGGGGTTATCTGCAGGCCCCGGTATAACCTCGACATGGGGGTTTCCAGCCAATCCTTTGGTAGCGATTCTGAATTTTGTACCTCTTCTTAAAGGTATGGATCCGTTTAGTTCAATGGTAACCTGAATCTGATATTTTTCCTTATTTTTCTCATCCGCTGGAACCTTGACAATATCGATATATTTTACTTTACCGACATCCAGCCCTTTATATTTTTCCACACCGGCAAACCAAACCGCGGCGTTTTCACGAAGTCCCGCTATGGAATCGAACCGTACTTTTATTTCGTTGGTTCCTTTGAGCAAAGCCGGGGGGCGGATGGCGAATATAAGCACTATCAGCAGAACGCAAGCGATAATGATAAATATACCCGGCAGAATTTCTTTTCTGAAAAATTGTGGCACTTTATAACTCCTTAACAGTTTAATCTGTAGAGGTTAACGTTTTAATATAATCGCCTTTTGACCTGCGCAACGGTTCGGGTCCTTCGGGTGAACCGTTAATAAACTGCACAACATAAGGATGACTGGAATCGCGGATTTCGTCCGGAGTTCCATGCTGTACAACTTTGCCTTTATATAAAACCGCCATTTTATCAGCTATGCGAAAGGCGCTTTTCAGTTCGTGAGTGACGACTATCGATGTAATGCCGAGTTTTTTGCCCAGATCTTTTATCAGTTTATCTATAACCGCGGTGGTTATCGGATCAAGCCCCGCGCCCGGTTCGTCATAATAGACTATTTCTGGATCCATGACAATCGCCCGCGCGAGCCCGACTCTTTTTTTCATTCCTCCGCTTAGTTCCGACGGCATCATGTTTTCAAATCCGGTCAATCCAACCAGTTCGAGTTTCATTTTGACGATGATATTTATAATCGCCGGATCGAGCTGGGTATGTTCAAACAGCGGGAGAGCCACATTTTCTCCCACTGTCAGCGAGTTCAACAGCGCTCCGCTCTGGAACAGCATTCCGAACTTTTTACGCAATTCGTTCAAGTCGGATTCTTCCATAACGGTTATATCCTGTCCTTTGATAAAGATATGTCCCGAATCAGGTTTTTCAAGCCCGATGATATGGCGAAGCAAAGTGCTTTTTCCACAACCCGAACCGCCCATAATAACCAGGGTTTCGCCCTGCTCTATCTCGATATTCACGTTATCAAGCACTACTCTCGCACCAAAACTTCTAACCAGATTCTCAACTTTAATTACGGTTGCCGACATAACTTTACCCACGCCCTATGCAAATACGTAAGAAAATAAAGCGGTGAAAAAACAATCCGCCGCGATAATAAATATAAGTGAATTCACAACCGATTTTGTTGTTCCCTCCCCGACACCTTCCGCGCCGCCTTTTACGATAATTCCCTGATAACAGCCGATAAGAGAAATAATCATAGCAAAAGAAACGCTTTTAATCAATCCTGTTATCACATCTTTTAGGTTCAGCGCGTCGATGGTCAGGTCTTTATAATAATTCATGGAAATATTCAGTTTAAAATAAGATATCAGAAATCCGCCGTATATTCCAACATAATCGGAGATAATTGTAAGGCACGGAAGCATAATAAGCAGGGCGAGAAACCTTGGCAGAATGAGGTATCTGACGGGGTTGATCCCCATAGTTTCCAGCGCGTCGATTTCCTCGGATACCTTCATGGTGCCAAGTTCGGCTGAAATTGACGCGCCAACCCGTCCGGCAACCACAATAGCTGTGATCAGCGGTCCGAGTTCGCGGGTAAACCCCACTCCTACCAGCCCGGCAACCCATATTTCGGTACCGAAATCTGCCAGAGCGTATATGGCGAGCATGGCGAGAGTCATTCCCAAAAACAGCGATGTCAGTATAACTATCGGGATAGACCCTATTCCCATAAGAAACATCTGCTGGGTAATATGGCTGATTTTGAATATCTTCGCCGGTTTCATAAACCCTGTGGCGATAAGTTTCAGTACGACAAAGAATAAATAGAAGAAACTTGTTACATGCCGCAACATCATGATTACGGAATCAGATAACCGCACTAAAAAATCTGCTGAACCGTTATTGTTTTTTGAAGGCATCAAGAGCGTCTTTCCTTGATTTGTAAATTGAGAACACATCGTTTAAACGCGAAACCTCAAATATGTCCATAATCGATTTGTTCATGGCGCACAGTTTGAGTTCGCCTTTATTTTTGGTTAGTTTTTGGTATCCTTCGATCAGTGTAGCTAATCCGGAGCTGTCGATATATTTAACTTTGGCAAAATCGATCAGTATTTTATTTATGCCATGATTGATTTGGGCGGAGAGTTGTTGGCGCAGTTTCGGCGAATTATAAAGGTCGATTTCCCCTTCGATCTCAATTACCGCCAATTCGGCGTCATTATGGACATGAATCTGCATTTATCCTCCTTATCCGCTGGTCGCGATACCGTTTTTACCGGTTGAGTTGTTATATTTTATAAGTTTCAATATGGTTCCTTTTTCGCTGGATACATCGTAAGTTACTTCATCCATAATCTTTTTTATGAAAAATACGCCGAGTCCGCCCGGTTTGATCTCATCCAGCGGACGGGATTTTATTGTTTCCGGATCGACTTTGCGTCCGAAATCCCTGATTTGTATTTCAATTTTGTCCGTGAAAAAAAATATTTTTATGATGATCTCTTTATTTGTCGAGCCGTTGTAACTGTGTTTAATTATGTTTGTTACAGCTTCATCGACAGCGAGGGTTATGTCTTTGCTTTCCTTTTCCGGGAAATTGGCGCATAATGCTGCCTGAAGAGTCACGCTTCTGATGAGTTTAAGGTATCGTGGATTACTGGCGAACGAAATGGACATTGAGTTTGGATTGAAAACAATATCTTTCATAATCAAACGCATCCCACGCATACTACAGTTATATCGTCGTGTTGTTCGGCGGTGTCGCAATATTCTTTTACCGACTGGACAACACATTCGACAATTTTTTTCGGGTTACGTTCATGTTCATCGCAGGATTTCAGCACATGTACTAATCTGTTGTAACCGAAATCATGGTTGTGGGGGTTGCGTGTTTCGGTAACACCGTCGGTATACAATAAAAAAAGGTTTAGCGGGTTGAAATGGAATTCCTGGCACAAATAATCTGTATTTTTGAGTATGCCCAGCGGTAGAGCTCTATTTGTCGCAAGCTGTTTTATTGCGCCGGATTTCCTGTTTATCAGGACTGGCGGGAAATGGCCGGCGTTTGAGTAGAGCATGGTTTTGTTTGACAGATCAAAAATAAGCAGGGAAGCTGTGGCGAACATACCGAGAGTACTTTCTTTAACCAGCGCGTTGTTCATTTTGCTGAATATTTCCGCCGGGTTGAGGGTGGTATGAGCGTAAAACCTGAATTTTGTTATAAGCCCTACCATAAAAAGAGCTGAAGGGATCCCTTTTCCGGACACATCGCCGATAAGCACCGCGAGATGATTGTTTTTCAGCAACAGAAAATCGTAAAGGTCGCCTCCGACTGTCAGCGCAGGGATGTTTTTTGCCCAGCACTGGAATTTGTCTATTTGCGGCATGGTGTGAGGCAAAAAATTAACCTGTATTTTCTGGGCGATATCCAGCTCGTTCCTGAGCCGTTTTTCTTCAACCTGGTACTGGTGTACCTTTGCGTTTTCAATGGCTACCGCCGCCTGATTGGCAAACGCTTTGAATATGGGCAGATCCCTGGTTGAATACGAGTTTTTGTGAACAGGGTTAATCGCCTGAAGTATACCTATGGTTCTGTTGTGTACTTTAAGGGGTACACATATAATTGAGCGGGTTTTGAATCCGGTTTGTTTATCCGGCGCGGAATAAAACCGCGGATCGGAGTTAACATCGGGCACAACCGCGGGTTTTTCGTTTTCCGCTACCCACCCGGCGATACCCTGTCCCATTTTCAGGCGGAACTTTTCTTTTAAATCTTTGCCTTTTTTTCCCCGGGCAATCTCAAATACAAGTTCATTCGTTTTTTTGTCGATAAGCATGAGGGTACTTGCTTCCGCACGCATTACTTTCTGGGCGATTTTCATAATCGTATTCAAAAGGGTACCGAGATTCAAATTGGCGGAATTTATTATGGAATTAATCTTTATTAATTTGCGCAGGTTATTCAGTGACTCGTTCTGGTTTAAGCATTTTCTTTCCAGTTTGCGCATATTTTTTTTCAGTTCCATATTTAAGGCATTCATGCCATTATCCTTTATTTTCATGCAAAAACAGGATGCGAAACATCCATAGAAAAAGTTTTTGTTTCTTTTTCCAAAAAGAAAAAGTCTTTTATTTAAAATGTCTTCTGTTCCATCCTTATTAAATTAAATTTTTCCCGCGTTTATGTCAACGGCATTTTGTCGAATTCGGCAGTATTTAAAATTAATGTGTTTTACATACTTTTCTCTAAGCCGTGATTTTTGTTTATTAAGATTTTATAGAAAAAGAGTGTAAACCTGTTTTGACAATATATAAATACTGATGTATAATATAGTTAACAATGTTATAAAGATAATTATTTTTTAAATCAGGAGAATAAGTCGATGAAAACAAGATTTGTGTTACTGGTTTTAGCTACTTTTTTGTTCTGCAACGCCGGATCGGGTTTCGCGAGCAACATAATGTTGTTTCCTTCTCAGGATACTTCGATATACAGGCAAATGCCCGACGAGAATTTCGGATCAAACTCAGCGGTTTGGATGGGGTTTTTGAATGTAAATATATATCGTTCTGATATTGGTGAAATGAGAATGTTGACTCAGTTCGACTTGTCTTCAGTTCCGCAAGGGGTCACAGTAACAAGCGCTACGTTTAGTGTTGCTCTTCAGTCTTTTAATATGCCCACAGGTTATACCAGTGTAGAAGCTTCAATATACAAGTTGACTCAAAGCTGGATAGCTTCTCAGGCGACATGGAATAACGCGGCGGCAAACAGGACATCATGGACAACGCCAGGCGGTTCGTTTTCCCAACGACCGGTAACATCGACTTTATTTACAAACAATGATACCAATAAATTAATTTCATGGAACATAACATCGCTTGTTCAAAGCTGGCTTGACAATCCCGATACAAATTACGGTATGATAATGAAGGCTGATTACTCGCAAACACAGTCTGCAGGTTACTTTGGAACCATGGAAGCGGAATTGGTATACCGTCCTTTTCTTAATATCCAATACGAAACATCGCAGTCACAGGTTCCCGAACCCTTGAGCTTTCTGCTGGTTTCTATATCAGGTTTGATTATGTATATCCGCAAAAGATTGAGCTGATATTTAAGTTATCTCAACAGAATCGAATTGCAGAATTCAATCATTATCGCCGCAATTGGCATTAATTCAACACGGCACATCAATCGTGCGTTAGTGCGCCAAAATAAATAAACAACATATGCATTTATTCCGATAATATATGTATTATAATAGCGATTTATATATTATATAAACGTAAATAATTCATAAACCAAGAGTAAAGCCTTTTTCAATTAACTCAAGTTAATTTAATAAAAGTGTGTTGAATGAGGAAATATTTCGAACAAATTGCTAACTCAGGCATTATTTTAGCTTCATTAATTGGGATTTTCGGTTTTTTCATTTGCGAAAAAATCGATTACGCCGCCGCCAATCCATTGCTTGTTTCGTTATGTCTTGGGATTTTGACGAGGGCGATTCTGAAAAGAAATATTTTATCCGATAATGAGTTCAATCTCGCTGTCAGGTTCTTCATACCCGTGGGAATATTTTTTTACGGTTTGAGCAACCTGAATTTTGTAACTGTAACCAAACTTGATATAAAAAACATATGTTTGCTTATAATAGTATTGTCGGCATATTTTCTATCGGTTCTGATAACCGGTAAGATCCTTCGGCAGAAGAAATCCATAACATACCTTACCTCCTCAGGGTCGGCAATTTGCGGTGCTTCCGCCATTACAATAACCTCGTCGGCGATAAAAGCTGATTCGAGGGATATTTCCGTGTCTATTTTATCTGTTGCTATGGCAGGGTTGTTCGCCACGTTCATCCTGGTTCCTTTTTGTGGATCGTTTTTTAATATGTATAACGATGTTTATGCCGTATTTGCGGGTTCGGTTCTGCAATTTACCGGATTTGTAAAATCAGCAGCGGCGGATGTACCTTTTTTGCGCAAACAAATACAAGACGATACCATGATTTCACTCGCGCTGGCGGTTAAAACAACAAGATATTTCGCGCTTATTATCTCTATTCCGGTGTTTGCTTCGCTCACAAAACGTAAAATTGTTATACCGGCTACAATTATAATATTTTTATGCGCTGGTTTCGCCGGTACCCTTTTGTCGATTTATTCGGGCGGTTATTATAATTCACACATATTAGAGATAGTTAAAAATGTTTATTATATTTTATGGTCGATAGCAATGGCGTCTGTCGGTTTGGATACGGATATAAGAGAGTTTCTCAGCGATGCCGGCACAAAAGGGATTATAATGGCGTTTTCAGGTTCAATTTCCGCTTGCGGCGCGTTCATTGCAGGATATTATTTACTCAATTTATTTTTTTAGTTATGGATAAATTATGGATGAAAACCGGAATACAAAATCAAGTATAAGGAATAATTTTCTTATATCCTTTATAATTCTTATTGTTTTATGGGGTGTTTTCAGCGCGAAAATTTTCCAGCATGACCTGCATATTATCCTGATGGAACATAATATTCATGAAACAGCGATTCAGACGATACTTAGAAAATTCACTTTTTTAAGCACAGGAGCGACGATAACAGCCACAATCATAGCGATTTGTGCCGCGATTTTCATATCTATGAAAATAACCAAACCTATAAAAAAACTGATCGATGGCGTAAATGAAATCGCCAAAGGAAATCTGGTAACGATTATACCAAACACCTGTGAAGACGAAATAGGCCAACTCACTGAAGCGATCAATCTGATGGCTTCCAACCTTGAGAAAATCACAATTTCACGTGACAAACTTAACGCGGAAATTAAACTGAAAAAAGAGTTTGAGGATAAACTTATAAAAAGCGGTGAACTTTTCAAGTTGCTTATCGAAAACCTGCCTATAGGTGTTATGATTGTCGATATGAATAAAAAAATCGTGAATATAAATCCGGAGGCGTTAAAATTAGTTGGATGCGACAAATCGGAAGTAATCGGGGAATTCTGCCATAAAATTGTTTGCGTATCTGATGAATGGAATTGCCCGATCCTTGATAAAAAAATGGATTTGAATAATTTCGAGTGCGAGATTATCCGCGAAGACGGTTTGAAAAAAACTATTTTGAAAAATGTGGTTAGAATTGAGATAGACGGAAAGAGCTATCTTTTGGAAGCGTTCCTGGATATCGGGGAATTAAAAGAAATTGAGAAGGAACTTATCAGCGAGAAAAACAAGGCGCAAAATTATCTCGACATAGCCGGTGTAATAATTATAGCGCTTGATCGTGATGGGAATGTTACAATGATCAACAAAAGGGGATGTTCCATTATCGGTTGTCAGCAGGAAGAGATTGTCGGGAAAAACTGGTTTGATAATTTTATACCTGAATCAATGTGTGCTTCATTAAAAAAATATTTTATGAACTTGATGGAATCAAAGGATGATGATAAATTCCAGACGGGATTTGTTTATGAGAACAAAATATTAACCGTTGGCGGAGAAGAACGGTTAATAAAATGGTATAATACACTTGTACGTGATGAAAACAATAAAATTATCGGTACATTGAGTTCCGGCGATGACATAACTTTGAGCAAAAAACTGGAGGAAGACCTTCTAAAATCAAAAAAACTTGAATCCGTCAGCTTACTTGCGGGAGGTATTGCTCATGATTTCAATAATTTGCTGACGGCAATCATGGGTAATATCGGGCTTGCTCTTCTGGATGCGGATAAAATTAATGAGTCATTGTTTATGTACCTGAAAAACGCCGAGAAAGCGTCAAATCAGGCAAAAGGGCTTGCGCAACAATTGCTTACGTTTTCCCGTGGCGGTATGCCTGTTAAAAAAGCCGTGAATATAAGCGAACTTATAACCGAATCCGTTAAATTCTGTCTCAAGGGTAGAAACATTAAATGCGAATTTTTCTTTGATGAGGATATCTACGCCGTTGAGGCTGATCAAACTCAGATAAGCCAGGTTATTCAGAATCTCATCATAAACGCTATGCAGGCGATGCCCGGTGGCGGCAATATTAGTATCGGGTGTAAGAATATTGTAATTGAACCGGATAATATATTTCAGCTAAAACAAGGGAAATATGTTCATATATCGGTGTGTGATAACGGGTCTGGAATCGATGAAGGCGATCTTGATAAAATTTTCGATCCGTATTTTACCACAAAAGTGCACGGAAGTGGGCTTGGGCTTGCCACTTGCTATTCGATCATAAAAAAACACGGCGGTTCCATTACCGCCGAATCAGTGTTTGGCGAAGGAACGGAATTCCATATATATCTGCCTGCTTCGGAAAAATTTGTATGCTGTCAGGTTAAAAGCTCAACCGAAAAAGATTCCGTATCTTTTTCGGCAAAAGGGCGTGTATTGATAATGGACGACGAGGAAATTGTACGTCAGGTGCTTGGCTGTATGCTCTCGAAAATCGGATATGTGCCTGAATTCGCCGTAAACGGTGAGCAAGCCATAGAAAAATACAAAGAAGCGTACCTCAAATCAGATCCGTTTCATCTGGTAATAATGGATTTAACTATACCCGGCGGTATGGGCGGAAAAGAAACCGTCGAGAAACTGCGCAGTTTTGATCCATGCCTGAAAGCCATAGTTTCCAGCGGATATTCAAACGATCCGATAATGGCAAACTACAAACAGTTCGGTTTCGATGGTGTTGTGCCTAAACCGATAATATACAATCAATTGTGCGATTCATTAAAATGCCTGCAAACATAGATTCACAATTCATTCACCTTTTTTAGTTGTTATTTCTGTTTTCGTGGGAATTACATTAAAAAATCAGGCATCAGGATTGAAATAAGTATTATGTGGCGATTTCTAAAACCATGGATTGCGCGCAAAATATTTGTTTATCTTTTTTTTGAGATTTTCCCAATAAAATACGGATGTCAATCGTTATAAATATATAAACATATTAAGAACTGGGATTTTATTGCCCGAAGGGTATATGGTGTGCTATTATCTTTACATATTTGAGTGTTTAAATTTATGACGATACTGAAAATAGTATTTAAATTCAGCTTTATTTTTTTTATTGTATCTGCAAATGGCGCATTCGGCGAACCATTAAGTTGGACGGACTGTGTCAACCAGGCGCGGAAAAAGCATCCGGAACTTACCTCCGCCAGAGAGAAAATATATCAGGCCCGCAGTGACAGGTCGATTGTTAGAAGCGGCATATTACCTTCGTTAGAAGGTACAATCGAAGCGTCAAGGTCAAAAGATTTAAACAGGGTTGAGACACGTTCGTACCCTATGAATCTGAACGCGCGTCAGCTTGTATTCGACGGTTTTACGAAATTAAACCAGATGAAATCAACCGATAAACTGATCAACGCGGCGGTTTATCAATATTATGTGGTTTCCTCCGATATACGCCTGCGGTTGCGGACAGCGTTTGTCGACCTTTTAAAGGCCGAGGAATTTTCACGAATTGCCGATATAATATATAAAAGGCGTAAACAAAACCTTGAACTGGTAAAACTCCGTTACGAGGCAGGCAGGGAACATAAAGGGTCATTGCTTGTAGCCGAGGCTAACCTTGCTCAGGCGGAATATGAGATAAAAAAAGCCAAACGAGATATCGAACTTGCGAAACACAAACTGTCGCGTGAACTTGGAAACCGTTTTTATACTGAAATAAACATAACCGGTTCGCTTGAACAACCGGAAGAAGGCGCGAAAATACCGGATTTCGAGTCGATCGCGCTGAAAAATCCGTTTCTGCAGAACATTATAGCGCAAAAAGAATCCGCGAGAAATAATGTCGACGCCGCGAAAGGCAACTTTTTGCCGCAAATATACCTTTTCGGTTCACTCGGAAAAGATGAATCGGAATTTTTCAGCGATAGGGAAAAATGGACTGGCGGAATAGAAGCTACCGTTCCCATATTTAAGGGCGGGGAAAACGTTGCGCAATACCGGAAATCAAAAGCAATACTGCGCCAATACGAAGCGGATTCGTTAAACGGTTTTGAAAGCGTTTTGTATACTTTGCGCCAGACATGGAAGGTTCTTATGGATACGATAGATACAATTTCAGTACAGCAAAAGTTCCTTAACGCGTCTGAAGAACGCGCGAAAATAGCGCAGGCTCAGTACGCAACAGGCCTGATATCGTTTGATGACTGGATAATTATCGAAGACGATCTTGTCAGAGACCGGAAAGCGTACCTTGATTCTTTAGCAAACGCGCTGATCGCGCAAGCGAACTGGAATCAGGCGAAGGGAGAAACATTAGGTGAAATTGATAAGTAAAATCGTATTATTTTTTCTTTTTGTAACCGCAATCACAGGCGCGGGTTTATATTATAACAAACATAAAACCGGTGATCAGGGATTGTTTGTTGTTCGCGAGATTAAACCCGAAACTGGGTATATCAGGCTCGCTGTGAGCACAACCGGAGTTGTCGAACCGCAAAACCGGCTGGAAATAAAGCCTCCTATAAACGGCAGGCTGGAAGAAATTTTTGTCAAAGAAGGAGATCAGGTTAAAGAAGGACAGATAATCGCTGTTATGAGTTCAACGGAAAGAGCCGCCCTCCTTGACGCCGCACGCGCACAGGGCGAAAAAGCCATTGCTTACTGGAAAGACGTGTATAAAGCAACACCACTTATAGCACCGATAAACGGCGAGGTAATTGTAAGAGATCTTGAACCCGGCCAGACAGTTACATCGGAAACAGCAGTGATTGTCTTATCCGACAGGCTCATTGTTAACGCCCAGGTAGACGAAACGGATATCGGCAGAATAAAAAAAGGCCAGAAATCAATATTCAGCCTCGACGCCTATCCGGAAATGAAAATCGAGGGTATTGTGGACCATATAGCTTACGAATCCCAGTTGGTCAACAATGTAAATATTTATGAAGCGGATATAATACCCCAAGAGATACCCGATTTTTTCAGGTCGGGAATGAGCGCTACAATAGATATAATCATCACTGAGAAAAATAATGTGCTTAAAATACCTGAGGAAGCGATACAGAAAGACGATGGTGAGTCTTTCGTGCAGGTGAAAAAAGGCGATAAATCCATAAAAACGAAAATTGAGCCGGGTATTATATCTGAAGGTGTAGTTGAAATCGTTTCCGGATTAAACGCCGATGATACAATATTGCTGGCTACAAAAAAGTACGGAAAACGCAGGGAGCAGGCTTCGTCGAGCCCGTTTATGCCTTATGGAAAACGAAAATCGAGCGGTCATTGAACTTAAAAACATTAAGAAAACATATCGGAGTGAGTCGGTAGAGCTGAATGTGCTTCGCGATATCAATCTGGTGATCAATGAGGGCGAGTTTGTCGCTATCATGGGGCCGTCCGGTTCGGGTAAATCGACACTTCTGCATATTCTCGGGTTTCTTGACAGGCCCGATTCCGGTTCATACAAATTTTTCGGGCATGAGATGACCGGTCTAAGCGATAATGAACTTGCCTCGGTGCGAAATCATGTTATTGGGTTCGTGTTCCAGCAGTTTCACCTGCTGAGGCGGGCGAGCGCTCTTGAAAATACCGAACTGCCTCTTATATACGGTGGAAAACGGCATCTGAGGCAATATGCCCACAACAAGCTGAAAGATGTCGGTCTTGAGAACCGAAAATTCCATCATCCGAATCAGTTATCTGGTGGTGAACAGCAAAGGGTGGCTATCGCGAGGGCACTGGTGAACGATCCTGTCCTTATTTTTGCCGATGAACCTACAGGCAATCTCGACACAAAAAGCGAAAAAGAGATTATGCTTATCCTGAAAGAACTTAACAATCAGGGTAAAACTATCATCATGGTTACCCATGAAAACGAGGTAGCGCAATACGCTCAACGGATAATTTTTGTAAGAGACGGCGATATAATTTCAGACAGGAAAAATTTTGAAGTCACATATGATGAATCGAAAAAATATGAGTTGCCGGAAGCGGTAACTCGCCGCAAAAGGTCGTCGTTAGGAGCGATAGAGTTTATCGACCATATAAAACAGGCATATGGCTCGATTTTTTCAAATAAACTCAGGTCGTTTCTGTCGATGCTGGGTATTCTCATAGGAGTCGGATCGGTTATAGCGATGCTCGCACTCGGACAGGGGGCGAAAGAGTCGATAGAACAACGGCTTAAATCGCTCGGATCAAATCTGTTGCATGTGCGAAACGGATCGCCGAAGATACGGGGAGTGGCGATGTCTGAAAGCGATATAACCCGATTCAATTTCTCTGATGTGGACGCGATAAGAAAGATACCTTGCGTAAAAAGAGCATCTTGTTCCGTAAGAGGCAAAGGACAGGTAGTTTATGAGAATAAAAACTGGAATACCCAGATAGAGGGAGTCGGTTTTGATTACGGAAAAATGTGTTCTTCTATTCCGACAGTCGGCAGATGGTTTACTGAGGATGAGGTAAGGCGCAGGGACAAGGTAGCGGTTATCGGAGCCACAGTGTACGAAGAGCTGTTTGGCGAAAGCAATCCAATTGGTAAAACAATAAAAATAAACAGGTTAAATTTCAAGGTAATAGGAATTCTGCCTTCAAAAGGCGCTGATTCGTTTCATGACCAGGATGACCTGATAAATATACCTGTAACTACCGCCATGTACCGCGTATTGGGTAAAGATTACCTCGACAGCATTTATGCTGAAGCTCGCGACCAGTCGTTGATGGACGAGGCGGAATCCGTTGTCCGTGAATTGATTATAAAACGGCACCATATTCAGAAAGATCCCGATGACGCGTTCCGGGTAATGAATTTAAGCAACCTTCAGGAAACTCTGGAGAGCACTACACGAACAATGGGTATTTTATTAGGTTGTATTGCGGCGATATCTCTGCTGGTGGGGGGTATTGGTATAATGAACATAATGCTGGTATCGGTAACGGAGCGCACGCGTGAAATCGGGTTGCGAAAAGCGGTGGGAGCTCGTGAAGGCGATATCAAAATGCAGTTCATGATTGAGTCGATGGTGATGACGATTAGCGGGGGAATAGTCGGGATAATTCTTGGAGTCGGCACGTCTGCGGCATTGACTGTGTTGGCAGGCTGGGCAACGCGGGTTACGGTATCGAATGTGATGTTGGCTCTTGTGTTTTCTGTGGGAGTGGGTATATTTTTCGGTATATGGCCGGCGATAAAAGCGTCGCAACTCAATCCGATAAACGCATTGCGCTACGAGTAATAAGCGTCTCAAAAAAAGGATGTGAAGCATCCGTAGAAAAAGTTTTTGTTTCTTTTTTCAAAAAGAAAAGAAGTTTTTTTCTTTTTATTAAAATAACCGCAGGTTTCATATCATAATATAACGTGCGATTTAGTGTAACCGCAAAATTTATTCAGCGGGCAAATACCGCATTTTGGTTTTCTGGCGGAGCAAATCGACCTTCCCAGATAAATAAGCTGGTGATGAATGGAACTCCAGTTTTTTTCCGGAATGATATACATCAAATCCTGCTCAACTTTATCTGGAGTATCCGAGACTGACAATCCTATGCGCCTCGATACCCTGAATACATGGGTATCCACAGCGATAGCAGGTATATTGTAGATATTTGATAAAACAACGTTGGCGGTTTTGCGCCCCACTCCCGGCAGGCGGGTGAGAAGATCGATGTCCGCGGGAAGGATACCGGCGAATTTATCGGATATAATTTTCGCGCAGGCAATTATGTTTTTCGATTTGTTCCTGAAGAATCCGCACGGTTTAATGTAGCCGATCAGCTCATCCTGAGATAATTTCGTGAAATCCGAAGCGGTTTTGAATCGCGCAAACAAGTCTGCCGTAACTATATTTACCCTCGCGTCAGTGCATTGAGCGGATAATATTGCCGCTGTGAGAAACTGAAAAGGCGTTTCATAATTCAAAGCGGTTTTCGCTTGTGGATACGTTGCACCGAGAATTTCTATTATAGAATTGATTGTTTTTTTTGGTATACGTTTCATTTCAGGTATTTCAAAAGGTCTCTGAGAGAATAAATACCATAATTTTTGAACAGAGGCATGAAATTCAAAAAAATATCAATAACCATAAGGGCGTCGCCATACGCCCTGTGGCGCGACACAAATTTCAGTTCGAAAAGTTTTGCTACAGTATCGAGGGAATAATTATTCATAAACGGATAAAGTTTGCGGGCAAGTTTGCATGTGCAGATTGACGGATTTTCAAGAGGAGTATGTCCTGCGCGTTCGAGCTCGGCGTTAATAAAACGCGTATCGAAATTGCTGTGATGAGCCAGTATCACCGATTCGCCGATAAACTCAATCAGGTGCGGCGCAAGCTCATCAAATGTATGTTTGTCAAAAAGCATATTGTCGGTAATGCCTGTGAGGGTTGTTATTCTGCGCGGAATACAACGGCGCGGATTTATCAGGTGAGAGATATGAGTCGTTATTTCGCCTTTGTATAATTTTATTGCCGAGATCTCCGTTATACGGTCGGTATGCTCGTTAAAACCTGTTGTTTCGACATCAATAGCGCAATATTGTACCTCATCCAGATTTATCGACAGGGAATCTATCCCCGCGCACCATTGCTTATTCGAGCAGTCAAACCGGAATCTGCCGTCGTTTTCCAATAAATAATTCAGTATTTTATGCTGAATAAAATTATTCCTGAAATTCGGCGTGAAAAAGATGTTGAATAATTCAGATTCGGATCCCGATCTCTGCTCTTTAGCTGATAAATAATTATAAATTTTATCCGCCAGGCTCATATATTATATTGTATATTTATTTAATTAAATTTATTACATCGCTGATCGCGGAACTATCTTTTGTTGACCGCGCGACATATTTATTTATAATTCGCTATATATAAATCTGATATATAAGCATATCATCATTACGGCAATGAAAAATCAATATTTTTATAATAGAAATAAAAAATATTAATCAATTTTATAAAGAATCGGTATAATAAATTAGATCATTTTTTCGTTGTAATTATAAAACATTTGTAAAATTTAAACAAGATTTAATCTGTTTTCCGTTGGGACAGACAGGAAAATAAAATACAACAAAGGAGTTTTGCCATGCGGAAATATTTATTGATAGTTGTTTTTGCGTTTTGTTGCGGTATACTCTGGGGTTGCGCATCTCAGCAGGAAAGCGCGAGTGAAGAACAATGGAGCAAGGAAGTTGTGGTTTATTTCAGCCACAATATCAGGGATTTTCAGATCCAGCAGTTTCTAAACCGAAACCAGCTTGAAATGGTATCCGAATACGATGATTTCACTGTTCGGGCGCGGATACGCAGTGGTGAAAGTGTTGCCGATTTGATCGAAAGGGTCAAGAACGATCCTTATGTAGACAACATACAGGAATACAGCGAAAAAAAGTGATATACCCTCAGCTTGATTTTAACGGCGATGTCCGATATGGCATCGACTCAAAATTTTGAGTCGATCCGTTAAAGTATCAGGTTGAAAGAGGGTTTTCACGGTAATATTTTATCACTTCGTCCAGTATCTGGTTAAGGTTATATTTCGGTTCGTATCCGATGGTGTTTTTTATTTTCGATATGTCGGGTACGCGTCGCATGAGGTCGTCGAATCCTTTTTCATAAGCCTGGTCGTAGGGGATAAGAGTTATCTCCGAACTGCTGGCGGTTTTATATTTTATCAATCCTGCGAGTTCCAGAATAGATTTTTCCTCATGTGATCCGAGATTGAATACTTCGCCGACGGCTTTGTCGCAATCCATCAGTGAGACGAGGGCGTTAACCACATCCATAACATAAGTAAAACACCTGCTTTGAGTTCCATCGCCATATACGGTTATTGGTTTATTGGATAAAGCCTGTTTTACAAACCTTGGTATAACCATACCGTATTGTCCCACTTGACGCGGGCCTACAGTATTGAACAGGCGCACAATAATCACCGGCAACCCGTATTCCCTGTTGTATGCCAGACCGAGAAATTCGTCGATCGCTTTTGAGCAGGCATAGCTCCATCGGCTGTAAATCGTGGCACCCATCAACCGATCGTCATCTTCGCGGAACGGAACTTTTTCGTTTTTTCCGTAAACCTCTGAGCTTGAGATAAGTATAACTTTGCGCTGGAACTTGTTGGCGATTCCGAGCACTATTTCCGTACCGGCGATATTTGTGGATATTGTGTGAACGGGTTTTTCAACAATAAGTTTAACTCCCACTGCTGCGGCAAGATGATAAATTTGCTGGCTTTGTTCAATTAAAATATGCATAATCTGTTGGTTGAGGATGGTATCTCTAACCAGAGTAAAGTTTGGATTCGCCAGCAGATGCCGGATATTTTCCATCCTGCCTGTGCTGAAATCGTCAATCACCGTAACCTGGTTTCCCTGTGTCAACAGGTATTGGGCGAGATGCGATCCGATAAACCCGGCTCCGCCGGTAATCAATATTCTCATATAGCCTCCTTTTTTTTAAAGGATAGGTAAAATAACAATCTAAATCAAGTATAATTGAAAAATGATATATTTTTTAAGGTATATTTTAACGATTCCGCTTATTCCGGCAAGTTACGCTTTGTTTATTATATTTTTGAGGATAACCTTTTTCTCAATAGAGTTCAGTATTTATCTGGGGGCGGGGTTTTTTTGCGCGGGAGTATATTTGGTTATAAAACGGCGGATAGGGCGCGTATATGTATTCCTGCACGAATTGAACCATCTGATATGGAGTGTGATGTCGGGAATCAAGGTTAGGAAATTTTCCGTATCGCGCGAAGGCGGCCAGCTCGAAGTTGAGAAAATGAATGTTATTGCCGCTCTGGCTCCGTATTTTTTTCCTATTCCACTGGCGGGGTTTGCATTAATGCACGCTTTCGCCCAAACGGCATATTCGGCAAACTTACATTTTTTCGCTCTACAATATGTTATCGCGGGTTTTGTTTTCGGGTGGCACGTGATAACAACTTGTACGGTAATATTTAAAGGACAGCAGGAAATCAGGCAGGTCGGATTGATTTATTCTTTGATTGTGATATTTACCATGTTTTTTTTCTTCAGCGGATTGTGTTTCTCTATTATTTCACCGAAATTTTGTCTTGCGGATTTTTTCAGATTGAGCTATAAAGAAACAATTGCGGTATATTCTATAATTTTTAAATTAATTTTTAACACAATATTGTGAGTTTATGAAACGTATAATCAGCATGATTGCAGTTGGGTTAATGGTATCGGTTCTATGCGCGGGTTGCGCCATGAACAGAACCGCCAGAGATGGCGGTAACGCTCTGTTCAGGGTGGTAAAAGTTAATCGTTTTCTACGGATGCAGTCCCTTAAAGGTGAAGGGTTTATGGATGCCGGGCGAAACCAGCCCAATATTACTGAGTTCCAGTCGGGAGTTATTCCTTTTGATAAACGCGGCGAAGAATTTGTGGTTACCTGGAGATACGATGGGCCTGCCGCTGAGAATGTGCCTGTAAAACTTTGTTTTGATTATTCTTATCGGCTCCAACCTCAAACATACAGGATTGAGGAGACGTATAATACCATTGTACCCGGCAGGTACGTATTCAGATTCCAGAATTTTGGTGATAGTTACGCTCAAAATGGACAGGTGGAAGACTGGAAAGTTACCATATTTTATGGTGATAAACCGGTTCACGAGAAAAAATCGGTGTTTTTTGGCAAAAACTAATTTGTTCACTCGTTCCTTGAAAAAGGATTCTATGAAACAAATCAGATATATTTATTATTTTATCGCCTGTTTGTTTCCTGTAATGCTTTCAGGATGCGGAATCCTGCTTCTTCCACTTCAGTTGGTTTATTTTATTGTCAGCGGTACAGTCGGTTTGGCGGTAGGGTTAGCGCCTGTGGCGGCGAAGTTGTTGCCTCTACTGTTATTTGTAGTTCAGGTGCAACCGGAAAATCCGGCGGATAAATTTATAGTTAAACCGTTTCCGTTTAATTTCGGAGAACTTGAAATGCGGCTCGTCCGCGAAGAATACGAAAACGGTATGGATCCGATAAGGCTTTTATCCGATTCGATAAAGAACAACAAAATGGACTCAAACAGTTATATTTTTATTTTTGACGCCGAGATTCCGCATGACATTATAAAAGCGCGTATTACCCGCGAACTTGGCGACAAATACCCGTCGAAAATAGAGTGTTATTACGTAGACGGATCGGTGTTGTTTAATGATAAATATCAGTTTTTTGTGTTTATGGACAAATTCCGCGAAAAAGGAGTGTGCCTGAAAAGTTTCGGATCTCTCGGGCATTGCAATGATTTGTATTATAACGAACCTGCCTCCGATACCGATCTGTTATGATAAATAGATAATATTGTTGCGTTTCTTCAGGTTGTCCTGTTGAGATTCGCTTTGTGTTTCAGCGGGTTTGCTATGGGGCCGTTCTATTGGCAAATACGAATCGCCGTCATATACAAACGAATTGTTTTCTTTGATGCTTTTAACAATAGTAGAAATTTCACCAAGCTGTTTTCGTGTATCTTCATTGGAAGAATTATCACTTAAACTGTTTAGAGCGTCTTCAGTTATTTCCTCAAGGCGTTCTACATACAGTGCTGTTATTTCTTTTCGTACTTCAAGTGCCATTGACATTTCATTGAATACATCCGCCATATCATGGAGCTGATCGTCTTTCCTGAACCTTATTTCGCGGTTATAGATTCCGTTTCTGACCTGAATCATGTTTTTCTTCAGCCTGTATATAGGCCCTGCGATTTTGTGGCTTACGAAAATACCGATTATGGCGAATATCAGGCTCGATACCGATACACCGCCTACCAGAAACCATTTTATCCCTCTGCTTATATCCGATAGAGATATCTGCTGGGCCTCGGATGTTCCGATAAAATAGGTAATCAAGCCGAGGTAATAATCGTTTACGTAAAGAAGGATTAAACTGAGAACCAGAGTTATCAAAGCTACCTCAATAACCATTGCCATTGCGATTCTGAACTGAAGTTTTTTATCTACCAGGTATTGCCGCCTGTAAAACGATGGTTTCTTATCCATAATATATACCCCACGAAGTAAAATTTATTATTTCTATTAAATACTTTATATTTATCAATATTATTCGGCATTTAATTAAGATTTTATTAGTTTATTTTGTCATGGCTTTTTTTATCGCGGTACCAATGGTAAAAGATGTGATATTTATACTTCGGGCAAAAATATTTTTCCGGTATTATTTTTTTACAGAAGATGATTATTTGGCTATGATTTTAATATTTTTGGCAGAAAATACCGGCGTTTCTGTTTTTGACGGAGCCTGAACCGTAGAAGACGGGGGAATTCAATCGTGAGCGTTTTATATTGCCATGCTGTTTTGTGAAAACCAAAACGCGCAGTGATTAAAATTAATTCATTGCCGAATTAATCCTGCAATTGAAATGTTTATGCGCCGGATGTTTTTTTCTTTTTTATCGCCAGCATAATAAACATTACCGCAAACGATACAGGTAACGCGACGACAATCGGGTCAATCGAGGATACTACACTTCCCGTCATTAACGATGGTTTGCCCGAAATATACTGGCATACGCCGAGCACGGACGATTTTTTTATCTCGATGAACAGAATCCAGAACAGCCATACTATAAGGCCTGAGAACATGGATGAAATCGCTTCAACTTTGGTCATGGATTTAATGTAAAGAGCGCCGATATACATTGGAAGAAAACAAACGGCGCACAACCCGAAAAATATGGCTGTTGCTATGGCGATTATGCTTCCGGGCAACTTGAATCCGAGAATTACCGTAATAACAAACGCAATAAGAATACCCGCGCGTGTTATGCGAATCGAATGTTTTTCATGCGATGTTTTGCGGAAAACCTGCTGGAAAACATCGCGTCCGATAGAGGTGCCGATAGCGTGAAACTGGCCGCTCAAAGTCGACATACCTGCCGCGAGCAATGTAAGCAGAAACAAATATGTAAACCATTCGGGCATAGCTGTGCTTATGTAAAGAGGTATTATCTTGTCGATATTCGGTTTGCCTACTGCCTGATCGAATACCATTTGCAGTGATATTTTTCCCTGAGTCTGAAAAAAGTAAGCGTTTGTGAGAGATCCTACAACAAAAGCCACGGTAGTCATCATGAAAATAAAAAATCCGCCGATACCGATGGCGCGGTTAAGTTCTCTGGCGCTGGATACCGTCATGTACCTGACAACCAGTTGCGGTTGAGCAAGTACTCCTATTCCTACACCCAGAACGATTGTAGATACAAGCACCCACCATATCTCAGATGAGAATTTAGGCATTGCTGTCCATCCCATATGTCCCATTTCCATCATTTTCTGAGGTACTTTGTCTGCAATGGAAGTAAGAAGCTGGTGTGCGGGTAAAATGCCACCTAACTTGTTGTATGTCAGAAACAGCAGTGCACCCATCCCAAGAAGCATTATGCTACCCTGAAACGCGTCGGTATACATAATTCCTTTCAATCCGCCGAAAAATACATAAAACACAACTACAAAAGCAAATATAAAGAGAGCAAAACTGTAATTCATTCTGAATGCCTGTTCCAGAAACCTTGCTCCGCCAATCATTACCGCCGCGGAATAAAGAGGCATCGACAAAAAGATGATAGATCCGCAGATACACTGAATCGTCTTCGATTTAAACCGTTTTCCCATAAGTTCGGGAAATGTGTGAGCGTCGAGGATACGGCCGATTGTCCTTGTTCTTTTGCCGAATACGGCAAAAGCAATATAAATCCCAACAATTATATTCAAAAACGACAACCACAGAAGCCCCATGCCGAACATACCTGCCGCTCCGCCAAACCCAACTATGGCAGAAGTGCTTATAAATGTCGATCCATACGCCATCGCCATCAGGAACGGGTGCATTTTGCGCCCTGCCACAAGATAATCCGAAGCGTTTTTTGTTTTACTATACCCCAGCCAGCCGAGGTAAATTGTTATCCCAAAATAAATTAAACTTACTATAATCGCTGTGTTTAAATTCATGATTATCTATATCCATATTTGAGGTTATTATAAGTTTTCTTCCAGTTTGGCTTCTTCAATCAGCCAGGAAACGTCGTCTGTGATTGCTTCCTCTTCCTGCACGTTCCATTTAAGAAAAGCGTATACTACACAATAAATCATACTTATAAAGCACAAAATATACACAAGAAACACCCAGAAATCACCAAATCCAAAAAACATGATTGCCTCCTTTAATATGTTTTACATCATATATAATGATATAAATATGTATTATGACATATAATGAGATTATTATAATAATATAATATTTAATTAAAATAAAATAAATTGTTCATAATATTTTTTTATGGCGTGTTTTAAATGGATCAGACATTAAAATATGGAATACTCGCAAGATTTATTTACAAATATAATGGATTACAAAAAAGAAACATTAATATATTTATATATATAGTTAAATATGAATGAATAGATATATAATAACTATTAAATATACAAACATAAATACATATAATATGTAAAAAACGATATAATAAGATATCTTATAAACAAACCGGAAAAAGGTATTTATTAAGATTGTATTCGGATGCATTAATACATCTTACAAATAATAGGGGTATGTATAATGACTATTATGGCGAAAATAAAAAAATATTTATGAATTGAACCTTTTTGTTTAGATATTTATCTTAATTTTTGAATACCCCTCTTGTACCCCGGGGATAGAAGTTGTTACGGCAATTTTTCCCCGGGATTTTTTTATTCGTATTTCAAAATGCGATGCTTCGGGTTATTTGGTAAAAAACCTTTATTTATCTGAATCATAAATACGGATGAATGTGCATGTGCCTGCTTTAACAGGGATAGAGAATGTTTTTGGCGGATAATATCTGGCTGTTAACCGGAAAACCATGTTTTGTTCTTTGGAAGTATCGACTTTATCATCATATGCGCCAAGAAAAACAAATGTGAAATTGTCGGCGTTGAAAAATTGTCCCTGAAGTATAAAATCATGGGGCAATTTTATTATTTTTATCTTCGCGTTAAGTTCCTTTATTATTTTTTTCAGTTCCGGTGAACCGGGTTGAAAACGGGCGGTATTCTTCTCATCCACATCCGCTCCTACTCTGCCTATATAAAAAGAAATCATGAACTGTTGTAAATGAATCCGGTTCTTATTTTCCATATTTTCCAGCTGCTGATAATCTTTTCTTATGAAAGGAATAAGGTAATCGAGAGTCGGGTGTTTTTCGGTGATATAAGCCGATCCTGGGATTGTCGGTCCAAGCCCGAAAAATGTTTTTACCGGAAAATGGCGTACATTAAGCGGAACTACTCTGAGTTTGGGAAGTTCGTATTTTTTTGGAACAATTTCTTTATTCGGGTTATTTACGTAATCTTTCGCGTCATAAGTCAGGTATCTGTGTTGGCTCAAATGGGCACATGGTTGGGCAACCAGGCCGTCGCCTTCTTCTTCATCAGCACCGACTATGAACATCGTGTTTTTATCGTTGAACGGGTAATTGTCATCCCATTCGGATTCAAGCAAAGTTAGAAGCCCTTTAATGTGCTGGGCATTTCCGAGCCTTGTGTCTTTAATCTGTTCAACACCGCTTACGAAATTTTGGGTTAGCGGAAACCGGTATAGGATGTCGTATCCGATATTTGCGTCAGGCGACCCGAAAAATGAGCCGGATATAAAGAAGAACCTGAAATCGATATCTTTTATTGTATGAAAAATGGAATGATTCATAATGAAATCGATCATCTTTTGCTTCGCAGCCTCATTATGTGAAATCGAAAGGAAAAATTTGCGTAATTCAGGGTAATTTTTCGGATATTTTTCTGTTTCGGGCGGATCGAAATCCGTTATGCCCGGATAAACCGATGATGGATTGAGGAGATATTTGTAAAGTTTCTCGAACCTGCGGCGAAATTCGGTGTATGTTTTTGAATAAATCATGTTCAAATCTTTGTCTCTTATGAAAAATTGTTCCCGCTGGTTTTTTACGTTATTTATTGAAGTAAAAATATCGGTGGCGAAAATTACCTCGCTCATCAACGGATCTGAAATAAAAGACTCAAATTCTTTACCTAATTGTTCATGATAACTTTCATATTGATTACGGTATTTGATCAATTGGAAATAAAAATTCAAAGCTATTACCGCTCCCTGGCTATATGGCACAAGAACAACGTCCTTCACAGGCGGATAACCTTCTTTTGCCCTGCGGATATTTTCATCCTCGATAGATTGAAGTATCTCGGGGACAACACGTGTAACGGAGATGGAGTATTTGTCAGATAAAAGATCAGCTACTTTAGTGAGAGGATGGTCTTTTGAATTGTAAATAACGCATTTATAAGGAATACCGTTACTGCGCATGATTTCAGCGAGTTTGCCGAAATGGCTTTCCTGGTCAAACGGAACTCCTGGAACAAGAAAGCCCGGTACCGATAAGACAAATGGCAGAGAATCTCCATCATTTTTTTCGCCGGCCACCATCCCGAGAGACCAAAAAAATAAAACGATAACAAGATTTATTTGAAAATATGTTTTTCGCATCTGCAATTTATGTTTGTTTATCAAAAATTAAAAAATATTGAAATAAAAGTTGGACAAAAGACAATATATAATGTTTTAATGAAAATTTAGCTCACAAAAAATTCCCTCGTAAAATACGATTATTTTCGCAAAGGATTTTTTTTGTTTAAACGGGTTTCTACACATAATTATTTTAATATATCAAACAAAATAAATGCAAGATATTATTATGGTGTTTTGTTTATATTTATTGTTTATTAGATAATGAGCTTATATATTGAGATAAATAAATTACATATATAATAGAAATAGATAACATATTTTGAAAATATTAATTGTTGTTTGGAGGAGAAAAATGAATTTTGCGAAATTGTTTATATTGCTTATGAGCGTATCCGCGTTGGATTTACTTGGGCGTAAACAGGAAATATCTATGGATAACCCCGAAATCCTGCCTGAGAAATAAATCGATTTTATCCTGTTTGAATTATTATCTGTACTTAAAAACTTTAGATTATATATTTTGCCGGATTTTATCCAAGGAGCGAATATTTCAATTCGCCCCTTGAACAGATGTATAAATCGATCTATTAATTATCTGAGAAACTTTGATACAAAAGGTGATGTTTCTCCTCTTCGCATGAAATGGCCGGATGGCCCTTCCCCGAGAAATTCGGAGAACCATGATTCATGCTCGATTTCCTCGTTTAATATAGCTAACGCCAGATCATATGTCCGGTGGTCTTTGCCGGCTGTCATGTCGCAGATCTCTGTATATCCTGCTACAGCACATCTTTCAGCGTTGACAAGAACTTTGAGCAGTTCGTTCGCGTTATTTTGCTGTTCGGGAAGATATGCCGGCGGGCATGCGGACAAATCGTGGAATTCTTTCATACAGTTCGGAAGTTTTGCGCCAAGCTCATATATACGGGGTACCAGAGCCTCGAAATGGTTGCGGTCCTCTATCCTTGCCGATTCGGCAATCTCCTTAATTCCCTCGCCTTCAAGCCCTATGAGGTTCGCCCGCAAAATAGTGTAATAATAATAGGTTGTCAGTTCCGCTGAAGCGTTCTTGACTAATAACCCGAGAAGTTTATCGAAATCGACACCCGATCTTTTTACCATTTCAATCGCAACTCTTGCCATTTTATAACTCCTTTCCTTAATTTATAATATTAAATAAAAATTATTCACCCCCTTTCTAAATTATTGCAGATAAATAAAATTGACAAATCAGCTATTATGCGGTATATATATATTAGTACATTAGAGATATTATATAATATAAAGAATAACAGAGGATATAAAAATGGTAAAAAAATTTAATATCGTATCAAGTATTTCTCTGGCAATTATATTTTTATCAACATTATCTTCATATGCCGGTTCATTTACGGTAACCCAGCTCACAAATAACGGGCTTGGCAATATGAATCCGCAAGTCAGCGGTAATAATGCCGCGTGGAGAGGTGGTAATGAGATATATTTCTATGATGGGTCAACCACAACTCAGATAACGAATGATGGTTCATGGAAATCGGGACTTCAGATGAGCGGAAACAATATTGTATGGAAAGCTTCTTCAGATCCGATGTCAAGTAAGGAGATATATTTATACAATGGTTCAACAACAACCCAGATAACAAATGACGGTTCGTGGAAATCAGGAGTGAATATCAGCGGTAATAATGTTGTCTGGACAGGAAATAATGAGATATATTTCTACAATGGATCAACCACAGCTCAGATAACAAGTGATGGTAACTCTAAATCCGAACCGGTGATCAGCGGCAATAATATTGTGTGGAGCGGTGATGGAATGTTTGGTGAACAGATATATTTTTATAATGGCTCGTCAAAAATCATGGTTACGCTTGATGACCAGAATAAAATCGGACTCCAAATCGACGGAAATAATTTCATATGGCAAGGATATAATAATAACGGTTCCTGGATATATTTGTGCAATGGATCAAGTATAACGGAAATTTCGCATAATAGCTGGAACTATGCTCAGTATCCACAAATCAGCGGAAATAAGGTTGTATGGTATGTTGATGACTCAACAGGCGACCGGGAAATATTCTTTTTCGACGGAACTACCGTAATTCAACTTACCGATAATAGTATAGAAGATCTTGACCCTGTAATTGATGGGGATTACATCGCTTGGATCGCGGACAATAAAGTATTTTTTTATGATGGTTCTGCTATAACTCAGGTATTTGATAACAATGGCAGGATTCTTAGAAACCTTCAGATCAGCGGGAATAATCTCGTATGGTCTGCCGATGATGGATCGGATGAACAGATATATTTGGCGCAGTATTCCGGTGGCGCGGGGGCGGTTCCTGAACCGGCAACACTGATTCTTTTCGGATCAAGCCTGATCGTGGCGATAAGTAGATCGCGCAAACAGCGGTAATAATCTTATCAAAAAAAATAAACAGGATGCGAAGCATCCGTAGGAAAAGTTTTTTGTTTCTTTTTTTCAAAAAAGAAAGAAGGTTTCAATTATTTAACGCTTTTCAATAAGCTTTCAAATATTAAGGAAAGCTACCTAATTCTGAGCATCTACAAAAGCGCTTTTTTTCGAATATAATTGATAAAGATTCGTTCTTTTTGAAAAAAGAACCAAAAACTTTTTGTAAGGATGCTTCGCATCCTGTTTTTTATAGATGAAAAATAAAACGGAGAGGCAGGGATTCGGTCGGATATCGTTTTATAAGCCTTTAATTCTTTCCCAACCAATGTATTTAGAGTTTAAACTACCATTGTTAAGCAAATTACAAGATTCCAGCATTTTGAATTTTGTTTGTTGCTTTATCAACTGTTTTGATTGCTGATGGGCACCTTTTGGGCACCAAGTTTATATCATTATTTGATTCGATTTTCAGAGCTATTAAGGTTTCATGCCAATATCAGTCAATGAAATCATAGAAATCAATATTTGAGGCGTTTCTGGTTTTCACAACCTTTTTGTTTATCCAACGCTCAATCGCCGACGGTCGAAACCGGACGGCTTTTGTTATCTTGATGTAGGGTATTAATCCTCTGTGAACATAATCGTAAATTGTACTTTTGCTCAAACTTAATTTTTCGCTCAATTCATCTACTGTTAATAATCTTTCCATGCCTGCAATCTCCTGTGTTAAGCCGTATCTGTGTTATGAGAGTTATCGATTTAAAATTCGATTGGTTCATCAACTCCTATTTCCTGTTCAAGTTCCCTTAAATATTTTGTTGTTAGTTCTCTATACCGATTTTCAACATTCCGGTATTCCCTGTAAATCTCTTTCCCAGTGTCCGGGTCTTCCCCGATGATTTCCCCTTTTTCAACAGGAAAACCTTGTTCCAACTGGTCAATTGCGGTTGCGATTAAATCACATATCATTTGTGATTTGTTTTTGCTCGGATACATCTCATTTAACGCCGATAGTTTTGCCGATACTAAAATCGGTAACCGAATCGATATCTGTTTTGGTGTTAATCGAGAGTGGTCGGGAGCGTCCCATACTTTCAATAAATCTTCAGGTTTCATGTCAAATCCCCATTCGACTGTTTTCAAATGTCATTAACTGTTTATAACATTATACAGCTATCCGGTGTCAATAAAATTTTTGATGTAGTATGAAAAAATATTAAATGATGGAAAGGATATCGAAGTCGGAGTCGCACAATATCACCACGCTCACGAACTCATTTTTCGGGTCAGAGAAAAACTCGTTTGTTCTCGTGGCTCAAGGAGTCGGAAAAACTTTTTTACTGCCCATTTATGGGCGGGGGCAGATAAAAAAGCATTTCCTCTGGGCTGGGATAGTCATTTTCATGAAGGAATGTCACATTAAGACAAGCTTTATTTTGAATTTATATTGACCTCCAATAATTTGATGTATAAATAGTTTTCCCTTTATAATCCCAGCGAGCCGATTCCCACATATTTTTTCCCTTGCTGTCATATTTAGCATTGTTATTTATACGTTTGTAGACTTCCTCTGAAATTCGCGTGGAATATTCATTTGATAAAGCACACATTTTAGCTGCATAATTTGCCGCATTTCCAACCCAAACAAGGTCATTAGCACCTCTAACACCTGTTCTAGCAACAAATAATTCACTAGAAGCAATACTTACTACATGCTTTAATTTATATGTAGATTTAGGATATTGTTTTTTTATGGCTGGGTTTATTATTTTGAGACGTGCATAATTAATTTTGAGAGCAGTTTGTGTGGCGTTTGTGTTTTTGTTGTTTCCAATAAAAACAGCCATTATTCTATCTCCATCATAGGCTGTAATTACACCTCCTGCAGAATTGATAATTCTTGCAGCACAGTAAAGATACACTTTATATACTTTTGCAGCAAATGTAGCCTTCTTTTGTTCTACAAGTTGTGTTGAAGCTGACATGTCTGCATATAAAACTACTCCATCAAGCTTGACGGCATCATTCGTCAATTTTAAATCATTTGATTCTGGAACTTTTATGCCATCTCTTGTCTTCCAACGTTCTTTGAATGTTGCAGTAACACTCGATTCTAACTCGTCTCGGAGTCCCATAATTCTTTATCCTTTTAAGAAATTAGCCAAACAGTTATTAGCCAAAACGGAAAACTAAAGAATGTTAATATCATAGATATTTTTACCCATAAAAATTTATTTGTAGCTATTTCAGCATTTCTATATACTTGAGTTAATATTTCAACAATAAGTTTGTCATCAGAAAGATTTTGAATTTCTGTCTTATATTGTTCTAAACTTCTTGTTACTATTCCACCGAAATATATTAATGAGCCCTTTGGTCCATTTAAACGAGGAAATGTTGCCACGGCTAGACAAACTACACTCCCTAGCAAAAAAATAAGCAAAATAGTAATTAATATTGAATTTAATTTTGACCAATTTTCAAACGAATTTAGTAATGCTGCTACAACACCCAACATCGCTGTATTAATAGCAAAAATTGCAGGAACTTTATTATCAGAGGAAGAGATCCATGATAATTGACGAGATAAAATATCATTTGCAATGTCAATTTTAGATTTCATAATTTGCTCCTTTAAAAAGATTGAAAATTAAGTAATATTTCAATCCTGTAAAAATAGTGATATTTTTTGATGTTATAAATCAAAATGGGCATGGCTCACAAGGTAAAACCCTTAACGATTCGTGAACCTCAGATACAATCGGTATCTTAAATTTATCAACAAATAATCTCGATAGTATATATGTTACACTATATGGATTTGATGTGTAAATATGAAACCCGCTGTCATCTTCTATGCCGTTCCAGATTTGCCGGCACATATCCTGAAATTCCCTGTACCATTTTTTATCGTAGTCGATAAGCACTTGCGATATTTTCGCGAAAGGTAGCATCGCTTTGTTTATAACGCCCTATAATCTACCTGTTATTTTTCGGACATAATTGATAAAGATTCGTTCTTTTTGAAAAAAGAACCAAAAACTTTTTGTAAGGATGCTTCGCATCCTGTTTTTTATAGATGAAAAACAAAACGGAGAGGCAGGGATTCGAACCCTGGGACCACTTGCGTGGTCAACGGTTTTCGAGACCGCCCCTTTCAACCGCTCAGGCACCTCTCCGGATTAATCTTCTTTTAGGACTCTATGACAAAATCCAGGCAATAAAAACAATATTTAAATCTTTTACTAAAAAAATTCCGTTTCCGCCACTATTTATTACGCAACTTCGAAAAAAAGTTTCGCAACAAATCCCTGCACTCCACCGCGCATATACCCGGATGAACATTAACACGATGATTCAAGTTAGGATTATCCATAATATTAAATACCGACCCCGCCGCTCCAGCCTTCGTATCAGGCACACCATAAAAAACATGTTCTATCCGTGAATTCACTATTGCTCCGGCACACATCGGACACGGCTCTTTTGTAACAAACATGATCGCGCCATCCAGCCTCCAGTTGTGAATTGCCGCCGATGCCTGAGTTATCGCGATAATCTCCGCGTGTGCTGTGGCATCCTGCAACATCTCAACCTGATTATGCGCCCGTGCTATAATCTGCCCGTCATGAATTATCAGCGCACCCACAGGCACTTCATCCAGATCAGCGGCTTTTCGCGCCTCTTTCAGCGCCTCGCGCATCATCTTCTCCTCAGGGTTTGCCCACATACTGAGCAGTTCATCGTGTGTAGATATATCGTCCATCATATCCTCTGGGTAAAGTTAAAGTTCATGAAGGTATTATATCATCATCCGCAAATATTGCAACCGAATGATTTTCTCCAATTTAAGAATATGGAATTTTCAATGTGAACATTATTATTCGCACGAACAGCTTTTTTGTCCGGATTGAGTGTTGCCGGTATGAATATGTCCTCCGGGCGTACCGTGTTTTTTGCCAAACCTGCCAAAGATTTTTTCTTTAAAAGAATATATAAACACAAGTCCAAGAATAATCGCGGATAAAGTATGTATTTCGCCGGATATAAAATGTGCCCCGTGATGCGCATGATAAATCTCTTTGACAGCAAAAAAGTGATCGAAAACCAAACCGGAAACGATAGCAGATATCCCTACCGTAGTCAAATACAGTAACGCGGCGTATTTACCCATTATATTCCAGATAGTTGTGATAGTCGCCGCGTTTGTAGCCGGGCCTGCCATAAGAAAAACCAGGGCTGTTCCCGGAGATACTCCTTTGGCTATGAGCGCCAGCGCGATAGGAACCGATGCTGTCGCGCATACATATACTGGAATACTAACAAGCATTATCAGAAACATACCCGAAATGCCTGACCCCAAAAATCCGGAGAAAAAATCGTCCGGTATGATTGTGGTAATTAACCCCGCGATAAACAACCCAATAATGAGCGATTTCACAAGATCTTTTGGTAAAACAACAAACCCGTAATGAAATATACGGTAAAAAACGTTTTTTTTCTGTTCGGATTTAGTCGCGCAACAAGGATCATCGCATTTCGCAATGGATTTGGCTTTTTTTGTTTTTAAATGGAATAATGTAACTAAAGAACCTCCTATTAAACCGCTTATGAACGCGATAACAGGCCTGAATACAGCCATGGTTGTGCCCAGCAAACTGAAAGTAACCAGAAAACTGTCTATCCCTGTTTGAGGAGTGGATATGATAAAAGCTGTTGTCGCTCCGGCAGTAGCTCCGTGTTTGCGTAACGATGTAGCCACAGGAATAACACTGCATGAACACAACGGAAGCGGAACACCGAACAAAGCCGCCTTCAGTACAGGCCATAACCCTTTACCGCCCAGATGCGATTCCACTTTCCCGGGCGATATTGCTACGGAAAGTACTCCGGCTACAAAAAAACCGAAAAGAAGATATGGCGCCATACTTTTTGTTACATCCCAGAGAACAATAAAAAAATCAATTAGTTCTTTGATTATAACGGATTCCGTCATAAATTTACCTCAATTATATGATATTGGTTTATGAAATCCTCAAGTTTTATATCGTTTCTAATTCCTATACGGGTTAGAGCAAAATCATATTTTACAGGATCATTTGGGGAAACCTTTTTGAACCCCGAAGTTATTTCTCTGGCGGATATCAGACCCGCCTGTTTTCTTTTTGTCAGGTTCATCAGAGCGCAGACTCGGAACATATGTACATCAAGAGGTACAATCAGTTTTGATGGTGCAATGCCTGTCCATCCGCCCGGGTCCACGTTATCGCGGCGCACCATCCACCGCAAATAAAGATGAAGCCGTTTGCACGCGCTCAATTTCCATGGCAGGGCAATAAGAGAACCGGATTTGCCGTCTTGCGGCGAAATCAGTTCTTTGACAAAAAAACATAACGCTTTATGCACATCCGGATCGGTTTCATTAAATCCATTGAGAAACAAATTGTTCAGCGACCCGTAGTTTTTTAGCGCGGATTTTACGGAAACAAGAAATGACGAAAGTTCATCGGAAGTAGTAAACCTGTGTTTAAACCCGGTAAAATCAGAATATATTTGTGTTTCATTGCGTGATTCCATGTAGTCTCGGGGTGATTTGCCCATTTTTTCGAGTACCGAGAAAACGCTTCGCAATATTTGTTTTACGTTACCATATGCGAGAGCTGAAGCGATTATCCCCGCGATTTCACGGTCGGCGATATTATCATAATCAAATAGATACTGCAAAGGATCCGGGTTAACGAATTGCCTGAAATTGTATTTGTTGTATAGATCATCAAGGACTTTTTTATTTAAAAAAAGTCCGGTTGTATTTTGGCAATTCGCTTTTATTTTGGTTTTATTCGGGTGATTCATCCTTCAATCCGTTTGAGTTCTCTGCTGATAAAAGAGACATGGCGCATTTCCTCGTCGATGATTTTATTTATCGCTTCCCTGTCGTCTTCATCCGTGACAAGTTCTTTCATGCCAAGATAAAATACGATGGAATCCTTTTCTCTGCCGAGCGCGTAAAGAAGTATGTCTTTGACGGTTGAACCGGGTTTTATCACGTCTTCGGGGTTTACGGACAGATCGAATATATATCCACCTGCCATAGAGTGCAGGTATAGTTCCCATTCGCCTTCCGGGTCGTAGATTTCTATTTGTTTTTTCTGGCGGTAGTTTTCTTTAAGATCCTTAAAAACAAGTTCGTGTTTATGTTCAACTTCAGCAAGTGTATTAAGCAGGTTATGCACTTTCTTATCTGTAACTTGTGCGGCGGCTTTTTTATAAAACGAGAGCCCGTTATTTTCTATTTTTAAAGCGAACGTAAAAATTTCTTCTGCATTGAATACAAATCCCATTTTCGCCTCCCATAATGTATTGGAAAAACAGGATGCGAAGCATCCTAAGAAAAAGTTTTTGTTTCTTTTTTTAAAAAGAAAAAGTCTTTTTTAAATTCCTGAACATAACATTTTTTGACCAATATCATCTATATACCGTAAAAAAGGCTGGTACAACCGGATTAACCCAATCGCCATACCAGCCTTTTAATAATTATGAGTAATTTGCCGGTTATTCTCGTTTTCCCAGTTGCGAATCCAGAAAGAACAATCCGGAGTTACTGCCTTCGATCATTTTAAGTTTCTGCACGATATCGTCGACTTGTGCTTCTTCTTCTATCTGTTCGTCAACGAACCATTTAAGAAACGATTCGGTTGCGAAATCAGTTTCATCCCTGGCGATTCTTACGATATTGTTTATGCTTGAAGTTATTTCCTGTTCATGTTTTAGCGCCGCCTCAAAAGCTCCAAGAGGCGAATCCCAGTTTGCGTTCGGGCGTTCGATTGCTTTGAGTTCGACTACATCGAGCCTGTCTTCGATGAACGAAAATATTTTCATCGCGTGTCCCATTTCTTCTTTTGCCTGGATTTTCATCCATGCGGCGGCTCCTTTGAGTTGAATCGACTGGAAATATGACGCCATAGACAAATATAAATAGGCCGAATAAAGTTCTTTGTTTATCTGATCAGTTAACGCTTCTTTAACTCTTGGTTGTAGCATTGTTATCCCCTCCATAATCCGTGCAGGTTACAAAATTCCCGAGCGCCGACCTGTTTTGCGCTTATTTCGAATATTGCTTCAGGGGCATCGCCGGGTTTTAAAAATTGTTTGTATGATTTGTTGTCGGCAACCAATTCTATCCACTGGATATAGTGTGTTTCTTCCATCGGGTGCGGTACGTTCCCGATTTTTACTTTTACGAAATTATCGTTGATTTCAATTACAGGTACATGTTTTTCTTTGGATGCGTCAACGGTATTTTCGGTGAACAGTTTCATCGGTTGACCGCAACAAACCAGTTCTCCCTGTCCGCCTTGCAGGGTTTCAACTATTGCTGAACAAACCATGCACTTGTAGATTTCAAATCGTTTTGGCATAATATCTCCTTAAATTTGTGGTTTTAATCATCTTCGCTGATCTGAAGCTCAACCAATTTCGTTGCTACACCGGGAATAAGGTCGAGTTTTCTTTCAAATTCTTTCTGCTGGTCTTTACTTCCTACCAGTTCAAGGAACAATAATCCTTTATTCGAGCAATTCTCAAGTACTCCGTCATGCAAACCAAGCCTTGTTTTTATTATACAACCCCATGCTGTAAGAAGTTTTTGTACTTGTACGGCGGTTTCCTGCCGTTTTCCTATTAATATTAGCATAACAACTTTTTCCATTACAGATGCCCTCCTGAATATGAATTGCTTTACTTCTAAAATATAAACCAACGCCCAAAATTTATACAAGCAAATTTTGTTAATATAAGGTGAATCAATGTTGCTCGTTTATTCTAATATACGATCCGTCAACGAGTTTATAATTGCGGGACATATGTCCCCCCCAGTTGTATATATTTTTTCCTGATATATCCATTTCGCCCAGGTAATAAGGGAACTCAAAATACCGTCTATATAAGTACAACCATGATTTTTGTTTTTTATCGAGTTGTGTAAGTTCCGTTACCCGTTGGTTAGCATTGGGTAACTTGTTTTTTGGAAACGAAACTTTATGTTGTCTGCATTGATCCGATTCTTTCGGCATGTCGAGCATATCGTAAATTTCGGCAAGGGTATCGTATCCTTCCGGTGTTCCATGGGCCGATATTATTATATCCGCTTCAGATAAACACGATATGGATTTGTCTTTGTTGCCGAGTATAGCGTGAGTTCTGGCGATTTCAGCGAGAGCGTACCAGTTTTGAGCCGCTGATGCCATTCTCTGAGCAACATCAAGATGGTATTCCGGCATCAGTGCAAACCTTTGAATTTTAGGGATCGCGGCTATGGTATTAGCCATAGCGATCCGTTGGCGAAGGTCGCCGCCGGTATCTCCGATGATATCCTCCGCGTTTCTTAGAAATCTTTGCGCGTCAGAATATTCTTTAAGTGCGATCAGTCCTATGGATGCTTCGATACATCCCTGCCAGTTTTTATATTGCGAGGCGATTTGCCCGCCTTCCTTGAACAGATATGCCGCGCTGGTGTCGTCTTTGTTTGCCAACTTGCTGTATCCTTCGCCCAGAAAGTTGTCAATATCTTTTTCCGTATTCTGTGAATAAACCGCGATAGCAGTAAGGATTGGGAAAACCAGAAAAGAGAAAACAAAAATTTTCATAATTAACCTTTCACAAAATCATATACTTTATTACAATAATCAAAACGTTCAAATACGCGCCGTTTTCGAATTAAATTTATATTTATTTTAATTTAAGATATTTATAGATTTAAAAAGTTCAAATAAATACCCAAAAAAAAATCGGGTTAATATATTTTCTTGCTATATTATGAACATAATTTATATTATAACTTTTTAAAATCATAATATTTTTTTTGCGAGAGACATTATGCCAACAATCGCTCTTTATACCGATTTCGGATACGACAACTGGTTCGCGGGTGTATTAAAAGGAGTGATAACGAGTATATCTCCTTCATTAAACGTGATAGACGTTACGCATTCCATAGAGAGTTTTGATTTAATCGAAGCGGCTTTTGTAATCGAATGGAGTTACCGCTTTTTTCCAGAGGGAACAGTGCATGTGGCGATAGTCGATCCTGGTGTAGGCGGTTCACGAAGGCCTGTTATCGTAAAATCGGACAGATACTTTTTTATCGCGCCGGATAACGGTATTTTATCGCGAATTTTTGAGGCTGAAGACAATTATGAGGCATATTATATCTCAAATGAGAAATATTTTTTGCCGAATATAAGCAATACGTTCCACGGTAGAGACATTTTCGCTCCTGTTGCCGCGCAAATAGCCTGCGGGGCAAAAATTGATGAGCTGGGATACAAAATTACCGATCCGGTAGTTCTGAAAAACCTTAATCCGGCAAAAATTGATGAGAATATCCTTGAAGGTGAGGTTGTGGTTGTAGACAAGTTCGGAAACCTTATCACAAATATCCGCGCGAAAGATTTAGGTAACGATTATGTAATCGAGTTGCCCGCAAACCGGATCAGGTTTTTCGGGTTGAACCGGTCTTATGGTGAAGTGTTTGCCGGAGACCCTCTTGTGCTCGAGGGAAGCACAGGGTACATTGAGGTAGCTGTGAATCAGGGTAACGCCTCGCGGATACTTTCCATGGGCAAAGGTGATAAAGTAAGAGTTTATTCAAAAATGTATTAATCTTCATTGGGAAAGGATAAAACCATGCCTCCAAAAACCAAAAAGAACTCCAACAACAATAAAATAGAAAATTTTGGGATAGAATTGGATTTCACTAACGCCACTGAAAAAGTTGTCGGGTTTGAGCACGGTATAACCGAATGCGACCTTGAATCGGTAAAAAACAGCGTGGAATCCGCGCGGCAGGTTGTTGAAGGCGCGAAAAAAGACGGGAAACTCGGGTTTTGTAAGTTGCCATATACTAAAGAAGACGATCTTGATGAGATAATAAAAACCGCTGAGGAAATATCAGAGAATTTTTCGGATTTTGTAGTGCTTGGTATCGGCGGGTCGGCGCTGGGCAACATCGCTATCCAGAATGCACTTAACCACCCGTTTTACAATCAGCTTCACAACGAGACGCTTCCGCGCCTGTATGTGCTTGACAACGTTGACCCTGAATTAATATCGGGGCTTATGGATATCGTGCCTCTTGAGAAAACCTTTTTTAACGTGATCACAAAATCAGGCAGTACCGCGGAAACCGTATCGCAGTTTCTTATTTTCCGGAAACTGCTTATGGATAATATCGGCAAAAGCGCGTACAAGAGGCAGGTGATTATCACCACCGATCCGGAAAAAGGGTTTTTGCGCAAAATAGCCGATGACGAGAAACTAAAATCGCTTCCCATACCGTCGGATGTGGGCGGCAGGTTCTCGGTGTTGACACCGGTGGGGCTTTTGTCCGCGGCGGTATGCGGTATAAACATAAAAGAGCTGGTTCTCGGAGCCAGAAAAATGGATGAATTTTTGACACAATGCGGCGACGTTTACTCAAATCCTGCGGCAATGTATTCGGCAATACATTACATTATGGATGTAATAAAGAAAAAACCAATGGCAGTAATGATACCATATGCGCAAAGCCTTAGAGATTTCGCCGACTGGTACCGCCAGCTTCTCGCGGAGAGCCTGGGCAAGAAATTCGACAGGGCAGGCAACATAGTTCACACGGGTACAACCCCGATTAAAGCACTTGGCGCGACTGATCAGCACTCGCAGATCCAGTTGTATGCGGAAGGTCCGTTCGATAAAATACTTACATTTTTAGGTGTCAAGAAGTTCCAGCAGGATGTGAAAATCCCGGTAGCGTATAAAGAGTACCCTGAGATATCTTATCTCGGTGGGCAAACCATGAGCAAACTGATCCAGTCCGAACAGGTATCCACGGAAACGGCGCTTGCCAAAGCGGGGCGTCCAAGTGTTACGATAACTATCGACGAGGTTAATCCACGTACGATCGGTGCGTTGATTTATTTATTCGAGTACCACATTGCTTTATCCGGTGAAATGTATGATATAAACGCGTTCGACCAGCCGGGAGTGGAAGAAGGCAAAAATCTTACTTATGCCATGATGGGGCGAGAAGGTTTTGAACACAAACGGACAGATGTGGAAAACGCTATCGCTTCAAAAACAGGTAACACCATGATAAAATGGTCGTTGGATTGAACCATAAAGATACCTGTTTAAATTAATATTGGTAAACAGGCTGGTGACTAACCCGTATCGTTTCAGAAAAAGCAAAATAATATATTCGCCGGTGTACAGTACCGTTTTAGTAAACGCTATATCTTTGCTTAAAGTCATATTATGATCATTTACATATTTATATATTTATGTATATATTGATAAGCAGTGTGGAAATAATTGGTGTTGACATCAGGCGGTTGTATTTGATATTTTACATTGAACCATGAAAAGGAGGGTGTCTGAATTGAGAGATTACGATACGCTTGAGTTTATATGTTGTGTGGAATCGTGTAAAAAAGCAATACCGTTTTCGGTTTTAAAAATAGAACGTAATCAAAAAATCGAATGTCCCGGTTGCGGGAAACAATATTCTTTTGACCAGAATCTGATAGACAAATTCAAGAAATTCGAGAAACTGATTATGGCTGTGCGTGAGGCTGAAGATATCCTTGGCGCAACCAATGTGGGTATAAATGTTGACGGGCATCAGGTGAAATTTCCGTACAGGTTGTTACTGACGCGGATGAATACCCTGATAACTCTGGATATCGGTGGGCAACAGGTGAATTTTAAGTTTCGTGTAGAACCATTGAATACCGGAGTTGAATAACAGTAACCTGAATTGAACAAATTTGTCCGGATTAAATCAAATAAGCGATTGTTCGTTTAACTTTGAATTGATAGGGGACTTGGATAATGTGGCGTGAAATGATGAAATCGAAAATTCATCGCGCGACAGTTACCGACGCGAACCTTCAGTACATGGGGAGTATAACTATTGACCTTGATCTGATGGAAGCGGCGGGTTTGGCGGAGTACGAAAAAGTTCATGTTGTGGATGTGAATAACGGCGCGCGGTTTGAAACGTATGTAATACAGGGTGAAAGAGGGTCTGGCGACATAATCCTCAACGGCGCGGCGGCTCGTCTTGTCCAGCAGGGCGATAAGATCATAATCATATCATACGGTTTTTATTCTGAAGAAAAACTGAAAGGCGAAACGGGCGTTATATCCCATAGTCCGAGTATAGTTTTTGTCGACGAAAAAAATAAGATTATTCCTCATCAACATAATTAATTAAAAAATCTTTATTGCAATGAGGGCAGGTAGCTTTGTTGCGCAGTTTCCTCGCGGATGCGCTTCCGATATTAACCTGTTGTTTGCAGTACGGGCATGGTATGATCAACGGTCCTAAGATCTTCTGTTTATGTCTGGGACCGATAACATCTGCGCCTTTTTTCCGAAGGCCGTCCATGGATAATATAACTACTTTAACAAAATCAGTTGATACAACAAGAACACCTTCCGTAAACGAACCCGTGCCGGATGTTACATGCCTTGCGGCGCCGGCTGTTGCGGTAACGGTATTTATAGTGCCTTCCATCATGTCGCCGCCAAGTTCGCCTATCTCATCTATCTCAGGTTGGTTAAAGGTGGTACAGCCATTGACAAAAATGGTACAGAGTATTAAAAGAAATGAACATAATTTGAAAAAATAATTCATCTTTAGAAATTTAACTCAGGGTTAACTACAGGCTTGTTATCTTTCGGAAAAGGAAACCAGAAAAATAGCATATCATAAGCGGCTCCCATTGATCTTACGGCAAATGCTCCGGTCCCTTTTGCGAATCCGATAAAAAAACCGAGTGGGCCGTGATAATACATTGAGTCATGAACATTGTCTGATAGTTCATATTGCGCGTTCCAGGCATTAATGGTTCCACGCGCAAACTTTTCACCGGGATGTTTAGCCGCTTGCGCGTCTTTTATCTGGTTGAACATTAGTATAGTTAATAACGCAACAATTACAGAAACTTTTTTCCCCATGGTTTTTCTCCCTGTGAAATTTTAGCAAGACGGTACCGCTAAAAAATTTTGTAAGAATATCATAATCACTTGTTGCAGTGCTGTCAACAAAATGGATAAAATTTTTGAGAATTTGACTTAAAAATTACCGAAAAGGAGAAAATAAAGTATCAATCCGATTAGCAGGAATACAGCTACTATTGCGCCGCCAATAAGTAAATTTTGAGAAATTGATTTTGTTTTTGAAAAATTCAAACCTGTCTCATCTTTATCCAAGGTCATTTCCAAAAAAGATTTTTTTACTTTGCGTATATGATCAAGCCCGATTTGGTATCTGCCTTCTTTGTTGGCGATATGAGCCAGTTCAAGATTCTGTGTGAAATCGTCGATAGCATCTAAATAATAAATGTTTATTTTGCCTTTGTTAATTTTCTTTAAAACGTCGTCAAAATGTTTCAATTCATAATTCAGTTTCTTTTTATGTTCTTTTTCAAACGCGTTTCTGATCGGCGAACCTTGATGCTGGTTGTTTGAGCCGAGTATATTGTTTTCCTTGTCAGGTGCTGTGGTTCCGACAGCGATAATCTGGTTGATTTTTTCTTTCACATCTTTTGATGAGAATATATTGGTCAAAGATGGTTTCAGGCTGTCATCCGCCGGAAAAGTTTGTGGTTGGGCAGGGGCAACCGGTTTCTCGGTTTTAGGCGTTTCAGGTTCAGCCGGTTTTTTCGCGGACGGTTCCGGAACAGAGGGCTGATTTGTTTTCTGTTCAACCTTGTTTATAAAGTTCTGTGAAGCGAAAACCGATGTTACGGATATGCTGTTCTCATCGAGATTTTTTTGTATATCTTTTATATATTTCTGATACGAATCATCTTTTTGTGCGGGAGGCATCTGATTGGTGTTGCCGGTATTAATTGCTACGGTATTTTTATCTGTCGAACCTGTTGGTTTCAGGTTGAGGCTTTCGTAATGAATATTACCTGTTTGAGCAGGCGGCACAGGTTGTGGTTTTTGCCCGCTTGGATCGATACCGATTACGTTGCCTTCACTATCTTTTTGCGCTGCAGGTGATATCTGTGTAGTTGCGTTGTTTTCTGAAAATACTGATTTGAGTGTTTGCGGATCATTTGTTTCCTCAGCCATATTGATATTTATATTTTTGGTCTCCATCCTGATCAGCGAATCTTTTTTCGCCGGTTTTGGGGGGAGATTCAGGTTTATTTTCAGGGGTTTTTTTGTGTCGGGCACATCCATTACGTTGTCATTGGGCGATTCAAGTTTCACGATAACATCGCTTTTGGGAAACGCGGAGTTGGTTTGTTCAACAGGCTGGCTGTACTCCGTATTTTTTGGCGATGACTGCATTTTCTGGCGCAAAACTTTAAAAGCAAGGTCGGCGTCAATGGTTTTCTGGGCAAGTTTGGAAAACGCTATAAGTTCTTTGAGTGCTCCTTCAAGTTTGCGGATATCCTCTTTAATGTTGTTGCAGAGAATATCAACTACTTCGTCAGAAAGAATTATTCCTTTTTCCTCAAGTTTTTTGTTCAGGATCGCTTTTCGCGTTTCAAGGTCCGGCTGGCCCATCTCGGTTATTATCCCACCTTCGAAGCGCGATCTCAAACGTTGTTCCAGAGTCGATAAGGTGCTCGGCGGTCGGTCGGAACTCAATACTATTTGTTTGCCGTTATTAAACAGTTCATTAAACGCGTGAAAAAATTCCTGCTGGGCAGATTCTTTGAACGCTATAAACTGAACATCATCAAGCAACAATACATCCAGATCGGTGTAGCGTTCCCTGAACTCCTCGATCTTGTTGAACTGAATTGCCTCAACTAATTCCGCCTCAAATTGTTGTGATGATATATAGAATATCCTGCTCTCCGGCAGTTTATCAAGAATAGCATTGCCTATTGCGTTGAGAAGATGTGTTTTGCCAAGGCCGACATTCGAATATATAAATAGCGGATTATATTCTTTGCCGGGCGATTCCGCTACAGCTTTGGCAAAAGCAAGAGCAAAATTATTGTTTTCACCCGCTATAAAGTTATCGAACCGATAATATTTAAGCAAATTCGTTTTCCGCGGGGGGAGATTCTTTTGATTTAACACATCTGTCATAAATATCAATCCTAAAATATATTACGCTAAATTGAATAGGCCTGTCTCTGTTTTATAAATATAAATTGTTCAATGTGATTATCGGTACATAAAAAAAAATCTTTATTTTATGCAATATACTTTTACTTCTCGGGAATAAAACTTTTGAGATATAGCTGGTTGTGTGCAGATTAATATTTCCAACCTGTATTTCATGAGGATACTTTTTATAACCGTTTCAGAGTTTCGCGATAATAGAATTTATATTTTTGAGTTTTTTGAATCCAGAACTTTAAGATTTGCGCGATTAGGGTTATGCGGAGTATTTCATTGGAATAACTGCTGGTTATGCGGTTGCAATTGATCGGAAATCAGGTTTTAAAATGAACAAAAAGCCGGCCGAAATTTTTGCTGTCTTTTTCGATCCGGTGATAGAGTTGTTTTATCTCTTTCTTTTCTAAAAAACGGATCACATGTTTTTTCAGCTGGCCGCTTCCTTTTCCGGGAATTATTTCAACCATGGGAATTTTTTTCTCAACAGCTTCACGGATAACCCTATTGAGTTCATCGTCAATAGCTTTACCTTTATTAAAAATATCATGCAGGTCGAGTTTCAGTTTTGCCATATTATTCTCTTATATCGGTTAAATTTGGATTAATTAAGCCTATTATGCGGATATTTTATTATGTTTATACGGCAAAAACCAGATTAAAATTGAGCGGTTTAAACTCACTACAGCTGTTTGCTTTCGTAAAGCTCCCGAATTATATCCGGATTTATCAAAGATTTTTTTGTTTCATCCTGATAAAGATACCAAGAACTGAACAACCGAGTAAAATAAACGATACTGGTTCAGGTACAGGCCCGGACTGCGAAAATATGGTTGCATACACACCGTCATGACTGCCATCCTGGTAATTGCTATACCAGGCAACCAGATAATCCATTCCGTTTGACGCTACGGATGGGGAAGCCTGATTATATGAGGTATAACTATTTATAAGAAATTCTGATCCGATTTTAGAACCATCAAGGGCCGATATAAATTGCCCGTAAATTCCTAAACCGTCCCCATCCTGATTAGTGCTTTCCCATGTAACCAGATAGTCCGTTCCGTTTGAAGATACGGAGATTTCAGTCTGATCATTTGTAGTAAAACTGTTTATCAGGAATTGGGAACCTATTTTGGAGCCATCCGCGCATGATATTAATTGCCCGTATGTATCATATTTGCGTGTGCTATTAACATAACTTTCCCACGTAACCAGATAATCCGTACCGTTTGACGCTACGGATGATTCTATCTGTTCATTTGTAGTATAAGTGTTTACCTGGAATTCGGAACCTATGTTCGAACCATTCGCGCCTGATATAAATTGCCCGTAAATACCATAATTGTTTCCATCCTGCCCATAACTTTCCCATGTAACCAGATAATCCGTTCCGTCTGACGCTACGGAAGGAAAATTTTGAATATTGCCGGTGGTAGTATTTACCTGAAATTCCGATCCCTGAGTATATGAACCGGATTCTGCTGAAAAATTCAATAAAATATTAATCGCGACAATAATAGCGGGAAAAAAAAGACGTGTTTTCATAACTCCCAAACCTTTCGTTGAACTAAAAAATATCAAATACGCTATTATTAATTATAGATTATAAAGAACGAATTGTCAACTTAATATTTAGTTAACAGCTTCATTTATAATATTATATACAATACATAATTATACATAGATATTTTTTATCGTATGAAAATAAGAAAGATGTGGGTTGATCGTAAGATTTAAACGCAACCTTTTTATATACGAAAAAAAGTATGAAATATGTTCCAGATCAATTAAGATTTATTTATGCGACAATATAAGTTCATTGTTATTGGCAGGCATATGGAGAGCATATTCAAAATCACGGGGCAATTTTACTCCTGTAAAATAAGGGAAGTCAATTTTCAGCGCCTGAAGAGCAATATAAAACGATGCGGTTGCCGCCATTGACGGCATGGAATTGAAATAGTCATGGATATTTTTTGTGGCGTAAGGCATACCCATATTTCTATTTTTAAAAATAGCGGAATAATTATCGTAAATCAAAATAAGCCCGTCTGTAAGAGTGCTCATAAACTCAAAAGCTTCTTTTTTCCTGCTATCGTTTGTGGATTCGTCAATAAACCTGTGCAGAAACACAATCGCTCCTGAAGTGGCTTCCGGCTGAATCATTTGTGCGAGTTTTGGTTTATCTTCGTCGGCGATGTGGACGAAAAAATCGTCGTAATCGGGCGCGAAAAAGATAAGGCCTCTGGCGGTTTTATTATCTTTGAAAACACAGTCTTTTATGGTTCTCATTTCTTTTATCTCAATAGAATTTATTTCTGTGGTGAACTCATTTTTCAACACATTTATGCTATTGTAGGGTATTTCATTGTCAAGCCCGATGAAAGTCGAGGCGAGCCATGTGTAATGATCGATAGCGCGCGAACAGTTTATTCTCTCAGAGCCGGTAAGCCTGATTGCCGCTGGCCAGTGGATTCTGTCTGGAGAAAAGTTAAGCGCTCTTAAAACAGCCTGCATTACCATCGCGTGGCGAATAATCAGCTGGTCGCGTAAATATGGCATAAGCTGGTATTTATCCATAACCAGCGCGATAAGGCGCAAAAGGTCGATGTAATCTGCGTTATGTTCCATAACCACAAGAGGCACGGCGTTTTCAAGCACGTTCTGGGTTTCTATATTATTATAAATTCCGTATCCGTAAGAATCTCCTCCTGTATGAATATAGCCTGCCTGAATAAACCCGTATCCGTCTTTATTTTCAGGGTCAACCACCTGGAGCGGCAACAAATATTTTATTACGCAATCGGTTATAGTCTTAAAATGAGTCAGGTCGGCGCTGAGAAGCATATATGTGTATATCGATTTGAAAATCCATAGATTTGAGCCTGTTATTATGTACGGGTCGATGAACTTGTCGGCTGATGTGTTGTATGAGAAATGAAGTAACCCTACACCTCCCTTTTCCTCCTCGGCTTTAAGAAGCTCCACTATTTTTCCGACAGCTTTTCGGGATCGGGTAAAATTATTTGAGATGAGATCTTTTATAATTGTCGCGTAATTGGCTATGGCGACATCATAAACAAACATTCTTTCGTTTCTCTTGAGGTATTTTGCGTCGAAACTGCTTGTTTTTTTGTAACTCGACCATAACCCTTCAAGTTCAACCCCCAGATCATCGATTGATTCCCAGTATAGTTCCTGGCATTCAATCCAATCCTCTAAATCAGGAAGAATCCTGTTGTATTTTTGCGCCGGATACACAAAATCGTTAAATCCGGAATTCGTGTTTTCACTCATCAGAAGCTCCCTTCGGTATCTGTAGCTGTCTTATATGTTTGACCGGAAAAGAGCTTGGCGGTATAAAAAATAATTAATTAAATTTCGGTTATACTACAGTTTTCTTATTTTAATTTTATATAAACGCTGTTTCAGGTTAATATTTGAAGACGGCTTGATTTCGTACACACCATCGCTGTTTATGTCTTTGCCTAAATCTTTGAATGTCATTGAAGTACCCTGTCCGGCGGGAATGTTTTCTGCCAGTTCGCTGAATGATGCGTAAGGATCATCTTTGAAATAGACGGTATATGCTCTGTTTGGCGAACTGGTCCATGTCAAATTTGTGGAATCGCCTTCATCTTTAGTTAAGGAAAACTGAAATAAAGATGATTTATTCAAAGGATCTGTACCCGCGATTACTTCTGTCGCATCATCCTGACAATCACCGTCTGAATCCGGGTTTTGCGGATCGGTATTGTTGATGAACTCATTATAGTTTATAAGGTTATCAAGATCGTCATCAAATATCGAATCATCGAAAAACGGATCGAGCTGATGAGCGGATTCCCATAGATTATTCATCCTGTCCCTGTCCATATCCGTAAAATTGTTTAAGGTCAGGAAGTTGCCGTAGTTGCCCATTTTGACAATTCCCGCGTACTCGTTGTAATAAAATATCACATCAAGTTCATATTCAGAATAACTATGTACCTCTATGAATGAATAACCGGGAAATTCCTGTAATGTTGTGCTGGTTGATACGATAATATCGTATTCTCCGTCGGCATAATCTATGCGCAGTCCATTGTAATAGTTTCCCGAAAATATTCTGTATTCCATATCGTTTTCGGATGTAAGTTCGCGAATTTCGGACAAAGAGTTTGCCTGAAAAATGATTTCTCCAGTATCAACTTCCTTAAACAGCCAGACTCTTCCTGTGGTATCTTTAGCGATAAATACAGATTCATTGGCTACGATAATCGGGTTAGGCGATACGACCAAGTCCATCCGCAAACATTTTACGCCAAGTATAGTTTCACTTGTGCATGTTCCTGAGATAGTTATGTTGTAATACTGAAATATCGATCCTGTCGGAAAATATGTTCGCGCATCGCCGGGATATGAATGCATAAAAGGGACGTAACGGAAATCGTCACTTGAACTGTCAAATATCGGTTGATCAGCGAAACAAGAGGAAGAAATATACAAAAACGAAAAAATAATTATAAAACCCGATGAAAATTTATTCATAATACGCTCCAAACAGGTTAATAGGTAAATTTCAATAAACACAATTTATATTATCAAAAATTACCTTACAGTTATGCTCAAGTCTCTATATTTATAATAACAATATTTTATGGAATATGTTTTATAATTTTTATAGAAAACATTAAATTTTCATAAATCAGATTGTGTTTTCCTTTCTGATAAAATTCTTTATAAGCGGGAATAATAGTTGCTTATTTATTTAACACATATAATTTTCAATTGAAAAAAATGTGAGGAGTGTATGATTACGCATCTGTTTATTCACGCGAGTTTAGCGGTTAAAAACCTGCGCGACGGCGAGAATTTTATTCTCGATAATCTCGGAAATTCCAGTATACTGCAGCGTATGATTGCGAGGTTTCAGAAATCGGGGCGAATCGGGAAAATCAACATTGTCATATCCGATTCCGACTGCGATAATTTAACCGGGCAAACTGTTCAACGCGCTGCCTCCGGTTTAACTGACATTCCGGTATCGGTTATCCGTATACCTCAAAATGCTGTTTACCGTATTGACGAATCGAACCGCTACATAAACCCGGCTCTGACGATGAAAATCCCCCATTACGGTTTCTATTGCGCCGATTGCATGCTCGATTACCAGACATATTCGCCGATTGACTGCGCGGTAATATTCAATATTGAGGATATCCCACTTATCGAGGCGGATACCATTGACTGGCTGATTGATTCGTACCACAAAAAAGGTGTGCTTCTCCAATCCGTAACAGATTTGAGCCAGAGACTGATTATTGTCCCTATGGGCGAATTCCATGCGCGGGTAGCATCGCTGAAATACCGCTTGCAAAGAGACCTGAAAGACGCTGTTGCAGATATAAAAGAAACCTGTGCCGAACTAAAACTGAATACGGATTGTGAACAGGCGAAAATCCAAACCGTGACAGGTTTTTATACCCGTCCTGCCCTGTGTACGCAAATCCTTGACTCGATAAACGACGGTTCATACTCGTGTAAAGATTTTCCTCAGGAAAAGTTATGGCAGTTACAACCGCTCCACACTAAATCGGATTACGAGTTTCTTGACAATTTCTATAAAAAATACGATACCATATCGCCGGCTACATTTATCGGAGTGGAAAAAGAGATCGCTGGTGACAGCAATATGCTGTATCCGGGTATGATTGAGGTTGAACTTACCAACAGGTGCAATATGATGTGCGCGGATTGCCCGAAAATAGTCTCTTCAAGGCCAGATCATGATATGGATGAACAAACTTATAAGAAAATTGCTGATCAGTTTGCCGATAAAAGCACTTTCCTGTTTTTATCCGGATATGGCGAACCGACTCTTCATCCTCGATTGATTGAGTTCATCAGTTACGCCAAAGAGAAAAAGTTTCACCGGGTATGCCTTGAAACCAACGGATCGATGATCGATGAAAGTTTTATGGAAAAACTTATCGGATCGGGGCTCGATATACTCTGCCTCAATCTTGACGCGATAGATTCCGCGGTAAACAATCTTCTTGAGTACCCGTCGGAATTAGTTGTAACCAATATCATTAAAATTAAGGAAAAAATGAATTCCCTGACGCCTTATATTGTTCTGCAGACAATAAACAGGTCGTCCTGCCAGGAACCGGTAACTTATTATTACCGTCGATGGGAACATATCGCCGATGCGGTAGTTGTTTTGCCGTACAACGATTATCTCGGCGCTTTTTCCGCAGGTGATTTTATTGACCTGACACCATCGAAAGAACCACAGCAATGCTGTAAAACATCGCAGATGCTCTTGATATTATCCGACGGTAAACCCACTTTATGCCGCCAGAAATTCGACGGGTTCGCGCACGCCATAAAATCCGATTATAACGATGTCTGGTTGAGCAATTACCCGCGCGGCAAACAATTTGAGTTTTGCGCGAACTGCGCTTTGAAACATTATAATGACGTAAAACAGTTTTATTTTCTACGCCAACAGCTTACGCATAAACTGAGAAATAAGTTGTATCTATGGGAACTGAAAAAAGAACTCGATAAATCGGAAAAACTTATTGAATCGAAAAAGTATGTTGAATCGCTTGATATAATCGAACAGGTCCTGCGCCTTTATCCAGATTGCGAGGAAGCCATAAACAAACTCAACAGGTTAGCTTGTTTAAAATAAGGCAAACAATCGGCATTTATGAACACTACTTTATATGACAAACCAAAACGGCGGCTAATATCCATAGACAACGAAGCGTCGCCGGAATTCTGGGATAAACACTGGAAAACAAAAGATTTCATCGGCTCTGTTATCGGAGCGAAAACCGCTAAAGGTTCACAGGATAAACGGCTGAAATCTATTGCGGGCAAATACTTGTTTGCGAACGCGAAAATACTCGATGCCGGATGTGGAAGAGGGCGGTTCGTATACGGGTTTCATTGTTGGGGATACGATTCGTACGGTGTCGATACCGCTAAGAACACCCTGAGTATGATAAAAGAGAATTTCCCGGAACTGAAAGTGTACCATCAGGATGTCCGCGACCTGAAATTTGAGGACAACTTTTTTGACTGCTATTTTTCCGGCGGTGTAATCGAGCATTTCTGGGAAGGATACGACACAATAATTGTTGAGGCTAACCGGGTATTAAAACCGGGCGGTTACCTGATAGTGACAATTCCTTATTTTTCACCTTTGCGCAGGTTAAAAGCGGTTCTTGGATTATTTAAATCATACAAAAGTAACGCCAAACCCGAAAACTTCTACCAGTTTTTCCTCAACCATAAAAAAGTAATGAAGAAGATAGAGCATATCGGATTTAAACCCGTTGAAGTTATACCGTATAACGAAATACTGGGGTTGAAAAACGAGTTCCCGTCGTTATCGGCGGTATTGTGCAAAGTCCAGTATGACGAATCATTCCTTTATAAAACCATAAATAAACTTTTCGCTCTGATACTGACAAAAATAACCGCTCACAGCATAATGTTCATATTCCGTAAAAAATAAGTGAATGCCCAACAGGTTCAAACCGTATCAATGATTATAATAAACATTGCGATCTCTGTTTTTACCCGGCTAAACAATTACATTTAAGATCTTTTATTTGCTGGAAGCGAACCTGCGTTTGAGGAACAAAACGCCGCATCCAAGAAGAATGAGCGATGCCGGTTCAGGTACTGGATTGGATGGCGAACTGCCTGCTACGAACTTGCCGTATATTCCGTATCCGTCACTGTCCTGTCCATCGCTTTGCCAGGCAACCAGAAAATCAGCGCCGCCAGAAGCAATTGACGGTGAAGACTGATCGGTAGTTGTGTATGTATTTATCAGGAACTCCGACCCGACTTTTACCCCGTTTGTGCTGATCAATTGCCCGTATATTCCGTTTAAGTCACCGTCCTGCCCGTTACTTTGCCATGTAACTAAATAACTGGTACCATTAAACGCAAGAGTGGGGTATGATTGGTCATTTGTTGTATATGAGTTGATTAGAAACTCCGATCCGACTTTCATCCCTTCCGTGTTAACCAGCTGAGCGTATATTCCATACAGGTTGCCGTCTTGTATGTAGGAATTCCATGTGATTAGATAATTAGTACCGTCAAACGCGATAGCTGAATATGTTTGATTGCTTGTTATGTATGAATTAATCTGGAACTCCGATCCGACTTTAGAGCCTGAATTGTTGATCAACTGGCCGAATATTCCGTAAGAATTGCCATCTTGTCCGTTGCTTTGCCATGTAACCAGATAATTGGTACCATCAAACGCAAGAGCTGAATGTGATTGGGTGCCTGTTGTGTATGAGTTAATCTGGAACTCCGATCCAACTTTTCCACCTGCTTTACTGATCAACTGCCCATAAATTCCGGTTGTGTTTGCATCCTGGGTAGCACTCATCCAGGTAACAAAATAATCGGTATCGCCATACGAAATCGACGGATAATACTGGTTATTCGTTGTATATGAGTTGATTTGGAATTCAGATCCGACTTTTGCGCCTGATGCGCTGATCAACTGTCCGTATACTCCGTAATTGCTACCATCTTGTTTGTCACTGTGCCATGTGACTAAATAATTAGTTCCGTCATAGGCAAGAGTCGGATTATACTGGGCATTCGCTGTATATGAATTGATTTGGAACTCCGATCCGACTTTTGCGCCCGTAGTGCCGACTAATTGCCCGTATATTCCGTAATTGCTACCATCTTGTCCTTCACTGTACCATGTAATTAAATAATTATTACCGTCAAATGCCAGAGCAGGAGTATTCTGGTCATTCGTTGTATATGTATTGATCTGAAACTCTGATCCATTTGCTGAACTTAACGCTAAAGCTGAACACAATAAATACAAAACCGCTGTTGTTTTTAGTGACCTCGCCATCATAAATCCTCTCCGCACAGATTAATGTAAAATTATAATATATTCATATCCAATAATATAGCACATTATATCAATAATTGCAAATCACGGAATTCACTGAAAGCGGATATATTGCCGGTAAAAATGAGCTTTAAATGCGTAAAAATATTTTTAGCAAAACCAAAGGCTGGACGGTATGCAATAAAAAAAATTTGATTACCGTTTATGCATTAATCCAATCTATGCGAACAGAAAAAATTTTATTTTCTTGAAACGAACCTGCGTTTAAGGAATAAAACGCCGCATCCAAGCAGAATGTGCGATGCCGGTTCAGGCACGGGACTGGATGGCGAACTGCCTGCTACGAACTTGCCGTATATTCCGTACATGTTGCCATCCTGTCCGAAACTTTCCCAAGTAACCAGAAAATTGTTGCCGTCATATGCCAGAGTCGGATATAGTTGACCATCAGTTGTATAAGTATTTATCAGGAATTCAGATCCGATTTTCGCTCCTGCAATACTTATAAACTGCCCGTATATTCCTACTGAGCTTCCATCTTGACCGGTACTTTGCCATGTAACCAGATAATATGAATCGCCATATGCCAGTGCAGAGAATTGTTGATTATTCGTTGTATATGTGCTGATCTGGAACTCCGATCCGACTTTCTCACCTGTTATGCTGACTAATTGCCCGTATATTCCGTACAAGTTTCCATCTTGTCCATCGCTCTGCCATGTAACTAAATAATTGGTACCGTCATATGCCAGTGCGGGGAATTGTTGATTGCCTGTTGTGTATGTGTTGATCCGGAATTCGGATCCTACTTTATTGCCTGATGCGCTGATCAACTGCCCGTATATTCCTTGCCCATTACTATCTTGTTCGTTACTTTGCCAGGTGACTAAATAATTATTGCCGCCAAAAGTGATCGACGGAATACTTTGGCTACTTGTTGTATATGTATTGATTCTGAATTCCGACCCGGTTTTCGCGCCTGCTTTGCTAATCAATTGCCCGTATATTCCGTCATAGTTACCGTCTTGTCCATAACTATTCCAGGTAACCAGATAATTATTGCCGTCAAACGCGAGTAATGGCTCGTATTGAGTATCTGTCGTATATGTGTTAATCCGAAACTCCGATCCGACTTTTGAGCCTGAAGTGTTGATCAACTGTCCGTATATTCCATACAAACTACTGTCTTGTTTGAAACTATTCCATGTAACTAAATAGTTTGTGCCGTCAAAGGCGAGCGATGGATTCGACTGGTTACTTGATGTATATGTATTGATTCTGAATTCCGATCCGATTTTCTCACCGGATGTGTCAACCAACTGCCCGTATATTCCGTCAGAGTTACCGTCTTGTCCATAACTATTCCATGTAACCATATAATTGGTACCGTCATATGCGATTGATGAATACGACTGGTTGTGTGTTGTGTATGTGTTTATTTGAAACTCCGAACCGTTTGCTGAGCTTAATACCAGAGCCGAACAAAATAAACACAATATCACCGTCATTCTTATTGATTTCATAATAAGATTCCCTTTATGAATTTATGATTTAATAAACAATATATACATAATATAACATACCTGATAAGTATTTGCAAAAATTATAATGTCTGCTGATAAAAAACATAATATATAATATCCTTTTTATAAATAAATTATGATAAAACATTAAAAAGGCATCGCCTTATATATAATAAAAAAGATTAAACAAAAAAAGGATTGGAAAACCGATACCCTGTATCCAATTTATTTCGCGATTGATAAAAATTTTTTTTCTTGATGCGAACCTGCGTTTGAGAAATAAAACACTGTATCCAAGAAGGATGAGCAACGCCGGTTCGGGCACAGATGCGGATATGAAATCGCCTATATTCCGTACGAGCTTCCATCCTGTCCGAAACTTGCCCATGTAACCAGAAAATTGTTGCCGTCATATGCCAGCGCCTGAAGCCATTGGCTGTTTGTTGTATATGTATTGATCCTGAACTCCGGTCCGACTTTCTCGCCCGCAACGCTGATCATTTGCCTCATATTTTGCTTTTCTTTCCGAAAAATATCAATAAATAAGGTTACTGCATGAATATCGGTTAGATATCAGCCCCGATATAATATCCATATGGATTATATCTTTTTTTTAATTCGGGGTAATGAAGAAAGTATTTTTTAGTGTATTAAAAAAAGAAAAATTGAAATATTTGGGAAAAAGAATTGTTTATAATTATAATAATTTATTAATAATTATAGTAAATAATAATATTATATAATAAAATATTGAATGAAAAACATATGCTGATAATGACATATATAAACCTTTAAGAGCGAACGTACAATAATATTTTTTACGTTCTTCAAGAATAGTGATATTGAATATTTCCGTTTTTTACGATATAATATTATTGTTTAAGAATATTCTTATCGTATCTGATTAAGGCTCTGAGGGGGGGGAAAGGAATGGGCTCGATGATTCTCGAAGCTCTAAGAAACCATAAGTAGCGGCTATGACTATTATGCGAAGAGTGTGCATGCTTTTGTCAGCGCTTATTTTTTTTACGGGTATAATTACGATTGGCGTTGATGCGAATACACTGAAGAAAGAGCTGGCAGTGAGCATAACGTTGCAGGCGGCAAACGTGTTGCCTGTAGTGTCGAATGTTGTGCCGCAGGGGTATTCCGGGAATATCGAGGTAAAATTCGACCTTATGGATCTTAACGGAGATTTATGTGACCTTAGGGTTCAGGTTAAAGGCGGTATATTAGGACAGGTTTGGACCGACGCTACCGTAACCGGTACCGATCAGATCGCACCGGGTACCGGTTTGAGTTTTACCTGGTTTTCTGCATCGGATATACCTGAAGCTAATGGGGAAACCTACCGGTTTAGAGTCAAGGCTTCCGACTCAACCGGCGAGGGCGAGTGGGTTTTGTCTGCTCCGGTTCAGGTAACAAATATGTTCCTTATTTCACGTCTATCGTATTTTAATGTCGGCGACCCGCAGATAAACAACAGCGGTTATGTTGTGTGGTCAGGCGATTTTGTGCTCAATACGGTTTATATATCGAGTGATATATATTTATATAATTTTTCCACAACCACAAATTTAACCGACTCGATGTACTATGCTTATTCTCCGAGAATAAATGATAAAGGATATGTAGTATGGTATGCCAGAGACGGTTACGACCAGCTCCCTCAAACAGGTTCCGATTACGAAATCTATTCTTATAACGGATCGGAAACACAACAGCTTACCGAAAACGATTGCGACGATATCGATCCGGGGATAAATATTGACGGGTCCATTATATGGGTTGGATTCGACGGCACGGATAACGAAATTTACATACGCGAAGCACGCAAAAATGCGCCTGTTCAAACGGTTCAGCTTACCGAAAATGATTTCGACGATTCGCAGGCCCAAATCAGCAACGGCGGATACGTCGTATGGTCGGGAAGTGATGGTATCGACCGTGAAATTTATTTATACGAAGGTTCCAATGATGGGGTTAATATAATAAACAAGATAACCGATAATTCTACCGACGATACTAATCCGCAGATAAACAACAGCGGGTTTGCCGTCTGGGAAGGATTCGACGGATCTGACAAAGAGATATTTTTGTATACATACGATAACGAAGGTTCTCACATAACTCAATTATCCGATAACGCTTACGACGACCTTGAACCGCAGATAAACAATAATTGCGCTGTTGTCTGGACTGGATCAGACGGGTCCGATCTGGAAATATTTCTTTACAAAAACGGGTTGCGAAAACAGATCACAAACAATATATATGACGATACGCATGCGCGCGTTAACGATCTCGGGCATATTGTCTGGTCGGGTTGGGACGGACATGATTACGAAATATTTTTCTATGACGGGATTAAAGTAAACCAGATAACTTATAATGAATACGACGATATATCACCACAGCTAAACGGGCGCGATTATATCGTATGGCGCGGGTGGAACGGTAGCGACTGGCAGATTTTCCTCGCGTTTCCGAGTGTATCGAAAGCGGAACCCCGTATAATATCCATCACGCGTACTCTGGAAAATTATATAAAGTTGACATGGACTACAGGATCTGCCCAAAAGTTCCGACTATATTGGAGGGACAATGTTCCCGGTTCTAACTGGGATCAGGTTGACGGAAATGCTCTGTTTGATATAATAACCAATCCCGACGGCACAAAATCATGGACTGACCGGGGAGTTGACCCGGACATGGCGGGAAAATCGTCGGCGGATGTAGGAAAAAGAATGTATAAACTTGTAACGGAATGAGTTTTCCTTAAATAACGCTGTTAATCGCGTTGAAAAACTTAAATTTATTTGTTACGGAAAACTTCATAAAAATTAAGAAAGGAGGGCGTAAAAAGACAAACTGAAATTGAGGGGCAAAGTTGTCTTAAAAAACTAAACGTACCAAAAAGGGAGAAAAAACAAATGAAAAAATTAGCACTAATCATGGCAGTAGCAGTAGTATCATTGATGGTTAAAAACGTATCAGCCGCTCCGGACAGAGAAATTACCGTAACAGGTTCTTTCGGTACAGCTTTCTTTGAACTGTACGCTACCGATGCAAGTACCGCTCCTATCACGGCTATCGAACTTACTACAACCGGCAAGATGTTCCCGGCTACAGAAGCTGATTGCGACGCGGTATATATCGCGGGCCAGGCATATATGAAAGTATCTGCCGGTACAGCCACAAACTGGACAATCTATACGTATACTGAAAACAATATAATCGGTCCGGATTGCGACGGTCTTCGCCATGAAATCGATACTACCAAAAAAATTCTATTTAAATATCGTAACGAAGCTTTCGCAGGCTCCCGCTCAGTCGATCCAATTGGTACCAATATTGGATGGTCAGATACAGCTACACTGAAATGGTTCATAAATGAGATTGGCGGATATGCCGCTATGACATCTGGTGAACAAACATACGCAAAATTTGTTGCAGCCGGTGAATTCAATTTCGCCAACAGAATTCAGATTCTGCTTCCTATAAACACAGCGGGTCAGGATGTTTCCGGTAAATATTCGACCAAAATCGCTTATGAAATGGTTACTAACTGAGATTCTGTAGTTTGATTTTAAAAAAGGGCGGGCAGATAAATGCCTGCCCTTTTTTGTTCCTAAATACAGCGAAATGTATTGAGGCTTCCGCGTAACTATTATTGAATCACATGTCATTGCCGAGAAATAGATAATAAAATGAAACAAATTTTTTCATATAATATATTTAGTACCAATATATCTTATAGACATACAACTTAGATACGCTCCTTGATTCCTGCCTTCGCGTGAATAACGGAAAAAAAGAAGGAATGACAGATTGTGTTATTAAGTAATTCAAAAATAACAATCACTCATTAAATTTCATATTATTAAACTTAATTTATGTTATACAGAGGCCTCAATACCAAAATTATATACCGTTTCAATAATTATTTGTAATTTGCGCCCCATTTTTCGAAATATTAGTATGTTTCTTTTTCAAAGTTTTCAATACGGTTTATGTTAGATATTGAGCCGGAATTGTTCATAACCGGAACAAAAGAATAGTTCTTGTACTGATCAATACCGATGTAATATGATTTATTTATGGCTACCTCTCTTTTTCTATTGTCTGGATTACTATTGTATCTCTAATATGTTTTCTTGGAGGTAGTTTTTTTATATTGCCAAAAACTTTTTGTAAGGATGCTTCGTATCTTGCTTTTCCAATATTGAAACATAACCAGAAAACCATCGGGGAAAAATATGCTCAAAGATAAAAACATAACACCGAAACAACATTTCGCTCCAATGACTTTAACTTATATGTTCGGAGTATTTAACGACAACTTTTTCAAACAATCTGCCATGCTTCTTGCTCTGGGCGCCGGTTTAAAAGACGCTCAGGCGCTGATTACCATAATATTCACACTGCCATACCTTTTTCTGACTTCCGCATCCGGATGGTGTGCAGACAGGTTTGCCAAACGCAATGTGGTTATCGCCTCGAAAGCGCTGGAGGTTGTGGCGGTTTGTTTCGGGATAGCAGGCCTGCTTATGCTTGAAAAAACCGATACCCTCTATAGCGGTTCATGGATACTTATATTTACTATGGTGGGCATAATGGGAGCGCAATCGTCGATTTTCAGCCCTGCCTTAAACGGGAGTATCCCCGAAATATTCACCGAATCGTATGTGATGTATGTCAACAGCATACTGAAACTCGTGGTTACCGCATCAATTTTCGCGGGAGTCGGGTTCGCCGGGATTATTATGGATATTAAAGTTCCATCGTTTGCTGCCGGATACCTGAACCGGATACCCGCCGAAAAAATCGGACAGACGATGGTATGTATTGTTATGTTTCTGGTAGCGGTACTTGGATTCATATTCAGTTTCGGGGTAAAAAGCAAAGGGCCTTCATCCAATGGCCAGAAATTTCCTATTCTCGGCCCGATAAACGCTCTGGAGTATCTATATAAAATGAGAGAAGATGCTCTCCTGAGTATCGCTGTCTGGGCAAACACGTTCATTTGGTTTATCGGATCGCTTATGGTGCTGATTATAAATGAGATTGGCAAAACTCAGCTCGGTTATAGCAATACCTCCACAAGCCTGATGGTTGTTGCTTTGATGTTCGGAGTTTCGGCCGGAGCGCTCATTTGCGCCAAAACAATTAAAGAGAGGCAATGGTATACGGTTATTATTCCGGCTTCGCTGGCAATGGCTTTTATGTGTTTATCGGTGTTTTTTGTCCCGCTTATGCCTGATTTGTATATATCCATTTTACCCGTGAGGTTAGTGGTTCTTGTCGCTGTTTTTGGCGCGATAGGAATTGCGGGCGGTATATATCTTATTCCCGTTGTTTCATTTATTCAGATCCGCCCCAAGGCCGACAGGAAAGGAAACATTCTCGGCGCCTCAAATTTCGCCGGAATGGGCGGTGTTATGCTTTCAGGGCCGGTTTACTGGATCTTTGTGAAATTGTCTCTAAAACCATCGCAGAGTTTCTTTGTGATATTTTTACTGATGATGATTTACTCTATATTTATAAAAAAATTTTTAGCAGGTAAAAAAACAGACTGAAAATGAAAATAAAGAATATCAATTACAAAATTGAACATCCCAACTTATTGGGCGCGATATTAATATTTGCGGCGAAGTTTCTTATATGGCTGCGTTACAAAAAATGTATTGACGGTCTCAAAGAAATAAAACAAAAAGGGAAATCGGGTATTCTTTTTCTGCCAAACCATCCCGCGCTGATTGATCCTGTAATCATGATGACAATTTTATATAAAGATTTCGCACCGGTAGCCATAGCGGATGAACTCCAGATAGACCGCCCGGTAATACGCTGGTTGTCTGAATTTTTCGGTGTGAAAACAATACCTAATCTCGAAAAACGCGGGTTGGAATATGCCGGTGACAGGAAAAAGATTCTTGAGGATATAGCTCATTTGTTGAAAAACGGCTCGAATATCCTTCTTTACCCCGCCGGCCATATAAAGAGGTCGCGGTTTGAGAAAATAGGAGCGTCAAGCGGTGTGGAAACCATACTCAAATTCGTTCCGGATACGCGCGTTGTGATTGTCCGCCAGAACGGATTGTGGGGAAGCAGTTTCAGTTTCGCTTTCAACGGCAATCCGCCGCAGGTTGGCAAAAGCCTTCTTCGCGGGCTGAAATTCATTTTACTCAACGCCATATTTTTTACGCCGTGCAGGAAAATAGAATATGAGTTTACAGAACATTCCGATTTTCCCAGAGATAAAGGGCGAATGAAGATAAATTTATACCTGGAAAATTATTATAATGATAACGCATGGCAAAATAGATTTGTGCCGTATTTATTTTGGGAAAAAGGATCCGCTCGGGATCTCCCGGAACCGAAACTGCACGGTATAAAAGAAGATACCTCACAAATCCCCACATCGACAAAAAAAATAGTGATGGATAAACTCAAAGAAATCAGCGAGGTAGAAGATATCCAGCCCGATTCTATACTCAATTATGATCTTGGAATGGACAGCCTGAACATGTCCGAGCTTGTAGTATGGCTGAAAGATGAGTTCGGATTCAGCATAAGTTCACCCGAAACCCTAATAACCGTAAACGATGTATTTATTGCCGCCATGGGCAGGGGCATTTCCGCTGGGGAAATAGAATTTACACCGCCACGCCGGAAATGGTTCAGATCGAAAAAGAAAGGTAAAGCTTTCGCTTGTGATGGAGAAACATTAACCGAAGTGTTCATAAAGAAAGCGTCGTCGCGGTTATCGCAGGTGATTTTCGCGGATCAGTTGAGCGGGGAAAAAACGTATCGCGAAGTTATACGGTATATCCTTATCATAAAACCGTTTATCGAAACGATGGACGGCGAATATGTAGGCATAATGATGCCCGCATCGGTTATGGCGTCAGTTTTATATTACGCTGTGTTGTTTTCGGGCAAAACTCCGGTTATGGTCAACTGGACAACAGGGCCGCGAACAGTGAACCAGTCGCTTAATATTCTTGGTGTCAATAAAGTAATCACATCAAAGGTTATGGTATCCCGTGTGGAAAACCAGGGAATTTCACTTGAGGAAATCAAGGGGAAATTCGTATATCTGGAAGATGTAAAAGGCAAAATTACCTTTGGCGCAAAATTAAACGGGTTCCTGAAAAGTCATATCGGTTGGAAACATATTTTAAATGTAAAACCGGCGAAAAATGCGGTTGTTCTTTTTACAAGCGGTTCGGAAACATTGCCTAAAGCGGTTGCGCTGACTCATAAAAACATTTTATCAAACATAAGGGATATAACCGGGTTTATTGAGTTGAAAGAAAATGACAGTTTAGTTGGAATACTTCCCGCGTTTCATTCTTTCGGGTTGACGGTAACGGTTATTCTTCCGGCGGTTATCGGTATACGTGTGGTTTATCACTCTAACCCGACTGAATCGGCACACATAGCGCGTGTAATAGATGGTTACCACACATCTATTCTTCTTGGAACACCTACTTTTCTAAACGGAATACTACGCGCGGCGGATTATATTCAGCTAAAATCGTTAAGGTTGGCGGTAACCGGGGCGGAGAAATGCCCGGATCATGTTTACCGTAGGTTAGCGGAGATCAGCCCGAACCTGACTGTGCTCGAAGGATACGGAGTAACGGAATGTTCCCCGATAATTTCCGTTAACCCGCCCGATGCTCCGCGAGCCGGTACAATCGGCAGGGTGCTTGGGTTTTACCGGTACGCGTTGATTGATCCTGAATCAGGCGAGAAAGCGGGGTTCAATCAGAACGGGTTGCTTATAGTGCGCGGCCCTTCGGTTTTTTCCGGTTATTTGAATTACGGTGGCGAATCGCCTTTTATTGAGTTAGATGGTTTCAAATGGTACACAACAGGAGATTTGGTCAGCGAATCACAGGATGGGTATTTGACTTTCAAAGGGCGACTGAAACGGTTTGTAAAAATCGGAAGCGAAATGATATCTCTTCCAGCGATAGAATCTGTTCTTCAACCTTATTTCTCAGTGCCCGACGACGAAAAACCGCAGATAGCGGTTGAGGCGACAGCAGATCAGGAAAACCCTGAAATCGTTCTTTTTTGTGCGATTCACGTTGACAGGCAGAAAGCAAACCGGATCATCAGGCAATCAGGATTAAGCCCGTTACACAATATAAGAAAAGTTATTCCCATCGATTCAATTCCTCTCCTTGGCAACGGCAAAACAGATTACCGCAAACTCAAAGATATATTGCGCCATCATGCCTGATTCCGGTATTCATATAAAAAAACGCATATAAAAACAGGATGCGAAGCATCCGGAGAAAAAGTTTTTGTTTCTTTTTTCAAAAAGAAAAAGCTTTTTTATTTTATTATAACCATTATCATTCGTATCGGTTATCTTTTCAAGAATGTTATGGGGTAATCTCGCTATATAAAACTTAATATATTGTATGTCAATTATTTCTATTCCAGTCAAAAAAATTCTTATTGAATTTAACATCTAACATGAGAGAGATTCAAAAATCCTCATTAAAAGCTGTTTTTGAATAATTCAGTCTAATATATAAAAAAACAAACATATTTTTTCTTGCTTTTGACAGAAAGATAATTATAATAAAAAAAAATTGTTTTCTGAATTTCATCGATTAAAAGTAAAGGGTTTATTTGACAGTTGCGGTTTGAAAACTATGACAAATGAGCAAAAATTATGATTACTTTAAAATTCGGTAAAAGTGTAATATCAGATGATACGCCGTGTTATATGATTGCGGAGATAGGTCACAATCACCAGGGAAATATTGAAACAGCGATGAAAATGATAAAAACCGCCGCCGAATGCGGAGTTAATGCGGTTAAGTTCCAGAAACGTGATAACAAAAATCTTTACACTTCTGAACTCTATAATAAGCCATACGAAAACGAGAACAGTTTTGGAACAACGTATGGCGAACACAGGGAATTTCTTGAATTTGGTTATCAGGAATATGTACAGTTGAAACGTTATGCCGAATCATTGGATCTTGAGTTTATGTGCACGGCTTTTGATTTTAACAGCGTGGATTTTCTCAATGATCTGGGAATTACGTCATTCAAATTCGCTTCCGGCGACCTTACTAATTTGCCTCTCTTGGAGTACGCGGCCAAATTCAATAAACCGATATTTTTGTCTACCGGCGCATCAAATATTGATGAAATCAGGATGGCATACAATACTGTTTTGAAATATCACGATAAATTATGCCTGTTGCACTGCGTATGTATGTATCCAGCGGATTATGAGACGCTTAATCTTAATTTTGTTAAAACCCTGAAAGATGAGTTTCCCGAAGTTGTAATAGGTTATTCGGGCCATGATAACGGCATACTTGCGGCGGTAATATCTTATATGCTGGGCGCGAGAGTAATTGAGAAGCATTTTACACTCAATCACGCGTCGAAAGGAACGGATCACAAGTTTTCTCTCGAACCCATTGGGCTTAAAAAACAAATAAGGGATTTGGAACGGGTAAAAGTGGCTCTTGGTGACGGGGCAAAAAAGCTAAATCAATATGAGATGGATGCGCGCAAGAAAATGGGTAAAAGTATTTATGCTGCCAAATCGCTTCCCGCGGGACATGTTTTGTCGGATAACGATATTGTGCTTAAATCGCCCGGCGATGGTTTAGCCCCTTATTATTTTAATAAAATAATCGGCAAGAAATTAAAAGTTTCTCTTGATTTTGAGGACCGAATCCTTCTTGACCACATTGAATCAGAAGAACCTATATCCATAGATAGTGAGTTAAATAATGGAGAGCGCAAACAAAGGCTTGTATTCTCAGCTGAATAATATACGGATGGTTGCTTTTGATTTCGACGGAGTTTTCACCGACAACAAAGTGATTGTTTCACAGGACGGAACGGAATCCGTTATATGCAACCGTAGCGACGGGTTGGGAATATCGTACATAAAAAAACTCGGTATACATGTAATCGTTATATCCACAGAACAAAATCCAGTAGTTTCCGCCAGATGTAACAAATTGGAGATTCCATGTTTCCAGGGAATATCAAACAAATTTGAGGTTCTTATGGAACAAGCCGGAAAACACGGTATAACATTGGATGAAATCTCTTACATGGGTAATGATACAAATGATCTTGAATGTATAAGAAAAGTGGGGTTTCCGGTATGTGTTTGCGATGCCCATAATGATGTTAAACCGGAAGTTAAATATATTACAACAAACTGCGGGGGTCACGGTGCTGTACGTGAGCTGTGTGATCTTATTATAAAGGCGAAAAATGGGAAGTTTTATTGATAATTTATTTGGGCTAAATGGCAAAACCGCGATTGTTACTGGAGCGGCGGGCCAACTCGGTTCACAATATTGCCGTACACTTTTGTCGGCCGGAGCTAATGTTGCGGCATTCGATATAAATCCGGATAATCCAAAAGGGAATTTGATTGTTCTCGCATCTGAGAAATTTCTTAATGTTAAAGTCGATATAACAAATCGTGATTCCATAGCCGATGGCCTTTCGCAAGTTAAACAACGGTTTGGAAACCCTTCCATTCTGGTCAATAACGCCGCGATTGACTCACCGCCTGATGCTGTCGACGGAGATACGGGCCCGTTCGAGACGTATCCTGATGAATCTTGGTGTAAAATAATGAATATCAATGTGCGGGGTATGTTTCTTTGCTGTCAGGTAATTGGCGGTGATATGGCTAAACATGACGGCGGATCCATCATAAATATATCATCAATTTATGGTATGTTATCGCCTGACCAGCGTATTTACGAGTACAGGGAAAAACCCTTTTTCAAACCGATCGCGTATTCGGTATCGAAATCAGCCGTATTTAACATGACACGATACCTCGCTACATACTGGGCAAAGAATAATGTCAGGGTAAACACATTAACATTGGCCGGTGTTTTTAATAATCAGGACGAACGGTTTTTAAAAAGTTATGTAAATAAAGTCCCGCTTGGGCGAATGGCAAATCAAGACGAATTCAACGGAGCGATCATGTATCTTGCTTCCAACGCGTCATCTTATATGACAGGATCGAATATTGTTGTTGACGGTGGGTTTACGTGCTGGTAAATATAACTGATTCAGGAGGATGCATAATGGCACAGCGGTTTCAAAATTATATAGGCGGATTATGGCGCGATTCCATATCGGGTAATACATTTGAGAATATCAATCCGTCAAATATTGAAGAAATAATCGGGATTTTTCCGCGATCATCGAAGGATGATGTTAACGAAGCGGTACAATCGGCAAAAAGCGCTTTTCCCGGTTGGAAAAATATATCTCCTGCCGAGCGGGGCAAAATATTGCTCGAGGCAGGAAAAATTATGGAATCGAGAAAACCCGAACTCGCGAAAATTTTGTCGCGGGAAAACGGCAAAACGGTGGCGTCTGCCATGGGTGATGTGCAATCTGGAATCGATATGGCTTTGTTCGCCGGCAGTGAAGGAAGGCGGTGGTATGGCAAAACCGCTCATTCCGCTTTGCGCAAACGTTTCGCAATGACGAAAAAGTATCCTGTCGGTATAGTAGGTATAATTACTTCATGGAATTTCCCTATGGCTATAGCCTGCTGGAAAACGTTCCCTGCTCTTCTTTGCGGGAATACCGTTATACTTAAATCGGAAGAGAATACTCCGGAAACCTGTGTACAGTTTGTTAAAATACTTGAGGAAGCAGGAATTCCGAAAGGAGTAATCAACCTGATCCACGGTTTCGGACCGGAAGCAGGAGAAGCGCTTACTCTTCATCCAGATGTATCCATGATCTCGTTTACAGGTTCCAGCGCTGTGGGGAAAATAATAGGTAAAAATTGCGCAGGGAGACTTGCTAAAACTTCGTTAGAGTTGGGTGGCAAGAACGCTGTTATTGTAATGGACGACGCCGATCTTGACCTTGCTGTCGATGGTGTTGTCTGCGGCGCGTTTTCCATATCGGGACAGCGGTGTACAGCTACCAGCAGGGTAATTGTTCATAAATCCGTATATGATGTTTTCGTCAGAAAATTATTGGATAAGACAAAATCGCAAAAACTCGGGCCCGGGTTTGATAACAAATCGGATATAACACCGCTTATAAGCAAAAAACAATTCGAGCGGGTAATGGGATACATTGACCGGGCAAAACAACATGGCGCCCAATTAATTTATGGGGGCAACAGGCTTACCGGAGGCGTATATGATCAGGGATACTATATTTCGCCAGCCATATTTTCTAACGTAACAATCGATATGGAAATCGCTAACGATGAAGTTTTCGGGCCTGTGCTTGTTCTTTTCAAGGCCGAATCTTATCAGGACGCGATAGATATCCACAATTCATGCCCATTCGGGTTATCCGCCTCATTATTCACAAAAGATGTGAACAATTCATTTTCATTTTTTGACGATGCAGATGCGGGTGTATGTTACATTAACGCTCCAACTTTTGGCGGCGAGCCTCATATGCCGTTCGGCGGCGTAAAAATATCGGGGTTGGGATACCGCGAGTCAGGTTGGGCGGCTATAGAAGCGTTTTCCGAGACAAAAACATTGTATGTTGATTATAGCGCTAAAATACAAAACGTTCAATTCGAGAAAAAAGATAAATAATTATGGAAATAATTTTTGTCCCGGTATCTGAAATTAACAGGATCAATGAATCCAAATTGAGTAAATTCGATAAACTACAGCTGATAAGCGATGTATGCAGGCTAAACACTTTGTCGGCAGTAAAACGTGCCGGATCCGGCCATCTCGGGTCAAGCATGAGCGCAATGGATATCTGCGTACTGCTGTATTTCAGCGAAATGAATATTTTATCCGAAGGGATAACCAGCCCCGGCCGCGATATCTATTTTTCATCAAAAGGACATGATTGCCCCGGTCAGTATTCGATTATGACTGCGGCAGGGATAATACCGTTTGAGAAACTTCTAAAATTGCGAAAACTCGGCGGGTTGGACGGGCATCCGGATATAAAGATTCCCGGAATCGAAGCTAACTCGGGATCTCTCGGTATGGGAATATCCAAAGCAAAAGGTATGGCTGTTGCCAAAAAATTATCCGGTCACGGCGGGCGGGTATTTGTGCTTACCGGCGATGGAGAACTTCAGGAAGGTCAAATATGGGAATCGCTTCAGACCGCTTCTTTTCAGAATGTTACAAATATAAACGTGATAGTTGATTTTAATAAGATTCAGTCTGACAAACCGGTTGAGGAAATAATCGGGCTTGGCGATATCGAAAGGAAATTCGAAGTATTCGGCTGGTATGTGGAACGATGCGACGGGCACAACTTTGAGCAATTGCAAAATGTTTTTAACAGGTTCAAGTCGGTGAACGACCGCCCTAAAGTTCTAATAGCCGATACGATAAAAGGAAAAGGTGTTTCTTTTATGGAAGGGCCCAATTCGCTCAGGGATAATAACGGGGTGTACAAATGGCATTCCGGCGCCCCTGAAGATGATTATTACGAGGCAGGCAGAGACGAACTTATACAAAAAATAAACGATAAGCTCGATGCTTCAGGTTTAAAACCGCTGTCGTCTCAGGTATTTGAAATCCGCGAGAAAAACAGGGTTTCGCTGAAAAGTGTTGCGGAAAAAGTAGTAACCGCCTTCGGTGACGCTCTTGTGGAAGCCGGAGAACGCAGATCCGACCTTATTGTAATCGATGCCGACCTCAGCGCCGATTGCGGGCTTCGTCAGTTTGAAAACCGGTTTCCTGAACGGTTTATCGAAAACGGTATTGCGGAGCAGGATATGGTATCCATGGCAGGAGGCCTTGCTCTTCATGGGTATTTGCCTGTAGTTAACTCATTCGGAGTATTTTTAGCATCTCGCGCAAACGAACAGATCTATGCCAACGCTACCGAAGGGACAAAAATCATATACGCATGTCATTTTTCAGGATTGATCCCCGCGGGACCCGGCAAATCACACCAGAGTATGCGTGATATCTCTCTTTTCGGAGCATTGCCTAACTGTGTAATAATCGAACCTTCCTGTCCGGCAGAAGTAAAACAAGCTGTTGACTGGTGTGTAGATGAATCAAAAGAAAACTGTATGATAAGGCTTGCCATTTCACCATCGCCCCGGAAAATCGATCTGCCTGATAATTACCGTTTGACTTTCGCGGCCGGAACTGTTCTAAAACCGGGCACGAATGCCGTTCTTTTCGCTTACGGCCCTGTAATGCTTAATGAAGCTCTTTGCGCGTCAGAGATTCTGGAAAACCAATCCATTTGCGTAAAAGTGATAAATATGCCGTGGTTAAACCGAATAGACCGAAATTGGCTCGTTGATGTAATCGGGGATATAAACCATGTATTTGTAATAGATAACCACGACCGGTTCGGCGCTCTTGGCGATTTTATGCTAAATACTATTATAGCGACACCAAGCCTGCGAAATAAGAAATTCACAAAATTCGCTGTTGAGGAATACCCTGCATGCGGTACACCTCAGGAAGTACTGAAATATCACAGGTTAGATGGAGAGAGCCTTGCTGAACGAATAAAATCTATTGTGGCTGAAACCGTGATAAATGTTTAGCGAAATCAGGTTCTAAAATATTTTTTTTTAAGAATAATTTAAAAAAAGAACATGAAAATCCAGCTTGGAGGGAATCGGAATGAAAGTTGTAATTCTATGCGGAGGGCTTGGCACAAGGCTTCGTGAGGAGACGGAGTTTCGACCCAAACCTATGGTAGAAATAGGTAACAAACCGATTTTATGGCATATAATGAAAATATATTCCCGTTACGGGATTCGCGAATTTGTTTTGTGTCTTGGTTACAAAGGCGAAATAATAAAAGATTATTTTCTGAATTACGAACTTTTGAATAACGATTTTACAATACAGCTGGGCAATAAAAAATCCATCGAGGTTCACAGCAATCACCATTTCGAGGAATTTGAATGGAAACTTACTCTGGCGGATACCGGCGACAAAACACTTAAAGGCGCCCGTCTTAAACTGATAGAAAAATATATCGACGGCGATATATTTATGGTAACTTACGGTGACAGTTTGTGTAATGTTGACATAACCCGGCTAATAGAGTTTCACAAAAGCCACGGTAAAATAGGGACTGTTACAGGTATAAATATCGGTTCACGGTTCGGGGAACTGAAAATAAAAGATAATTCCGTAGAATCTTTTAATGAAAAACCTAAAAACGGGTCGGAATTTATCAACGGCGGATTTTTTGTTTTCAATAAAAAAATTTTTGATTATCTGACTACCGATGAATTCTGTGATTTTGAGATAGGCCCTTTAGAGAAACTGGCAAAAGAAAATCAACTTATGGTTTACAAACATAGTGGATTCTGGGCCTGTATGGATAATATCCGCGATATGGAATACCTGAATAATTTATGGGATACCAATAAAGCTGACTGGAAGGTTTGGCAATAAGTGAATACAGATATTTTTAACGGTTTTTTCAATGATAAACGGGTTCTTGTTACAGGCCATACCGGTTTTAAAGGCGCATGGTTGTCGCTATGGCTTAAGAAACTGGGAGCAATCACAACAGGTTATTCGCTAAAACCACCGTCCAATCCGAATTTTTTCGATATTTGCGCGCTGAAAGATCAAATGATATCTGTTGAGGGTGACGTAAAAGACAAAAAACATCTTAACTACGTTTTTCTTGAATACCAACCGCAAATTGTCATACATATGGCGGCACAGTCGCTGGTTAAAAATTCATACAGGGATCCGGTTAATACATACGAAACCAATGTCATGGGTACTGTAAACGTTCTTGAGGAATGCCGCAACTGCGAATCTGTCAGGGCAATTTTAATCATAACAAGCGATAAATGTTATAAAAACAGTGGATACCCTGAAACCGGTTTCAAAGAAAGCGACCCGATGGGCGGATACGATCCGTACAGTTCGAGCAAAGGATGCGCCGAACTGGTTTGCGAAGCGTATCTTAAGTCTTATTTTAATCCGGATGGTTACCGGGATCACAATGTCGCGCTCGCATCCGCCAGAGCGGGAAATATTCTCGGAGGCGGTGATTGGGCGCAGGATCGCCTTATTCCCGATTGTATCCGCGCGTTTGTGGAACACAAACCGGTGTGTATACGCTATCCTGAAGCCATCAGGCCATGGCAATATATGCTTGAACCGCTTTTCGGATACCTGAAACTCGCGAAATCACTCTTTGAAAACGGCGCCGCATTCTCCGGCGGATGGAATTTCGGCCCGGAAAACGAAAACCTAAAACCTGTAAAATGGATTATTGAAAAAATGGTGCGGTTATGGAACGATAACGCCGGCTGGCAGATAGATGAAGCGAGCCATAGTTATGAGTCTCCATGCCTTAAATTAGATTGCAAAAAAGCCAAATCTCTACTTGACTGGAACCCGCGAATGAACCTTGAAACCGCTCTTGCTAATACAATAGGATGGTATAAAGCTTATTATGATAATAATGATATTATTGGGGAATCATTACAAAAAATCGAAAATTATGAAAAATCTCTTAAAAAAATGGATTTAGTTTTATGAACTGCAGGTTTTGCGATACTCAATTGAAACATATTTTTGTGTCTCTGGGCGTTTCTCCTCTTTCCAATTCGTATGTTGAAGAAAAGAATATGAATAAAATGGAACCTTTCTACCCGCTTGAATCATATGTTTGCGAGAAATGTTTTCTGGTACAGCTTGGAAAATACGAAACACCGGAGAATATTTTTTCCGATTACGCTTATTTTTCTTCTTATTCAGATACATGGCTTTCTCACTGCGAAAATTATGTGAATAAAGCAATTGATTTTCTGAAATTAGGCAAAACTTCGTTTGTAGCGGAAATAGCGAGCAACGACGGTTACCTGCTTCAATATTTTCTGGCTAAAAATATCCCTGTGCTTGGGATCGAACCTGCGCGGAATGTGGCTAAATTCGCAATCGATAAGGGTATCGCCACGGAAACAATATTTTTCGGCACGCAAACCGCCGCGGGTTTATCCAAAAAATACGGACAGGCCGACCTGATTATCGGCAATAACGTGCTTGCTCATGTACCTGAACTAAACGATTTCGTATCCGGATTAAAGTTGTTCCTTAAACCTGACGGGGTAATCACAATGGAATTCCCTCACCTGTTAAATTTATACGAACAGGTTCAGTTCGATACGATCTATCATGAACACTTTTCGTATTTCTCATTTCTTGCCGTATCTAAAATATTTGAGCATCACGGCCTTAAAATTTTCGATGTGGAACGCCTGGCTACTCATGGGGGATCGCTTAGAATTTACGCCTGCAATCTGGATAACGTAAAATACTGTTTAACCGATTCTGTGAATCGCCTCATTGATGAAGAGAAAGAAAAGGGGTACAGTACCCTTGATCTTTATATAAATTTCGGCGATAAAGTTAAATCGCTTAAACGAAAGATACTTAATTTCATGATCGATGTTAAGGAACAGGGCAAAACCATCGCGGGGTACGGTGCTCCCGCCAAGGGAAATACTCTTTTAAATTATTGCGGTATAAAAACAGATTTCATGGATTACACAGTTGATAAAAATCCGCATAAACAGGGAAAGTTCCTGCCAGGATCAAGAATACCTATAAAATCTCCAGAATTCATAAAAGAAACAAAACCTGATTATTTGTTTATACTGCCATGGAATATAAAAGATGAAATTATCGATCAGACAGGTTTTATAAAAAAATGGGGCGGAAAACACGTAACCGCAATACCTGAACTGGAAATCATCTGATATGAAATTTACCGAAACAAAACTTAATGGAGCTTATTTAATAGATATATCGCCTGTAAACGATGAGCGCGGTTATTTTGCCCGAAGTTTCTGTGCGCAAGAATATAATAAGTACGGACTGAACAGCAGGATAGTCCAGTGCAATATATCGCATAACCATAAAAAAGGTACTTTACGCGGAATGCATTACCAGATAAATCCATCTGAAGAAGCTAAAACGGTATTATGTTCTAAAGGCGCGATTTTTGATGTCATAATTGATTTAAGGATAAGTTCATCCACATATATGAAGTGGATTTCGGTTGAATTATCTGAAAAAAAATATAATATGCTCTACATTCCGGAAGGATTCGCGCACGGGTTTCAGACACTTTGCGATGATACGGTTGTCTTTTATCAGATGTCTGAATTTTATAATCCCCAACTCGCCAGAGGTATACGGTACGACGATCCGGCGTTCAATATCAGCTGGCCTCTTGCTGTAAGCGTAATATCCGGTAAAGACAGTAATTATCCTGAATTCAAAACTTTAACAAATAATGTGGATTTTTTATGACGGAAACAATAAACAGAGAACAAATTAAAAAATACTGGGATGAAAGAGCAGATCAAAACACTACTTCCCCTACCGCTACCACAAACGATGTTTACTTGCGTGAACTCGAGATCAGCACCATTATAGAAAACATAAAGAAACTGAATCTGCCGCCTGGTTCTGAAATTATCGATATCGGTTGCGGTGACGGGTATTCCACAATAAAAGTGGCGCTGTCGTTCCCCGAGATAAGTTTTACAGGTATAGATTACAGCGAAAACATGATAAAAAACGCGGTAAAAAACATTGAATCGCAAACACAATCAACAGTATCCAACTTAAAGTTTTCTGTCGGTGACGTGACAAATCTGAAATCCGTTTTCGCGGAAAAAAAATTCGATATCGCTATAACCGACCGATGCCTTATTAACCTCGATTCGCTGGAAATCCAGGCGGATGCCATAGCCGGTATAGCTAACATCATAAAACCGCAAGGATATTATATTGCGATAGAGAATTTTATTGAAGGTCAGAACAATATGAATCAGGCACGGAAAAACATGGGGTTGCCTGAAATACCGGTACGATGGCATAACCTGTTTTTCAGCGAACCCGATTTTATAAATATAGCCGGTAACTATTTTAGTGATATACAGTTTATAGATTTCTCAAGCTCTTATTATTTCGCCACAAGAATAATTTATTCCGCCATGTGCAAACTAAACGGGCAGGAACCCGATTATACCCATGATATCCATAAAATCGCGGTTTGTCTTCCTCAAACAGGATTGTTCAGCCCCATAAGAATGGTTATAATGCGAAGAAAGGATAATTGAATTTAGAAAATGAACAGAATTATTCCAAAACATATTCAAATTGAAACCATCAACGGTGTATGTTCCTCACGATGCATTATGTGTACTTTCGATTCTTGGACGCGAAAGAAAAATGTAATGAGCCTGGATACTTTTAAGTTGATTCTGACCAAATTTGTCCCGTATAAAGACAAAATTGAGCTGATGACCATTCACGGATGCGGAGAACCTCTTTTGGACAGGGAAATTGCTCAAAAAATCAAGTGCGCGAAAGATATGGGGTTTCGGGGTACGGGGTTTGCCACAAACTGTACCGAGCTGGGCGAAAAGATGTCGGTCGATCTTCTTGAATCAGGTGTTGATACCGTTATATGCAGTATCGACGGAATAAACAAACAAACCCACGAATCCATAAGAGTACGGACTGATTTTGACAAAGTCACCCTTAATGTGAAGAATTTTATCCAGCTCAGGAATAAATACAATTATAATACCCGCATCATGATCCGGTTTATCCGCATGGATTTAAACCACAATCAATGGCCTGAGTTCCATGGGTACTGGACAGCCCAGCTGGATAAAACCAGAAGGGACGATGTTGTTAAATTCGATATCCATAACTGGGGCAATAAGATGGAAAACTATACTTCCCATGATATAAATAAGGATATGGGATTATCAAATTATATTTGCCAGGACGTATTCGAGCGGATGTTTATTTACTCAAACGGCGAAGTTGCGCTTTGTTGCGGAGACGACAACGGTTTTTTCAATCATGGAAACGTAATTGAATCTGATCCTATAGATATTTATAACAATGAGATATTTACATATTACAGGCAGATGATGAAAGATGGTAAAATCCTGGATTTGAAACATTGCGAGAATTGCACCATTCCCCGTTCAAGAGCGCTGAAGGAAAAATAATATGGAACATATACCTGTATCGGGCCCGTGGATAACAAAAAAAGAGATCGATTACGTAACAGATGCCGTAACAAACGCGTGGTACAGTAATGCCGGTGTGTATTATGAACGTTTCGAGACAAAATTCGCGCAGTATCTCGGCAGGAAATTCGCTGTTAGTTTGCCGTCGTGTACATCAGGCCTGCATCTGGCGCTTGCGGCTCTTGGAATTGGAGAAGGCGATGAAGTTATCGTTCCCGATATCACATGGATAGCCACATCCGCGCCGATAAGTTATGTTGGTGCAACACCAGTATTTGCGGATGTGGACGAAAAAACATGGTGTATCAATCCGGAATCTATTGAAGAGCTGATTACGCCTCGCACAAAAGCAGTTATTCCTGTTGATCTCTATGGTCATGTATACGATATGGAAGCGGTAAATAATATCGCGCGAAAACATAATATTTCCGTTATAGAAGACGCCGCCGAAGCTATCGGATCGGAATACAAAGGGATAAAAGCCGGTAACCTCGGTGATGTGGGGGTATTCAGTTTTCACGGTTCAAAAACGCTTACTACCGGTGAAGGAGGTATGCTGGTTACCGATGATGAAAACCTGTTCAGAAAAATTCTTTTTCTTCGTGATCATGGGCGTACACCGGGCGATAAGATGTTCTGCAATACGCAGGTAGCTTATAAATATAAGATGTCGAGCATGCAGGCGGCTCTTGGGCTTGCTCAAATTGAACGAGTCGAAGAACTTATATCCAAAAAAAGGGACATTTTCAGGTGGTATCGCGATAACCTTTCGTCAATAGACGGAATCACCCTGAATTATGAAGCAGACGGTACAAAAAATACGTACTGGATGGTATCTGTTATCCTTGACGAAAAATTTTCTCTAAAAAAAGAGACAATTATGAAACTTATGGCTGAAAAAAGTATTGATACACGTCCATTTTTTCATCCATTAAGCTCAATACCGGCATACAGGGAAAGCGAAGAGGCAAAAAAAGCTTCTATGAGAAATAAAATAAGTTATAAAATATCCCCGTATGGAATAAATCTGCCGAGCGGGCTCAATATGGATGCCGGCAAAGTCAGATTTGTGTGTGAGAATTTATTGAAAATACTTGATTTACATCAAGATCACATAAATTAATCAATTAATATTAAACTTATGGACAGTTTATGAAAACAATTTATCAAGAAAGCAATACGGATTCGAAGAAAGATCTTTCCTTAATTGATCGGCCGCTGGTAAGCATCGGTATTCCGGTTTATAACGGGCAGAGATTCATTAAAGGCGCGTTGGAATCGGTCTGTGCCCAGGATTATCCGAATCTTGAGATAATTGTGTCCGATAATGCCTCGACCGACAATACATTGTCAATCTGCCGGCAATTCGCCGAAACCGATAGCCGCATAAAAATCCATCTTCAGCCGGAAAATCTCGGGGTACTGCGAAATTTCTCGACTCTGGTTGAGCTTGCCCGAGGCAAATATTTTATGTGGGCTGGAGTAGATGATTACTGGTTACCGGAATTTGTAAGCACGCTTGTTGATGATTTGGAATCACATCCATCAGCGAATTTGTCCATGTCCGGATTCAAGAGGGTTTATGAAGACGGTACAGTTCATGATGTGCAACGGTTTATAAAAAATAATTCACCGAATGGGAAATCATATTTAGCAATGTTATTGAAACTTACCTCGTCCCACAAATTTAATCTGTTCATATATGGTTTATTCAGAACAGATTTCATCCGCACCGCGGTAAATTATTTTCCAAATATCCCTTGCTGGGACAGAGTCTTTATGTGTATGTTGTCGCTTGCGACTCCGATAAGATATGTTGATAAAATACTGCATATCCACACGCTGAACTCGAAATCGCTTAAAGAAAGATATCCTGAAGAAAAAGTTTTTAAACAGGGTAACAGCAAGAAATTCCGGTTTTTATTCTTCAAAACTATATATACATTGTTTTGCAGTATAACAAAATCGGGTTTGATTCCATGGTACCGGAAATTTTATCTTATAATTGGCCTTCCGCATTACGCGATACAAATAGTTAAACATAGAATTCAGAAATTATTAAGAGTTGTTAGAAAACCGGTCAAAGAAATGATCCGTTCTATGATTACTGGAATAGACCAAAAAATAAGCGATCTGAGTGGAAAATCCTTTTTTATTATATATTTATACAAAGCTGAAAAAAGAATAATCGTTTGTATTCTTTATGCCGGTAAACTTTTCAGCAAAATATTTTTAACACATAAAAAAAATTATAACTGTTAAGATAAGCGGAGAATATGACAGATAGCATTGTATGTGAGAATATTAGTAAATGTTATAAACTGGGTAAAAAAAGAATAAATTTTTCCACGATAATGGAATTTTTCGGAATAGCAAACCGCAAAGACAATTCCGCGGAAATCTGGGCCCTGAAAAATATTAATTTTGCTGTACAGGAAGGCGAAGTGTTAGGCATTATCGGGCGCAACGGAGCGGGAAAGACAACACTGCTCCGTGTTTTAGGGCGAATAACATCGCCGTCTCTGGGAAAAGCATATATCAAAGGCCGGGTTTATTCTCTTCTGGAGATTGGCGCGGGTATGCAGCCCGAAAACACAGGAAGGGAAAATATCTATATTAACGCGGCGTTTTATGGGCTGAAGAGGCATGAAATAAACAAAATGTTCGATGAGATAGTATCGTTTGCCGAACTTGAACAGTTTATCGACACGCCTGTGCGCCATTATTCCAGCGGAATGTATTTGAGACTGGCGTTTTCCATGGCGATAAACATGAAACCCAATGTTTTACTCGCCGATGAGGTTCTGGCGGTGGGTGACATAAGTTTTCAGAAAAGGTGTATGGATAGAATGGAACAGATCGGAAAATCCGGTGTTACCGTTCTATTTGTATCACATGATATGGAAGCCATAAAAAGAATGTGTACCCGATGTATATGGCTGGATTACGGGCAAATAGTTTACAGCGGCGATCCTCTGGATACGGTACAGAAATTCCAGGAAAATTTACTTCATAATGTACCGCTTAATAACCCGTTGCTTGAAGGAGAAATTATTCAGATTAATGCGGGCAACGGAAAAAAATCATTCAAAAACGATTATTTTGAAATTGTATCTGCGCGACTTTTGTCAGACGGGATGCAAACCATTGGTGTTGCGAAAGCATCGGAAGATTTTGTCATAAGCATAAACTTCGATATATTTAAACCGGAAGGCAGGTTGTCGGCGCTCATCGATTTATTCTGCGGCGATTCGCTTGTGTTCCGCTCAGGGTATCCGGATTTAATAAATGTTACGGAATCAGGTAAATATACGGCTAATATCCATGTACCAAAAAATTTACTTGCGGAAAGGGAATATTTTATCAACATAATGGCTCAAGTATATATCGGTGAAAAGAAATATCCTGTTGTATGGAGCAACGCTCTATCTTTCAGGGTATATTATTCAGACAAAAACGCTTCTGAGGTTGAAATACTTAACTACAACAGGTATGCGTTAACTAATCCTGTTTTGGAATGGTCATTTACAAAAAATTAGAATTTTACGGAGGAAAAATGAAAATCCTTTTTATAATGCGATACTATTCATACATTGCCCATTATGAAGACGCGTTGCGCGAACTTGGCAAAAACGGCCATAAGATACATTTCGGTTTCAATAACCTGCATAATAAACCTTTTGACGCGCAAAGGATGAATACCCATTTTTCATCAATACCCAACACAAGTTACGATTTTTTCCCTGATTTAAACAAAACAAGCATCTGGTCGGGGCTGGCGTTTATCAACCGCAAAACAATAGATTACCTGCGATATCTTCATCCCGATTACGCTAACGCGCCGAAACTGGTTATGCGGTTCAAGAGAAGAGTGCCTCTTCCAATGCGAATTTTGTTTGAAGGTTTTCTGACAAAAATATTTCCGGTAGATTTTCTTATATCAATATTTAAAAACATTGAGAAAATCATACCCGTAAACAAAACCGCTCTGGAATATATAAAAAAATGCGCTCCCGATCTGGTATTGTTTACGCCTCTGATGGATTCTAATACCCGGTTTATCGATTTTGCCAAAGCGGCAAAACAATTAGGCGTAAAAACAGCCATCTGCGTAGCCAGCTGGGATAATTTAACCAACAAAGGCCTCATTCAGGTACAAACCGATAAAGTTATAATGTGGAATGAGTTCCAGAAAGAAGAAGCCATTAAATACCATAAAGTGCCTGAAGCGAATATTATTGTTACCGGCGCACAAACATTTGATAAATGGTTTGATAAAAAACCTACTGCCACGAAAGACGATTTTTTCAAAAAAGTCGGGTTTGACAATTGCCGGTCGTTTCTTCTTTATGTCTGTTCTTCCCAGTTCATAGCGAAAGACGAAGTACCTTTTGTAAAAGAGTGGGTAGAAAAAATAAAAAATACTGAGGAACTGAAAGATACAGGTATAATGATTCGTCCTCATCCGGCAAATATCCAGCAATGGGAAAATGTGGAGTTTCCTAATTCTCAAAATGTTATTGTTTACCCGCGATGGAAAGGGTTTGCGTATCCATTCTCCGAGAATGATAAGAATGACTATTTTGATACATTGCATTATTGTTCTGCTGTGGTTGGCATAAACACCAGCGCCATGATCGAAGCGGGTATCCAGACAAAACCTGTGTTCACGGTTTTATCCGATTATTTCAAGGAAACACAAGACGGCACCCTGCATTTTCACTATATAAAAACCGGTGGGCTTCTATATATCGGAAACAATCTGGACGAACATGCGGATCAGATTGTCAATACACTTTTTAAAGATACTTCGTATAAAGAAAGAATCCCTAAATTCATAAAAGATTTTTTACGCCCTTACGGGCTTAACAAACCATCTACACCGTTTTTTGTCGAGGCAATAGAAAACCTCATGAATGAATGTAATGTGACTGCACCGGAACATGAGCGAAAACAGGTTTATCCTGTTTTCAGGCTGGTTTTGTATCCGCTGGCGGTATTATTGTATGGATTCAATTTTGAGAAAAAGAATAAGAAATTTAAATTGGACAAAGCTTAACAAAAAAGTAGCAAGGATTAACTTATTACATGAAAATGGCTATCGATAACGACATAGTTGTAATAGAACCCAAATCAACAAGTTTGTTCAAAAACCTACACGATATCTGGAAATACAAAAAACTGCTATGTTATTTATGCGGAAGATTTGCAAGGGCAATGTATAAAGATACTGTTCTGGGTTGGCTTTGGATTGTGCTAAGAGCATTGATACCTGCCGTAGTTAGCACGATTGTTTTTGGCGAAATGGCAAAAGTACCGTCAGATGATATCCCGTACATACTGTTCTTTTTTACCGGAATCAGTTTATGGAATCTGTTCGGAAATTCCATGCGGATTATCACACGCAGTATCAGAATGGGTAAACGGTTCATCATGAATCTTTATTTTCCAAGAATACTTATACCGATAGCCAGCCTTTGGATATTCATGATCCAGTTTCTGGTATATATGGTATTGCTCGGGGGGATAATTCTATATTTCTATTTTGCCCATAATAAACTTTATCTGGTATTGGAACCGCAACTTTTTTTGTCATTTTATTACATATTTCTGACTATTTTGTTTACTTTGGGAATTGGATTTTTCACGTCTATACTTAATACACAGGCGAGAGATGTCCGTTTTTCCGTACCGTATCTTGTGAATATGTTTTTCTTTATAACACCCGTGTTATACCCGCTTTCGCTTGTGCCTGAAAAGTGGCGATGGATAGCAGTAATTAATCCGATGTCAAGCGTAATTGAGGGGTTTAAGTGGAGCCTGCTTGGAAAAGGAGAAATTAACTTGTATTACCAGCTATTTTCGGCTTTCAGCGTGATTTTAATTTTTCTTGCGGGAGTATGGTTTTTTACACGAGCTGAAATAACTTTGAGTGATAATATGTAATTATAATAAAACGGAGATTTAAAATGTTCACTAATATACTTAAATTTTTTAAGGGATTGAAGAAAATAGACCGTCTGGATGAAATTGAACAACGATTGAAAAAGACATATTCTATTGTTAAAACGATGAACCAGACACAACAAAAAATAAGTTTTTTCAAAAATGGTGAATTATTTCAAGACATTCAGAACAACAGCAATATCAGGGAACTTGCACTTACTGAGATTTTTAAGGATATTGAGGATTTATTATTGCCGTTAGGAGCTATTGATGAGAATACGTCACACCCAAACAAAGTAGATATGCTCTACGTAGTTGCTATCGCAAAATACAAAAAATCCGCGAATATATTCGAGTTCGGCACACTTTTTGGCAAAACAACCTATTATCTGACATTTTCATCAGATAATCCGAAAATATTTACTCTTGATCTTCCTCAGGAAAAATTGCCTCTTTCCGGAAATAACCTTGGATTCTATTACAAAAATACCGACAGGGAAAAATTTGTTACCCAGCTTCTCTGTGATTCAAGGGAATTCGATACATCGCCATACAGAAAAAAAATGGATTTTATTTTCGTTGACGGTGATCATACCCATGAGATGGTAAAAAACGATACCAAAAAAGCTTTTGAAATGCTTGCTCCGGGTGGAATCATACTTTGGCACGATTACTCGCCGAAAAAAATTGATCTGGTAGGTTATTTTCAGGAATTTACAAAGCAAACTCCGCTGTTTCGAATAAAAGACACCTCTCTTCTACTTTATATTGACGGGATTGACCCGATGACTTTTACACCGGTTGAGACACGCGTAAAAAAAGATATGGAATCAAATGAAGCGAAAATAAAAAGTAAAATGGCATTTTTGCTGGATGATTAAAATATAACTAATTTATGAAATTTTTTTAATATGAACATATTAGCTTTTATACCCGCAAGAGGCGGATCACAGAGAATTCCTGATAAAAACATCAAACTTTTAGGCGATAAACCCCTTATCGCTTATACAATAGAAGCGGCAAAAAAATCGGAGATGATTAACCGGGTAGTGGTATCGACCGATTCGATTGAAATAGCTCAAACCGCAAAACAATTCGGTGCCGAAATACCGTTTATGCGGCCTGAATCGATAGCAAAAAGCGATTCTACAGAGATGCAGTTTTTTGAACATGCCCTGAGCTGGTTCGCCGAAAACGAAAATTACGTTCCCAGCCTGATAGTATTGCTTTATCCCACATCGCCGTTTCGAAAACCGCAAACCATTGATCGAGCAGTACGTGAAATGCTGGCACACCCCGAAGCCGATTCGCTGCGTTCTATTACATTATGCACGGAGCACCCATATAAAATGTGGGTTATAGGGGACGACCGTTACCTCCACCCGTTCGTTGAAGGGAAGGACAAAAATATTCATACATTATCATATTGTGTTCTGCCCAAAATATATATCCAGAACGCAAGCATATATATAACTAAACCGGAAACGATCCGTGAGAAAAAATCGCCTACGGGCAATACAATAATTCCGTTTGTGATGGATCAGGTCGAATCGGTTGATATAAATAACGTGCTCGATTTTGAGCTGGCGGAAATCTTAATGAACAAAAATAAAATATGAAAATTTTAAAAAAATACGCAAAATATTTTCTGAAACGAATTATGTTTATCCGACGGCTGGTGAGGTGGTGGCGGTTGCGGACATTATATCCTTGTTGGGATTCAATAATAAACAACAACAGAACTCTGTGGAACGAATTATTATCTGCTAAAAAAAACAATAAAATACTTATTGCCACCAGTTTGGGATCACACATGCCCAGTGTTATTATGGAATGCATGCTCGCTGTGGCGTTGACATTACGCAAATCGGAAGTGTATGTTCTGCTTTGCGATTGCTCGCTTGAAGCTTGCCAGGATTGCTCCATTGATATAACCATCAGGGAAAATGAGCTCGCTGACGGCAGTACGAAAAAATATCTGTGCAGATCATGTTTTAAATACGCGTACAAACTTTATAGATCTCTTGGCATTAAAGTGCACAGGTACAGTGAATTTCTAACTTCCGACAATGTTGAATCGGCAGGCAAATTATCAGAATCAATTGAATTTAGTAAAATTAAAGATTATAAGCTCGATAATATCGCTGTAGGCGAACATGCTATGGCAGGAGCGCTTCGCTTTTACGCGCGTGGTAATCTTGAAGGTCAACCTTATGGCGATAAGGTATTGCGAAAATATTTAAAATCGGCTCTGCTTACGGTTTACGCAATTCAAAACCTGCTTAAAACATATCGTTTTGAATCCGCGTTATTTCATCATGGAATATATGTACCGCAGGGATTGGTCGGTGAAGTTTGCCGTAAGAATAATCTTAGAGTTGTCAACTGGAATATGGCATATAAAAAGTCATGTTTTATTTTCAGTCACGGTGATACTTATCATCATACCCTAATGAACGAACCGATGGAAAAATGGGAGAATATCCCCTGGAACAACCGCATGGAGAAAGAATTGCTGGATTATTTAAAAAGCCGATGGTATGGTACCAGAGACTGGATTTGGTTTCATGAAAAACCTAACGGCAACCTGAAAGAAATAACTGCTGAGCTCAAAATAGATTTATCTAAACCAACCATAGGCATGTTGACCAATGTCATGTGGGATGCGCAACTGCATTACCCCGCAAACGCGTTTCCGAATATGATGGAATGGGCGGTTAAAACCATAGACTATTTCGCGAAAAGGCCTGATTTGCAACTTGTGATAAGAGTTCATCCTGCTGAAATATGGGGAAAAAACCCATCTCGCCAGAAAATTCTCGATGAACTGAAAAAGATTTATCCGGTATTCCCGAAAAACGTTTATATTATACCTCCGGAAGCGAGAATAAGTACCTATGCTGTAATGATGGAATGTAACGCGGTTATAATTTACGGTACTAAAACAGGGGTTGAACTTACCAGTGTTGGAATTCCGGTTATTGTTGCAGGCGAATCATGGATCAGAAATAAAAAAATTACCCTTGATGCTTCATCGGTAAAAGAATATTTCGAAATACTCGACAAACTGCCTCTGCGATTCGGAATGGATGAAGAAACCATTCTTCGTGCGCGCAAATACGCGTATCATTTCTTTTTCCGTCGGATGATACCTGTGAAAATCATGCGACCTATCGCGAATTGGCCTTTATTTAAAATGGATATCGCTTCATTAGAAGATCTGATGCCGGATAAATATAAAGCATTGGATGTTATCTGCGATGGTATAGTTAAAGGATCCGATTTTATTTATCCAGCCGAAAAATTTGAGAAATGATTTATTTATTCTGTCCGTAAGAACTGATATTTCCGGTAGATACGGCAGTCGCTCCGAATGTTTTTATTGATGTTTGCTTATCGTATTTTCTGGATCCGTTACCCCAGTAAATGATCGAGTTCACGTCATGGTGATTTGAGAAAATAATATCAAGATTCCCATCATTGTTTAAATCGGCTATGGAATTTCCATGAGCGCCGCGAGTGGGGAGTTGTGTACGTTCTGAATACTGATTTTTACTATTACCCCAATAAACATAAGAATTTATATTATAGTTATCACCATTTTTGTAGCATGAAAATATTATATCAAGATACCCGTCATTATCTAAATCAGAAACAGAATTACAGGTGGCAAAATCGGTTTTAAGTTCTGTTTTTTGAGAATAATCCATTTTTTTCGATCCCCAGAAGATAAACGAATTGCCATCTGAAAAATAAGAGAAAACTATATCTGGATATCCATCATTGTTTAAATCGGCTACAGTTGAGTCATAGGGATATCCGGTATCAATTTGTGTTTTATTTTTGAAAGGTTCGTCTTTCGATCCGAAGTAGATAATGGATTTGGCTTTTATTTCTTCGTTATTATGGTTGCAAAACAATATATCGGGGTATCCGTCATTATTGAAATCATCAACCGAGTTTCCCAGTGCACCATGCGTTGGAAGTTCCGTTTTTGTTTCATATTTATATTCAGGATCGCCCCAATAAATGTATGAGTTTATGTCAGCATGGTCGCCATCAGAGTAATTTGAAAAAACAATATCTTTATAACCATCTTTATTAAAATCAGATACCGATACCCCATAACCGCTTACGGTAGGCAGTTCGGAAACTCTTTTAAAATCTTTTCCCCAATAAATATAAGAGTTGATTTTTCTGCTTTCCCCGTTTGAATAATTGGCGATAATCAAATCATAATTGCCGTCGTTGTTTAGATCGGAAACAGCGCATCCGCGAGCTCCATGGGTCGCAAGCTCAAATCCAAGTCGAAAGTTCCCCTTGCCATCACCAAAATAAATAAATGAATTCAGATTATAACTGTCATCGCAACAATAGTTACAGAAAACAATATCCTCATTGCCATCATTATTGAGATCAAAACCGCAAACAGGCAACGCGGCAAAAAAGATAGTGCAGACAAATAAAAGTGTCCTCGAGACAAAACTCATTTTCGTTATCCTTTTATTGTTTATGGATAAGATATTTGCTGATGATATTTTAGTGGATGATAATTATCAAGTAAATAATAAATTTCACATCAACAGCTTATCGCCAAAACGCTATTATTTGACCGCAGATATTTTTTGGTGCAGGATATATTGTTTTTTCCATTCCTTGAAAATAGACCATCCCATAATATTGAACATAGCGTTTCTGAATTGGAATGTCGCAAACAAAAGTATGGTTCTTGAGATTGAGTAAAATTTGGAATAGGCATTTGCGACATTGTTTTGCAGGTCTTTTGCGGATAAAAGCAATGGTTCATAAACGATGTTTTGACCATCGTATAGGCTCCAGTCTCTGCTGAAAATTCGTTTTTCGGTTTGGAGTTTATCATACACCTGGGTACCTGGGAACGGTGTTAATATCATCATCTGAATCGTATCGATTTTTTGTTTTATGGCAAACCGCAGTGTTTCCCAGATGGTTTTCTGGTTATCGTAATCACTGCCGAAAACAAACATACCGTGTATTTTTATATTTCTCTTATGAAAAGCTTTTATGGAGTGGATTATTTCATCGACAGACTGATTTTTGTTAAACGCCTCAAGAGTTTTGGTGTTAATAGACTCAAATCCGACACAAACAACATCACACCCTGAACTGCGCATTTTATTCAACAAATCATCGTTTTTAGCTACATCGCACCTAACCTGGCATGCCCAGTTTTTTACATTATTTTTTTTAAGAAGGTTCAAAAGCAGGTTTGTTCGTTTAAGATTGGCGGTAAAGTTATCGTCGCAGAAAAAAAACCTTCTTGCTTTTCTGGTTTTTATTTCCGCGATAACATCCTCAGCGCTCCTGAACCTGTATTTGCGCCCGAAAAGTTTTGTTACGGTGCAAAAACTGCAGTCATAAGGGCACCCTCTGGATGTGGAAATGGGTGTTATCATCGAAGTGGATTTGTATCCTTTGAGTAATGAGAAATCCGGATGAGGAAGGCTGTCAAGGTTTTTAACAGGTATTCCTTTAACTATCGGATCGGTCAGCCTGCCTTCGACAATATCCACAATAACGTTCTCAGCTTCGCCGATAACCACTTGCCGGGCATATTGTATTGCTTCTTCAGGCAATAAGCTGGCGTGAATTCCTCCGATTATTACTTTTTCTTTTGGGAACTTTTTGGCTATCTCATAACCGCGGTTGGCTGTTACAGTTAAAATGGAAATGCCTATTAAATCCGCTTCGAGTTTGGAGTAATCAGGCGCAAAAATATCTTCATTATATATTTCCACCTGATGCCCTTTTTCCTTTAGTATCGTTCCAAGATAGATAGGGCCTAATAACGGCATAGGTATTTTGCTGTAAACATTTTTTTTCCCTTGACGGGGTTCGATCAGTATAATTTTCATAATGCTCCAATAATGAGGTTGTTGTGGGTATTATTATTCGAAGAAAAGAATAAATAAAATATATTGTATGAGGATTGTTTATGAAATGAGGATATATTTTCTTTAAATTATTTTTCTTAGACTAACATATTTTCTATATTATCTTAACTTTTCTTCTTTTTCAAGTTATTGATTAGAAAATTTGATCCATTAAAATAATGTATGTTCAAAAAAACAATTTTTGTTACAGTCTGATTTCATAACGGTATTTGATCTGAAACTCCGGTCCGACTTTAGTTCTTGTTTTGCTAACCAACTGACCGTATATTCCTTAACTGCTCTGGTTATGTTCAAAACTACTCCGGATAATTAAATAATTAGCTTAGTCAAAAGTAATCGATAGATTAAATTGAGCATTCGTTGTATATGTATTGGTCTGAAATTACGCACCAATTGCCGAATTTTAAACAAAGGATGAAAACAATAGACACATCACCGCTACCCATTTTAGCGTTCCCACCATGATAAACCTTTCTAAACAGATTAAAGTCAAAGAATCATAACATATTTATTAAACAAACAGATATTAGCTATGCTAATATTACGCATCTCAGAGGATTCGCTGAAAGATAAGTTGTACGTGATTTGTTAAACGATATGATTTTGATTTGTAAATAGACGCGGATTACGGCAAAAAAAAATGCGCGAAAGTTTTGCTTTCGCGCATTTGACTATATATAAAACCTTGTATTAGATTTATTTTCTTTTGAGTTTTCTGAACATCCAGCATAATCCGCCGGCCATAAGTAACATCGCACTGGGTTCCGGGACGGACACCGGGGGAATGAAAACTTTGTCAGTCTTAACGGAAGTCAATGGAAATCCATCACCGTCAATTGTTCCGAAAGGAATAGTAACGTCAAAACTTGTGTTTACGGTAACTTCATATAATGGTGTATCATAATAAAATACTCCGTCTTCAATGGGGCCTAATGTTGCGCCTGACCATACTCCGTTGCTGTCAAACCCGCTTGGAGGAAGCGTATAACCGGGAATCGGTGTACCGGCGATATTGTCAAATACGCGTACGTAAACATAAAAAGTGCTGTTGACCGTTAAACCCTGAATATCAAATATGGGGCTGAAACTGAAAGAATATCCGTTAAAATACGGCATAGGATTTACATATCCCGGCTCAAGAGCCAGAATCTCATCTCCTCCGGATAAAAGAAACGGGTTACCTAATTGAGGAGCGCTTGGCGCCCCGTTGGTAACAGTCGCAGAAGATGCTTTAATAAGCAATATTGAAGCTCCGTTATAAATCTCAACACCATTGTTATTTAATATTGGGGAAACTACATCGATTGTTATGCTTTGAGCTGATCCGTACGAAACATTAAACAATAAAACCGAGGCTGTAACAAGTGACGCGAGCATTAATTTTTTCATTTTCTCATTCTCCCATTATTTAAAAAATTTAATAATTTTTCAATATACTACTAATAATATAACATACGATTTTACCGTGTACAAGAGCAACAAAAATTTTTTTTGTGAAGCATAAAGATTATTTATAAACCGCCCAAAGGAGTCGACGGGATATACGGAATCATCAATCAGCCTGAGGATTCTCTTTAGATAGAGCGGTATTTAAAACAACAAGCGGAGAAAACAATAATTTTGAGAGTTTTTAAAAGGCATAAATTTCCATGCTATTAAGAATAATTTAGCGAAAACGAAACGATGTGTGATCTGAAAAATATAAGAGCTGAGATTGCCACAATTCCTTCAGAGCCTTGCAATGACAAAATTCTTTTTCAGCGATCCCAATTTTATTAACCGCTTTTTTTCATCTCCAATAAATATTTTTCAGCGAGTAATTTGCACAACAAAATATTATATGTTATTAATATTTATGGAATAATGATTGCGCTCTCAAATAAACCCATTCAAATAAGGAAATTTTGAAATGAAACGCTTTATACTAACGGTGATTCTATCTTTAATGTATCTATATTTTTCATTTGGTACTGCAATCGCTACAGAATTCAGGATAAATACATATACGACAGGCAATCAAATGTCTCCTTCTCTTGCGTATGACGGTACCAATTACCTTGTTACGTGGTATGGCTGGGCAACAGGCGACAGCAATTCTGGAATATACGGTCAAATAATTAGCAAAAGCGGCGAGAAAGTGGGATCCGAGTTCCACATTAATACTTATACGACAAGCAACCAGCAGTATTCGTCGCTTGCGTTTGATGGAGCCAATTATCTTGTTACCTGGAGCAGTTTCGGCCAGGATACCAGCGATTATGGCATATACGGGCAGGTGATAGGCAAAAACGGCGCTAAAGTTGGATCCGAGTTCCGGATTAACACTTACACGACAAGCGGTCAAACATGTTCTTCGCTTGCGTATGACGGTACCAATTATCTTGTTACCTGGCAGAGTAGCGGACAGGATAGCGGTAATTCCGGAATCTATGGCCAGATGATAGGCAAAAACGGCGCGAAAATAGGGCAGGAATTTAGAATTAATACTCATACGCCGGATGAGCAGATAAATCAATCGATTGCTTATGGGGGCACAAATTACCTTGTTACCTGGAGCAGTAACTGGCAGGACGGCAACCGTTACGGAATATACGGACAGCTCGTTAACACGTTGGGATCGAAAGTCGGGTCTGAGTTCCTGATAAATACATACACAACAAACGACCAGAGATACCCATCGCTCGCGTTTGACGGCGCTAATTATCTGATTACCTGGTGCGGTGAAGGACAAGGCGATAACACCGATGGAATATACGGACAGCTCATTAACACCGCTGGATCGAAAGTCGGGTCTGAGTTTCTGATAAACACGTATACATTAAACTCACAATATAATCCGAAACTTGCGTTTGACGGTACCAATTACCTTGTTACCTGGGAAAGTAGCGGACAGGACGGTAGTGGTTGGGGAATATACGGGCAACGGATAAACTCAGCGGGGGAAAAAGTCGGGTCTGAGTTCCTGATAAACACATACACAACAGGTTACCAGTATTCTTCCGCGCTTGCTACTGACGGTACGAATTTCTTTGTTGCGTGGCAGAGTGACGGACAGGATGGCAGCAATTATGGAATCTATGGCGATTTTGTCGCGGGAAATCCCCCTGTCGCTGTGCCTGAACCGTTATCAGTTATACTTTTCGGATGTGGTATATTTTTCCTAAACCGCAGGTTTGCGTCGCGCAAATAAAAAATTTTCTTGATCGCGAAAAAAGGATTATTGTTTTTCAGGTTGTGGCATTAGATTCAATCGGCGAAAATCAATTTTTTTTCAAGTTTATTGAGGTTCAGCGCTCCGTTTTTTTGTACTACAACGACGTCTTCAATTCTAACCCCGCCGAAATTTTTATAATATAGTCCCGGTTCAACGGTAACTACCTGTCCGGCTATAAGTTGCTGATCTGCATCGTATATTCGTGGTTCCTCGTGTATATCCAGCCCGAGCCCGTGCCCGGTGGAATGGATGAATCCCTGCATATACCCGTCGATCATTCCGGTAGAAAAACCGGATTCGGTGAAAATCCTGCATACTTCGGAGTGAACTTCTCTTGCGGTTACGCCGTGCTTAATAGCTATACAAGCGGATTGTTGCGCTTCTTTAACGGCCTCGAACATTTTTATAACCTCAATCTGGGGTGTGCCTCTCACAACGGTTCTTGTCATGTCGGCGTAATAAAAGGTTTCTTCAGATCGTGGAAACACGTCGAGAATGATCGGTTTATTGGCGGGAAGCGGCCCTGTTCCGCGATTGTGCGGGTCGTAGGTTTGTAGCCCGCCGGCGACAATTGTGTTTTTCGATATGTAGCCGAGTTTGAACAGTTCTCCCTCGATAAACCGCTTGAGTTTTTCGCTTGTAAACATTTCCCCGTTAAGTTTTAGGTAATCGCCATCTATCTTTGTAGTGGCGATAAGGTCTATGGCCCGCTCGACAACCGATTCGGTTGTCTCAACCGCTCTGGCGATACATTCTATTTCCGCGTCTGTTTTTATGCTTCTCTGTGGAACAAACGGAGCGTCTTTGTAGTTTACGCAAAACCCGTTTCCCCTGATGATATCGGCGTACTTTACGGGCATATTGTCAGGAACAAGAATGTTCTTGATCTTGTTTTCGTTAAAAAAATCGATCAATGTTTGAATGAAAAGAGGTACTTTATTATTTTTAGCGGAACTTGCGGCGGATTTGTTTATGCGCAATACCGAATCTACCGTTGCCTGTTTTTTTGCGCGTTCGAATTCGAGGTCTGAGGTTACTATAACGCTTGATTGCGGAGTCATGATGTATGCGAATTTATCGGGCGCGTAAAATCTTGTCAGGTAGAATAAATCCGTATTCTGTTCGGAGTTATCGATAATCAGAACCGCGTCAAAGTGTCCCGCGGCGAAAAAGGCGGATTTGTCAATGGGCTCTATCATTTTGCCGGCTTTCGTTTTAATTTTTATAATTTCATTTTCAAAAACGCGATATTATCTCAAAAAAAACGGTGTTTATTCAGCAACAAACCATATTTGATCATATCTTAATAAATTGATATATACCTTTTATGTATTTAAAATATCAATCTGCGTAAATATTAAAATAACCAGGGTCTATTATAATATTGAAATTGATAAAAAAACGTTTGATTAATATGTCGTTACGATGAGTTTTGTGATTAGACAATTATAATAACATATCAATGCCGGACTTTTATTGCTTGTGCTTAGCAAGAACTGTAAAAAAGCCGGGGTAATATTCTTTTCCCATCACGTTTTTTTTTCACGGATAGATCATATAGCTTTTTTTCGTAATTGAAAAGATTTTTAAAAGAGCCGATCGGTTTGAACATTTTTATGCTGGTGGATAAAACAGCGAACCCGAGATCAAAATCTAAAGTATAGGCATTTATGGAATTTATTCTTGAGCCTGTCCCTATAGGCTCGTTTTACCGCCTGCAGAGTTAAGTCTTTGGTGGCTATGTAAATGTCATAAAAATTTATTCGTTTAGTTTTAATTCTTGTTAATTCTTATTTATATGGGAAGAAGAAGCGATTTTAAATCATCAAACAAAAAAAGTTTTTATCTTTCTATTCTATAACCCCATATTTGAATCCGAACCAAATTGTCATCGTCATCATTTCCAAGCCACCGCAGATCTCTTGACCAACATAAGCCCGATGACTAAATCCTCTTGAATGAGTTTGTGTAAAATATTGTGCGCTTACTTCCTGGGAGATAACTGCTGCGGTAGCCAAAATGATGCAAATCAATACTTTCTTCATGTGAAAAATCCTCCATGTTGTTAATTACCGCTCTTCTTCCCAATAAATATAACAATTGTATCTATAATATAATATATTGTTATTTATCTATATTAATATCTTACATAATATGAATCAATGGAAAAACAAACTTGATATTTCTGAAACAGAGTTTTAATCAAAAGAAAGAAAATACATTTTTTTGAATTGATTTAATCTTGATTCAACCTGATTGGAATTAGTGATTCTGTTGTTGTTGAAATCTTCAACATACCTTAATTTGCGTTATAAGAAATCAAACGTGAAAGGCGAATGTCATTTTTATAAATGGGTATTTTTTTGGAATTATTATGGCAAAGGATATCTTAGGTATTCTTACTGGCATAACAAATGCTTTATTGTCTTTCTGTATAATTATATTTTCAATTTTTTATATATGAAAATTAAGGGGATGACATGGAAAATTTATTAAGCGAAATAAAGAATCTCAAAGCATTAAAGCTAAATGAATATGAAAAAAAGTTCAAAATGGATTTATCTGATTGGATGAGGTATCACCATTCTGAGATTGTTATGAAAGAGTGCTATTATGGAGGTATAAAAACATTCAAAAATCCATTGGATATGTGGATATACCAGGAAATCATAAATGAGCTTAAACCAGATATTATTATTGAGATAGGCAGTATGTATGGAGGGAGTACGCTATTTTTCGCCGACATTCTCGAATCTATAGGCAAAGGTATGGTAATCTCCATAGATATTCAGAGGCATTATTATAAAGCTAAACACAACAGGATAATAGAGATTACCGGAGATAGCGCTTCACCGGAAATAATCAAAAAAGTTTATTCAGTATGCCAAAATAAATCAGTGATGATAATTCACGACGGTGAACATTCCAAAGTTCAAGTTCTAAAGGATCTTAACGCATATTCTGGTTTAGTGAGCATGAACAGTTATTTTATTGTTGAAGATACCGCAAATGAGTTTATGAGCAAAAACCCTTCATATGAAGGCCCATTTGAAGCAGTGGAAGAATTTTTGAAATATAATGACGGATTTATGATCGATACAAATCGGGAACGCTATATTCTGACGTATAGCATGAACGGATTTCTAAAAAGAATAAAAAATACCGATCTTGAAAACGGTGATAAAGCAATTGAAAAGAATAAATCTATGGTTTCCAAAAACGATATAGAACCTTATCTGGTAGCGCAGAATAAGATGATCATGTTGTCAAATTATGTAAAAGCCAATACCGGCAGGCTTGATTATGAATGTGAAGAAACGATGTATAAAGTTGGTTTGAATTTGTATACTTTATTTAAAGATATACTCAAATTTCATATTGGCAGGTCAAATATCAAGGGAAATACCGCTATTTACGGTACCGGAGATTTTTGCGAAGTTATAATAACTGTTTTAAAAGATTTCGCAGGCATAGAACTGAAGGCTGTTATTGAGAGAGATAAATCTAAATGGAACCATTCATATCTTGGAGTTCCAATTATATCTATAGATGAATTGGAAGACTATGAAATAAGAAACATAATCATAGCGTCTTTATCACACCGGAATGAAATCTTTCAACGGTTACAAAATATAAAAAACGTCAATATATTTATGTTGCCGCCGCAACAGTTGGAAATATCAGAAATAACTGATGAATTATTGTGTACTTATCCCATAAAATCAGAAATTATGATGAATAAACTTCAGTTAAAGACGATACTAACAAAATTGGAAAATGTTTTACTCTCTAATATTGAAGGCGACATTGTTGAACTGGGATGTAATGCTGGTTCAACATCTCTTTTTATACGAAGAATGATGGATATTTATAAATGCGATAAAAAATATCATGTTTATGATTCGTTTGAAGGGTTACCCGAACACACAGAAAACGACATCGGAAAAAATCAGCGATATCGGGGGGAATGCAGTACCACTAAAGAAATATTTATAAATAATTTCAAAGAGGCGAATATCGAGTGTCCCATTATCAACAAAGGCTGGTTCAAAGAAATTCCGTGCGAAAAATATCCTGATAAAATCGCGTTCGCATTTTTAGACGGTGATTTTTATACATCTATAATAGACAGTTTTAATAAAGTATATCATAAACTGTCAAAGGATGCGATTGTATGCCTCCATGATTACAGTAATGAAAATTTGCCGGGCGTCAGAAAAGCCTGTGAAGATTTCCTTCGCGATAAACCTGAAAAAGTGATTGAATTAAACGGTATCGGTTATATGATTAAATTGTAAGCAATAACTGCGAAGATATATCCGAATCTATATTATCTATTATGCATAAACAAAAGGTAATTACTGAAAAACACAAATAAATATATCATCAGCATGGAGATTCGCTTTTATACAAATCTCCATGCTGGTTTCAAACTGCTCAAAACATATCTTAATATATTTCAGGCGTTTTATAATGTGCCGTCGTTATCCGGCGGTATTGCTCCATCGTTATCCTGATCTGTCGTTATCGCTGGAAGAACCTGAATAATTCTCGTGGCGGTTTCCATTTTAATGACAAACCCGTTTTTGTCCGCATAAGATCCGGTAAACGTTATGCGGTATATTCCCGGTTGGGTATAAGCGAATATCGGTTCGTGCGGGGCAAAAGTGAGTATTCTTGAATCGTATTTATAATCATAAGAAAAATAGTCGACAGGCACATTGTAAGGCAGTATAGGGATATCGGATATTGTGCCGTCATTATCCGCCGGAAGAGGTATCGGTCCGGGAATTGGTATGGGTTGAGTGGAAACTATCGGGTTTAGCCTTGTGTCGAAATCCCAGTATTTCTGGAATACGGGGAATCTGGCGGATTCGTTATCGGTTTCAGCGGTAAGTATGTTTTCGGCGATTGATTCCGGAGCGGAGCTGTCGAGTTTGTCGGTATTGAAGGCAAACCCCCGCCATTTGATGTTGCCGATCTTGTTGAAATTAATTTTTTCACCGACTCTGAATTTCAACGGTTCACCGCTCATCCAGATTATGTGGCGCAAATCTTCAAGGACAACAAGTTTCTCGATATCCATTATTTTTATTTTAACCGGTAATGTACTGTTTTCCAACTCTTTTACAGGCCCGGCGACCGCTATGACAAAATCTATTTTATATTTCATTAGCAGTGAGGAAATATATTTGCTGTTGGTTGTAAGAAGCCCGATAACTTCTCCGTCGGGTGTTTTCAGGGTATAGGGAGCGTATGCGCCATAAGGGTTCTGGTTATCGTTGGGATACGCGATCCCTTTCCAGACCTCAACAGGCGGAGGTACATAAACTATGGTTATTTTCCTGACGTCGATTACCGGTACAGAACTTATAACCCCTAACGGCGCTTCGTTTACGGCAGATAATCGAAGTCGGTCTGCAATACCATTATCCGTATCAGCCGGAGTGTTTAAAACCGGCAAATACTGGTATCCGGCTACCTGAACAACAAATCCGTCATATTTATAAAGAGGTATTTCATAACTGTATAGCAGGGCGATAAGCGATTCGTTTTTGTCATAAAGTTTACCTGTATGTACCGGCGATACGCTGTCGGTTGAGGTTTTGGCTTTGCATAGTCCTTCGATTTCAACCCATTTTGCGATAACCTTTATTCTCTGCACATCGATTGAGGGCACAAGTGGAGGCATGGTTATCGAGTTTGTGGTATCGGTTATCGGTGTTCCCTGAACGATTGGTACAGGAAGGTCGAATCCGGCTACATATACGATCATTTTGTCGTATTGCGGAAGAGGTATAGTCCTGCTTTGCAGGCGGGCGATGAGTTTGCCGGAATCGTCATAGAGGTTTGCTCTGTATGGTTCGCCGACAACATGGATAGCGTTTACCGCTCCAATAATCCCTTTCTTTTCTATCCAGTGGTATATGATTTTTATTTCCTTTACATTTATGACAGGTACAAACGGAGCAATCATGAGCATAGATACCGAGCGCGTATTCAATATAGGCGTTATAACCTGATAACCCGATACATAAACATATTTGTCATTACATTTGGCGAATATATTATCGGGGCTTTGGAGTTTGGCGATAAGCCTTCCGTCCATATCGAATAAAGAAGCCTTGTATATAACAGGATTAGGGTTTATATCCGATTCGGCGGCAACAGGTATTTCTCTGAGTATCCCTTTCATTTCAATCAATTTTTGAGCCAAAAAAGAATTTGGAATGAGATTTTGAGGAGCTATATTGGTGACTCCATTAAAAACAAGAGAATTATTTGTTGAAAGCACAAGAGGTTTTGGCTGTACCGCGGGTTGCTGGCGGTCATCGGGTGTCTGCGCGGGTATTGCGGATGCGAACGCGAAGACGAAAAACAATAAAACTAAAATGGATTTTTTCATAACTTATTCCCCCTGAATACGACGTTGCGGATTACGGAAAAAAATCAATAAGATACTACATATTATAACAAATGTGATTAAAAAAGATTACATTAAAAATTCATTTGAATGAAAAGGTCAAATGTGATCTCATTAAAAATAAAAGGATGGTAAATCAGCGATTCATCTTGGTGCAACATTCGTTTTCGCTTTTATTTTTCAATTATTTTGATTAAAATATATTGAGACGGCATATTCATTTCGCCATTAAATTCAATTACCATTAACTTTTATTTGTGAACTGTCGCAAGGAAGAAAAATCTATATTATATAGTTTAAATTATATGCAAATAAGGTAACATTATGAAAGCGATAGTAATATCACATTATGGTGATGCCGGTGAACTGAAATATACAGATGTACCGGATCCATTGCCTAAAAACAACGATGTTATTGTTCAATCCGAGGCAATAGGAATAAATTTCGCGGATGTTATGCAAAGACGCGGAACTTATCCGGGAGGCCCGAAAGTACCCTTTGTACCCGGTCTTGAGGTATGCGGACGGATAATTGAAAAAGGCAAAAGCGTCGAAGGATTAAATATCGGCGACAGGGTAATCGGATTTGTCTGGCGAGGAGCTTATGCTGAGAAAGTAGTTGTTGCCTCAAGATATTGTATGAAAATAAATGATTCTTTATCACCAGAGGAAGCTGTTGCTGTTCCTGTAAATTATCAGACCTCATATCATCTTTTAAAAACATTAGGGCAGATTAAACCCGGACAGAGCGTACTTATTCATGCCGCGGCAGGAGGTGTCGGCACAGCATCGGTTCAACTTGCCAAAATTTACGGTGCTACTGTTATAGCCACCGTTGGTTCCGATGAGAAAAAGGAACTGGTTGAAAAACTCGGCGCTGATTTTGTAATCAATTACAACAAAATCGATTTCGAAGATGCCGTAATGGATTATACAGGCCATGCCGGTGTTCATATCGCTCTGGAAAGTATCGGCGGGGATTGTTTTAAAAAAACAATAAAAACACTCAGGATTCTCGGGAAAATGATGGTGTTCGGGTTTTCATCAGGTATTGAAGGTAATGCTCTGACAACCGATTTCATTTATCACAGCAGGTCCATTATGGGGTTTCATATGGCGGCAGTAATAAGAAACAACGAACTTTTCAGCGAAGGCCGCAACGAAATACAAAGACTTCTTTACGAAAACAAAATAAAACCCGTAGTAGGGCATATTTTTAAGTTAAACGACGCAAAATCCGCTCATGAATCTATTGAATCACGAAAAACAGTGGGGAAAGTTGTACTGAAACCTTAATCCATCACCGGATTATCCGAAAGGGGCAAGAACAATGAATAAGAAATCCGCTGAACCAATTAAATTATCCTCGTTTGTGAATTATCAGGAAGGATCCATAGTTAGCAAGGAAATCATAAACAAACAAATCGGATCGGTAACCGCGTTCGCTTTCGACAAAGGAGAAGGATTAAGCGAACATACCGCGCCGTTCGATGCGCTGATACACGTAATCGACGGAAAAGCGCAGATAACCATTAGCGGTATACATCATGATCTCAAAAAAGACGAAATGATCGTAATGCCCGCTAACCAACCTCATTCAGTCAAAGCAATAGAACGGTTTAAAATGATATTGGTAATGATCCGGGCGTAAATCGTCCTGTTCCAAAAGATTCTTTCCTGTATCATTATGTAATATTTTTTATAATGCAATTGTAAAATATGTTTACATATACTCAATATATTATCCGATATTATATTTATTCCCCCTCAATATTTACTGGCATAATAGATGCATTATTATCTCAATAGATTTTTGATGAGAGTATCTCGAGATATCAATCCGACACTCCCTGAATTAGGGTTTATATATATTCGTAACGGCTGATGAAAAAGGGTAACTTTCCAATATTCACTGGGGGGTTACCCTTTAGCCTCAAGTAAACAGATCTATCGGCGATTATCGTGTGAATATAAAATTCACACGGTGCGATTCGTCGGACGAATCGAGCGCGAATTATTAATTTTTCAAACATACAGTTTTTTTTTAACCGATTATATTGTATAATTCGTTTATATAACGCAATAGACAAACCGGTATACAAATTACGCGCCAGAGATTTAAAATTCTTTGAGGAGAAAAACAGTGAATCTGACCGGCGAAGATTTGCTTAACACCGATAAAGATAAGGAAACCGTAAACGCCATTCTGGCAAGGCGAAACTTGAAATATACACGCGGGTTTTGCACAAAAAACCTTATTTTCGATATGGGCTCGATTTCTCCATCCGGCGTTCTCCAGTTATATAAACTTTTAAAAAGATATTCATTCCGTCTATATTTACGGGAAATAATAAAACTGCGCGAATCGTTTAGAACAGAGTTTCTGCTGAAATTTTCCGGAATTAATACAATCGAGAATTATACGCGCGCGGCTCTCGAGATAGATATTATAGAAAAAACAGGTATTGATGGTGAATACAAACTCAAGAGAGATTATATTGAGACGTTCGGCGATACATTGGAATGGTTTGTTTCGCGTATGATGCGCTTTGAGTTCGGTTCGCCGTCGGGTTGGAGCATAAAACTCCAGACCAGCGGCGTGGGCGGTGACTATGATGTTCTCGGGCTACTTGAAAACCATCTGGTGTATATAGAAACAAAATCTTCTCCGCCCGCGCATATTGATCAGAGTTCAATAGTTGAGTTTGTATCCAGAATAAACACCCTGGCTCCGCAAATGGCTGTTTTCCTTGTTGATACAGGCCTTAGAATGAAAGACAAGATTGTGCCCGCTCTGGAACACGTCATACACTCTTTCGGAATCGATTGTGAAATGCGAAATATCTGCGGCGAAAATTTCCAGTTTAACCACAGCATATATATTATCAACAGCAGGATCAGCCTCGAATCAAATTTGAGAAAAGTGTTCGCTGATTTCATTCTCAACAGGGGATTGAAGTTATAATCGATTTCGGCATAATGTATCACACAAATCGCAGGCAGGTTAATCTTTAAGATTGAAAAAAGAGGTTATTTCCTCATATACTCTGAGGCTGTTATCGCCATTATGATATTTATTGAACCGCTCCACGACGGATTTGCGTTCGGCGGAATATTGCGCGGGATCAGCCATGGATTTGCTAATCGCGTCTAAAGTTTCTTCCCAATCGCAGCATTGCGGGCCGGGAACGGTTTTTGAATAATCATAGAAAAATTTTCTCTCCGGTACGGGTAATTCAAGAGGCGAAAAAATCATTGGCTTGTCTAAAAGAGCGTAATCGAAGAAAACGCTTGAGTAATCGGTTATCAGAAAATCAGTGTACGGCAAAACCTGATAAATATCCGACTCGATATCTTCATCGCGCACAAAATAAATATTTTTCAATCCCTCGTATTTTTCCAGATCGGGTGGATACTTGTAAGGGCGCACTAAAAGAAGCGTATTCATAGTTTGGAGTCGCGAATTGATCAACTCAATATTCGATAGAAATAGATCAAAGTTGTCGTGAGGAATATAAATGCCGACATTTTTTCTATTTGATTTTTTAATTTTATTAAAAATCCCAAGCGATCCGTTTTTTTGGCTGAAAAAAGAATCTATCCGCGGATACCCGGTAACCTTTACCCTCTGTGGGCTGACTTCGAACTCATTTACATATATTTGCGCAACGGTATCGGATGAAGAAAAAACAAGGGCCTCGTCCCATCGGTAGATATTGCGCTTAAATAGGGGGAACCAGTGATTGTATTTCTCGCCGCCATGCGATGGAGGAACAAGAAATGGTGTTCCCCGGCGCAGCTGTATAATTTTTATTGCGCCGCAGGCGTACTCGTTAATATCATATAAATTATGGGTGATTAAACAAAATTTGGCGCGCATGGATATAAAAATACCCAGCAAACTGCAAGCATCGTATACTTCCAATCCTTTCTCTTTGAGAATACGTTCGATATACCGGTTTTTCGTGAGCCAGACACATCTTATCCCTGGATGATTCTTATACATAAATTCAAAGAAATACCTTGGGTTATCGGCGTATTTCTCCCCGAACCATGCTCCGAATACCCACAACCTTTCTTTTTTGGGGATAAAAAGAGATATCAGGTAAATCAGGTCGCATCTAATAAAATATATGATTTCTTTAATCTTATTCATAAAGTAAATATAAATTATTTTCCGGATTTGATAAATATTTTTTCTTAAGATACTATCCATTTACTATCGTAAATTGATAAATCAATAAAAAATATATTTATTGAATTCAATATAGAATTCGCAAATCGTGGAGAAAAAGGGCAAAGTATTATGAAAACTGAACATATGCAATAAGATACGATTTATGGCGATTTACCGGTGATAAATAAACACGGTTCAATTTATTTTTTCGCTTTTGTGATGTACAGCGACCCTTTTTTGCCTTTTTTCTTGAAATATCCCATCACTATTTCCGCTTCATGGAAGGGGAGAGTGATAAACGAGAATTTATCGAGAATCTGGATATCCCTGATTTTTTCTTTTTTGATTTTGCAATTTTCTCGGATGATATCGATCAGTTTCAGTTTTGTCAGTCCGTCGATTCTGCCTTGTCCGACAAACAGGCGAGTTTTCCCTTTCGAGTCGACAACGGCCTCTTCGATTTCGCTGTATTTTGTTTCATCAAGGACATCGGGAAATGAATACTGGAGTACCGCCGCGAGCATATCGCGGGGATTATTGTTTTTCAGAATTTCTTCTGCCAGATCGGTATATTCTGTTTTAAGGTATTGCTGGAGAATGTTATCGAGAGAAGCTTTGATTTTCTCTTTTTTTGTCTGGATTACATCTCTTATACCGGGCAATTTGGCTTTGCGGATTTCGGTTTTGGTTTCCCTGATAATAAACTGGAGTCTGCGGTATTCATCGGGCGTGACAAATGTAATGGCAACACCTTCTTTGCCGGCTCTACCCGTTCGCCCGATACGGTGCACGTAAGATTCCGCTTCGTATGGCAGTGAATAATTGATTACATGAGTTAAATCCTGTACATCGATTCCCCGCGCGGCAACATCTGTAGCGACAAGCACGTTGATTTGTTTTCTCTTGAATTTGACGAGTATCTTTTCTCTTTGTGCCTGAGATATATCTCCGTGAAGAGCGTCAGCGTAGTATCCGCGTTCCATAAGATGGTTGGCAACGGTATCCACGTCTATTTTGGTGCGGCAGAAAATCAGCCCGTAAAAATTTTCCTCAATATCGACTATCCGGCACAAAGCCTCGAATTTATTCTCTTCGGATACCTCAAAATAAATCTGTTCCGTAGCGGATACAGTAAGTTGTGAACCGGTAACCTTGATAAACTCATATCCGCGCATATATTTTTGCGCGATCCTGACAATTTCAGGAGGCATGGTTGCCGAAAAGAGCAATGTCTGTTTTTCCTTAGACGTTTCGTTTATGATGGTCTCGACATCGTCGATGAATCCCATATTGAGCATTTCGTCGGCTTCATCAAGTACCAGAAAAGATATTTTATCGAGTTTTAGCGAACCTCGTTCTATATGGTCTATTATCCTGCCGGGAGTACCGACAACAATATCAACGCCTTTTTTCAGATGCCGTAACTGAAGGTCTATCGACTGCCCGCCGTAAACAGGAATGACGCTCATTTTGCGTTTTCCTTTGAGCGAGTTGATTTCCTCCGCTACCTGAATGGCGAGTTCCCTTGTAGGAGTAAGAACAAGCGCTTTCACGTCCTTTGTTTTGTTATTAATCAGCTCAATAATCGGTATTCCGAAAGCGGCTGTTTTTCCTGTTCCGGTTTGTGCCTGCCCAACAATATCTTTGTTGCCGCCCAGCATCACCGGTATGGTTTTTTCCTGTATTGGTGTTGGAGCCTCAAACCCTTTATCGCGCAGAGCCTTTAAAGTTTCCTGCGATAACCCGAATTTCTCGAATGAATCCATTAAATTTCCCTATTTTATGTTGATTTTTGTTAAGAACGGTGAATTATATCATGTATCGGCCCGTTTTAGCTATTTTTATTTAATATTTTATTTACCTATGGCGCTATATCGTATTTTTTTTTATTTCCATTACGTTTTTTAACCGGGATAATTTTATCTCTTGAATATATCACTAACCGCGCTTAAAATAATTTTATTATCAATTCGCGCCTTATATTCTAATTCTGTTGTTATTGAAAAACTGATTTTTTACTATTTATTCCATAATGAAAATAAATATTTTTTAAGAAACAAAATTTTTTCACGGCGATTTTCGTATTATCTTATTTAATAAAAAATACAAAATATAGTAATTTAAGACAACTGGCGGTTAATAAGTTAACCGTAAATTGATTGAAGCGGGTTTTATGGCTGTATCCATTGAAAATTTAAAATCAGAAATTCGGCAATGCTTACAACCGGCAATACCTTATTTGCTAAACAAAGGCATTTACCCAAACAAAATTTCTATCGGATTGCTTTGCGGTTCGATTCTTTTCGGTATTATAATACCCGCGTTTGCTCTGGTTCATATAGTGTTTCTTTTCCTTTTTCCCATCTGGTGTGCCGTACGGGTAGGATTTGGCATAATCGAGGATATTATGTCAAAAGAATGCGATTTGAATCCACCCGAACGGATTGTATTAAATGAGTTGACTAATGTTATTTCCGACCTTGCGATGTATTTTCCGCTGATTATACTGGTACCGCAGGCATTGCCGTCGATATTCTTTTTCGCTATCGGCTCGGTTATAATTGAGTTTTGCGGGTTGCTCGGATTGCTGAACGGTTCAAATCGCCGTTGCGACGGCCCTATGGGTAAAAATAACCGTATAATTTATGTTTGCGCCTTGATTGTGCCCGGCGTATTTTTTCCTGGCCTCATCTCATACTGGAACATTATGTTTCTTCCGGGAATTATTTTGATGGTGCTTACCTGCCGCAACAGAATCGCCGGAGCGATACAGGGAATCAATAGTCCGGAGGAAACCAAAAAAACGTAATGACTTAAGTTAAAGGAAAACAGTGCGTTAAATAAAAACGGCAAATAAAATCTGTACCGCTAAATAGAATGTATAATGGACATTGCAAAACGTCAATTGACTCTGACAATCTAAGTTTTGATGGTTTCTATATCACAATGTCGCTTTACTTAACCTGAAACATGAATCCGCGAAATAATTAGAATTCAGTAAACTTATTCCACAGTTACGCTTTTTGCCAGGTTTCTCGGCTGGTCGACATTACATCCTTTCATAACAGCAATATGATACGCGAGAAGCTGAAGCGGTATAACCGATAAAAGCGGTACTAAAAACGGCAGTGTATCCGGTACATAAATAACGCGGTCAGCTTTCTGGGCGATTTTCGTATCGCCTTCGGTGGCTATGGCGATAACGTATCCTTTTCTGGCTTTGACTTCCTCGATATTGCTTATGACTTTTTCGTATATGACGTCTTTTGTGGCAATAACCACAACCGGCATACTCTCGTTGATAAGGGCGATAGGTCCGTGTTTCATTTCCGCCGCCGGGTATCCTTCAGCGTGGATGTAAGATATTTCCTTAAGTTTGAGAGCGCCTTCCAGGGCGACAGGAAAATTGTATCCCCTTCCAAGATATAGGAAATTCTGTGCGTATGTGAAGCGTTCTGCCAGTTCGTGTATGGTTTTATCCGATAAAAATATTTTATTGATCAGTTCGGGAATTTTGTTCATTTCCGAGATAATTTTTTTTCCTTCCGCGGCGGACAAATTGCGCATTCTGCCGAGCATAAGCGCGATCAAACCAAGTACAGTAAGCTGGGACGTGAACGCTTTGGTAGATGCAACACCTATTTCCGGCCCGGCGTGCAGGTAAACACCTGCGTCTGTTTCTCGAGCGATTGTGCTTCCCACAACATTGCATATGCCTAAAGTCAGGCATCCTTTGCGTTTTGCCTCGCGCAACGCCGCTAACGTATCGGCGGTTTCGCCGGATTGGCTTATGGCGATAACCGTATCGGATTCATCAAGTATAGGGTTGCGGTACCTGAATTCCGAAGCGTACTCGACTTCCGTATTGATATGGGCGAGTTCCTCGATCATATATTCACCGATATGCGCGGAATGCCATGATGTTCCGCAGGCGGTAATGATTATCCGGTTGGTTTTGCGCAACCTGTCCACGACTTTCTGCAATCCGCCCAGATGCGAGGTAAACTCAACTTCGTTCAACCTGCCGCGCATAGCGTTATAAACCGATTCCGGTTGTTCGAAAATTTCTTTAAGCATATAATGCGGGAACCCGTTTTTGCCTATCATCTCAAAATCCCAGTCGATTGCCTCGACTGGTTTGTCTACATTGATATCCTGAATGGTTTTTATCTGGTATTCCTTGTTGTTCAGGGTGATAAGTTCATGATCGTTCAGGTAAATTATCTGTCGTGTATGTTCAATTATGGCTGATGCGTCGGAGGCGACAATGAACTCCTCGTTACCGATACCCACAATAAGAGGGCTTCCGTTTCTCGCGGCTACCAGTTTTGTCGGGTATTTTGTGCATATCGCGGCAAGCCCATAGGTACCTTTGATTTTCTGCATAGTCCGCCGTACGGCTTCTTCTATATGGCACCCTTCATCGACGTATTTTCCGATAAGGTGTGCGAGTACTTCAGTATCTGTAGAACTTTTAAATACGCATCCTTCTTTTTCCAGTTCTTTTTTTAAAACCTGGTAATTTTCTATTATACCGTTATGCACAACAGCCACAGTACCGCTGTTGTTAAGGTGTGGGTGCGCGTTTAATTCGGTTGGTTCGCCATGTGTTGCCCATCGGGTATGCACTATACCCACTTTAGAATCGAAATTCCAGGTTTTCAGCCTGCTTTCGAGATTCTGGATTTTGCCGACTGCTTTTATGCATTCTATTGTATCGTCATTGATCATTGCGATTCCCGACGAATCGTACCCTCTATACTCAAGTCGTTTTAATCCTTCGATGAGCAGCCATTTTGCGGGCCGTCTGCCTATATACCCAACAATTCCACACACTTTTATGCCTCCTCAGAATAAATTGATTTTATATTTTGCGTGTTAAAATAAATATCGACATGTTTGACTACATCTTTATTTAAATAGATTATTTATAAAAGTTTAAAAGCGGATTCAAAAGATGGTTTTGTTTCTGCGGTTTCTTATCTTATAACAAAATACATGCTCAAATACTTTTTGTCGCGGCAAACATGAAGCGGATCCGGAGATAATTTATCCGGATCCGCCCGTTTTTTATTTAAGGGAGAGATTAATCCGCTTCAAGTTCAAGTTCTATTTTTTTTGCCGTCAGTTTATCTATTTGCGCTTCAAGAAGCCGGATGCTGGCGTGATACTCGTCTTCCGATTTCTGCCGGCGGTAACTGATGGACTGGAGTTCTTCTTCTTCCTGTAACCGCAACGATTTCAGCCGGTCTGTTTCTCGTTTGATAGTCGCCTGTTCATCCAGAGCGTTTAACCGCTCTTTCTCGAGTTTTATTTTATGTTCCTCGATTTGCGCGCCAAGGGCATCTTTCTCAAAACCGAGTCTTGTTAATTCACCTTCATAAACATCTTTTTTTGAAATAAGTTCATTTGTTGAACCATGCAGGCGGTTTTTGTCCGCTTCTAACTGTTGAAGTTCGTCGTTTTGCAGTTCGATGAGTTCTTTATGTTCTTTTTTTGTTTTTGCGAGTTCCTGTTCCATCCTTCGTTGTTCCTCAACGAATTCTGCTCGCTTATTTAATAAATCATGTTCCTGGTTTTCTATTTCCCGGCGGATTGATACAAGTTTATCGTTATGCCGCGATTGCGATTCGTTGAAGTTTTTGGTTTCTGCTTCTATATTTTTGCGGATTTCATCGAGTTTCAGGTTTGCCAACTTCAGGTCCTGGTTGATTTCCTCTATCTCAAGGGAAGTTTTTTCTTTTTCGAGCGAACATTCTTTTCTCAACCGTTCAATTTCCCTCAAAACCGTTTTCTTTTCTTCTTCTTTTTCCTCGATAGACCGCTGGAGATTTTCTTCCTGTGATTTCAATTCCTGTTTTTTTTCTTTGAAATCGGTATATTCCTGAGCAAACGACTGTTTGATATGATTTATCTGGAACTCAAGTTCTTCTTTTTCACGGGTGATGGCGGCTATTTCCTGTTCGTGAAGTGCTTTTTGTTGCTGGATCTGTTTTTCGAGCTTGATTTTCTGTTCTTTGAGAGAATATAGTATTTCCCGCTCATCATGGGAATATTTCTGTATCCGGCTGAGTTCTTCTTCAAGCCTTTCTTTCTCGCCGAGTTTGGTTTTTTTGAAGATATCGAAATCTTTTGCCTGTTTATCGAACTGGTCCTGAATCTGTGCCCGGCGTTCTATTATATCGTTTATTTCAGACGATATTTTTTCGCGTATAGAATCGGTTTCATGTTCGGTTTTTTTTATCTCCTCGTTGAGACGGCTGATTATTTTATTGTTAAGATGCTGTTGTTCGGCGAGCTCTTCCTTTTTCTTGTTCAGAAGGATATCAAATTCCTTAAGTTTTTCCTGCGCGTTCATTGCCTGCTGTTTGAAAGTGTGCAGGTTTTGTTTTTCCTGATCGATTTTTTTCTCTATAAGTTCCATTTCTGCCCGGGTGATATTGTTTAGCTGTTTTAATGTCTGTTCTTCTTCGTTTTTCTTCTGTTCCAATTGGTCGATTTGCCGGATGCTGTCGAGTTTTCGTTCTTCCATAAATTCGACATTTTTTCTCAGTTCGCGTTCCTGCTGGTTGTATTTCTCCTCGGCTATGAGGCGGTTTTCATGAATTTTCTGGAGCTTGAGTTTTTCTTCCTGTTTGCGCCGGTTGAGTTCGTTTATCTCATCTTTGAGCTCTTCTTCTTCTTTGCGGAATTTTTCTTCGGCGGACAAACGTTCTCCATGGATTTCCTTGAGCCTGTTTTTCTCTTCATCACGCCTTGAGTAATACCACTGGAGTTCCTGTTTGAGCAGAGATATGATTTCGGTCTCCGGTTTTTCTTCGGAAGTTATTGTTTGTAAGAATGGGTCTCTGGCTTTATTGCGGAATTTGATATATTCTTCAGCAGGATTAAACGCAAAATCCGATACGGTTGTCTCATCGGTTTGCGTTTGCGCGTCAATTATTTCATCCGGCGCTTCAGTGTCGGCGGTGTTTAAAAAATCGCCGGTTTCAAGGGCCGATATTCCGCCATCTTCTTCATCAAACATTTCCGTATCAATAAAAGTATTGATTTTTTCTTCATTTACCTCATTTTTAACAGGTAGTGAAGCAGATGATTGTGTTGTGATTGCGTTTTCGGTTGATCGCTCGCCTTTCTGCGGTTCCGGGAATATTTCATCGGAGGCAGTCGAGGATAAAAATTTTTTAATTTTTTCACGAAGAAGAAACTCTCCCGACTGATTTTCCTGTTTCGAGGACTGGTTTTTCTCTTCGATATTCCCGTTGATTTTCTGAATCATAAATATATCCTCCAAATGGTTATTTGATTTTTTATACAAAATTTATTAACAGAAGGGGTAGAGCAAAAAATATACCAGAGGAATAGTGCGGTATAGGCGGATGTCCGAATTCATTTTTTATTGTGTCTGAGACTATTTAAATAAAATTATTACGATGGGTAGGAATTTGAGTTGTGAAAATTAATTTGGATTAGAATCGGCAAAAAATTTTTAATATGCTTCAGATACTTTTATAATATCGAATGTTATATATAATTAAATGATGGATTTTTCTTTCAGGATATCTAAAAATTCCCGTGCGAACTTATCGAGTTCAATATTGAATACAAAATCGGCGTACGAATCGAGATGAGTTTGGGTTCTGTTAACTATCACAAGTTTTCCGCCGGACCGGATAACGATTTCCGGAATAGACGCCGCTGGATAAACCACAAGCGAAGTGCCCATTACGATACAGCAATCGGCTTTTTCCGCGTCACTAAAGGCGGTGTGAATAACATTTTCATGCAGCATTTCACCGAAAAACGTAATATCGGGTTTAATTATGCCGCCGCATTTATCGCATAGCGGAACTTTCTGGGATGTCAGTTTCCCGATAATCTCATTGGCTGTATAAGATGCGCTGCAATCAAGACAAATATTTTCTTTCGGGCTCCCGTGCAGTTCAAGTACTTCCCGGTTGCCTGCCTTCTGATGAAGCATATCGATATTCTGGGTAATCAGTCTGCGGAGTATATTTTTTTGTTCAAGAATCGCCAGGATATTATGCGCGATGTTCGGTTCGCAATTAAAAAACGAGAATATGAATTCCCGCGCGAAATCGTAAAAATATTCAGGATGGCGGTGAAAAAAGTTTATATCAAAGATTTTTGTCTGATCAAACCGGTTCCATAATCCGGAGTTAGGGCTTCTGAAATCAGGTATGCCGCTTGGTGTGCTTATTCCTGCGCCAGTCAGGGCGATGAGGTATTTTGATTTCAAAATAAGGTTAGACGCTTCCCTGATTTCGGTGTTCATAAATTTTACCCGTTTGTATTTTGTTAATTTTTAACAAGTAACAGGATACGGTGCATCCTGAGAAAAATTTCCCGACAATATGAGAAGGCGACCTCCGGGAAGATAATTCAGAGTGAAAAGAGTCTTCCAAACCATAAAAAAAAGAGCGGTTGCCATGAATAAATTATATTACATTGGCATCGAATTGCGCAAGAACTATTCTTGTATTACAGTTATATATTGTTCCTGTTCAGAAGCTACTAAAAACCGAATACAGGTATTATCACGTCAGTGGATAGTTCCTGCGTGGTAATATTACCAAACAGGGTAATAAATTTTATCAGTACTATACAACGTGCAAATATTAAATATGTTTTATTTAATATAAACCTGAATTATAATATCAATAGAAATATATACCATTACTTTTATGGAGCACGATGGATGAGTAAAAAAATTGTAGTGATAGTCGGAAGTTATAGAAAAAATGGAATTATTGATCAGACAGTTGATGCCATTTTGGAGGTTGCCGGCAACTATAATACCCAAACGCAAAAAATATATCTGATAGATAGGGATATTAATTTTTGCACAAATTGCCGGTCATGCATGAGTGACGATCCCGCAAAAGAGATGGGGAAATGTATATTTGATGACGATATGAGCGGTATTTTAGCGTCTATCTGCGATGCCGATGGGATAATACTCGGTTCGCCAGTCAATTTCGGTACAGTGACTGCCATAATGAAACGGTTTGTGGAACGATGTGCCGTGTTCGGGTACTGGCCATGGGATAAACCGTTTCCAAAATCGAGGGTTCAGCGGGTTTCCAAAAAAGCCGTAGTTGTGACATCAAGCGCGTGCCCTGCTTTTATCGCTAAATTCCTTATGCCTTGCGCTTTAAAAGTTATGCGAAATTGCGCGAGGGTTATCGGCGCTAAAAAAGTTAAATCGTTATATTTTGGGATGGTTTGCAAGGAAGAAACACAGAAATTAAACAAAAATCAGCTTAAAATGGCTCGATCGGCAGGAGAGTTTCTTTCAGTTTAAAAAAAGGGATGCGAAGCATCCATAGAAAAAGTTTTTGTTTCTTTTTTCAAAAAGAAAGAATTTTTTTTAATTATACTTTTCATTTGTACAGGAAGTGATTACATGAATAAAAAAGCTCTTCTGGTTATTGATGTGCAAAACATATATTTTACCGGGAAAATGCGGATAGCTTATCCGCCCGACAGCCTGTCGAACATTCTGAAAGCGATGGATCATGCGATAGCCAGGGGTATAGCTGTTGTTATTGTTCAGCATAGCTCGTCGTCGATGGCGTCATTCAGCAGAGGAAGTGAGGATTGGGAACTGCATCCTGAAATCGTTCGCCGCAAATGTGATATAATTATTGAAAAGGAAATGCCCGGTTCTTTTACTGCGACGGAACTTGAAGAATGGCTTCACAAACATGGTATAAATACGATAGTTATATCGGGTTATATGACTCAAATGTGCTGTGATACTACTGCCCGGCAAGCGATGCATTTGGGATTTAAAGTTGAGTTCCTGTCTGATGCCACGGGAACTCTGGCGGTATCCAATTACGCCGGGTCGGTTACTGCAGAGGAGTTACACCGTGCAATTCTTGTAACTCAGGCAATGAGATTTAGTAAAGTATGTTCGACAGATCAATGGATTAGTGAGAATTAGTTTATAAAAAAACCAACGATAATTTGAGGAGCTGATCATTATGATTGAAAAACCGCAAAATACCGGATGTTGCCCCCCGTTTGATCCGGTCAAATGGGATAACAAGGAATTCGAGTGGAAAAACAAAATGTTTGTGAAAGACAAGGTTTTCACTTTTTTTTATATGCCTGTGAATTTCGGTTCGGTAATCAGGAGAGTCAATGGCAAAGTGGAAAAAGCTGGCGCAAAAATCCCCGATTGGTTATGTCTGTCGGATCATACATCCAAATGGAACATGGATATTTATCTGGCGGTCGACAAAGATATTTCCGGCGCGCAAAATGTTCGGTTATCCGGCAAATATTTTAGTAAAGTATACGAAGGTGATTTTAAAGAAACAGGCAAATGGTGTGAAGATTTTAAAAAAATCTCTACTGACAAACAAATGGACATAAAAAAGATGTATATGTGGTATACCACCTGTCCGAAATGCGCGAAAGAGTATGGAAAGAATTACGTGGTAATTATCGCAAAATGCGAGTAAAAAAAAGAGGATGCGAAGCATCCATAGAAAAAGTTTTTGTTTCTTTTTTCAAAAAGAAAGAGGTCTTTTATTTTTTTAAATATTTATAGAATTAAAATAAAATAATTTGTAATAAAATAACTTTGATTTGTGTATATCCGATAATATAAGTGTATTTTTAATTCTTCAGAAAGGAGCGAAGGATGAAATATATTTATGTTGTCATTATTATATGTTTGTTTTGTGTTATAGCCGGGGTAGCTTTAGATTACGATACGGTTCCGGAGAAAACATATTGCTGGATGGAAGAATGCAATGACGGTATAGAAAACGGGGTTGTGAAATACCAGTTGATGAGTTGTATAGAGAGCAGGTTAAAATCAATGGGTTACACTGTATCGGAAGCTGATAAAGCGGATTATTTTCTTGAGATAACGATCCGGGTGGAAAAAAATCAGCCAAAAGTGTCTTCGCAACCCAAATATATGGAAGTTATCAATTCGCGTGGATCATCTGTAGGATCGATATGGGATTTTTCCGCGGAACAACCTCGCGTTGAAAGCTCGGTTTCGCAAACTCGCGAGAATGTGCATGTCAAGATGTACGACGCTAAGACATTCAGTGTAATTTGGAACTCGAATGCGGGGTTGAGTTATACGGATGGCATGTCGGATGAGAAAAAAGCTGATTCTCTGGGGGAAACTGCGAGATTGATTTTCGAGAGTTTTCCTATTGACGCGTTAGCGAAGAAATGAAGCGCCGGGCAAAATATCTTTTAAAACAGGATGCGAAGCATCCATAGAAAAAGTTTTTGTTTCTTTTTTCAAAAAGAAAGAAATCTTTTCGTATTTATAAAAATCTCATAACAAAAAACATAAAAGCGGAAATCATTAAGCTGAACTAATTGTTTGCCTATACGACATTTACAATATAGTTCGCGATAATATTAATAATATTATTAGAAATACTAATGTTTGAATTTGTTTAGCAGATTCTTATTTTCACGGCAATGATCTGAAACAAAATCAGTTATTCGGAGGTTATATTTATTAATTATTTAGGCAGATGTATAAAGAACGTGCTTCCTTTGCTTATTGAGCTTTCTACGTTTACAAACCCGTTATGAGCGTGGACGATATGTTTTACAATGGCAAGTCCGAGGCCTGTTCCTCCGAGTTTGCGGTTTCTGTCCTTATCTACTCTATAGAACCGCTCGAACAGACGTGATAAATGTTTGGTTTCTATACCGCATCCCCAGTCTCTTACGGATACAATGATCTCGGTATCGGCGGATATAACTTCAATATTGACCTGGGATTCCGGGTTGCTGTATTTTATCGCGTTGTCGATCAGGTTTACCATAGCCTGTTCAAGAAGAGGCGGGTTGATGTCGGCATAAATATCCTCTTTAGAAATTAGATAAAGTTTTATATTTTTACTTTCTGCGCGCGGTGTACAAATTTCAATCGCGTCTTTTATTGGATCTTTAATATTGTTTTTTTCAAGATAAATTGAGTGAGTTTCCTCATCCTGTTCAATTTTTGATAGTGATAACAGGTCTTCAATTATTGCCATTAGACGGTTTGTCTGTTTTGATATGATTTGCAGAAAATTTTGCGAGTCAACAGGATCTTTGATTGCTCCCTCCATTAGTGTTTCGACAAAACCTTTTATGGATGTAATGGGGGTTTTAAGTTCATGGGAAACGTTAGCGACAAATTCTCTTCGCATATTCTCGAGTTTTTTTATTCTGGTTACGTCATTGAGTACAATCAAAGCGCCGATATAGTTTTTTTGGGAATCGATCAATGCCGTACCGTTAGCCTGTAGAAACCTGTCGATTCCGTTATGGAATACGATATCGCTTTCCACAGGTGTATTGCTGGAAATAACTTTTCTGACAAATTTCTGCAAATCGGCGTTTCTGATGATTTCCTGTATAAGTTTTCCTTTAGCCGATTCGGGATTTACATTCATAAGTTTGCAAGCGGCATTATTTAAACTGATAATGCGCTCTTCCATATCGACAGCGAAAACACCTTCAACCATACTCGATAAAATTGCCTGGATTTCATTTTTCTGGCGCGTCATTGTATTGAATCTGTTATTCAATTCTTCCGACATGCGGTACATTGATCCGGAAAGAGAGTTTATTTCTTCCGAATACTTGAATTTGACGGGTGGAGAAAGGTTAAAATCTCCTGTGGCAATACTTTCAGACCATTGTTTTATTTCATTAATCGGAATAGTTATCCTTTTGGCGATATACCAGCTTAATATACCGCAGATTAATAATATGATTAATCCCGCAACGATAATCTTTATATACACCATAAAAATAGAGTTTTCAATAGAATGAACCGAAAGAGATGTTCTTAAAAAAGCCGTTAACCGGTTATTGTGGTATAGCGGTATGGCTACATACATCATATTTTCCCGGAGCGTATAACTATATCGTTTATACGGCAGGATGTTACCTTTTTTCGCACGCACTATTTCAGGCCGATCGCTGTGGTTATCCATTTCGGAAATATCTTTTTCTGAATCGCCGATAACTTTTCCGGAAGGGAGAATCACTGTAATTCTTGTTTTGGCGTTCGGCCCGAGTTTTTTGCAAAGCAAATCGGCTTTAGAAAAATTGTTTTGAGCTGTTAATTCAGTAAACTGATCTTCAAGAAGTTTTGCGCGGGAATATAATCCTGATTGCACCCAGTTATATAACGGCTGGCGGAATAACCCTGTAAAATATATAGTGACGCAACTTATAGAAATGGTTGTTATGATTAAAAAAGCGAAAAATAGTTGCCATACCAGTTTTTTTAAGATCATTCTAAAATTTCCTTATTCCTTAAACCTGTATCCAATACCCCTTACGGTTTCTATATATTTACCGCACGGCCCGAGTTTTTTGCGCAATCCAACAATTTGGACGTCGACAGACCGTTCTGTTACCGGATAATCCTCGCCTCTAATGGAATCTACGATCTGATACCGTGTAAAAACCCAGCCGGGTCTTTTTGACAAAAAGTGCAGAACTCCGAATTCAGTAAACGTCAATTCGACAGCTTTGCCTTTAACAAGAACCTCGTGTTTGCCGGGATTAATAACCAGATCGTTTATTTTTACGATAGATGTATCTTCGCAACCAGATTTCGATTTTCTTCTTAAAATGGCCCTTACCCTTGCTATCAGTACTTTTGGGCTGAATGGTTTTGTAATGTAATCGTCGGCGCCTACTTCCAGGCCGGTAATAATATCTGACTCTTCTCCTTTTGCAGTAAGCATCACAACAGGTATATTGCGGGTTTTTGAGTCGGCTTTAAGAATCTTGCATACATCAAGCCCGTCCATACCCGGCAACATAAGATCCAGCAGGATAAGGTCTATCAATCCGGTTTGCGCGATTTTCATTACTTCTTCCCCGGAAGAAGATTGTGTTACTTTATAACCTTCCTTGGAAAGATTGTAACGTATCAGTTCAAGTATATCTTCTTCATCGTCAACAACAAGAATACTTTCTTTTGCCATAAAGCCTTTCTCCTATATTGCCTATTGTTTAAATTTCATGATCAATATCAAGAGAAATTTAATTATATCAATGTTAAGAATATATTAAGGTATTATGAGAAATTTAATATTTTTAAGGAACGGTGTTTGGTAATTATATATTGATTAATATAAAAAAACAAAAAAAAGATGCCGGTTTGGCGCCGGCATCTTCAAAATATATTTATAAATTAAAAATATTATCTATTATATTTTCTTTTCAATCGAACAAAACTGAATAATCCGACAATGGATATGCCGAGCATATACATTGTTGCCGGTTCCGGTACGGTATCAGCAATATTCCCGCCGCCAAAGAACTGAGCGGAAAGCGTATCGAACCCTGATGGGACAGTAGAACCCCATGTTAATTTCTGTTTACCTGTGAGAACAAATCCATCCTCCAGATTTGCGTCCATAAGATGAAGAATATCAAGCATATAAGGACCTATCGCGCTTGCTATGTCTCCAAGCAGTGTTCCGTCTAAAGCCAGATCGTAAACAATAATGCTTGTTCCTGCTTTCTTTGCCCAGGTTCGTATATACAAATCCGTAAGATTGGACATATACATCGAGAACGAATGTCTTAGTTCATTATAAGCGACCTGATAAATAACAAGGTCTGCGCTTCTGTCATATGTGAGGGTGAAATCGACTTCCAATCCGTTTTGCCAGTTAAAATTCGCCATTTCGGGCCCTAAAATAATTTCCCATTGCGCAAAACCGCCCCTGTCTCCAATACGCGATTCGGCTACAAAGAAAATATTTTCTACCTGCGCGTACATTAAATCATCATCATCCAAATGCTCAATATTAAAACAATACCCTGATGACGAAAAAATAAACAATGAAACTAAAAAAGCAAAATGGATGAAAATAATTTTTTTTATCATATCAGGTCCCTTATATTATAAAGATTTAATCAGCTATAGAAAGCAAAATGACATATATTATAAATATACATTATAATAATCGAATTTGCAACAAAAAAAATTAATAAAGCATACATATTTGATGTATAAAAGATCAGATATCGGTATTTAATCCTTTCCATAAACTAAATTGATATGCCGTAAATAAATCCATATATAATGTTGCTAAAAAATCCTCAAATTAATTAAGGATAATACCGATAAAACAAATACCGTCAAAAAATGAAGGCGAAGTATTTACATATTGAAAAATAAATGTTATATATATTCATATGACGGATTCATATACAAAGATCAGCTTGTATTGGTAATGTTAAATTTAGCTTATTTGAATGTGATGGAGAGAAAAATCATGAAGAAGATAGCATTATTTAGCGTTTATACATCGGTATTAATATCATTATTTATATTTCAAGCTCCTGTTTTCGCGTACAATGTTGATGGTAATCTGGATGACTGGGGTGTTACACCAGAATCGGATTGGCAACCGAATGAAGGTATTTTCAGTTGGGTTGAAGATTATACAGATTACAGACATAATGGTTATGTCGGACCGGGATACGGCGGACAGCCTTTTGATGTTGAAGCAATGTATGCCACCGTAAACAACGGCAATTTGTATGTGGCTATCGTTACAGGTATGCCGCCGGTAGGTTCAGGCCCGATGTATTCTGCAAACGATACTCCGCATAGTTCACCGTATTATTATCCGGGCGATATAGGGTTTGATTTTAACGGCGACGGTTTCTTTGAATATGGACTCGAGACCACCGGCAGGTCAGACAATACACTTGACGGATATGCCCAGAACGGACAGTATTCATATAATCCTCAATTGGTTGGCGATGTATATAGTGTAAAAAACAGTAACGGTTGGAATAAAGGTATTGCGCTGAGCGATTATACTCCGACAGAACTGAATTACCGCCAGATAGCGAGCCTTGAGAAACTTTACAAAGCGACCATCATGTACATCCAGACAGCGAATCCGCTCAAATACGTGATCGAGACTTCCATACCGCTCGATATATTTAATCCGGTATATGGTGTCGACTGGACAATTCACTGGACAATGACTTGCGGAAACGACATAGGCGATCTTATAGTGAATTTCAATGCGCCGTCAGACTCCGATTCTGTTCCAGAACCATTCTCGATATTTATTCTGGCAACGGGTTTATTCGGTATTTTCGTGAGAGGGAAATTCGGTTCGAAATCGAATAATTAATGTTCCAGTATTTTTTTCATAGAATTTAACGTAGCTGTTTTGACTATCTCTGAAATTTCAAAAAATTCATGTTCATCTGTCATGAGCGGATCTTTTATTTCTTTCTGGTTCAGCCCACCGAATTCCGTCAGAAGATAAATATCCGGATGAAACCCGGAATCAGCGTAAATTCTTTTTATCCCTTTGAGATTATCATCTGACATTGTAAGAATCAAATCGGAATTTCTCGCGATAGTTTGTTCTTTGATGTGTTTATATGATTTTATCCCGTTTTTCGCCAGGAAATGACCGACTCTCTTGTGAGAAGAATCGATATTCTTTCCAAGCTCTTTCATTATTTTCTTCGCGTCGATTTTCCGCTTTATATAATCAAACAGTTTCTGGATCATTATCCGCTGGTATTTGCCTATTTTGTCTTGATTGTATAATTCGTTTATGAAATTCGGAATGGAATCCAGTATATCGCTTCCGTTTTTGTAAAGGTTGTCAAGCGTATTTACCAGAACTCCGCTGGAGTAAACGTTAACATCTTTGATATTGTTATCGTGAAGATATTTGAGCGCTATTGCCTCTGCGACAATGCTTCTGCAAAAATTGCCGGAACATATAAATTCGATATTTTTATATTTCATTGCCCGTTCCCAGTGTTAAGAGTTTATTTAAACGCGACCATATAATAAAAGTTATCGCGCGGTTAAACAAGAAAAATATTCAGGAAGAATCTATTCAGTTAAAAATCCAAACCGGCAAAAAACGTTTGGTTTATTTTTTAGCCGATTTAAAAAACTCTATCGCTTTTTGGGTGACAGCAACAACAAAATCTGTTTTACCTTTTGTATATTCTATTCTGTCGTTAGGATATTTTTTAGAAAGATCGGTTTTTATTATAGCGTATTTAGCGGCAACATCAGGGAACATGCGCAGATAATCACGGAAATACAATCGGTCCCATAATTTTGAGTCAGATTCAACCATATGTATGTGGTGAGTCCGTTTACCGTCTTCGCCTCTTTTGATAAACCACGCGTAGTAAGGAGGGCCATCGAATTCAGGACGCCAGAAATAATCGTAACCTTTTGATTCGAGGATTGGGACAATCTTATCTCGTGTTTCTTCAAGCGAACTGACTTCAATAAGCATATCGATAATTGGTTTTGAGGGTAATCCTTCAACAGCTGTACTTCCGAAATGTTCGATACGCAAAATAATGGATTCCGGCAATATCTTTTCGAGATAACTTTTTTCTTCATCAAACATATGGCGCCAGTTGGCATCGTATGGCTCAATAGATATCTCTTCGCTAACAGCTCTGGCGATTCTCTCTTGCAGACTTTGATTCATTTATCTCTCCATATAACTATAGAATTGATTTGGCCCGCCAATCATTATTTGAATATAACAAATTATAAATCAGAGACATTTATTTGTCACTGGAGATTTAAAGAAAGAAAACCGATAACATACTAAAGGGAGATTTTTATTTAATATATCTTCCTCCTTAACAATTTATGCCATATTTATTTACATATTATACAAATATTTATAGTGCAACTGATTGCAAAAGTTGAATTTTATGCTAAAATTATAATATAAAGGTAAATTCAATCGATATATCTATGTAATTCAATAAATAAAAATTAAGGAGCCTGCCATGATGCGATATCATTGGAGAACCAGATTTTTTTTGATTTTGTTTTCTATCTTTTTTGTCGGCGTGTTATGTAATACACCGAAAGTTTTCTCGCAGGAAGTGCCAAACGCTCCGGCGATATCTAAAATCGGTGGCAAAAGCGTTGTTGTCGGGCAAACACTTTACACCAACGGCGGACAGACAGGGCCATCCACAATAAATTTGCTGATAGAAGGGTTTGCCGAGGCAGGATCTACTATAACCATTTTTGATAACGGAGTACAGAAAACCACTTCGCCCGCTACAGTCGTAACACAATCCAATGGAACATGGCAGGCTACATTATCTGTTACTCAGGGAAGTTATTCTTATACCGCAAAAGCTACCAACGCTAACGGATCGTCTCCTGCCTCAACTCCCCCAATAACCACAAATGTAGATACCACTGCTCCTACCGTAAGGGCATATAATCAAAGTACATGGCAGGGTGACAATTACTGGGTTGGAGCCGAACTAAAATCTTTATACGCAACCGTATCCGATTCAGGAAACAGCGGGCTTGATTTCAGCTCCGCTACAGGCCAGGTTTCCGATACTACTGCCGGAGGAACTCTTGTTGCCGGCTATATGTCACACAACAACAGCAACAGAATAGATTTCGTACCTACAAACGGTTATCTGAGCGGTTCTTTTACCAACGCTCATATCTATATACTCAGTCTTTCCATTTCAGATAGAGCAGGCAATACATCAACAAGCACAAGAACTTTCTATATCGATTATTCTTTTGATTATAAAGGTTCAACAAAAGGCGCTATCCTTGAATATATATACGATCCGGCGCATCAAACAGCTCTCACCAAAGGCGAACTGGGTTCGGGAGAACCGTCAAACAATACTCCTGTGACAGTTAAATCATCCAACAATTCAAAAGATTATGGTACAGGTTGGGTTAAATTCTATCCTAATATGCATATATACACAAATCCTACAAAAATGCTCGTGAAAATCGTGCCCAATATTACATCGCCATGGCATACTCAGACAAATCCCGGTCCTGATCTATCCGCTATAGGCGATTACATTGATACCTGGATAAACAGCGAATGGATTTATGGAATTGCTGGACGTCTTGATTGTGATGGAAGATATGAAACAAAAATGCAGGATAAACCAAAAGAAAGAGTCGCTCAATGGTTTTATATAAGAGACAATGCTTACAACAGAGCAACTGAAGACTACTACTATTATTATACAAAAACCGGCGTTCCTCCGGCTCCAACAATGACTAACTGGGGAGCAGATACCACGACATTTAACGCTACAAGCCCGAGGATTATAAACCCTATGTCCGGCACAACCTCAATAAGCGATGCTACTTTAGTTGCGTCTGCGTGGATCAGCGGTATTCAGGTATGGAAAGTTGAGATACCTGTTTCAGGTACACCTTATCTGAATCGCGCCGGGATATATGATCCCGGTGATTCATTTTTGGATTCCAATGATAACTGGCAATATGATACTGGAGAACAATTTAAAGATTTTACAAAATCAGCTACAAGCGATGGTAAAACATTTACCGTTTTAAACGTAACAAATCAACCCCTAAACTCTTCAGGAATATATACTGCCTATGCCAGAGTTTATGATAAAGGATCTAATTTAGTATCCAATACAACATATAACTCGCATAATTATTATGTCGATAAAGATTATCCTACTTTAAGTTCGATATCGATTTCCCCTTCGTACATAAAAGACAATATATATTACTCTTCGCTTTCGAATCTGCCGAAAATTACCGTCGATTGTGACGATACTCCTTTCAATCAAACATATAATACTGCTTTTACATTTAATTATTCCGAATGCAAAATCCAGATACTCAATTCGCAGGGAACCATAATAAATTCCACAAATACAGGCACATTTAAGAAAGATAATCCGAACGTATCTACCGCGAAAGGCGAGCTTGACTTAGCGACAGTATCTGGTATTCAGCAGGGAATATACACCGTAAAAGTGATTCTGACCGATAAATTTAATAATGTTACCACAGTCGATAATGCCGCGACCATATTTGTCGACAGCGAAGTACCCAGTATATCGGCAATTATACCGGTACCCGCCAGTCAGGTCAGTTCATTAAGCAATTTCAGGGCTGTAATGTATGATCTCTCCGCAATAGCAGACGAAGGAAGCGGTGTGTCGTTCGGTTCGGGCGATCAGGCTATCGGCAATACATCATACAGTCAGTTGCGCCCGTTTAAAGTTATGGGTACTGTCGCGGCATCAGGGCAAACTTTGACGTTACCCAAACCGCTGGTTAACCATATTGGAGCAAATATAGCCGTGCTCAACCAGAAATTCGAGGTCTGGGAAGAAAACAAATCCGTCAGGATCGACGAAGTCACATTAACCAATGTCGGCACATCCAGCGTAACCCTCACCGGTACAGCTCTTGTCTCCGGTACACGGTATACGGTTCTGTACGCGATACCGTATTATCATTCTACTAATGGAGTAGACACTTTGTATGCTGTTCCCATTGCCCCGATAACACAGGGGGGATTATATGTTGTTCAGGCACAAGCTGTTGATAAGTCAGGGAATAAAGATACTGTAACAAGCAGTTACGAATTCGGTATGGGAGCAAAAGGACCGATATTGTTTTCCGCGGCGGCTGGCACGTTCAATTTAAGCGTAAGCCCTGTGGAATGCCGTGCTGGCGAGATAGCGGAATTAACTGCCGGGCCGATCAAGACCGCATCGAACGAACCGGTGTTTGACGGGACGCTGGTAACGGTAACGAGCACGTATGGCGCGATAACCGACGGCGATCAGGACCCCGCCTCCGACGGGATCCAGGTGCGCACCACAACCGGCGGTTACGCGAGATTTCATGTGACAACCACAACACCCGGCATCGGTACCGCTCACGCACAGGTAGGATCAGCTCAAAGCAGCCCGGACGCGCAGGTGAAGTTTATCCCGAACTACCCTTATGGCACGGTAACGTTCAGCACAACGCCGTCGAACCTGAGTTCGCTGGTTGCCGACGGCACAACCGTGGTTGAAGTAGTAACTT
>Ga0302253_1000053_pt1 | contig 144521 bp, 46 predicted proteins | sample AAG_RA_Trp_MG_FD_193537 | JGI IMG/M metagenome (GOLD analysis project Ga0302253, IMG submission 193537) | Enriched activated sludge microbial communities from anaerobic digester in WTTP, New Holstein, Wisconsin, United States - AAG_RA_Trp | ecosystem: Engineered > Bioreactor > Anaerobic >... | reverse complement strand
ACAGTGGGTTGAAGGAGAGTGGGTTTAAGGGAGGTACGACGTCGAGGTTATCGGATAAGGTATATTTCTGGAATGGGGCGACGCAGAGGTATGATCAGGCTGTATTTTATTATACGGGAACGGTTACACCTTCTAATCCGAGTCGATGGAGGTATTTGGATCAGACGGCATGTAATCGTAAATTAAAACCTGGCGAGTCGGTATTGATAATGACGTTATCGAATACGACATTGAGTACCTGGCAGGCGCATAGAGTATATCCGAAATCGACGGAGGATTTGAATCCGTAATGAAATAATAAAGGGATAAAATAGAGATAAAAAAAGGGTGAGCATTACTGCTCACCCTTTTTTATTATATAAAAGAGACCTCTGCATAATTAAAAGACAATCTGAAATTCGCAGTAAATACATAAATCCTAAAAAAACTGTCATTCCCGGAAAAGCGGGAATCCAGATGCATAACCTGTTGTGAATAAACAACATATTATGGTTTATAATTATATATGGCAATAATATATTTTAGTTAAAACATTGTGTATATTTATTAAATGGATTCTGTTTTTACGTAAATGACAGTAAAAGGATTAGTTATGCAGAGGTCTTTAAAAGGAAAAAATAGATTAATAATATCAATACTGGATGAAAAAGAGATGATAGTAAAAATGCCGGGGACGGGACTTGAACCCGTATAGGATTACTCCCACTAGGCCCTCAACCTAGCGCGTCTGCCAATTCCGCCACCCCGGCGGTGTAAAAAAAAGAAAAGCAATAATTGTTTCAGAGCTTAAAATATATATGATAAATTTTGATTTGTAAATATTTTTCTAATGGAAAATAAAATTATTCTCTTTTTAAACGCGGATCAAGTGCGTCTCTTAATCCTTCTCCAGCAAGATTAAACGCTGTAACAGCAACAAATATTGCAAGACCGGGGAAAATAGTAAGCCACCATGTACCTTGAATATTATTTCTTCCATTATTCAACAAATCACCCCAACTTGCTGTAGGCTGAGGCACGCCAAAACCAAGAAAAGATAACGCTGATTCGGTAAGAATAGCTCCGGCGATTCCAAAAGAAACCGCAACAAGTACAGGTCCTAATCCATTGGGAAGAATATGTTTAAAGATTATTCTCATATTTGAGGCTCCAAGAGCTGTGGCGGCGGTAACAAAATCTTGTTTTACGAGTTTAAGAAATTCACCTCGACAAAGCCTTGCTATTCCTGTCCAGCCGGTTATTCCTATTACAACCATTATATTAAAAATACTTGGTCTTAAAAAAGCAAGAACAGTCAGAATCAGAAAAAATACCGGAAAACAAATAACAATCTCTATTAAACGGGAAATAGAAATATCTACCCATCCCCGGAAATAACCGGCTAAAGAACCAAAAAACACTCCGATTATAAAACATATTCCAACAGCGATAAATCCAACCGACATTGAAATTCTTGTTCCCCAGACCATTCGGCATAAAACATCTCTGCCGGTTGTGTCTGTACCAAGAACATGATAATTTTCATTCTGCTCAGTAGCTGGGATAAGCCATGAAGGTTTCTGGCTTGCCTGCGAAATAATATTCTCGTTTTCTCCATATGGAATAGGAGGCATGGCATAAAAAATCTCATTTACGGGAGTATTTTTAATGATTTCCTTGTATGGGGATGTATCAAAAAACGGTGGCGACAAAAATAAATAAATTACCGCTCCGGCAATAGACACAAAAGCACAAAATATAAGTTCTCTTTTTGCTTTAATTTTAGCGTATTTTTTCCGGAAAATGTTTTTTAATATTACCAGTACGAAAAAAAGCGGAAAAAACAACATAAAAAAAATGTCAGTAAAAGAAAGATTTTTTAGAGCCGGAAATTTAAATATCTGTTTGATCTCAACTTTTTCCGGATTAAACGAATTGTTTATAATAGACAAAACTTCTTTTGCTTGAGTTGTATTGTTATCATTAAAGGATGAAAATAGTTTGTCATTTAATTGATTAAGCTCATTTTTTTTGTCATTGAATAGCTGCTTCTCAATAGATTTAAATGAATTCTTTAGATTTTTTATGTTGGCTTTTTTATTTATAGAATGTGGGTGGTGGGTATCTAAATTATCAATATAAATTTGAATATTGGATAAAAGAGCGTAGAAATTGTCCTCATATAAATCCTGGAATTTCGTCTTTATAAGAATAGGTTTATTATTGGCAATTAAAGGCGCGTAAATAGCGGAAAAAAATAATAAAAGTATAATCCATACACCGCATACCGCGAGTTTGTTTTTCAAAAACTGTTTTAATGTTAATTCAATATACCCTAATTCATTTTTTTTCATTTTTCAAACGATATCCTTGGATCAACAAAAACATAAGCGATATCTGTCAGAAGCATACCTAAAAGAGTCAGAAAAGCCGAAAAAAACGCGATTGCGTTTATTATCGGGTAATCTCTATTCAATATAGCTTCAAAAGATAGTTTTCCCATACCTTCAATAGTGAAAATTTCCTCAATTATGACGCTTCCACCCAAAAGAGCAGGAAGCAAATAAGCAAGCAAAGTAACCGTTGGTATTAACGCGTTTCGTAACGCGTGCTTAAAAATCACTGTTCTTTCACTCAATCCTTTGGCACGGGCGGTTCTGATGAAATCCTGGCGGATTATGTCAAGCATGCCTACCCTCATCTGACGCGAAACATACGCGAAACTCGCGTACGTCAAACATAGTACAGGCAAAATCAAATGCCATATCCAGTCGAAAAACCATTTATAAAACGGAAAATTCTCGGATCCGATGGAATGAAGATATCTGCTCGGGAAAATCATCGGGAATTCACCGCCTGTTGTCAGTAGAATCAACATGTTTGCTACCCAGAAACTTGGGAGCGAGTATAAAATAAATAATGCAACCGTAATAATCTTATCCGACATTTTGTATTGATGAGTCGCTGAAAATACTCCAAGAGGAATTGCCACTATATATGTGATAAAAATTGATATCAAACTAAGTTGCAGTGAAATAGGCAATCTTTCCTTTATCAGGGTAGTTACTGGTATATGATAAGAATACGATTGACCGAAATCAAGCGTTATTACCATTGAAAACCATCTGGCGAATTGTGTGGAAGTGAAGATATTTAATATTTTTTCATATCCATTAAAGAAACTATATTTATATTTTTCTTTTTTCCACCATTCTTTCCATTGGTTGGCGATTTCTTTTTTCTCTCTGGCGGAAAAAGATGGTTCGATAAACCATGATTTTTTTGTTATCTGTGAAGCGAGATTGAATAACTCGGACGGATCACCATATTTTTTATCAAACGCGGCAGATAAAATTAAATCCAGAGCTGATGTTCCTGCATTAAGAAGTTCCGATTGAGCGTTTATCTTTTTGTCCGGGTTTTTATCGAAAATTTCGGAAATCAATTGTATTTGATGATCCTGAGAATATAATTTCGATATTGAAATATAATTTTCATTCCATAGAGTTATTTTTTTCGCAGTTGATAGTTCCACGGGAAAACTAAACCCTGTCAGGGTTGATATTATTGCGAGAATACCTTCATATTGATCCAAAAATGGTTGTTTAGTGAGTAATTCGGTAAGGAATGGTATTGTAACCGTACCTGTCTCTATAAGTTGGTTCTGAGCATAATTTCTTGTGTATTCGTTTGAACTCGACAAATCTTTGGCAAGGGAATACGTATAATTTCTGGCGTTTTCGTTACGGAAATTAAAAATCAAAGGCCGGTCAAAACCATAGAGTTTTCTGGTGTCTTCAATAAGTTGCTGGGATAACTGCTGATTCCGTGCGCTTGCCTGTCCCATAGACTGAAGTTTGAGCAACGCAGGGTCGCCTGGAGCTAACCTTGTTATACAAAAGGTAATCACCATTATTCCAAAAATAGTGAAGATCATCCAGAGTAATCGTTTTACTATATAAGCAATCATTTATTATCCGATTTTTGAATGTACCATTCCCGCAGATCGTAACCCGGTTGGGTACAATAAAGTTTTACGTTTCTGAATTTATTGTTATAGAAAATTAATGTCTGAAAACAAAACATGAATGTATAAGGCTGATCTTCGTATAAAATCCTGTGCAGTTGCCTGTATAATGACCATCTCGCGATCGGATCGAAAGTTTCTCTGCCTTGTTCCAGTATTTGATCAACTGTCGGGTTTCGATAACCGACATAATTCGAACCGTGATTCTCGATCTGGGATGAATGCCAGATCTGGTACGGGTCATCATCTATGCCCGATCCCCACGCGAATCTAACGGCATCGAATTTTCTGTCAGCTACGGTTTGAGCGAATATGGTCCAGTCGATTTTGCGAATCAGCATTTTTATCCCTGCCCGCTCAATACTTTCCTTGATAATATCGGCGATTTTTTGATGGTAATCTCTTCCGTTATGAATCAGGTATTCGAACTCAAATTCAAGTCCGTCTTTATCGATAATTCCATCCCCGTCATGGTCGACCCAACCTGTTTCTCTGAGTAATTTTTTTGCTTTTTTCAGTGAAAAATCGTACGGTTTTAAACTGTGATCATAAATCGGGCCGTTTATGTAAAATGGGCCCGTAACCTGTAGTACAAGCCCCCGATGTATATCTTTTGCGATTTTTTCCAGCGGAATCAGATGAGACATTGCCTGGCGTACTTTTCTATCTTTGAAAAAAACTTTGTCCATATTCCATCCGATATATGAGTACATAGGAACAATATTATACGCACGTACAAATTTTGAGGTGAATTCACGATTGGTTGTCTGTGGCATAAACCAAATGTCTGGTTCGATATCGAGGTCCATATCTACGTTGCCGTTCTGTAATTCCTTTAGAGCGGATGTCTTGTTGTTTATTATTGTGAAAACTATTTTATCAAGATACGGCTGGCCTTTTTTCCAGTATGGAAGATTGGCGGTTGATGCCCAGTAATCGTTTACTTTTTGTAAAACTATGTTTTTACCTTTTTCCCATGAAATAAATCGATAACAACTGTTGCCGATAGGGTTACGGTTTATCTGGGATTCATTGAAATATTTGCCGAAAGCTTCTTTGTCCGAGCCGAATTGTTCGGGTTTGTATACATGTCTGGGAAAAATCGGAATACCTCCGCACAAATTCAAAGATAAAAAATATGATTTCCCATAAACAAATTTAACAGTTTGTTTATCAACTATCTGTAGCTGTTTTATATCGTTATAATAACTTCTTAAGGGAGCGGCGTCGACATAAACGTTCATAATTGTATCGAAACTGAATTTTATATCCTCGACGGTAAAATTGACTCCATCATGCCATTTTACTCCGTCACGAATAGTGAAATAGTATACGGAATTCTTTAAAATGGCTTTTTTATTATTATGTTCGATCGATTGAGCTATTTCGTCAGGGTAAATTATTCTCGATTTATTTGATTTAACAGGTTCAATCTCAATTGTGAATTCGTATTGGGCGATTTTGCCTGAGTATTCTTTGCCTTCTTTTGTAATAATTTTACCGGTATCGAGATCAATTTTCTCAACATCTTGTTTACCGATAACGAGTTTTCCTTCATTTTCTGCAAACAGGATTTTGCCATCGTTATCCGAGAGTATGCGTCCTTCAATTGAAGAGCCATTTTTCAGAGTAATCAGATCTTTTTCCTGCCAGTATTTCGCAAGCCATGGGAGCCATTCGAGAGTTTCCGAATGCCTTGTTATCATGCTGTCGAAGATATATCCGAGAATAACTTGTGTATGTGCGCTATTATCGGTTATGGGGTTTAAGCTTGTAGGATCAAGAGGCAATCTTATTATAATCTGCCCGCCGGGAGTAGGATTGATATTTTTTCTGTCGTTGTCGCGGACAAGTTGGTTGAATTGATCCACAACGGGAGGTTTTATAAAATCGCGCAATGTCCTTTTTTCCTGTGAGAAGGAGGTATCTGTCAAACAGAACATTATAAATAAAAGAGCGAAAAAATTAATTTTTCGCATTATTGTCACCATTATTTTTAAACGATACGGGTACACGTAAACAAGAGCAGAAATGCCTTTTATGCTTTTCCTCAAGAATCGGGTAATGGTTGTGGCATTCACTAACTGCTTTCGGGCAACGCGGGCTAAAATAACAACCTGAAGGCGGATTTATCGGTGATGGAACATCGCCGGATAAAATTATCCGGTTGCATTTCTTTTTCGGATCAGGTAAAGGTATGGCTGAAATCAGAGCCTGAGTATATGGATGAAGCGGATTCTGAAAAATATCCTCACATAGGCCGTGCTCGACAATTTTTCCCAGGTACATGATATAGACATAATCACTCATATACCGAACTACACTAAGATCATGTGAGATAAATAAATATGAAATTGAAAACTCGGATTGCAGATCTTTTAGAAGATTGATTATTTGTGCCTGCACAGATACGTCAAGCGCGGATACCGGTTCGTCGCAGACAATAAATTTCGGATTCAAAGCTATTGCACGGGCGATACCGATTCGCTGACGCTGGCCTCCGCTGAACTCATGCGGGTATCTGTTATAATAATCGGGAGATAACCCCACAATTTTCAATAATTGCATCGCACGATCCAATCTCGTTTTATGATCCGCGATTCTATGGATAAGAAGTCCTTCGGATATAATCGATCCGATTGTCATTCTCGGATTTAATGACGAAAAAGGATCCTGGAAAATAATCTGCATTTCCCTGCGAATGGATTTCAGCTCTTTCCCTCTCAGGTTGAATATCGATTTTTCCTCAAATAAAACCTCTCCCGAGGTAGATTCCAAAAGGCGAAGAATTGTTCTTCCGGCTGTGGTTTTGCCGCATCCGCTTTCCCCCACAAGACCGATAGTCTCTTTTCTGGATATTTTCAGTGAAATGTCATCAACCGCTTTGACATAACCATGAATACGTGAGAAAAAACCTTTTTTTACCGGAAAAAATTTTTTAAGCGATTTCACTTCAATAAGATTATTATTTTGGTGATTCATATTTATCCCTCATTAAACAAGCCGCCAAATGATCCTTATTTTTTAATTCAAGCAGAGGTTCAATCGTTTCGCATTCAGGTTTTTTCATAAAACAACGGGGATGAAAAGGACAACCCGATGGAAAATTAAATGGATCAGGCAATGTTCCGGGTATTGGGTTAAGCGTTTTATCAGATTGTTTAATACTCGGTTGAGATTTGAACAACCCAATCGTATAAGGATGTGTCGGATTGCTGAATAAATCGTCAACGCAAGCGAATTCAACGATTTTACCGGCATACATAACCGCGACTTTATCAGCGGTTTCTGCAACTACTCCAAGATCGTGAGTGATCATAAGCACAGCCATTTTAAGCCGGTGTTGAAGTTCAACTATCAACTCAAGAATCTGAGCCTGTATTGTAACATCGAGAGCGGTTGTCGGCTCATCCGCAATAAGTAACGATGGATTACAAGCTAATGCCATAGAAATCATGACTCTCTGCATCATACCGCCGGAAAGTTGATGCGGATACTCATTGATTCGCTGTTCCGGCGCGGGAATACGGGTGAGTTTGAGCATCTCAATGGTTTTTTCAATCGCTTCACGTTTGTTTAATCCGAGATGTGTTTTTAAAACTTCACTGATCTGAAATCCAATGGTAAAAACAGGATTGAGCGCGCTCATTGGTTCCTGAAAAACCATAGAAATCTCTTTACCACGTATTTTTCGCATCTGATTTTCAGGAATAGTGACGAGATCCTGTTCTTTAAAAAAAATGTTTCCGTGAACTATTCTTCCGGGTGGATTTTGAATAAGCCGTAAAATAGATAAAGCGGTTATGCTTTTGCCACAACCGCTTTCACCTACAAGACAAAGAGTTTCCTTCGGATTAACCGAGAACGAAACTCCATCAACCGCTTTTACAATACCTTCTTCCATAAAAAAATATGTTTTTAAATCGGATACTTCTAAAAGCGGATTATTTATATTCACCATAAAAATTTCAAAAAACCAAAATTTATAAAATTATTATTGCTCAGTTTGACCCGATGAATTCGATCCCGCTGGAACTGGCGGAACTTGCTCTGTTGATGGAGCGGATTCCGCTGGAGTTGCCGGAGTGGTTTGAGATTCAACAGGCGTTACGTTTACCGGTACATTTTGAGCAGGTGCCGTCGTATCAGCAGGTTGACCGGATTGCACTGCGCCAGCAGGTACAGCCGGAGCTTTCCCTTGTTCCTGAGCAGGTACAGCCGGAGCGGTACCCTGTGGAACAGTAGCCGGTTGTTGTGCCGGTGCTTGCTGAACAGGAGCCTGCTGGGCTGATATTTTGCTTGCTATAGAACTTTTGATGTTAGTTGTCAAAAATGACAACACCAGGGTTAACACGAAAAACGCAATCATGAACCCCCATGTGATTTTTTCAAGAACATCAGCCGCTCTCGGACCAAGCATAGACTGCATCTCACCGCCGCCAAACACGCCCGCAAGACCTTCACCTCTTCCGGATTGCATAAGGATCACAGTTACAAGACAAATACAGCAAATAATAAATAAAAACATTATAATAGAATACAACATAATCTGCCGATCTCCATAAAATAAAAGATTATCCTTTAAATTTTACAATTTTCGCAAATGAATCCACTTTTAAACTGGCACCGCCTACAAGAGCGCCGTCAATATCTTTCTGATCCATTAACCCTGCGATATTGTCTGGTTTTACACTACCGCCATATTGTATTCGGATTTTTTCCGCCAATGCCGGAGAAAATAAATCCTTCAATAAATTACGGATTAGATAATGAACTTCCTGAGCTTGTTCATTTGAGGCTGTCCTGCCTGTACCTATTGCCCATACAGGTTCATATGCGATTACGCATTGGATCATCTGATCTTCAGTCAATCCAGCCAAACTTCCTTTTATCTGATCGGTTACAACCTTCTCAGTTTTATTGGCTTCGCGCTGTTCAAGAGTTTCACCTACACAGACAATTGGTTTTAAACCGAATTCAAGAGCTTTTTTTATCTTTTTATTTATGAATTGATCGGTTTCTGTAAAATATTCTCTACGTTCAGAATGACCAATAATAACAAATTCACATCCAACGTCTTTAAGCATAGACGCGGAAATTTCACCGGTATACGCGCCATTATTTTCGCAATAAAGGTTCTGAGCTCCAAGAGCTATATTTGAACCCTTGATTACGTCATTTACAGCAGATATATGCGTAAATGGAGGACATACAACTACTTCTACGTCTTCTACATCAGATAATTGCCTCTTTAACCCGGTCACCAACTCAATGGATTCCTGGATAGAAAGATTCATCTTCCAATTGCCGGCGATTATTGGTTTTCTCATCGTAACTCCTTAATTACTTATCTGTTAGTGCCTCTATTCCGGGCAGTTTTTTACCTTCAAGAAATTCTAATGACGCTCCTCCACCAGTCGATATATGACTGATTTTATCGGAAAGGTTGAATTTATTGACTGCGGCAACAGAATCTCCTCCGCCAACAATAGTTATAGCATTAGACGCGGCAAGCGCTTTTGCGATGCTGTTTGTACCGTTGGCAAACGGTTCCATCTCAAAAACACCTACAGGGCCATTCCAAACAACCATTTTAGCGGTTTTTATTTTTTCAATAAAAAGATCGATTGTTTTTATACCGATATCAGCTCCGGCTTTATCAGCAGGTATATTATCTACAGAAACAACCTGTGTTTTTGCATCCGGAGTAATATCATCGGCAATAACTACATCCAATGGAAGAACAAGTTTGGATTTGGCTTGTGCAAGAATATTTTTTGCCATATCGATTTTGTCCATTTCAACTATGGATTTGCCGATCTCGTATCCCATAGCTTTAAAGAATGTATACGCCATACCGCCACCAATTAGCAGTGTATCGACTTTTTCAAGCAAACTTGTTATAACGTCAATTTTACCTGATATTTTCGCTCCGCCAATAATAGCGATGTATGGACGTTCAGGGCTCTTTAATGCTTTATCAAGATAATCGATCTCTTTCTTTAAAAGATAACCGCACGCGCATTGCTGAAAATATTTGGTTACACCTTCAGTAGATGCGTGAGCCCTGTGAGCTGTTCCGAAAGCGTCATTGATATAAATATCTCCAAGAGAAGCTAATTCAGTGGCGAATTCAGGATTGTTTTTCTCTTCTTCTGCATGAAACCTCAAATTCTCAAGAAGGATTACATCGCCGTTTGACATTGCCATAACTTCTTTTTTTATTTCTTCACCGATACATTCGGATAATGTTTTTACCGGTTTGTTAAGAAGCTGTGACAATCTTTCTCCGACAGGTTTCATCCTGAGTTTTTCAGTTACCCCTTTTGGGCGGCCGAGATGCGACATCAAAACCGCTTTTCCGCCGTGATCGATCACATATTTTATTGTGCGAAGAGACTCTCTTATACGGGTATCGTCAGTAACATTCAGGTTATCATCCAGCGGAACGTTAAAATCAACGCGTATAAGAACGCGTTTCCCTTCAAGTTTGAGATCCTCTATAAATAATTTTGCCATAATGATAACTCCTATGTTTTATGGTTAATAAATAAGAATAATTAACCACGCATAAGTCTTAATAAGTCAACGCATCTGTTGGAATAACCCCATTCATTGTCGTACCAGCCGATAACTTTTACCATATTGCCGTCCATAACGGCTGTAGACAGGGCATCGAAAATACAGGACGCCGGGTTGTGAACTATATCGCTGGATACGATTTCATCTTCGCAATATTCGAGTATGCCTTTTAATTCGCCTTCGGCAGCGGCTTTCATTGCGGCATTGACTTCATCTTTGGTCACTGTTTTATTGAGTATGGCAACAAAATCAGTTACTGAACCGTCTGTTACCGGAACTCTCAAAGCCATTCCGTCGAGTTTTCCTTTTAAGTCAGGAATAACTTTACCAACCGCTTTTGCGGCGCCTGTGGTTGTAGGTATTATATTGCATGCTGCGGCTCTTGCTCTTCTCAAATCTTCATGAGGCAAATCAAGCACGCGCTGGTCATTGGTATAGGCATGAACAGTAGTCATTAACCCTTTTACAAGCCCGAAATTTTCATGAAGTACTTTAACCATTGGCGCAAGGCAGTTTGTCGTGCATGACGCGTTAGAGATGATTAAATCGGTCGGTTTTAATGTATTGCTGTTAACGCCGACAACGATTGTGGCATCGACTTCGTCTTTTGATGGAACGGTAAGAAGAGCTTTTTTCGCTCCTGCCTTTACATGTAACATAACCTGTTCTTTTTTGCGAAATACGCCTGTCGATTCAACGACCAGCTCAACACCTGTATCTTTCCATGGGAGCATAGCAGGGTCTTTTATAGCTGATACAACAACTTTTTTACCATTAATTATTATAGCATTTTCTTCAGCTTTGATTTCAGCAGGGAATTTTCCGTGAACAGAATCATATTTCAACAAATGAGCCAGTGTTTTTGCGCTTGTGATATCGTTTATCTGTACAACTTCGAAATCCGGTTGTTCAAATAATATGCGGAATACTTGCCTTCCGATTCGTCCAAAACCATTTATACCTATTTTTGTTACCATGATGATGTACTCCTTTCTATAATTTTGTATAATTTATGTGATTTGCTGTTTAATGACAAAAATATCTAAAAAAATTTTGTATATTTTAGACCAACTTAGTATAGACGTCAATCTAAAAATCAAAAATCAAAAATTATTCCTTAGTTACAACAGGTTGATACTCATGATTTCTTTTCCTAAGGATAATAATCTCATATATTTTGTCGCCCTGATTAATAGCATTGACTACATCCTGTCCTTTAATCACCTGGCCGAAAACTGAGTGTTTGCCGTCGAGCCATGGTGTAGCGTTATGAGTGATGAAAAACTGGCTTCCATTTGTATTTGGGCCGCGGTTTGCCATGGATACGGTGCCTGTCTGGTGTTTTCTGGAACTGAATTCATCTCTGAATGTATAACCGGGCCCGCCGGCGCCTGTTCCTGTCGGGTCGCCGGTTTGGATCATGAAGTCCTTTATTACTCTATGGAATGAAAGGCCGTTATAGTATTTTTTTTCGGTAAGGTTTATGAAATTAGCTATCGTATTTGGCGCATCGTCTTCGTATAATTCGATCAGAATATCGCCTTTGGATGTTTTTATAAGCGCTTGAGGTATATTTTTATCATCAATGACGGTTGATTGCTGGTTTGTTTCCGGTTGAATAGGGAGAGGAGGTGTTTTCCCTTCGTTATTTTTCTCGATATTTATTTTTTCCATTTGTTTTCCTTTTTGTGAATCGTTTGAGGACTCTGTTGTTTTTGATTCTTGTTGCTCAATTAATTTGTCTATTTTGTCCATTGCTTCTTTTTCTTTATCCGCTTTTTCTTTAGCTTCGATTATCCCTTGTTGTATGGGTTCGCCTTCGTTAGATTTTTCTCCGCCTTTTAGTTCGTTTACGGTTTTGTTAAACATATTTACGCGGTATTCCGCAAGCAGGTATAGAAAATCTTTTCCTGTAGCTTTGGCGTAAAATTGTTTTTTATCATCCTGTTTTCCGATTGTCAGTTTTTTCTCTTCGCCGTTGTTCAATGTAGCTTTGATGGAGAAAGAAGGTTTATCAAGCCCGTAATTGTCTTTTTCTTTTATTTCCGCGAAATCATTTGTTTTAAGAGTCGCGAAGGTTGTTGTCATTCTCTCCACTTCTTCAGGTTGCGGTTTGAATTTGTCGGGTGATGTAACGTTCCAGTTGCCGGTATTGTCTTTTTCGATGACGATTGAGCCGTTATTACGGTTAATTTCGAATTTGGTTATCTGTTGTGAGTCGAAATTGAAGATGGTCCTGTCAACCCATTTCCCGCTCCAAGGCGTATAAGATGCTCTCAGGTTTTCGTTGATGAGGAGTACATCGTTCGACCCTTCTTTGCGCAAATACGTGCTGTTATAATAGGGGCCGTTTTTACCGACGAAAAATGAGGCTATAACATTATCTTTCGCGTCAAACATATGGACATTTATGCCGGTTTCGTTATCAACTTCGTATAATTTTTGTTTCTCAGGATTTTGAGAGGCCATATCGAGACTTTTCAGTCCTTTGACTATATTTATTATTTCCTGCACAGCCGTTTCATCGGCGGGATTATTTTTTTCACTTGCGACAACCCATTTTCCATCGTTTTCACTTAGGTCAACTTTCTGTTCTTTCTGGGAAATCATTATTCTTTCAACATTTTTAGGGTCGAAATTCGCAAATAAAAAGATACTTTTTATTTCCGGTTCTTTTTTGGCGGTATCCTGCTGACGGAACATGAAATAACCGCCGATTACCAAAACAGCGAGAATAATTAAGAGTGTTGGAATTGACATCTTCTTCATAAATAAGTACCTCCATTTTTGCTGTTTTATATAATGGTGAAATGATTATATTCCAAATAAAATCCAAATTGCAGAGTAAAGATAATATTATATTTTTGGTTCGTTGTCAAATATGTGATTTTATTGACAAAAAAATTATAATTTTCTAAAAATTAAGATAATTATAATTTCCGTATAGTTAATCTTTCATTGATATTTACTGCCATTTAATGATATTCTCTTTTTCCATTATAAAACCAGAAAAAAATTGTCCGGGACAAATTGATGAAAATAATCGACCGATATATTTTAAAAAACTTATTATTATCTTTCGCGTTTACTTTAACCATATTCACATTTGTACTTTTTACAGGTACTCTGTTTAAAATGATACAGTTCTTTTTAGGTAAAATAAGCCTCTTATTTATTGGTGAATTCTTTGTGTTTTCGATCCCTTACCTTTTATCTTACGCGATACCGATGTCGTTTCTTACTGCAAACCTGCTTGTTTTCGGCCAGCTTTCAGCTGAAAATGAGATTACCGCGATGAAAGCTTGCGGAGTAAATATACTGCGTCTTATTGTCTCGCCTGTCGTACTGGGTGTAATCCTGACTTTTCTGTGTATTTTTATAAATGACGTTGTTTTGCCATTTTGCCATTACGAACTAAGAATGTTGAGAAAAGAAATCGGTGAAAAATCCATTACCGCTTTAATTGAACCCGGCGTGTTTATAAATAATTTCGATAATTATTTAATTTATATTGATGAGATAGAAGACAAAAAACTGAAAAATATATCCATACAACAACAAGTACCCAACGAATTTCCGAGGTTTATTAAGGCTGAACACGGAATTATAGAAATGAATGAGGAAAAGAAAGTTCTGGTTCTGAAATTGTATGATGTCCTTATTGAACAACAACAGAAAGCTAAAGAAAAAGGGACACCTGATTTTATTCATGCGAGAATGGGAATGGTACCTGTTGAACTTACGCTTGATTCAGAAAAAGTCGGTTCACTTGATAATCGAAAGGTTAACAAAAGATTAAAAGATTATACAATCCGAGAATTAATCTCACAAAAAAAGGAATGGAAACATCTGTTTGATATTAGCGGGCCATTCCAGAAAAATGAGTATCGAAAAAAAATATGCGAAATATCAACTGAAATTAATATCAGGTTATCTCTGGCATTTTCATGCCTTGCGCTGTTATTTATCGGTATCTCACTCGGGATAAGGACTCACAGAAGCGAAAAAACTGTGGGTATACCTATCAGTCTTGCATTTTTTGCCATAAATTATGGGTTTACTCTATTTGGAAAAGCATTGAATGACAAACCCGATTTTTATCCTGAAATAATTATCTGGATCCCAAATATTTGTCTTGGTATAATCGGAATTTTACTCCTCATAAGAATAGCTAAACGCTGAAGGTGGTACTTAAATTATGAAACTCATTGACAGGTATCTTATCGCGCATTTTTTGATTCCATTTTGTTATTGTATTTTTGCTTTTTTAATTCTTTACATAACTTATGATTTATCCATCAACCTCGATGAATTTCTAAAAAGTGAGGTCAGTATAGGGTTGTTATGGCGGTTCTATTTGCTAAAAATACCGATTATACTTGTAAACAGTACTCCTCTGGCGATACTGCTGGCTTTATTGTATTCCCTGGGCAATATGAACAGGCATCACGAGATTATCGCCATGCGTGCCTGCGGAATCCATATAGACAGGATTCTTCTGCCGTTTCTTGTTATGGGATTTATTCTCGCGTGTTTTATATTTGTTATGAATGACCAGTTTGTGTGCAGATACTCTTTTCAGGAATCGATGTTGCAACAGGAAATATTCAAGGATTCCAAATCGGGAAAGTCTTCAAATATATGGAAGATGTTTCCATTTCGTAATCCCGCATCAAATAGAGACTGGTTTATCGAATCGTTTAATTTTAAAACCCAGGAATTAAAAGGCGTTGTTGTACGCGAATTCGCAAACGATGGCGCTACCATAGAGAAAAAAATAATGGCTGAGTCGGGCAAATGGATTGATGGCAAATGGTTTTTTTATAATGGCACAATATATCGTTACACTCAGGAAGGTTTACCGGTTATGTCCAATACCGATATTACCGATATGCCACAAAAGTTTACTGAATTAATAATGAATTATGAAGTGACTCCACAGGACATCGAAAACAGCAGAAAAGATATCGCTTCGATGAACTTTCATTCACTCCTTCGTTATTTGATGATGCAAAATAAGGGGACAGGATTATATCGAAAAATACTTGTGGATCTTAATTACAAAATAGCGTTTCCTTTCGTTTGTATCATCGCTGTGCTTGTAGGGATTCCTTTTGCCATAAAAACACAGCGTGGAGGTTTTATTAAGGGAGTAGGATTGTGCATCATAATCTTTCTCGGTTATTACGGTTTGTCTATAGTTTCGATGTCTATGGGTAAAGAGGGGATTCTACCGCCTTTCCTTTCTGTATGGATACCGAATATAATATTTCTATTCTTTGGCGGGTATTTATTAAAAAAAGCGGCGTAATTTATGAAAATACTTGTAATCACAAGAGATCATATTACCGATTTTACAGGTGGAACAAGAGTTTATGCCCATGACGTAGAAAGGTTTCTGGCGCAGCGCGGCCACAATATTGTGCATTTGTGCTATAACTCACCGAAAACAGAAACTATCGAACTGGATAAAATAAAAGTAGTTAAACTAAAAAAAAGCAAAATAATAAAACCATTTTTCTTCATCTACAGATTAATAAAAATAAGAACTGTTATTGCGCGCTTATACGCGGAATATAATCCCGATTACATTTTTTACCATGGTGCTGAAACCGCTCAGTTTTTCTTTTTATCAGGAATTCCTTATGAGAAATTAGTCTATTATGTTCATGCGATGAATTCACATGAAATTCTATATGACGCCTTTAAAAATCTGAGAAAAACTTCTTTTTTTAAAAAAATCAAAACGGTTTTTCGCGCAATATTCTATTTCACTAATATGTATATACTTGAGGAAATAGCTCTCCGAATATGCTCAAAAATTATTACGGACAGCGAATATGATAAATCGGAAATAATCGCCTGGCATGGAAATGGATATAATCCAAAAACAGATGTGGTGCATATCGGAATTGATTTGGATAAATATCATCCCGCAGAAAATAAATTGAAAATCATGAAAGAATTGCAGATACCGGAATCGAAAAACGTTATGGTCGTTTTCAGAAGGCTTGCTCCTCGGATGGGATTGGAGAACCTTATCGACGGGTTTTCGAAAATCAAAAATCTCAATGACTGCATATTATATATTGGCGGTAAAGGTGAATTGAAAGAGGTTCTGGAAAATAGAATTCGTGAATTGAACTTAAACGATAAGGTGATTTTGCTCGGTTATGTGTCTGATGAAGATAAAATCCGTTATTTACAGGCATCCGATTTCTTTATCTTGCCTACAGAAGAACTTGAAGGATTTGGTATTGTAACTCTTGAAGCCTATGCGTGCAACCTTGCTGTTATAGGTACACCTGTCGGTGCGATTCCGGAGATAATATCACCGCTTGATCCTGATATGCTGACAAAAGATAACTCAAGTGAATCTCTGACAGAAAAGATCGATTGGGCAATTAATAATAAAAATAAACTGTTATCTTCCGATAAATATAGAAAATATGTGGAAAAAAATTATAACTGGGAAGATTCCATATCGAAAATAGAGAGAATACTCAAATGAATAAATGCCGAATTTGTTTTAATGAAAAAGATAATAAAGTTTATCATATTCAGGAAAAGATGTTTGGATCTTACGAAAAATTTGAATATTTTCAATGTTCAATGTGCGGATGTTTACAGATAAAAGATGTGCCGGAAAATATGTCTAAGTATTATCCTTCAAATTATTATAGTTTTTCTATAATCTCTAATTCAAAAAAAAATGTTTTGAAAAATTTTATTATAAACTCGAGAAATAAATTCGCTGTCACCGGTAAAGGATTAATCGGGGAATTATTATATAAAATTAAGCCTAACGAAAAATTGAGATTTTTATCCGAGTGCAAATTGGATTGTAATACCAGAATCCTTGATGTTGGATGCGGGTCTGGAATATGGATTCATCAGTTGGCGGAAATGGGGTTTAGAAATGTTTTTGGGATTGACCCTTATATCGAAAAGGATATGGAATATCCTAATGGGCTAAAAATATTTAAAAAAAGTATATTTGAAATGAGTGAGGAATTTGACGTTATTGTATTCAATCATTCGTTCGAACATATATATGAGCAGTATGAAACTCTTCAAAAAACTTCTGAGTTACTTGGAAAAAATGGGACATGTATCATTAGAATTCCAACTGTCTCATCATATTCGTGGAACAATTATAAAGAAAATTGGGTTCAGGCAGATGCTCCGCGCCACTTTTTTTTGCATTCAGTAGAAAGTTTAAATACCCTTTCCGGCAAAGTTAATTTTAAAGTTAAAAAAATTGTTTATGACTCAACTGAATTTCAGTTTTGGGGGAGTGAACAATATATAAAAAATCTATCCTTGATTTCAGATAAATCATATATTGTAAACCCGGGTAACTCAATTTTTAGTGTTGAGCAAATTGAGGATTTTAAGAATAAAGCCCAGGATTTGAACAATACTAACTATGGTGATCAGGCTTCGTTTTATCTTGAAAAGATTTAATAATCCTCGAATGTTTCCGGTAAGAGATTCAATTCACGGAAAATATCATTGAAAAGTAAAAGTTTTTTATCCAAATTATTATTTTTATATATGAATCCGATCAAATTAAGTAAATGTTTCAATAGGCGCCATGTAAATATAACTGAAAATTTGTATATGCGCGTGTGAGCCGGTGAATACCTTTTCTTAAAAAAAACAATACTGCTCAGGAAACAATAAACCACAGTTTTTGCCAGAACCTTTTTTGAACTTCCGCCATGATAATGGTAAATCTTCCCGAAAGGAACAAAATAAACATTGTATCCGGCTTTTTTTGCCCGGAAACAAAAATCGGTGTCTTCAAAATACATGAAAATCGCTGGATCAAATAATCCGATATCATCTATAATACTCTTGCGAATAAACATATATGCTCCGGTAACCCAATCGACTTTGATAATTTCATTATGATCGAAATTGAGCATATTCAACTTGTACGCGAATGGATTGAAATATTTTATGAGGCAAGTTGTCTGATTGAAAAATTCTGAGATCAATGTTGGGAATCGTCTGCAAGAATCCTGAATCGCGTTATTAGTTAAGAAAATTTTGCCTCCGACAATAGCGGCATCCGGTGAGGAATTCATAAAATTAACTATTGCGGAAAAACCTTCTTCGGTAACTTCAGTGTCGCTGTTTAAAAGGAGTATATATTTCCCTCTGGCTTTTTGAGCGCCGAGATTGTTTGCTTTCACAAAACCGAGATTTTTCCTGCTTTCTATCAAATGAATTTGGGGAAAATCATTTTTCACCATCTCAGCACTGCTATCGTTAGAATTATTATCGATTACAATGATTTCAAAGACAAGGTCGGATACATTTTTATAAATAGAGTTAAGACAACTCATTAAGAGTTTTTCTGTGTTATAATTCACTATTATTATCGATAGCTCAGGAACCATAATTAATTCCACAATTTATGTTTTTTTATTGCGTAAATTCTTGTTAATAAAACAAATAATTCAGTAATAAAAGTCAGCATAACAGTATAATAAATATTGATTACAGGAATTAGAAGGCACATGCATATCAAATGAAATACTGAACTGAATATAAAGCTGAAATTAACATATTTTGGATGGCCAAGAGCAATTAAAAAAGGTAATCCTAACAACATAGATGGAAATATTATAGGTATTTGGAGCGAGTATAATAAAAAAGTATTCGATAAAAGCGTATTTTGTTCGCCGGAAACAATTCCTATTATGGTTGAGTGAAACAAAAGAAAACTGATAAATATTGATATGGCTATGAAATTCCATGAATAAAATATTTTTTTAAAGAGACCGGTGTTTTTTGTTCTCGATATATATGGGTAAAGTACATTCGCCAAAGGGTAGTTTAATGATGTTGCCGCTCGTACTATCTTGTCAGCCGTAGCATAAAATCCTGTAATCTCATTTGTCGTAAATAAACCGAGAAAAAACGTGTTTGTTGAAGGATAAATGGAAGCGGATAAACGCGATAAGAAAAATAAAAAATTACTTTTAAATGTATTAATTATTGCCGGCCATAATGGCAATACCAGTTTAATACCAAAATTATGAAAAATTATATATAGACTCAGAAAACCGGATGTTAAATATCCTAAAGAATAAAAAACGGGAACATAAATATAATCATTTTCGCTTTTTATAAATATAAATATGGCAAGAGTAAAAATGACTTTTGATATTATATTTAAAATGGTGATATACTTCATCTTTTCAATTCCCTGAAAAAACCAGATGGGAAATAAAACTTCACCTGCTACGATCCCGTAAGAAAATAAAAAAATAAATTTGTCATCCTGTAGTCTGGGTATGAAACTTACGCATAGAAATAGAATCCAGAACGATAAAAAAGTCAAAGTTACACGTATTATCATTACGATACTGAAAATCTCATTCAATTTTACATTGCTTTCTCTGTTGAGTGTAATATCTCTCGGCGCGGTAGTGCTCAAACCAAAATCAGTAAAAATAAGCAAATATTGAATAATAGCTTGAGCAAACGAGATTATCCCGAATTTTGCCAGTCCAATTGTTCTCAAAAGATAGGGTACAGTAAGCAATGGCAATATGTAATTCGCGCATTGAAGAACAGATAAAGACAAAAAATTGGAGAAAAGAGTTTTTTTGTCATTTGAATTAAAATATTTATATAATAAATTCATCACTTTAATTTATATCTCAAAAATATTGCAATAAATTTTGTATGGTTTGAATTATTTAATATATTTAAAATGAGAAATCTAAATAGATTCATTTTTTTTCTGATTCAATTGGGAAATTTTCTCCACTAATGCAAAAGCAATAATTATATACGGTACTTCATAAAGGAAAGTAAAAAATGGTAGTGTAATAAATGTGGCTAACCCGCCGACAAAATAGCTGAAACAACCAAAAATAATCCCGCGATAATATGGATCCGAAACATTTCTCAATATTTTTATACATCTAAAGATGAAAGCACTACTTAATGTACTGAAAACGATTACCCCTCCAATACCCATCGTGGTTAATAAAGATAATAAGCCGCTATCAACTGTTTCCACAGATAAGTCTTTAACTATAACCGCTTTTACAGATTCTTCAGCAGCGATGTTATGAAGAAAACCGACTCCAAAAATAGGGTTTTGCAGAAATAAATTAATCTGCTCGACATATTCTTTTAATCGTCCTCCAAAAGTCCCTGTCCGGTTGATAAAATCCGAAAATGTCGATTGCATATGTTCATATACTTTCGAGAATAATTCAAATGTTCTCAGTCCGGTAAAATGAGCGGCAATTGAAATCAATAGTATTGCGCCAATAAAAATAAGTGTTGAATTCAAGTATCGAATTCGAGTTGAAGGTTTTGTAAAAATTAACGGAAACAGCATGATAATTATTTGTTTTAGCCAGGAAGCCCTTCCAAATTGGAGAAATGAGGCAATCCCGGTTAAAAAAACAATATATAAATATTTCTTATTTTTGGTTGTCTGGTATATCCAGAAAGATATACCAAAAAACAAAGCCAGTAAAGCTTCTCCGCCACGAAGATAAATCCTTGGTAAATATAATCCGCTGAGTTGCTGGTATTCCATTTTTAAACCGGGCATTATTATCACGTTTAAACCGATAGAAAATTGGACAATCATCAGTATTGCCTGAGTAACGGCAAAAAAAAGAAAAACATTGACAGTGGATTTAAAATCAGCTTCGGTTTTTATTAAAAACATAAAAGGAAAAAATGATGCGTAAAAAAAGTATTTTCGAGCAATTCGCAATGAAGACGTGAATGAAACATCATATACCAGACATGTATAGACAGTAATAAACATTACGAACCCCAATAAACAAAAGAGATATTTATTCATGGGAGTTTTAAAATATTGTGCTAGTTGCCTGTCTACAGCGATGTCAAAAATTATCGGCACGAATAGCGCGAATAAAGTTATGTCTCGCAACTTGAAAGCGCCTGGAAGAGCCAGAAAATGTTCTGTTGCGAAACCAAGAAAATTAAGTGTCGCAAGTATCATGAAGTAATATGCCCATATCGGTTTCACAAATAGGCAAACACCATATAAACACGCTCCCATAATCCCTAATGCTAAATTCGGATGTGAATGACTTACACTTCCAAGTAAAACAGCGAAAATAATCATGAAAATAGGGAAGATAACAGGTCTTAGTTTTTGTATTACTATATCGGCAGTACTCATAAATATAACCTTGATAAGAAATATATTGTTAATTTAATCAAGATATAATAAGAATTCAGATTAAATCCTTATACTTATTCCTATTTTTCAATATCCATAAAATTGGCACCCAAATACTTTTTTTCATTGCGGGACTTGCGCTTCCGATCATCCAGCATCTTTTATCGCAGGTACAGACTTTTTTTCTGATTTCCTCGGCCTTATTGCCTGTCCATATATCATCGAAAGTATTTTCCCTGATATTTCCCATAACTTCATCCATTGCGTTGCATGGACGTATATCGCCAAAAGGGTCAAGATAAAAAACGTCTGTTCCCATTTTACACGGAAGAAGCCTTTGTCCGCCTTTTATATAATTAATCAAACCGTAATTAAAATATGCGCGGAACCAGTTCTTTATCCGGTTTGTTTTCAGGAGTTCAGCAATAAGTTTTTCAAACTCAGCGGATATCATTTCTGTGTTATCGAATTTGTTATCGAATTTGTGAAAATAATACGTATTATGAGTCGCGGCGGTAGCGAATTCAATTTTCATAGCGTTAGCCAGTTTGTATAATTCAAGAAGATCTTTCGCGTTTCTATCGGATACGGTTATTCCGAAACCGATATCTTTAATTCCCATATGATACAACTCAAGCAATGTCCGAAATCCACGGTCGAAACCATCTTTTATTCCGCGCAGTTCATCATTTGCTTTTGGAAGCCCTTCTATACTAATTCGAAAACCAATATTATAACCCTTTTTCGCCAGATTTATTATACGGTCGGTAAAAAATCCATTTGTACTTATAACCAATCTCTTTGTTTTCGGACGTACAATTTTTATAATCTCTTCGATATCTTCTCTTAAAAAAGGTTCCCCGCCGGTGATATTGGTAAACACTGTTGATGGTATTTTTTCGTAAAACTCCACGGGGAGTTCTTCCGAAATCTTTGTTGGGTATTGCCAGGTATTGCACATATAACATTTTGCGTTACATCTGTATGTGATGCCTAAAATCGCTTCCATTTATACCTCCTGAGAACATTATAATAGATATATTAGATATCGTACATAATCAAATAATATCTTAGATAAAAATTGGAGAAGATGATTATTAAAATAACAAAAAAAGAAAAAAACATCGGGATAACATATCACCGATGTTTTTTCTGTAAATATTATTTAAACAATATGATTTTAATCTTGATCATCCTCTGTTTCCCTGGCGAAATCTGGCATTCCTGACCAATCCATTTTGGATAACATCTTAAACATAATAAAAGAAAGAATAATTCCAATTATACCATATATCAACGAAATAGAATAATCGCCAAAACAAAGTTTACCAATAGAAAATATCATAGCGAATAAGGCAAGAACACCTGAAAACCATGCATATACTTCTGCCCAGCCCACATGCAAATGATCAGGATTACCGGCTTTAATAGCTATCTGTTTCCAGAACCCTGCGGGGCGAACACGCTTATAGAATTTTATAAGATGTTTTTCATCAACTGGTTTGGTAAGAAAAGTTACGGTAATCCAAATAATTGTACTGCAAAATAAGTTTATCGTGAACCTGACCGGATACATTTTTTCCGAAAGTATCGGATCTCCGGCGCCAAGAAATGGGATGAGATTCAGTATGTAATATAAAGATAAAGATGAAATCATGGCGGAAATTTCAGACCATGGATTTACTCTCCACCAATACCAGCGAATGAGAACAACAAAACCGGTACCGGACATTAGTTCAAAGAAAGTAAGCCATCCTTTACCGATATTGGTACTGTAATATGCGAAAATTGCGGCTAAAATCGTAAGGAGAACTACAGATATCTGAGATATTCGAATATAATGTTTCTGTGAGGCTTTTCGAACAATAAACCTTTTGTAAATATCATTTATAAGATAAGAAGCACCAAAATTGACGTGTGTTGCCACTGTAGACATATAAGCCGCCATCAACGCTGCAACCATGATTCCCTTAAAACCTAAAGGTAAAAACTTCATCAACATAATAACGTAAGAATATTCCTGATCCCATTTTGGATTATACGCGGTAATCTGAGGCACCAGGAATAATGAGCCGATACCAACGATAATCCATGGCCATGGGCGTAATACGAAGTGTGCCAGGTTAAACCATAGCATGGCGCCGACAGAATGTTTTTCATCCTTGCAAGAAAATAACCTCTGCGCGAGGAACCCGCCGCCTTCGCCGCCAGCCCACCATTGCAATCCGATAAAAACAATGAACGACCACATAGCAAGCAATCCACCTCCTTTAAGATCAAAAGGAGGAGTAAACGATATTATATCTCGAGCGTTTACAATGAGGTTTGTTGTACCGTTATCAACGGATCCCGAAGAAACAGCCTCCATCGCTTTTGTAACCAATTCGGTTGGCCCGCCTGCCTTCATTAATACAATAAGCGCAAGAATTATACATCCAAACATTGCCCACACAAACTGGAAAACGTCTGTGGCGATTACTCCCCATAATCCGGAGAATACACAATAAGAAACAGTAGTAACAACGCATAATATAACTCCTGATAGCCTTTCATTCATAAAAAACAAGACTGTATCAGGATTGATACCATTAGATGTGCACCATGCTCCAAGTTGTATTCCTGAAGGAGCTAACTTTAAAGATAAATTTTTCATCAATACAATAGAAGGGATATTAAGAACAACTTCCATAATTTTCGCGGCGGCCAGTGTTACCCAGCTAAGTACAAGTGTGTTTTGAATAAGCGCCCTGTACGAAGCATGAAAACCTCTCAAAATAGCGGCGGCGGGTCCGGCATATCTTAATTCCACAAATTCAACATCGGTTATAATACGGGCCCTGCGCCATAATCTTGCGTAAAAAAAGGTGCATAACATCATACCCATAATTCCGCCCCACCAGAACCAGTTTCTCTGAAGCCCAAATGTTCTGATCCAACCTGAAATAACAAGAGGAGTATCTGCCGCGAAGGAAGTAGCTACAATGGAAGTACCAGCAAGCCACCATGTCATTTTCCGACCCGCGACAAAATATTCCGTTAAGGTACCGCCCTCTTTTATTTTTCCGGAATAATAGAAACCAATCGCCATGGTAATGGCAAAATAGATACCGATTACCGCCCAATCCATAAGTTGCAGCTGCTCATACATTTATTTTCCCTTCTCCTTTCTACCCCCTTAAAAATTAGCTGGAACCGGAGGTTGTGAACCAATATAAAAGTTTATGTATAAAAAATAATTAATTAAAATTGACGAAACAGCAGGACAAAATTTATAAATTCATAGTTATGCCGAATATAAACGAATTATTGACAAAGTTAATATAAAAGTCGCTTAATTATATTCAAAATGAAATATAATTCAATACAAAAATAATAAAAATCTGGGTTTACAGTAGAAAAAATAATGAGATTAATTATAAACGAGGTCTATTACTACCGTTCCAGAATAACGTCCATAAGCAATATTCTGATCATTTGGAATATCATGTCTTGAATATCCACATTGTTCCACACCAAGGTAAGCCGCGAAATATAATTTAAGATGGTGGTTACCTTTGTCATTCTGGTATGAAGCGAGGCGTCTCCAGGTATTTATATTGGACGGATCCATAATTACAAAATCTTTCAAATCCTGATCACGTTCTTGCGGCCATGGACCGGTTGTTTTATACATAGGGACAAACAACCAGCAGCCACTTTCGGATAACTTATCACGGAAATTAGCATCGGTCCGGTCAATTATGCCGAAAAAGTCGTCATTCTCATGGAAACCATCACCGTCAATATCAAAATTGTATTTTCCCGGACCTGTTCCTTCAACAATCTTATTGGATGAAACCTGGGGATTTATAAAACTAATCTGATCCCAGACTCTTCCTTCTTTGTCATGATTGAAATTATAACCTTTGAAGAAATAATCGTTTTCAATTGGCGGATATCCTTGAGTATAGTATGTCGGCTGTCCGGTTTCAAGATTCATAAACCGGGCGGGACCGAAATTCTGACACCATACTTTAATCGGCATATTATACTGCGGATAAATAATATTGCCCTCTTTTCGTATAAGTCCGTGTTTGGTTATTTTAACAGGAGTGCCGTCGTTATTCATTTCATCAAGCGTATATATCCTCAAATACCACGCGTTCCTTCCGTTGCCGAAATTAACGTTAACAGGTTGCGCCGGATTCATTACTATACCTTTAATCATACCGTTATTTTCGATTGGCGGAGATGTTATGGAAGCTGTATCAATATCTAATACTGGAGTATTGCTTAAGATAATGTCATCGATATAGAATTCTGTTGGAGTGTTTAATGTCGTTTCTTCATAGAAACCAAACGCAATTGCTTTGATATTTTTCAGGGTAGGGTATTTGAACTCATCAAACTTATCAAGATAGAACCTGCACAAATGCCAGCTCCCATCATCGACTAACGTTACCCGTGTCGATAAAGTATAATATGCATATATCTCAGTACCGGAATCCGATGAAAGCAATTCATACACATTGCATATCATTTTTCTCGGCATGGAGCCTTCTTTCAGTTTAATCCATAAATTAATGCTTCCATAGTTGCTGAAATCCATTTTTGTCGGGAAGTTTATGTAAAAATTCGTAGGAGTCTTTATGTGTATAGGGGCATATTTAATATATGCTACTCTGTCAGTATCAACACCGGAAAAAGTTGATACTGTATATGTCATGGCAATTCTACCGTCATTACTGTAATCGTTATTTATCTTATATGTTGTGCCGGTATATGAATTGTTGCCGGAGTCAACTTCAAAATCATCAATAAGCAAATCTGGCAAAGGATTTGTAGCATTCGGTAAAAGTTTTATTCCATTAGATCCTATTGAGGTAATAGATGGTATTTGTGAAGCATTGTAATTTACTTCATACCTGTAATAATGATTGCCTGTAATTTCTGTGCTCAAATCAATGTAACTTAAACTGTAAATAGGGGAGCCGTTGTTTAATAATACCCTCGTAGAAGGATCATTATCGGTTACTCGATATAAATTGTAATAATTCGGAGCGTAATTCTTATCTGGAATATCCCAGGTTATTTTGAATCCCTTTTGTCCTTCAATAATATCAGCAAATGGTGAAGATGAATATTTTAAGAAATTGATACCGCGCAGTTTGAAATTTTCAGTTTTTTCGTCGGTGTTGGATTCACTAAACTGAACCCAGCTTGTTATTGATATTCCATTCGGACACGAATAAATGAAAGGCATGGATCCAAACTGAATAGCCATTTGACCGGCTTTTACATTATAGGGGAATAAAATGCCTTCTTTTATATTATTATTGCCGATTTTCGGAACAATAATTATTCTTTCAGACCAGGAAGAACCTCCATTGATACTTTCCGTAAAATAAAGGTTGCCAAATATATTATCTGCGTTCGCGTTTGACAATTCAGATACATAAACAGCTTGGATGGAATCGATAACGCCATCATTATTTTTGTCCACTACGGAGATCGATGGGGCGTAACCATTTGTATCATTATCAGCATCATTTTTTATCTCGACAGGTGCAGACAACCATGAAGAACCGCCATTAATACTTTTAGAGAAAAATTTCTGCGAAAATTGCGGGAAATCATTTTCCTCAGCATCGCCTTTTTTTGTTAATTGCCATGCGCAAAAAAGGTCGTTGTTGAAAGAAATAATTTTTGGAAAATAAACCGGATAAACATCTTCGTCTTCCAAAGGAGTAAAGTGACGCTGGTCTTCTGTTAACTCATATTGATGTGAAGCTATTTGCACAGCACTGCCCCAACCTGATGATGTACGGGTTTTCGTAACAATACGCATTGTGGGGGGGATGTCAACATAATCAGCTTGCTTTTCCGCTTTGAAATCGTCTATTTCTACATATCCAGATGCCACAATATCTGAATCGGTCTGGAAAAAGCCTATCTGAACTTTTGTTACGGTAGTTAAAATTGGGCGCGCCCAAGACCTGTCAGGGTCTCTTAAATCACTTACAGGGAATGAATAAGTTTCAAAGGTAGTGGATGTAGCAGGTAATGGTTTCAGGTTATTGCCGACTAATCTGAAATTACTTACCAGAGGTACTCCACTCTGATAAATAGGAATCCCAGCCGTATCCTGAACCTGTGCTGTAATTTCTACAGATACTATTTTTTGAATGGCTGTTGATGGAGTTATGTTTGTTCGAATTCGGAATGATATAGTGGCATTGGTAAAATCTTTCGCTGGATTCCATGCTGAGTCTTGTGCTAAGCCAAAAGATACCCATACAGGACCCTGGCCGGTGGGTGAATTAAACGCAATTCTCAAGTAATTGTCTCCCCCGCTACCTTTAATAAAAGTATTGTTAAAATCACATTCCCCGCCGTAAACGAACCAGGGAAAATTAGCGATAGAATTAGGCGGTGTATTTACAACATAACTGTTGAAAGTTTCACTAAATATTGTTTCAGTACCGGAACTTTCCTGCGTTAACTCTTTGTATTCGGACCAGACTGCGTGAACACCGTTACTTGTTGTGCATAACGAAGGTGTTTTTACGCCTCTTTTCGAAAGCATATCGGCTTCCGCAACGGTTTCGGATGAACCTGATAACGACCATGTCCCATTCTGATATATATACTTTGCGTATTCGATATAAGATTTTTTTTCCGTACTTGTTTTTGATATAGTACCCCAAGCGATATGAGCGGTCCCATTACTTTCCATGCAAATAGTTGGAAAATCTACCGAAATGATTCCGGGATAACCGGTAATTTGCTTTACCGTGATTTTAGAAGTCCGCCAGTTGGATGGATTACCGTCATTATCGTTAAACTGAGCTGATATTATCTGATTATAGATTTCTTTATCTGCTAATCTCATACTATTTTCAAGCCAGGCAACACCTATATATTTTCCTTTTTTGGCGAGTACCGGTTTTCTGGGCCATGTACTTTTCTTATCTGTTGTATATTGACTGTCCGGAGTGAGTATTTGTGTATTTGACCATGTTTTTCCCCAGTCAACCGATTTTGAATAATATACTCCGGGTATTTTGGATCCTTCGTAAAAATAATAGTATACGGCATGTAATACACCTTTGCTGACATCATTATCGTCACCTGGGATTATCTGGAGTCCCTGAGGATAACCCTGTATATTTGAGAGTGTGTAAGTTTCGCTCCATTTATTCATATCTATATTAGCGGTTTCATTGATAGCTATTGGATAATCAGTGGTATCGAAAGTAGTCAGCTGGTCGCCTGAACTGTAAGATATCTCGAGTTTTATAAAAATACGGTTGTTTTGAGTGGTTTGCAATGAAGTTGTGTTCCAAGAATAAGAACCGCTTTTAGTAGAAGATGATATGTTGGATATCGAATGAAATGATGTCCAGCCTGTATCGTTTTGCCTTTTATAGAAGAGAGATATATTATAATTCAAATTATCCGGATTGTATATGTCCCATTTAATATCGATAGAATTTTTGAAATTTATTCCGTCTGCCTGTAATCCGTTAGGGGCTTTTATCGTAGCTATTGGAGCATGTTTATTTATCAAAGGCAACATATTTTGATAACCACGGTAAGGTGTTGAAGTATCAGCATATGAATGAATGGAGAATCCGCCGAATCCTGAACTTGATCCGAAGTTAGTATAGACTTTGGCCAATTCGGTTTCGAGAACAGTTGTATCGTTATCGTAGAAAGTAATTTTACTGTCTATATCATCATCATCCTCAATGTCATAGGTGGTTTCAACTGTGACAAGGCATTTTTTTGATAAAGATTCCGCTTTTGCGACAACATCTTGTGCCCAATAGATTATGCCTGCTCTGAATCCCATCTCAGGTGTATAATAAGATGTACCGTCTCCGGCATAATCGCTATATGCCATTAGTGTAAAAAAGTCTACTTTCTCAAATATAGTATCAAATAAATTCTTTGATGGAACCGATACGGAGCCATCATCCATATTTTGAAACGCGGCGCTAAATGCATCGGAAAATTCCATCGGGTCATTTATAAGCGGATCATTGTTGTATAGATCAATTTTCGTTCTGCAAAAGGAAAGAAGATAAACATATGTTCTCCAAACGACAGAAAAATCTTTTTCCCATGTATATGGAGTTTCGGTTAAGTAACCGTGTCCCAACTGGTAAGGTTCGATATCAAGCATAATTCCAGCAAACCTTTCGGAAGGTATTCCGCCTTTCTGAAAAGGTATAATACCGATAATACCGTCATCGACAATGTTATTATTATGGTCAAATTCTGATTTTACGTTTTTGGAACCGATAATCATTTTCTCAAAACTCTCATTGAAACACCCGGCGTATGAACCGGCAACGGAGTTATCCGGATCAGCTCTGTTATAGTCTTCATTGTAGGTAGGCATAGCCAGTTTCGGATCGGATATTACGACATATACTTTATATCCGCGATTATTCATATCGGCAAGAAACCTTCTCATTCTATCGGGTTGAAACTGCATATAATCATAAGCCGATATAAATAGTTTAGTTATTTTTTTGTTTGGGTTGCCATGAGGAGCGGCACAGAAACTTAAAAATTCCTCGCGTGCAGTACCATCAGTATTTGAAAAATAATCGTCGATTATTTTGCTGGTTGAACTCCAGACCCAGAGGCATCTTTCCTGGTTTTCCTGTGCAGGCAGAAAAGGTGTAAAAAAGAAATTTAAGAAAAACCAAACTGATAAAATTATCAAAAATTTAATTCTCATATCGGATCTTATTCCCCATAACAGAGTCATTATTGTTTTCAATTATCGTCATTAGTTATCCTTATCCGGTAAATCCATAACGTAAATATCTCTTCCAATAATCGCGTATAACTTATTATCAATAATTACAGTATCTCTAACATCATATGTGGCATTTGCAAATGTATATCTTTTATTATACAAAGTACTGAAATTAAGCTGTGCAGGCACGTTGTTCCAGATATTAACATCCATAAAGCTTATGGTATGATCATTTGTGCCGGTAGCCTCTTTGCCGGTATATACAAGATAATTGTCATTGGCGTTTATATAATCAATCGATTTGGAATCGGGGTTTGAACCGATTATGTTCGGATCGAGATATTTAACAGGATAGCTGATGGCATCAATATCTTTTGTGTTTTTTCCCGATACAAAAATATATTCTGAATTTGATGCTAATTTATCAGCGTTGCCGGATGTCAGTACAGAATCGGTTTCCCTTATCTGATTATAGGGAAGATTAGGATTGAATATGCTAATTTTGTTTGCTGATAATGAAGAAACAAAACCAAAAGAACCGGTATCATCAATCAACCCATCCATCAGTGTTGCTGTCCCATTAAATAATGTGCATAAACCCTTAAATACAGGAGCGGGTGGAGGTGCCCATCTTAATTGATAAAGATTTCTGCCGGCAACAGCGGAGTTGTCCCATATATAGGCGATATTACTTGAAGGATGGCCTATAACTCCGGACAAATTAGTAAGGTATGGGGTAATTAATGCTTTATATATTTTATTATATTCGGGATTGCTGGCATCATTAAGATCCCATAAGTTGATATTGAACCATTTTGCGTATTTTGTCTCATTTGAAATAACCATAATATAATCATTGGCGCGGGCAATTTTTGTCGGCTGGAATATAGAACTCATCGAAGAAGACAGGTTTGCTTTATTTCGATTTACAGATCCGTCATTGTCTAAATGGAAACGAGCTATAGACAAAAGACCGGCGGTTTTTGTTGAGTCATAAGTATATAAATCTTTGGCTTTATTATCATAAAATAATCCTTTAGGAATAAACAACCCAAGGTCGTTACGGTCCTTAAAAGGAACCAGATCATACAATTTTACCATCATAATAACATCGTCTTTTTGAGACGGATAATCATAAACACTGGAGAAAATGTTTAAATGATCAATGGAATTCGGGGTGGTGAACCTCAAAGTATAATCTGTACCTGAAGAACTTATAATTGAATATGGCGTTAAATTCGAGGTATCGTTGACAAATAAATTTATATTTGATCCGAAATTACCGGCATTTTTAACGTTAACCTGAATATAATTGGCAGGGTTGGAAGTAGTATTTCTAACCGCGAAACGTGAAGTTTCGTCGATTTCAAGTTTAGGATAAATATCACCGATTTTTATAGCGCAAATACCGCTTGAAGTGCAGGCAAACATCTCTTCGCCAGTCCAGTCTACGTCAATTAAACCACGGGCTTTCGAGGATGCAGGATACTGATAAAAAGTAATTTCACGTTCAAGATTGGTAGTTGACCTCAGATAGAAATAGCCGTCATTAAGTTTCTCGGTATAGAAAATATCTCTCAATATGTCATAGACAGCAACATCAGCGCCGTAAGATACTGTAGCGGACCTAAGTTTTCCGCTTTTATCCAAAACCGCCATAGCTGTGTTGGAGTATAATAACCACTCTGATCCTGTGGCATTTACAGATATCCTCAATCCGGAAATATTGCTTAACAGACTATTATAACCAGAAGATACCTGAGGGTCCACACCGTCATTATCCGCAAGATTGGCAGTTACAACTGGAGTAATTGTATCTGTACGGGCATCAAAACGGTATACATCAATGAGGTTTGCGGATATACTTTTACATAAGATGTAAGCATATGCCATATTTGCGCTTCTTGATACCTCGACTGAATCGTAATTAAGGGAAGGAAGTATTTGCTGGCAGGTGTAACTTGATGAATCGATATCGATTAAGTATAAACCTGAATTGGTTCCTGATGAACCAGCAAGTAATTTCCGCGGCATCAAAGAACATACAGAGGATGAATTTGATGCGAATATGCCTCCATTAGTATAATTTGAAAGATCGATTGAATGTAACAGGCTGTTGTTTTGAAGATTGTATATATTTAATATACTGCTTGAATTGTAAATTACCGATAAATCAGTGCCATATTTGGAAATATCCATCTTTAAAGGAGTTGATGTTGAAGAACAATCAATGCTCTCAAAATACAGGAAATTTAGGGAATTCGATATATCTCTCTGGAAAACAGTGATTTCAGATGTAATATCATCCAGCATATATATTTTTGATGAAATATTGTTGAATTTGATATCGACAAATCCATCGGAAGAAATATTCGAGCTATTCGCGGGAATATACCTGTATCCATCGGCGCTGAATGTCGAACCGAATTCGTTGGTTATCCTGATATCAACATATTTGGATTCGTTTGAAGGCGGAACAATTACGCTGAGCATCGAGTCGGATTTATCAACTATTGTAGCCGAATTGGCGCCGAATTTAACATCGTTTACACAGTTGAAGTTTGTTCCCTGAATAACAACAGTATTCATACCTTGCCACGAACCAAGCCTTGGCGATACAACAGCATCCATCACAGGAGGATATACACACCGGTATATAACAAATGTTTGCGTTTCGGATACAATCGTTTCCCCGAAAGTATCTTTTGCTACAGCTTTAATAGTGTGAGCGCCTTCAGACAATGTGTACGCCTGATCATATGGAAATTCATAAAGAATTCTATCGTAAGTTGAATCTGTATCGTACTGGCTGTTATTCTGTATAGTAGCGATTTTATTCGTATCGCCGTCTACATACAGTTCCACGGATGCCAGATACGCTCCTAATGCCATATTTAGATCAACATCTATTGCTTCTCCCTTTATAATAACCTGATCGAAATTCTGATTGTCCAGAACGAGAAACTGTTGATTTGTTGCAGGGACATTAATTATATTCAAATCAGGTTTTTTATTCCAATAAATAGATTTTGTTTGGTTCGGAGGAATTGTTGAATTATTTAAATCCAAATTCACAGTATGTTGTCCATCGTTAAGAATTGTCTTAATATCATAAAATCCCCTGAGATTGGAATCCGCCCATTTAAGCCTGAATCCGGAAGGATATGTTGTACCCCAGTATGTAACATGATTGTTTATAGCGTGAACATATCGCTCAATACTGGTTTGAGCTATGGTATCGCTGTCTGCGTCATTGTCTGAATCGTTATAGATCAGAGATACAGCCATGCCGTCATTATCGTCAAAACACCAGCCATTTACTCGAATCTCTTCGCCCGTAACAACATAAGTGCCTGCCTGAACTTTGACTAATGGTTCAACAGGATTACCCGGGCCGAATGGATCGGCAGAGGAGAGAAGATGCCCTCTGGGAACATCCTGTAAAGTTAAGAATTTGTTCACATCCTGGGTATATATCATTATATTTCGGTTACTGTTTGATAAATTGAGAGTCAATGGTGTCGGAGGTGAGTTTTTAAGAATTTTCCCGATAAAAAATGGTATAGTTACCTCAACATTCGAAGCAACAGGAATCGCGGAACCTTTAGGATAAATTGTTGAACCGCTTTGCATAACATTGATGGACAATCCGCTCTGCATATCCGAAGGAAGCAAACTCGTATCTATTTTTATCCGTAGACTTCCTGTTTCAAGCGGTTGCATAATAGCATCGCGATTATTTTTCACAAATGCGTCATTATCGCTATAAATATATTTTAAGTTCATATCGTGTTCCAATTCGAGAACAGGATAAAAACTGTTTGTTGTCATTAGATTGATCATAAAAAAGACTTGTTTTGATGTAGTATTCGCCGGATTAACAAAACCGGGCAAATAATAAGCGTAATCGGACGGATTTGTCAGATTCGTTTCACCGGATCCCAATCCGTTAACAATGTTGCCGGAATTGTTTATGGTTGAATTAACACTATTATAGATTTCCTGGTATCCGCCTTTACCCTGAGGTTCGTAACCATCAATGGCGATTCCGGAAAAAACCTGAAACTGAGAAAAGGTTTCCACAACGCCTGATTGATCAGGTGAACCATCAATTGCATCGGAAAGACCGGTAAATAGCACTTGATTCATATAATTATAAGGGTTTTCAGAAAATCCCCAGAAAGATAACTGTGAGTCAACAGGGTAATACTTTGCCAATGCGCTTATATAGATTTTCTTCCCAAGAGATTGAGCAAAAATTACCTCATTTTCGCAATTCTGTTTTATTGAAGATAAAATTCTGCTGTTACATATTAGAATAATCTCATCAGCCAATTCCATTGGGGAATTGAAAGATGTTGCAACATAATAATCGTTTTCATAAGATGAAGATAAAGCGATGCAAAATGATATCTTTTTTGCGGATACCTGATTGTGAGCCGATACCAGCTGTTGGGCGCTTCTGATGAACCCAAGATAATTATCCCATACTGATGAAGATGCCGTATCGTTTATTAAAGAACCATTAAGCGGTGTCATCAGTTTTTCCGGATAAGCGATAAGCTGAATGGAATCAAACGCTTCTTCAGGCGACACTGCCGATTTATTAAACTCCAATATGCTTTGTAAATAGTCAATACCGGATTGCCTCATCTGTGGATCGATCCAGCCGGTAAAATCTATTACGCATTCAACTTTAACATTTTTGGCGCGCAATTCGGATAGAATCTGGTGATATGTTTCATTATCCGGTTCGCGGTTAATAATTTTTGCCGACTGGCCGTCATTTATGCACCAGTAAACCTTATTGAATGAATTACCCGGATTTCCAAACGGTTTTTCAAGAAATGAGAAAAACTCACTCATAGCTCCGGGTTTTTTTATGAGATATTCATTCGATTTATAGCTTACGTATAATCCACGATCCAAACCTGAAACAGGTGAAGATAAAATAACTCCAAACAATGCTAAAATTAATCCGAATTTTTTCATAAGTAAGCGCGTTTTTTCATGTTAAAGTTAATGTAACAAACGTTATTTAATATCTTTGGTTTTATTATCCCCGGTTATTTTTCCAATATTGTTTTCTATGGAAAACTCAAATTCTTTACTAAACGTCTTCATGTTTTCTTCTTCACCGGCCTGAATATCAATTACAGCTTTGTATTTACCGTTTTTCAAATTCATGTCTTCCTTGAAAGAAGATTTGTATTCAATACATTCGTTAGGGATGATTCCCCATTTTATATCGTTAAATGGAATTGTGTATTTTTCGTTGCTTCTATCTATGCTGGTAATCACGATATTTCCGGTAGGGCGTATATGAACGTTACCGGTATTTGTGACATAAATTCCAAATGTAGTTTTCTTAAGATTAGAGATATTTATTTTGCCAACTTCAAAATCATATTTCTGTGTACCGCTTACAGCGATATACACAGGAACCGATATGCGCAAAGCCAGATCGGCGCCCATAATACCGGCAACCGGTTCAGCTGTAAAAACTGCCCATGCATTGTATTCTCCTGAAGATTTCTCAGGAATAGTAATTGTATATTTAACGGATGCTGATCCTCCTGCGGGAACCACAACATTATCTGTTGCCAGTTTAAACCAGCTTTTATTGACAGGGTTTATTGTCCTGTCTTCCCAGCTTACTTTTATTTTAGCCGGTTTATCGCCAGGATTAACCACTTCAAAAACGTTATCGTAAGATTTGCCTGCCGGTATTTTGCCTTCTATACGAGAAGGTTTAACGGATATCGAACCGATAACCGGTGATGTTATGCTTAACAATAACGCTGATAAAAATATATTTCTAAATCTGATAATATTCATTATTTTATATCCAATAATACATTTTTTAATACATTAATACTATGGCAGGCACGGGATTAAACCCGCGCCTGCCGTAAAAAATATCAATTGCTTCTTAAATCAAAATAAATTATTCCTGAATATTTGCCTTTTCCTGCGGTTCTTAAATCAACGCCGAAAGCAACTTCTGTTCTTACATTAATATTTGTTCCGTAAAGTGTTCCGGCAACTTTTTTGGTGTAATTGCCATAAGCCGGATCAGCTTTTTCTTTTAACTGAGCTGTTGTATATTTTGAGGTATCAACAGCGAGTTTTTCAGGAATATAACCATAAGAACCAGGATAATAATTAGGATCGTTCGTAGGAAGATCAGAGGTGCCAAACCATGCAAAAGCTGCCGCCGGGTTGTCATAATCGTTGATTGTATTTGATGCAGTGTCAGGAACCTGTGGATTGATAGCGCTGATAGGAGGCGCAATTGTTTCTGTAATAGCTGCATCACCGGCTAATGATAAATTGTATTGAGCTCTTGTAATCGCGCCGGCTGAAACTAAAGACCACACCTTTACAGGCAGTATGAATTGTGGATAATCTGCATGAGGCAAACCGGCGTATCCGCCAACGAAATTCGCTCTCTGCAATCTTGTGTAATTTGCCCAGTTAGCAGGTATGTATGCCGGATCAATATGTCCTTCGTTCGTATCTTTGTCGAGGTTATTTGTGTAGATGGCTACATCAAACAAACCATCAGGCTTTATTTCTAAATATGTTCTTAATATATTTTTCTGGGTATCTGCCATAGCCTGGAGGCCAGTAATGGTTTGTTTTGTTGTTATTTCGGTTCCACCTGTTAAGGCATTATAGATCTTAATTGTATTGCCTAAACCTGATCCTGAGAAATTAATTTCCATTTCCAACGATTTTTTTTGGACGCTTGGTAATTCGGTTTGAGCATGTGCGGCTGAGGCTATGATAGATGCCCCGAAAATAGCCATCATCAGAATTGCGGATTTTTTCATTGTTTTCTCTCCCTTTTTGTTAGTTGTTCTTAGAAGGTTTAAAACCAACATGATTTGATTTTTGTTTTAGGATTTATTCACCCCCTATTATTTAAAAAAGTTGAAACTATAAAGATAACCTTTTATGTAATAAAACAAAAAATTCAAAAATATTAATTTCCCACAAGATCAATATATACTTTTCCCTCAAAAATTGTATTATCCCTCAAATTAGCGTCAGATAAATCAATAGCGAAAGTCAATTCCGCTTTTAATGGCCATGTAAACATTCTTGTGGAAGCGATAACTTTCTTATAGCTTCCAATCTGGCCGAAATTCACGTTGCTCTTATCTAATGTGATAGCGTTTTTGTCCGGAATAGATGTATAACATGGATCCGGATGTTTCTTTTCATCATTGGTTACAGGGTCAGAAGGATGCGAAGCAGTATATGAATTCCAGAGTGATTCATTAAAAAGAACATCAGTCGGAGTTATATATAATATATCCGCTGAATAATTCGGGTATTGAGTCGCGGCCCAGACTCTTCTGTCGGGAGTATACATACCGTACCAGTGAAGGCGGCTTATAATCCCTTTTTGGGTTTGCGCAGTATTATCTGTATATGGCGCGGTTGATTCAGCAAGCCCGCTTCCATCAAGAAGAGGCCCTGCCGTTGATTGTGTCCATAATTTAAGAGGAACACAAAGAGTCATCGTGCCGTTATTTGGATCATCTCCGCCCCGGGGATATAAACCGGTATATTTTGAAATTGTTTTGTCAAGATTGACAGCTAATTTAAGCTGTGTAGGATTATCAGGGTTAAGAGGAAACGGAATAACGCCTCCAGGTATAAAATCAAGCGGGCTCAACAATTTTTGCCCGAAATAATCCGTATAGAGAATAATTTCATATAATCCTTTAGCCTGCCATGAAATGTTTGTTTTCCCGATTCTTCTGAATTTATCGGGATCCGAACTTGTTTTTATCGTAAAACCGTCGGCTTTCGTTTTTATGAATGTATTTTGTTCTACGGTCAAATATAGGGGATCGGAATTGTATGCTACATCAATATCCAAATCGAGTTGTTTGCGTGCGGTAGATACTGTTGGTAATTCTTGTTGAGACATCGCAAAATTAGCAATTAACAAGCACCATAGTTGTATTACCGAGATCAAATAATTTTTCTTCATGAAGCCACTTTCTTTAAGCCGTTTCAATGTTTTAATCATTACTTAAAAAAAAGAGTAGAAATAATAATACCCTAAAAGAACTGCTTCAATAAAATATCTGCAATTTATTTAATTATATCAACAAATATTATTTATGTCAATCATCGTTATTTGCACTACAATAACATATTAGATAACTCGCAAACTTATGGAATAATAACCTAATAAAATATAATAGTAAACAAAAAAATAACAAATACCAAAAAATAATCTAATAATTTTGTTTATCGATGTTTCGATATAAAAAGTAAATAAACAATTTATTATCGTTTTTTATAACAAAAAAATAAAAAAACTTTTTTACCTGATACTATCGTCCAGTAAAAATTTTGAAATTATAAAAATTGAATCTCCTGGCAGATAGTAAATTAACGTTATTGTTTAATATCTAAAAATATAATTATGGTGATACTTTTATATAATATATTCCTGATTTTTTTGTTATCGGCGATGGCCGTGAATTATCGGATGAACCTGTATCGGTGAAAGTTGAAATATCCGATACCGCCTGGAAATTTGAAATTAGAACCGGAGCGGATTCAAGATCACAATAATAAATCCTGTAATTCTTCTGTGCTACACTTTTCCAGGTTATGGTTATACCGTTTTCCTCTAATATAATATTTGTCAATACGAAAGTTGACAGAGGATCATTTGGATCTGTTCCTGCTATTTTCTCGAAATAATCGCTTTGTTTATCGTTATCTGTATCATACAAAAGCGGATTTGAATTAAACGATTGTTCCTGTATATTTGTCAATGAATCATTATCCGGATCTGAATCCGGGTGTGGATTGATTGAACCGAAATACCTGATTTCCCAGTTATCGGTTAAACCATCGTTATCCAGATCTCTCATCCATTCCAGCGATTTTATAAAAATGGATTCTCTCTCAGTCGAATTGGCAATTTTTTCAAGACCAAAATCAAAAAATACTGCGCCGTATGTGGAGGTAAATACTGTAAACGCTCCTGTCGATGTTGAAAATGTTTCTCCGCCACCAGATAAAACATTATATTTTAATAACGGTTTGGCAGGTGTAACAGTATCTATTTCTCCGGCAACTGCTCCGGAGCTTAAAAACATATTAAGGTTGATTCCGAGTTGATTGCCGGAACAAGAATCCATATTCGTGGAATCAGTATTGGCTGTGACAGAATACGCATACATACATTCATTTAAAAAATGGTTGGCTTGGGGATCATTTTCCATTGCTAAACTTAAATTTTCTCCCGTAAACAGAGCCCTTCCGCCTGATCTCAGATATTCTTTTAAATTAAGATAATCAGAAGAATCCAGGTTGAACACACCGTTATCGCCGCAAACTAAAACTACTGCGCTGTATTTGTATGCGCTAAGAACAGATAAAGGAAAATGCCGTCTGAATTTCATATCCCATATGTCGTAACTAATAGAATGGTTGTCCAATATCTGCTGGTATATCCCGATAGGGGAATCGTTATCGTAATCGGCTTTAATCAAAAGAATTTCAGATGCGGGCTCAAAGTTTATCGTATTAAAATCAAGAAGCCCCTGATATACGTTAGCGTTTAGTTTGTTGTCCCTGGTATGAACATCGACAATGTAATTCTGTGGTTCAGCTAATGTAATCCATGAGTTTGAGAAAACATAATCATCGGCCTGATTATCACTATGGAGACCGTCGTCAAAAAGTTGGACCGACTGAATCAATAAACTCCCGTCGTTTGATTTTATGTCGGCCGTTATAGATTCTATTCCCGAACCTTCATATACGGCAACCTTGAAAAATACCGGGGTTCCGGGTGAAGAATTTCTTTCCTGTACGTCACTGTCGTAAACAACAGGCGCGGTATTGTCGGATATAGTGACCGGGATCGTATCGGTAAAACTGTAGATTGAACCGTTGTCATAACCGTTCATTAATACTTTCATTTCCACCGATTGACCGTCAAATGCGAAAATAGAGGGTTGCATGAAAAAACTGGAAGCTGATTTATGAACTATCGAACCCGGCAATATGTTTCCGTAAATTACTTCTGCTTGAGAATAGCTGTTTATTATCGAGTCATCTAAAATTATTTTTATGGAAGTTGATTTTGATTCAATATTACCTTCGTTTTTAATATATAAGTCAAAATAATTCGTTGTTCCAGCTGTAAACTGATTTGTACCGGATTGGGTCAGTATTTGCTGAACATTCAAATAAGGTTTGGATAACGATGTGAAAAACAAAATGTTGTTTTGGTTTCCGGTCAGGTTATTTACATTTGTCGCTTTGATATCCGCGTAAAAATCTGATTCCTGTGAAGGAGTGGTATAATTACCGGTGAATATATTATCTCCGGCGGTAATATCAGGTAATACTCCGTTATCATGTAGCTGAATGGTATTAACAACGGTTTCATCAGGCGATTCAATTTCAACGATAACTTGTGAAATCACATATGAATCAGTAACTTTGCAGGAAATAACCACTGTTTCGCCCGGGTTGATTCTGTGCGCCGATATAGCCGCATCGCTGATTTTTGGACCCAGAATCCACTGAAGGCTTCGATCTACAAGGGTTTGTTTTGCTGTCTGACTTGTCAGGTCTTCTATTTTAAAACAATACAATATTGTTTTATATACGCCGGAATCGAATTTTATGGCTGCTGAACCGCTTGATATTATAAAAGGAAGCGAGCTTCCCGTGTAATTCAATATAGAAGTGGCGGGAGATATCGGATCGCATTCATCAGCACTGCCATAAAGTAAGTTACAACTTAAACCTGAAGTTATCCAATCTCCATTCGTGCCGGTCATATTGAGCAGGCTGTATGAGTAATTCTGGTATTGCGCGTGGAAATAATTATTGAGAAGTTCGTTGGGGGATCCGCCATAATTGGTTAATAGATAAGAATTGTTTCTCCCTGTAAGGACAATGTTGCCCCCTTTGTTTAAATAATTTATATAAAGCGTTTGATCGGAAGATGATATTCTTGTTGTTGAAGTGTTTACTCCTGTAAAAAGCAATACGCACCCGCCGATATATTTATCCAATAATTTTTCTGTAGGATCTCCACGCAGATTTATATCCCAGTAATCATAACTGTAACCGCAACTGTTGAGCAGTTGTTTGTAGTTATCTTCCACATTGGTTGATGCTCCATCATCATCAAGCAAAAGAACTCTGTTTGCGGATGCAAATGGAATTGAGGTGAACTTTTTATCTGTTGTCCATGTTTTGCTGTTGCCCAGATTGTCTTTTGTATAAATCTGAAGATAGTAATCCCTGGGGGTAAAGGGAACAGTAAACATATTGGCGAATAAAAAATCTCCGGCAAGCGAATCACCATGTGTTCCATCGTCATAGAGTGTCAGTGACTGGTTGTAATCGCCGTTTTTGCCAAGAATGTACAGGGTGATTTCATTAATTCCGCTTCCTTCAGATATTCGCGCTTTTAAGTAAAGTTTTTCTCCCGGTTTGGCATAATTTTTATCGATGATAATTTCTTCCGGATACGGCGCTGTTGTATCGGTTACAGGAATAAAGAAAGTATCATTAGATATTCCGCCCGATGTGTCGGTTACCTTTACGGAAACTTCTATCTGGTAACCGTTGGGGCATGAGTAAGCGGGTTTTAACCTGAATTTATTATTGTCACAGGTTTTTGATTCACCCACATTGACAGTACCGAAACTAACGGGTATGGTTGAATTGTACCCGACAAACTGATCGGAGGCATCTAATGTTACCTGAACATTATCCGCGATTGCTGTTCCCGTATTTTTTATTGTTATGCCGAAATAAGTAAATGTTCCGGGTGAAAGTATAGATGTATCTTTAAGGGAATACGATTCAAATTTAAAAAACGGTTTTGCTGAAGTATAAAAATAACCGCATTTATCAAATTGGCTTTTAATACCCTGGATATTTTGCGCGATTAAATTCAGGTAATAAACTGTATCCGGGGTTGTGGGAATGTATGTTCCGGTGAAAATGTTATCATTGGCGGATAAATCGGGCAATACACCGTCGTCTTTCAGGTTTATGGAGTCAATTTTTACTCCGTTTTGATCAAGAATCTCAATTTTACCCGAACTCAAAGGTATTGAGTCATCCAGATTTGATGAGATTGTTACCGGCTGGCCGGCAGTTAAGGATTTTGGTGTGATTTTTAGCTCTTTTAATCTTGGTCCGGTATTTTTATTAAACCAGATTAATGTGTTGTTTATTAGTTTATATCTTTGATCCGCAAACGATACGTCATCAAAAGAAAAATCGTATACCGCCGATTTGTAATTCACTCCTTCACAAGCGACAGCGGAAATTCCGCCTGAAAGCCATGTTTCCGAAGGATATAAACGGAATAAAGAAAACGCGTTGTTGAGAGATTCTATTTCGCCGGCTTTATTGTATTTTAAATTGATTTTGAAGTTATCAAAAACAGGATTTCCGCTGATAGATCTCATTTCCACCTGAGAAACCGGTTGCTGGACAAATCTCGTAGATAACAACTCATTCATCAGAGAAATACTTTTTCTTCCGTAATCCGTGATGTACGCTACATTTTTTTCGCCTATAAGAATAAAATAACCTCCCTGCAAAATATAATTTGATATATTTTCTGATACTGTATCTGTGAAATAATTATAAGGAGCTGTTTTAGAATCCCATATGATTATACCGTTTATGTAATTGTTCATAACCTGGTCGCTTATTTTTCCACGGAGAGTTTCTTTCCAGATATCAAAACCAATACCGGCTTTTAAAAATGTTTCTTCAAGTGGCGTTTTTAATGTTGGATCCTGCGTATGCTGGTCGATAATTAAAATTCTGTTTTTTGCTGTGGCATCCTTTGTTGTGAAATATTTCTTTTCCGATGAGGTTCCCGTATTGCCGAGGGTATCGGTGGATATAATGCTTATTTCAAAATCACCGGCTGTTGACGGCGAATTATATATCCCGCCATATATGCCGTCAGATGAAGAATTATCAAAGTGGTTACCGTCATCATAAAGCTGAACGTCATTTACTGAAGATGTTAACAGGTTCTTGATCTGAGCAGTAATCGTTTGAATTCCCGATACGTCTTCCGAATACACGGTAATCATAACCTGGCTCGATGGTGAAGGGGAAGCCGGTTCTATAGAAATCCCTGTCGCTGTGGGATTTGATTTATCATAAAACGTGAGTGTGAAATAATCCGTAAAGGTTTGATGAGAATTTTCGAAAATCTCAATCTTTATTTTTATCTGTGTATTGTTTGGGCAAGATGGTTGTGTCCGTATAGAAAATCTTGAGCCGGTTTCTTTTTTTATTCCGGATTCACCTGTCTGGATACTTCCATAAGGGAATAGAGTCGTCGGAATATAAGCTACATACGGGCTGTCTGAAGAAATTTTAACCTTAACATCATTTGCTGTGGATGTTCCATTATTAATGAGGTATATGCTGAAATAATTTGTTGTTCCATTTATGAAATCCGTACTGTTGAATAATTCATGATGATGAAAATAAAGCCATGGAGTAGCTTTTGTACTGAATTTTAAGAGATTTGGGTAACAATAGTGAATATTTGATGTATTTTCAATATGAAGATTGCCGGTAAATATATCCTCAGTTGAAGGAGACGCCCAGCTGTTGCCGAATTTCTTATCCGCGGCGGCTCCATCATTATGCGCGCCGTCATCGTAAATTTGCAAAGTATCAACTTTGATTCCCTGCGAATTCAGAATCTCAATTTTGGCTGATGAGATTCCTGTTGAGTCTTCTATATTGCCCTGAATGTCAAAAGTACCTGTGGGCGAATTCAATAAAGGAGTTATAGAAAAAGATGATATCTTGGGGCCCAGATAATTGGTTCCCTTGAGCCATAAAAGGCCTTTTTCAAGAATCGTTTTCCGTTTGTTGGAAAATTCGATATCCTTAAACCTGAAATTAAAAAGCATTGCTCTATAACCATTAAGGATTTTTGTGGAAATATACCCTTTTTTCAAAACCTCAGTTGACCCGGCTGGCGGATTAACCATCAATATCCCTTGTGCAGGAAAAACCTGTTCGATTTCTCCTGCAAGGTCGCCGGTTAAAGTAAAACTTTCGCCCATGAATGTATTTCGCGCGACACCGATTACATCCTCAATATACATTATTGATGATAAGTATTTTGTACCAAGATAAGTACTGATTAATTCGTTTTGAACGGTTCCATAAGATGTCAGGATACTAACAATATTTGAACCTGATATAAGGAGCCTGCCGTTGTTTGTAAGGTATTGAACAAGAAGTTGCTGTTCTTCCTGGGGTATTGAGTTGGATGATGTAATTCTACCTGCTGAATAAATAATTATTCCGCTGTAATATTGGCTTATCAAAGCTGAAGTTATATTGCCTCTCAGATCTTTTTCCCATATATCGAAACCGATCCCGATTTCTTTCAAAGTATCGATATAAGCATTTGGTGTTTGCGATGTATCCGGAGGAAACACAAGCAGATACGGATTCTGTTTTACGAACGGTATTGTGGTGAATCTGACCGAAGTACTTGATATTGATTCATTTGATATAGTATCTTTAGCTTTGACTTTAAAATAATAATCTCGGGCTGTTCCGTCGGTTATCCATGTGCCGGAGAAGTAATCGGATGAATCGATTCTTTCCAATAAAATTTCGTTGATCAGGTTATCTTTAGAGTCGTAAAACTCGGCTTTTGCCTGCGCAATGCCGGAACCGTCTAATATCTTGGCGGAAATTGAAACAGGCTGTGATGGGGCAGATTGTTTCGGGGTCACATTCAGCTCGGATATGAACGGCCCTTTATTATCCGATGATTTCAGTTCAATGGTTTGAATGGATTCTATACCTGACAGATCTTTTATTTTTATATGCCCTTTGAATTTATAATCAACAGGGCATGATTGAACAGTTGATATATAAAAACTGTATTTTGAATCATAAATTTCCTTCATTGCGGGTATGGTTCCTAATTTAACCGTAGATGAATTGTAAAAACTGATGTTTTCGTCTCTGAATTCGATATTGCATTCAACATTTCCGGCTGATTCCGGGCCGTTATTTTTTATACCCAGTCCGATATAGGCGACAGTTGCCGGCTGAATTCCCGTATTGTTTTGGACAATATAACCTGTATACTTTAGTTCAGGCCTGCTGATTGTGGAAAAAGAATATTTATTATTATAATATACATAAGACTGGTTATTGAGCTTAACAGGGATATCGACAAAATATGCTTTTTCTTCCGCGGATGTTAAAAAGGATCTCGAATAAATTCCATCCGATGCTTTAAGGTCGCCATGTGTTGCGTCATCAAATAAAATTACTCTGGCTTGTGTATTTCCATCCGGCGATTCTATATCGGCATAAACCTGATTTATTAATTGCGGATTCAAAACTTCCGCTTCGATTAAAACGCTGTCTGCCGGTTTAACTATGTCAGGAGATACTTTAACCGTACCGATATATGGTGTGCCGGAGAATCCTAACCAGCTCAATGTTTTATCCATAAGGATATAACGTTTTTCACTTGAGTTTATCGCGTCCCAGCTGAAATCAAAAAACACGAGTTTATATGTTCCTGTATCGACTTTTAATCCGGCAATACCGGATCCTATAATGTTTCCGGAACCGGATGATTGATCGTAGTACAAAATAGGGGAGGCTGGCGGGTAAATATTTATTTCCCCGGGCGATTGAGTTGATAATAAAGGTAAACTCAGATTATTTGTTATGGCGTCATCAGCTACACCAATCAATTTCTTGATAGATATATTCTTGTTCAGATACATAAGGTGAAAATAATCTTTCAGGAATTGTGAAGCTGAGTTACTCGCGATATTATACGGGTTTTTCTCGCCGGAGAATAAGAGGTTACCGCCTTGATTGAGAAATGTTTTTATCGATTGGATTTCCTTCTGGCTGATTGTTTTTAAATCGCTGGTTCCCGTAAACCACAATACCGTTGCGCAAATATAATCGGATAATACTTCATCCGTTATACTATCCCTGATTCTGGTTTTCCATTCGTCAAAAGGTATGTTTTTAGAATGGAAATAATCTTTAACCCAGCTTAAATTATCATCCAAACCGCCGGAATCATCTATAAGCAGGATATTATTATGTTTCTCAAACGTTATCGTGGTAAATATGTCTGCGGGTGATATGGACGTTGAGTTGCCAAGAGAATCGCTTAAGGAAATATCAGCATAATAGTTACAGGGTATTGAGTCGGTTTGAAAATAGTTGGCAAAAATAAGGTCGTCCTGATCGGAATCGTTATGGATTCCGTCATCATAAAGGTTTATTTCCCAAACTTTTTGATGGTTTTCGGTATATATGGTAACTTTAACCTGAGATATCTCTTTTCCGTCAATTAGTTTGGCTGAAATATGCACGTTCTCGCCAGGTACGGGATTTCGCGGAGATATGCTGAAATAAGATAATACCGGCGCCTCGGTATCTTTTATATAAACTTTATATTTTGTCTGATAAGAACGGTTTAATGTATCTACGAAATTGAATACCAGTTCAATAGGGTGATTGTCTTTAGCTATCGAAGATAATTTCAGATAAAATGAACCATATTGAGTGGAAACAGTATTATTTATGTTAATGGAAGCTATATCACGTTCCCATGAATTGTAATATTCAACATACTGATCCGAGATGGATAGTTTTACTTTGGATGTGCCTATTGACTGGGTACCCACATTTTTTACCTGAATATCAAAATATATTAGTTTACCGGGCGCAAAATGATTCGTCATATAAGGTGTTACAGCATTGACTTTTAAATCTGGATGTGGATACGTGGAAATATATATCTCATCGGAGGATTGTGCTTGGTTAGCTAAATTGTCTGTTGCTGTGATTGTTATAAAAAAGTCATCGGAAACTGTCAGGGTAGTCCATTTGCCGGTATATATGTTATCCGAAGAGGTGATATCGCCATTTGTTCCATCATCATACAATGTAATGGTAGCGACTGTAACGTCATACGAGTTTTTAACGGTTGCCTGAACCGAAGATATTCCGTCAGGGTCGCTTACCTGCGCTGTTATAGTGGTCTGGTTTTGCGGAAGAAGCATTTTGGGTTCCGCGTTTATATCTGTAATTTTCGGGCTGGAAAAATGATTCAATAAATCGCTCAGGAACTGTCTGCGCTGTGCAACCGGTTTTAGACCGCTGAAATCAAAATCAAAAATCATGGAGCGATACTTTTGAGTATCTTTTTGGATCGCGGCGGATTCGGTGGAATATGTTATCCCGCCACCATTTAATGTGTCGTAAATTAGAAGCGTATTTGCTCCGCTAAACGGATCCATCTCTCCGGTGAAAAATTGATTTTCAAGCACAAAACTTTTTCCGTTGCTTAGCGGATTAGTTGAGATCCCTTCGACTTTCAAACAGTTGGTGTCCTTAAATATGAATTCCGCTCCAAAATAATCATTAAGCAATGTATTATTCTGTTGTCCGAGAACTGTCAAAAAATAACTTATATGCTGGCCGCAAAGTAAGATGTTACCTCCGGAATCGAGATACTTTTCAATTATATCCTGTTCCTCACTTGATACCTGATATGTCCTCGATGGATTGCCGACAAACCATATAACAGCTCCGTTTTTGTATTGATCAATTATTTGTGAGTTAAGCTCGTCATCTTTATCGGTTCTCCAATTATCGAATTCCATTCCAATAGCTTGAAGGTCGGAAATATAAGTGTTTATCAGATCAGGTTCGCCTTCAGTATCATCAACGAGCAGTATATTGTGTTGTGCTATAAAAGGTTTTGTGGAATACTGAACAAGGTTTTCATGGGTGATACTGTTGCCGGCTGAATCGGTTGCGTGTATGCTTATAGTATAATTCGCTTCTTTTTGAGCGGAAGAGAAATTTAATCCGTAAATACCGTCGTTATTGTATTCATCATTATGTTTACCGTCATCGTAAATATTTAACGTCTGAACAGGAATTAAAGCATCGTTTTCTTTTTCATTTATAACTATGTATGCCTGAGTAATTTTGGAACCATCATCTATCTTTGTTTTAAAAGATATCGTTTTTCCGGGTGAAGTATACCTCGGCGATACTGAATAATCACTTATAAAAGGTGCGGATGCGTCGTTTATTATGATGGAAATATTTGATAACCATTTATTTCCGTGTGAATCTGAAATCTCAACATTAATACTTAATTCGTAGTTTGGCGGAGTGTTATAACTGGCTGATATAAATGAAATATTATTGGCGGTAATAACCTGTTCGCCCGGTTCAATCGCTTCAACTTTAACGGGATCTATTGTGTATTCGGTTATAAAAGGGCTTTGAATAGCCATTTTTAAAGAAAGTTCCGATGATGCTATACTTCCATTGTTGATTAATGTGAATGTTACGAATTTCTTTTCACCGGGATTAATTTCCGTGTCATTAACAATATTCATTGTTTCGACGGATATTGATGCCGATGGATTTGTCGTAAAGTTTACTTTTTCGCTTATCGCAGTGTTGGTTTTAGTATCTATTGCCCGAACAATAAAGTAGTAATCGTTTGGTTGCGATGCTGTTATCCAATTTCCTGTATAGATATGGTCTCCGGCGGTAGTATCGGGTGATAAACCGTTATCAAAAACCTCAATTGTATTCACAAGAGTACCGTTTTTATTGTATATTTCCCCATATGCGTTCAGTATTCCATCGTTATCATGAATAAACGCGGAAATTTTTATTGTGTTGCCGGGAGAAACTGCCTGCGGATCAACTATTGCATTTTTTATGAACGGTGGTACCGGTTGGGCAAAATCATTTGTGTCAAGTGAAACAATATGTTGGCTCATTACATCTTTAAAGAAATGAAAATAGTGTTTGCCTTCAGAAAAGAATGTTAGTTTATGATTGTTGAACGAAATGTCACCGACTGAGCCATGAGCGTAATATTCGCCTATGGGGTATTGATACTCAGGGCTGAAAATCATTACTTCGGGTTGCTCAGGATCAGCTCCCCATGTGCCTATGGCGATCTCTTTTCCATCAGGGGAAACTATAATTTTTGATGTTGTGTTTGGAAGTTTTATACCAAAAAAGTCATCTTGCGGTACGTTGTCGGGGTTTTTTTGCTGATAATATTTGTATAACGGGATATTGGAATTTTTATTGAAAACATAAAACTGAAGCCCGCTGTCATCAAGGCCGTAATAACCGGTTATTACTCTTTGCCCAATAACAATGGTGGAACTATCATCCGATATGGCGTAATCAAGTATTGGTTGCCCATTACCCGGGCTGAAATCCCAGAGCTTTTCATAAGATTTACCGTTCCATTGCCTGAATGTGAGAATCGAGCTTGATGACGCACCGATAATATAGGAACCATCACCGCTTAAAACATAATTCTTTTCGCTTATTGTTCCGGACCATGTAACCGATTGCAGATTGATATCAAATATATATCCTCTTTGCTGATCGCTGAAAGAAACAAAAGAACCGTTGGATGATATCTGAAACCCTTTGTTGTATAATTCTTGAGAATTCTGTGTATGAATGTATTGCGGGAATGAGGTTTCTTTGTTAAATATTGAGATAATTATATTTTTTCTCAATTTATCTTCAGCGTAAACAGCAACTGTATTCCCATCGTCCGATACAGCCAGATCTGATGGTACATAATCCGATGAGAAAGTATATTGCCACAAGGCATTTGATGAGCTTGTATCATATAAAATCAACTGATAAATGGTTCCGTCTTTATTCAGTACCGCAATCGTTGACCCGATCTGCGAAACATCGGTTTTTATAATATTCATGCTGTCTCCGGTTTGCCATAACTGAAGGCCATTATTGAGATTATCAACAAGTTCTATCGAATTATAATGAGATATTAATGTTTTATTGCCCCCCTCAAGTAAACTGATAAACTGGACCGTATCGGTTTCGGTAAACCACATAAGGTTATCGGGCATTTTCTGGGTTATCAGGTGATAAGTTCCCGTTGTATATGTAGGACTATCTATTTTTATACTGTAATCCCCGTTGCTGGTTATTAAAAAATCCCTTATAAGCGGATCAGGATGATAACCGACATCGGAAGACGTTTTTATCGAGGTTTGATCGAATGTGTATAACGTTAAAGATGAATCAAGTGGGGAACCGATGTCTCCGGCATCGATATCGATAGTGATATGGTTTCCCTGTTCAGCATAGAATTTAAAATAATCAAGATCAGGATTGGATGCCAATCCGCTTGAAGGATCGATTTTTGTTTTGCCGGTTTTTTTTATAATTTTTCTCTGAGTGGCAACATTTATTCTGTAAGTCTGGGAAAAATTATTGTTGGGTTCGAATGGATCGGAAGCTTCTTTGCGCAACACAATCTGTGTCTTATAAGTTTGTGAAGTAGCTGTATCGGTAAATACAAGATAACCTTCATGTATATATGGAGGATCACTGAGAGAAACCAATACCGAACTGTCGACACTGATTCCCACAGGAATTTGAGCGGATTCACCGGTATTGAGCGAAATTGTCTGCGGAAAATTTATCTGAAATCCGGCAGGTATGGCGGATTGCCAGGAGACGGAAAAAGTTTTTGTCGAATTGGAGATATTTTCCAGATCAATATTAATTTGAGATTGCCAGAGAGGCTGGCTGTCATCAAATTCCCCGAGATAAACTGAAGTCGGGTTTAAAATCGCTGAAACAGAAACGATTGGTTCAAGGTTAACCAATCCGCTACCCTGGGATAATGCGTTATATCCAAGATCAACGGCTGTTTGCCTTAATATGTTTTTTACGTCGGCGGGGCTGAATTCGGGATGAATCTGCAGAATAAGAGCCGCACAACCTGAAATATGCGGAGTTGCCATGGAAGTACCCGATTTAAGTCCATAACCTGAATCGGGAACTGTGGAATTTATATTTACTCCCGGCGCGACAATATCGGGTTTGGGGAGAAATATTTTGTTTGTAGGTCCTTTGGAACTGAAGTAGGCGAGCTTGTTATTCTTATCCGTCGCTCCGACGGTAATAGCTCCTCTTGCGCATCCGGGTGAAGTTATGGAATAATAATTACTTTCATTTCCTGCCGCCACAACGCATACAATACCCGCGGCTACAGCGTTATCTACCGCTAACGACAATGCGTCATCCGGGTCTCCATATCCGCCGATGGAAATACTGACTACATCAACTTTGTCATCGGTATAAGGGTCGCCGTCAGGATTGGCGGCTTGCTCAAGCGCGGCTATAATATCGGAAAAAATACCGCTTCCGGCAACATTGAGTACCTTATAAGCGATTAAATTAGCGTTTGGCGCTACTCCATTTACGGATCCGTGGGCGGCTATTATTCCGGCGCAATGTGTGCCATGCCCATTATCATCCATCGGATCGTTGTCGTTGTTAATGAAATCATATCCGCCGATAACCTTAAATCCAGGCCCAATGCCTCCTCCGAGATCAGGATGAAGATAATCGATACCGGTATCGATTACGGCTACAACAATACCTTCGCCTGTTGCGCCGGTCAACTGTCGGTAAACATCGGCTTTAATCAGTTGCGGGCTTTCATCGAGAACCGCTGTCACTTCGCGGTCTGGATAAACTTTTTTCACATAAGGAAGTTTTCTTATTTCTCTCAAGTCTTCGGGGCCAAGCTCAAGAGATATAGCGTTCAAGAGATAATAAAAATCGTGTTTTATTTCGCCAGAAAAAGCAGGTTTGGCGGATTTTCCGTTTCTTTTTCTTATCCGTTTCCCGATCTGAGTAAAATCCGATTCAAACTTTGAGCGTATTGTTATGTAATTAGCTTTTTTTTCTCTCAAATGCGATCTTAATTTTGATCTGGCCAGCTTTCTTTTACTTCTTTTCTCAACACTTAGTGCGGGTTCCGAAAACTCAACTATAAATCTGGTAGGAATATCGATATCTTTCAATAATTTGTTTTTTGTTGAGCTTGTGGCTTGCGGATTGAGAGTTAATACGCCTGTTAAGAAGATAAACAAACTTAAAAAATGCAAAACTATTTTTTTTTGTTTTTTCACATTATGGCTTCTTATTTTATATATTTTAGTTTTATATATTGAATTCCTCTAATGTTAAAACAATATATAGTTTCTCGATCTCAAAACTTAAAAGTAGAGAAAAAACTCCTCCAAAGTTTCTCAATAACGTTTTAAAGCTACTTTTTCATAGCTGCTATATATTAAAACACCAAACATATAAATATTTTACTATTTATTTCTATTTTCGTCAAAAAAAGAGTTAATTTTATATTCCGGTTGATTAAATCAGGATTTTTTTGTTATCGCGCATTTGGTTGAAAAGCGGGGGAATGAAGTGTGGATGAAAATTTGTTTGGCTTCATCAAGAATTTTCTCCGGTTTGTATCTTGATGATAAATGTATAAGATATAATTTCTTTACGCCTGCTTCTTTCGCGAGTGTTGCGGTTTGTTCGGCGGTAAGGTGAAAATATTCTTTAGCGAGCTTTATATCTTTTTTTAAAAAAGTTGATTCACAATAAAATTCGTCGGAATCTTTAACAAAATCAATAATCTTCTTTTTCAACGCCGGAGTGTATATAGTATCGGATATGTAACTTATTTTTAATCCTTTTTCAAAAATTATAAGATCATTATAAAGGTCTTGCAGAAAATAAGATTTAGAATCAAAAGTTATTATATCACCGGAAGAAAAATTTTTGGTTTTTAGTTTTTTTAACCATTGCCCTTCAGGCAATCCGAGCTCATTAAGCCTGAGTTTATCAACCTTGATATTGTCTTTTTCTTTTATTGAATATCCTATGCTTGGTATATCGTGTTTTAAAATAATAAAACTGCATTCGTAATATTCGTTTTCGATAAATGGGTTTTTTACGGGAATTTTCTCGATGAGATGCTTTTTTGAAAATTTTTCATTGCATTTTATAAGGAATTTCTTTATAGAGAATTTGGATATATCCCATACCTCAAATTCAAGTTGAGAATCATAAATAAGATTCCAGGTATATCCGCGCAATTTGTTATGGATCAATGAGGATATAGGAGCCGGGCCGATAACTTTTATTCTTTTGTTTTCACGCAGGTTCATTCGCAGTATATTGTCAAACCCGATAAAATGGTCTACGTGGGCGTGGGAGATAAAAATTGTGGATATTTTTATGAAATCCTTAACAGAAAGAGTATGATTATTCCCGCAATCAATTAAAATAGATTGATTTTTACCGGGAATATTTCTTATATCAATATAAATACTGTGATCGTCATGGAGAAATCCAACGATTTTCGGATAAAAGTATCGCATAATATTTTTTCGACTTGAGATTTTTAAGAAAAACAATACAATAACAATATATTAGATAAACTATACTATTATGACGATAAATTCAATTAATATCACAAATCATATCGAAAAGATTGTTTGCGAATTCCGCCGGTATAAAAAATATTCCGATACGGTGAAGAATGATTTTGCCTACAACACTTTTTTTGAGAAAATAATCAAGATTCTGGGCTGGGATCCATGGGTAACTCAGGATTATGTCCCTTTTCATATTGATATGGGGCATGCGTATTATTATGGTGCGAGGCTGTTTTTGCCGGGCAGGGAAAGCATTATAGCGGTTTTCCTTGACGAGGAGATGGTATTGTCTCCCGATCAGTTGAAAGAAAAAAATACCGATATGACTTTTCCTATCCGAGAGGTTTTCTGTAAAGTCCATAAAAAGTTTCCGGATAATAACATAAAAATATTATGGTTTTCTTCCATTACAAGAAACTGTCTGTATAATTTTAATACGGAAAAAATGTTTTTTTTCTTTTCAAATAAACCGGAAGAATTTGAGAAACTTCATAGATATTCCATTATAAAAACATTTTATCCTGAATTAAATTTGCCTGATAATTCGCCAAACGGTATAAAATTAGCGTTTTGGCTTAAAAAATGGGAAGATAAATTAAAGTATGTGAAAAATAAACAATCCGTCCGGAATCTATTGGATTTGCTTCTTGCTATAAATATGTTTTTAAAATCAAATATTGCTCCTAAATCAGAACTGCACCTGTTCGAAAACCTTCTTATCAGCTATTATTTAAATCAAAAAAATCAGTTTTTGCTTGAGGTTGATTTCTCTAATGTTATTCCACAAATAATGAGTAATTATAAAATTCATTATAATTTTAATTTTTTTGAAGAAATAAGCTGTTTGCATGAGGTTGGCAACGATAAACTGGTGAAAATTCTTGAGGAACTCGCTTGTTTTTCAAGAGCCACTTTTTCTCTTGAATCGATCAGTCTTGCTTACTATATTCTTAATATACAAAATGATGAAAAAAACAACAATAAATCGCCGGTAACCAATTTTAACGGTAACTGGATAATCTGCAAACCGATCATACCGAAATTTATTGAAATAAAACAAAGGCCTACCGAAGAAATGGCTAAACTGGTAATTCGTGTCGATGGAGATGATCTTGGCCTTGTTCTCGGTGTATACGACAGGCTTGAAGAAATATATCTTGGGGATAGTAACACTATTGACAATGACAAAAAAAATAATTCCGACCTTTTTGAGATACATCAGAAAGATTATATATCAAGCCTGAATTATGGGTTTACTTCGCAAATTGTTGAAAATAACATCAAAATTGTAAATGGTTCTGTGGATAAAAAAAGAACCATTAGAGTGCTTCTTATAAGAAAAATATTATCTTCTATGGAAAAACGAAAAGTTTCTTTTGTAAGATTTCCCGGCAAGATAAATTTTTCCTGTTAAAAAATTTAACATTCCGTTTTCAACTTATTTAAACTCGTTTTATTTCATACCCGCTAATAAATATGTCAAAAATTGTACATTCATGCTTTAGATAAATTGATTTATTGTTCTTAAATCAATCTAAAATCAATGTGGTATGAGAAATGCTTATAAATTATTCGTTGGCAAGGTGGAGGCAGTTTAAACTCAACAATAATTTTTAAGGGGGGCTGTATCATGAAAACAACATTGTATGAACTTTTAGCAAAATTAACTTCTTATTCCAGTGATGATGATTCAATAGTTGAGTTTGTGGATTTTTTGATGGCTACAGGTCAAATAAGATTCACCAGTTGATTCTATTTGATTGTTTTAAGAGATTTAAAAATTTCAAGGAAAAAAGAAAATGGATACTTATAACGACTTTCCGGATATTTTAATTGTTGAAGATGACCTCAGAACGGCGGAGATGCTTGATTTAGCTTTATCTTCAAGAGGGTTTCATTGTTCTATAGCGTATGATGGCTTTGATGCGCTGGCAAAGATCAATGATAGTATTCCGGATGTTGTTCTTCTGGATATATGCCTGCCGGGAGGAATGAACGGATTTGAAGTATGCTCAAGGATAAAAAATGAATTTTCATCGTATTTTATCCCTGTAATCGTATTGACGGCTATGGATGACATAAAAAGCAAAGTATACGGGCTTGATTCCGGCGCAGACGATTACATAACGAAACCATATGATATCCTTGAAGTCGTAGCCAGAATCAAATCAATGTTAAGGATAAAAAACCTGCAGAACGAATTGATTGTCAAAAATAAAAATCTTGAAGAACTTAATCAACTGAAAGACGAGTTCTTATCCATATGTTCCCATGATCTTAGAAATATAATTATGCCTATTATGGAAGCCAGTAGCCTGATGAAAGATAATATTTTGCCTGCCAGTAATTTGAAGTTTGCGGATATAATTCATCGACAAAGCAAAAAAATGGTGGGGTTGCTCAATTCGCTTCTAAAATCTTTCGCTTCAGAACAAGGACAACTGGTTCTTAAACCAAAAAAACTGGCTGTTCAGGATTTTGTGAAACAATATGTCAAAGACTGTATTCTTCTTAGAAGTGTAGAAAATGTTGAGATTAAATATGAGCTAAGAGTTAAAGATAAAGAATGGGTTTTCGATCCTGAAAAAATAGATGAGGTACTTACCAATCTGGTCGCTAACTCGCTTAAATTCATCCATTCGGAAGGTACAATTACGATAATCCTTGATAAAATATTTACCGATTACGGCGAATTTATACGTATAGGCGTAAAAGATACTGGCGAAGGCATACCTGATAACAAACTGCAAAATATATTCAACAAATTTGTTACCGCTAATACAGGTAAAAACAATCTGGGTATGGGATTGGGATTATCTATCTGCAAAGCCATAGTTGAAAAACATGGCGGTAATATCTGGGCGGAAAATAATGTAGACGGCGGGTGCACATTCTATTTTACAATACCGAGAATAGAAATTTCTGATCTTGAGGAAATTCCCTGTAATTAAAAAATTTATTTCTTCTCAATAAATGGCTGGATTATTTCCCATATTCTATTGATCACAAAATTTCTTTGCGATTCATCTTTAGCGCCGGTTTTTATGTTCAAAACTATTCCTTTGCCTTCGTGTGAAAAATGAAAAATTATTTCTTCAATCTTTTCTGTAGTAATCAGTTGAATTGTATCTAAATTCGGGTCGATGTCGGTACCGCTGATTGAAATTATAAATTCAAGCTGAGCAACCTTATTGAGAAACATATTGAATTCGGTCGGAAAATTGCCCCGGTTCTGGATCTTTATTTTCTTCTTAAAATGCGCAGTTTGTGCTTTTAGTTCAGGATATCCTTCGGGAGTAAGCATCTTTTCCGGTTTGATTATTTTTGTTGTTTTCTGGCGTACTTTGATTTCAATGTTGTGGGTTTGCCGGTCGATTGTCTTCTCAAGATTTTGTGTCGGCTCAAATCTTAACCAGCCTAAAGGTAAAATGGGGTTATTTCCTTCAACCACGAATTTTCGCGTTTTAGGGAAAACAGGAAACAACTGGGTTATTACCGAATCAAAAGGATAACTTTTTTTGCATGAATAACAAAATAACCTGTCTTTATTGAACTTATCAACTTTTAACGGTTTTTTGCAACCAGGACATGGACGATCTGTTTTTCCGATATCGTAATTCCGTCGAATAGAATTTATTGATTTGTCTGTGTGAAGGTTTCCTAAAAGTGAATTCCAACCGATACCCCATCCGATACATACATAAAACCCGGGTACTGCTTTTTTCATTTTTTCGCTTAGCGACCAGTAAAACTGATAACCTTCCTGCATATTTGTTCTATTGTAAAATTCAAGCTCGTTTTGAACAATTTTGCGGGTGAAATCGTTCATTATGGTTTCTGAATGTGAAAAGAAGGCGTTTTCGTCGAATTGATTATCTTTTGACGGTTTTAGTTTTATATCGGTTATTATTATCTCGCCTTCTTTTAAGGTTTCAACATATTGAGATGTTGCTGTCAAAGGTGTCGGAATCGATCTGCTTTCAGGACCGAATTTTTTCCATCCGTAAGATTTATAAGATGTTAGGTTCAAAATTTTTATATCGGATATATTCAGGCTTTTCACCGGAAACTCAATATCCTCAAATATAATATATTCTAATGAATCAAGTATATTGTGAAAATCCGGCAATTCAGGGTCTAAACCGGATATATTTATGTTTTTGCTAAAAAGCAGGGAAGAATTGAAAAAACCTTTTAATGAATTGCCCGGAATATAAGGGTTTCCCCATACATTTTTAGCGAATCTCGATATTTCATTTGTAAAAATCTTATATGGCAACTCGTAAACCGCGGTAGATCCTTTGAGTTTCTCAATCGGATTGTCCAGTTCAGTACCGCTGAATTCTCCATTTTCAGGTTCATTTAAATGGATAGATTCAAGATCGAAAATTTGCGTAGAAGATGCTTTCCTCTCATAATTAATACCTTCGATCCATTTATCGAAACCCGAAATATGAACAGGTGACAAGACTGTAACTTTATAACTTTTTCGAAAAATCATTCTTTTACCCCAGAAAAAATCCTTTGCCCGATCGGTAAATTGTTGTTTCCGTACCTAATTTTTTGTTCGGATTGAATATTTTCAACATTGAACCCATATCTTCCTCAGGTTTTTTTCTTATGTACGAACCTTCTTTTGCTATACGAAAATATTTGGATTCCCTGTCGCTGTTAAAAAGCGGTTTTTTTTCACGCAATACCCATTTCATCAACGAATCTTTAAGATATCCATTTTTGACCTCTTCCAAAGTAGGGTGATATAGCGATAATAACAGGTATTTTCCTGGATTCTCAAATGTCAGCCGTAACTCGAATTTTTTGAAATTGAAACAACCTCTGCCCAATTTACGGTTTGCGCCAATACCTTCATCTTTAAGAAATTCCAACGCGGAAAAAATTTGCGATTCGTGTGAATCGAAGAAAAAATACAAACCCGCATTCTCATTAAATCTTATCGCTGATATTCTTTTATCGGCTAACTTTAATTCATAATCTGTATAAAAGGGATAATCAAGACGTATCGCGGTTTGTTTTTCCATAAGAAAATTTCCAGATTGAAATATGGAAGCTTCTTTCAGATTTCCCGAAAAATACATTTCCATCAATGTATGGGTTATATGCATAGTACCATTTACGGGGATGTATCTGCTGTCGGGTAAAACGCTCATAAAGTCCAGCGGCATAGGCATGAAGTAGTAATCATCAAAAAACGGGAACGCGGATGAAATATTCAGGTTCGTACCGCTTAAATCATTATCAATTGTCCCGAGTTTAAAAAAGGTATCCAGTAAAAGAGAATAAAGTGTATCGGAACGCAAAACGGGTTCATTTGCGCATAAATCTTTAAAATAGAGTTTGAATCCGGTTAAAGTTCTCTCCATAATTTTATTTCAGGCTATCCGGTATTGAGATTTGATATTCGTCGGCTTTTGCCTCTCCAGCGCCATAGCTGGTTTTATCCTTGGATGTCAATGAATTCAAATGGATTTTTACCGCGCCGTAACCTCTTGTTCCTCTTGCTCCGAGATAATCGTCCTGCAAAAGGTTAAGAGCGGTAAATATAGATTCTACAAGAGACTTTTCATCATCCCCGTCAAATAAATTCAATATAATTTCAAAATTGAAATAAAAACCAGCGGGAACGCGTTCGATTAAACACGGTTTAGCTTTTCCGGTTTCACGGTTTACATAACATTCTTTTTTTATTTCAGCCTGAGGCAAATCGGCGAAAGGAAGATTCGCTTTTATTGATTCTTCAGACAATACCGCATCCCGGAAGATTAGCCTGCCGGGTACCTTATATGCTGAATTTGACTCAGTGCCGAATAATATATCAATGGTGTTATTTTCCGATTTGTCATCTGATGAGGCGAAAAACTCCTCCATGAGTACCCTGAGTTTTCCTTTCAGGCTTGAACCGGGTATTATCGGATAATGTGTTATCGGATCGCGCACAATAGCATGGTCGAGTATTCCCAGTGTGTATTTTTCGTTGGATGAGCCGATATGCAGTCCAGCGAGAGTTTCGATAGAACCTTTTATGAAAATTTTCTTCAGGAAATTTCTGTTCATCCCGGTCTCCTTATATTTTATAATCAATGCATATACATTAAAATTTCTTCAAAGAAAGTACAGAATAGAGTTGTTCGCGCTATTATCTCTTCTCGTGAATTGGTTCTAAATATTATCTGATAAGCTGTCTCAAAAAGAATATTTAAAATAGTCGCTTCTTCCGATCTATTTTGTGATATAAGGGCGTTTAACTTTATTCTGGTATAAATTAAGGTTTTTACTTTATCTGCCGGTTTTTGCATCTGAAGTTTTCTTATCAGGCAAAACAGGTTGATCATTATCGGATCACTCTTCTCGAGATTGAGGCGCTGAAGATACAAACCGAAACTTTTGGCAAGGTCACCCATAAATTTTGACTTTTTGCCTGTTAAAACATCAAACATGGTCTGAAAAAATTTTTCGGACGTTTTGATTCTGGATTGTTTATTGTCTTTCTGCTCAAAAATAAATAAAGACTTTATATTCACTTTAAGGGCTCCTTTGTAGATAAATAAAGTATCCATTTGCTTAATAACTGAGGATCAAAAAAATTCAAAATCTCATTTTTGTATTTATGCTCAATTTGAAATAAAAAATTCCCCTCCGATATATTAATTAAAAAATCCCTGAACATGAAATCATTTCTTATGTCGGGATAGTTTATTAAAACATTTGCTTTTTCAAGTAGTTCCGTTGCTTTTGCCCATGGAAGTGATTTGTCGAAAAGGAAAAAAAGGTTTTCGTTATTTTTTAAATCGAATTTTATGAAATCATTTTTAAAAATATCATCGGATTCAAAATATATATGAGTGACTACTGTTGGGCAATCACGCAGAAAATTCTTCATGTCATCGAAAACTTGTTTCATCACAGGTGAAATATTAAAAATATCACATGAGAAAATAATTTCAGACGCGGTTGACCGCAATATAACGATTCCAGGATATGTCTCGCAAAGTTTTTCAAAATAAAACGACAGGAAAATATCTATTAAAGATAAATAAGAGTGAATAATAGAGATATTCGGGTATTCACTCAGGTGGTTTTCTAAATTTTTTGCGAAAACTCTGATTCTTATTCTGATATCCGTTTGCGTAAATGAGATTTTTTCAGGAAAAAATCCTGTATCAATTTTTTCACGGTAACATGATTCCTTCAAAAAATTACCTGAAGTTGAAAAAAAATACATTATGCCTTCAGTATCTACACGAGTGGGTTCCTGAATACGGATCAGCTTGAATAAATCGTTGTTGTCGGATTTTTTGTTGATAAATAAGGCAATGGATGATGTATCTTTCTCTTTCTTTGTATTCTCGCATATAGTGCAGCTACTGATATCCTCCATAAAAAAACCGCAGTCAGGGCAAACTTTTTTATCCGCGTCGGTTTTATACTGGCCGAAAAAATTATCGTATTCATTCTGATAAAAATCATCTGGCATTAAAGGATTTGTATATTTTTCCGGAAACAGATCATTCCATAACATGCACGATAAGTTTGTTGAACTGCTGTAATGCTGAATAATATCGTTATCCCTTACAATTTGTGATTTGTAAGATATTTGGAATCTGCCGGAATAATTTTTGAATAAGCGAAAATTGATCTCCTCTATCAGTTTGGCAATTTTTTCTGTGTTTAAATTTGGAAGCAATATAAGTGAAAAGTCTTTTCCCATATACAAAATATTTGGTTCATAAAGGTGGAAAATATCCAGTATTTTATGGCATGCTGAAATAAGAATACCTTTTTCTGCCAAATTTAAGATATTTGAATCGTATTTTGAATCATTGACCAGCAGATTGAGTTTGAGCAAAATCATCCGGGGTTCTACCGGATCGTTTATTTTTTCCCTGACGAAATTTATATTCTGGCTTATAAAAACATTTTTATGGTTTATGCTCAAGTATAAGTATAGGGAACAAGCGATAGCGCATGTAACTTTCGCGTGGTCGAATATGGAATAACAGAAATCGCCTCCATGATGCGACAAGGAGATAGACCACAAATATTTTTTTATTATATAATATAATGTATTGATCTTTGGTATCTTTGAATTTGAAAAAAGTTTGTTTGTATCCTCAATGAACGATGTCAGCAGATACGAAGGAGCGAAATACAGGTCTTTCTTTGACCTTTCTGTTTCAAGGATTATTGCATCTGACATTTCACTGGCGTGAAAGAAAGTTTCCATATGTGGTGACAACACAGATTTATTTTTTATTACAGAATAAACCGATTTAAGTGGTGAAAGCTCACCTTTGCTCTCAATTATTTTTGCGACGGACAAATTTTCAGCCGCCGCGATCAATTCAGCATAAATTCTTTTCTCGTCTATGGTTTTATTATCGAGATCTTTTTGAAGATGGTTACTGAATATAAAATCATGTAAATCGGGTTTATCTGTCCATTTTTCGAAAAAGATAGCGTTGCGCGATGATAACTGAGCTTGCTGTATTACGTGCGGTATATCATGCATCAGAGAAACTAAAGCTATATCTTTAAGCATTTCATTCATATATTGGATTTTATCATATAATTGCGTTGTTTGAGCTGTAATAAAATTTTTTTTAATTGTAACTGAAGATAATATATTCGTAAACATTAAATTTTATTATAAGAAATTATATTTTTATTGCCGAATTAATAATTATTGAATAATAGATTTAGGTGTAGGGGATAGTTATTCATAAATAAATATGTGTGCATTATAAAATAAATACGGGAATAACCGTTATATAATATATATTAATGTGTGGATGAAAAAAGAATATCAGAAGCGAAAAAAAATATTTATTCCATAAAAAAAATAATCAGTATTGTTTTTTGGTATTTTTGGGGATATAATATATTTAGTACGGAAGAATATTTAAAAAATCTCATTACACTCTATCTTGTGTTAGTCTATAAATATGGTTTTCCGGCAGGTTAAAAGTTAGAAAATCGATTTTTATTGTTTTAAATAATGCAAAAAATGGTTTGGAAAGTGATAACATTTAATAATTGTATCAGATATGTAAAATTGGAAAAATTAAATAAAGTAAAATTATTTTGTAATTTTTATCGAAGTTAATTGTTTTAAAAATACAGGGAGTATTGTATCCCGTTATAGTCTTTTTGTACCCAAAAGGTTTGGGGTTTTTATAAATAGTTTATTGATTGTTAGATATTGAGAATTCAGTTTTCTTAAAATGGAGAAAGCAATAGGGTTTCTATTGCAGTTTGGTTTATTTTTAGAGGCTTTTTTATTTTATTAATTTTGGATTTAATATAGGTTTTTTTTATAAATTATAAAAATTTTAAAAAAGAAAGAGCTTAATGGTAAATTTGAAGAAAGATGTGAAATTCATTATAAATAATAATAAATTAATAAAAAGGAGGCCAAAAATGGTAGTCCATCTCAATAAATGGGTATGGGGTGGCGTATTTTTTTTATTAATGGCATGGGGTATAAGCAATTTTTCCCCAGTATTTGACCTGGATGAGGTCAATGGCCAGGAGGTTACTCTTAAAGATATGGAGAACCTCGGATCAAGATTACGCCAAAAGGTTTTTTTCTGGAGATTAAACCGAACCGCTGCAGTTCCGGTAACGGAATACAACCTCATTATTACCAATTTGGGGCATGATAACATCTATCCTCCAATAAGGATGGTTATCGATTCAATATCGGCAAGCGGTATTGAGGTTCAGAATCCTGATGGGCAAATGGACGGAAAGAATTACATTGAGATAACTGCCGATAAGCTTCCAAACGGTTTTCTTGCTCCCGGCCAGGGAATTTCAAACGTTCTTCTGAATTTCACTAATCCACAGAAAAGAATGTTTACTTATACCGCATCTTTTTACGGCAGAATGGAGGTTCAGGGACAAAACCTTGCCGCGGCAGGGGTGAAAGTTCTCTCCGATCTGACTGCTCAAACAAAGGTAACGAAAGTTACCATGCGCGAAATACCTTCTCGCGCCGGTACGGAATGTGTCGTGAAACTGAAAAACACATGTGGCGATAATATATATGCCCCGATTAAAATCGCTGTCGATTCGATTACATCGGTAAATGTTGTTATGGGCGATCAATATGGAACCATTGATGGAAAACCATATATCATACTTGATAACGAGATACCTGGCGGAGTTCTCGCGCCGAATCAGGAAATTTCAAATATTACACTTTTCTTTACAAATCAAAATAGGGAAAAATTCAGTTTCACTACAAAAGTTTACGGATATCCAAGTTACTTTTATGATTTAAAGGATCAGATAGAGATTATCGTTGGCAATCTTGTCGGCGGAAACAACAATTTAACGATAAAAAATTTAACTGAAGAACAGATTGCCGGGCCTATCCGCGTTAAAGTAAAAAGTGTTGAGATCGACGGTGTGGTTCACACATCAGGCCTTGACGCCATGCTTCAAAGCAAAAACGGTGTTTCAAACGGATTGCCGTTCCAGTGGATCAATGATTCCAATGAGACAGTAGCAAAGGGAGAATCAGAATCCATTCAGATGGCATGGGCTGTTACAGGGCAAAATGTAAGTTTTAATTTTGAGGTAGAGGCATTATACAATGGTTTGCCTGTTAAATCGGATGTTCAAGTAATAAATGGCGGTATACAAAATGATTCTGTTGCGAAAACAACAACATATACTGTTTCACTGACGAATAATGGGGCGATCGGGATTACGCAACCGCTCATACTGGTTTTGAAAAATATATCCGATTCAAAAGTAAGCCTTACCAATCCCTCCGGTTATTTAAATGGGAATCCATTTATTGAAATTCCTTTACAGGATGGAGTTCTAAGCAATCTCGAAACAACTGGCGCTTCGGCTCTTGTTTTTAATAATCCTGATCAGAGCTCATTTACATTGGATTTTGAGGTACAGGGAATAAATGTTGACGATATACCACCGGTAACAACTCATGACTATTCTCTTGATGGGCAATATACTAATTCAGACGCGGTTATTAACTTTTCCGCTTCAGATGGTAGTGGAACGGGTGTAAAACACACTTTTTACACTGTAAACTCTGGTCAGCCAGTTATAGGAAATTCAGTAACCTTCACAGCTGAAGGCGATTATTATGTTAAGTACTGGAGTATAGATAATCGCAATAATGAAGAATTGCAAAAAGAAATATTGGTGAGAATCGATCGTACCGCTCCAATAACCACTGCCGATTATCAGTATCAGGGGAATTGGGAAAACCATGATGTAACAGTTAATTTCTCCGTGGCAGACAATGCCAGCGGAAAAAAAGAAACAAAATATATTTTAGATGGAGCGGATGAACAAACAGGCAATTCAATAACTATAAACACAAATGGTGAACACACTCTTGAATATTGGTCTATCGATTTGGCCGGAAATCAGGAAAACCATAAAACATTGATAGTGAAGATAGATAAGAATGCCCCTGTTACCACAGATGATTATAACAATCAGGTCGCAGAAGGGAATATTACTGTAATCCTGACTCCCAATGATGACATAAGCGGTTTAAAAACAACAAAATATAAAATAAATAATGCGAGCGCTGTTGAAGGTACGTCTATTTTTATTGTGGGTGTCGGTGATTTCAATATATCATACTGGAGTGAGGATAACGCGGGTAATATTGAACAGGCCAAAAACATTGTGGTTAAACTAATGGGCGCGCCATCAATTGTGATTGTATCACCGATAGATAATTTCAGGACAAATCAGCAGACGGTCGATATAGTTGGAAACATTGATGATCCAAATGCCACAGTTAAAGTGGGAAATATAACAGGTACTGTATCAGGGAATCAGTTTGAGATTCTTAATGTTCCTCTAAATGAAGGAGAAGCGTATTATACTGTTCAGGCAGAAAATACTGCGGGATTGAAAAGAACCGTTTATGTGAAAGTAATAAGGGATACCACCCCTCCGGCAATTACAATAACAAATCCGGAGCAAAACTCTACTTTTGCTTCAACTGTTATTAATATTCAGGGGCAGGTTCAGGAACTGAACTCAAAACTTTACAGGGAAGTACCGGGTGGAACAGATGTTCAGATAACTCTGGATGCCACCGGAAACTTCGCATTAACCGATTATCCTCTTAACGAAGGATTAAATGAGATAATTTTCTACGCTGTTGATGATCTTGGTAACAGTGCGAAAATAAATGGAACTCAAACAAAACTTTGTGTAACTCGTGATTTAATTCCTCCAGATGTATCTTTGGAAACCGCTTTATATAATGTGGATAATTCCGTTAAGCCTTATTCGGCTGTACCTGCCGGTGGCACAACATTATATAATCAGGTCGCGAAACTTGATTTACGAGGCGTAGTTAACGATGTTAATGCGACAGTAAAAATTACTTTGACCGGTCCTAATAAGAATGAGGAAATTCAACTTTCGCTTGATGCTCAGGGTAATTTTTCAAGAACCGGTCTGGTATTTAATTTAGCTGAAGCGCAACAAGGCGTTATTTCAGTTGTCGCTACCGATAAAGCATCTAATTATAAGAAAATTGATATAAAAATTGTGAAAGATACCACAGGGCCTGAAGTAATAGTAACTACTCCCGTCAATGGCGATGTTACTTCAGATCCTTCCGCGAAGACGATATCCGGTGTTGTCAGAGGGGCTGCTAGAATTACAATAAATGGTATTGAGGTTCCTGTGGCGAATGAAAGATTCGAAAAAACCGGCGTTAATATTATAGAAGGTGCTAATTTATTTGCAATTATTGGGTATGACAGCATAGGAAACCAGACAGCCGTAAACGTTACACTTACTCTTGATACAGTGGTTCCCGGACAGGTAGTTATAACAAATCCTCCAGAGACAATACATTACACAAATAAGGACAGGATTATCATAAACGGTACCGGGGAAAGTGGCGCGAAAGTTTATATTAATGGCGGAGCGATGGCTGTAACAGCTGATGTGAATACATCCGGGGAATTCAGCCAAACTGTATTTCTTGTTGCGGGATCATCAAACATATTGAGTTTAATACAAAAGGATAAAGCAAACAACTCGTCACCTGAAAAAGTTATAACTGTAGTACAGGACAATAAATTACCCAATATTTCCTTAACTTCTCCTGCAACAAATCAGGTGGATACCAATAATTTCATGATTAGCGGTATAGTAAGTGATGATAAGCAGTTAACAGCTACGGTAAATGTTGAGATTCTTGATCAATCGAATAATCAGGTTGTTACAAAAGACGTAAATATTGTTAACGGTCAGTTTAATACTTCTGCGGGATTGCCGGAATCAGGTTTCGGAAACTATACTTTAAAGGTTAAAGCAACTGATAAAGCGGGCAATGTTAAATTGGTTCAACTTGCTATAAACTATATAGATACAACAGATAATAATGGACCAGATCTGGTTATCTCTTCTCCTTCAAACAATAGCTACAAAAATAGCCAGAACATTGTTGTTACCGGTAATTGTTTTGACAGAAATGGTGTTACGGAGTTAACTATTGCGCTTGATAATGATTCTTATGTGAATGTCGCGGAATTTAATAATGATGGGACATTCAGTCATTCTTTCACTGTTTCCAATGACGGTCAGCATATGATTAAGGTAAAGGCACTTGACGGATCGGATAATCATAATATTACTGAAGTTTCCGCTTCTTTTATTCTTGATACTGCCGCTCCGATAACAGCCCCTGTTGTTTCCGGAATAACGCCTGGAGTAGATCGCGGTAACGGTAATTATTTGACAAATACAGATTTAATAAGAATAATCGGTTCGTATGAGCCTGGATATAAGGTTAAAGCGCAGAGTAATATACAATCGGTTGAAGCTATGGTTGGATCAAATGGCATATTTCAACTGGATATAAAAATTACGAAAGATTCATTACAGAATATTGATAATACAATAATTCTTGTTGGGTTGGACCTTGCCGGAAATTACAGTACCGATACGTCACCCGACCTTAAGACTACGATTAATGTGACTTATGATGGAATCGCTCCTCAAGTAATCAGTGTTATACCTGTTGATGGTGCTACAAATGTTGCATTAGCATCCCCTGTAACGATAAATTTCTCAGAATCAATCCAATTGGGTTCATTAAGCGATAATCAGGGTAATAGGATTTATGCTTTGGATCCTCAAAACGTAAAATATGATGGTTCAATAACAGTTGCCGGCTCCGATAATAAAACATATTTATTTAAACTCAATAACGGAACACAGTATCCGGATAGCAAATTGATGAGCATTAATATATTAAGCGGTATAAAAGATTTGGCAGGCAACTCTCTTAAGAATAATTTTGTTTCGAGATTTACAACCGTTGATTTAACACCTCCGGCTGTTCCAACGATTGCACAAGTTTTGCCCGGGTATATAACAAATTCCGCATCTGTAACTATCAGTGGTGTAACCGAAGCGAATGCGCAGGTTGATGTATATAAGAATAATGTATCTGTAGCCAACGCTGTGGCTGGTTCAAACGGTCAGTATAGTGTAAATGTTTCACTTGCGGCAAATGAAATAAATAAATTCGTACTGAAATCAAAAGATGCATCCCAGAATCAGAGCCAACCTACATCGGAAATCTCCATAACTCAGGATAATGTGTTGCCGACACTGGTATCTGTTCAACCTGCCGAGGCTAGTGTAAATATTGCGAGAAATAGTGTGTTTGAATTTAAATTCAGTGAAAAAATCAACCAGAGCACTATTGTAAATGGTTTTACAGTCAAAGGCAAAGCGAATCGCGCTATTGAGGGTACGATAACTATGATATCAAACTCCAATAATGTAGCCGAAGCTGGATTCAGGTTTAGCCCGAAAAATTTATTGCTTGATGGAGAAATCGTAAAAATTACTCTTTCTAATTTGATAAAAGACAAAGCCGGAAACGGTGTTGATTTTAGTTCCTATCAGAATAATACTAAGACATTAATGTATCCTGTTGAAGATATCGAACCGCCCGCTGTGCCTACTATTAGTTCGACAAGCGCAACTTCACCGACAAAAAATACAACTCTGACTATCTCAGGAAGCGTCGAGCCCGGTGCGTTCATTAAAGTCAACGGTGGAAACTATACAACAACGGAAACATTTGAATCCGATAATGATACCGGTGCTTTCCAGATAACTATTGCTCTGAAGCCAAATAACAATAATGTTATAGCATTGAAAGCCGCGGATAGGGCTGGCAATCAGAGTGAACCTGTTTCTATTACCATTTTCTGTGATGTTCTTGCGCCTGAACTTAATTCTATTATGCCTCGCGCCAATGGGCTTGTACCATCTACAGGTATATTCACAATGATATTTTCAGAGCAGATTGATGAACAGACCATATTGAACTCAATTTTATTAAAGAAAGAAACAGAAACTGTTAAATATACATTTACAATAAACGATGCCAAAACAATCGTTACATTAAAAGCATCTCTGGACACAGAATTCCCACATTCAATAATCATAAAGCAAACTTTAGCCGACATTGCCGGAAATACATTTGCTCAAGAAAGAACTATAAACTTTCAGGCAAACGATACAAGAATACCACCGACACCAACAATAACTTCTATTTCAACAGGTTCACCAACCAGTGAAGATCAAATAATAATAAATGGTTTTACTGAGGCAAGCGATTTACCTGTTGAAGCTCTTGACGCACAAATGAACCTGATATCTGAGCAAACCAGAGTAATGCCGGATGGATCCGGTAATTTCGTTCTGACGGTTCCTCTTGTTGCTAATAAATTAAATACAATTAATATCGTCTCCCGACGCCCTTCCGGAAACGCAAGCGAGCCTGAAAAGCTGGAAATTGTACAGGATAATACCGCTCCGGTTGTGACAATTCTGGCTCCGTTGCCAACTACAGTGATCCCAACAGATACTGTTAATATCATTGCCCGTATCGAAGAGGCAAATCAGATTTCCTCTTGCCTTGTAAATGGTGTGGAAAAGGTTATAAATATTGATGAAAACGGTTATCTTAATACTGTTCTTACAGGGATAACCAATGGAATGACAGTAAATATTGTAGCGAAAGATTCTGTAGGAAATATTAATTCAGCGGAAATTACTTTATCGGTGAATATAGAAGACCCGGATCAGGACGCGTCAGCTCCTATAATTTCGATAGTATTCCCTAAAGATGGTGAAAGTATAGATGGAAAAGAAATTAATGTTATGGGGACTGTCGAGGATGCAAATGAAATAAGCACAGTAACAATTAATAATATTCCTGTATCAAAGCCAACTGCTTTTCCAACACCGGCATCATATTTCCAGGGTAATGTTTATAATCTTGTGGATGGTGTTAATCAGGTAACAGTTAAAGCCTGGGACATCAAAGACAATATGTCGGAGAAAACAATATCTATAAATGTAGATATTGCTCCACCAACTATTACAATTAATAATCCTGAAAATGAAGCTGTATTTACTGAATCAAATGTTCAGGTAAGTGGAAGAGTTACTGATTCCAACGGAGTATCAAAATTAATCCTTAATGGTGATGAAGTTCAGCTTGATAACGATGGCAATTTCACAATCTCTGTGCAATTAGACGAGGGTGCAAATACATTATTATTTGAGGCAATAGATATAGCCGATAATTTAACGCAAAAAGAATTGATAGTATATTATGATCTTATTGGGCCTGAAGTTATACTTCTTAATCCTGCGGATGGACAGACAGGGGTCCCGGCAACAACAGCTATCTATGCAACATTCTCAGAAAGACTTGATCCGGAGACCGTTACCTTTAATACAGTAAAACTGATTTATATTGATGATCTTGGTGATGAGGCAAAAGAAATAACGGGGAGTTTGCGTATTGAAGGTAAAACAGTATCATTTTTCCCATATAAATTTTTGGAACCTGGCCAAATATACAGATTAAAAATTTTATCCGGGATAAAAGATCTTGTAGGGTTTCCTTTACAGGCTGAGAAACAAGTTACATTTTCTGTAGATACAACCATTACATCTTTGAGCGGTATGGTTATCGATCCTCAAACCGGTAAAGGGGTAATCAACGCGACTGTATCGATTATGGGTACCGATATCGAGACGAAGACGGATGAAATGGGTAACTTTTTCATCGAAACGCCAAATATACCGGGTGGCCAACAGAGATTATTTGTAGATGGAACTACTGCTGAATCAACAGAGAACATTCAGTATATGCAGAATATAATGTCTGCATATATAAAGCCAAATGAAGCAACATCTGTTGGAGAAGCAATATATCTGCCTCGTGTTGTCAGTGAGTCGATGGTTTATATAAATGGAAATATTGAGCAGGACGTAACGTTCAACGATACAATAACCGGCAAGACGGCGGATTTTACGCCCATACCAAACAGATTTAAGATGCATGTTCCTGCTGAATCTCTCGAATTTCCTAATGGCACGGTAAGCGGTACCATGAGTGCGTGTATAGTTAGTGAATCATACCTGCCGAAAAAGAATTTCCCAGGTTTATCTGCTCCAGTAATGTCGGCGGTTTGGTTTCATCCGTTTGGTGTGAAATCAAAACAACCTATTCATATTCAGTTGCCGATGCCGACTGATAGAGGCGATACAGGTGTGGCTCCTGGAGATAAATTCCTTATGATAAGCTATGGCTCTGAATCCAATGAATGGGAAGAAGTTGGCGCTGCATATGTCAGTGACGACTGTAAAACTCTTATTCTTGAAGAGGGCAAAGGATTAACAGAACTTACTGTTGTGGCTTTTGTTCCTGTTGCGATTACAGGGCCAATGGAAGCGCAATTGAGGGAGTTTAAAGCCGGATACGGGGGATCTGGTGAAGAAGATATATTCTTAATGGAAATGATGCTGGTTTGTATGCTTATGGCAATGATGCATGTGATAGATATTTTAGCATGGAAAACGGTGGCTCCTGGTTATGGGGATGACGAAAAACCTATGCCATGGGTATCTGTACAGATGAGTTGTGATTCGGGTGTGACGTATACCTTGCCGCCTAAGGCGTGGTGTATTCATACCATGTTTTATCCAATTATGCCGAGTTTAATAGTTCTTCTCGCATGTTTAATGTTGACTTTTCCTGTATTGCCTACTGCTTATCTTGAAACTCCGGATCCAAGTAGAAACGGAATATATGAATTCCCTATTACAGGTCCGGTTCTGTGGCACGTATGTGTCGGACCGCTGTGGTTTCCCGCAATAGTTGGGCCAATTTATATTGATTCATTCGCATTTCATGGTAACCTTAGATATATCGGGCCTGATGGCCAAGCATCAAATAACTTTAACACTGATACATGGATAGATGTTTATTCAGAACTCAGAGGATTGGATGGAAGTCCTGTACGCGGTTTTGCCGCAACTGACGCCCCTTTCAGTAACGATCCGACAATGTCTTGGGCAAGATCTTATAATCAGCTTTGTTATGGTTCCGCCCACTGGTATTGGTATACACCGTGGAGAAGCCATGGAGCATATGCAAATTATGGCGAGTGGCGTTCATATATAAGGGCAAATGATGGTGTAAGGATAAAAGCGCAAGCCGGCGCTTATATGGCAGAGACCTATCTGAAGGCTCCGACACCATCTGTAGCAATGCCCAATGGACATATAAATAATATTGATTTATACGCGAATTTATCCCTTGGCATGTTAAATGTAAATGCCTATATATCGAGAGAATATGAAAGAGATGGAAATATTGTATCACAAATTCTGCCTTATCATGGTATTTGTTCATCCTCGGACAGTTCTTTGACTTTGCATACCGGTATAGCGATGGCTAATGGTGATAAAGCTCCTAATGGTGGAAAAATGTATGGAAGAGTCACTGGTACGTTCTCTATGAATACTAATAGCGATACACCTTGGACCGGTGGTCCTGCTAGTGTAACGTTTGAAGCAAGCGATAACGGTGATTTCGGCGGAGACCATTTATTATATATAAATCTAAAAGCTAACGAGACATCTACAAATCCGGCTCCGGAACAAAGGCCGCAGTCAGGTAGAACAACATCAGGTAGAGGTGAATATGTAGCCCCTCCTGCAGATACTCGTACACCGGCGCGTGTTACTCCAACCGCTCCTTCAGATACAGCAAGGAAAGAATATTCTATATATTGTGTGTCGACAATTTTATACGATGGTTCAACATGTAACGCTAATGTTACATACTATGATTTTTCAAACTGGCACCAAACAGGTGATTTATCTCAACTACCGGGCTCATCAAGTGAAAATCTGTCGGAAAGTGGAGATACTCCTACCATAACTATAAACCATCTTTCAAAAGTTGCAACAAGTGTGCAATTTAATTTGGGAAGTGCCTCTCCAGGAAAAATTGTTGTAAAATTTGGACAAACAGGAAGTCCATACATATTGGGTCAAAAGGTCAATCCGGCTTATTATGCGCCTGGGGCATCCTCAAGAGTCCAACCTCGCCTTGCAGGAACATATAATATTACTCCTACACCGACTGCTTCAGGAACATGTCTTTTCCTGGATAACCCGACATCTATTTCTATAGAAATCATACCTCCTTGTTCGGCAGGTACAGTTGAAGGTGTTTCAAAGTATTTGGGATATGTAACAAATTTCCTTGAAAATTCATTCAATACACGAACTTGGTATATTGAAATTATAGATAGAAATACAATGTTAGCAAATGAATCCGATGCGAATCCGGATTATACTGACGGCGTTTATAATCAAGTTGAACGACTTCAGATTCTTCTAAAAAAATAATATAAAAGTGGAGATAATATGAAATATTTAAAATATAAATTTCAATACCAAAAAGGAGATAAATTATGAAGATTTCGAAAGGGAATAAAACATTAAGAAAATGGTTTTTCTTGATGGGATTCTCGATGCTTTCTCTTCTTCTGTGTTCTTCAGTCAGAAGTGATGGAGAAGGAGGGGATCCGCCTGAGGTTCAGAATCAGCCTCCAAAAGTCGAGAGAATTCAATTGGGTTCTTTTTTTAACTCCTTTACCGAAAAAATACTGGTACAATTTAAAGTATCAGATGATTCCGGTATAAAAAGTCTGGAAGTAGATGTTGTCGCTCATTCAGATGATTGGATGGCGGCTACTTCTAATGTTACTGATCCGGATGTTAAATCAACAGGTAATTTCTTTAAATATCATAAAGTTATTCCTGCCGCGGAAACAGATAACGCTAATTTTACTGTACTTGAAGATGTTGTTCTTCCAACAGGCGCGGATCCGAAAAACGGTATACCGGCTGACGCTTATTTAACTATAAAAGCAAAAGCTACAGATACCAACGGTGCCGAATCGGAATGGACTGAAAAAATCATCAGACAAGATTTTAAGAAAATATTGGAAGGTGTCTCGGTTGTAAAATATTACAATGAGAAAGAAGATGAGGAATATATTATTGGCGGTGTTCTGTTCAATGACACAAAAAATATAAAAGAATATTCCATGACTATTATAGGTGTATCCAAAAGAATTCTGGATGAAAAAGGCGGTATATGGGAAAACATTAAAAAAGATGCTTTCTGCTACTCTACAGAATACGGTAAAATACAAGAGAACAAACTCGAATATGAAATGTTCTTTTCTCTGGACGAAAACTGGGATATCCCTGATGATGCTATTTTAAGTGTAAAAGTTGCTTTAACGGATATGGCTGGAAATACAACCTATACCGAATATAACGAATTTCTCGCTAATTCACTTGAACAGCAACTGGAATATATATGGATCGAACCTACAAATATTCTTCTTACTGGATTTGCTGAAACATTTCAGGTAAAAGTTATGGGAAAATTTTCAATATCCGGTGAACTGGATATAACTGAAAAAATAAAAAGGACAAGTTATCTTGTCCATCAGGACGAAACTTCCCCTGTAATTTCTGTTGATGAAAATGGCCAAATTACAGCTATAAACAATGGAACCGCTCAATTGGTGGCTGTAAACAGGGGAAAATCAGACACAATAACAGTTACGGTAGACAAACAGACCGATTTGGAATCTATTTCTCTTGAACCGGAAGAATTAGAGATTCCGTATATTAAAAAGTATGAACAGCTCACATTAAAAGGTACTGTAAATAAAGGCGGTCAGCTTGAAGTATATGATTTAACCAGAGCGAAAGTTAATGCGGTTTATTCTTCAAGCAATGATAAGATCATATCGGTTGGAGCTGACGGCAGGGTATTTTCAAACAATATTGGCCAGGTTACTGTAAATGTACAGGTAAAACTAAGTGATGACAGGATACTTGAGGACACTATACTGGTTAAAGCTGTAGACGGACCTCCAAAAGTTGAAGTTGTACCTTCAGCAAAAACAATTGAAGAAAAGAAAATCCTCAAAATTACCGCTAATGCATGGGATGATATAAAAGTTGAAAAAGTAGAGTTCTTTATTGATGGTTTCCCTGTATGTGAGGATGATACACCTCCATACGAACTTGATGTTCAAGCTCCGGAAAGAAGAGCAGGGACAAAAATGTTACTTACTGCGAAAGTATGGGATAATGCCGGACATGAAACAACTTCAGAAAAAGTATATGTAAACATAATAAGACCCAAAACGTCTTCGTTGCCAAAAACATTTGGTGTAATTCCTGAAATTGAACTAAGAAAACTTGAGGATTTACCTGCGCCTTTAGGATTTATTTGCCCTATGCCGGGAGACAGGATGATTACAACAGTTAACTGGAAATTCAGAGTTACCGGTAATGAAGATGTAATCCAAAGAGTTGAATTCTATGTCGACGGGAAACTTGTGGGAACACAAGCGATGGCTGGTACAATGCCCCTTGTTTTTGAGGAAGAAGAAAATAAAAAGCAAAACCCTATGAGTGTGTTTCCACAACCGGGAGGAAGTCAGGAAATGACACTTATTATTCCTGTTTGGGAACTTGAGTTTAGCCCGATTAGGATGAATATTGAGCCAGGTAGATCAGTGGTAATTTCTGCAAGAGTTTTCGACAAAGAAGGAAGATCCTCTGTCAGTGAAGCTATAATAGTGAGAGCTGAACCGGATTTACCTCCGAATGTAAAACTCGTAACTCCTGAAGATGGCGGGGAAGTTATTGAAAATACTGATTTACTTATTTCAGGCAGATTTAATGACGATACCATGAAAATGGGATCGACAGTTAAATTTTATGTAAATGATCAAGTTGTTTATGATTATACAAAACAAGATGAGTATAAATTCGGTGTTTTATTCGATCCATATGCTCTTGGAGGCGGGTATACAGCGCAATATAAATACCATATTGCTGAAGGGACAGTTTTTACACGATTGAGAATCAGGATGGAAGGTCTTGATACAATGAACCAGATGACCTCATCTGAAGAATACGAAGTCACAATTGTTCCTAACCGTCCTCCTGAAGTTATGATTTCAAATCCTCTTCCCGGTTCGGAAATTACTACCGGAGATACAGTAGAAATCAAGGCTATAGCTATTGATGATTCAGGTATAATAACAAATGTGGAGTTTTTTATTGACGGTACTTTAATCGGAGCAGATGATTCAGCGACATACAATATATATAATATGCCGGAATATTCAGTTAATTATTTTGTACCGCTTGAAAAGATCGATCAAACTATTACAATTACTGCAAGAGCGACCGATGGAAGTGGTAAGAAAACTCTGTCCACAGATACGATTGTCGCCATTGTTGGTGATTATACCCTTCCTACTATTCATATTGCGTCTCCTATGAAAGATGAGGTTTTCCGGGATACACAGAATGCTCTTATATCTGTAGCCGGTTTCGATGATATTGGTGTCAAACATGTGAAAATAACAGTTTCAAAAGAAAACGATAATGATGCCGCTCCTGCAGTATTTGAAACAAATAGTGTTGTTATAGTAAATAAGCTGCTGAATACATTTTTCGTTAACTATGTATTAAATCAAAGTTATATTGAACCTGGCGACAGGCTGAAAATAGAAGCTCTTGCAACAGATAATTCTAATAATGTGAATTTTGCCGTTCCTCTGTATGTAGATGTAGTACAAGATATGCCTCCTCAAATCACGATACTCAGACCTTATGAAGGCCAGAAAATCGTAATGGATAGAAATATTACAATAGATGCCAATGTTGTAGATGATGTGGGGCTGAATAGAGTAGAATTGCTGGATAACGATGGTAATATACTCCAAACAGATAATTTACAACCGTTTCAGTTTGAGTATCATGTGGGGACATATGCCGGGGAAACTCCAATAACACTGAAAGTTAAGGCATATGATTCCGCTTTGCAGGAAGCAGAAGAATCGGTAACTATTATAGCAACATTTGATAACGTTCCGCCTTTTGTCAGTGTAACTGAACCTTATGCGGAAGGATATGTTGTTTGCGGAAAATCGATCTCTATAGTAGCCGGCACATCAGATAATGTTCAGGTAGATAGAGTTAAATTTATTATAACCGATCCTGATAATGAATCCGTTGAATTTACGGATTCTACAGGCCAATTGGATTCAGCTAAAGTATTTACAATGTTTTCAGTGAATTATACTTTTCCGATAGAATTTAATGGGAAAGAAGCATCTATAGAAGCGATCGCATATGATACTTCAGGAAATTTCAGCAATAATAAAATATATGTTAAACTACTCAAAGATTTGCCGCCAACAGTTGGTATAAATTATCCATCCGCCGGGGCAAGTTATTACGAAGGCGAACGTCTTATAATGAAGTTCACGGTGAATGATGACTACGGCGTAAAAGAAGTTCGAACTGTAACAGGCGGTACTGTATTCGCCACAAAAACTTTACCTGTGGAAACAGATTGGAAAAAAATATATAAACAGCTTAAACCGGTTTCGCCTACTAAATTGGAGTTGGAAGTTGAAGTACCGATAGTTCCTCTTGCATATGATAACGATGGAAACCCAATAGATGTGGAAGCGCCTGTAACTGTCGAAGCTGTGGATACATTCGGGAATGTTGGATCCACTTCGGTTTCATTGAATGTAATGAATGATATAATAAAACCAACCGCTTATATATCTAAGCCGAAAGGTGAAGTTATACTGCTTGAAGGCGATAAACTTAATTTTACAGTTGAGACTACAGATGATATAGCCGTGAAAGGAATAAAACTATATCATGATGGAATACTTGTTGGAACATCGGAGAAAATGATTAGTACAAGAACAGATGTTGTTAAAATTCCAAATCCAATATCATATGGTGAATTAATTGTAAGCAGTACCACATATTCAATATTTGAGATTACTGCGGAAGTACCGGAAGGAACGGAGAACACGACTCTGTACTATTATGTAAAATCTTATGACAGAGCCGCTAACGATTCTGATGATTCAAATAAAATACCTGTGAAAGTAATACCAGATACAGTACCACCAAGTGTTTCTATTTCTAAACCTATGTTTGATGAGACTATTATAGAAAACAGGTTGTTTAAAATAACTGTCGATGCCAGTGATAATGTTACTCCAACCGATCAGTTAAGTTGTTCTGTAAAAATAGAATTCGATGATCAAGTTGAAACCAAACTTGCTGAATGGGATAATGATGCGAAGAAATTTATTGTAGAAAAGATTGCTCCTGCGGTACCTATAAACACTGATCGAAAAAGAATGAAAATATGGGCTTTCGCAACAGATTTGAAAGGAAATAAGGGCGAATCAGAGAGAAGAAAAATATGGATTAGCAGAGATAATCCTCCGGGAATTGCGATATCTGAACCGGAAGATGGCGCAAAAGTTGTTGAACAATTAAGTTATAAGATTAAAGTGGAATCAACAGACGATGTGGGATGCAGGCATGTGAATATCCTTCATACGGGTGGAGAAATAGTAGCTCAGGACGTTTCTTCGGAATTGCTTGATTCAATGGGTGTATCGGCAAATACTTTCGCGTTTAAATATGATGTGTTCCCAAATCAAATTCCTCTGGAAACAATAAAAATTGAAAATATCAATCCGGAAGATACAGTTACCGGTGAAATAGATATTCAAAAATATGAAATGGATAATGAAGCCGACAATGATACCGGTCTGAAGATAAAATATTCAGATACCGGTCTTGGAATTATTGTAGGAGACACATTGAGGTTTACATTTATTCCGGCAATAGGCGCTGATGTGTCTTCGGTTGACGTTACAACCGATTTCAATATAGAAGGTGTTGCTCCATCAACGCAAACTATAACAGGAAATCCGATGGTATTATCTCTTGAAGTTCCTGAGGAAGCGGAAAAATTAAATGTAAAAATTGTAGCAAAAAATTCAAATTCGGAACCCGTACAGTCGATTTCCGATGAAATTAATATACAGACACAGGGTGTGCTTTTGCCATCTACAGAAGAAGGTGAAACCACCACGGAAAAACCTGAAATCGATTATATGATTCATTTTAAACTTCCAGAACAACAAGAATTGAAATTATATAACAGAAATGCGTTGGAAAGTGAAATAACAAAGGATGCAAGTTACGAAATTCAGCCTGTTTATGTACCTTTAAATATATCTCCGCATATGGAAAGGATTACAGCTACGGCAATAGATACAGCCGGAAACCGCTCTATAGCCGATCATACGAGCGTAAACTATATTCCGGATACTGTACCACCAGTTATATCAATCAGAAATTATAAGAGTGGAGACAAAGTTGTCGAAGGATACTATATCCGCGTAACGTTTGATGCCAGCGATAATGTCGGAGTAAAACAATCGATATTGTTTGCTGATGGGACTCAAGTGTCTGTTATTCCAAATCCAGGAAGAGAAGTGCTTTATCGAATACCTAATAATTATGCAGGAAAAAATATTACTTTATCGATGAGAGCCATTGATCTCGTTGGAAACGTTGGAAAATCAAAGGAAGTGGTTCTTACAGTAATTCCTGACGCCCCTCCGGTTGTTAGAATAACCGGATTATCAAATATAATGTGTGGTAACCTGAATGATCCGCATAATCAACAGGCCATTGGCGGAATAAAAGTACTTGAAGGAACAAATGTTAACCTTTCTTCAATCGTAACGGATCAAGTAGGTCTTAAAAAGATTCAGATATTTATTAATGATCAGGAAGTTCCAGTAAGTGGAATGCCTAAAATATACCCTGTTCCCGATCCCATAATACAGCAATATACATCTGTAAGCCCTGTAATTGCATATGGAATTCCATTCGGAAGCAATAAATTCCCATTTAATTTGCGGATTGTAGCGACAGATATGAAAGATCAACAGGGTATTGATGAAATAACAGTAATTTCCATATCTGATACTGCTCCTTATGTCGCATTTGCATCGCCAATTCATACACAGAAAATAGTGCAGGGTAAATTTTCAGTTAATTTCGAAGTTGTCGCCGCGGATAACATGAGCCTTGCATGGGCAAAGTTCTATATAAATGGCCAGGCTTTAGGAAGTTCATCGAAACAAGAAGAAATACGGCTTGCTCATTATGGAAATATACAGTACGGTGAAACTTATCTTCTTGACGACAGAGGTAGAGTCGTGCCGTTTGACCCGCAAGTAGCGGAAGCTGTATTTTCGTTCCCTTCGCCATACGATAATGCTCATCCTAAAAATGACAAAAGGCCGAAAGTATTTACAAAGGAAGTATATCTGCCTGTCGGATTACTTGATAATTCAGTCACGGTGAAATTAGGCGCCGAAGTAAGCGACAGGGAAGGAAATACAACTTATATAGAACAGGTGCTGGAAGTAGTCCCTGATGTTGGTAATCCGGAAGTTCAGTTCTACCGTCCGATTCTGGATTGGGATGCAATTGAAGGAACAACAATTACCGTCGGTGTTGAGGGTAGAGACAACGCAAGGATCAGTAAGGTTGAAGTATGGGGCGGTGTTGCGGTAAATAAGGATACCGGCGCTATTGATTGGACGAATAATGGATTGGGAAAACGAATATATTTAAAAGACGGTTTCCCAATGCAAGATTTTATTGTGGGATCGTGGTATTCTGTAGATATACCTCCACAAGAATTTCTGTACCAGGTACCATTTTTAAGCCAGCTTGGCATAACAGGCGTTAACAGAAAACCTTTTAATGAATTTGTCGGTGGTACTAAAGTGGAATATCTATTCGCGGCGAAAATATGGGATCATTCAGGAAACTATTCCCAAACCTGGATACCGATCGATATTATCCCTGATAATAATCCTATAATCGATATAACATCTCCGAGATATGGAACAGAAGTTGTCGAAGGATCTGATGTTACTATAGTGACCGAAGCGGCCGACGATGTCGGTGTAAGATATGTTGATCTTACTGTAAATAATAGAATTGTAAAAACATTACGCCAAGCGCCATTTACATTTACGTATCATGTGCCCGAAGGAACAGCCGGTACCAATCTTTTATGCAATGTCAGGGCAGTGGATACTTTCACCGAAAATAGTGGTAACGTAAGTAAGGATGTACCGATATTATTGCATGTAGTAAAGGATGACCCGCCAAGTATAGGTATAGCGTATCCATTTGAAAACGATACTGTTTATGAAGGCAGATACTTGCTGGTTCAAGCCGCCGCGATCGACGATGTTGGGATTATCTCAGTAAGCTTTTATATTAACAATCAGTTGATTGAAACCGATGTAAGCCATCCATATGAAATATTCTGGAGAATTCCATATAACAGCGCTGGAGAAGAATTACATCTTGATGCTGTTGCGACAGATACTTCCGGCAAGAAAACCAATGCCAGACACGTTGTTGTGAGAGTGATAAAAGACGACGAACCCCCAGTTGTCACAATTGAAGAACCCGCTAATTTCTCGCAAGTTATCGAAGGTTCAAATCTAAATGTAAGAGCGCTCGCAAATGATAATGTTGAAGTAACCGCAGTAAGATTCTTTGTTAATAATGAAGTTGTTTTCACAGACCTGGAACCACCTTATGAATTCCTATACACGGTTCCACCGGATTCAGCTTTTGATTATACCGATCCAAATAATCCAAAACCTAATGTATTTACTATAAAAGCATTGGCAATAGATACAGCTTCAAATAAAGGTACGGATGAGGTTCAAGTCGGTATTATTCAAGATCTTCCTCCGTCAGTTACTATGGTAAGCCCGAAAAACGGTGATTCACTTGTTGAAGGACAGGATATTCTAATTACCGCTGTTGGTGATGATGATATTGATATACGTAAAGCGACTTTAATGGTTCAGGAATCTGATAATGAAGGGTTTACTGATATGGGAGTCGATTATGTTCTCCCATTTAACTGGTATTATCATGTGCCATTTGGTACACGAGGTGAGACGCGAAAAATCAAAGTTGTCGCGGAAGATACATCCGGTCAGACAAAAGATTCAAACGTAATTACAATTAAAATAACTGAAGATCTTCCTCCAACATGCGATTTACGCAGGCCTCTTGATGGAGCTGTAGTATTTGACGGGCAGACGGTTGAAATTGAGGCATCGGCTAAAGACGATGTGGAAATATACAAAGTTGAGTTTTATGTTAATGGAAAACTTAATGATACACGTTATACTAATCTCGCGGCAGACGGTGTTGTAGGCGGCGGTGATGTTTACCGTGGAAAATTTGAAGCGCCAATGGGTGCAGAAAATAGTTTATTCAGAATCCATGCAATAGCTTATGACAACAGAGGACAATCCACAAAATCGAACGAAAGAGTAATAGGTACCTTAAGAGATACTGTGGCTCCAAACGTAGCATTATGGTATCCTGCCGACAGGTCGGTTATAACCGAGGGTACTACAGTAATGGTTAGAGCGAATTCAGTTGATCTCGGCGGTACCGATTCCGTTACGTTCTTTGTTGACGGACAGGAAACATTCACGGATTATGTACCTGATCCGAAAGAAAAACATGCTCCATGGTTCTATCAATATTTAGTACCATTTGGAAAACCGGGAAAAGATGTTACTTTTAGCGCTAAAGCATATGATCCATCAGGAAATATGGGTATCGCGAAGGATATAAGTATAGAGGTCGGTATATCTGCGAGAAGCGCGGTTATAGGTACAAAATGTGTCGAAGTTGAAGATAATACTGTTTATACTACAAATTTCCGTCAAAAAGATAGACTCGGCAATAAAGTAAACTATATTTGGGAATTAAGAATTTATGATATAATAAGCGCTCCTGAAAATCCTGTTCTTTTCAGTAAACTTGATATTACATGCACTCCTACCTCAATTCATGTAAGTAAAGATGGGTACGCGTATATAACAGGTACGGCTCATTCCGGATATGCGCTAAATGCGTATTTATACATAATAGATGTGCGAAACCCATTCTTCCCTGTTTACCAGAGCAGAGTGGAGTTGCCTCTCGATCAAGCCAATGATGTTGTGGTAAAAGATGATATGGCTCTCGTCGCAGCTGGACAGGCTGGATTACAGATGGTTAATGTTCATAATCCATATGAGCCGATGGCAGTTGGGTTCAGAGTTACTCCTGGAACAAGTTATGGTGTTGATATAAGCGGGAATTACGCATACATGGCTTCAGGCTATGAAGGTTTGAGCGTTATTGATCTGACCAATCCTAACTTGTTTGAAGTAGGATCTATAGATACTTTCGGATTGGCGAACCGGGTAAAAGTTGTTGGTGACCTGGCTTTTGTTGCCGGTGAATCTGCTTATGCTCTTGCTACACCGGAATCCGGTTTGACCATCATAGATATATCCAACCCGGCAAGCCCAACTGTCATAAGCAGGCTTGATCTTGCTCCTGAAAGAAGGGATTACAGATCCGGAGGTACTTTTGGAGTGGAGGTAGTGGGCGGATTAGCTTTCTTAACAACGGAAAACGTTGATCAGGAAGGCAAATTGATTGAAACATTAATTAATGTAGTAGATATAAGTAAAGTTACTGAACCAAAAATAATCGCCAATGCTAAAGTCCCTGGTAAAGCTCGTGATGTAAAGGCATTAGGTGAATATATCTTAACTGCAACTGGTGTTCCGGATTACGATAGAGTGACAGATCCGGCTTACGTTTATATAATCCAGGTACCGTTTACCAATGTTATATCAATAACTCCTGGCATGGATGCCGAAAACGTAAATGTAAATACTCCTATAAAGATTACATTCAACGATCAGATTAACCCTGATACTGTGGTTAACCCGAATACCGGTGCTTCTCTCGGTCATATTACTTTAAAAGATTTATCATCGGTGACAGAACTTAATCCGCAGGGAACTATTATTGACGGATCATTTACGTTTGAAGGCCCGCATGTGATATTTACACCGAGCCAGCCTTTAAATTTCTTGAGTACCTATGAAGTAACAATAACCAAAGATATAGTTGATTTAAGCGGATTGGATTATCTGATATCCGAATTCAAGAGCAAATTCTCTACAATGAGATCCGCTGGAAATGCATTATGCCCGGATGTTATACGTGCTGTTCCGGCTTATGGCCCGATGGCTGGCGGTCATTCGATAACAATAGAGGGTGACAAATTTGTACAGGGAGCTTCTGTGTTGATAGGTGGTTTCCCGGCAACAAATATTCAGGTATCCGGTGACGGGAAGAAAATTACATGTGTTACTCCGACAAATAATTATGGGCCGGCCGCAATTATGGTTACCAATCCAAATGGATTGTCTGATACATTGCTTGGCGGGTATTTGTATTTAGTTCCGATTGAAGTTTCGTTCCTCGTTCCTGCTGTAGGTTCACTTAATGGCGGAAACTTTGTTGAGGTAATTGGTTTTGGCTTTGCGCCCGGCGCGACAGTCAAGATTGACGGCCGAGATTGTACCGATGTTGTTGTGGAAAGCACAAGAAGAATCAGGTGTATCACGCCTCCGGGTGAATTCGGGCCGGCTGATGTTCTCGTCACAAATGCCGATGGTAGCTCAGCGTTGCTTAGTGAAGGGTTCCTTTACACAAGACTTGTTGTATCGCAGTTCCTTGAAACATATGATTCCGATCTGATTAGAAAGTTTGACTGTCCCGGGGAATATTGCGGATATATTATTCCCGATACAATTGTTAAGGATGTTACTGAACTTTCACCCGGTATACCAAAAGGTATAGATGTTTACGGTGATTACGCATATGTAACTGTTAGCAGTAGAATAGTGGCTCAGGGTGACAACTATCTTGAATCGCAAATGATGAGTGTCGCAAGCACATTAAGTATAGTAAATATTTCGGATCCTAAAAATGCATACCCGATAGGGGGTGTTGATTTACCGGTATGGTTGCTCCCAACAGATGTTGCCGTAACTGAATCTTACGATCAATTCGATCAGCGAATGAAACTCTACGCGTATGTAATCGCAAATTCAACTCCAATGAATAACCTTGATGTCGGCAAACCTGAATTAGTAATGATTGATGTGACTGAACCGACAGGTCCGTTTGTGGTTTTGGATCCGTCAGCGCCGTCAGGGACTTCTACAGGTAGAATTTATTTCTCCGGTCAAGCTATAGGAATTGATTCTTTCAATTCTTTGGGTGTGATTGCCGCGGGTTCAGGTGGTATTCATTTTGTTGATGCGAGTGACAAGTATAACCCTTCCGTTGTGGGTACTCTAAAGAATGTTATGATTGATGGTAAAAATGTAAGTATCAACGCGATGTCGGTAAGAATAAAAGGTACGAAAGCTTATGTTGTTAATAAGGTATCTAAACCGGTAAGTGCAACTTCCGATCTCGAAGCTCTTCTCGATGCTCTTGCAGGTGATGACGGAACAAAACCATATTTGATGGTTTTGGATATAGAATCGCCGGCTTTCCCTGTAAAAGGATATACAGAACTGGCTGGAAATGGTAATTGTCCTGTTGTTATAGACAGAGGCATTGCTTATAACGCTGGCGGATTCGAAAACGATATGCAGGCAATTGATATACGCAACCCTCTGCAGCCAAAAGTAATTAGTTCTCTTGACCCTAACCTTTTCGGTAGAAAAGCCCAGCTCAATTATGAAACCAATTTTACAGGTGGAATTGTTGATGATGAAGATGCTGTCAATGAAACACTACAGCAGTTGTTAGGATATTCGCCCGAACAATTCGCTAACGGAATTAAGGTTATAGGTAACCTTGCCGTTGTCTGTTCGGCTAAATTCGATCCGGATAATCCTCCGGAACCTGACAAATGGCCGGATATGCTTGACGGATATTTACAGGTTATCGATATATCAAAACCTGAAACTCCGCGCCTGATTGACGCGATGGACTTTATGCCCGGATTGTTCCCGCGTGATATCGAAGTCGGGGATAATTATTGTATAGTATCTGCCGAAGAAAAGAAATTTCCACCTCCAAAAAACAAGTATATGATTGTGGATGTTCCGGAAGGTATTCTAATTACCGGTCTTCCTATTATGAATGTGATAGATATTTCACCGAAACCAGAGGAAGTAGCTGTTCCTGTCGGCTCGAAAATAACCGTTAAGTTTTCCGAACCTGTGGCATGGAATAAAGCTACAGGGCAGAGTATGAACGGCAAATTTATTTTGTCTGAACTTACCGGATCTGCGGTAAGCGATATCATAGTGCCCGGAAGTATCGCTATAGAAGATAATGATGGATTTGGTATAGAGATAAATAATGAAAACAAAGATAAATATCCCGAATTGATGCATACAAATCCGTGGATATGCAATAACCCGGATTATGTTATAGGATATGAATTCAGTTATATTCCTGCATCAAATCTTGGTACGGGAAAAACATATATTGTTAAGATAAGTGACGTGAAAAGTGCGTTTACCGATTATCCCGTTGTAGGCCCGTATGTAATGAACTTCACAACCGCGTCGGGACAGAATTCAATAAAACCGATTATATTTGAGGTATCTCCCGATGGAGGCGCGACAGAAGGAAATACTTTAATGACTATAAAAGGTGAGAATTTCCAGCAGGGCGCAAGCGTTTTTGTCGGTGGTTTGCCTGCAACTGAAGAACAGGTTTCTGCGGATGGCAAAACAATAACAGCCAAAACTCCGCCCAATTTCCAGGGTACTGCCGCAGTGAAAGTAATGAATCCGGGTGGCGCTTACGATATCAGGTTCGGATTGTATGCATATATTGATACAATAAAAGTTTTCTCTTGTACTCCTGATTATGGCCCGACAATGGGTGGAACTAAAGTAACTATAAGTGGTAAAGGATTTATTCCTTCAAGTGCTATCAAGGTTTATTTTGCAGGCGCCGAAGCTACAAGCGCAAGAGCCATATCTTTCTCGGAAGTGATTGCAACAACACCAGATGGGCTTATAGGTCCGGTTGATGTAAAAGTTGTCAATTCGGATGGAACTTACGATATCCTTGAAGATGGGTTCCGTTATATCAAAGGATTGGATGCTACATTTAAATGCTCAAACTTCCCTGTTGATTTCAAAGTAGAGCAGATCTGGGCTTTTGTCGCTACAACCGCCGGGTTGGAAATAATTAACCTTGATACGGTGGAGATAGATCCTGACAAGAGGTTTAATCTCAATCAAACTATAGGTAAGCTTAATTTGGGTGGTGCAGCGAGGAGTATAGCTCTTATTCCTGAACGCGATTTAGTTCTTTTATCATATCAAAGTTCACCTGGTCCGATAAATGAGACATACTATCATACAGAAGCGGCGAGTATGGGTAAATTGGCTATTGTTAATGCCGGTATACCTTCTACTCCTTTTGTAGTAGCTACACAAACGGATGTAGGTAACAAAGTTGGTGAAATAGCGACCAGAGGAAATCTGGTGTTCGCCGCCGGTGGTAATGACGGGTTGATTGTCATAGATATAACTTCCGCTCAGAATCCGTTTATTGTTGATTGGGTTGAAACAGCCGAACCAGCTTTCGGTGTAACTGTAAACGGTGATGTTGGAGTTGTACTGACGGGTGAGCAGAATTGGAGTACATTCGAAGTAACCCCGAATTCGGGTAAAGTATATATTGTAAACGTCGGGCGTCATGATTTTCCTGTAATTGCAACACTAAACATTACTGCTTCAAAAGCGCGAATTGTAGATAACAAACTGTATCTTTCGTGCGGTGCGCAAGGCGTTACGGTTGTCGATATTGCAAACCCGGCAAATCCTCGTGTAATAGGCAGTTGGGTTGGAGCGCAACCGGCTTATGATGTCAGTGTCAGAGGAAATCTTGTTCTTCCTGCTTACGGATCATATAGCATAGGCATGGTTGATATATCATGTCTGGATAATGAAGGCAAAGTTACATTATTAGGATATACCCAGGATCCAGGCAAAGGAAAAACAAAAAGAGTAGAGACCAAACTGGGTACAATTTATGGTATGGCGATTACTGAAGGTTCAAAAGCGTCGGGTTATATTTACAAAGTGAATAATCCTGTCCATGGAGTATCTTCGTTCTATCCTGAAACCGGTGAGGTCGTGCCTATTGAATTTGAAGAAATAAGAGTAAACTTCTCTCAGGAAGTAGATGTGACAACAGTAAACAACTCTACATTCCAGATAAATAATTTAACCAATGGATCCCAATTATTACCGCTGGATCAAGGAGATCTTATAGCGATAGGAAATACGATAGCGTTTTATCCCGATGGAAGGTTGGAGCCTGCATGTACCTATGAAATAAGAATATCGAAAAATCTGATGGATGAATTCGGCCAGAAGATGCTTGGTGATTGGGTATCCACTTTCAAAACAGCGACAATTCCTAATGCCAGGTTCCCGAAAGTCGTTGAAGTATTGCCGCATATTGGGCCTGTGCAAGGCGGTACACCGATTACAATCACAGGTGATAACTTTGTAAACGGAATGGTATTATATGTTGGCGACAAAGCCGCAACTAACCTTAATATTGAGACCAAAAGATTATGTCGTGCTGTTACTCCTTCTGGTACACCAGGTCCTGCTACTGTGAAAGTAGTTGTGCCGGGAAACATGGAAGCGATACTTGGCGGCGGATTCCTGTATGCCGTTCCTCCGACAGTAGAAAAAATCGTTCCATATTGGGGTAATCCGATGGGTGGTACATCGATAAAGATATTCGGTACCGGATTCGTGCCAAATACAACTGTTAGCCCCGGATCTGTAATATCAATAGCCGGTGTGGATGTATACGGCAACAAACTTATATCTGTAAAGAAAATACTTGCTACAGCGCCTCCCGGACCATTTGGACCTCAAGATGTTATGATAACTAATCCGGGTTTTGGTGGCCCTGGTTTCGATAGGTTTGTATTGCAGGATGGATTTGGTTACGGATTACCATATCTCGGTCAGACAAAAGCGGCTTCTACTGCTGTATGTACTTTACAGCAGGATCCTGAAAACGCCGGTAAACTCATATTTGCCGCGGCTGGTGCTACTAAGGATGGTAACAAATTTATGTCTGCGGGTACACCTGAAGTTTGGGGATCATTCAGAATGGTTCTGTTTGATGTAAGTGATCCGAGAGAACCGCTTGTGGGTGGTGGTGCTCAAACCGGTCCGGATTTGCATAGTTATAGAAATGTTTTAGGTATATTGCAATCATACTATGGTGGTGTAGCGGAAAATGGAACCGGAATTGATACAATATGTAATTTCCATGACGATATTTCATCATCTTTAGGACCGCTAATTGGCGGAGCACAGTGTTGGGATACAGAACCTTTACTACCATATAATTTGCTTGAAGGTAACCGTGACGCGAGAGATTTGATTTACACCTCAAACGCAAAAGGTGAAAAACTTATTCTTGTCGCTAATGGTTTGAGTGGTCTATCAATTTTAGATGGTACAGATCCGGTATCATCACCTCTGATTGGGCGCGAATTTGGGTTTGGATACGGACTGTATGATCCGCGTATTACTGGTCAGAGCCAGGGAATGCTTGCATTAACACTTGATGCAGTGAATAACACAGCTTATGTCGGTTTAGAGTATGGTTATGGTGTTATTATACCACATCAAATATTACGTAAAATAATGAAGTCATGGTATGTGCATGGTGTTGGCGGGACATTGCCGGAATGTCATCCGGTTGGAGCAGGCGGGCCTTTAGCCATAGTTGATTACAGTGTTAAAAATGATCCTGTGGTTTTAAATACAATTTCAATAGACAGGTCAGCCGCATACGGAAGCGGAAATGAATTATCTGATGGTGAGCCGGAAAGCCCTACGGATATTGTTGTTAAAGGCGATAAACTTTATATGACTACGGGCGTCATATCTCAATATCAGGGACGAACAAGATTGGAACACCAAAATGACAGCGGTAAGACAATAGGTTCTGAACCTCATCTTGATGCTTTCCTCGGCGGTAACTCTGACGAATTCCCTGCGGATTTCCCGGGGAGTGAAGATTGTCCTCCGTATGATTATAAAGGATCATTCAAGATATTCGATATTAGTTCACCTGTACCGGTTGAACTCAGCACTATAGAATTTGATGATCATGGAACCGGTATTGAGATATTCGGTGATTACGCTTTTGTAAGTGAATTTAATGATGGGTTCTATATAATTGACATAAGTGATCCTGCCAATCCACAAATTATTAACCAAGTGAAATTGACCAAATGGGATACTCATAACCCGGGACGTCCGGTAAGATTTGAAGTGAGAGGTAATTTGCTGTTCGTAGCGGCCAAAGAAGGTAGCGTTCAGATATTCGATATTACTGATCCGGCAAATCTGAAAATAATAAGCGCAGGAAATACTGAATATGCCGCGGATGTAACTGTGGTTGAAGATTCAGTGGTGCTTGCATCAGTCCAGACAGGTATTTCTATATTGTCTACGCCATTCTCTAACGTAAGAGATTATTATCCATCATGGGATCAAATGGTTCCTGTAACCATAGATAGAATCTGGGTGAGGTTTAATAGAAACATTAATCCGGCGTTTATTAACAATAATACATTTAAAGTATGGTATATGGAGAATGGCAACAAAGTTTACTTGAATGGATCAATAGCGACAGAACAGGATCCGATATTCCCAACAGGGCCGGAGTATGCTGTTTTAACATTGAATTCAAGTGAAGACCTTTTACCTGGTAAAGCATATCATATATGGTTGAGCTCAACCATAACTGATCAGGAAGGCGGTAAAATGCTGATGGATTTCAATTCGAAATTCGTCACAGCCCCAATAGGTGTTTTACAGCCAAAAATCACATCGATAAATGCTAATGTATCGGATCCGGCGAAACCTGTTTCTTATATAGCATCTACTCAAGGTGGCACGGTAATCGGGATTTACGGTTCAAACTTATCAGCAGCGACAAAAGTAAAAATTGGTGGTGTCGATGTTCCTCAATCTGATGTAACATTCGTAAGCGAAAGCGAGTTAAGAGTCGTTGCCCCGGCTATGACAGATGCGGGATCAGCTTCTATTGTTGTCGCTAATACCGGTATGCAGGAGGGGCAGGAAGTAAGTCTAAAAGATACTCTGATGGGTGTTCTGATGTATCTTGATCCGTTAACTGAAGAAGTTCTTCATATAGCGCCAACATGTAGCGGCGGGCGTCTTGAAGGTGGTACAACAATGATGATAACCGCTGATACTTCATGTATAGCTCCGGGTGCGAAAGTAGAGTTTATTTCCGATGAAGTATTCTTTGAAGGAATGGTCGAAGGTCTAAGTTATGATGTAAACAGCTTAAAGGCTATGTCAACAATGACCCCAATGCCCGATTTTCCTGGCCTTGCAGAAGTATGGATTGTTAATCCGAATGGTGAAAGGGCGCTTGCAGGTATATTCTCTTATGATTTACCAACGGATGACAAAATTGATTTGCCAAACTTCCCGCCAAGATATGCCGGCGATCTTAAAATTACAGGGTCGATGGTAAAATCGTTCTTTGATGAGAAGTTATATGTAACTGTACCAAAGATTGATACGGAAAATAGAAAACTGACAGGCCGCGATTTACCTCCGCATGTGGAGATTTTCGATATTTCTATTCCGATAAGACCTATACAGGAAGCCATATGCGAGTTGCCTGGCCGTCCATTAGGGCTTGATGTAACTGATAACCTTGTATTTGTTGCCTGCGATGATGCCGGTTTGGTTGTTATCGATACAGCTGATCTGAAACGTTCGTTTGTTATCGACCAGATCGCTACTTTCGGTAGAGCGACGGGTGTTGATATACAAGGTAACCTTGCATATGTATCTGTTTATAACGAAATATATCCAGAAGGAAGTTCCGTTCAGGTAATAGATATAAGCACTCCTGAATTAAATACCGTGAAGAAAATTAATATTCCCGGAAATAACCGCGATGTTAAAGTTGTGGGAAATACATTATATCTGCTTCAGGTTCAGGGATCAGGCACGAATAACGAGTTCTATTTCAAAATGTTTGATCTGGACGGGAATCTCTTAGCTACACCATTAAAAGTTGGTAAAGAAAAAGGGCTTCAGAAACAAGGCGCTTTGGATGTATCTCAATATTCACTTCAGGAAATTATAGATTACAAGAGGTTGAAAGTTCTTGGCGGTCTGGCATTCATGGTTTTAAATGAACAGATTGTTGTAATGGATGTATATCCACAGGATCCTGATAATCCAGGAGTCATATTGCCGCCGCAAATTAAATATTATGCCAGCGTTACAAAAGCGTTAAGCGGTTTAGAAATCAAAGGATCCAATGCTTATGTTAGCGCTACCGATATCAATATAATAAATATTCCGATAGTCAATGTTGTTGGTGTTGAACCTGCTGTTGGAGATACAGTAGATGTTGTTAACCCAATACGTATTTATATGTCGAGGCCGATCAATCCGGCATCAGTAATAAACACTACGCTTGACGCTGTTCCGAATCCGGATAGCGATACGGTTCAGCTTTATAAAAAGACAAACGGATCATGGAATCTGGTAAAATCAGCGTTTAAACGCGATGGCGCAGGATATCCTGTACAATTTACCGATAGGGCTTCTTACATCGAGATTATGCCGCAGTCAGGCCAGCTTGATCCTGCGTCGGAATATATGGTTCGCGCAACAAGGGGATTACGTGATATAAAAGGCGGTGATTATTACTTAACAAGTGAATTCACAAGCACATTCTTTACTGCTCCTTCATCAGACGACAGAAAACCCAAAATCACAACTACTTCGCCTCGATATCTGTTACCGGAGGGTGGCGTTACACTTACCATCAAGGGGGAAGAGTTTGTAAGCGGTTCCAGAGTTATAATCGGAGGTAGAGAAGCTACTAATATCAGTGTATCCGGTGATCAAAGAACCATTACCTGTATGGCTCCTCCGCTTGGAAACAGAAATTATGGAGCGGCGGCTTTGAAAATTATTACTCCTAATGGGCTTGAAAAATCATTGTATGCCGGATTTGTCTTTATTCCAAGAATTACTATAAAATCCATTACACCTAATACCGGTAAAGCTGAGGGTGGTAACTTTGCTACGATAAAAGGCGATGGTTATATTCCGGGAACACAGGTTATATTTGCGCCAAACGTTCCAGCCGAAGATATTACAGTAGTTGATGTGAATACGATTCGCATAATTGTACCTTCCGGCGAATATGGACCGAAAGATGTATCTGTAAAATTGTTTGGTTATACCGCGACATTAAAAGACGGTTACACATATAGTATTATAACTTATCCTCCTGTAGTTAACCTTGGTCCAGTGAAACAAGTTTTGGGGAGCGGTAATCTTGCTTATGCGGCTATCGACCGTGAACCGGGTAAATTTTCACTGATGGATGTAAGTGAACCGCTTGAACCAAGAGAAATTGGGCGGATACTTCTGAATTGGGGCGGTACAGGAACAATGGAGGATATGCAGATATTGGGCAAATACGCATTTATAGCTGCGGGTACTATCGGGTTCTATATTGTTGACGTAAGTCTCCCGGCTAACCCGGTTATAAAGGAAAAGATATATATTAGCCCATATTCTAAAGTTTTATCTATTGCGCCTACCAATCAATGGGTTATGGTAGCCAAAGAAAATAATACTCTGGAAGTGTTTGATTATACGATGTTTTCTAACTCAATACGGATTAAAACTATCAACCTCGATGGGACTCCATATAAAATACGTATTGCATCGGATGTAGCTTTGGTTGCCACAAAAAGAGGAAGTGAAAATGTATTAAAAATAATCGATCTTAAAACTCAAAAGTTCAATGTATTAAGTGAGGTTACACTGGCAGGAGAGGCAAAAGATATAAAAATATTGGGAAATAAGGCTTATATCGCTTGCATTAATTCTGTTCAGGTAATAGATTTCTCAGCCAGAGACCTGCCTATTACTCTCGGATACATTACTCCAAAACATATAGGTAATAAAGTCAATGAAGTAACAGGGGTTGATGTTGTCGGTACAATCGCTTTCCTTGCTTGCGGTGAAGGCGAGTTACAGCTTATAGACATAAATGATATTGAAAATCAGAAACTTATCAATTATGGCGCTGTAGAAGGCAAAGCTATATCGGTGTCTGTTGATGTGGATACAGCATATGTCGGTACAGAGCTCAATGGTGACGGTACGATTATTATATTACCGATAAGATCGGCCGGTGTATTGAAAGTTGAGCCGGGTTATCGTGAACTTGCTCCTGTAAATACGACAGTCAAGGTTTATTTTACAACTCTGATGAATCCGGAAACAATCAATGGAGACAATTTCTATATTTATAATATGAAAGACAACCAGCGTATTCCGGGTACTATTGTAAACACAACTGTAAGGACGGGAACGCTCCTTATATTTACACCATCAGTCCAGCTGGATCCGAATGAAACATACAGAGTTGTTGTGAACACGAATATTAAAAATCTTCAGGGTGAAGGGCTTGCGTCGCCGTTTATGAGTATTTTCAAAACAGCGAATACAACTGATTCTATGATACCTGAATTTACTAAAATTAGTCCGGAATATGGACTTGCTGAAGGCGGTGATCCCGTTACCATCACGGGCAAGAATTTCGTCGATGGAGTCAAGGTTTATTTCGGTGATGTCGAAATGATAGGCGCAACTGTAAGCGAGGGTGGTACTGTAATTCAAGGTATTACTCCGCCAAGTGTTGCCGGACCTTGCGCAATAATTGTTAAAAACCCGGGCGGATTGCTGGATTATGAACTTTCAGCATTTAATTACCTGCCTCCTCCGGTATTGTCAAGTATAAGCCCGACAGAAGGTACTTATGAAGGGAATACCGATGTTACTTTAACCGGAACGCAAGGTTTCTATCCGGGTTCTATTGTTAAATTCGGGAGTATACCCGCGCTTAAAGTTACAATTAATAATTTCACATCGTTAGTTGCTACAACACCTCCTGGATTGATTGGACCGGTTAACGTATCTGTTACGACTCCGGGTGGTATTATGGGTACCGGATCAACAAGCACATTGAGTAACGCGTATAACTTTAAGTTGGTTAGAGATGGTTATATCAACGCGAATATGAATGATGTTGTTGTAAAAGGATATAATGCGTACGTAGCAACCGGTACTTACATGAAGATAATAAATATCCTTGCTTATGATGATCCGGATTATGTCGCTAATGGATCTATTAATCTTAGTGAGAATTGTACTGCTATAAAATTGTTCAATAATGATTTTATCGGCGTAATTTCAGGCGGAAAACTTAAAATAGTTGATGTATCGGATATTAACATGCCTAAACTGAAAGCCACATTGCTGATGCCTCAATCAGTAAATATTATTCAGTTTGAGCAGGTAGGCAAGTTTATTAAAGTATTGACTGATAATCTTGGACTGATAACCGTTGAGTTTAATATACAGACAACATTTAACGGAAATAATGAGCCGGTAAGAAATGTTAAACTTGCTATACTGGATCAGTTTATTCCTGAATCCGGTTCGCTGAAGCGATTCAGTTATTTTGGAGATAAATTAATAACTATTAACTATAAGAACAGCTCAAATTATATTGAGGTGCGCAATAGAAATTCCATAAATTATGATTTGATCGGTTCCGCAGCTGTCGAAGGTACTGTCTATGATCTAAAAGTTGATGGGAACATAGTTTATGTAGCAACAAATAAGGGTGTCCAGATATTTGATATAAGCAATCCGATCTTTATTGTAAAAATAAAACAATTGTTCTCTACATCAACCGTGTCAAATATTGATTATAAACCCGGTATTCTTTATAGTCAGATTGGGGATTTAATATACCTGTATGACGTAAGTAATCCGACAGTTGAGAACCAGATAGTTTTCTATAGAGGTTCCGGAATAAGAAAGTTCGATGTTGAAAACGGGATCATATATGTCGCTTCTTCAAGCGGATTTGATACTTCGTTTCTGCCTATTAATAATATTTTCTCAGTTCAGCCTGAAAACGGTATGGAAATTAAACAAACTTCGCCTGTTATTGTGTCATTGCCTCCTGCGATTGATCCGCTTTTAGTTTCAACTACCGGCGTAAAGGTATTTAAAGGGGCGCAGGAAGTTCCATGTACAAAGGGGCTTGCGGAATCAGATATTATTGTTAATTTATCTGAGCCGATAACTCCAAGTTCCGAGTATGTAGTTAAAATAGATCTTGCCGATACTGAACTTACAGGTGACGAAACTTCATCGGATATCACTACCAAGTTTAAAACAGCAGCTTTTGTGAATCGCAACCCTGCTCTTGTTGTATCCGGTATTGAACCGATATATGGTTCCGCTCTTGGTGGTCAAACGGTAACTATATCCGGTTCTGGTTTTGTGGTTACAAACACCAACGGAGAAGTTGTGTCTCAGGTATCTCAGGTTTATTTCGGTACTCAATCCGCTGTAATTCAAAATATTACAGAGAATTCAATAGTAGTTGCTTCACCTATACCTGTGAAAGAGGGTATTGTATCAATAAAACTGCAAACAAATGATGGTGATTCCATAATCGCTTATGATGCATATATTTATACCACAGGTTTGAGCATAACATCAATTTCGCCAAATATTGTTCCGGATGTTGGTGGACAAGTTGTAACTGTGCAAGGTTACGGATTTACACCGGATACAAAAATATATTTTGGGACTACAGAATTACCAATGTCTTCATTTGACGGTGTTATGCAGATAAAATTCGTTTCTCCTTCAGGTCCTTTAGGCGTATATGATCTGACATTCGTAAGGCCGTATTTCAATCCTATAATAATTGAAGATGGTATAGAAAGAGCAGACCTGACACCTCCAACAGTAGTAATAAGTAGTTGTATACCTACAAACAGTGCAACAAAGGTAGCTATCGAGACAGAATTAAAAGTAGTATTCTCGGAACCAATACTGCTATCTACACTACTTGCTCCTGGCAACGTTGTAGTGAGAAAAGATGTAACAGGGTCACAACCGATAGATTGGTCGCAGATAAGCTTTAGCGATACGGTATTTATAATCAAACCGGATGCCAATCTTGAAGATTCAACCAATTATGTTTTTGAACTGAAAAGTGGAATAACAGATATTCATAATAATGCTTTGGTAGCTAATCAAATAAAATTCTCTACCAAAGACCTTACAAAACCTGTTGTCAAGATCCTGAATAGAGACACTAATCAGGAATTTATACCCGGTCAGACATTCTATAGCGGTATGTTGCTATCATTGACATTATCCGCTACGGATAATTACAGCTCAATATCTTCGAAAACAATAAGATACACATTAAATAATCAGACGGTGAACCTTGATGCTAACGATCCAAAGTTCTCTATACCCGATGTTACGGCGGATTCGGTAATGACATTGTTCGCTCAAGCCACAGACGCCCAATATAATGTCTCTGATCCTTATACCGTGACATTGAATATAAAAGAATCCCCGGCTCCTCAAATAGCTCTGGGATCTTTACCTGAAAGTATGAGTGAAGGAGAAATTATTACTGTTAATGCCGGTGTAACCTCATACTATCCTATAAAGAAAGTCGATTTCTATGTCGGTGGTACTTTAATTAAATCATACTCTCCTTCTAACGTATACGCAGGAAATTATGATGCTTCTTACAGATTACCGGAAGTTCAGGCAGATGTTTTGACTGAAGTTAAGGTAAGAGCTGAAGACACAAAAGGTAAATCAACAGTTGTAACTACATCGTTTACCCTTACTCCGGACCATGTTAAACCGCTGGTTGATATTGTGTCGCCGAAAGCCAATACTGATGTGCTGGAGGGAATAACTCTGCCGATATCTGTTCAGGCTAAAGATAATATGGATATCGATAAAGTATATCTTAAAATAAATGGAATCGATCAGGCTCCATTAAGCCAGCCGCCTTATATATTTAATTTCGATGTACCTAAAGTTGATGATGACGGTACTCTCGTTAGAATAGAAACATGGGCAACCGATTTATCTGCCAATGTAAGCGATTCAAAAGCTCTTACATTCCAGATCAAGAATGATATTCAGGTTCCTCAGGTATACTTTATAACACCAATACCTGGCCAGACATTTATGGAAAATAGGAAAATAGAGGTAAAAGTCGAGGCACAGGATGATGGTTACATCACAAAAATTGAGTTACTGAATGAACAGAATAATGTTATTCAGACTATTAACGGAAAACCGTTTACATTTGAATTCACTACTCCTTCGGTTGAGGCTGGTGTAATACCTTATGTCTTGCGTGTCAGAGCTGAAGATTCTGGTGGAAACAAAAGTACGGTTCAAAGTATAAACATAAATGTAAGCGCGGATACTGAAGCTGTTCCTTTATTGAGCCTACAGACATTCCCGGCCGGTTCGAAAATAATTTCCGGTTCGGTTGTGGAAGCGTCATTGTATGGTGAGGAAGAAGATGTTGATAAAGATTTGTCGAGTATAAAAGTATATGTCAACGAAACTGTTGTGCAGACTTTATCTATCGAAGGGCTTCATGAAATAACAGTTCCGCAGGTTTCCAATTCAGAAAGTATACTGAAAATCAGCGCTGATCTTTATGATAAATCTGGTAACATGAGAACTATCGATAAGACGTATACAATAATACCAGCTACGGCGTCTGTATATAATTTGTCTGATCTGAATGATATACCTGCATCAATAAATGTTCGTGGAAACACATTATATTTAAGCAAGGCTGAAGAAGGATTAAAACTTCTTGATATATCCGATCCTGAAAACGTAACGGAGAAATCGTCACTTTCTACTACCGGAAATGTAAGATTAACAAATGTATTTCAAGATACGGCAATTGTAGCTGATCAGTTTGAAGGGTTAAAATTAATCGATATTTCAAACGAAAATGCCATAACCCAGATACTGAACCTGAACGAGCTGAAAAAAGCCTTTGATATGAAAAGGATTGGCGATAATCTATATGTCGCTGATGGTGAATATGGGCTTAAACTTTTCTATATCAACGGAATAAATACATTGTTGGTGAAATCATTTGATATCTTCGGAAATATTGTAAGCATTGATTTTAGAAATAATCTCGGAATAGCTGGGAATAAAGAAGGAAAATTAATCGTTTTTGAAAACACTAATCCGGAAGTTCCAGTAATTAAATCGGAAATTAATCTAAATAGCCCTGTCGTTAATATGTCCAGACGCGATAACTTTGTTTATGTCGTGCTTGAATCTGGGGATATCGCTGTTGTTCAGCTTAATACTCAGACCGCGACTCTGCAATTGCAGAAGCTTATCCATGATGACAATATCAAATTCAATAAATCTGCTATTAGCGGTAACATGATATTTGCCGCGACGGAAAACAAAGGCATTATGGTGATTAGCATCTCTGACAGCGATTCATGTATAGGCTATTTCAAAGGAGCTATGATAAGAAATATCGATGTTGAGGGTGATAGGATTTTCTATAGTGATTTATCATCAAACAAAGTTAAGATGCTGAAACTTACGTATTCGGGTGTTACTGTTCCTTTACTTAACATTAATGTTTCTTCTTCGGCAAGTGAAAATGGTTATGTTGAAGTTCGTGTTTCAACAAATAGCACTAAAGCGGCTACTCTGGGTGTTAAAATATTGGATAAATTGATTGTTACTCAGGATGTATTCGATTTTACAACCAGGATTAAAGTTCCTCAGAGCTATACTGCTGGTACAAATATGCCGGTAAAAGCAACATTAAAGGATATTGGCGGTAATCTGATTGAATCAAATGCGGTTAATGTATCTATAACACCAGATGTTTATGCGCCTGTTGTTACTCTTTACGGAAAAAGTGAAGAGTATGAAAACAGCTATATAGATGTTCTAGCGGTTCCTGTCGATGATTCAGCGGTAAAAGAAGTCAGGTTTACTGTCGATGGTGTGGATCAACCGGTGGTAAATAAATATCCTTATATCCTTAAACATATACATGTACCTGCTGTTGCTCAGGGAACAATGGCAATTAGTGCGGTTGCTGTTGATATAGCAAATAATATAAGCACAGTCGCGACTTTAAACGTAACAATAAAACCCAATACAAGCCAACTGTTGCCTGTTGTAGAGTTTACTGCTCCTACTAACGGAAAAGGTGTGATGGAAGGCCAGAAACTTTTGGTTCAGGTCAACGCCAATGATGATGATGGGCAAATAGTCGGTGTTAAAATTGGTATCAGAACAGAGATTATGCAAAAAGAAATTGTTTATGATACAGTTGCGCCTTACGAAGTAAATATGACTGTGCCTCTGGTTGATGAATTTACACCGGCTACATTGTGGGCAGTAGCTATAGATAATTGCGGTAATGAATCTCAAATAACTGAAAGATTGATCAATATTGTAAAAGATACGATCGATCCTTCCGTTAGTGTTGTCCGCAATCCTCAGGCAGGTACAATTGTGGGCGGAACAACATTACGGTATAAAGTTACCACAAGCGACAATATGAACCTGTTGAACAGCGCTATATGGATCAATATTGACGGTACACTTGTAAAACGCTGGGTATTTGACGAGGCAGTGAAAGAAGTTTCATTCGTGGTTCCGGAAAACGTAAGAGGCAGTAAACTTGAAGTGTTCAGCACAACCAAAGATTGGTCCGGCAATGCAACAAATAAAAACTATGTTTATAATGTTGATATGGTAATTGGTATAGGCCAGGCTGTCGATTTATTTGCGGTTTCGGAAGGTTTAAAAGATAGTGTTGTTGCCAATAATATACTATATGCGGCATGTGGCGCGGAAGGAGTGGTTATTTATGACCTTAATTCAAATCAGGTTATTAAAAACCTTGAGATACCGGCATACAGTGTTGCTTTGAAAGATAATATTCTATATGTGGGAAGCACAAACAATATAATCGCATATAGCCTTGACAGCTCGTATAACGCTGTTGTGCTCGATGACTATGCTGTCCCCGCAAAACCGTTGAAACTGAAAATTTTCGTTAACGATTTGCTTACTGTTTTGGAAGGGAAAGATGTTTATGTTATTGACATAAATAATCCTCGCGATATTAAATCAAGAGGAACGTTGTCCTCAACAAGTGGCAATCAGGCTATCGCATGCAAAGAAGGGTACTTCTATGTTGCCGGATCCGTTATTAGAAAGTACAACAGGTCCAATCTTGCGTATATTAACAGTTCCGCTTCGGGACTTAACGCAAAAGACATGGTTATAGTGGATGATATAGCTTATATTGCCAACGGTACGTCCGGATTTACATCGGTAAGAGTATCTAACGGTGCCGTAGTCGGATCAACAAATTTTGGTTATAATGCTTTAAAAATAACTAAAATGGGAAGCTACATTTTATTAAGTTGCTCTGAAACCAATGTTTCTATAATCGATAGTGTTAATTTAACCGCTCCACAGTTTGTCGGAAGTATACCTAATACCGGAATCGGATTGGGTGTTGTTGCCGTTCAAAATGCGATAATAACAGCCTTCGGAAACAATAAAGTTGTAAAGATGCCTATTGTCGGTGAGGATAATGCCAGAATCATATCGGAATATATAATTCCTGGAGAATCGAAAGATGTGGCGATAAACGGAAGTTACGCTTATCTTGTTGGAAGCGCCGCGGGATTTAATGTTTTTGACATATCTGTGGCGAATAATCCTAAATTGATCAAGTCCCTTGATATTGCAGGGTTGTTGAAGGATGTGGAAGTATATTCAGATATAGCTTATATAGCAAACGGGTTTGTGGGTTTGCAGATCATAAATATTTCGAATCCGGCAAGTCCTTCGCTCAAGAAAACAATTAGTAATTTCGGAGCTGTAAACAGTGTTCATTTTGAAAACGGAAGACTTTATACAACAGGTGGTGGTGTAGCTATTTGGAGCCAGGCGAATTCCGCAGGAGAAACATCGTTTATCGGTTCGTTTAATACTCCTGGCGATAACCTGAATTTGGATATTGTGGGCAATTATGCTTTTGTCGCTGATGGTATTCAAGGGTTACAGATAATAGATTTCACCAATTTAACTAATACGGTAGTTGTAGCTAATGTTCCGGCGCCACAAGGTAAATCGACATGGGATGTACTTGTCGATGAAACCAATAATGTCGCTTATACGGCAATAAATGGATACGGTATTCAAATTATTGATATACACGATATTTCCAATCCGGTAGTTGTCGGAAATATACAGATTAACGATGCGATAAAATTACATAAAGACGGAGATAATCTTATTGTAGCAAGTGGAATTTATGGATTTAATGTGTTTAATATTGTAGATCCGATAAATCCATTACTGATTGTGAATATCGATACACCTGATTATTGTACAGGAATAGCCGCACTCAAAAATATTATATATACTGCTGACGGTTATTCTGGTATGCAGGCGGCGATAATGCGCATGCAGGATGCTCATCCATCTATTAATCTGACCGCGACTACTCCTTTAAATGTTGGATATAGAGGCGAATACGCGGTAAACGCTTCTGTATATGATCCTATAGCCATTGCCAGAGTGGAATTTTTCAGAGATGGAAAGTTTGTATTTTCGGCCGATAGGGAACCATATGAATTCAGAGAAATTGCTCCTGTTGAATTTGGATTGGGTAAAATATTCAATATTACCGCTAAAGTTATCGGAATAGAAGGCAACGAAAAACTCAGTAATGTTGCAAGTTTCAAAATTATGCCCGATGAAGGCGAAATCCCGCAGGTTTCAATTATTGCGCCTACAGTTAACATTATCTCGGAAGGCGGGTTACTGACAATAAGTGTTTCCGCACAGGATTCCGAAGATACTCCTTATGTTCAGTTCCTTGTGGACAATCATCTGGTTGATACATTATATGATCCTCCTTATGAAATAAAACTGGCTGTGCCTCTGGTTGAAGGAAGTACACAAATGGCAATTAAGGTTGTCGCTTTTGATTTCGCCGGTAATTACGCCGAGGCTACAAAATCATTGACAATTCAAAATGATACAGAAAAACCTTCCGTTATCGTATCATCGCCCTATGAACTTGAAAAAGTAACAGAAGGCAAAACAGTGCCCATTATATCAGCGCCTACAGATAATCTCGGAATCAAAAAAGTTGAGTTTATTATGGATGGTTCCGTCGTAGCTACGGCTTATAATTCGCCTTACCAGTATAATTACCGTTCACCGTTTGTAACAGGCGAATTGGCAAAATCCGTAACTGTAAGGGCTTATGATTACGCCGGTAATGTAAGCGATGATGTAGTTAGGAATTTCAAAATCGCTGACGACAACGTTCCTGTTGTATCCATAACCAGTCCGGCTAATGGATCTTCAATTACCGAAAACACATCAAAGAAGATTACCGCATCCATTACAGATGAAGACACTTCTCTCAAAGTTGAATTCTTAATTGACAATGTGAAAGTCGCCGAGTTATATAATCCGCCTTATGAATATACATATCAGGCACCAATTGAAGTTGGCGGTACAGTACCTGTAAATGTAAAAGTTAAAGCGACTGATGCCAGAGGGCAGGAAGGTACAGCTACTATTACAGTTAACGTAATTGACGATTGTCCTCCGTCAATAACCAGTATAATTCAGCCTGTTGAAAATCAGGAAATCGTGAAAGGAAAACAGTTTGATATTATCGCGCAAGCCCAGGATGATATCAAAGTTGAAACAGTTACATTCTATGCTAATGGTATTGAGATTGGTACAGTAAACGATTTGTCTGATTCAGTAGCTGACGGAAAATTCAAACTGACTTATCAAACATCCGGATCAACCGTTATAAATGAATTATTCATAAAAGCGGTGGCTCAGGATAATAAGGCCCAGAGCTCAAATCCTGAGGATGTTAACGCGAATAGGAAAATTTTACTCTTTGCCAACAGGCCGCCTATTATCCACGTAAGCAAACCGAATGCTTATACACAATTTACAGAAGGTAAAGATATTCAAATCGAAAATATTGCTACAGATGATGTTGCGGTTGATAAAATAAAAGTTTATATTGATGATCCGCAAAACGCTGTCTGGGTTTCCACACCTACAGGCAATTCATATACTTATTTGGCGAATTTGACTGTACCGCAATGGGAAAGTGCAACTCCGGATTATCATTACATTCACGCGGAAGCCCTTGATTTTGATGGAAACGTGGGATATGCACGGTTAATAACTATTGATGTGATTGAAGATATCGCTCCGACAATCCAAATAACATCCTTAAACGAGGGTGATAGCAAAATAGAGGATTTACCTTTAAATATTGCTGTCCAAGGAACAGATGATGTAGGTATAGTAAAAGTAGAGTATTTTGTGAATGGCGTTCTCATAGGATATTATCCGCAGGTTGCCGGACCGAAATATGAAACTCTAACAAATTCAATAACCTATAATTTGCCTCTGCTTGCTGACGCTGAACAAACAAGAAGTCTTGCGATAGATGTAAAAGCGACAGATTCAAAAGGTAATGTGACGACAGATACAGTAAATATAACTGTCGTGCAGGATGCCTCTCCGGTGGTATCTATAGTGGAGCCTTCAGCTAACAGCGAATTTATCGGTGGATCAAAAACTGAGGTTGTCGTTAACGCAACTGACGATATCCAAATCAGCAAAGTGAAGTTGTATGTTGATGGTAATTATGTTGGTGACGCTTCATTATCTTCGGGAACCATATACAAAGGTATGATAGAAATTCCTGCAAAATCGTTTGGATCTCCAGTAGCGATTAAAGCCGAGGCGTTAGACAGGTATACCTCAACTCTATCTAATCAGGTTGACGTTAATATTGGAGTAAGTTTGCCTGTCCTGAATTCTATTAAACTTTCCAATACTACAGGTATGGGAATAAACCTTGCCGGTAAATATACTTATATCGCGGATGGAAACAAATTGAGAGTAATTGATTTGACCAATGATTCCGTAACAGCTGAAAATAATTCTCTCAGTCTGGTATATGAACCGGGATTTAGTTTGTACAGACTCAACTTTGATGCTGTTCAGAATGTTGTTAAGGTCAAGGTTAATGTAAATAAAATATTCGGATCGAACTTTATTGTAACTGAAACAGAAGCATTCGATGCTTCAGGATCGAAAATCAGTTTTATTTATTCTGCCTCAAATACCAGCGTTTCCGGACTTGGAATAAATGAATCAATCGATGGGAACTACGGCTTTAATACTTCTGATAACGGATGGGGCGGAAACGCGAGTTCGTTCGGTATATATACCGTATCAAATATAACAAGCATAAAACAAATTGATCTTTACCAGTACTCTTCGGTCGCTAACTCAAGAATTGGCGGATTGACTGTGGAAGTCAGCCATGATGGTGTTAACTTTGTGCCGGTTGAAAACTTGTCGGCACAAATACTTGACGTTGACGCGGGAACACCGAAATTTATCATTGGTGAAATATCTAATGTCGATGTCGGGTCGGTTATTCAAAACATGGTTTACCGCAATGGTTATGTGATGGTTGCTACTGCGGATAAAATTAAGATTGTTAACGTGATGAATCCTGCTCAACCCACTGTTATCGCTACACTTGATATAACCGGTGTTACACAGATGATACCTTTCGGGCAAGTTCTTTATGCAGTAAATAAAACAGGAAACTGGCTGAAAATTGTAAATATAAAATCAATACTTCAGCCTTATATAGAAAAAACAGTTGATATAACTGCCCCTGTTGATATCGAAATTATGGATGACAAATTGTTTGTGGCTGTTGCTACAGATATATCTGTATATGACATAGCGGATTCGCATAATCCTACGCTTATAAATACATATAGTTTGTCATCATTTGGATCAGGACCGGTGAAATCTATATATAATGTTTCTGGATTGATTGAAGTTGTTTTTGGTGAAAAATTACTTATCCTAAATAATAATGACTTTACACAGGTTGATTCTCTGAATTTAGCTAATGTAGCTCAATTTGCTGTCAATAATGGAGACAGGGTGTTTGTAAACGAAGGCGTAAAAGGAATTGAAATCTTCGATTCAAGCGTAACTAATCGTGAAAATTACGGGTTATTCAAACTAAGCGAAGCCGTTAAGGAAAATATTATTTTCGGCAATATGCTTCTATGCAGGCTAAATTCGGAAATTCAATTAAGAAAAGTTGATTTTGGCGAGAATGTTGTTCTTAGCGGTTTGCAGATTACTTCACCTACAGATGGTGATGAAGTTACAGAAGCAACAGAAATAAAAATTAAGGCTGAAGGAATAAACGATATAAATTCAGCTGTTGAATTTAGAATCAATGATAAGGTTGCTGATGTCGATTACAGCCTGCCGTTTGAATTCAAATTCGCATTGCCGGAATCTTCAGCTGGTACATATTATACAATATCCGCAAAAGCGGTTAATGTATCAGGAAATTCAATGGAAAGTTCAACTGTAACGATTCTCGCCGTTCCAGATACAGAAGCGCCTGTATTCACAATTACAGAACCTTCAAACGATTCATCGGTTGTCGAGGGTACAATTATACATATTAGGACAACAGATGTAACCGATAATGTCGGTGTTAAAGATGTTAAAGTATTTATCAATGGTACTCAGGTTAAAGTGTATAATCAACCTCCATTTACTGCTATAGATTATACATATGAAGTCCCGATCGTAGATGAAAATCCTGATGGGACAATAACAGTTTCTGTAGTCGCGGAAGATATTAACGGTAACGTATCTGCAAATCCAACACTTATTCTTAACAGGCAGGAAGATGTTACAGCGCCGATTATTACCATAACTTCACCACAACCTGCGTTCAGGAACAAACAAGGATCCACTTTGAATGTAACAGGTACAATATCCGGTGATAGAAACCTTGGCGCTCTTTCGTTAAAATTCAACGATATATCCCTGATGAACGGTTTGACAGGCCAGTATTATGATAATCAGGATTTCACTTCATATAAATTCAGCAGAATTGATTCTTCACTTAATTTTGATTGGGGTACAGGAGTACCTGATTCAAGAATTAGTGGTGATTACTGGTCGGTAAGATGGACAGGTAGGATACAGATAGATTATAACGAGACATATACATTCTATCTTGCCTCAGATGACGGTACAAGATTATACATTGATGGTGTACTTATAGTAAATAACTGGTATAATCAGGGAAGAACCGAACGAAACGGTACTGTCACACTATCCAGAGGATTACATGATATAGTTGTTGAATATTATGAATATAATTCAACAGCAAACATGACCTTCTACTGGAGCTCTCCGAGCATTGCGAAACAGATTGTGCCAACAGATCATCTATATGCATTTACATTGACAAAAGATCAGGATACACTTTATTCCTTCAGTGCGACTTATGCTATTCCTCTTGATACACCTGATGGACCGGCGGTAGTAAGCGCAATGGTAACAGATGCTGCGGGAAATTCAAGTACTGCTTCGGTTTCGGGAGTAGTAGAACTTGACGCAAAACCGCAGATACAATCTTTTTCTTGTTCAAATACTGTAATAGAAGGCGGCAAAATACATATGACCGCTACCGCTACCGATGATATTAGCGTATATTCAGTAAAATTTGTGGTTAATGGTGTTGTCGTTAAAGAAGACACATCATCACCTTATGACTGTGACTATACTGTACCAAATGGAACAGCTCCTTCAACATTAAGTGCTACTGCTTATGCGGTAGATTCCATTGGCCAGCAGGGTAACTCATGGCAACCTGCGGTACAGGTCACTGTAACTGAAGATACGCCTCCTACTGCGACTATAACAGTGCCGGCGGATAATTCTTTGACTGTAAAAGAAGGTAATTCATTTAGTATTACCGCCTCAGCAACCGATCCGGATTCAACAGGCGGTATAAAAAGATTGGAAATATACGTAAACAACGGAAGAATTAACTATTGGAATTATTCATCGCCATATCCATATACAGCAAGCAACTCTACTTCAACTACAGCGGGATGGCTACCTGACGCTAACCCGGCTTATTTGGAGGTTAAAGCCAAAGTTATTGATGCTTATGACGGAACATATACTTCAACGGTTACCCGTCAAGTAATGATTACAAGAGATCAGCCTCCGGTATTCTCAGCCGCAAAAGATGAAATCGTTGTTCCGGCAAACATTAAAGAACAAAACGATTTCTATATAGATTTGGTTGTCAGCACACCCAAAAACGATGACAGAGGTTTCAATTATGCCGATTTCTATATGAATTATTATGACGGCACACAGATGGTAACCGGTTATTATATCGGAAGAGATACTTCATTGAGCAGTGGGTATAATGCTCAATACTACAGAGTTACTGTCACAGCTCCAAGATATTACGATGGACATAATACTTTTGAAGTATATGCGAAGTTGAGAGATAATTACGGCGGTTCTGTCGATATAAATAGCCATACCGTCGAGTCTTATAAAGTAATCATGACTATACAAAAAGATGATCCGCCAGTGACTACATTAAATAGTCCGTCTATTGGGCAGAACATATTTGAAGGACAGGTATTCAGGTTCGATGGAAAAACGACTGATGACCGTGGTATGTCTAGAATGAATTTCTATATTGATAACCAGCTGAAAGGGACATCAACCAGTTATTACAGTTATACAGGAGGATACTATTATTATAGATCAGATATAACAATGCCAATATGGGCACCAAACTTCGCTGGTTCATATGATATAGTTACGTCTTTAAGCAGTTTGACCGCTTTAAGTATCGATCAGCTGAATGATTTAGCTACGGTAAACCTTACAATGTCGGCAAACGGTGATACAAAAGTAGTTAAAGCGAAGGTATTGCGCCAGGAAAACAATCTCCTAAGAATTACTAAACCGTTAAGTTATCTGTTAGACGGAACAACGCATTATATTAATGATTTAAGTTTACAGCTTAATGTTACCGATTCAAACGTTACAGGTTTTGAAGGCGTAATTACCGTTGATAATTCAACATATTCAATAACAGCTACATTTACAGGAAATCATCCTGCATTTACACGCAGGGTATTGGTTCATGCTGAGGGGATTGACAATTCTTCGCAGTCAGGTTTGTCAAGTTTGGTAACAGTAAATCTGTTGTATGATGGGCCTCCATCTATTAACTTTACCAGTTTACCTGAAAATAATAAGTTCCCGGCAGGTTCATATGCCAGAGTAACTATTAGCGCAAGCGATGAAGTTGGGTTGTCGAAAATCGAATATGTTATGCTCAAAGATCCGATGGATGAAAACGGCGACGGTGATTTGGAAGAAAAGATTATTACTGCTAATAATCTGAGTTCAGGTACAACATCTTATAGCAATACTGTCAATGTTCCGATACCATCTGATAAAATAGGTGAGACAATAGGTATACGTGTAAGAGCTATTGATACAAAGCAACCTGTCGCGAATAAAACGAATACAATTATTTATTATGTGCAGGTGCTATATGGTGCTACGCTTGTCAATAAAGTAAATTATTCGGGATCAAATGATAAACTTATTGATTCCAACAGAGAGTATATTATAGCAGGCAATAATTCTAACCTGAAAGTTATCAAATATGCAGGTTATGACGTAAAAACTCAGAACAATCATATAATTGTACCTGCCAACCCGGGTATAGGTTATATGGAAATCAAATTCGATCCGATACCAGGCGCATCACAGGTTAAACTTGTTGTTTACGATACGTATGCAAGCAACCACAATTTCGTGCTTGGTGAGATAGAGTTCCTTGAAGAAGTAAGTGATACACCGGCGCAGATGGTTTACTACAAAGCATCATATGAGCAGAGCGGGTATCCGTTGTCTGAAACTCTTGACGGTAACAAAACGGCGACTTCCGATAACGGTTGGGCAGTTTCAAATGGTTCAACAGCTGTTCTTCCGGCGACAGCAGTATACTATTTTAAAAATCCGATGAATTTAAGCAGAATAAGGATTTATCAGCCGTATTCAGATGGAACCCATACTTTTAAAGACTTTGAAATACAGGTTTCTACTGAACCATTTACATCTGTAAGTGTATTGTCCGGCGATAAAGACGGGTTCGGATTCGCACAGCCTCTTTATGAAAACAATTATCTGCCTGATCAGAATATGGATAACGCTATAAGCTATCCGAACGATTATTTCAATAACACGACAGCATTTGATCCGGCATACACAGATACATGGGTAAACGCGACATTTACAGCTACTCAGACTATAAATCTCGGTGGAAAAGTACCTCTTTATGGTAAAATATTTGCTCTTACTGGTGACGTTGAAGACTCTGATAAAAACAGTTTATCTGTAAAGTTCGATAATAATACCTTGTCATCAAAATGGAAAACATTCACTTCCGCAGGTTTAACCGATGGTGGTATTACTATGTCTGAATTGAGCGTGCCTGAATCATTAATGGGTACTCTTGAGGATGGCGTTGTGAATATCCAGTTTGTAAATCCGGGATCTATCGCCATAGATTATATTGAGACTGTAATCTATTGCGCGGGTGCAAGCCAGTTGCATGTGCCGGATAGTATGACTGTTAAATTCTATGATATGGATGGATTTGACAGAATACCGGCATCTGTTGTGGCTACTATAGCGAGTTCCGGCGGTAATTTTGCTGATGCGAAAATATTCAATGACAAAGTTTATGGCATAAACCGCACTAAAGGATTGGAAATATTCAATTTCTCAAACAACAATTACAGCAAAATCGGAGATTTGGGCACTACATTTAATGATGGCGGCGGATACAGCAATGTAATCGATACGGACATAAGTGGAAGAAAAGCTTATGTAAGATCTTACGATAAATTGTATTCGATAGATATTACCGATCCGATAACTCCATATATAATTAATGAAACTTCCGTAAGTACTGATACCGGAACACGCAAAAGATTAACTGTTTCCGAAACAAAGATTTATGTATCGTCAGGTTCCGGTGTTTATGTTTATGATAAAAATACATTAACTCAACAGACTACTTTGCTAAGCGGAAAAAGTATAGCCGATATCGTTGTTGATGATGGTTATATATATATTTCAACATATAGTAACGAGTTATACATATTGAGAGAATCCAATTATCAACAGGTAGGATTCTTTAATACTGCTCCAGCCGGTGCTTCTTCAAGCACGTTTATGGATGTTATCGGAAAATATGTGTTCCAGGTAGATAGCAATAATACCAATATTTATGTTTATGATGCCTCAAATAAATCAGATATAAGACATGTAATTACTATTCAGACACTTGGAACATCATCCAACGATATACCAAGACAGATCAAAGTAATTGGTAATTATTTGCTTGCTACACTTGAATATAACAATGTCGCAATAATGGCTCTTGATTTTGGTGAACTCTCTGCTCCGGATTTAACATTGAATGTACAGAATAACGCTGTTGAAGGTGATGTAATGAAACTTGAAGCAATACCTTCACAAACAGGAAATGTTACTGTGGAATTCCTTGTCGATGGCCAGCCAGCAGGTATAGCGTCAAAGAAACCTTATGTATTCTATAAAAAATCCGAACCTAATTCCGCGGGCGAAATGCATGAATATACTGCCAGGGCTATAAACTTATCTGGTGTGATAGGCGCTCTGTCCGAACCTGTTTCTATGGCTACAGTTGAAGATACGTCAGCTCCGGTTGTTAATGTTATATCACCTTCTGAGAGAGAAGATTATATTGAAGGATTAAACGTGAACCTTAGTTTCGACGCATCTGATAATATTTTGGTTGATAAAGTATATGTATCTGCCAATAATGTAGAGATTTATAGAAAAGAAACACCTCCGTTTAAAGGATTGCAGGTAACTTATCTTGTTCCATCAGGCGAAATCGAGCCACAGCAGATTGCTTTTGAGATAAAAGCTGTTGATATCAACGGTAAAGAAACTATTGTTATAAGGACAATAGACAGGTTGCAGGATACAATTAATCCGATAGTAAATCTGTTGTTGCCGAAATCTACCGATCAGCCTGTTGAAGGCGGTTCTATTATCATGATGGCATCGGGTACGGACAATATCGGGATTAAAGATTTCAGCTTCACAATACCAGGAATCACATTCTCCGATCAGTTCCTAAATATTGTACCTTCTATGGGGATGCTCTACGAACGGCCGGTATATAGAACTTCTAATGATGCTACACCAATAGAATTAAGCTTTACTTCCGGATTTACATTCCCGTTCTATGGGGTAACATACAACAAAGTGTATATTAATGAAAATGGTTATCTTACTTTCGGTGCAGGCGATGATGACGGAATGTCGGTTGGTAATTTCAAAGGGCCTCAGCCGAGAATAGCGGCATTGTTTGATGCTCAATGGTGGTATATGCGTTATACTGATTCAACAACATATGTTGTTACCTACAGGCAATACGCCGATAGACTGCTTATTTACTATAACCTATATGTGGGCGAATATAATCAGAACAATGGTGTGAACAACTATCAGATTACATTATACAAGAACGGCCTTATTCAGATTACTTACGGCGCCAACGGGCAAACTCCAGGGTTGGATTCCGTAAAAGGTATTGTTGGTATTACACCGGGTAGTTCAGCCGAATATCTATCTAATGTTGATTTGAACGCTTCGAATTATATTTTCACAAAAGCAAACAGCGCTGTTTATGATTATTTCAACGGTACAACAAGAATATTGAGAAATGTTCTATCAGATAAAACTCTGTTCTTTGTACCGGATAATAATTGGAACTATACAATAATCAAATATAATAAAAACGATCTTATCGCGACACCTAATGTTCTGGCGACCGGCATGTTGCAGAAAGATGTAACCGATGCTCAAATTCAGTGCGTTGCCGTAGATGTTAACGATAATAATTCCGCGCCATCATCGAGAACGGTAACAGTACGTCAGGATAATAACCCGACAGGTACGCTTACTGTTCCTCCGATGGTTGAACAGGGGACCGTATTGACTGTAAAAGCTATCGCATCTGATGATAACTCAGTATCTTCAGTTGATATAACTGTAAATTGCGGTACTTACACTGAAATGAAAACAGATAAACAGTATCCATACGAACTTAGCTTTAATGTTCCTAATGATCTAAAAGGACAATTGCTTACGGCATATGCCAGAGTTTATGATTCAGCCGGAAATTCAAATTTGACCGATACCGTAACTGTAGAGGTGGTAGGTGATCTTGCGCCAATATCCACTATACTTGAACCTGTTGAAGGATTTAAGGTAATTGAAGGAGATAAGATTAATATAAGGGCGTTCTCCTTTGACAGAAATGCTGTCGGCGAAATATTCCCGATAACTTCATTCAATGTCGATATAACCGTTTCTCAGAGTGGGGGAATACCTATACTCAGTCAGTATTCGGTAGTGTCAACTGCTACAGGCGGGTTATCCGGTGAATACTATGACAATATGGATTTTACAGCTTATAAATTCACAAGAGTCGATCCTGTGATGAATTTTGATTGGGGTTCAGGGTCACCTGACTCAAGGATTGCTTCCGATACCTTCACAATTCGATGGTCCGGAAAAATAAAGGTTGATTATAACGAAACTTATACTATCTATACTGCTTCAGACGACGGATCGAGGGTGTATGTTGATGGTATCTATGTTGTAAATAACTGGTATACGCAGGGAAGAACGGAAAGAAGCGGAACGATAAATCTTACACAAGGATTGCATGATATTATTGTTGAATATTATGCAAATACTGGTAGTGCTAATATGACCTTATATTGGAGTTCAGCAAGCGTAGCCAAACAGGTTATTCCGACTGATCACTTGTATCCTGTGTTCAGAATATCTGATTATTTGATACCATCTAATTTTGCAGGCGAAACAATAACGATTACCGCGAAATCTTATGATAGTGTAGGCAATACAAGCAATATCGTTACAGTCAACGGATCTGTTATTGACGATCAATTGCCTTTAGCGGTTGTCACAAATCCTCCTGCTCATACTGTAGTGGCTTCAGGTTCGAAACTTTATGCTGAGGCAGAAGCATCTGACGATCTTGGAGCTTTACAAGGTGTTCAGTTCTTCGTATATAAAAATGGTGTGAAAGTTACTGAATCAGGTTCTGTGATGGATACCACAGCGCCTTATACAGGTGAGGTAACAATACCAAATATTACTGGAGATGATGAACTGACTTTGGTTGCTGAAGCAAAAGACTCAATCGGCCAGATAGGTTATTCCGCTCCTGTGCCTCTTGATATCGCTATTGCGGCATCACTTGCTGGAACTCTCGCGATGCAGAATGCTCACGATGTCAAGGTTCTTGGAGATAAGGCATTTGTCGCTGACGATACAGCAGGTTTGAAAGTCGTCAATATATCTGATCCGGCAAACATGAGCGTAATTGCAAGCAATGCTGCCGCGAATATAAAGAGAATATGGGTTGTGCAGGATTTGATCTATGCTATCAGTACAACCAATTTATATATATTTAAGTTCGAGACCGATCAGTTGACACTTGTAGGCGATACCGGATCGATATTTACTGCGGCAAGAGATGTTGAAGTATCTGGTAAATATGCTTATGTAGCTGATAATGCAAGATTTGCCGTAATAGATATAACAACTTCAGAGTATCCATATGAAGTGCCAAATTCATCGTTGAGCCTTTCAAATGCGACTGGCATAACGATTTATGGAGATGTAGCGATAGTAACCAGATCGGCAGATGGAGTATCTACAATAAATATCTCCAACCCAAAAGCGCCGGTTCTTATGCATACTATGGATACACCTGGTACCGCGAAGAATGTGATTGTAAATGATAATGTTGCTTATGTAACTGATTACGGTATAGGATTGTTGTCCTATAGAATTGAAACCGGCAGTCAGACAATATTACGCGGTCTTGGCCTTGAGAGAAAGAAATCGAATCCGAGCAGATTGGATAAGACTGAAGATGTTGATGTTGTTGGTAAAGTCGCTTTTGTAGCGGATAATTCCAATGGATTGTCAATGGTAAGTATTGCTGATCCTGAGGCAATGTCTGAACTCGGGTATCTGAGTATCGGTGGAGTATCTGAGTCTTTGGATGTTGTCGGTAACTATTGTTATATTGCCACAGGTACAGGTGGCCTCAAGGTTTTACGCCTCGTAAGCGGTGTAAGCGAACCTCCGGTGATACAGAGCCTTACAGCTATGCCGAATACAGATGTAATGGAAGGCAAAATAATAAGGATCGTATCAAACGCTACAGATAATACCGGTGTTACTGTGGAATTTAACGTAAATGGCCAGACTGTGGGAGTTGATAATACTATCCCATTCCAGTTTGACTATAAAGTACCTACGGAAAGCGCGCCTGGAACAGTTGTATTGAACGTTACAGCGATAGACCTTGGCGGAAATATTGTATCTTCTCCTGAAAACGCGATAACAATTAATATTGTTGAAGATACTGAATTACCTGTACTTTCATTGAAAGTCCCAACTGCTCAACAGTCTCTTATTGAAGGTGTGCCTATTGCTATTGAAGTTGAAGGCGCTGATAATATCGGATTGAAAGATGTTAATGTAACCGTTAACGGTGTGGAAACAGTGTTCCACAAACCGCCGTATTTAATCAGTAATTACACGTTGCCGATGGGTAATCCGCCTGCAAATCTGACTATATCTGCTACTACAGTTGACTTGAATGGCAATGCGGGAGTATTGAATCCGATATCATTTAATGTTCAGGATGACGTATCTGCTCCTTCTGTAACTATTGCTTCACCTGCAAGCGGTACAAATGTAAACAGTGGTATTTCAACCATATCTATATCAGTTAATGTAGCTGACGCCGGTGTTGTTACAGGCGTGGATATATTGGCTGACGGTGAAGTGATATCTTCACTTTCTTCAGCTCCGTACACATATACATACGCGGTACCGGGAAATAAAGGGAAAACAATAGTTCTTACCGCAAAAGCTTATGATTTGAGCGGAAACGTAGGAACTTCGCCTGCTGTTAATCTGAATAATCTATTCTCAATCCGCGAAATAACAGATGAATCCGATATATATCGTACTTATACAACAACGAACACACCAACCGGTACATTTAGAGCCTATGATTTATATGTTCTGGGTGATAGAATTACCGATCAGAACAACAAACCGACAACTGTATCGCCAAGATGGGCATACCTTGCCGATTATGATTTGGGTCTTGGAATCATAGACTTGATTAACAGAAAAGGGTATCGTTGCCAGACAAATACTCAGTACGCATACAATGTCGATGTTCAGGGTAACTTCGCGTATGTTGCCAGAAAAGATAATGGTTTGGGAGCCTATTACCTTGGCGCGTTCATGAATACTCCTGACGATCAGAAAAACGATCAGCAATTGGTTCATTCCGGATCATACGATTTCGGTAGTTCAAGCTATGATGTCTATGATGTTCAGATCCGCGGGCCGTACGCTTATCTTGCTACTTATTATAAACAATTACAGGTATTGGATATTACAAATGTGGATTATACCAATCCGACATTGCCTAACGTTATGTACAGGTGGGTTGGTGAGAAATATTACGGTTCTCAGGGCAGTTCATATTATAGATCATTTGCGGTAGGGTTTATGAATAATTTGGCATTCTTATCCGGGTATGGTTATACAGAATGGTTGACAGTTGGTATCAGTGATCCGGAAACTATGAGAGGTACCACAAGTAATGCGCTCTCATATAATTGGTGGCAACAGACCGAATTGGCCGTTATGGATAAGAATCATGCATTTATGGGGGCTGAATACTGGATACATGTGGTGAATATATCAAACGCAACAGAAACACAGACGCCGACTTTACAAACATATGCTTCCTTATCCGGCCATTATTATTATATGGGCGGTATGCTGGCTATAGGCGATTGGGTATTTGCCTTAACCAACAGTACTTACCGCGGTCTTGACATATTGGATTTCTCAAACAGGACTAATTTGAATTATATGGGAACAATATCCGGAACAGGTGATTTCAGAGGAATAGATATTTACGGCAATAAGTTGTTTGTAAGCAATTATACAAATGGTATAAAAGTATATGAAATAAATGACTTCGATCCGACACCGGTTACTGGGGTGAAAATATCGAATTACGCTAATAACGATATAATACTTCTGAATTCTACAGCTAAGATATTGGTAGATGTACCTGGTAAAAAAGCTGCCACAGTAGAGTTCCTTATAAACGGTGTTCCATACAAAAAAGATTTTATACCGCCGTATGAATTATACTATCCTGCGAAAAATCAGGAGACATTTACATTACAGGCAAGAGCGATGGATTTGAGCGGCCATGTGGGATATTCGGATTTAATAACTCTGAATGTCGCGCCAGATACTATCGCACCTACAGTAGTGTCTGTGGAAGGTGATTCTCAGGGAACAGCAGGACAACAGCTGAATATTTCCATAAAAGTTACTGATAATATACAGGTAGACCATATAGTTATTACCGATAATCTGCAGAATACAATGATATTAAATGCTCCTGCGAATCCGGCTAATCCAAGAGAAGTAATATTTACTACTACTTATAATATTTCGCAAGATATAACTTTGTATATAACGCCTTATGATAAATCTGGTAACGTTGGCCAGGCGTTTGAGTATGCAATGACTTATGTTGATAATGTTGCGCCTATTGTTGAATCCATATCACCTGCTGATGGTTCATTCGTTCAGGCCGATACTGGAATGAACATTTCATTTACGGTATATGATATGGGTACAACACCATCGCTGAATCTTGAAGTTCTTGTGGATGGACAACAAATTTATTTTGACGATCAATATGAAAACAATAATAACCCTGCTACGCCTACAACGATAAATGTTGGCTATTTCATTCCGAGAGAAAAGTTGTCGCAATCTATCAATTTCACAATTATAGCTACCGACGATGAAGGCTTGGAAACACGAAAAGACTTCACGGTAAACGCGAAATTCAGATATTACGGTGAAGCCGGCAGATATTATAACAATACAGGCTATTATTACTTTGTTGAATTCTATAAAGGTTATATGTTCATAAGTTCCGATTATGGGTTCCAGGTAATAAATATTCAGAATAATCAAGTAGTTACATCATATAATACGGGCAATAGCGATGACGCTTATTGTTGTGCATTCGCTGACGACTATATGTATATTATGAACGGCACTTATTTAGAAGTAATTGATATTTCCGATCCAAAGATGCCTAAGCTGGTTAAAAAGTATGGTTTCAGTGGCCAAACAATGGTAAGAAACGGCGATATGTTATATTTGGGAACATATAATGGCCTTATGGCATTAGATATTTCCGACAGAAAAGACCCGAAAGTGAAATCTATGTTGCAGCTTAGCAAACAGCCATACGTGATGACTGTTGATAGCACCGGTAAATATCTGTACTTAGGCGATTATGATGATCTTACAGTGTATGATATAAACGATCCGTTTAAACCTGTTTATGTAAGATTGGTGAATACCGATAACGCAAACAATATTTACGGTATCACTGTGGAAGGTAACAAATTGTATCTATCCAAACAGTATTATGGATTGTTTATGTTCGATATAACAAATCCGGCGGATCCGCAAAGAATCGCGATGTGTCCGACAACTCTATACTCAAGAAATGTAAAGATCTACGGTAATTATGTATACTGGATAGAAGATCTTTATGGCACTATGACAATACTTGACAAGAATACATTAACAAAAATATTCAGTTTTACCGATTCCAATTACTTCTATGATTTAAATATATATGGCGATTATATATATATTTCAAGATCATGGGATGGTTATAAAATATATAATTTTGATATTGGAGGAGCTGTACCTGTTATCAATTCCGCTAATATTTCCAAGGTCGGAAATAACATTGAAGCGGTAGCCGATATTACAGATGACGATCAGCTATCGGTAGAATTGTGGAAAAATGGAAACATAATCTCAATATCACAGAAACCTCCGTATAATTTTGTGGTACCTATTAATCCTGATGAAATAGGAACAACGATGGATTTTCAGTTAAAAGCAAAAGATCTTGCTGGAAATAATGTTCAGTCAGATACAATATTTATCGATATTCCAGCGGATACTACTGCTCCGGTTGTAACCATAAATAGCCCGATAGCTGGATCTGATTTGCCTTCAGGAAATAAAGTCATGGTTAATACATCTATTGCTGACGATTCAAAAATCAGATCGGTTCAGTTACTTGTTGATAAAGGTAACTCTTTTGAAACGCTGGATGTAGTGTTAAATCCTTCCGATTCTCAAAATATAAATATGACACTCAATACTCCGGATAGTAGTATTTCTCAAATATCCGTAAAAGTTGTAGCTACAGACTGGATGGGTAATATAGGAGAATCTTCTGCAGTTACATATAGTGTTGTGGAAGATACCGAGACTCCATTTATATCAATTGATGAACCGGCGGATAATACTAATGTTAATGCTAATAACAGTGTAAAAGTAATTATTTCCGCAAACGATTCTTCAACTATGAGCGGAGATATAAATAAGATCTTGTTATATGCTAATGACGAATTTATTACTATGCTGAAAAGCAAGCCTTTTGAATATCACTATAAAGTTGATTCAAAGTTCGCTAATAAAACTATTGTATTAAAAGCAATAGCTGTTGATTCCAATGGATTGACTGCAGAAGATACAGTTTCTTTGAATGTTGGTGATAAAGTTATCGAAAAAATATTCGCTCCTTCTTATAACTCGAATTCTATAAACGTGGTTGATCTTAACAGCGGGAATATAGAGTTTGTTATAAGCGGTCTTTCATACCCGACCAGAGCCGATGCGTCGCTAGACGGCAGTAAAATTTATGTAGTATCCAATAATAACGGTGATTTCTATAGTATTGACCCTGTTTCTTATGCATCAAAACGCATAACATTGGCTAACGGCCAGTCAAAGATAAAAACAGTATTTTCACCTGTGGATAGATATGCTTATATGCTTACTTATAGCGGGTATGTCCATAAAATAGATACCTTAACCGATACGGAGGTAACCGGTGGATTCCAGTGCTCATACAGTTCGCCTACCGATATAGAAATATCACCGGATGGAAGATACCTGTTCATAGCTTGTTACAGTGACCTTGAGATCAGAGATCTGAGCACAGATACATCAACGGTAGTGGATGTATTGAATAACGAAAGAATTTATCGTCTCGCTGTATCTCCTGATGGCAAAAAGGTATATGCTACCACTTCATATGCAGAGAAAGTCATGATTCTGGAAGTGGAACCGAAAGTATTTACAGGTTATATTGGGTATTCTACCGATGTGGAAACTATTGCTTCGGCAAATACAGTTAATGGACCGGTAATATTTGTGGAAGACGATACCAATCAAATTAATTTGGTTTCTGCGAAAAATGATGCAGCTATGCCGAATAGAATCAGCGAATTAACATATATACAATCTATTACTATACCGAAAAATGATAACAGATATTTATTTGTGACTTCGGATAACGGATTAGGCGAGTTGTATATATTCGATACCGATACATTAAAATTAATAAAGAAATTATATTCGGTATATGGCTATGAAGGCGTCGCTTTTGTAAAGACACCATATGTATCTGAGACAACTGCACCTGTGGTTAATATTATATCACCTCAGGAAGATACATTCTTTGCCGGCTCGAAAATCAATATAAAAGCTGATATTACAACAAAATCCAGAATAGAAGATATTCATTTCTTCTTTGATGGAAAAGTAATAGGCTTATTACACGAACCACCGTATGAAATCAGCTATAATCTGCCGAATACTTCTGAGGCGCTTAATAACAAGATTATAAAAGTAGTCGTGTATGATAATTACGGTAACTCCGACATAGATACAATGGCGATAAATATCGTTCCTGATGATCAGGCTCCTACAGTATCATTTAAAGATATTAAAAACGGCGATAACGCCATTTATGAAAATATACTGAATGTTCAGATCAATGCCCAGGATAATGCGACCGTAAGCGCCGTGGAACTTTATAAGAATGGAACACTTGTAACAAGAGATGAAACATATCCTTATAACGGAATTTTCAGGGTTTATGAACAACCGGGAGAGACAATTGTTCTTAAAGCAAAAGCTATTGACACAAAAGGATTATGGGCTGAAACAAGTCCTATAACTCTGAATGTTGTTGAAGACAAATATTATATGCAGACTATTGTAAAAACAAGCTCAAGTGATAGAAACTTTATCATTTTCGATTCGAAAACAGGATTACCTGTTAAAACATATAGTACATCGGATTCTTATCTTGGTAGGTCTCTGGTTACCAAAAATGGCAGATATTTATATACTTCAAGAACAACATCAGATTACAGCAGTACTTATGGTACAGTGACTCTATATGTATATGACCTGTTAACAGGTGCCCAGATAAGAACTGTAGGCATTAGCGGATCTGGTCCTGGAGATTTCGCCTTTAACGGTGACGAAAGTTTATTGTTCTTTGCCACAGGCGGTAATAATGAAGTACGCGTTTATGAAACGCTCGGGCATACTGCGTTGAATTATATAATGAGTATTACCGATGCAACAAATATACAGAATATCCAACATCTTGTATTGTCTGCTGACAAGAAATATTTGCTGGGTAGCAACAGATCAAATTACCGAGTTACTGTATTGAGCGCGAAAACCGGTATTGTTGTCGGGTTCGTTGAATTAAGAAACATGAGCGGAACGCTCAGAACCCCATATGATATTACAACTATACTCGGAACACCTTATGCTTTTGTGACAACTGAAACGGATGAGGTATATGTTATCAATATAGAGAAACTTGCGGTCGAAAAAATAATCACAGGTTTCAACAGTTATTCAAGGTATATATGCTCAGGTTATACAAAGGACGGTGCGAGAGTATTTGTAACAAATAATAGTAATGGATATATCTATAAGGTAAATCCTTATAAATTTGAAATAGAAAATACTATGAAAGTATCTTATACACCTGTATATATTACTTTATCTGAAGACGGCAGGAAGCTTTATGTCATGGATGTCAGCAATGAGAAATTCTATGTTTATGATTCGCAGACTCTTGCTCAAGTATATATGAGTACGACTAATATAGATGTTACTTACGGCATAATGGGTAGCGGAAGGATATTTGATAACGTGGTTCCTACGGTTTCGATATCAGCTCCTGCTATAAATGATACCAAGGTAGAAGGTGCTTTGATACCGGTTACAGTTAATGTTCAGGATAACCTGAATGTCAAAAAAGTCGAATTGTATATGGGTGGAGAGGTTAAATCTGTTTCCGAGGTAAGCCCGTTCACCACTTACTTGAGAGTGCCTTTATATACAGGTCCGGATCAGGAAGTTTCCTTTACTGTAAAAGCGGTAGATTCAGCGAATAACTCAACATTATCTTCGCCTGTAACCGTTGTTGTCACTCAGGATACCATGACTCCTATAATCGCTATTTCGTCGCCGGAAGATAACTCAAGCTATCCTCTTAACAGTAATTTCACTATTATGACAGGTATAGAGGATGACGGGGGCATTGATCACGTTACATTTACTATAAATGGCAGGGAATATCCACCGGTTACATCAGAGCCATTTAATCTGCCGGTATTCTTTGAAGATGGAGTGCCGGGACAGACAGCAACCATAGAGGCGGAAGTAGTGGATATGGTCGGACATTCAAGTATGGATTCCGTTACAATCAATGTTACCGATCCGCAATATAGTATGCTGCTTGCGTGTATGCGAAATGAACGGCAAATCAGAAACGTGTCTGCAAATAGCGGAATACAGGATCTTGTAAATCAATCCGGCGGGACTGAATCAGGCGTATTTAATGATATAGCTATAACTAATGACGGTAAATACTTATTTGCGGTTCAGAGCTCGAATATAATAAAAGTATATTCATTGCCAAGTGGTCAATTTGTTAGAGAAATCGCTGATTCCACTTCGCTGGGTGATTTATGTAACATCATTATGGGTAAAGATGGAAAATATGCTTATGTGGCCTCTCTATATACTGGTTCTTATTCTTCAGGAAGATTAATCGTTCTTGACATTCCTGTATGTACCAATCCAAACAGCACAGGTAATCCTATCTGGCTTGCCTCAAACACTGTTGGTACGTTCCGTTCTTACAATTACAATTACGCAAGGCCGAATATGGCTATAAGTGAAGACGGGACAAGATTGTGGGTTGTTTCTCCTTCAAACAGGTATTATAATGGCGCTATAGGCTATACCAAGATATTCAATATATCCGGCGTTGCTGAGGGATCCCTGCCTACGCCAACGACATTGTATGATTCTTATTATGGAAGACATTATGATGTAGAAATATACAATGGTTATGTTTATTTATCGAATGCTAATTACTCAAATATAGATCGTAAAAATATATCTACCGGCGCGAGTATTGAAAGTGTGTCTTTAGGTTTTTATGCCAGCGGATTAGCTTCAACGACAATAGGTGATAAGAGAGTTCTTGCGGTATGTAATAGATCAACATATTCAATTTCAGTCAGGGAAATATTCGGGACAACAGCCGCGGAAACTTATCCATTAATAGCCACTGTTACCGTGCCGTATTTACCTATGGATGCAGATTTCTCAGCGGATGGCCAATATTTATTTGTTTATTATGCGGATTATCCGGGGTATAGCGTAATTACGACAAAAAATTGGTCGCATCAATTCTATACACGAAGTGAATATTTCAGAAGGTTTGCAGGAGTGAAATATGTCGATTCTGAGGCGCCTTCAATAGCTATGAATGTTACTCCTCTTAAAGAAACCTATAGTGTTGGTGAATTATTAACCATCCAACCTTCAGTTTCGGATGATAAGGGTATTGATTATATTGAGTTCTTCATAAATGGTAAAGTAATAGGAAATACAAAATCAAATCCATATACATTTAATTATTCAGCTGAAAAAATTGAAAATGAGACTATGCCATATACATTACAGGCACGAGCTATGGATTTGGCACACAATAATACATGGAGCAACTCAATAACATTTAATGTTGTTGATGATTTAGTAAAACCGCAAATATCAATTGCCTCTGCTTCAGATTTATCGGGTATCATTCCTGAAAAACCTGTATTGATTGTGGCAAACGCTACTGATGATAACCAGATATCCAGAGTAGTCTTCAGTATAAATGACGGTAAGACCCAGAAAGATGTTACTGTTGATAATTATCCTTACAATTTGGTTTATTATCTTGCTGATAACATCGATGATTCCAGTACCATAACTTTCTCAGCAATTGCCTATGACAAAGCAGGCAACGAAAGTGATATATCGAATATTCTATATGGTACTGTACATAAAGATACGGTATTTAAGACCGAAAGAGCTTATGTGATGACGAGTCAGAACAATTTATATGTAACCGAAGGGATTACAAAGGTTGTGAAGAAAATTTCCACATCAAGCGGTTGGAAAGTTTGTGTATCTCCGGCAGATTACGCTTTTGGATTATCCGGAAATGATAATGACGTGATAATAGCATTTGACAAGGCAACTAATAATATTGCGAAAGAAATAAAAGGAATTAGCGGAGCATATGACATGGTATTCGATAAAGCCAGACAATATGCCTATGTTTCCAGCGAAACAATGGATAAAATTTTCGTGATTTCATTAAAGTCTCTCGAGATAGTTCGGGAAATAACAAACAACGATACGGCGTCAAAAGGTATTTACAGGCCAAGATCGCTTGCAATATCTGAGGACGGTAATTATCTGTATGTTGTTAACAGGGAACCTTATGGCTCTTCAAATATCAGGGTTACCGTTCTTGATTTGAACGCGGTATTTGATCCGGCGACAGATCCTGTTGATGTAAAATACTATTCATTGTCGGATGGCTCTTATACAACCAATATCGTTCTTATGCCTTATTATAACCAGGGGTATATAGCTCTTGAAAACGGTAATATATATATGATCAATCTCGATACAACTGATGTTGAATTAAAATATACCAATATGGGAGCCAAGAGTCTTATCGGTGGTTTAACGTCACGGGGATTGAAATTGTTCTGCTTGAATGACACTATTAAAAAACTTTACATGATAGATCCATTAAATTCACAAATTACAGTAATGAACACTTATGCCAGCAATGATTATCTTGATTCTCTGGGTTTAAGTCTCGATGGCAAATCATTGTATTTAGGAGCACGACTCTCCGGTAACTATCTATATTTTATTAGGATGAATATAGCAACCGGAGTTGAAGAATCGAGAATGGCTACGGATGAATATTCAAACTGCAGGAACATAACAAGTTCATATATTAATATTTTCGACGAAAATCTGCCTGTGGTATCACTAAATACTCTGCCTGATCAGGTAACTCGCGGAGCGCTTCTAAATATAGGCGCTACAGCAAGTTCAAACTTGGCTATCAGGAAAGTGGATTTCTTCGTAAACGGTGAGAATGTTTCTACAAAATCATTGTTACCTTATGAGATTAATTATAGAGTTCCGATTGATGCGTCTGTTTTGGCTATAAAAGCCAGAGCAACGGATTCAGCTGGATTATTCTCTGAAACTGAAGAAGTTATAGTAAATGTTGTTGATGATTCCGAAGGTCCGTCAATAACAATAGTATCACCACAAAGCGGGGCTGAAGTGTATGCCGGTACTTCTGTAAATATTAATGTAGATATTGATGATCCAACAGATAATATAAAAGAGGTTCAGTTCCTGCTTAACGGAAGGGTTGATTCAATAGTTAAAAATGCTCCTTATACATCAATAATAATGATTGATAAAAACCAGTTACCCGGTACATCCACAATCGAGGCTCGCGCGATTGATTATGTGGGACATACATCAAGCGATTCAATAACAGTTAACGTCGTATATGGTGATCATGAAATATTCTATGTGGTCGATAGATTGGGTAAAATATCTCAGCTTGATCAGAACCTGAATTCAATAGGAGAGGTTTATACAGATTTTAGTATTCTGCCTAACGGTAATTCCACAGTAAGGGATGCCGGAATGTATCCTAATGGGAATAAATTTTATATGGCGATATTTGATACATGGAATTGGCGAGAAGGACTTGGAATTCTGAATCTTGATGATATGAATTATAACTTTGTATGGGGTGATGAATGGGAAGAGTCTGAAACATTGATGTTTACTGAATCTCGCGGAATTCCGTATGCCATGATTATACCTGTTAGAACAGACTCTGGCGCTTCAATATCGAATTTCAGGCTCGATAATGAGACATTCTTATGGGGATTAGATGTATATATGAATTATCCTCAAGGCGCTGTTATGACTAAGGACGGCAATACATTATATGCCACAGAACGGAACAATGAATTTTTGATAAAATGTACAAATGCCGATTTCTTAAATAATAATTATAATTACTATAATATAATTGATAACGATTATGAAACAACAGCTCTCGGTATACTTCCGGATGATAGCGCGTTATTCATCGGTGTTCGTCATTATCCGAGTAACTCGTTCCAGATTTTGAAATTTAATACATCGTCATTCGATTATAATAATCTCGATAGAAACGGTATTAACATGGAAGCTTCCGTATATAATATTGTTTGCGCGAATATTAACGGTAATGCCAAAGTTTTCGCGGCGATGCCGTCAATTAATAAAATCGCTGTTATTAATCCTGAGACCAAAGCGATCGAAACATCCTGGAATGTAATTACACCGGAAAAAATGAAGGTGGATGAGGACAAGGGTATAATGTATGTTATATCCAAAAATAATGGGAGTATAAGTATAGTTGATTTGGCGACAGGCAGCGTGATTGCACAAAATGTAATACCAGGAGCCATTGATATTATCAATTATATAAAATCCAATTTCCCGGATATTACTATACCTTCAATCGCAATGACGTATCCACAGAATGGCGATTCGTTTGCGGAAGGTCATTTACTGAGCCTTCAGTTCGAGGGTAATGATAACAGAGGCATTAAAGAATACCAGCTGTTTATAAATAACAGATATGTTACTTCATTACCAGCAAGTAATAACACTTTTGACTTGAGGTTACCTATGATTGATGAAGATTCAATATCTTATAAGATGGAAATGAGGGCAATTGACAGATCAGGAAACATGACATGCAGTACCCCTGTAACCATAACCATTGTAAATGATACTGAAGCGCCTGTTTTAACTATTCATTCACCTTCTCAAGACGATAAAGTGATGGGTGGAGGATATATTAATGTAAGTGCGAGCGCTACTGACAATTCAGGTACTGCAAACATGATTGCCGGATTTGAGATATATCTGGATAACGATCTTATTACTAATATACAGGCTGATTCTACTGGATCGTTTGCGACGAATATTCCTATACCTTCGGGAAAATATTCCGATCCTTTACAGCTGGGAGTCGTTGCGGTTGATTATGCTGGAAATAGCTCTGATAGAGCAATAGTCGCATTGAATCTTGTTCTTGATATGAATCCAACTGCTTATCATACGCAAAATACAAAATATCATTCAACAGTCGTTGGCGGCAAAATGTATGTCTCAATGTATAATATGTTACAGATATTCAATTTAAATTCATACCAGGGAAGTGAAATGTGTGAAATGGCTTTCCCTGAGTCCGAGATTAATGTGGATTATCCCGGATTTATGAAATATTTTGCGGTAGAAGGCAATTATATTTATGGAGTAACTTCAACTGAATATAATAATAATATACCATCAAGATTCCAGATCTATTCCGTAACAGAATCTATCGTAAGTGGTGGATTAAGAGGCGAATATTATAATAACTCTGATTTTTCAAATAGAGTATTTACAAGAATAGACCCGGTTCTCGATTATGATTATGATGTTGATTCTTCACCATTAAATGGTGTTCAAGGCGGAACATATTCTATCAGATGGACTGGAAAGATAAAGATCGATCAGGAAGATACCTATACATTCTATCTTGCTTCTGATGATGGAAGCAGAATGTGGATTGACGGCAAATTTATAATTGATAACTGGAGCATACATGGACGCGAAGAGCGAAGCGGCGAGATATATCTAACACCCGGGTTCCATGATATAGTTATCGAGTTTTATCAGAATGAAGGTGCGGCTAATTTCTCAGCTTATTGGAGTTCGCCATCAATTGATAAACAGGTACTTCCTGCAGATCACCTGTATTCAGTAACTGATAACATAACAAAGGTATTTGATCAGCAGATATCGGTATCAAGAGGTCTTGACACGGATATTGAGGGTAAAATTATTGTAAATGGAAGCAAAGCTTTCATATCCACCAATGACAGGATCATTGTATTTGATATAACTGTGCCGGAACATGCATATGAATTAGCTCCTATTATTGACACTGAAGGCTGTATAGCTATGGAGAGCAACGTATCTTATCTATTTACACTGTCACGTTTTGGTACATTAAAGGCTTATAATCTGATTGATAGAAGCCTTGCGGCAACCGTGGCTCTATATGCGCCAGTATATGATGAAGGAGAACGTATAAACGCTAACTACGGAGATATAGAATTGCTTGATGGTATGATTTACGCCACTGACAACGTCAATGGATTGGTATATGTGAATGTAGTCGATAATCCGTTCCAAATGGTTGTTGGCGGAACCATACAATTATCAAACATGTCAGGTAATCCTATCGCTATAGATGTTGATGGAAAAATGGCGATTGTATCTGATGGGAACAACGGTGTATTGGTTGATATATCTACATTAGGTTCAGAAATTGAATATCCTGTAGGGAATATGTTCTACGGCGGATGGATAAAAGAATGTTATATATATGGTAATAAGATAGTATTTCAATCATATGTATCATATGTTGTCACATTGAGATATTTCAATTTGGAACCGTTGAGCGTTCAATTGGATATGCCTGTTGAAGAAGAAGAGAATCATTATATGACAGGATCTTGTGTTGATATACCATATATATTAACCGGAACAAGCCCGACGGTGGAATTGCTGGTTGACGGCAAAGCTGTATCGGTAACGAATGATACCGGTAAATATTTCGCGAGATATCTATTGCCTATTACTACTGAACCGATGGAGATAGCTGTATCTGCTCGTTCAATTGACGTATGCGGAAATATAGCTGTAAGCGATCCGATAACAATATATGTTGATACGGATAGCGAAGCTCCATATTACGCGGAACTGATTTGCAATTCTACTGGAGATATTTATGCCGGCGATACAATATCATTTACCGCTAATGCTGAAGACAATATTTGGATCACAAGAGTGCAACTTATTGTTGAAGGGGAAAATGATACCGAGGATTATTCCGCTCCGTTTGAACTAAATTATCAGATACCGTTGTTTGGCAACAAAACACAGTATGTATTCAAGGCTGTAGCATTTGATATAAGCGGAAATATGACGGAATCCGATCCTGTAACAGTTGATGTTATTCCATTCTCAGGTATCGAAGTTGAACCTCAGGATGGATTGATTAATGGCGAAACGTCTCTGGAATTATACGGGACATTTGCTGATGGCAGAAAAGTTAATATCACTGATAAAGTTGACTGGTCAGATCGAAATAATCAAATAGCTATAGAATTTGATAACGACAACGAAGGCATATTTATCGGTGGTAAGATTTATCCTAACCGCAATTTTACAGGTAGCATTAACTTTACTGTAAACGCTGGAGATTTCTCGTCATCAGGTACAGTGGCAACAGATTATTCCGACAAAGGGATTTCAGATGAATCGCAACCTGATATGGGTTTAGATCCGGAAACAAATAATACGGATTACGGACAGATAACAGATTCTATAGAAAAATTCGTTGACAATACTGATATCCAAAACGGAGATGATGATTTGTACCGCGTTCTCAATTATGATTCTAATATGGGATATAGAGAATGTTCTCTGGAATCGGTTAATAATGGAATCGGTGTTTTCATGATGAATTACTCATATTGGGGTGATAATCGACTTGATTTCAAATATTATAATGAACAAGGTATTGTTGAAGTCAGCATCGAGAATTATATTGAAGAGATTCATCAGTCTCTGAGCTCAATGGACTCATTAACGGATAATGATGGCAACATTCATATGGTTTATACATACATGAATACCGGTTTACACTATGCGATACTCAATTCCGGCGATTATACACTTAATAATACTGAACTTATGGTTCCTTTCAATGGTGGCGGCGGTGATATACCTTCGTTAACCACAGGAGAAAATGTACTTACTGGTGACGGTTATGACGGTAGTGGCGATGGATATGACGGTGGAGTAATTAGAAGATTACCTTATTGTCCGAGAATAGAAAAAGATAACGAAGGCAATATATATATTGCATGGGTGGAGATAGAAGCTCAAGTAGGGGAAAATCTAATTGCGGTAAACAAGATTAAATTTATAAAACTCGATTCGGAAGGCAATACTGTTATTCCGGAAACGGAGATATATACATTTGATATCGATAGTATGGAACTGATGAATAGTTCTAATGGATTGCTTCCTGATCAGTTTATAAGAGCATTGAGCATGAAATGTGATCAATCCGGTAATGTACACTTTACATGGTTGTTGTCTTCAAAGAAATTTGATATTGATTATCTGACTATGTACTATAAGATGCTTGATCCTTCCGGCGTAACCCTTATTGATACTACCGTTCTATCCAGCACTAAAGCTGTTGCTAATGAAGGTGGCCAGCCGGAAGCTATGTTCACAACAAATAATGTATCATGGAAAGAATTCAGGCTTGTGCTCGACAGTGCATTTGATCCACAGAATAAATTGAATATCATGTATCATAAAGTTAATGATAATGGTTTATTATATTTAAGTATGATGAAGGTTAATCCGTCTGCGGTAGCCAATCCGGATGGTTCATCTGCTTCTTTATTAACTTTAGTTGAGGAAGACAAGATTATACCTGGACAAAAAGGGCAATTTACATTCGATGGAAGTCTGAAATCAACTTCCCAGGGTATATATGGTATTTATTCTGAACAATATGAACAGTATTCTGATGAGAGGAATATTTCCAATTTCTCATGGATTTCTGAGCAAATATTGTTCTCATATGGGGAACTCCGTTATAACGGGAACTATTATTACGAACCATATATCGATATTTATGATTCCAATATCTATATTGAAGCCGGTCCTTATACTTTTGAGTTGACTTATATAAATTACGGCAAATTCATGGTTGTATCAGGTGACGTATATACATCCGATACCGGTGATGGATATAGTGGATACGATGGAGAGGGAAGTGTTTTATATGAACACATCGATTCATTAATCATGACTCGCCAGACCTATGAGTATCAAACAAAATATACGGTTAAATTCTTTGCGAAATCGGATTCAGTACAATTGTCTCCGGCAAAATTGATGTCTGATGATATTTTCTATCCTATAATGGGTATTGATCTGGCAATTGATAACTCTGAATTTCCATTTGTAATATTTGATTCTGCTTCAAATGAGAATTCGTATAATAGAAAATATTATGGACAATTATGTGTGCATGCTCAATTCATTCTTGGAGAAGGATATGAGTCATATGGCGGCGGTGGTGGTGAACTTTCTTTGAAAGATGGTAATGGTGATGCGCAGATACCAACTGTTGCAGATAAGCCTGTTATTGATAATCCGGATTTTGAGTCGGGCAAAATCGATGGGTATAGAACTTATGGAAAAGTATCAGTAGTTAAAGAGAACAAAGGATTGTCATCACCGCAAGGAACTTTCATGGCATTGATAAAAGAGAATGCTAAAATCATTAAGGATAAATTAAGTATACCGGCAAACGTGAAAAAATTATATTTTGATATCAGTTATCTTGTAGAATCAGCGTTGCTTAGTAACGAAGATGAATTGCCTAAGGTAGTTGCCACAGTTACCGACAAGAACAATGAAGTCAAATCCTATATTCTTTCGGATTCTGCTGAAGAAACTGCCGGCGTATTTGTTTATCCTTACATAATGAAAAGCATAACAGAATTCAAAAGCGGCGATTCAGTTTTTGTCAAAATAGATTTTACCAATCCGAAAATGACAAAATTCAAATTCGATATGCTTATTGAAGGTTTGGTTGACGGAGAAAACGCTGTTGTTAATGGATTGCTGAATATAAATTACGGTGTTGTTCTTTACGATCGCAACAAACAGGTTTCAAAATATAATATTGAATTCACCAATAATTCAAAAATAACAATAGCAGGACCGTTGAAAATATCTTTGATAATGTCGGATAAGAATATAAAACCTCTTGATGCCGCCATGGATACTGAATTCGAAGTTATCGCTTTAAGTAAAACCGTAGCTATTCCGGTTGATGATTATGCCGGTACAGACAACCAAATCAGTTTATCTATTTTCTCTGATAGCGGAAAAACAGAATTAATGGTAGATAACTTTGTATATGATAATGATGTAGTTGCAGAAAAGTTTTTGCCTTACGTTAATCTGATTCCATGTGATAATCCAAATGTTTATAGATCCGGCTATAATGTTGGCGGTAATATTAATCTAAGTGTTGAAATGTATGATTTTAAAGGTATTGATTCAGTTGAGATATACGTTGACGGAACACTTGATTATAAAGTTACTGATAATATAAAACCATTTGGTTATACTTATAATATCAAGGAAAACAAAGTCGGAAAATTGGTTTGCATAAAAGCAAAAGCCATTGATGTCAACGGTAACGTTAAATGGTCTAAACCTGCATATTTTCAAGTGAAATAAAAATCCTTAATATAATTGAAAGAGGCGGTCGTTATTGGACCGCCTCTTTTTTTTATTTTAAAAAAAATAATTTTTTAGTTGTCTAAAACACTTTATTTATATATTATAGCTCATCGAAATTGTGGTGGGTGTAGCTCAGTCGGTTAGAGCGTCTGGTTGTGGCCCAGAAGGTCGACGGTTCAAATCCGTTCACTCACCCTCGAATCTCATCCGCTAATTTAAACTTTCCTATAAATAATTTATCCGAAAATTAAATTGAAATATTTTAACCTATAATATATTATAGATCTTTCTTATCACCGTGTGAGGTTAATATGATTTTGGACGATATCGTAGAGTATAAAAAACAAGAAGTGATTCTTCAAAAACAAAGTATTTCAGAATATATTCTTGATGAACAACTTGAGATATTTGAAAATAAAAAAACAGATCGTTTTTCACAAAGGGTTAAACGATTAAAAAATGAGAATATTAAAGTTATTGCCGAAATCAAAAAAGCTTCTCCTTCAAAAGGAATTATCAGGAAAGATTTCGATCCGCTAAAAATAGCTTCTGTTTACGCAAGCCTGAATGTAGATGCCATATCAGTTTTGACAGAAAAAAAATATTTTATGGGATCAATACAGTATCTTAAAGAAATATCATCACGGTATAATATACCATTATTGAGAAAAGATTTCATTATAGATATCTACCAGATAAAAGAAGCTATTTTAAACGGGGCAAGCGCGGTTTTGCTTATAGCGGCAATACTCGATAATAAAACAATAAAAAATTATATCGATTTTTGTACGCAAAAAGGAATTGATTATATACTTGAGGTACATAATGAAAAAGAATTAAGTAATGCGCTTGATTGCGGTGCCGAAATTATCGGTATAAATAATCGGAATTTAAAAACTTTCGAAGTAGATATAAAAACAACAGAACGTCTTATACGTAAAATCTCAGATGATAGAATTATTATTGCGGAAAGCGGAATTCAAACTCATAGTGATATTGCCTACATTAATGGTTTAAAAATTGATGCTGTCCTGATAGGCGAGGCATTAATGAAAAAAGATAATATAGCCGAAGAATTTGCGAAAATGTTCGGAAACTTGAGAAATTATGATACGCACTAAGATTTGCGGAATAACACAACTTGACGACGCACTTTGTGCAATAGATTGCGGCGCTTGCGCGCTCGGATTTAACTTTTATGAAAAAAGCCAAAGATATATTGAACCTAAAAAAGCTGAAAGTATAATCAAGAAAGTTCCGCCTTTTGTTTCCTTAGTAGGATTATTCGTAAACGAACAGACGGAAATTATAAAAAGAATTGTCTCACAAACCGGTGTGGATACGATTCAACTTCATGGCGATGAATCAACGGATATTTGTCAGGAACTGGAAAAACTAAAGATTATAAAAGCGTTCCGCATAAAAAGCGAAAGTGATCTGACGCAGTTAAAAAAATATAATGTAATGGCTTATCTGCTTGACAGTTATCATCCAAAATTGTATGGTGGAACAGGAATCCCGTTTGAATGGAATTTTCTTGACGGATTAAATATCTCAAAACCCATAATAATTGCCGGCGGACTAAAACCTGAAAATATAGATGTATTATTAAATGCGATTGTTCCATATGGGATAGATGTATGCAGTGGCGTTGAAATATCACCCGGCATAAAAGATCATAAATTGATGAAATTGTTGTTCGATAAAATAAATAATATACAAAATCAAAGGAAATAAGATAATGTGTCCAACAATACCCGATGAAAAAGGATATTTTGGCGAGTATGGTGGCAGGTTTATACCTGAAGTGCTGATTCATGCTTTGGATGAACTTGAAAAAACTTATGTAAACGCGAAAAACGATCCTGAATTCAAAAAACAACTCGAATACTATTTTAATCAGTATATCGGCCGTCCGACACCATTATATTTCGCTCCACGATTATCCCAGTTTTTAGGAGATGTCAAGGTATATTTAAAACGTGAAGATTTATGCCATACCGGCGCTCATAAAATAAATAATTCCATGGGGCAGATCCTTCTTGCTTTGCGGATGGGCAAAAAACGAATTATCGCCGAAACTGGGGCAGGCCAACATGGCGTGGCTACCGCGACAGTTTCGGCAATGTTTGGCCTTGAGTGTAATATATATATGGGAACCGAAGACATGCGGCGCCAGTCGTTAAATGTTTTTCGTATGGAATTACTTGGCGCTAAAGTGATTCCGATTGATTCAGGTTCGCGTACCCTCAAAGATGCTATAAACGAAGCTCTACGGGATTGGGTTACCAATGTGAACAATACTCATTATATTTTAGGAACAGTCACAGGCCCTCATCCGTTTCCAATGATTGTGCGGGATTTTCAGTCTGTTATCGGCAGGGAAGCTCGCCAGCAGATAATTCAGGCTGAAGGGAAGTTGCCTGATACAATTATCGCTTGTGTGGGCGGAGGAAGTAATGCCATGGGGCTTTTTAACGATTTTTTAGAGGATGAAAATGTTCGTATGATCGGTGTTGAAGCCGGTGGGTTGGGCATAGAGACAAAAAAACATGCCGCACGTTTTTTCGGTGGCAAAAAAGGAGTATTTCAAGGTGCACTCACTTATGTGCTCCAGAATGACGATGGACAGATATTGGAAACTCATTCCGTTTCTGCCGGGCTGGATTATTCCGCTGTTGGGCCCCAGCATTGTTACCTGAAAGACATAAATAGATGTGAATATGCTTATGTTACAGATGATCAGGCACTTGAGGCATTTAAACTTTTATGCCGGCTTGAAGGAATAATACCCGCACTTGAGAGCTCTCATGCTCTCGCTTATTTAATAAATAATCCGCCTCCAAAAGGGTCTGTTGTTATAGTCAACCTATCTGGTAGAGGAGATAAAGATGTTCAGGTGGTAAAAGAAGAACTTAACAGAAAGCAAAATTTATTATGAGCAGGATAGATAATCTTTTTATAAAGCTGAAAGAGAAAAGTAAAAAAGCGTTCATCTGTTATATTACTGCTGGTGATCCGAATATGGAATTTAGCGAAAAACTGATTTATGAACTTGATAACGCTGGTGTCGGCCTTTTGGAATTAGGTGTTCCATTTTCCGATCCGATGGCTGATGGGCCGGTGATTCAGGAGGCGTCTGAAAGGTCGCTTAAAAATCATACTAATCTGATCAAAATATTTGAAATGGTGAAAAATATTAGACAAAAATCAGAAATACCGTTGATATTGTTCACCTATCTTAACCCGGTATTTCAATATGGAATAGAAAATTTTGCCCGTGATTGCAAAAATAGCGGAGTTGATGGCGCTCTGATATTGGATTTACCTCCGGATGAGTCTGATCTGTATAGAAATGTTATGAACAAATATGGCATAGATACTATTTTTATAATCGCACCAACTACTGATCTGGAAAGAATGAAATATATAGCCGATTGTTCTTCCGGTTTTATATATTATGTTTCAAGAACCGGGGTAACCGGTGAAAAAAGTGACATCGATTCGGAACTCGAAGATAAACTTAAAAAAATTAAATTGTTAACTGATAAACCTGTAGCCATAGGTTTTGGTATCTCAAATCCACAGCAAGTTGAGGAAATCGCTCAATATGGAGACGGAGTTGTTGTTGGAAGTGCCATAGTAAGAAGAATTAAAGAGTATCATAAAGATTTTGATGGATATAAAAAAGTCGCTGATTTTGTACGGGAATTAGTTAAACCTTTAAAATAGCATCGGAGGATCTGCAAATGGTATACGCGGTTATAATGGCAGGCGGTAAAGGTGAACGATTCTGGCCTAAAAGCAGAATGAAAACACCGAAACAATTACTCGCTATTGTAAGCGATAATACAATGATGCAGGAGACGGTTTCCAGGCTTGATAATATATCACAGGACGAGAATATTCTCATAATAACAAATTCGATTCAGAGTGAGGAGATTAGAAAACAACTTCCTTCCGTTCCTCCTGAAAATATTATTTCCGAACCATGTGGTAGAAATACTGCTCCATGTATCGCTCTTGCCGCGGCATTTATGAAAAACGATGATGATGTAATGGTTGTTCTTCCCGCCGATCACATGATCAGAAATAAAAATATGTTTCAAAAAAATATTACAGATACTATAAATATGGCAAAAAAGACAAACGCATTGTTCACTATCGGAATAAACCCTTTGTTTCCCGCAACCGGATACGGATATATTCATTTCAAAGAACAAATTAAGTCGGATACGGAAACAGAAATGTGCGAGGTTGTGGAGTTTACCGAAAAACCGGATCTGAAAAAGGCGAAGGAATTTATTGAATCCGGGGAATATTATTGGAACAGCGGTATTTTTATCTGGAGAAAATCTGTTTTTGTTGATTCGCTTAAAAAATTTATGCCGGATCTCTATGAAGGCTATAAAAAGATATTAAGCTCAATTAAAAACGGAAATTATGAAGAAAAAATACAGGAAATATACCCTCAATTGCCTAATATCTCCATTGATTACGGTATAATGGAAAAAGCCGATAACGTACTAGTGGCTAAAAGCCTCTTTGACTGGGATGATGTGGGGAGCTGGGATGCCGTAGGCAAATATTTTGAGCCGGACGATAATCAAAATGTGGCTAAAGGAAAATTTGTGGAGGTTGATTCCAAAAACTGCATCGTGTTCTCGGATAATAAACTTGTTGCTACAGTGGGTGTCCAGAATCTAATTATTGTTGTAACAGATGATGCTGTATTGGTTTGCGATAAAACACGTTCACAGGATGTAAAGGAAATCGTAAAAAAATTAGGCTCGAAACCTGAAAATCAAATATATCTGAGTTGAGTATGAGTAAATATTTGGGAATAGATTTTGGTATGCGCAGAATAGGAATCGCTATAAGCGATTCTACGGCTACCGTTTCAAGACTATTTGAGGTAATAGATTTACAGAAAGAGAAAAAAATATTTAACAAACTCGCCTCTGTTGTTAAAGATAATGGAATTATTGAAGTAATAATCGGTTTACCTAAAAATATGGATGGATCACTTGGCCCGCAAGCTGAAAAAACAATCGAGTTTTCAAAAGAACTTGAAAAAAATATTGAAGTACCTGTAAAACTCTGGGATGAAAGATTAACTACTGTTGCGGCGCAAAGGGTATTAATAGATGCTGATGTTTCCAGAAAAAAACGCAAACAGGTTATCGATGGATTAGCCGCTCAACTTATTTTACAAGGGTATTTAGATTGGAAAAAGAATCAAAAATAAAAATTCCTGAACTTGTTGTTCCTGCCGGTACTATGGAAAAACTAAAGATAGCTGTTGATTATGGAGCGGATGCTGTGTATTTAAGCGAAAAACGGTTTGGTTTACGTCATTATGCTGGAAATTTTGATTTAAACGGTCTTGAGAAAGCTGTTGATTATGTAAAGAGAAACGGGAAAAAATTATATCTTGCGGTAAATGTTTTTTGTAGAAATTCTCACATAAAAGAATTAAAAAATTTATTTCGTGACATATCTTCACTCGGAATAAATGCTCTTATTATTTCCGATCCAGGTGCGGTGAAAATTGCTCGAGAACAAGTTCCCCATATTCCTATTCATCTGAGCACACAATCGAATACTACCAATCTGGAATCGGTTAAGTTTTGGGCTGATAACGGAATTAAACGCGTTGTACTTGCCAGAGAACTATCCAGCGATGAAATACATGAAATAACAGCCGATTCAGGAATAGAAGTGGAAATATTTGTTCATGGCGCTCTTTGTATTTCATATTCCGGAAGATGCTATCTTAGCGCATACCTTGAACAACGGGAGTCGAATCTGGGTATGTGTTCACAACCATGCCGTAGACAATACTATCTGATGGAAAAAGAGTCGGACAAATATATTCCAATTGAACTGGAACCGGATGCGACCTATTTATTTAATCCAAAAGATTTATGTCTCATTGATTATTTGCCGCGGATAGTAGAAATGGGAGTTGATGCGGTAAAGGTTGAAGGAAGAATGAAAACAGCTTATTATGTTGCCTGTGTTACAAGAATATACAGAGAAGCGCTTGATCTTTTAAAATCGGATAATGAAAAATATAACGAATATTTGCCGTTATGGAGAAAAGAACTTGAGAAAATCAGCAACAGAGACTATACCTGCGGATTTTTTGCGGGGACATTACCGGAAAATATTGTAAAAAAAGAAGGAAAATATATACAAAATTATAAATTTCTGGGTATAATCGATAAAAATGAAGGTTGCGAATTTATCATAGATCCAAAAAGCACTATTCAGACAAACGATGATATAGAAGTTATCGGTCCGTTTCGAAAAAATGATCGTAATGTAAAAATTCTGGAAATCTTGCGCGATGGTATGAAAGTCGATTGTGCTCATCCGAACCAGATTGTCATGGTGCGAACCGATTCTACAGTTAAAGCAGGTGAAATACTGCGAAAACCCATTAAATAAGGGGAATAATTATATGATCCAGATCTCTACACATCCCAACGGATTGAGGTTGATTACATATCATATGCCTCATATGAATTCTGCGTCCATAGGAATATGGGTTGGTGCGGGAGGACGAAATGAGACTAATGAATTGAGCGGTATGTCGCATTTTATCGAACATCTTGTATTTAAAGGCACAAAAAAAAGAGAAGGCAACGAAATATCACAGGCTATCGAAGGGCTTGGCGGTGTTTTAAACGCTTTTACCGGTGAGGAATATACGTGCTATTATTCAAAAGTCCTGTCTGAATATTTTTCGGTAACCTTTGATGTGTTGTGGGATATGGTAATAAATACATATTTTGTCAACGACAATATAGAAAAAGAAAAACTTGTTGTTAAAGAAGAAATTAACATGTATTACGATCTTCCCGCTCAATATGTCCATGATTTGCTCAATGAGATCCTCTGGCCGAATCAGCCTCTTGGAAAAATGCTTATAGGAACAGTGGAGACGATTGACGGATTGACTAATGACAAAATTCTGGGTTATAAAAATGAATATTATAAATTAAATAATATTGTGGTTGCCGTTGCGGGCAAAAATACGCATGATGAGGTCAAAGATATTGTTTTTAAATATATGGATGAGTATTCATCTCAATCAAAACCGCCTGTTGCTTCCGCTGTTATTGAGAATCAACAAAAACCATTTTGTCTTGTAAGCAAAAAGGATACGGAACAAGTCCATCTCGCTATCGGCGTGAGAGCGTTTCATCGCGAGCACGAGGATAAATATGCACTGAAAGTCCTGAATACAATTTTTGGCGAGAATATGAGCTCAAGATTGTTTCAGGTTATCCGAGAGAAACACGGGTTGGCGTATTCTATTCATTCTTCGATAGATAGGTTCAAAGATACCGGTTCGCTCACTATATCTGCAGGAACAGAAGAGCAAAAGCTGAATAAAATGCTGGAACTCATCATTCAGGAAATGGATAATTTAAAAAAGGATCCGGTAACTCTGGATGAACTTGACAGGGCAAAAAAATATTTGGTGGGCCAGTTGTCATTAGGGCTGGAAAAAACCATGAATATTATGATGTGGCTTGGAGAAAGCATATTATGTGAAAATAAAGTAACCGATATAGATGAGATTCTAAATCGGATCAGACAGGTTACTATTGACGATATACAAAGAATAAGCAATGTATTGTTTCAAAATAACAGGCTGAACCTTGCGATTATAGGGCCTGTAAAAAATTCTCAGCCTGTAGAAAATATTTTTTCATTCAAATAAATAGGAAAGAAAATAATATGAAAATTGCACCGTCGATTTTATCAGGAGATTTCGCCTATTTTGGAGATGCAGTGAAACAAGCACAAGATGGCGGGGCCGACTATATACATGTTGATGTCATGGACGGTCATTTTGTGCCTAATATCACAATAGGCCCGCAAACAGTCTCAGCTATAAAAAAGTATACCTCTTTGCCTCTTGACGTCCATTTGATGATCGATAATCCCGATTCGTTTGCCGAACAGTTTATTAAAGCCGGAGCCGATATATTGACAATTCATGTCGAAGCGCCAATACATCTGCATCGCTCAATACAAAATATAAAAAAACATGGTATATTATGCGGAGTTTCATTAAATCCGGCTACACCGCTTGATTATCTGGAATATATTATTCCTGATATAGATCTCATTTTAATAATGACAGTAAACCCTGGTTTCGGAGGGCAGAAATTTATTCCTCAAATGATAAAGAAAATTGAGATTACAAAGAATCTGATTCAAAAATCAGGACAAAACATACTTCTTGAAGTAGATGGAGGAGTCACATGCGATAATATCGCCAGGATAGCTCAAGCCGGAGCCGATATTTGTGTAGCAGGTTCTTCTGTATATGCTACTTTGGATGTAAAAAAAGCTATTTCCGATTTAAAAAAACATTCTATATTTTCTTGATTTATCCCGATAATAAATTTAGATGGAAAATTTTTGTAATTTTTGTTGCGGATAAAATGTTTTATAATTAGTACCAGTCTATTACTTTGTTTTAAAAATATAACATTATTTGATAAATCGATGATTATAGTTTATAATAAATATATAAGAAATTTGAGATAAATGTAAAATTTATAAACAGTAGATAAGGTTAAGTATTAATTAATCTTAAGGTAAATTATTATATCTTGTAGATAAAAATTTTTTTTAATAAACATAAAAACTCCATCAAAGGGGGCAAAAATGAGAAATCAGTTAAAAGATTCCAAATGGGAACCTCTAATGTGGTTCTATTCCACACGCAACAAGTTATGGCAGAAGATCCTGATCTTGTTTCTCGTGGAAACATTTATCATCGGCCAGACTCATTTTTCTTGGGCGCAACAGAACCAGGATAATAATCAGAATTTACCGGAAGAAGTTAATTTGCCTGAAAGTTCTGATCTGATAAATAATCCGCAAGTAAACGAAACTCCTTATTTACCCACCATAAATTCCCCGCTTAATATAGGTGCGGAAACACCTTTCTTCGATACTGCTAATGATATACCCGGCGGCGGCCGTGTGGATATTGGAGACGGTACTAATCAACAAACAACAACTCAATATGGGTTGGAAGAAGTTATTTCCCTTTCAGATGCCCTTAGAATTACTCTTAAGGATAGAACAAATTTGCCTCTTTATAAACTTAATTTTGTTTTAGATAATACCAACACAACTTTAAATACCGGTTTTGAGGATTTGTATAATTACGCAAAACCAGGTGGCGGATATATAATACAGGAAAGTATTGTGTCTTTCAGAACAGAAGGTGGAGATTTAAAAATACGATACAGTTACTATAAAGACGAAGATGGCATTGAGGACGAGAAATCTCAATCTATTGTGGCGATAGAAGATTACCAGGTTGGCGTGCAGTATACGGTCGAATTCCAAATAACTCTTAATTCTATTCAGGTTTATGTATATAAAACATCCGATGGCAAAAGCGAAACGCCGAATTTCACTACCGCTGAAGGTTCTTTGCAAAAACCTATTTTTTATGGCGTAACTAATAATAATCAACCTGGAAATGTCAGCCTTGAAATATTTAAACAGGTTAAAACAGGTTATCAACCTGTAGATTTAAATGGTGATGGGAAAAATGATGCGTATTATGATCCTGTAAATAATGTATGGGGTATCGATGTTGATGGAAACGGAATTCCGGATGGACAAGGTTTTGATACCAATAACGACGGAAAACCGGACCAATTCAAATATGATGCCAATGGAGATGGTGTTGCTGATGGTTCGCCGCAAACATTTGCAATAAATGCAAATGGAACATTTAATGTTACTCTCCCCAAAAGGGACCGCACTATTATTGATCCTGATACCGGTGAAATCAGGTTTTATGACAATGAAGGAAATCTTATCGGGTCAACAAATTACGAGGGTACTATTACTACTGTACAAAACCTTCCCGATGGAGGTAGAAGAATCACTACAACTGAAGGGAATAAAAGAACAATTCAGGTATATGATGCGAACGATCGGTTGTTGACTCAAACTATTCAAGACAAGGTCGGCGGAATATTTGTTGAACCTGGTGATAGAACAGGGTTTTTATACGAAACGGATTCTTCAAATAATTTAATTCGAACTGAATATAAAGATCCAAACGGAAATGGACAAAAAGATGCGAGTGAAGAAAATATAAGTATTGCTGTGTTTAACAGTAATGGAGCGCTTCTATCTTTAACCCGCTATGACGCTCCTCGTGAAGGAGATACAACTATCCAGAGGTTTACTAACAGCAAATTATCGTATGTAGAAATACAGGAATCGGCTGAAAAAGGATCGGGTTGGGTCAAGCAATATTATGACTCAAATGAAGTTATGACATCACAAACATCTTATAACGGATTAACCCATGATCAGGTCATTCAGAAATATGGAAGTTTATCTGGATTCTTTGAGTATGGGCTTATTACTGAGCAGACTACCATTGATGGAGATACTTCTGCGCAAGAAATAAGCTATTATTCCTATAAAACTGATCCTGATCATATAAGTTTGGGATGGAAACTCAGAACCGAACGAAAAGATGATCCCAATGTAGGTCAGATAAAGAGCAAGGGTATTCTTGATGGAAGCAAGAATATGCTCAATTTGACAATGTTTGATGAGAATAATCAAATTAACACTATTATCGAATTTAACACCCCTCTGACAGGTTATATGACATATCATATAATGAAACAGGGTGGTGGTGAAACTCTACAGATTTATAACGATTTGAATAAACTGATTGTCCAGCAGGAAATTGATTCTGCAGATGAAGTACAAAAAAGTGTTGTTTTTCAGTATGTGTATGAAAATGAAAAGAATATCCGAAAAGGGATTTTAGATACCGATAAAGATAAACAGATAGATCCGAACGAAAATTTATATGAGAATATCGCTGAACTTGATAACTACGGCGATATAGTCAATATTACTGATTTTGCTGATGATGGATCTACTCCTACTTCTGTAACTGAAATAAATAAACCAAGTTATGGTTGGACAACATATCGTCAGTTAAATAATCCTCCTAATAAAGCTACAATTCAGGTTATTGATTTTGATCAAAAATTAAGAAATCAGAAAACATTAAGTTCACCATGGGCTAATTATAATAATTCGGGAGAAGTTGAAAGCAGTATTGTTTATGAATATGATACCAATCATAGGTATGGTTATGTAGATAACAGCAAAAATGGTGCGAAAGAGCCTGAAGAATCGTTATTAGATACGGTTGCTTTTATGGATAATGAGGGCAACATAGTGAGCATAACGTCGTATAAAGATGACGGTTTGACGATCGAGAGTGTTAGTGAGTTTGATTGGCCTGCAGACGGTTACATGGCGACTCGTGTACTGAATGCGGAAGGAGATACTGTTCAGATAAGTGATAATGACGGTAAGATGTCAGCGACGATGACGTTATATCAGGGTAGCTGGGTAAACTACAAAGAGTCGGTGAATGTGAAGAGCAGCCAGGTATTTGTGTATACGCCAGATTACCGTTGGGGTTATGTTGATGCGAACAAGAACGGATTGAGAGAGTCTACGGAGACGCTTG
>Ga0302253_1000052_pt1 | contig 145648 bp, 152 predicted proteins | sample AAG_RA_Trp_MG_FD_193537 | JGI IMG/M metagenome (GOLD analysis project Ga0302253, IMG submission 193537) | Enriched activated sludge microbial communities from anaerobic digester in WTTP, New Holstein, Wisconsin, United States - AAG_RA_Trp | ecosystem: Engineered > Bioreactor > Anaerobic >... | reverse complement strand
GGTTCTTCCCAATGGGCCGAGATGAGCAAAAGCGAGCTTATGCGCTTTCGATAGCCATCGCCCAGCTGGGCGAGATAGGCGCTAAGGCGCTGGTAGCCCGGCCCGTCGCCGAAGGCGTTTTCCATCACGTGCCAGGGGCCGCCTCCATGGGGAAGGTAGATGACGGGAAGCTTGTTCGAAGTGGACATAGTCAAAACTCCTTGTGTCCGGCCGTCCTGGTTTCATCAAAGGAACCTGTCCCATTCTATACTGGGATTCCGTTGCCAGAAAGGTTTTTCCACGCGGGCGAAGCCTGTGACTTCGTCCCGGGCCACGAGTTGACGACTGACCGGGAGGATTGTATAAGTATACAAATATTTCCATAGGAGAAGGGGGACCCGTATGACCAAAGCGCCGCTGGATTGGGGAAAACTGGCGTTTTCCTATATGAAAACCGACTACCGCTATATTTCCCGCTGGAAGGACGGCGCCTGGGATTCCGGCCGCCTGGTCACTGACAACCAGCTGTCGATTTCCGAGGGTTCCACCGCCCTGCACTACGGCCAGCAATGCTTCGAAGGCCTGAAGGCCTATTCCCGCAAGGACGGGCATATCCAGCTTTTCCGGCCCGACCGCAACGCGGCCCGCATGCAGGCCACCTGCGACCGGATTCTCATGCCCCAGGTGCCCACGGAAAAATTCATCGACGCCTGCGACCAGGTGGTGAAGGCCAACTGGAAGTACGTGCCTCCCTATGGGTACGGCGCCACGTTGTACCTGCGCCCCTTCGTCATCGGCGTGGGGGACAATATCGGCGTGAGTCCCGCCAAGGAATATATATTCTCGGTCTTCTGCATGCCCGTGGGTCCCTATTTCAAGGGGGGCATGGCCCCGGTCAACTTCATGGTCTCCGAGTACGACCGGGCCGCGCCCAACGGCACCGGTGCGGCCAAGGTGGGCGGCAACTACGCGGGAAGCCTTTTACCCCACCAGATCGCCGCCAAGGCGGGCTTCGCCGACTGCATCTATCTGGACCCAGCCACCCACACGAAAATCGAGGAAGTGGGCGCGGCCAACTTCTTCGGCATCACCAGGGAGGGTGGCTTCGTAACCCCCGTCTCCCCCTCCATCCTGCCCTCCATTACCAAATACTCCCTGCTCTACCTGGCGGGCAATCACTTCCGCATGAAGACCGAGGAGCGGGACTGCTATATAGACAAGATAGACGAGTTCGTCGAAGCCGGCGCCTGCGGAACCGCGGCGGTCATAACGCCCATCGGAGGCATCTACCACAAAGGCAAGCTTCACGTGTTCCATTCCGAGACCGAGGTAGGCCCGGTCACCAAGAAGTTGTACGACACCTTGACCGGGATTCAGTACGGCGATGTCCAGGCCCCCGAAGGCTGGATACACCTGGTGGATTGAGCGACATCAATTGACTGAATAGAATTTCGGCTTACAATGGTCAGCTGCAGGAGGAATCATCATGAAAAGGTCTTTAGCGTTTATCACCTTGGCGGCGTTTGCGGTGGCTATCTCCTTCGCGGCTCCTTATAAGGCCGAACTCAAGATCGCCAGCTCGACGTCCCTGTCCCACACCTACAACGTCGGGGCCCAGTATTTCGCGAAACTGGTAACCGAGCGCAGCGGCGGCAGGATAACCTTCAAGCTCTATCCCGACGGCCAGCTCGGCAAGGGCGAGCGCGAATTGCTGGAAGCGATACAGCAGGGCTCGATCGATATGTATGTGGGATCCACCGGCCCCTTAGGCGGTTTCGCCCCATCGGTTCAGATATTGGATATTCCCTTCCTCTTCAGGGATTACGTCCACGTGGATAAGGTCCTGGACGGTCCCATCGGACAGGCGCTGCTCGCCGATTTGGACAAGGTGCAGATGAAGGGTCTGGCTTTTTGGGAAAACGGGTTCCGCAACCTGACCAACTCCAGGAAGGTGATCAAGACGCCGGAGGACGCCAAGGGCCTGAAGATTCGCACCATGGAAAACCCCGTCCATATCCAGGCCTGGAAAACCGCCGGCGTCAATCCCACCCCCATGGCCTGGGGCGAGGTATACGGCGCGCTCCAGCAGGGCGTCATCGACGGTCAGGAGAACCCTGTGGCCGTAATTCTTCAGGTCAAGGTGTATGAGGTTCAGAAACAGCTCGCGCTGACCCAGCATGTCTATTCCCCTGCGGTTCTCATAATGAGCGCCCGTCGCTGGAACCAGCTGCCCAAGGAAGATCAGGAGATAATCCTCCAGGCCGCCAGGGAAGGGGCCGCCTATCAGCGGAAACTCGGGCGGGACAACGAGGAACAGATGCTCGCCGAGCTTCAGAAGAATGGCGTAACCGTCACCAGGGACGTGAACAAGGAGGCCTGGGTCGCGGCTATGAAGCCCGCCTTCGAGTCCTTCTCCGCCCAGTTCGGCAAAGACAAGATAGACGCCATTCTGAATACAAAATAACCTTTGTCCTAGACCGATAAGAGAGCTCCGCCTCGTATCCGGGCGTCCCTGGGGGGATGCCCGGATTTTTCGTGGGCCGAAGTGCGGTACGGTGTGGAGAGCCGTAAAGGAGAAGCCAGTGTTGTTTCTGCGCAAATTCAACGATGCGGTGGCCAAGGGAGCGAGCGCGCTTCTGGTCATCTTTATGGCCATAATCGCCATTACGATTCCGATCACCGTTTTTTCCCGCTATATCCTCAAGAATACGCCTATCTGGACCGACGAGACGGCATTGTTCTCGCTGGTCTGGGCGTCGATGATGGGCGCGGCGGTAGGCTTGCGCAAGGGGTATCAGGTCGGAATACGGACCTTGATCGAGAAGGCCCCGAAGGCTATCGGCGCGGCGCTCGAGGCTTTCGGATTTCTTTTCATGCTGGTCTTTTTCGGGGTTTTGATATATTTCGGGGTAAAACAGACTTTATTCAATACAAAACAGCTCTCCGCGGCCATGCGGATACCCATGGCCGTTCCCTACGCGGCGCTGCCGTTGGGCTTCGCGATCATGCTTCTCTTCACCCTGGAGGAAGCCCTGGCCTTTGTCGCGCGACTCCGAAGGCGGCCTTCGGATGCTTCCGAAGCCCCGAAGGAGGCCTGAGGTGTTCCTCCTTTTTCTCGTCGGCTTCGTAGTTTTGCTTCTTCTCGGACTCCCCGTGGCCGTGGGGCTCGGCGGGGCGGCGTTCCTCTATTTCATTCCCGACGGATTCTTCACCCAGCTTATCCAAACCACGTACGCAGGGATCGCCTCCTTTTCGCTTCTCGCCATCCCCCTCTTCATGCTGGCGGGGAACCTGATGAACGAATCGGGGATTACCGAAGAGCTGGCCAACTTCGCTCGCCTGCTCCTGGGGCATATCCGGGGCGGCCTGGGCCTGGCGACAATCTTCGCCAGCGCGATTTTCGCCGCCATAACAGGCTCCGCGGTGGCTACGGCGGTGGCCATCGGCGGTGTTCTGATTCCCACCATGGTCAAGTCGGGATACGACGAGGACGTGGCCGGCGCGCTTACGGCCACATCCGCCTGCCTGGGACCGATAATTCCGCCCAGCATTCCCTTTATCATCTACGGCGTCATCGCCAATGTCTCGATAGCCAAGCTTTTTTTGGCGGGGATCATTCCCGGTGCGCTTTTGGCGGCAAGCCTCATGCTGTACATGTATTTTATCGCCCGGCGCAGGAAGTATCCCATTCAACCAAGGGCGAGCCTGAAAGAGGTCGCCCGGGGCACCTGGAAAGCCCTTCCGGCTATCTTTATGCCGATAATTATTCTAGGGGGAATCCTCGGCGGCATCTTTACCCCCACCGAGGCCGCGGGCGTTGCGGTCGTCTACGCCCTTATCGTCGATTTACTGTTGTATAAACGGCTTAAGTTAAAGAACCTTGTGAACATCCTTTTCAAATCGGGGCTTGAAACCGGCATGATAATGCTGCTGCTCGGACTTTCGGAACCTTTCGCCTGGGTCGTGGCGGTGGAGCAGTTGCCCCAGCAGATGGTGCTCTGGCTCAGCCAGGCCCATATCTCGCCCCTGGCGACCCTTGTTTTGATGAACATCGGACTGCTTCTCTTGGGTATTCCCCTGGAGACGGCGCCGGCCCTCACCATTGTCGTTCCGGTTCTGGCGCCCATGGCCGCCCAGCTTGGAATAGATCCCATTCACCTGGGCATTATCGTCTGTTTCAACCTGGTATTGGGCCTTGTGACTCCTCCGGTGGGAGGGGTGCTTTTCTCGGTTTGTGGCATAACCGGCATGCCTTTGGAAAAATTGAGCAAGGCGATATGGGGCCCCTTTATCATGGCCCTCATCGTGCTACTGCTCATCACGTTTATTCCCGGACTGAGCACCTTCCTCCCCAGGGTGTTGATGGGATGAACGAATACGTCTCAAGATTCCCCGGGCGTCTTTCTTGTACACCTCCCGGGGGACCTTGGATACGAAGTATTGGATTCCACCGACCAAGAGATGGAGATAATAGGTGCTCAAACGCCAAATGAGGATGGCGCTCAAGGTGGCCGCCGGGCGTCCCGTGAGGGTTCCCATGACTAAAAGATACGAGGCTTCGACGCTTCCGGAGGCGCCGGGGGTGGGCACGAATAGGGAAATAAGGCCGCAGAGCGTATAAGAAAGCAAAAAGTCGGGGAAGGGTGGTCGCGTCTGGGTGAGGATCGATAGGGGAATGTATAAACTGAAGGCCCAAATGATCTGAGCCGTGGCCATTCCCAGGACATCCAGCAGCATGGTTCCCGTGTTGTTATGCCAAAGGGTCTTGAAGCCCTGCTTTAATTCCTGGCTCCAGGCATAGATGTTTTCCGCCCAGCTGGGGTTTTTCGTTATTCGCGCAATGAGCCTGCCGAGCCTGGATTTTTCCATCCTTAAAGCCAGAACTCCTAGAAAATGGGGGTTCAGAAAACTCAAAGTGAGGACGAAGGTCAGAATGATCGTGGCGACCATGCCGGCGGAGAGCAGGTAGGCTCCCTTGCCGAGAATGGCCATCATGCGGATTCCCTTATGGAAGAAAAGCGCGACGATGACCAGCTGAACGATATTCCCTTCGATCAGGCGGGAAAACACCACATTGGAAGCTACCGCGGAATCTATGCCGAGTTTGGAAAAATGCAATACCTGGAAGGGCTGACCTCCCACCGAACCCGGGGTGATGCAGGAAAAGAAATATCCGGACATATTGTTGAAAAAACTATCCCTGAACGAAATCCGTATCCTGAAGCGGGAGAAGACCATTTTGAAACGAAGGCTGTCAACGGCGAAAACCAGGAAAATAAGCGCGAAAGGCAGGAAGAGCAGGGCGAGGGAAGTTCTCCGCAGGGCTTCCAGCAGCTCTTCCGCATCCATGAGAAGCCCGATGAAAACATTGATCGCCAGCCCCGCCGCGACGGCGATGGCAATCCTTTTCAGCATCCCGTGATCTTCGGATCGTTGGGCACCGGGCTTTCCAGGCTTTGAAATCATAATGGAAATATACAGTCATTCATGCTAAGCTTGGCAAGGGGAGGGAAAAAGGCGGAAACCATGGAACATAGAATCAGCGTACGGGCAAGATGTTTTCCCACGATGGCGCTCCTGGGCTTGTTCATGCTGAGCCTCGCGCTGCCCCTGGCCGCCCAGGGCCCGGAGTTTCAGTTCAATGGCATACGCTTCAATAATGCGATTCTTGGTTTCATGCCTGTTCCCGTAGGCGTCGATCTGGAGCTCCATGTTCCGCTGAACAGCGACGGGCTTTTCTTCAGCCTCAGGCTGGCCGGAGGCTACGAGGATCGGCTGATTCTCAGAGACGACGCCGATGGCAGCCCTCTGGCCAAACCGGTATCCTTCGATGCCGGACAGTGGTTTTACTGGCCTAATGCCGAGGCGGATACCGGGCTTCTCTATAGACCAGACCTTGAGGGTCGCTGGCCGGGCGTGGAGATTTTCGCTTTGGCCAGAGGCCGTTACGAGGAAAACTCTCCCGGTTTGGGCACGGCGGTATTCCCCGATGCGTCGGGGCTTCTGGCGCTTTCTTGCCTGGCAGGGCTGGAAGTATCCACGGTGGAGAAAAGCCCGCGCCGGCAGCTCAAGGGGTATTCGGGCGAAATTTCCGCGGAGTGGGCTCCCCAGGCCTTGGGATTGCAGGGAGGCTGCGACTTTTTCAGGCTCTCGGCCAATCTGGAGGGCTACCTGCCCCTTTTCAGCGTCGGCGAGGATGACCGTAAGGCGATTTCCGCCTATGCCGGCGCCTATGCCACCGCCGACCTGGCCTGGGGCGATCATATTCCTCTGTATGTTCTCACCAGCTTCGGCGGCAGGTATCTCCGGAACGGGCTCGGAAGCTCTGTGCGGGGCTTCCAGCCCTGGGGCTACGAAGCCGCCACCAAGGCCGCCACCTCGCTGGAACTCCGACTGGTCGGGCCCGGCCTCTTTGGTATGGCCAACCTCAGGCCCATGACCTATCTTTTTGTGGATGCGGGATACTTCGCGCGGCTTTACGCCAGCCCAGGCGCGGACAAGGAGGGACTCCTGGCTTCGGCGGGCGGGGCTGTCGCCTTCAATATTCTCGACTTCGCCTATCTGGGGCTGCGGGCGGGGATTAAATATCCCGATGCCGACCCCCTCCACGACGCGGTCTATTTTACAGACAAGGAGAGGTTTTTCTGGAATGTCACCTTCCTTTTGCATTTTTGAAAGATAAAAAAATGTAAAAATTGTTAAAAAAGTTTCGATATTTTTAGTTTTATATATTGTCAAATAAATATATGTGGTTGTAGTATTCCTCCTTGTCGAGCCTGGTTCTCAGGCTCGAATATTAAAGGAGGAGTACGTATGAACCGTAAACTCATCGCGTTTCTTTTTGTCTTCGCGGCGCTTGGCGGCCTGGTCTTCGCCCAGACCGCGACCAAGTATTTTGTGGCCCATCAGGGTGGCTATGTGGGCGCGGCGACCGTGACGGTCGATCATAGCGGCAAGGTGGTCTCCGCCGATCTGGAGGAGTGGCAGGGACCCGGCGGCTGGGCCGAAAACAATTCTCCCGATGGAAAATCGATAGTGGACGGCGCGGTGGTACGCGTTCCGGATCCCTTCGCCAACCTCGGCAGCAAGGATCCCGAGATAAAGGGCTACATGTTCTATATCTACAACCAGGTTCCCGAGGGTCCCGGCGTCTGGTCGCAGTTCACCCCCGGCGCCAACGGCTTTACCAGGCCCGCCCGGCAGTACGAGCGCGACTTCGAAGGTCTCATGTCCAACCCGATCAGGGCCGAAGCCTATGTGAAGGCGGCCAGGGAGGACAAGCTGGTCAACGTGAAGATCAATGGGCTCAAGGTCACCGTGGGCAAGAAAGCCTCCGAGACCGTGCACTATGGCAACATGGACAAGGCCAGCAAGGATTCCGTCTACATGCCCTTGAGCGCCAGCTCCATCGGATACCGCTACAACAATAAGGCCACCCTGGACTTCTTCAAGGCCAAGCCGACCGCCAAGTTCGCCGAGGCCGCCCTCAAGAAGGCCAAGGTTTCCCTGGTCGAGGACAAAAGCATCGATTCTCGTGCCAAGGTAGCCGACTACACCGCCGCGGACGACCTGGTCTACGTGGTCGCCGACGTGGTCACCGGCGCCACCTACTCGGATTTCCAGCACTATTCGCTGGAGCTCCAGACCGCCTACATGATGGCTATCGCGAATATGATGGTTCAGTTCTAAGACGGAAAGAAAGAACCCAATTTCGATGTTCCGCGGCATGAACAGGCGCGGGGCTAAAAAAAGGCTGCCGGGGATATTCCCTGGCAGCCTTTTTTTGCCGGCAGTGGGCGTGTTTGTCTAGAGAAACTTACAGAAAGCCGCTTTTTATAAGGCTTTCGTGTTCTCGACAGTCTTACCAAAACGGCCTTTTATACCTGTTTCGTCACTAGGTAGTGATGAAATACTCTGTCGTACAGGACATCTTTTATTTAAATGTTACTCCAACCTGTTGAACACCTTTAATCTGGGGTATGGGAAACGGTATATTTATCTGTGAGGGAGCATTTTTAACCCATCGTTTCCTGCCGTTGTTGCTAATTATAAATTTTGCTGAAGGTGATTTTTCAAATATTATTGTTACAGCGTGATAAGCGGTTAATACCGCTTCCTGTAGGTTTTGATTATCCTCCAGATCTTCAATATTTAATCCAAGGGATTTTGCTTCATTTTTATCTATTCGTTTACCATGGCTTTTATGTAAAGAAGGACTGTTGAAATGATGAGCAATTTTGGTGGCATTTGAGAATCCTTTCCTTTTTAGCCAAGATTCAACGATTTTTTCGCTATAATCATTTGCCTTTTCAGCTTCAACAAGTAAGCCGTGCCCAAGTGTGCTTAGTATTGGCGCCCAAACGTGTGCATTTGTAATATTTTCGTTAATATCTTTTTTTGCTTTATCAAATTGATCAACTATGGATCTTGCCGAAACAGATCTACCGCCTATCACCATCTGAGGGTCTATCGGTCCCAGCTGGCTCTGCCTTCCCATAATAATTTTATCAGAACTTAATGATATCATTGTTCCTGCAGACATTGCAAAAGTAGGTACGATAGTTTCTATATATGGGAATTTGCTATGTAAGTAATCAACTATTGACTCTGTGGCGTTCGTCATGCCCCCAGGAGTGTGCAGAATTAAAGTTAAACCTCTGTCAAATTTCATCCCATGCATGACAGCCATAAATCCATTTATCTCTTCATTTGTGATTTGAAGTAGCATCGGATCAAGCATCGGTTTTTGAAGGAAGGCAGAGGCATAAAAAATTACATTTTTCCCGCTACGAAGTTCGGATATTTCTTGTAATGCACTGTCGACTTTTCCGTTAATATAAGAACTTTTTTTATCGTTATCAGATCCGAAGCTATCTATTTCTTTTACCAGCTCGGTCCAAGATGCCATTTTATTACCCCATAAACATTAAATCTATTGGGAAGTTCATGTCTCTTTGTGTATATTCATTTTTTACTACATGTAAACACTCATCATTTTTAACTAATTTGTCATAGAGTGTTAATTCGATATACGTTTTATATGCTTGTAGTTCTTTCTCTCCAACAAGTTTCTCTAGTTCTATTCCTTCCACCATACCTACCACCTTATTATTTCTTATGGAGGAAAATACCACACTCGTATAATATAGTACCTCAACTCTCAGAACAATAGCTGCTTCCTGAAAATAGTTAAATAGTAGGCAAAAATAGTGAGCTTGTTTTAAATCAATAATTGATCATTAATAGTACAAATCCTCCAACTCCACCTATTATAGCCCCTGTGGGGCCTCCCAGTATTTCCCCTATTCCTATCCCCACAGCAATAAGCGCCACCCCTTTCCACAACTGTGCGGATTTCTTGGCCTGATCCCGCGCCTTCTCAATCCTGGAGATCTCCGCCTCCAAGGCTGCCCGGATAGCTGCTATTTCCTGGGCGTGGGCCTGCTTCAAGGATTCCTGCGAGGCGGTCGATTTCTTCAGCGATTCGCTCAATGACGTCCGCTCTGCTTCCGCCGCGCTCAATAATGCCTGCAATTCCTCGACTCGCCTCAATAGCTCCTCGGAGTCCTCCCTCCATCCGCTCGCTTCGTTCCGTAGCTTCCCGGAGAGACTTCTCAAGGCTGAGGCTAATGTCGCCGGATCTATCTGCTGCGGATTGTTCGATTGCTCGGCGCTCTGCTGCTGCTCCGTCAACGGTTCCGGCTCTATAGCCGGCGGGGTATCCGACTCGGAAACCTGCGAAAAAGCCACCACCGAGCAGAAGGCAAAGAGCAGCAGTAATGATAATCGCCTTGATTTTGGCATTCATGCCTGCCCCGCTGGCAGGCCGAAATGCTCTCGGGCCTCCGCTTCGCTCCCGAACCAGTACCAGCCGTGGACCGGATAGGCGTACTCCCCATGTCTAGCGCGTTCGAGCTTATAGTCTCGGCTCTCGACAAAGTTCGGCCCAAACAAAAGTGTCCCGTTGTCGTTTTTATAAAATCCGCTCGTGTCGTCCATACCCGCTCCTTATCCTGTAATCGTCCAGCCCTTATCCGTGGCGATCGCTCGCTCGGCCGCGCTCAAAAATAATGCTCCTGGAGTACCTGTGATAGTAATTGTTTGACCTGTAACTACCGCGAGGTTGTTAAAAATCTCAACAATAGATTCTCTCGTCAGGGACGTGTAAGAAAAAGAAATGGTAATAGATATGCCTGTTATATTCGCGCGATAAAGCCTACGACAGGAGCTGACTAAACCCGAAAAGCTAGTTGCGCCGGATACATCGATACCATCAATTTCCAGCAACGAGGTGCAGCTATAAAACGCGTTTGTGGCTGAGCCAATCAAATTAACTCCATGCAGGTTAACGCGCTGCAAACACTCAGCATTTTCCGCAAAAGCAGATAAATCATTAACCGTTTTACCAGATAGGTTGAGGTCAATCTCAGTAAGCCTCGAAGCCCTAAACATTTGAGAACAGTTTGTTAGATTTACAGTGGCTTCTGGCGCATTGAAAGACTGCAACGCAGGGGCGAACCCATCGGTCATTCGGCTGGTTAGTGCTGTACTCCCAAGAATCGACAGACGCTCAAGGTGATATAGACTTCTTAGTGATAAGCTCGTTAAATATGACGACCTTATTGATATATCAAGGGCTGCAAAATAGAGCCTATAATCATCATAGATTGTAAGCGATGTCAGATTAAATCCAGCTTGCGGCGTGATAGTTATGAGGACCTGCTTATATCCTCGCGAGCACACTGACGATTCGGGAAGTGCCGAATAATCATACTGGTGTCCAACAGGAGTGCCACTGTTGCTATTTTGCGGGCTGCTTCCATCCCCCCAGTCAACGATATAATTTCCCGACGCAGTGAGTATTTTTGGTATATTTCCCACGCCGTTATAGACGCCAAACAGGATTACTACTTTTTGCTCGCCTGCGGGGATATCCGGCATAGGCAACCAGTCGGCGGGACGTACCCACCCCTGGACCCGCTTATTTATCAAAACCTTGTGTAGGGATAGATCGTTCTTCATCCCACCACCTCTATTTCGGATAAGAAATCCCCGTCGCTGTCGTAGGTAATCGAGTAAATCCGCTGGCCCGTTTGCGTGACGCCATCGGCAGCGAAAAACGTAACCGTCCTGGTCGTATAGGCCGGCGAAGTACCGCCGGATAGTACGGAGCGCTTGCGGAGATTACCGAGGGAGTCGCGGAATTCGATAGTTGTGAAAATGCCGCTTGCATCCTTGTTGGAGCACTCGACGGAATACCCCTCGTAACTCTCGCCGGCGGCTCCTTGTGGTCCAGCAGGGCCTTGTTCCCCCTGTGGACCAGCGGCGCCCTGTGGGCCCGTTTCCCCTTGGATACCCTGGATTCCCTGCTCTCCCCTTGGACCAGCTGGCCCGGTTGCACCTTGTGGTCCGGGTATACCTTGGGGGCCTTGAGGTCCTTCAGCCCCGGTTGGGCCGGCCGGTCCAGTTTCCCCTTGAGGCCCCGCGGGGCCCTGAATCCCTTGTGACCCCTGTGGCCCTGCGGGACCGGTTTCCCCCTGGTCGCCCTTGTCGCCTTTCGGGCCGCGAGGGCCGGGGCTTCCGATGTTCACGGTGTAAACAAGCGGCCGTTCGCTGGCGCCGATTGTATAGACTACTTCGGCCATCGCTTACTCCTTCATCAGCGTGGGGCTGATCTCAATAGTCCCCTGGAGGGCTCTGTCTTCGTCGAGTCTGACTTCGATATACAGCCTTGAGGTTTCTCTGTGGCTTTTCCCGGACGCAGGGATTGCCTCGGTTTCAGCCGCAGTCAGGCTCAAGGTAAAGTTCCCTCCAGGACCGTCTGTTATAGTGAATAATGGTGCGGCCAGGATCTCCCTGGATTTGGCGCTATCCTTTATGATGCAGGCTCCTGCCATGGTGCTAATATCGATTGGGGTGTCTATCCCGTCTTCCCGTTCGGATACGTTGACGCTGATCTCCCAGGGAGAGCCCTGTAGAATGCCGTTTCCATTCGCAACAGTGAGATCAATCGTTGCGGGTTTTATCATTGGTCTTTTTCTCCTTGTCCAACTCCGGTCGGTATAGGGCCGATCGCTGCACGTTGTTTGCTACGTTGAGCCCCTGGGATATTCCAGAAAGCGTGATAATGGCGGCAACAATAGCCTTGGAAATGGCCTGGGCGCCGTCCTGGTCTATAACTATGGTCACAAAATAAACCGCCAGGACGCTGGCCAGGCTGGACCAATAGGTCGCGGCCTTGGTTAGCGGGTTGAATTTCACTCTCTTGCCTCCTGGAAATGGGCGGGGTCCTGCTCATCGCCCGGCCATGTATATCCCGCCTCGATGCCATGCCGGGCGGCAATCTCGGCCATTCTCGCCCAGCCTTCCCATGTTTTCGGAGCCCACCAGATCCTGCCTTTCTTGGTCGGCCAGATATCGATGGCTAGCCCCTCTAGGTGTCTGCTCTCCATGGTCCAGGTGACGGGTTTTATTGCGTCTCGTTCATTGATTTCGTAAAGTGCCGCCCGTTTATAGAGGGCCTGGACGAATTTCACGGCCTGTCGCCGGTACTTGGCCGGCACATGGCTGGCAAGTAGCCTGGAGAAGTACGCGATCTGCGTATCCTGGCTGCGTAGGGTTTCCAGGACGATAAAACCGTCAGAGCCCATGCATTTAAAATTGCTCGTGTTCGCTTTGAGGTCAGCGATAAACGCTCGGGCTTTGGTCTGGAAAGGCTCGGCGAGATCTTCTATTTTCGTACTCATTCCCGGTGCTCCCCGGCTGCTGACCGCGCCGGCGTTTGGACTGTGGGCGGGGCTATCTTGTCTATCCTATCTTTTATGTCCCGGATCATATCGGTGAGGTTATCGATTTTTTCGTTTATCTTGCCCAGGTCAACGTCGGTGCTATGGGTCTTCCCCTCTAGGGTCTTGATTTCCTTCCCCTGGGCAATGACTTTTTCCTCTAAGGCTTTGATCTGCGCGTTGCGCTCTCCCTCTTTCACGGCGAGTTGCCTCCTCTGATGTAGCGTTGCCCAGATAGCGCCGATCGCAGTTGCTATCGCTAAAATCTGCCCCACTGTGGCAAGATTTATGGTTATGTTCATTCCGGCACCTCCGGCCACTGGATGTTTGTTGGGAAGCCCGCCTGCTGCGGAACGTCTCTGAGTGCCTGGATATATGTGAGGATTGGCGCCAATTCTTCCGTTGGCGCCAGGCCAAGGGATAGTTCATCCCGGTGTCGGTCGCGCCGCCACTGAATGGCCTCGATGCGCCTATCGCGCTCTGACCTCACGCTGTCCGAAAGTTGCTCTAATCGCTTTGCATCAACCTGGGCCTGCGTTTTACCATACAATTTCATGGTAGCCTCCGGTGTCCCACGGCTGGCAGGTCCGCGTATAAAATCTCATAACGGTGGTATAAAGCTCGCCATCCTCGCGATGCGCTTCCAGGATTCGCTCGTTCGTCTGTTGTCGTATTTCAGGAAACTCAACAGACTGCTCATCAAACTCGTAAAGCTCGCCGTCTATTCGTATTGAGTTCTCATCGATAGGGATTATCTCCGTGTCGGGTAATACTTCAATATTTGCGTATTCGTTCCACTGGCATGGATTGTATTTTATTTTCATTTCCACCTACCTATAGCCATCCATGAGGTGCTCAGATAGGTACCCGCTGGAGAATACGGGGTATAGCACGTAAATGCTGACACAGATTTATACCCGGAATTGTTATACGTTACCGCATGTTCTGCCGTACCTGCGGCTAATGTAATCAACGCTACGTAGTCAGTATTAACAAATGGCGTTGGTAAATTGATGGTCGAATTGGCCGACCACTCTTGGCTAATTATTGATTTAATGCCGTAACAAATCATTGTCCCGTCACTTAATTTTATATATGTTCCGTTTGAGTTCTGCCCGATTTCAACGATGCCAGCGCCGACCTGGGTTTCAAATGCTCCTATAGGAATCGATGAGTAAGCGGAGGTGTCGATTTTTTGCTTGATTGAGCCGCCACTGTCAAAAACACACAGGAGTTTGCCGTCTAGTAATTTCGCCAAGGCAGGGTAACTGCTTGATGCGCTCTCGAAGACCGAATACACCCCCCACGTCCCGTTTGTTTCTCGTATTTTTTGCCGAAGATATCCAGTTGAAAAATCCCAATATGCACAAAGAACTCGATCATCGGGTAGTAATAAGAGCGATGCGGTCGTGTTTCCGGTAAGACTTTCTATATTTGAATACGCCCCCCATGTCCCGTTTATTGCTCGTATTTTTTGTCGAAGGTATTTTGCTGTGGTATAGTAAACACAAGCAACGCTTCCGTCAGAGAGAGTAACAAGCGATGGGTAGTAGCTTGCGGAGCTTTCGATTACCGCGGCAGTACCCCATGAGCCATTTGCCTCTCGTATTATCTCGAGCAGGTTGACCGACCCGTCCTGGTAAACGCAGACGACTTTTCCGTCAGGCAGAATGGAAATTGCACTATAGGCGCCAGAAACCCCCACCGCTGACGATGCCCCCCACGCCCCATCGGTTCCACGTATTTTTTGCATGAGGTTGCCGGTAGTCTGGTTCACATATACGCACAAGAGTCTGCCGTCAGGCAAAATGGCCACAGATGGTGATTGAATTAAAACGCTCTCTATAACTGACGCCGCCCCCCAGGTTCCTGCTGAAGATCGGATTTTTTGTGCCAGATATCCTGACGTTCCGCGGTACAATAAAACAACACTCCCGTCTGCTAGCGTGGTTGCGTTGTATGAACTAAAATAACCAGGGGAGGTAATTATTGATGAACTACCCCATGTCCCAAGGAGCCATGATCCCTTGTATAAGACATCGGTCTTGAGAGTTTTTGCTACCAGACTCTTGAAAACAGCCCCAACTCCGGCAAAGGCACCAGTTCCGGATATAAAAGCCCCCGGAAGATCGTTGCCATCACCATCATGCGAGATATTTCCATTTTCATCGTAGCCACCTGAGAATATTGCTCCGGTATCTCCCAGGCGTATCCTCAAGGCGTAAATAAATTTTGCGAGAAGTATTTCAAAAGAAACCGATGATTCTCCGATGTAATCGCTCGATACACCATAACCCTGACGCACCGCGTCAATGACGTAGAGGAAACATCGACTTATCTGGTCGGGAGTAGGGGAGGCTTGTCGTGTCCAAGCCGAGGATACGTAAGCATAGATACCTCGCTCCCCCTCGACTAGGGAGTACAGGACGGCAAGACTTCCCTCGACCATCCCTGTGATCGATGCCCTGGACGCGTAGTCGTAAAGCCCAAGACACTTGGGAGCATCAACACCCTGGCTTCCTTGGATGCCCTGCTTTATCTTCCCGACATCGAATCGCTTGGTCAGGTTGGCGAAGCCCGGCCTAGTGGCGGTGAAGTCAACATAACCGGCGTCTGTCGTGAGTCCGGAAACGGTGAAGGTCTTTTCAGAAAGGGTTCCTGTAAGCCCCGCTGATTTTATAACCGTGACTGTCCATAGATTGGATTCATCGATTCCGCCGCGGTTAATAGCGAGGGTGGTGACGGCTGCTGAAAAATCCGTCACCACTCCTGATGCGTCGGCAGGAAGACCGCACCTATCAAGAGACAAGGACGCCACCGGGGAGTCGTTTTGATCATAGAGTGTAATTTGTCCGGTTCCTACCACGCCCATCTTCGCCGCCTCGTTAATAATTCGGGTTGTCAGCGTCCACGTAGATAACGCCCTGGCCGTCGATATCGTCGCCAGTTACCGCGATGGCCGCCGTTCCCGTAGCAGTCTTTTGGCCCGCCGTTGCTCCATTTCCTGTGTAGACCCACATCTTGCCGCCTGCAAATTGGTTAAGTGTGGGCGCCACGCTTGAGAATCCGTTAAGCGGCGCCCGCAAGACGGTGTTTGTGGTGGTTGATCCTGAGCCGACTTCGTAGGATCCTATTGTGAGTCCGTCGGCGGTAATGAGCCGTACAACACTCCCCGCAACTAAGGCAGAAGCGAGAGCCGCATGGGTGACGTTGCCAGTAATTCCTGCGGTATTCGCGGAGATGGCTTTCGCCGCGGGAGTTTTTGCGGTATCGATGAATCCTGACTTGTTGCCATTTTTATCGTAGATCTTCGCGGTAAAAATGTAGGCGGAGATATCCGAAACCTTTGTACCGCCATACCAGACTTCAAAGGTGAGGTCTTTCGATCCGTTCCCATTCTGGTATACTTGACCATTCGACGTATTAATCCGTACATCGTAGGGATCGGACACGTCGTAAACCTGAAAGTACGCCTGGTAAATATTGCCATCCGAGTCCTTGGCCTGGACCATGAATAGCCCGATGTCATTGATTGCGTCCTCGCGAATGACGATACTCTTGACATCTGCCCAGGTGCCGTCCGCAGGAGCTGAGGCCGCCCCGCCGGCTGTGTTCTTAAAGGTGATCTTACTTCCAGTAACCAGGGCGTGATTGGCATCAAGTTGGTCTGCGGCCGCGTAAGGGCTTGCGAACCAGCGGTAGGTTACGCCGGTATCATCGACACCGCCAACGCGCATTAGATCAGCCGCGATTTCTGCGGTGTTTTTAGATCCGGACGGTGCGTTCTCAATAACCATCTGTCCGCGTGGCTGCACATAGACCGCATTGGATCCAGCCTTTACGCAGTTAAGCGTGATCATCGCGTTGACATGGGTGACAAGCCCGGTCACCGGGTCGGTATAATCGCCCTCGAAGTAGATGCTGTATGCGGGATTCGCGGGGTCGATATTTGTAGTTTTGTTGAACGTCGATATATTGCTTCCAAGATCGCTACCACCGAGTGTTGTGCCGAATTTTCTGTTTGCCAGATTATTGACAACATTCACGCCATTTACGTAAACGTAGGCTGTTATGACGTTTGCTGCCGAAGCATAGTTTGGGTTGTACGAGGTCGAAGATTCGTCCTTCGTATAAACCTGGGATAAGCCCTTGGACGCCGCGATGAATGCTGTTATCGGGGCCGCGTCATTATGGTCGTAAAGAGTTATTTGTCCAGTCGCTACAACACCCATAAGTTCCTCCTATTCGGAAATCTCCAGGGTATATGTGGCCCTGGCATATATCGAGTCCGTCGTCACTTCGACGGTCCGGTACCCTGTTTGGTGGGCGGCATTCCATGCCGCATCTTCGCTAGTGGGGAAAAATGATTTCTTAATCCACTTGAAAGCTGAATCAGGGAGATCGTTCGTTATTTCCAGACCGTTCTTAAAGGCTCTCCCGATAAGTGTTGTTGTGGCGCTTTGGCCTGGTTTGAACTTGTCACCGTTGGTACTTTCGATTACGACGGTCATGTTCGACCGAATACACCAGAGCCAGTCTCCCGAAACATATTCCCCTGCATTTCGATTGCTGGTTGACTGGTAGAGAGCCCCATCTGATACCCAGAGATCACCTATCGAGTAGGGACCAATTGGCTCGGTGTAGAATACTTTTGATGTATCAGACAATGCCACGGCAATATCTTGTGGAGTCGCAACTGGCCATATTGATGAAAGGGTTTGCATCTCACTATGAATTGAAATTGATTCTATAGTTAAAAGCTGAATAGCTTCGTACTCAATTACAGCTTTTGATGATGATCTTTTTCTTCGGGTTAAAACAGCATAAACAGAGGTGCCATTTCTGGCTTCAATCAGCTTTATCCGGGCACCGAGGGCTAATAGCTGATTACTCCCAAAATAATATTGTTCTTCCGCATGTACATCTTCAGCGAGCGCGGTTGCCAGAGCCTGTGCTGATACTTTTGTAAAAATATATTGCGATGCATATTCGCGGGCGTTTTTTTCAGTACCAAGAGGAAGCGCCTTTTCGGTAGCAATTTTTTTCCTGATAAGGGCATCGGCATAGATTTCAAAGATTCGGATGCTCTTGGTCTCTGCAGATTCATTTTTAAACCTGATTTTTGCTTTGTGAGACTCGAAAACGCTGGTATCTATTACAACACCGCTATCAGCTTCAAATTCAACTACAGCACCAGACGTTGCCACAAGGGTGAGATCCTTGTTCGCGAGACGTGTTTCCCTGGCAAGGTAAGGTTTATCTAACCATTTTTCTACATATGTTTGGTAAATATCTTCAATATCCGAATCTTTAGGATAGTAATCACCTGCTGCAATCGCCTCTCCTGTGAACGTACCATCTGAATCGACAGGGAGATTATCGCGATATACAAGGGCATTTTGTAGTATTTCAAGTTCTGACCAGGTTACTTTTGCGCAATCACGATAGTCTGCCCTGTTTTCAAACCTAAAAGGGATCACTGTGGACAAAGCATCGGGGCCTAATTCAATAGCAGGCGCCGTTGGCCTCCATAAAACCAGATTCAAGACTCCTGATGCATCGGGATGTATTACGTACCCATATTCCATGAGTAAAACATCGAGAAGCTCTCGATACGTACTTTCTTCTTTTACTGCCGTGAATGATTGTATTGTATATGCGACGCTAATAGAGGAACCTATCTCCGCTGCTGTGTACCCTGCATCGGTAAGCATCACATGGGCGATCGAGTGTTCGGGATCCACTGCGTCCCACAGTTTGAATCCTGGATCAGTTACCAGTGCGGGCAGTTGACGGGATATAGTAACCTTCTCATCCAGGCGCCAAGAGTTGTCGACAGCCTCAAGCGCAATATCCCCAACATGGTCCGAGGTTTCGTTCGATACAGACGGCTCAATAACTCCAAAAAAGAGGGCTGAAGCATCGAGAGCATTTTTAACACGAATCCAAATCCTGGCATCTGCCGCGCGGAGTTTTGTCAAAATCGCAGCATCGAATTTAAGAGTGCAAGAGAATTTATCGACAGCAGATCGTTTTTCGCTTGAGAAGGCTGCTTCGTCGATATCCCAAGTTCTTACAAGGTTTGATATATCGGTCCAACCAGACTCTCCAGGAAAAGCAAGCTCTAATGTGATACGGCGGATCATCCGAATACTCCTGCTTTTATCCGCCCGCCACGCAGAAGTTGTTCCCCTGCTTTTTCAAGTTTTAGGTATAAATCCTCAACACCATATACGGGACCACTGATTTGGATGATTATTTGTTCCTGGCTAGGACCAAATCGGTTTGGTGTTCCTATCGGTTCAACCCTGACCCGCTCGCGGCCGCCCGGATTGTCTCCTACTTTTAACAAACGCGGTCCTGCGGTAATAAAATCGGCACCATATTTAGCTGCTGATATTTCTGGCAGAGATTGAGCAGCATTCGTTGCTTTTATTCTCGCATCGATAGTATTTAGTTGAGCTTTTAGTTGTTCGTCACGTCCCGACCAGAATTTTTGCCATCCAGACATTCCATTAAGTTCATCTTGCAGCTTTTTACCTTCGATGCTAAGTACTGATAATTTTTGTTTCCTGGCATCCTCAATTTGTTCAATCATCGCCTCTTTGGCTTTTACTGGAGCTTCGACGGCTTCTCTTGCAGCAGCCTCATTTGATCGCAGTGTTGCGGCCTGATTCTTGTATTCTTGGGTGGATATTAACCCGCGTTCCCATAGGTCCTGGAGTACCGAAAACTCCATATCGAATTGTTGTTCTATTTTTTTTAGATTTTCATCGCGCAGCTCGCGTTCCTTCTCAAGTTGATCCTCGATGAGATTTATTCTCATCTTAGCGAGATCTGTTTCGGCCTCTATAACTGGATCTATTATGTACTGGTCATAATCAACTTGCCGTACCTGCCCGGATGCGGAGATTGCGCCTGCTGCGATTGCAGACACGCCTCCAAGGGCAAGGAGCCCAATAGCGGCAGGCAGCATGGTGATTCCACCTTCTACAAGTAATCTAAGGCCGGCATTTATGGCAAGCATCGAAGTTTGCTGCAAAACTGAAGTGAAAAAATTCTTCATGGCGGCGCCGAAAGCATCAGCAGAACTCTCACCCGATGCCATGGCTTCACCGATCGAGGAGAAAGCATCATTCAGTCCTGAAGCTATTACGCTTTCCGCGGAGGCGAGCGCCTGGTCCCCTAATTCCTCGAAAAACTTCTTAGAGTCAAATTCATTGGTCTTCTTTATGAGCACGTTCAATGCGTCGACGATCAGAAAGTATGATTCTGCGAGTTCGGCGTTCCCGGCGGCCAGGGCTTCGTTGCCCTTGGCGAGCGCCTGGTCCCGCTGGAGCTTCCGCTCGTCGGCGCCGGAGAGTTGGTCTATCGATTTGTAGAGCGAATCGACGGTGCTTCGGTTTTCTTCAAGGATCGCCGTGGACTGCTGAGCAAGTGCGTTCCAGGCCGCGGTCTTGGTCGCAAGAACCTGCTGAGCCACGGTCTTTCTTTCGATCTGATCCAATGCGTCGACGATCAGGAAGTATGATTCGGCGAGTTCGGCGTTTCCGGCAGCCAGGGCTTCGTTGCCCTTGGCGAGCGCCTGGTCCCGCTGGAGCTTCCGCTCGTCAACTCCGGAGAGTTGGTCTATCGATTTGTAGAGCGAATCGACGGTGCTTCGGTTTTCTTCAAGGATCGTCATGGACTGCTGAGCGAGTGCGTTCCAGGCCGCGGTCTTGGTCGCGAGTATCTGTTGCGCGACGGTTTTTCTTTCGAGCTGGTCCAATGCATCGACGATCAGGAAGAACGATTCGGCGAGTTCGGCGTTTCCGGCGGCCAGGGCTTCGTTGCCCTTGGCGAGCGCCTGGTCCCGCTGAAGCTTCCGCTCGTCGGCGCCGGAGAGTTGGTCTATCGATTTGTAGAGCGAATCGACGGTGCTTCGGTTTTCTTCAAGAATCGTCGTGGACTGCTGAGCGAGCGTGTTCCAGGCTGCGGTCTTGGTCGCAAGAACCTGCTGAGCCACGGTCTTTCTTTCGAGCTGGTCCAGTGCGTCGACGATCAGGAAGAATGATTCTGCGAGTTCGGCGTTTCCGGCGGCCAGGGCTTCGTTGCCCTTGGCGAGCGCCTGGTCCCGCTGAAGCTTCCGCTCGTCGGCGCCGGAGAGTTGGTCTATCGATTTGTAGAGCGAATCGACGGTGCTTCGGTTTTCTTCAAGAATCGTCGTGGACTGCTGAGCGAGCGTGTTCCAGGCTGCGGTCTTGGTCGCAAGAACCTGCTGAGCCACGGTCTTTCTTTCGAGCTGGTCCAGTGCGTCGACGATCAGGAAGAATGATTCTGCGAGTTCGGCGTTTCCGGCAGCCAGGGCTTCGTTGCCCTTGGCGAGCGCCTGGTCCCGCTGAAGCTTCCGCTCGTCGGCGCCGGAGAGTTGGTCTATCGATTTGTAGAGCGAATCGACGGTGCTTCGGTTTGCTTCAAGGATCGCCGTGGACTGCTGAGCGAGTGTGTTCCAGGCCGCGGTCTTGGTCGCAAGAACCTGTTGCGCGACGGTTTTTCTTTCGAGCTGGTCCAGTGCGTCGACGATCAGGAAGAACGATTCGGCGAGTTCGGCGTTCCCGGCGGCCAGGGCTTCGTTGCCCTTGGCGAGCGCCTGGTCCCGCTGGAGCTTCCGCTCGTCGGCGCCGGAGAGTTGGTCTATCGATTTGTAGAGCGAATCGACGGTGCTTCGGTTTTCTTCAAGGATCGCCGTGGACTGCTGAGCGAGTGTGTTCCAGGCCGCGGTCTTGGTCGCAAGAACCTGTTGCGCGACGGTTTTTCTTTCGAGCTGGTCCAGTGCGTCGACGATCAGGAAGAACGATTCGGCGAGTTCGGCGTTCCCGGCGGCCTGGGCTTCGTTGCCCTTGGCGAGCGCCTGGTCCCGCTGAAGTTTCCGCTCGTCAACTCCGGAGAGTTGGTCTATCGATTTGTAGAGCGAATCGACGGTGCTTCGGTTTTCTTCAAGGATCGTCGTGGACTGCTGAGCGAGTGCGTTCCAGGCCGCGGTCTTGGTCGCAAGAACCTGTTGCGCGACGGTTTTTCTTTCGAGCTGGTCCAGTGCGTCGACGATCAGGAAGAATGATTCTGCGAGTTCGGCGTTTCCGGCGGCCAGGGCTTCGTTGCCCTTGGCGAGCGCCTGGTCCCGCTGAAGTTTCCGCTCGTCGGCGCCGGAGAGCTGAGCGATCGATTTGTAGAGCGAATCGACGGTGCTTCGGTTTTCTTCAAGGATCGTCGTGGACTGCTGAGCGAGTGCGTTCCAGGCCGCGGTCTTGGTCGCGAGCATCTGCTGAGCGGTAATTGCCTCTTTTAATTCATTAATTGTTCCGACTAACGCAAGAGCTGTAGAATTTTTTTCGGTAATTAATCCATTCGAGTCACCGATGAGTTTTAAATAACCCGAGACATATGAATTTAAAATTTCCTGAGTATCGGCCTCTTTTCCAAGTGCAGAAGCGCGAAGTTTTATAGCTAAAACATTCTTATTGATTTCATCATTTACTGCTTTAATATGTTCAGCGGCTTTTTTATCTGAATTGTTCGCCCCGCCAGAAGTTCCTCCTCCGGTGACCGTAAGCGGAGACATGTTCAAAAGTTCCTGTTCGGCAGCGCGAATTGCTGCAGCCTGGGCACTTGTTGCAAGTGGATTTCTCTTCCTCGCTTCATCAATCCAAGCCTGAACAATTTCTTTGCTGACTTTTCCGCTGAGATTTTTTATCGCTTCACGAACGCCAGAAATATCTCCGGTATCAATAAGATTTCCAAATTTAATTGGCTGTAATATTGCGTTTGCATTTTCATTTTTTGAAGCGAGACGAGCCCGAAGGCGTTCAACTTCATCCGCGAGTGCGGTAACCCATGGCTCAATTTTTACAGCTATAAGCTGGCCAGCTTCTTCCTTGACATCTTTAATTGCCAGCCTCAGGGTTTTCATCCCTGCAGGATCCGCGCCACCAACCGCCTTCGCTACTCCCCCAACTCGATCCTCAAGAGCCTTTAAAAGTACAGCTTTAGCCTTCGCTTCTTCTCCTGTAGCAACAAACTGCCTGGCAAGATTTTCCTCTTCATCGGAAAGCATAACTCCTGCCTTCCGGAGCTTCCCAAAGCCGGCGATAGGATCCTCAAGAGCTTGACCGAGTGTTTGGGCAGCAGATGATGCGGATCCACCAGTTGCCTTTGCATAATCGAGCGATAGTGCAGTCGCTTTTTTAAATTCTTCTCCTGTTATGCTTGTAAATTTCAATAACGTACTTTGTGCGCTTCTAACTTCATCATCTTCAATTTTTGTTACTCGCTGGAGTTCTGAGGCCATCCCCTCCAGTTCATCGACTGTAAAGCCGGCAGCATATCCGGTAGCTCGCAATTGAGCTTCCAGACGAGCATGGCCTTCGGCTGCTTCGGTAGTTTCTTTTACGCTATCGGATGCAAATTTCCCAATAGCCTGGATTGTCTTACCAGCAAGTTGATAAATTGCTATTCCCCCAGCTACCTGCATAGATAGCTGGGAGAACGCATTTTTTAACGAGAGAGAGTGTTCGATATTCTTTTTAAATGCCTTTGAAATTCCATCCCAATCTTTCTCGGCATTTTTGCCTTCGCGAGAAGCACGTTTGAGATCTGATATAGCTTTATCAACCTCAGCGCGAAGTATTATTTTAAGATCTTCAATGTTTCCCACGCTGCTTCTCCCACTCGGCCGCCTGTTTAGCTTCGAACTCTTGCTCTAAGGCTTCGATCACTCTCACCACCAAGGGCTTTTCAAACCTCCACCCCGATCCATGCGGTAGCCCGAACCGTCTGAATCGTGCCCATTCTTTCCATGCCGAAACAAAAAGTGCTGATTCCAGGAGAGCTGGCACGTCGCCCCGCCTGATCATCATTTTGTTGTTTTCATCCAGCGCCGAAGGCAATATTTCCAGCTCATCCGGCGCAAATAAAAGCCAGTCCGGGTCATCCGCCACGCAATCAGCAAGCGCCAACTGCGCGGCGGCTCTCAGTTTTTTTCCTCTTCCTCATCAAGAAGACTTTCCTTGAAAATGAAGGAGCCGATATTCAGTGATAGTTCACGCACTTTGTTGACCCGGCCTACGCGAACCGCCACCAACTCGGCGCCGGTGGCAATGGCTGATCCCGAAACTTCAAAGTTTGAGATTTTTGTTGCACAACGACGAGTGAGTGCGTGAAAGCTTGCGAATGTGGATTCATGCCCGATCAGCAACTCGTATGTTTCGAGGTCAGGCCAAGTAATTTCAACCTTTACTCTTTTTTCCGGTTCGAGGGGAACTCCCGGGTCCTTCCCCTTCGGAGGGACTTTCCACAGGTTCCACGACAGATCCGGTTCGTACTCCGTCACCTTCGCCGATGTCACTTTCTTTTCCGCTTTCTCCACCCTCAATCTCCTCATATGTGATTTCCGCGATCACAGTTTTTTTACCGTGGTCATTGTGCGCTTCTATGATGCGGACGTTTTCAAACGCTACATCCACATACATGAGCCTGATACCCTGGGGATCTGCCGGGTTTTCACCCGGCCTGATTTCAAGCCGGTTCATGGCTTACGCCGTGATGGTACGGCGGGTGATGCTGGGCATTTCCCCACCAATCACGGTGTAGGCAAAGTTGAACGTCTGAGGTCCGTTCATGGGCTTGTCAACCGTGAGGCTGTCGATGATGGCCGGCATGTACTCCATGACTTCCACCTGACCGATCGTCGTAGTCTCCTTACGACCGAGGAAGAAATGGAGAGTCCCAACAGCGATAGGAGCATAGGTCCGGACTCCGGCACCATTGTCGTCAACCAGCCGGAAGAACCTTCCGAGGATTTGATCGGCATTCACATCATTAGTGAAATAGCCGTCGATGTTGCCGGTGATCTCTGGCTTGTCGCCTTCCTCGTACGATTTCGCGGGATCAGTCTGGACGGTGTTCTCGTACTTCTCTTTCGAGGCTCCCTGTGGAACGTTGGTGACGAATCCGAGCTTCGCGAGGGTTATCGGCTTGGCCTTATCGCCGCTCACGATTGTGATCGCCGGCTTGTTGTAGACTACATCATTAACCTCGGACGTCGCGGGAAACGCCGAAGCTGCAGCCTTAGCGGTGATCTTGAAAAATTTCTCTCCAGTGAGAGCTCCAGCAGCGGTTACCTCCGCCCCTAGCGTTCCGAGGTAGAGATAATTTTTCGTACCAGTAAATCGATCGGACATAATGGTCCTCCTATTCGTAGATGCGGTCCAGCTGGACCGAGAGAATGAGAGTTACGACGCCTATTACCGGGGCGCCCGGGGTTGGAAGAGAAAAGTCGCAATCAATAATTTGGGATTCAAATACAGCATCGCCGGCGGTTGGATCATCTTCGAATAAATTATTAATTGCGTCTGCATATATCCCCATCTGGTCGGTTAAGGCTTCGGGTGTAGGAGTTTTTATTGCACAGACAATTGCTACGCTGGCAAGATATTCGAGCAGATCATCCGCTCGTCGCAATGTGTCTGGAACCACCATCACTGCGTTATACTCTTTAAGGAAAAATGGATCTTTCCAGCCGATTCCAAATGAGTTTATATAACCTACGTTACAAGCGTCTTCGCTTGCTTCCGATGCAAGTTTTTCGTTTAGGCGATTCTTTAAAAAAGCAGAGATGTTGCGGTAGAGATCCCAGGCTTTCATTACTGGTTTCCTCCCGCCGAAAAGTTATATTTTAGATATGCTTCATATACGGCCTCTTTAATTCGTTTTGGTTCTCCTGTTGCTTTCCAACTTTGGAATCCCGGTCTCATGAAGGGTTTAGGTCGAATTAAAACTTTTCTGCCGCGACCCGCGAGCATGCCCCGCTGCATCCCCCCGAGATAATTTAAATGTCCGTTTATATCTTTACCTGGCCTCACTGCTATAGAAGCCTTTTTCCCTTTGTACCTGTAGAATCCCATTGAACCACGGGTCTCCCCAGTGACCACGCCCAATACCTGACCGGAAAGCTGTGTCGTTGCGATGTGAGTACTGAGGCTTTCACCCCAGAGCGAGGTAATTCGCGAAGCCATTTTCAAGACTTGAGTTGTGGAGAACTTCTCTAGATCTCCATATTTTCGCTTCTGTAGGGTCATGGAGATCATATCCGTATATCCCTATATGATTCGAAAACTTCGCGTACAGAGAGAGGGAGCCCAAGCTCATACTGTGAAGTTACGGATCCATCCGCGCTAACCTGCCGCATCCCGGTTGTTCCGGATTCCAAGCGTCGGCGATTGTAACCAACACACTCAATTACCGCGAGCTCGAGATCTTCAGGCACGGTTGTGTATCCTAAAGAACCGACCACTTTTATATTTCCTATCCCTTCCGGAAACGTTTCTGAGTAGAGTTGAATAATCCCTTCATTGGACAGGATCCTGTATTCTGATGAATCAAGGGCAGAATCTTCAGTGAAGGCTCTCGTAGAATCGATGAATATGGAAGTGATTGATGCAATCGGGAATTCCGGCATAATGAGCTTGTCGCTTCCGCGTCCATCTAACTGAAGATCATATGCGCGAGCTTTTAACTTGCGACTGGATATTCTATTAGCAGTCGAGGAAACAGCATCAATAAGGAATTCCACAGCGTCTTTCTGATCATCGGAGAAGGACAAACACGCCTTTGCACGTTCCCATGTCGTCAACGCATTCACACCGAGAGCCATACACTACCTCTTACGCGTGATGGGGTCTGCCCTTGATCACCTGGGCCCCGATGGGAGTTCCGGTACCATGTGTACCGGAGAAGTCGGCGAGTAATTTGAGAAAGCGTTTACCGCCGATGTACCCGAACTGCTCGACAGTGGCAGCTGCGTGAGCCGCTACAAGACTCTTGATGATTCCGCCGTCTCCAACGGAGGGCGAGCCCACAAGGTCATCGGCGGTTACGGCAGTGTAGGTGGAATTATCGTCGGAGTGGGTGAGTTTGAATTCAATCTTGTTTGTTCCGTTGAAGGTGATTCCGCCTACACCGATTTCAAGAGCTATCTCGGCTGCTTCAAACCCGATAAGGTCTACGGCAGCAGGAGTATTGTCCGCGTCATACGTAGCGGCGGGGATGAGTTCGACCGCGGCTACCAGTCCATGGATTTCTTTCATGGAAATCTCCTTGCTAGGTATTGGTGGCTCCATACGGAGCCACCATGGCTATCCATCAGCTCGACGCGATCTTGAGGAGCTTGATGGCCTCAAAGTTGATGACATCGCCACCCACACGTTTGTAGGTGCGGAACTTCACTGCGCCCTCGGTCGTATAGGGATCGACGAGAATCTTGATGCCGCGGCGATCCACGATCTGGTAGCCCTGCTTCCAGTCTGCAAACGCGAGCGGGTAGGCATTCGCCTCGACATCCGGCATGTAGTCGTCCTCAGAGACCGGGTACCCGGCCAGCATGTCGGGCTGACCTGCCACGAATGACGGCTGCCAGAGGTAGTTGCCCTGTCCATCCTTGAACTTGCGGATCTTCGCGAGGGTGAGGTTGTTCGTGAGGAACACGCCGTTGCGACGGTACTTCGCCTTGAGTGAGTGGATCAGATCGATGATCTTGTCCGAAGGATTGCTGGATGCGAAGTCGGCCGCGGCGCCTGAGGCGATGTAGCCGATCTTCCCCCATTCATACGAGGCATTTGCGACGATGGCGTGGGAGAGGAATCCACGAGCTTTTTTCTTTCCATCTCCATCGATGAACCAGTCGTCTTCCTTCTCGGCGAAGGCGATGCCGGCTTCTTCAGCCAGCCATCCACCGACGTCGAAGTCGAGATCCTCGAGGGACTCTTCTGTGGCAACGGGCCTCGTGCGGAGGTTGTGGGCGAAAATCTCGATTCTGGCAAGCCCGGGCGTACCTTCATTTCCGGTCTTTTCATCACCTTCATCGTCTCCACTCGCAGTGAGTCCGCCCTTATTCACGAACTTGACAAAGGACGGCCTGCCGATGGTTTTTACATTCGCGAGTCCACGCATCGCACAAGTGGCAGAAGCGACTCTCGCGATCTCGGTATCGATTTCGGGGATTACAATGAATCCACCATCAGCGTTGACGCTCGCGCTGACTTTCGACACGAACTGTGTCTGGCGATCCTTGTTTCTCATCCATCCAACAAGCTCGTTGGCGATAGCCGACGGTCCCTGGTGGGATGCCTGTCCTGCTCCGCCCAGGTTAATCCTGTTGATCTGCGCCTTAGCTTCGGTAATCGAAGCTTCGATATTAGCCAGCTTGGCGTCGAGTTCGGCATGGCCCAGCCCCTTTTCGATGGCTTCCATGCGAGCGTCATTCGTCTCACGGTAGTCCTTCCAGGACTTGCCGAGATCCTCAAGCGCTTTTTTGACTTCGGGATCCATAGAGTACTCCTTACATCCAGATTTTTCGCAGCTCCGACAGAACTGTGACTAATTCGCTCTTAGCTTCAGTGTTGGACTGTTCATCATCCCGATGAGCAGTCTTCCATCCTCCTGAGGCGAGAGCGGCCGCCTCCTGGCGAGAAGCGCCTGCATCCCGCAGGAACTCCTCGAAGTCTCGTATCGATTTCACTGATTCGAATTTTGCACGAAGGGTGAGCGCTGCACGCGGTGCGTTTCTAAAGCCGATCCCGGACACGTCGTAGAGCGCAGCCGCTTTGACCGAATCTTTAATTTCGGATGCGAAGCCGGCATCAATAGCTTCCTGCTCGGTAAACCACGTTTCAGCAGCCATGAGAACGCGGATTTCTTCTTCGGTCTTGTTGGAGTGCGCGACATAGATGCCAACGATCTGGTTGGCCATTTTGTCGAGTACGGCAGCATCGTGACGGAGCCGGTCGGCGTCTCCCCAGGTGATCGTCCACGGGTTGTGAATCATGAGGTAGGTGCCTTCGTCCATCGTGAGGGATCGCCCCGCTAGAGCGACGACGGAGGCCATAGATGCGGCTATGCCGATTATTTCAACATCGAGTTTATCGGATACCGTCTTAAGGATGTTGTAGATTGCCATTCCATCGGTTACGGATCCTCCGGGTGAGTTGATTGTGAGGTGGACAGATTTTGCCGATTTTGCGAGGTCGAACTGTTGCTTGAATTCGGCAACCGAGATTCCCCAGCCACCGATTTCATCAAAGATTGAAAGCTCGGCGACATCTTCTATAACATCGAGCGAGTACCATTTTGTGCGGATCATAGTGCCGCCCCCTTCTTTGCGTTTTGGATTTCTGCAAGCGATAAGTGGCTGTCGCCATTTTCCTCAGGCTTGGTGAGAGGGTTTTCATTTTCTTTCGCGCGAACTTCGTTTTTAGAAAGAATCCCTTGATTACGTGCTATCTGGTACGCCTCGTATCGGCTCTTGATATCGCCGCGGAGAATCGCATCGAGGTTGTGCTCAGGGAAATAAAACTCAGGGGCAGAGAACAAATTCCGATGAAGCGCCTGTTCTACGTTGATGATCCATGGCCTGATACAATGGACTACGAAGGACAGCATGAACTGCTCCGCACTCGCATAGGTTGCCGTATTGCTATCTGACTGCAAGAGGAACATGGGGACTCTGAAAAGTCCCGCAATATCTGCGCGTTGAAATCGACGCGTTTCAATGAATTGAGCGTCTTCGGCCGTGATATCTATCTTGGTGAAATCGGCATCTTCCGAGAGAACGTGCAGCTTATTCGATCTTGAAGCACCACCGTGATCATCATTCCACTGAGAGCGAATTCGATCAGCCTGGCCTTCGGCCAACTTGCCCTTTATTTTGATTACACCACTGGGAGTCGCCCCGTTCGACCAATACTTCCCTGTGAACTCCTGAGTTGCGAGCGCAGCACCGAAAGACTCTCGGGCATCCGCGATTACTGACCGGCCGAGTACCCCATCTGAGGAAAGTGCTCTGATATGCAGAACCTTGATACCTGGCTTCGGGTATGGCCCGAGCGTTTCACCTTTCAATCCGGTGAATGTATATCGGAGCGTGTAGTCTGGAAGCTGCTCTACTTTGGCTGTATCCGGATTCATCGGAATGATGTCGTCGATGAGCATGTCGCCATGGTCGAGCGCGAGGGCATAGTAATTCCCTCGGAGTAACAAATGCGTGAAGAGCTGCACTCTCCAATCGAACGATGTTTGCCAGGGATTCGGTCTTGTATGGAGCACCGAGTAGATAGGATGTTTTCGCGCAATCTCTCTGCCGCCACTATCGAGACGGTGATAGATGTCCAAGGGAAGTGAAGCGCATGTTTCCGCGATGATGCGCACACAGGCGTTTACCGTAGAGATACGCATTGCGCTCTCGGAGGTGACATTCATCCCTGATGCCGAGTTGTAGTTCCATCCGCTTGCTTCTTCGAGTTTCTTGATCCAGTCCGGATCGGTGAGCGCCTTCCAGGCGTGGCCAATTCGATCCCTGAATTTCATCCAATGATCTCCTCTGCCATCAGATCTCGACCAAACCCTCCGCCATTCCGTATAGCTCTATCGAGCGCCATGATGAGCGCCACAATGCCATCGATCTTTTCTGTAGACTTTTCTTTGTCAGGTTTAATATTTCCTGCTGCGTCTTTCTGAACGACCACGTTGTCGGCCATCCATCGGAGTACTGGGTTCCCGCCATGCCGAATTTTGTGGGAAAGTACGAGGTTTAATAGTTCTTTCGTCGGCCCAGACATGGATGCAAACCCCTGGCCGAAAGGGACCATTGTTGCACCATCGTCTTCAAGGTCATGGACGATCTGTGTCGCATTCCATCGGTCATAAGCTATTTCCCTAATCTGGTATGATTCAGCCTGATCGCGAACCCACTCACGGATGTACCCATAATCGATGACGTTCCCATGAGTAGCGGTCATATATCCTTGATCTACCCATAGAACGAACATCTGTTCGTCGTGCTTTGATCGAGCTCTTAAGGATTCCTCTGGAATCCAGAAGTGTGGAAGCACATCGAATGTGCCATCCTCATTGGCGTGCACCATGACGAATGCTGCAATGTCTGTCGTTGATGCCAGATCGAGGCCGCAGTAGTAATCTCCACCGTCCTGATCTAAGTCCTCCAGAGGCAGGCATTCATCCCAGTGTCGCATCGGGAGGAACCGTGACTCCTGCTTGACCCATTGATTCAAGCGAAGTTGCCGGAATGTGTTTTCGAGCGCGGGAGTTTCCATCGCCATTTTGCAGGCTTCTCTAACCGACTCAATGCTGATAGTTTCTCCGAGAGACGGATTGCACTTTCGCCACACGGCTTCATTTGTCCAGTCATCATTTTCTTCTGCGTAGTAGAGTACGGGAAGGAATGACGGATCCTCGATGATCCCATCTTGAACTTTCCTTGCGTACTCGTGGACTTCCCAGCAAATAGAGTGTCGGTCGTGTCCTGCTGTTGTGATGAAGAAGAACAGCGGCTGCCGTCGTGCATCGCCTGAGCCAATAGTCAGCACATCATATAGGCTCCTGTCTGGTTGCGCGTGCAGTTCGTCAAATACGACGCCATGCACATTAAATCCGTGTTTCGTATGCGCTTCTGCGGAAAGCACCCGATAAAACCCGCCGTTGTTGTGGATAATGCGTTTTGTTGAATCGATTATCTTGCATCGAGACGCGAGTGCCGGATTATTTCGTACCATCTGCGCTGCGACGTTAAATACGATAGCAGCTTGATCACGATCTGCCGCCGCGCTATAGATCTCTGCGCCTGGTTCGTTATCAGCGAACAAGAGTCGTAATGCGATTCCTGCTCCGATTTCGCTTTTACCGTTTTTTTTCGGAACTTCAACGTATACTCGTTTATATTGCCGCGAGCCATCTTCTTTAATCGTTCCGAATATCTTGCCAATTATCTCCGCTTGCCAAGGAAACAGATCGAACGGAGTCCCAGCCCAGCGGCCTTTCGTATGGGTGAGGTAGCGCGGGAACCAATCGATGGCCCGCTGGGCAAGCTCCTGATCGTACAAGTCTGTACGTCTCCCGAAGTTCAAAAATTCAAGGACTAATCCAAGTCCTCGTCTACTCCATCATCAATATCTGAAAGGTCAATTCGCGCTCGCGCCGAGGGCGTGAAACCGAATTGCACCGCAAAATCCTTAATCTGCTTCATGGCTACATTCGCCATCGCGACTTCCGGCCTCGGCATCATATATCCGGTAGTCGTCACGAATACCCTCCCTTCTTCCTGTAGCACCTTGTCGGCGTGCTGCAGATCAGATACCGCCTTGCAGTAACAGGCAAACGCCGCAAGATCCCCGTCAGTAAGCAAGTGCATCCGCTCTAACGTTGGAGCCAGCCGCCTCCATTCCTTACGGGCCTTTCCATCAAGCCATGTTGGACACCTTGGTGCTTTCGTACCGAATTTAACCAACTTCTTCGGTATCTTCTGGTGCCCCCGGTTGCCCTCTAAAATTCGAAATTCAACAGGCTTCGCGGCAGGGCCTCTCACTTTTACCCCCCTCCCCAAAACTCTAGGGCGCTTGTGTTGGGGTATTCACTGCGGTCTATGTCAAAACACTGTAAAGAATCGCATATCCCCCGGTATGATGTATTTATATGCTGTTTAATACGATTTCTTGCGACCATATCCGCCATCTTCCTTGATCGTCTTCCTCGAATGCTCGCCTCTTAGTCTGGGAATAAGCGTGTACATCTCGTGATCCGGCTCTATTGCAGGGTTATATCTCGGCATGTGGTCTATGTCGTATTCTGGCCACCTTTCGGATGGAATCCCCGCCGTAACAAGAACACGCTCGCGTATCTTTCGCCATCCATCACCATAGCCGCGATGTGATGCGCTCCTGCGAATATCCGGCTTTCTCGCTTGTGTGCGAAGTAAAGCATGATCGTCGCAGTAGCCAGATGGATCGTGCGTCAGCCCTGGGCACATCGGGTATTTACATGGGCGCGCTGGCTTATAGGGCATCTTCACTCCTGGACGCTCGAGAAATAAAAAAGGCGAGGCCAAGTACCTCACGTTGCCGTGTGGTGCTTGGCCTCGCCTCTGGTTACAGGAGCGTCAGTCAAATTGTGGAATTATCGCTCTCGAAGATCCTTTCCTCACTGCTGGTTGCAGCCGTGTCGGTCAGGCGATGAGCGATCTCCCATCATCGCTTTCTGTTTTCACTTACAACACAAACGTTTCGCTTTGTCAATGACTTATTCACTATTGTCGTTACTTCGCAGTGAACTATTTTCCCATTTTGAATTTTTATCTCAAGTCGCCCAAATTCAATATCTGCTAGAAGCATTCGCAGGTCAGCAATATCAGAATCTTCGAGTCTCAACTCACTTTCTCCGTTGGATGTATAGTCTTAAATTTCCGGAACTTCTCAAATGCCTTATCTTTCTGTTCCTTTGATGCGAGCTCGTCATCAGGGACCGCCGGAGCTGCCGTACTCCATGGCTCAGTTTGTTTCTTGGACTCTTGGGGTAGAAGCTTTATTCGAGAGAGTAATTCGGTGAGATTGTCCGTCGATGCGAAACTACCGAAGCGAAACTCGGCTTGTCGCGATTCCCGTGGTGCCCCGCGTGATTGCTTCGAACATGCAAACCATAGGTCTCGCCAGTTCTCGAAGTAAAAGTCTATGGCCTTCATCGCAAGATTCAGATTGCCTCCGAGAAATTCGAGTACTTTCTTCGAGGCGAGGTTCGCCCTTTCGTCTGGCATAGTCGTAATACCGGTGAGTTCGTTGAATCTATGGTACCAGGTGTTCGCAATCTTGAAATGCGCACCGGTCAGATCTGCAGCCTCTTCCTGCCTTTGGAATTCCCTCGCGCGCGCGTATCCCCCTTCTTGTTCTTCTTCTCCTTCTTCTTCTTCCCCCAGGGGCTTGGAAGGGGCTTCCAAGGGGCTATGAAGGGGCTTTGAAGATCCTTCGGTAGGCGTGTTGTTGTCATCATGCCCCGCGTTAGTGTCGGAGTAACCAAGTGCAGTCTGTATCTCTTGTTTAGCATGAGCGAGCACTAGGAAAATAAGAGACTTATCGTTTACGCCACGTAGTTCGTTGGCTATACATTGGAAACGATTATCAGCTGTCTTCTCGGGGTAGTTATATTTTGCCCAGTTTAGTATCGCCATTTCTCGGGTTTCCGGATTGTACCTAATCCGTTTAAGGTATCCTTGAAATCGATCAATCAGCGATTTGACTGTTTCCGGGGCATGCCCAGTATCGAACGCAATTTGCTTTAGCGATATCTGGTATATTCCACACTGGTTCGTATGCTCGTTTGTCATGAGATAAATATAAAAATACTTATCCTCAGGGCTGAAAGAATCAACAACCTTTGGATCTGACCAAAACTCTGTATACAACTGACGATAAGGTCCCGCCATTTTATTCTCCTACTCGGTAAACAATAAATTATCTCTTTATTACTTACTGATTACCCCGCAACGGATGAGTCTCCGTTTTGCTTCTGCTTTGGTCCATCCTGCTTTTCCTGCAAATAAACCAAGTCGCCAGATAAGCAACTCCGCCATTTTCTCATTTGCTTCACGTTCCCCAGTTAAGCAATCAAGGCGAACTTTGAACGATTTTTCTCTTTCATATACTTTAACCCAAAGCACACCATTTCCATCGAGAGTTATCTCTGGATTATGGTCAGGGACTTTTGCAATTTCAGCTTCAAGATTTACAAAACACTTCCCTATAACTTTCATCTCAATACCTCCCTAGAATGGAATATCTTCATCAACCCTGTCTTGTCGGCCCTGTGTTTGTGATGCTTGGTTTCTTTCTCGTGGGAACCATGCTTCGATATAAAAATCAGGGTACTTGTCACCAGACTGCTTCTTGTCATTTTTAACCAGGCGACATTGCAACTTCATGCCGGCGGGTAGGTTGATCCCAGAATCAGACAATATTTCTCCTGAGGTAACCTTCTTGCCTTCTTTTTCTCTGATCCAAAGTGATCCTATTCGCATAATTACCCCCTTTTAGCCTTCATCTTTTTAAGCGTTAAGCAGCAGAATAAAAACACAGATGCAGCTATAGCTCCTCCAATAAAAAGTCCTATACCTTCATATATGGTTATCATATTTGCTTCCCCTGTGATCTAATCCTGGCTGTTGCAATAGGACCGAACTTTTCATTAAACCAGGCAATAGCCTTGGTGATCGCATCTTCTCGATTTTTTGCAAAATACGGAGAGCCCCATTTGAAATCAGGTTTAAAACACCCACCTTGCCCAAGCTGTGGGAGATGCCAACGCATCCCCCACAGTACCACCCCGGGTTTTTGGGGCTGTATAAAGATTTCGCCGTAATTGAAAGAGATTTTTTCCTCTTGGTTACTCATGCAATTATTGCAATATCTTTGATAGCGCCTTCAAGCCAGCATTTAATGTTGAGGACGGTATCGTTTCTCCATTTCCCGCCGTCTGCTTCGAACAGAGCGCAAACCGGATTTTTACCATCCTCGTCAGTCCTAATCCTGAATAGGAAGTTTGACTCGACCTGATCCAGTTCACGGAAAGACCGATAAGGTTTGAGTATGACAATCACGGGCGCCGTCTCGGTTCTCTTAAGAGCTCCAGTGACACCAACTTTGACAGTAAGTGTCTGGCTTATGCCGTCATCTTGGGTTTGAACCGCCATTCCCGAGGAAAGATTCGACGTGTAGGCGATGATCCTTTCCAGGTCAGGGTTGAGCTGGAACATGGATCTCAACCGGATCACGAATTCTTCGACAACCATGTACCTTTCGAACGGGTACTCTTGGAGCTTTTCATCAACGGTTGCAGTCGCGAAAATATCGCGCTTCCGGTTGATGCCGCAAAGCTTCGAGACTAAGGAGACCCGCTTCACGTCTTCAACGTGAAGCATCAATTCAGGCTTTTTGATCTCATCGATATTCTTCTCGAGATAGGCGACGAGTCCTGTAAGCGTCGAAATCTTGACCGGATCCGGCCGTGGAGCGAAGAATACTGGCTTCATCTCTCCGCGGACGAAAGTGAGATCACCTATCTTTTCCCTTGCTCCTTCATCACGCAACTCACAGATTTTATCAATTGCTCCGCTTTCCATTTCCATCTATTCCCTCCTTACTGGATCGTGATATTTTTCGTCCCCGGTTGTAATTCTTCAATTCCGGGGAGAACTTGCTGCCGTGGATCATCAGGATATGCGACAAGGACCTCTCCTTCTTTCTCGAAGAAGATAAATGACTCATGATCCTGAACCGTTGGAAGCTTCGCTTCACAATGAATCTGTGAAGTTGCGTTTCTCCTGGATTTGTCCGGCTTAACCTTAATCTTGATTGAGATTTCACGGACTGCATCGGGTTTTGTGTTGATGTCAGCGATGTTCGCCACCAACCGCTTCCATTGTTCCTGAAATAGATCTATCAGCGCACCACCGTTGATGGTCGCCAGATCTACTTCACCAATCACGCGATTCATTGGCATTTATGCCTCCTCTTTAGCGACTGGATATTCCATCATATGTCGCTTATTCGCTTCGATAATTCGCCCAGGTACCCGTAGGTGAGGGACTTGGTCTTTGCTCATAGCGCCTTAAGAGTCCTTGTTTCGAAATGACCTGACAAACGGGGCACGGATCTCATAATGAGTCTGGCATACCGACTGGAGAAATCATTGTTGATCTTGTAATCCGAGGGTTCATGTTCAGTCTTTTCATATGCATATCGCAAAGTTTCAAAGAGGGCTTTTATTCCACGGTGAAGGCCCCGCGACTGATCATCCAGTGCGAGCCTCACGAGGTTACGGTACACATGGGGGTTTTTGTGGTGAAAGTCGGCAAACCTCTCGTCAATCGTTGCCCCCTCACCTGGCAAATTTGGAAATAGCTCTAATTGAGAGTGGGGGCTTCTTGAAATAGACGGAATTTCGATATTCATTCATGCCTCCCTGGATTTGCCCCAAATCTGTGAGTACATAGCCCTGACAAGAGGGGTTGTCCGCTTTTTGGCTCATGTCCGGGCTTCTTCTCACATTTAGGTTCTTCTTTTATTAATTCTCTGCCTTTATAAGGGGATCCTGTTTCTATGCACCTGCGAACTTCTTTCATCCTCTCGGGAGTGCTGGCGCCCAGTTCGCAATAGATCGAGGTCATAGAGTTGAATTTGACGCCATCAATCCAGAGGACTATTCCCGGGTTTTTCTTTCTATAACTCATTGCAAGCCCCCACTCGTTTTGTTATGGGAAAACCTCTCGCCCCGGATCCGGAAGAGGAGGTTGAAACTTCTAGATCAGGAGTTTGAGGTAAGCTGGCTATTTCGATGTGGACGCCGGGGGTTTCGTCCTGGAGGGCATACCGCTTGAGAGACTGAACCAGTACGACCTGACTGTCATCGTGCCAGGCATGCGCTCTGGTCAGCGCGTCCATGACCGCCTTTTCAAGGTTGTCTATATCAGGCTTGTGCTCCATCCAGAATCGATAGGGATCCTTCTTCGGCTTCAAGAAAAGGAACTGCATGTTCAGTTCCACAGCGCCCGAGAGCTCAGGTTTGCACTGGTAATGGAAGTGAAGAATGATGAGACTCTTCCATCCATCCGCTCGACTATCGTGATATACGCCATTTCGCCCCGCGCGCGGCCGGGGTGCTGCGATCGGATTCCCCGGCACAAAGAATAAAGCATATTGGGCCCCGCCGATGCTCATGATCGGGGCGACATATACACCATCGCGCTTTTCGAAGAAGCCGTTACTCATCTAATCGACTCCGCGAAGGCAAGAGCGGCATTTTTATCAGCGAACGTCCGCCCAAAGATCTCCCCGTAACGTTCATAGGTGACGAGGACCGACCCGTCTATATCGGGCTGATGAACCGACAGAAGCTTCATGCCGGCGAAGGAGTATTCAAGGGAGCGAACTGTGCAGAATCCCAGGCCAATCATAAATGCTATTATTGCGAGCAGCATGACGATCGCCCCGAGAGGACTCTGGTTTCTCATCGAGTCGCGTTCGCGTTGATTACGTATCCACTCTGATCTGGTCATCTGGCTACCCTCGACTGATTTCTTCCCGAGACAATTGCTGAGATATCGGGGCGCACGAGCTCCCCTGATGTATCAGTGATGCCCTCAAGCCATGCAATGAGATTGGAACGGAGAATGAGAATTCTTGAGCCGACTCGAGCTGCGGGGATTTCTCCACGTTTTACGCGATCGCGAATTGTGCGATCACATACGCCGCATGCGTACGCAGATTCCGAGATTGTCAATGCGATTTTCCCTGGATTAATGTCAGGTTTCTGATCGTCTTTCTGCATATCTCCTCCTCAATACATTCAGGGGAAAGAAGGGATTGAATGGGCGCCCCGCGCCGTTACGAAGCGCTATAAATGCATTTATTCTCCCCCAGCTTCCGCCGCTCCCGGGTAGGCATTAACTCCCATCGCTTCCGGCGTTCTTCTGCGGGAATATCCATCCAGGCTTTGTAAGTTGAGAGATACCAGCCCTTTGGGCTCTCCTGGTCTGGTTTCCGGCCGTAGTTTGGAAGACGCCAAGGTTCCCGATAAAAGGTTGTCCTGGAGACCCCCTGGCGTTTGGCGATTTCTCCCACTGTGATGATGATTTCTCCGAGCAAGAGCCGGAGAGAGTTTTCCTGGGATAGAACCTTGGCGGCCAGCTCGTTGACCGCGCCGGCGAGGTCTGCTCTGGCGTCAATCATCTTGGGCCTCACGCTCAGGAACGAAGCCTTCTTCATTAGACATAGAGCCTCCTGTCACTTGCTACGAAGGTTGATAAAACCCTCCTCCGGGCGTACTCTCGAAGTGCGAAAAACAATTTCTTCCCAAAGGAGGGCGATTTGATGAAACCGATGTGTGCAAATTGCGGGAACGAAGTGGGCCTGATCAGGCAGCCGGCTAAACCTGTTCCGCCTGAGAACATTGACCCAGTGTGTGACGTCGTCATATGTTCGAACTGTGGTGTCATTCTTGGGGTTCTCCCGCCGTATCGTGATCAGTTCGATTTTGAGTCGCTTCTGAATCAGAGGATTCAGGATGAGGCCCTCCGGAAGAAATAAGGAAGCGCCCGGTAGGATCGTTTTCAGGTAAATCAATCCGCAGGCTGATGGTGCTAAACTTATCAGATCCACTGATTACGACTCGTGAATCAAGACCGGCTTCTATAAGTAGATTTGAGATCTCTTCGTAAACAGACCTGATAGCTTTCTCTCGGATCTCGACCGCCGTATCGACGGCCTTTGTTGCTTCGCGATATTCGCTAACAGCCAGTTGAAGCGCTACTCTCACAGGTTGGCCTCCTTTATTTCTGCATGGCGTTCTCGCTCAGGGATTAGGGCAAGCTGATCCGTGCTGATCATTCTCCGGTAAGGTGGGGCAAAGTCTCTCAAAATTGCTGTTTAGGTGATCGAGTAGTAGTTTCTTCGCGTAGGGGCCTTTTTTGCCAGCAAATGGTGCAAGAAGCAATTCATAACGCGTGTTTTCAGTCGGAGTAAGGAAAAACTTAATTGGACGATTTGTCCGTTTGGCTTTCTTCATGCTTTTATATTAATCCATTCGGATAAATTGTCAAGTATCTTTTTTGTCTATTTGGGAAAAAATGGGTCTATAATGGTCATATGGATAAGTGGCAAGTAATTAAGGAACTAATTCAGGAAAAGTATCCGAAGATTGAGGTGTTTGCTCGGGAAAATGGGATCAACTATAGCACCCTCTCTGGTTGGATTAGTAAGCATCGTCCTCCAAGAGTAGAAGAAGCAATTAAAATTGCACGAGGACTTGGGACTACTGTTGAACACCTGTTTGCAGATGATGCAAGTAAAATAACAATTCATGATGCTTTAGGACGTACGGTGAACATTGATGATGATTTTGCGTTTATCCCGGTTCTCCCTCAGAAGGTAGCAGCTGGCAATGGCCAGGAGCTTATCGATGATGTCCGGGAAATTGCTCTTCTTCCATTCTTAAAGCGCATGATGCGAGGGACCGCCCCGAACAGGGCCAGAGCCCTGGAGGTTCGTGGCGATTCGATGACTGGCGTCCACATATTCGACGGTGATATGATCGTATTCGTACCCGGGGAGATCCGCGGGGATGGTATCTACGTCCTCAGGGTAGGAGATGAGCTTATCGTCAAACGGGTTGAATTTGATCCCATTTCTCGAAAGCTCCGGATAATGTCTGAGAATCCCCGGTATCCGGATCGTATTGAGTCGGCCGACGGGCAATCGGTGGCAGTTGTTGGCAAGGTGTATGGTTGGGTGCATGCACATCCATATTAAATAATTCTCTAAAAGAATTGGAGGACAACATGATTTGGGTGGTTATCTGGATCGCTTGTGGTGTTCTCGGGGGAATCATCGGATCATCAAAAGGTAGAAAAGGTCTTGGATGGGGGCTTGGTTTTTTGCTCGGACCAATTGGTATGCTTATTGTTGCAGTTATGCCAGAAGACAAAAAGGCTATTGAGAATCAGGCAATTGCTTCAAATGAGGAACGGAAATGTCCTTATTGTGCAGAACTTATAAAAAAAGAGGCTATAGTCTGCAGATATTGTGGTAAGGATCTTCCAAAAGAAGAAAAGCCTATAGTTGTAGAAGAACCTGTCCGTGGGAAATGGAAGTGTGCTAAGTGCGGAGAAGAAAACTATTGGACTGCAAAAGTCTGTTCTATTTGTGGGGCAAAAGGGCAACAAGCAAGTTAGCAATAAACCTACATTCAAAAATTTATAATTGCTAATATATGAAGAAACTAGATGATGAAAAGCTATCCCGCTGGCAGCTCCATGGGCCTGCCCTGCAACTTAAATTGAAACCTAAGTTGTTAAAAAGGAATAACGATAGAATGTTCATCAAAAGTATATGGATGGGAGTGAACCATCCATACTAATTAGTACGCGGAGAAATTATGAAAAAATTCTTTACGGTCATTGTCCTGCTGATCTTGGTTTTTTCGGTGTCAGCCGAGCCACTTACGGGTTTTTGGGGTATTCGGTTTGGGTCTTCGGTTAGAGAGACTGAAACCGCGCTTGCATCAAAGGGGATTATCGGAGCGAGCAGAAGGGGCGACGGTAACGGTGATACTTTATTAGCCGAAAATGTTAGTTTTGCAGGACGAATAACGGACATTGCCTTATACTTTTTTAATGATATGTTTTATATGTCGTGTGTATATATTCCAACAAGCAAATATCAACTTATAAATGAGTATTTATCCGTTAAAAATGATTTAATAAATAAATACGGGCCCCCTTTATTTGACGTTGAACATTATAAATATCCTTATAAAAAGGGCGATGGTTATGAGGCATTAGCGGTACAGGTCGGAGCTGCGGAAATTTTTACTACTTGGAATTTTGATATGAATAACCGTGTCATAGCTACTCTGCGGTACGATAATATAACAGACACATACCAAGTGCTTTTATTCTATATTAACGAAACTATTAGAGAACAGAGAAATAATGACAAAAACGTTTTAGATGATTTATAGAATCTTTTGTGGAGGAAGTATGAAAAGGGGATTGGTTTTATTACTCGTATTCGTATCGATTATTTCTATAAGCGCGGAAACATTAACCGGCTTTTGGGGGATACCGTGGGGAACGCCTATTGCAGAAATTGAGACGACAATGGCAGGGAAGGGTTATAAAGCAGCTGCAAAAACATCAACAGGTTACATTTATAAAAATATTTTATTTGCAGGAAGAAATGGGGATGCCTTTTTTGTATTAAAAGATGAGAGATTAATGGGAGGGTCGTTCAGATTTGTTCCTAAAAAGAAAAAGGTGTATGATTCTTACCAATCTTTAAAGAGTGATCTTATAGATAAATATGGTGTTCAAACATATGAACAAGAAGAATATTTGCCCCCATTTTTTAAAGGCTTAAGGGATCCTGAAGATGCAATCGTTAGTAATAAAGTAAGACTTTCTACAGCGTGGGAGTTCGAAGATAAGAACTTAATCCTATTACATATTGAAAATGATGAAGATAAACAAATAATCACCATTTTCCTTGATTATTACAATGCTGTTGCAATGAAAGAGAACAAGCAGTCCGTTTTAAGTGATTTATAAGTATCGGTAGAGATGATAAATGATTGATGAAGACAATCTGCCCCACAGGCAGTTTAAAAGACCTGTGGTTGAAGCATAAATTGCGAAAGAGGAATATGGCAATATGCGTTTGGTATTCATAACTGATGATTCCTTTGAAAATGACGGGCTTAATTACTGCGAGGTAGTATTATTTAGCTAGTAAATTATCCTATATGTATTAATTATTGAAATAATAAAAATATATTTCCTTTACAATCCAATATAAGCGCGATAAAATACTATAACATCACTTCAAAGGAGAACTAGATGGCTAGGTATTATGTTAATTCTAATGCGCAGTCGAATGGTGATCATGAAGTACATGTAGAGACCTGTTCGTGGCTACCAGATAAGGATCATCGAGTATATCTAGGGGACTACCATTCCTGTGTTCTGGCCGTAGCTGAAGCAAAACGTCGGGGATATAGCAGAGCTAACGGATGCTATTACTGTTGCTTGTCCTGTCATACAACTTGAAAAGTAAAATTAGCATGTAAGTACACTCCAAAATTGGCGGACTCACTCGATCTTCCGGCTGTGGACAAACGGCCTATCGCCCTTAAAGTTAATGTTGAGGACGCGGTTTACAAGCGGGGCGTGGAGCTTCGAGCCAAGAGCCCCTTGGTAGGAATCTATAAGGGCCTTTTCTGGGTAGCAGTTTTAACGATAGGACTTGATCAGTACGAGAAGGAGATATTGCCGAAGGAGATTTAGAAAGGGTGTAACAATGAATAAGGAAAAATTATCAGCGCAAAACTATGCATGTTTAGATATCATTAATTAAAACAGATTCCGAATACATAGGGAGGTTGTTATGAAGAAGATAGTAGTTTTATCTTTACTGCTTATTTTCATATTTTCACTCTCTGCGCAGAACGATTTTTTTTCACTATGTATGTCGGGTACTTCTAGTCAGATATTGGAAGCAATAAAAAATGGAGCCAAACCTTTTAAAGTGGATGAAGAAGGAAGGACGTCCTTAATGTATGCTGCATATAGCAATCCTAATATTGATGTAATCAAAACACTATTAAATATAGGTTTGCCTATTCATGGTAAAGATATATATGGACGTGAAGCAATAATATATTCGATTTTAAACAATCCAAATACTGAAGTAACAAATGTTTTGATGAAATCTGGTTCAAATGTTTTTTTTAGGTCAGATTATGGTGAGAATGCATTAATGTTAGCAGCTTCATCAAATCAAAATCCAGATATGATAAAATTTCTTGTAGAGTGCGGAGTGAAACTCAGTGAAAGAAGCAGAATGAGTCAATCATCATTGATGTACGCTTCAGCAATGAATAATAATCCAGAAGTAATAAAATATTTAGTAAAAATTGGAGAAAATATAAACGAAAAAGATTCTAGTGGATTAACTCCTATCATGTATGCTGCTCAAAGCAATAAGAATATTGAAATTATAAATACGCTAATAAATCTTGGTGCAAAAGTTGATGTTATACAAGAAGAAAAAATCGGAGATACGGTGGTATCTATTGAGAATCCGATAACACTAGCAGTTAAGTATAATACACCTAAAGTCGCGGAATTGTTAATAAAACGAATTAGTTTTAATATTAATGAAAGGGTAAATGATTTAACACTTATTCATTGTGCAGCTGGTTATAATAGTGATGTTGGAATGACCAAGATGTTGCTAGAATTAGGCGCAAATCGCGGGAAGCAGACTTCTGATGGAATAACGGCATTTATGATTGCATCTGGAATGAATTCGAACGTAGCGGTCGTTAGCGAACTATTTAATGAATATGAGATAAATTTAAAAAGTGATGATGGAAAAACACCATTGATATATGCAGCAATGTACAACCAAAATGAAGAGATTGTAAAATATTTACTAAATAATAAGGCTGACATCGGAATTTATGATTCTAAAAACTTAAATGCATTGATGTATGCATCTATTAGCAACAAAAATGATAAAGTTATCAAGTTGTTAATTGAGTCTGGGGCGGATGTCTCTGAAAAATATAAAGGAAGCAAAAATAATGGAGTTTTTTGGCTAAAAGATTCAATGCTGGGAAGTATTGCATATCCTAAAGGTGTTGTACCAGGAGATACACCACTTTCTATGGCAGCTTATAGTAATACAGTACAAGTTGTTAGGTGTATTTTGTCTTACAACATAAATATTGATGAGTGCAATGAATCTGGTAAGACAGCATTAATGATGGCGGCAAGTAAAAATGAAGATCCTGCTGTAGTGAAGATATTATTAGATGCTGGGGCATCAATAACAAAAAAAGATAAATCTGGGAAGACGGCATATGATTATGCAAAAGACAATATAAATATGACTACTGAAGTGTTAAATAGATTAAAATAAAAGTAAATAATTGAATCAATTGGGAGGGTGATGTGAAAAAGCTTGGAGCTTTACTGATCTTGCTCTTCCTTGCTCTAGCCTTGGTATTCTCCCATTCTGGGGGACTCGATTCTAACGGCGGGCATTGGGACCGAAAGTCTGGAACCTATCATTACCACAGGTCTCCAGGTTATACACCAACAACTGTCGCACCAACTACGACAACGACAACACCGTCAAATATCCAGAAAAAGGAAATCATCGTCTACATCACAAAAACTGGATCGAAATACCATGTCGCAGGATGTCAGTATTTAAAATCATCCATGATATCGACTAGCTTAGAAAGTGCATTAGTACAGGGTTATACACCATGTTCAGTATGTAAGCCGCCAATAAAACTTGAAGAGGGAAAATAGTAAAATGTTCATCATCGAAGATGAGAAGAGGAATAATGCTTGTAAGGACCTGGAAAGGAAATTTGCAGAACGGTTCCCCGGGCTTCAGTTGATCTGGGATGAAGCAAATAGGAATAACATTTCAGAATGGCAGAAGTTTGCGCTAAAGGAGATGGTCAAGGGACAGAAGATCTGGCTTGTCTTTATCATAAATGATATCTTTTAAGTGGTGTCCTGTACAGCTACTATTAGGACAGGCAAAAGCCTATCTACTTCTTTGAGCTTTTATTATATAAATCTCCAGGGTTATAACCATCGATTTTTCGCTTATCAGAATCATTTTTGAGTTCTTGTTCGCGATCTTTGATGTTTTTTTGAATATTAAAAGCTTTTTTAACATCGGGTTCCCAGTTTGTATTTTTCTCCGACATTTGATTCTCCTTCAAGAGTAAAAACTCTTGTAGTAGCTGTGCAGGACCTAATTATAATTGGTATATAAATAAATACTTGTCAATAAAAATACATCCTATACCATTATTGGCTTCAAATGGGGCGAAAAATGCCACCAACGCCAAAGCCTAGCTTAATGTCCGAAATGGTAGATCCAAATAAAAACAAATGAGGGGAAACGCAGGTGGAAAAGAATTTTATTGATGAGTAAATTTATTCAAAATATTTAAAGTAAGCTACACATTCGGTGGGGATATCCTGGCTCCTTTTAGCTCCATCTTGGATTTTTTTTAATAATTCATTACTCACAGGTTCTCTTATTTGGAGTACTCCAACTTCAATTCCCTTTTTTATTACTTCCCATGATTTCACTTCAGCGTGAGAATATGCGACAGCTGATAAATGAGTTAAAGAAGGGTGTTCATCTCTATCAACTAAGCACTCACAATAACAAGATGGGGCATTTTCTGCAGAAGTAAGGTTGACTACCAGGACTCTGCCTTTTGGACAAGAATTAGAAATAACAATGTAAAGGTGGCTCCCAGGACCATATGAGTCATCAGCAAAGTAAACAGTCCTCTTCGGTGTGCTGCAGGGCATTAAAGACTTCCGCCTCTTTTTGGTATTGTTTTTCTTCTCTTGTTAGATACCTGATCTCCGCCGAATTCTTACCTAATGTGTGAAGTATTTTTTCTATAGCTATAGGAATAGATGAGTCCCCAGGATTTGACCATTCAGGAATATTCTTATTATCGTGAGTCCATTGGGCAATTTCAAAAGGAGGTTTTTCATGCCATTGCTTGTCAATTTCATCAAGGATTCTCATTGATCGACGGGACAGTTTCCCATTATCAGGATCCTTGACTAATGTGATTGAGTAATTAGAGACTTTTAGATGTTCATTCCAGAATGAAGATTCAGTTTTAGATGAACTAAGGTTAATTTTGTCATAGAGATTTGAAAGCACTGGCCCATATTTCATGCTGACAAATGAATCTGGAACAATCGGACTTCCGCATTCAAGTAGGGACTGGCGATTTGCAATATATAGCATTTTCATTAATTTAAGATAATTTAATGTGCCACCATATTTTTTAATCAAATATGCAGATGCCTGAGTCGCCTTTATCTCATCGAATTCGTATTTCATCTTCCCCTGTCTGTTCTCAGTATACTACACATAACTAAGAAAGCAACAAAAAGTATCAAATTATGTTATTTATGCCATTTTTTGTCCATAATGTGGATAAAACAGTTTATCAGAACCCTTTTATTTTAAATTATTGAACCTAAAAGGCAACATTAGAACTGTTATTTCCACGATCTAAATCTAATTTTTTCTTAGCTTCCAACCCTTTTTTATACAACGCTTCCTCATCAGTATGGTCATACCCGTCAATGTGATGGTAATCTCCAGCTAAAAGCTTGATATCATCAAGACTTAACACTTCCTGCCCATAGGTGATAAAACTATGTCGCAACCAATACGGGGTCCATCCACGGTCGCCATACCCATTGCGCTCCAAGGCAAGCTTGAAGGCTTTAAGCACGGCTTCATTTGAAACTGGCTTTTTCGTTGTACCGTTTCTAGAATAAGTAAAAATCCAATCGGTAACCTGATGGTAAAGCGTCTCCTGCTTCCATCTTTTTAGGACTTCTATGGTGGTTTTCGTCGGCCAGCCTGGCTTCATCTTTGCGTTCTTAGTCCCTTTGACCTTGGCTGCCGTGCCGGTCTCGATGGCCTTCATAAGGGGTATGAATTCCCGATCCAGGTCAATATCCCCCCATTTGAGGGCTCGCGGCTCCCCATTTCGGGCGCCGGTGTCATTCATTATTGAAAAGAACGCTGCCCACATGGTTGAACCCCAGAATGTGATAAGGGCCTCCACATCCTCCGGGAACATCCTTGCTCGATCTTCCCGAGGGATTGCCCCGCGAGGATTTTCTGGGCTGTCGTTGTACTTAGTGATACTCTCGACGGGGTTGGACGAAACGATTCCCTGGGAGATCCACCATTTGTACATCATGGAGATGATATAAAGGCACCTGTTTTTCGTCGCCCGAGCAAGTGGGCGGCCGTCCCTTGTCGTCGTCTCATTGATAGCAGCCTTTATCTCTTTCCCGAGGAGGGTAGCGGCATTCTTCTCCCCGAGAGCCGGGAGGATGTGTTGAGCAAGCATCCGGTGATAGACCTTATACATCTGGTCAATCCGCTTAACTCCGGACGACTCCTGGTCTGTCCTCCAGGGACTCCCCGGCTTGAAAAAGTTTTCTCCCAGGGCTCTGAAGGAAAGTGTTTCTTTCTGCCTTTCGGCAAAGAGCAATTCCTTGTTCTTCTTCGCCCATTGTTTGGCCACCTCTGAGTCGATGAATCTTGTATTGAAGTACCATTCGGGGTGTTCGGCAAAGATGACTCGGTATCGATCAGTTCCAGAAATCAGCTGTGCCCTGATAGCTTCTTTCGGCCTACCCATACCACTACATATAGTACGGTTTAGTGATTTTGTCACGTGTTTTGTAACTGAATAAAAAAGCGCATTGTAATTGCTTATATTACAATGCGCTATAAATTACTCCATGCCGGCAGTGGGACTTGAACCCACACGCCCTCGCGAGCAGCAGATTTTGAGTCTACCGTGTATGCCATTTCACCATGCCGGCGATTCCTGATTCTTGTACTATATCCGTTAAGCCTCGTCAATATAGCTTGTTTTAGTTTCTCGGGTCCGCGGGACCTCCGGGCGAGATTTTGCTTGCGATCAGGCTTCTCAATAGGTACAATTACGATAAACAATCAATTTCCGTTGCTGGGACCATGGAGGAGCCGGTGCCTGAATCCATACTGTTATGGGGCCTCGAGGTGGTAAGGGGGGTCCAGAAAGCCTTGGGTCCCGGAATGCTCGGAGTGATGGAGCTCGTTACTTTTTTCGGCTCCGAGGGCTTTGTTCTGGCCATGCTGCCCTTGATTTACTGGTGCGTGAACAGGGAGGCAGGGGCTCGAATTGGGATCGCCGTTCTTTTTTCGGCCTTTCTCAACCTGTGGACCAAGGAACTCTTTCATCAGCCCCGTCCGTACGATCTTGACCCTTCCCTCGGCCTGGCCAGGGAAACGAGTTTCGGCTTGCCTTCGGGCCATTCCCAAACGAGTCTCGTGTTTTGGGGCGCGATGCTCTCGATACTGCCTAAGTTTCCCGGGCTTCTGGCCTTCGTTCTCGTCCCGCTTCTCGTGGCTCTTTCCCGCCTCTTTCTGGGCGTTCATTTTCCCACGGATATTTTGGGAGGCTGGGCGCTGGGCGCGCTGGTGTTGGGCATCTACTTCGGCCTGGGGACTAAGATAGAGGGGATACTTCACCGCTGGAACCTGAGGGCGCGGCTCATTCTCATTTCCGCCCTTACCCTTGGCATGAACTTCCTCATGCCCAAGGACACCAGGATGGCCGGGGCCTTCTTCGGCAGCGCGGTGGGCTTTGCCCTGGTGAGCCGTTTTTTGCGTTTTTCCGCCAAGGGGCCCTTGGCTAAAAAGCTGCTGCGCTATCTGTTGGGCTTGGCGAGCCTGCTGGTGGTCTACATACTGCCCAAGGCGCTGATCAAGGATCCGACGCTTTCCCAGCAAGCCCTTGTGCGCTTTTCCCGGTACGGAATCGTGGGACTCTGGGCCGCTTTCGGCGCTCCCTGGTGTTTTTTCAAGCTGGGTTTGGTGGAGTTGGAACCACCCCAAAGGTTGGCGGACGAAACTATCGCGTCAAGCTGAGGCGACCGGGCGCGGTAAGACTCAGGCTAAAAATTCCCTTCGGCCAATTTGTAGTTCTTGTTTGTGAGGCTGAAGATCGATTCGGCGCCCGGACTCAGGTAGACATTTCGCCTGTCGTCGATGAATATGGCCCGGATTTCGGGCAGGCTTTTCACAAGCTTCATCCCCTCCTTGAGGCCGAGGGCGAAAACCGAGGTCGAGAGCGCGTCGGCGTCGATGCTGGATGTGCCGATGATCGTCACCGACACCAGACCTCTGTCGGCGGGGTATCCGGTCCTTGTGTCCAGAATGTGATGGTAACGTACGCCCTTTTCCACGAAATAGCGTTCGTAAATTCCCGAAGTCACCACCGTCATTGCCTTGCCGCTCACCAAGCCGAGATAGTTCCCCCTGTCCGACGCGGGATCCTGAACGCCGATTCGCCAGGGAGAGGCGTCTTTTTTCTGGCCATAGACCAGAACATTGCCGCCCAGATCGACGACGGCGGCTTTTACCCTATGGGAGGCCAGGATTTTCCCGATCTCGTCCGCCGCGTATCCTTTGGCGATCGCCCCGAGGTCGAGGCTCATTCCGGGCTTTCGCAAAAAAACGGTCTTTTTGTCCACATTCACCTCGACTTCCTCGAAATCGACGAAGGCGAGTCTGTCTTTTATTTCCTTGTCGGAAGGAACTTTGGCGTAATCGGTGCCGATATTCCAAAGTTTGACTAAAGGTCCCACGCTCGGATCGAAGACGCCTCCGGTGAGACGGGCGAATTCCAGGGCCTTCTGAATGACGTAGAGCGTGTCTTCCGAAACTTCGACCGCGTTCCTGCCGGCAGCCTGGTTGATTGCCACCACTTGGGTCCCTTCTTTGTTGGCGCTCATCCGCTCTTCGATCTGGGAGAGGCGGTTGAAAACAGCCTGGAGGGTAGCGTTCGATCCTCCTTCGAGAAGGCGGACGGAACAGACGGTGCCCAGTACGAAATCGCTCCGCGACACCTCGCCCTGGGCCCTGGGGCTGCATGCGGAGAAAAGAATTATCGCGCAAAAAATCGAAAATAATCGCTTCACTATTGATTCCTCATCATGTCGTCCGGGTTTTCGAGGTTTTACTCAAGCACCCAGTTCTTCGCCGATTGTCGTGGCCTCACCGTGGCCGGGGTAGACCCGCGTCTCCGGGGGAAGTTTGGAAAGCTTCCGAAGGCTTTCGCGCAAAGCCCGGTAATCGGAATCGACGCCGTCGGTCCTTCCTATTCCATCCCTAAACAGGGTGTCGCCCGATATAAGCACCGAATCCCTGGGGCTGTAGAGGCAGATGGAACCGGCGCTGTGGCCCGGGGTGTGGAGAACGCTGAAATTCGTGGCAGGAATCGCATCGCCCTCGTTCAGGAGTATGTCCGGCTCGGGTAAGGCTTTCCAGGCATAGCGGAAATACGACAGGGCGTTAAGGCCCTCGAACAGCCTTCGATTCGTGGCTTCCCCGGCGGTGCCGAGGTATGGGGCGTCCAGGCTATGGATGGCGATACGCGGCAGCCTGCCTTTCCATTGCTTAAGCAGCTTCGGAAGTCCGGAGCTGTGGTCCAGATGGCCATGGGTCAGCACAATGAACTGGGGGCATATCCCGCTGGTATATAATAAGTCCAGGATTCGTTCGGCCTCGTCGCCCGGGTCGACGAGAAAGGCGGTATCGTCGGATTGCACCAGGTAGACGTTCTCGCCCAGGGGGCCGACTTGGATAGTCTCCAGCCGTATGCTCACCCTTCGCTGTCCTTAGGGCCGTCTCCCTTCTTTTTCGCGGGTTTTATTTCCAGCGGCCTGTTTTTGAGGGTGATGCCCTCGCAGGCGCTTACGATCCTGTCGGCTTCCGCTTCGGGCACATCGATAAAGGAATAATTATCGAAGAGGTGAACCCTGCCCAATTCTTCCTGGGCCAGGTGAAGCTTTTCAGCGATAAGGGCGCGTAGTTCCTGGGGGCGCAGACGTTGACGCTTGCCCATGGAGACGAAGAGGGGGACCATTCCCTCGGGCCTTGTCCTGGGCATGGCCGGGCCGGGGCCTTGCTTCGTCTTCGCTTCTCCCTGCGGACGCGCCGGATCGTCTTGTTTGCCCGCGGTTTCTTCCCGCCTGCGCGCCGGATCGGCTTTTCTCGCTCTCTCCGTCTGCTTGGCCTTGGGGCCCGTCTTGCCGCCCTGGCCGGCGGACATGCCCGCGGCCCGCAAGATCAAAAGGGCGGCGGCGTAGGAGCGCAGATGGAGGGGAATATGTTTTCTAAAAAAGGACCTGACCTGGTTGAGCATGACAGGATCGGAGGGAGACGAGAGCTCGGCGCGTATGCCGTCGAGGAAGGCGATAAGGGCTTCCTCAGGTAGTTTGTTCGGCGCTGAATCGGTTGACACGAAATTCTCCTTGCAGAATGAAGAAAAGTTGCCCTATTGTGCAATAAAGTAAGGTTTGGGACAAGCGCCTGACAGCCTTCCCGGCTTTCTATACGGATAGCCTACGGCGGCAGCCATAGGGTAGAATGGGGTCATGATCGCCGATTCCTTTCCCGTCTGTCTTTGCTTGACAGGTAAAACCCTGGCCGCGAACCTCGCGGCTTTGGACGAGCATAGGCAGTATGTTGACCTTGTGGAGCTCAGAGCCGACTGTCTGGACCCTTCGGAAAAGTTTTTAATCCGCTCTTTTCCCGAAAAAGCGGGGCTTCCGTGCATACTCACGGTACGACGAAAAAGCGACGGCGGCTGTTTTGTGGATGGCGAAGGTGTGCGGCTGGTCATGATCGCCAAGGCTCTTTCCTTTGCCAGCTCGGATGCCAGGGCGAACTTCGCTTACGCGGATCTGGAAAGCGACTTCCATATGGCAACCATCGAGGACGCCTGCCGGACCTTCGGCACAAGGATAATCCGTTCGGTCCATTATACCGAAGGCATACCCCAGGATCTGGACGCGGCTTACGAGGCGCTCATCCAGGAGGATGACGAAATTCCCAAATTGGCGGTAAGGCCCCGCAGCGCGGCCGAACTGTCCAGACTGGTGGCCTGGGCCTCGGGGCTGCCGAAAAGGGACCGGCTCATACTAGGCATGGGCGACTACGGATTCCCCAGCAGGATTCTCGCCTCCAGAATGGGTTCGCTTTTCTGCTACACCAGCCTGGGCAATGCGGACATGCCCTTGGCCGCCCCCGGGCAGACCAGTCCCGAAAGCTTTGTGGAAACCTATCGAGGCAGGGATACGAAGGTCGATTCCGATCTCTACGCCCTTTTGGGCGATCGGAGCATATTAAGCTCGCTTTCGCCCAGCTTGCATAATACTGCCTTCAGAAGCCTGAAAAAGGATGCCCTCCTGGTGCCTATGCCTTCGGAAACGATTGAGGAGGCCTTGGAAAACCTGGGGCTTTTCAACGTGAAGGGCGCGGCCATCACCGTCCCGCACAAGGAAGCGGTACTGCCCTATTTGAGTTTTCAATCCACCGACGTCCAGCGCATAGGGGCCTGCAATACCCTGGTCGCCAGAGAGGGCGGCTGGGCGGGTTACAACACCGACGCCGACGGTTTCGAACGCAGCGTCCTCGAATTTCTGGAAAGGGAAGATTTCAAGGGAATGAAAGTAACCTTGATCGGCGCCGGCGGAGCGGCGAAGTCGGTCGCCCTTTCCCTGTTCCGCCGGGGAGCCGAATGCGTCGTCCTCAATCGGACCATTTCCACCGCCCGGGCGCTGGCCAGAAAATACGGTTTTATCTGGGGCCCCCTGGACGATAGGGCGATAGAAGTGGTCACCCGTTATTCGGACCTGATCGTCCAGGCCACGAGCCTGGGGATGAAGGGAGGAATCGACGGCGATCCCCTGGAGTTCTACGAATTCGATGGTCATGAGAAGGTTTACGATCTCATCTACAAACCTTCCAGAACCGCATTGCTCGTCCGGGCGGAAGAGGCGGGCTGCAGGACGGCCAACGGCTACACCATGCTGCGCTACCAGGCGGCGGGGCAGTACAAACTATGGATGGGCGAGCTTCCCCCCAGCGGTCATTATTGAGAGGAATGACGATGTCTAAATCAGCCTTCGCGGCCATCGTGGGCAGGCCCTCTTCCGGAAAGTCCACCCTTCTAAACGCCCTCTGCGGGGCCAAGGTGTCCATAGTCTCCCCGGTGCCCCAGACCACCAGGAACACTGTCCGAGGAATCGTCAACAGGCCCGGCGGGCAGATCGTGTTCCTGGACACCCCGGGATTCCATATCTCCGGGAAAAAGTTCAATCTCAGGCTGCGGGAAGTGGTTACCCGGGCCCTGGCGGACGCCGATCTCGTGGTCTACCTCATCGACGCGACCCGGGAACCGGGGCCCGAGGAAGAGGCGATGGTCGCGGCCCTGCAGGGTTCGGGCCGGCCCCTGGTCGCGGCGCTCAATAAAATAGATCACGCCGAAGCGATGCCCGAGCGGGCGGAAGCTTTTATCGCCCAGCGCCTGCCCGAGGCGCGGCTTTTAAAAATCTCCGGGCTGGCCGGCAAGGGCTTGGACGAGCTTATGGATCTTTTGATAAGCCTGGCCCCCGAGGGCCCGGCCTGGTATCCGGAGGAGTATTATACGGACCAGGAGCCTGTTTTCCGAATCGCCGAAATCGTCAGGGAAAAAATCCTGCGCCATACCAGGCAGGAGCTGCCCCACGCCGTCTTTGTCGATTATACCGATTCACGCAAATTGGGGGACGGCAGTCTCGAAGCCTCCTACGATATAGTCGTCGAAAGGCCGAGCCAAAAAGGCATACTCATAGGAAAGGCCGGCTCGATGATCCAGAAAATCCGCCAGGAGTCGGAGGCCGACCTGGAAAATCTTTTCGAGTATCCTATTCATTTGCGCTTGCAGGTGCGCGTCGATCCGGATTGGCGGCACGATGATAAAAGGCTCGAAAGACTGATCTTTTAGAATTCGGTTTTGGGGGAACAGCAGACCTTTTTATAGTGTTCAGCCACAGCCTCGAAACCGGCGTCCATGCACCGGCCCAGGGCTTCGCCCGCCCCGGGAAAAACCCTCAGATCGAGGGTTTCCCGCTCTTCCCTGCGAAAATCCGAAAGGACATAGGCCGCCACGTCGGGGTGGTCCGGCCTGCCGATGCCGAATCTCAGGCGCGCGAAATCCCTGGTGCCCAAATGCTTTTCCATGGAGCGAAGTCCGTTATGGCCTCCCAGACCGCCTGAGAACTTGAAGCCGAAACAGCCGAAGGCCATCTCCAGCTCGTCGTGGACCGCCAGAACCTCGGAGGCTTCGATTCGATAGAAACGGCAGAGTTCGGCAACGCTTTCGCCGGAGTTGTTCATATACGTTTCGGGTTTCAGGAGCCAAATTCTCCCGTTCGCGGTTTCCAGGCTCGCGGTCTTACCCTTGAAGGCTCTGGTCCAGCGCAGGTCCCGGGCGAGGCTGAGGGACTTGAGGAAGAGCCAGGCCACATTGTGCCGGTTATTCGAGTACTCCCTGCCGTAATTGCCTAAAAAGGCGTAGAGTTTGATCATTCGTCTTCCTTAGGGTAAGAGCCGGGTTTCACTATATCCCAAAGAGCGGGGGCGAAAGAAGGACCCGCGGCCCGCCCCGGGGGTAGTATGCCGTCTTGGACGGGGCGAGGGGCCAGGGCGGGCCGCGTTTTTCGGCGCCTTTTAAGGGCCGCCACCGCCCGGGCGCTCATTGTCCCTGATCACGGACTGCACTATACTAAACCTCTCCTATGGAACGCACAACCTACGTTATCGGCCATAAAAACCCGGACACCGATTCGGTCGTCGCCGCGGTTTCCTACGCCGCCCTGAAGCGGGCCCTCGGCCTTAAAGGGGCGGTGGCGGCCCGGGCCGGAGCGGTCAACCCCCAGACCGAATATATTTTTCATCGCTTCGGCCTTCCGCTGCCCGAATTTCTGCCCGATTTGGTGCCCAAGGTAGGGTATTATCTCGGCGCCGCCCCGATTTGCGTTCACGAGATGACACCGCTCTGGGAAGCCCTGGCCACCATGGAAAAATCGGGCCGCCAGGTCCTTCCCATCGTCGATTCCGGGGGCAAATACAAGGCTATGCTCCACTACGGGGCCTTCGCCCAGAACATATTGGCCAAGATCAATCCCCACCGCAAGGCGGTTATTCCCACCTCCCTTTCCCATCTTATCGAAACGATAAAAGCCCAGCCCCTGGTGGCCTTCGACAAGGACTCGGTCTTCAACGCCCGCATGGTGGTGGCGGCCCTCAGTACGGCCAAGTTCGCCGACTACATTCACGCCGAACCGGCGGGCAACAAGATCGTCCTCGTCGGAGACCGGGAGGAAGCCCAGCGCATCGCCGTTGAGGCTGGCGCCAAGGTCGTGATCACCACCAACGGCGTCCTGCCTTCCAGGGAAATAAAGGAATTGGCGGAAGCCAAGGGCGTTTCCCTTTTGAGCTCTCCCTACGACACATCCTCCACATCGCTCCTGGTGCTCTACTCCGCGCCGGTGATTACCGTGGCGGACGAAACCATCGTAGCCCTGAGCCCCCGGGATTGGATTAAAACGGCCAAGCAAGCCATCGCCGCCTCGCCCAGCCGCTCGGTGCCCGTGGTGGACGACGAAGGCCGGGTTATCGGTCTTTTTTCCGAAGGCGATCTCATAAAAGAAGCCAATATCGATGTGATCATGGTGGATCACAACGAATTTTCCCAGGCGGTGGAAGGCATCGACCACTACAGGATTCTGGAGGTGATCGACCATCACAGGCTCGGTTCCTTTTCAACCCCCTATCCGATAACCTTCATCAACAAGGTGGTAGGTTCCACCAGCACCATCGTCGCCTCCATGTACAGGGAAACCAGAACCCCCCTGTCCATGGCCATGGCCTCGGTGCTGCTCTGCGGAATACTTTCGGACACGCTGGTGCTCAAGTCGGCCACCACCACCGATCTGGACAAGGAAACCGCCGAATACCTGGCCAGCATAACCGACCTTTCCATCGAAGAACTCGGCCATGACATCATGGCCTCGGCCTCGGAGGCGGCCAGACTTCCGGCGGAAGCAATGGTTCGGGTGGATCGCAAGGAATACGAATCGGAGGGGAAAAAGCTCTCGGTCAGCCAGATCGAACTGATGAGTACCCTGCAGATCATGGACAGGGCAGGGGAAATTCTCACAGGATTGGCCGGCCTGCGGGCCGAGACCGGCAGCTATCTGGCGGCCCTCATGGCTACGGACATAAGTAAGTTAGAGAGCATACTCTTCATGGCCGCCGACGACAGTCTTTATCCCTATGTGAATTTTCCCTCTTCCCAGAAAGGTATTTATCTCTTGAAAGACATGCTGTCCAGAAAAAAACAGCTTATGCCGGCACTGTTCGAAATGGTGGAAAAAGCCCAGGAGCGCTGAACGCTTACCGTATCGCCCCCGAGGCCAGGAGCGGCAGGGCGATGAAGTTGCCTATCATGCCCCCGATGCTCGAGAGGAAAAACACGAGCAGGATATGGGTTACCCTGTTGCCGTAAAACCCCTTTACGCTTGTCACGTCTTCGGTAAGTCGCTCGAAATCCTGAACCCGGGGCTTGCGCAGGTACGCCTCGGCCACCCCCGCGAACAAGCCGATGCCCACGAGAGGATTGAGCGTGGCGATGGGCGCCAGGAGGAAGGAGACGGCGATAGTACCGGGGTGGGCCAGGCATAAGGCCGAACCCAGGGCCGCCAGGGTGCCGTTCAGGAGAATCCAGCGCCACATCAGATCAAGGCTTGCCTGAGTTCCGGAACGAAAAAAACCGATGGCGATGAGCGCGACGATGAGCAGGGGAATAATCCAGCCCGAAAGCTTGGAAAGGCCTTTCTTGGGCGGCACGATATCGATTTCCGAGACATCCGGAGACAGCTCGCCACAGTCCAGCTTCTTGAGCCAGCGCTCGATACCCGCCATGTGACCCGCGCCGACAACCGCCACCACGTGCTCCTCCCGCGAGAGAAAAATCTTGGAGGCCAGATAGCGATCCCGTTCGTCGATGAGAACTTCCTTGACCGAGGGCAGGTATTCGGCCAGCTCGTTCATCATCTGTTCGAGCTCGCTCTTGTTCTTGAGCTGCTCGATCTCTTCCTCGGACAGTTTTTCGTTGCTGAATGCCGAGCTGATCAGGCTGGCCAGAAGCTTGGATTTATTCCAGAAATTGGATCTGGCCCAGGCCCGCTTGAGGGTGATCTGAACATCCCGGTCGCAGCAGGACCAGGGAATCCCCGCGGCCTCGGCGGCGTCGATCGCCGCGATCATCTCCTCGCCCGGCTTCACCCCGACCCCCGAACCCATGCGTTTTTGAAAGCCCGAGAGCGCCAGATTGGCCAGCAGGAAGAAGCCCTTCCCCTCCTTGAGCACCTTGCCGATATCCAAATTTTCCCAACGAGAGCCCTGGGTCATGGATTGATAGCGGGTTTGGTCTATTTCGACGCAAACCCTTCCGGGTTGCTCCTCGGCGATAATGGATTCCACCTCGGCGACGCTATCCCGGGATATATGGGCGGTGCCCACCAAGGTGATGCTGCGGGAGGGAAGGGTGATTCTGTTGACCGTGTTGGACATCGCGTTTCCTTTGTGCTCAATCGAAAGGATAGTACTCTTCTTTCTTCCAGCCCGACAAGATAAGCCCCGAGCCTTTCATCATCATGGCCGAACGGATAAAAAGCTGAAGAAAGCTCCGGGCGAAGGAAGCGGGGTAGCCTGCGCGCAGGGCTGCCTCGGTTTCCGATGCGGCCTTGAGAATCCTCGCGCAATCCCCGCCGTTGTACCGATTCAAAGCCGCCCTGAATTTGCGCTGTCCCGTCTTGCTGCCGATCTTCTCGGCCCTGAAGGCGTCTTCCAGCTCCAAACCCTGGGCCAGATTTCGGTGCAGGCGCTCCAGGGTTCTGAAGCTCCAGATCAGGGCGGCCATGATCTGGGATGATTCGCTCTGCCGGTCGGACAGAAGGGCGTCCAAAACGCCCAAAGCGGAATCCATGTCTCCCTGTACCATTCTGTCGAAGAGACTGAAAGCGTCCTCCCGCCTGGAACGGGAAAGGGCGGATTCGATATCCTCGGAACTCAGGCGATGCTGGGCGGGAAAGCAGGCCGCCAGAACCGTGCACGCCGAGTCCAGGGCCGAAGTCTCGTTCTCCACCAGCTCCAGCACCGTCTCTATGGCATCGTCGTCCGCCGCGAGCCTATCCCTGGCCAGGCGGTCGGCGAGCCAGGCGGGCTTCTCCGAATCCCGAAGCTCCCAAAAAATCTTCTTGCCCCTGGGACCCACCGCCTCCTCCAGACCCCTGGCCAGGCCGTAAGCCTCAGTGACCAGCAGCAGCACCGCGTCCTCCGCCGGGTTTCGGATATAGGCGATGAGGGATTCCTGATCCTGCTTGGAACTCAAGACTTCCGCGTTCCGGTATTCAATAAGGCGCCGGGGCGAGAAAAGCGAAGCGTTGCGCAGAAAACCGACCAAACGTTCGGGCGGCATATCCTGGGCGTAAAAACGACTATACTCGGCCGCCTGACCTTCTTTGGCCGCCAAGCCTTCGGCGATTTCCCGCACGAAGAGATCGCGTCTTCCGATTTCCGGGCCGGCGAGAATGTAGGTGGGCAAAAGAGCTGGGCTGGGCATGGGCTTTTTCAGTAGCTCCGGATTATAGCCTTGAGCTTGCCGAGGATGCGCACATCCTGGGTGTAAATCGGGGCGTAGTCGGGGTTTTCGGCCTGGAGCCTGATCCTGTTGTTTTCCTTGAAAAAACGCTTCAGGGTGGCCGAGTCTTCGATGAGGGCGGCGACGATCTCGCCGTTTTCGGCGAAGGAGCGCTGTTCTATCACCGCCAGGTCTCCCGGGTGAATGCCGGCGTCCCGCATGGAGTCGCCCTTTACCCTCAGGGCGAAACAGCTTCCCCCGCGGCCGAACTCGGCGGGAATCCGAACCGAGCCGCTCCAGTTTTCCTCGGCGAAAACAGGATAGCCCGCGGCGATATCGCCCAGAATGGGAATCTCCAGCACCGAATCGTCGCTCTCCCGCCTGGACACTATCTCGATCGCCCGGGAGCGGTTTTCCTGCAGTTTGATGACGCCCTTCTTCTCCAGGGCCTTTATGTGGTCGTAAGCGCCTTTTATGGAAATCGAAAAAGCCTTGGCGGTCTCCCTCACCGTGGGAGGATAGGAGTTCTGCTCGATAAAGCCGGTGAGGAAATCCAGAATTTCACGCTGTCGCGTGGTCAGCTCTTTCATCGCGAATTACTATCCTTATGCCATCTTATTCTTACTTTTTTATAAGGCTGAGAAAAATGTAAAACTACTACATATATGTTAGGCATTTGTTTACAAATGTCAACAGGCTTTTACTTTTTATAAGGTACTTCTTGTGGCTTGACCAATCTATAGTCTATTAAGCTTCACGTTTTCAATAGATGAAATATTTTGATGATAGTAAGATCTTAAGTTTCTAGCCTGGATATCTTTACAATACAGATATTTAGTGATAATTAATATTAAGATATTTAAAATAGGAAGTAATTATGGATAGCCAAATAATAACGCCAAAGTACTTGCCTTTATGCATTACTGAAGATATTGATGTTGAGATTATTAGCCTAATTGTCAAAAGAATTCTTAATTATTTATTTAATAAGAAACTATCTGCATCAGAATGGAAAAAACTAAGGCAATTTGATTGTACAGTAGTAAATAGCAATGGAGTACCTGAAAATTATCATTTTAGTTTCAAAGATATTTGTTTACATTTAAAACAGAATAGAAAATTCAATCGAGCGGTATTCAAGTTTCCGCAGTTTTTTTGTTATTGGATAGATAATGAAATGACATTATCTACAAACATCTATTGCCCAACTGGTAATGGAGAAGAATCAATTTCTTTTGTCTTTAATACCTCATTAGGAAACGATTTCCCAATAAAACCTTGTATTGATAGAGAAGGTGCTGCTTTTGCATCAATGCAATATACTATCTTAACGGAGATATTACGAAGTAGGCATTACTTAGTGGAACACTCAGATGAGCTGCTACAGCCAGGTGGCGTATGGTTGAGTACCTTAATATCTTATTTTAATTCTTGTGTTTCAATAGTTGAAATTACTTTAATACAACTGTATTACAAAGCTAAGTATGATGGTCCTTCTAAAAACTGGGTTTTTGATGAAGAAAGACTAGGTTCAACAATATGTCGTAAATTTGAGGATAAGCTACATTGGATTGGACAAATCACAGGGAAGCCTCTAGATGATGCTAAAGATGAAATGGAAAGCTTTAATGTAGTAAAGAACATCAGAAACCATCTCAATCACTTTGATCCTCCATTATTTGCATACACAATTGAGGATGTTGCTAGTTGGCTTTCGCTGGTTAACGATATTGGAATGCTGTTATTTAAAATTAGAAGTAAAATGGATATCTGTATAAACGATCAAATTGTTGAACTAATGCTGTTGCCAAAAGTTAACTTTGTACCAAATCATCCTGATACTATTCGATATCCTCAAAAACCAAATGTTGGATACCAAAGTTGCCATTTTATTCATAGATAAAATGTAATATATAAAAAATTAATGTATGATTAGGGAACGGAATAGCAACCTCTAATGATACTAGCCTCATGGTTTATAAGATGAAATCTGCATTTACTTATTTTTGGCTTTTTGATTTCTTAAAAATAATACACAATGGAAGTAAGAATTATTTGTAGTAACCTACTATCCTTATGTTTAGTATACCCGCAGCCGACGGGGTACGCAAGGACTTTTCGGGTTGAACGGCCAGCGACCTTCGAGAGGAGCAGAAGGACTAAAAAGCTTCATAGACAAAAACCCACGTCTTTCCCAATACTTCCGATTTGACAATAGCGCAGGGAGTTATACAATCGAGGTAGATATGAAAAAGATATTTCTTGATATCGCTTGTATTTGAGGCCCTGCCGGAATATCTGCGGGGCCTCCCCTCAGGGCTTTTCGGGAGGATATGGAGTATGAAAAAAGCATTAATATGTTTGGCGCTATTTTTGCTTGCTGTTCAGATACCATCCTTTTCGCAAAGTCTCTCGAAAAGAGACGGGCAATTCACCCAGGAAGAGCTTGTCCTTGACGACAAATTCATATCGCTAAACGTAGACCACTTCAATACTTCCCTTTTGCTGATGCTTTCCTATTATTACCCGGGACAATTCATTTTCATCGATAACGAAGTGAAAGATCTGGTTGATGAATATGTCAACGGGAAAGAATGAGTTTATGCGATTAACCGATGTTTCGAATTTCGCGGCTCCGCTGTTGCAAATATGGTGATGCGACATGCCCTTGAGGGCCAAGTCGAGTCAGACACCAGAAAATCTTGCTTCGATTATTCAGGAATAGATTGTGAAACCTATCGTTATGATTGATAGCGACCTTTTCGGAACAAGCATACTGACGCTAGCGCTGATCTTGCTCGGCGCTATCGTCACTCTTTTCAATCCATACAAGCAGAAGCGAAGATGGGTTCGCTATTGTGCTTCGATATTGAATACTATTTCTTTAATATTACTTTTGTCCAATGCTCTTGTTTTTATACCATCCGCGATTTTTAGCGCAAAGGATCTGGACTGTTTGGAAGCAGTGGGAGCCATTCTTGTCCCTATCTGCTTTTTTTTCGCATATAGACAGGTTCGATCATTGACTGCGGGTATTGTATCCTTCAGGCATCAGATTCGCTCCGTATTCCAGTTCAACATAAAGGTAATCGCCCGGGCCGTGCTTTTTTTCATCCCTGTGGCTGTTGCCGCCGTAATAGAAATCCGGCTCGCTGGAAGCCGGTATTCTCCACCATCGTTCACGATGATCTGGAAAACTGTTCTGGTGGCGCCATTTATTGAAGAATTCTGCTTTCGTTTCATGCTTCCGGGACTTGCCTGCAATGAAGACTGCATGCCCGGCGACTATCTGCTTTTTTCGATATTTTTTTTGCTTTTGCATGGTCCGAGTCTGAATTTGTTTCCGTTTTTCTTTTCTCTCTATTTGTATTTCGTGATTAGAAAAACCGGAAACCTCGCGGTGACGATCCTCTTCCATTCGTTCTGGAACTTCTGCATTCTGGCTTTTCCCTATGTCCCTTTTCAACAATCTTCGATGCAGTAACTAACGGATAAAGCCACAGGGGTAAGTATGGCCGAAAGGCTCTTCGAGCCATCGGCGCTTTTCAGCCCAGTTCCTCGTTGAATCCGCTCTCGAAAAGGGCTTTTATCGCCTCGGCCGCCGCGACTTCGTCGGAACCGTCGGCGGTTATCCGTATTTTCGAGCCGAAGCTCGCCGCCAGGGTGATGATGCCCATGATGGACTTGGCGTTGATCTTGTTGCCGTTTTTTTCCAGGAAAATCCTCGAGGAGAATTTGATCGCCGTCTGGGCGATCATGGCCGAAGGCCTGGCGTGTATGCCCGCCCTGTTCCGAATAGTTGTCTCAAGTTCTACCATTGTCCACTCCGCAAAGAATCAGTAATCGTCCCTGGAAAAATAAAGGGTGCGGGCATTCTCGCTCTCAAGCCAGCGCATGATGTTCTGGTTGAATTCCTTCGCGGAATGATACCCCATTTTTTTAAGCCTCTCGTTCATGGAGGCGGTTTCGATGATGATGGGTATATTGCGTCCCGGTTTTACCGGAATCTCCAGCATGGGAACCTTCACTCCCAGGATATCCGTGGTGAGTTCGTCCATGCCGATCCTGTCGTAGACCTTGTCGGGGTCCCAGTCCTCCAGCTGGCAAACCAGCTGGATCTGCTTTTTATCCCGTATCGCGCCCACTCCGTACAAATGGGTGATATTGATGATGCCCAGGCCGCGGATTTCCATGTGGTGACCGATAACCTTATTGGCGCCCTGGCCCATCAAAATCGAACCATTGACGCAGCGGATCTCCACCACATCGTCCGCCACCAGGCGGTGACCCCGCTCGATCAGCTCCAGGGCGGTCTCGCTCTTGCCCACCCCCGAATCGCCGACCAAGAGGATTCCGATGCCGAAAACCTCGACCAACACGCCATGAATGGTGGTTTTCGGAGCGAAAATATCCGAGAGAATGCGCAGCACCCTGCCGGAGAATTCGTTGGAATTGAGACTCGTCACCAACACCGGGCAGCCGGCTTTTTCGGCGGCCTCGGAAAAACTGACGGAAGGCCGGAGCGAGCTGGTGAATATGCAACAGGGGACATCGTAGGAAAAAAGGGTTTCCACCGAGCCGTGGGAGCCCTCGGCGTCGAGTTTGGACAGATAGGCGCATTCGCCCCGGCCGAAAACCTGAAGCCGATTCCAGGCGAAGGACTCGTAGAAGCCCGCCAGGGCGAGACCCGGTCTGTTCAGGTCGGGAACGGTTATCTGCCTGCCCAGGCCGGCCCTCCCCGCCACGCAGGTCAGGTCCAGGGCATTCTGCTCCTTGAGCTCCAGAGAAAGCAGATCGAGTACGGTGAAACCCTTAGGCTCGTTTCCTATCACAGCGGGCAGTGTACTATGAAAGGGCGCCCTGGTAAATCGGCGGAGCCGGAACCTCGGATTCTATTTCTTGCTCTGGATCTTCTGTTTTTCCTTGGCGATTTTTTGATCCAGTTTTTCGATCAGCGCGTCTATGCCCGGATTTATCTCGAAGGCTTTTTCCTGCAGGTGGGCCTGCAGGCCCCAGCGGAAGTTGGTGGTGACCTCCAATTTGTAGTTTTTTGAATCCTTGGTGAAAACGAACAGAAGATCGACGATCATGTCCTTCGCGTACCCGATCCTCTCAATCTTGGTTGCCAAGTACTTTTTGCTCTCTTCGCTGAGGTCGAAATGTACGGAACGAACGTCGATATTCATGTGCGCCTCCTTAAGCGGGTACGCGGGCGAATAGCCTGCGCCGTCAATATTTTCGGCGGCTGAAGGACGAATCCATATCCAGCTCGCCGCGATATTTCGCCACCGTACGGCGGGCAATCTTAATGCCCCGTCCGGCGAGAATATCCACAAGCTCCCTGTCGGAGTAGGCGGGCTTGTTCCCGTCCTCCCCCTCCAGAATCTCCCTGAGCGTGGCCTTTGCGCTCTCCTTGGAGTGCTGCGTCGTGCCCGCCGCCGTGGAGGATACCGGATTGGTGAAAAAACGGCGGAGTTCCAAAATGCCCCAGTCGGTCTGAACATATTTGCCGTTGGCGATTCTGGAAACCGTCGTCTCGTGCACCCCCACTTCGTCGGCCACGTCCCTCAGGGTGAGCGGCTGCATCGCCTGCGGCCCCTCCACGAAAAACCGGGCCTGAAACTTGGCGATAACCTTGGCCACCTTCAGCAAGGTCTGGCTTCTCTGCTGGAGCGAGCCGATAAAAAACTTTGCCCGCTCGATGTTCTCCTTGACGAATGATACCGTATCCTTATCCCGGGGACCGCTTTTTTTGGACGAAAGCTCCGAGAAAAAAGGATTGATTCCCAAAAGGGGGATCACTTCGTCGTTGAGCTCTATTACAAATTCGTCATTTTCCACCCGAATCGCCAAGTCCGGAACAACATAACGGGTTTTTTCCGTGGAAAACGCCCGGCCGGGAAAGGGAGAAAGGGTTTTTATATACGCGAGGATTTCCTCGATCTGAGGATCCTTTATCTTGAGACTGCGCCTGATTTCCGCGTGCTTGCCCTTCTCCAGCTTGTCCAGGTGGGCGGTCATGATCTCGATCACGCCCTCCGGGGCTTCGGGGTCCAGCGCGGCCTGGACCAGGAGGCTTTCCCTGTAATCCTTGGTGCAGGTGCCGTTGGGGTCCAGGCCGCGCACTATCTCCATGGCCTGTTCCAGATCTTCCGGGGAGCAGGCGGGGCAAAGCTCCTCCGGCGGCGTCCGGTGGAATCCGTCCTCGTCCAGGTTTTGGATGAGGCGTTCCCCTATCTTTCGGATAACCGGGCTCAGGGAGAGCATCCGCAGCTGGGTAAGCAGGTGCTCCTGCAGGGTTTCGGGGAGGGCTATGGCCCCTTCCAGGAACTTGTGCTTCGCGTCTTCGTCCGCCCCTGTCCGGCGATAGGAGTAATCCTCCGTCCCATCCCCCCAATCTTCTCCGGAGTCGTCGATTTTGGCCTCTGCGTAGGAATCCAGCGACAATTCGGACCTGTCGTCCAGCACCTCGAGGGCGGGATTCGCCTCCAGCTCGCTTTGGATTTCCTCGGTCAGCTCCGCCACCGGCATGGCCAGAATCTTGATCGATTGCAGCATCCTGGGGTTGAGCTTCTGTCGTTGTTCGGCCACCAGGGCCGGTCGTTGTGCCTGCAATAAAGACTCCTTTATCTGCAATGGTAAGGTAGAATCCGGCAAAGTCAATGGCAATATTGACGTTCGCGCCCAGCATTATTATGTTAACAAGGAACGTTTGTCGCTCAATCCATCACATCGCTAAGGTAGGAACATGTCCAAGCATAGACACGATTCGGAGTCCTCGAAGGATAGGAACGTAAACCCGACCGCCGCACAGGACCAGGCCGGGACCTCCGCGCAGCGGCCCCCCCCCGACTCGCAGACCCCCCCGGGCCAGCCCGCCGGCAGTTTCGGCCAGACCGGCCCCCATGGGCAGGCAGAGGGCGATTCCAAGTTTTCCGGCTCCCCTGGGCAGACTCCTGGTTCTTCGGCCACCCCCGACCTCGCCGATGAGCTGGAAGCCGTCCGCAAGGAGAATGCCGCCCTCAAGGCGGAAATCGAGGAACTCAATGCCAAGTATCTTCGCAAGCTGGCCGAGGAAGTCAACTTCCGCAAGCGAATGCTCAGGGAAAAGGAGGATGGACAGAAGTACGCCCTTTCCTCGATACTGGCTGATCTTGTTCCCATACTCGACGACTTCGATCGGGGCATGAAGGCCGCCTCCGGCGCGCATAGCTTTGAACAGCTTCAGGAAGGCATGGTTCTCGTCCAAAGGCAGTTGTCGCAAATGCTGGAAAATAAGTATGCTTTAAAGAGGTTCGACTCCGCGGGCAACCCCTTCGACCCCACCATGCACGAGGCGCTCTTCGCCGAGCCGGCCGATGTGGATGAAGCCGTGGTCTCCGAGGAATACCTCCCCGGCTACATGCACCACGAACGGGTGCTCAGGTCGGCCAAGGTGAGGGTGAAGATTCCCAACGGAGTAAAAAAGAACGTGGCCCAGGATGCCGCCTTTGGCGGCGAGCCCGGGGATAAACCCGCGGCCGGTCAGCGCCCCGAAGAGGGCGTCGGCCAAGACTGATTGCGAAAGTTTTAGTAAGGAGAATTATATATGGGCAGAATCATAGGTATCGACCTCGGTACGACCAATTCCTGCGTCTCTGTCATGGAGGGCGGCGAGCCCATCGTCATCGCGAATTCCGAAGGGCAGAGGACAACCCCCTCCATCGTCGGATTTACCTCCAAGGGCGAGCGGGTGGTCGGCCAGCCGGCCAAGAACCAGATGATAACCAACGCCGAGAACACAGTGTACTCCATCAAGCGTTTCATGGGCCGCCGCTTCGCGGAGCTCCAGTCGGAAATCAAGATGGTGCCCTACAAGGTGGTGGACAACGGCAACGACGTGCGCGTGGACATCGCCGGCAAGATGTATAGCCCCCAGGAGATCAGCGCCTTCATCCTCCAGAAGATGAAGAAAACCGCCGAGGACTACCTGGGCGAACCCGTCACCGAAGCGGTCATCACCGTGCCGGCCTATTTCAACGACGCTCAGCGCCAGGCCACCAAGGACGCAGGCAAGATAGCCGGGCTCGAGGTCAAGCGCATCATCAACGAGCCTACCGCGGCATCCCTGGCCTACGGTTTCAACAAGGACCAGAAGAAGGAACGCACCATCGCCGTCTACGACCTGGGCGGCGGCACCTTCGATATCTCCATTCTCGAGCTGGGCGAAGGCGTCTTCGAGGTAAAGTCCACCAACGGCGACACCCACTTGGGCGGCGACGACTTCGACCTCAGGGTCACCCAGTGGCTGGTGGACGAGTTCAAGAAAGATTCGGGCATAGATCTCTCCAAGGACCGCATGGCCCTCCAGCGGGTGCGCGAAGCCGCCGAAAAGGCCAAGATCGAGCTTTCCAACGTCCAGCAGGCCGAAATCAACCTGCCCTTCATCACCGCTGACCAGACCGGGCCCAAACACCTGACCAAGAGCCTTACCAGGGCACGCTTCGAGCAGATGTGCGCCGATCTTTTCGAGCGCACCAAGGAACCCTGCCGCAAAGCCATCGCCGACGCCGGCCTCACGGTGGACAAGATAGACGAAGTCATCCTCGTGGGCGGCTCCACCCGTACCCCCAAGGTCCAGCAGGTGGTCAAGGAAATCTTCGGCAAGGAACCCTCCAAGGGAGTCAACCCCGACGAAGCCGTGGCAATCGGCGCGGCGATCCAGGGCGGAATCCTGGGCGGCGACGTCAAGGACGTGCTTCTTCTGGATGTAACCCCCCTTTCCCTGGGTATCGAAACCCTGGGCGGGGTCTTCACCAGGCTCATCACCCGCAACACCACCATCCCCTGCCGCAAGAGCCAGATATTCTCCACCGCCGCCGACGGACAGACCGCGGTCTCCATCCACGTGCTCCAGGGCGAGCGTGAAATGGCCGGCCAGAACCGCACTTTGGGGCGCTTCGACTTGGTGGGCATTCCTCCGGCACCCCGGGGCGTGCCCCAGATCGAGGTAACCTTCGATATCGATGCCAACGGTATCGTGCATGTGTCGGCCAAGGACCTGGGTACCGGCAAGGAGCAGAAGATCCGCATCGAAGCATCCAGCGGCCTCAACGAGTCGGATATCGACAAGATGGTGCGCGAGGCCGAGGCCCACGCCGAGGAGGACAAGCGCGAGCGTGAGCGCATCGAGGCCCGCAACGAGGCTGACGCCCTCATCTACCAGACCGAGAAAACCCTCAAGGAGCTGGGCGACAAGGTGGGCGGCGGCGAGAAGGATACAATCGAAAACGCCGTCAAGGATCTCAAGAAGGCTATGGAAGGCAGCGATCTCGAGGCTATCAAGCAGAAGACCGAGGCGCTCAAGCAGGCTTCCTACAAGCTTTCCGAGGAGCTGTACAAGCATGCTCAGGGCGGCGCGGGAGGAGCCCAGGGCGGTCCCGGCGGCTTCGGGGCCCAGCCGGGCTCCGAGGGCGGGTTCGCAGGACAGGCCGGTCAAGACGCTTCCGGCGCCGGGCCCGATACGAAGAATGCCGACGACGTGGATTACAAGGTCGTCGACGACGAGGACAAAAAATAAATTCGATCCCGGGCGGCCGACCTTGGTCAGCCGCCCGGGGCTAGTCGAGGACGGATTAACGTGGCGAAGCGAGATTATTACGAAGTCCTAGGCCTCCAGAAAGACGCGGCCAAGGACGACATCAAGCGGGCGTACAGAAAGCTAGCCATTCAGTACCATCCCGACAAGAATCCCGGCGATAAGAACGCCGAGGAGAAGTTCAAGGAAGCCACCGAAGCTTACGAAGTGCTGGGCGACGACCAAAAGCGTCAGGCCTACGACCAGTTCGGCTTCGCCGGCGTCGAGGGAATGTCCGGCGGCGGTCAGCAGTACTCCACCGTGTTCAGAGATTTCGAGGATATCTTTGGGGGCTTCGGCGATTTTTCCTCGATCTTCGGATCCATTTTTGGAAACGCCGGCGGTTTCGGCCAGGATCGGCGTTCCGACAGGCCTCGCCGGGGCTCCAATCTCCGTTACGACATAGAGCTGCCCTTCGAAAAAGCCATCTACGGCACAAGCGTTGAAATAACCTATACCAAGGACGATACCTGCAAGACTTGCTCCGGATCCGGCTCGGTCGACGGATCGGGCCGCAAGGTTTGCGGTACCTGCAAGGGCTCGGGCCAGGTGCGCAGGAGCTCGGGCTTCTTCTCCATATCCCAGCCCTGTCCCACCTGCGGCGGCGAAGGCTCGGTCATCGACAAGCCCTGCCACGACTGCTCAGGCAGCGGCATCACCAAGAAAAAGCAGAAAATCAAGGTGACCATTCCCCCCGGAGTGGAAGACGGCAAGCGGGTGACCATTCCCGGCCAGGGCGACGTCGGACCCAACGCCGGCGCCCCGGGCGATCTCTATGTCTTCATCCACGTGCGCCCCCACGAATACTACGAACGCCACGAGCAGGACCTCTATTGCGCGGTTCGCATCGACATGAGCACGGCGGCCTTAGGGGGCGAGGTGGTCATCAACACCCTGGACGGGAAAAAGATCAAGCTCGCTGTCCCCGCCGGCACCCAGCACGGCAAACTCCTCCGCGTCAGGGAGGAGGGCGTGCCCAGTTCCAGCGGGCGCAAGGGCGATCTCTATATCAAGGTCTTGGTTCAGGTGCCTAATAGGATTTCTCGTCGAGGAAAAGAATTACTTGAAGAATATCGCAGACTGGAAGGGGAGAATACCGAAGCCCAGACGGTTAAGCTTTCGGACGTGGCCAATTCCTGACCGCCTGAGAAGCTTTCGCGCCGGGGCATGGGGCTTTCGGAAGAGCTCGGGTGCGAGGCGGGCGTGAATCGGGAACCCTTGCCCGCCAGACTCCCCAGGCTAGGATCGCGGTTAATAGCCTAGACCCATTTTCTTTCTTGCGATCAGAAAAAATTCCTGAAACCCATGCGCATGGCCGCGAACCCTGTCATACCTGTCGGTTGGGATACCATGTCGCTATATCCGGATACTCCTCCTCCCATCTCCGCGAAAAATGACGAGGAGGGAGTAAGATAGAAATTGACGCCCCCGCCGCCTTTGAAATCCCATATGAGCGGCATGGCGGTCATGAGCTTGGACGAATTGCCGTAAAGCCCTAGTCCACCTTCAATGAAAGCGTAAGATCGGATAAGCGGGAACAAAAAGCCGCCGAAGGTCAGCTTATCCGTCACGATCGCCGCACCGCCGGCTCCGAGCCCCCAGCCGTTGAGGCTGATATAGTTGCGGATCTCTAAACCGCCCGTCGCTCCGGAGCGCAGGATGGGGAATCCGAATTCCAGAAAACCACCCGATTTTTGACTCTCCAGGACGGTCGCCCCGCCTATGGAAAAGCCGGTCTTCGCGTCCCCGGCGGGGACAGAGGTCTCGGCGGGGAGGGGGATAATACCGATCACGATGAACAGTAAAACCATCGATTTGACATAGTTCATGAGAACCTCCTTCGATTGTCGAGGAGGAATGTATCAAGAGGATAGCCTGTGGGACAGTAAGAAAAAGTATACTTTCGCGTTGATCCGTACAGAAAAGGCGGCGTCGGGTATTGAGCGCCCCGCTTAAGGCTGAGGTTTGTCCGAGGGGGTCGTTGTTCCGGAACCCTCGGTTTCTCTCATCAGGTTTATGAGTTGCCGAGCGTTGGATATGTCGAGCTTGCGATAGATGTTGTAGGCATGCTTCTTTATGGTCGCCAGACTGACGAAGAGCTGTTGGGCGATCTCCTCGTATTTGAGCCCCATGCAGAGTTTTTCCGCCACTTCCCGTTCCCGGACCGAGAGTCTTCCGACCGCTTCGGCGGCCGCGAACCTTCCTCGCCGACGTTTTTCGCGGATGACTTTGGCCGCGAAAACCAGGCAGGGTATTTGATAGGCTATGGTCAAACCGGAATAAAAAAGACTGTTCGCCAGCCGGTTTTCTTTTATCGCTCCGCGAAAGACCGCGTAATATAAGCTTGTGGCGAGGCTCACTATTAGAAAGACGCCGAATCCTAGGGAACGGATATCCCGCCAAAAAGCGACATAAGAGACCGGTCGCTCGCTTGGGCTTCGCAGCGAGGGACTGAATACGGCAAAGAAGGTGAGCGCGAAAGGCGTCATTATCGTAAGGAACGGGAGAACGCCATGACCGTTCGCAAGAAGGACATTGGCGACCGTCAGGGAGCAGAGGTAGGCGACGAATACGACAAGGGAAAAACGCGGCTTTAAACCGGCGGTCTCAATTATATAGAATGGGACGGAGAGGCCGTATAAAGAGAGGGCGTTGAGAAGGATGAAACTGAGCGTCCTCTGCTTTATGGCTCCGAAGGTCATGATCATGATCAAAGCCGTCACCAGAAGCATATTCACCAAAATGGAGCCGAAGGCGAGTATTCGTTTGTCCCGAGAGAGCGCATACGCGTAGGCGAAGAGACCTATGGAAGCAAGACACAGCGTGTAAGCGAGGATCCACCCTATAGTCACGTAAACCATGATTATTTTTACGGAATGATCTCCGTGATCTTATACCCTGCCTCGGCCACCGCCGCGCGTAAAGCCTGGTCGTTCAGGCTATCGCCATCCACCATGGCCGTGCGTTCCAGAAGGTCCACCTTGGCGGATTTTACCCCCGGGACCTCTTCCAGCGCGGATCGCACGTGCATGACGCAGTGGCCGCAGGACATGCCTTCGATCTTCAATAATTTTCTCATCCGAATCTCCTTTGTAAGAGGGCCTTTCGCCCATCAAGTATAGTATAAAACTTTCTCAATTCATCGTGGAAAGATCAAGGCTCGAAATGTCTCAGCCTCAATGCGTTGGTCAAGACCGAAACCGAACTCATGGACATGGCGGCCGCGGCAATGACCGGCGAGAGCAGGGGGCCGCCGAAGGCGTAGAGCAGGCCGGCGGCGACGGGGATTCCCAGTACGTTGTACCCGAAGGCCCAGAAGAGGTTCTGTTTGATATTCTTCATCACCCTGCGGGACAGTTCGAGGGCCGAAGCCACCCCGTCCAGTTCCCCCCGCATGAGGACGATATCGGCGCTTTCCATGGCCACGTCAGTGCCCGAGCCTATGGCGATGCCGACATCGGCCTTGGCCAGGGCGGGCGCGTCGTTGATGCCGTCGCCCACCATGGCGACGAGCTTGCCTCCGGTTTGAAGACGAGCCACCTCGGCCGCCTTGTCCCCGGGCAGCACTTCGGCCAGTACCCGATCGATGCCGACCTGTCGGGCGATAGCCTCGGCGGTAGGCCGGGAATCTCCGGTTATCATGACCGTCCGGATACCCATTTCGTGGAGCCGGCCGATGGCCGCGGCGCTGCCTTGCTTCACCACGTCCGCCACGGCGATCAGTCCTACGGGATTGCCTTCGTAGGCGGCGTACATGGGGGTCTTGCCCTCCGAGGCCAGTAGTTGAGCTTTCTGGACAAGCGTGCTTGTATCTACTCCCTTTTCGGCCATGAGTCGCGCGTTGCCCAGAAGGAAGCCGCCGCTCCCCGTCGAGGTCTCGATAAGGGCTTCGATCCCCCTGCCGGGCAGGGCCTGGAAGGAGGCGACGCGGGGAAGCTTGAGGTCCCGGGCCGCCGCCGCGGCGACGATGGCTTCGCCCAGGGGGTGCTCCGAGGCCTTCTCCGCGGCGGCGGCCATCCCCAGCAGCCCCTCTTCTTCCACTCCCGGGGCGGGCAGAAGGTCGGTCAGGACCGGCCTGCCTTCGGTGATAGTACCCGTCTTGTCGAAGACCACGACATTCAGCTTGCCCGCCGTCTCCAGCGCTTCCCCCGACTTGATGAGAATACCCAGCTCCGCTCCCTTGCCCGTGCCCACCATGATCGCCGTGGGCGTGGCCAGCCCCAGGGCGCAGGGGCAGGCGATTGTGAGCACCGCCACGAAGATTGTAAGGGCGGCCCCGGCGGTATGCCCGGCGATCAGCCAGGCCGCCGCCGCGACAATGGCGATACCGAAGACCACGGGCACGAAAATGCCCGAAATCACGTCCGCCATGCGCGCGATAGGCGCCTTGGAGCCCTGGGCGTCCTCCACGAGCTTTATGATGCGCGCCAGCGCGGTGTCCGCTCCCACCCGCTCGGCCACGAAGGTCAGCGCCCCGTTTTTATTGATCGTGCCGCCGGTTATCTGATCCCCCGGCCCCTTGTCCACGGGAATGGACTCGCCGGTGAGCATCGACTCGTCCACCGCGCTGGCGCCGCTCGCGACGCGGCCATCCACCGGAACGCGTTCCCCCGGCCGCACCAAGATCATATCCCCTGGCTCCACCTCGTCGATGGGCAGTTCGATTTCCCTGCCCTCCTGGAGCACCGTGGCGGTTTTGGGTTTGAGCCCCATCAGTTTCTTGATCGATGCGGAGGTTCGTCCCTTGCTCACCGCCTCGAGGGTCTTGCCCAGGAGTATAAGGGTGATGATGATGCCCGCGGTCTCGAAATAAAGTTCCTCGACGGCCGCGAGTTCCCCGCCCGCGATCCGGAACACCGAAAAAAGGCTGTAGATAATCGCCGCGCTGGTTCCCATCGCTATGAGGCTGTCCATGTTAGGCGCGCGATGCAACAGCGCCTTCGCGCCCACCACATAGAATCGTCTTCCCGCGATAATGCTGGGAATGACCAGGGCGATCTGAACCAGCGCGAAGAATAAAGGCCGCTCCATGGGATGGAGAACTTTCGGAAGCGGCCAGCCTATCATATGCCCCATGGCGATATAGAGCAGGGGAACCGAAAAAGCGGCCGAGACGATGAACTTGCGCCACATCGACTTGATTTCCCGTTCCTTGGCGGCGGCATGCTCGTCGATCCTGGCCGCCGAAACCGCCTCCATGGCCAAGGGTTCGTAACCCGCCTTCTTTATCGCCCCTTTGATCTCGGAAAGCCGTACCGCCGCAGGGTCGTACTTCACCACGGCCCTCTCGGTGGCCAGATTTACCGAAGAAACCTGTATACCCGGCAACTTTTTAATTGCCCGTTCGACCGCCGCCGAGCAGGAGGCGCAGGTCATGCCTCCCACAGGGATCGTGATCTCCCTGGCCCCGCCTTCGATCGGTTCTCCCATATCTGTTTGCGTTACATCCATATCCTTACCTCTTTGCTATACCGGCTCGCCCACATAGCGCTCCAGCACCATGGCGATCTCCTCCACCTTTTCCTTGCCCTGGCCCTTTTCGATAGCGTCCTTGACGCATGTATCGATATGCTGGCGCAGCACGAGAATATTGGCCTTTTTCAACATCGCCGCCGCCGAGAGTATTTGCTTGGACACGTCGATGCAGTAACGGTCTTCCTCTATCATGCGAATCGCGGCTTCGGCCTGTCCTCTGGCGTTCTTCAACAAGGCGAGGGCTTTTTGGCTTTCCGCGGAACAGTGATCCATGGTTTTCTCCCGGGCTCTGGTTTTTCTTAGCCCATCCCTGGTGGGGAGGGGGTAGGGTGTATTCTTACAATAGCGATTTTTTCTTGCGGCTTCAAGAGGGAAATGTCGGTTTTTTACGAAATACGCCCGAAAGCTGTCGAAACGCCCCGCCAGGTGTTCAGTTTCGTTTATGTTTTCGCTTTTTCGCGCTGATCGGGTCTTCGATCTTAGTCCCAGCCCGCGTCCCTTTTTTTGCCAAAGCCTTGCTTCGCAGTTTTTCCTCGACCTCTTGCACCCTGAACCGGACCATCTTTCGAATCAGGGCTTCGGGCAAGTCTTTGTCATAGGGAAATTGCACCGCTCCCTTGGAATAGGCAAAGGACCCCAGCTCGGCTTCGTAGGCGGCGATGCCGCTGGACGAAGGATAGAATCCCAGGTGCTTGGTCTGAGCCGCGAAATGGACCAGGTTTTCGTGTAGATAAAAAGTGGGCATGCCATAGGACAGCTTCTCCGTCGCCCTCGGCGCTTCGGACTTTATCAGGGCGTAAATTTTCTCCAGCCTCGTCCTTTTTATTCCCTGGAAATCTTCGATGTATGTCGCGATAGGTGATTTGCCGGGCGTTTTGGGCCCTAGTGCCTCGATAACGCGGGCAAGCCTATCCTGCCTTGTCTTTTCTTTCTTGGCGCCGCCGATGAGCGAAGCGTATTCCTTTTGTTTCGTGAAGGAGAGGGCTTTATAGGCTTCGAGCTGTCCAGCTTTTTCCAGGGCGTCGCGTAGTTCTTCCGGTAAAATCACCACGCGTTCTTCCAAATCCTCGGATATCCGCACCCCCACCCTGTCGCCGGGCATTTTGCCTATGGCGGCCATAATGTCCTTGCGGAGCCCCACTATGTGGCAAGGAGATCCCATTCTCACCAAGGAACCCCTGTATTCGAACCCGTCGAAAAAGCAAACCACCTTGATCCTCCCTCGCTTGCCGAAGACTTTTTCGGTGTCGAAGGGAAACTCTATGTAGGCGCCGCCTGCGCCTTTCTCGTTCGCTTTGATTACCGCTTCGAAACTCAGTTCTTTTTCCACCCTGCTAACCCTCCACAAGGTTCTTTTTCCCGAATTCGATCACAGCGAACGATAGTCCTTGTCTATGACCTTGAGCTTATCATACGGCAGGGTTGTGGTATACAAAGATGCGATCGATACCCTCGATACGCGCAAGCGCCGAATTCGAAAGCCTGACTGCTTAGTCTGTCTATCCTGCGCCGAGGTTTGTTCGGTGAAGGCCATACGATACAAATAGAAAGGAGCCGCGATGTGGAGGCGAAAAAATTTAAAAATTTGTCCCTGATTTGATCCTGGTCAAAGAAACTTCGATTTTTTACCCCTATCTTCGACTTATCACAGAGCAGGGAGGTCGTATATGACCACAAAAACCTATCAACTGGAAACCGTGAGCTGCCCCAGCTGCGTGGCCAAGATCGAGGGAATGCTGAAACGCACCGAGGGCGTAAAAGAATCCCATGTGTCCTTCGCCACGTCCAGGGTCAAGGTGAGTTTCGATGAAACCACGATCGGCTCCGGGCAGATTAGGGACAGGATAAGCAAACTGGGGTACCAGGTCCTGGGGGAGAAGTAGGATGAAAAAGGGCTCCAAGGCCTTATCGATGGCGCTATCCAGCTTCTTCGTCCTGCTTTCCTTCATACTGAAGGAGCTGGCGGAGGGGGTGGCGAAGGCGGGGGATGCCGCGTCGGTGGCCAAAGTGGCCGGCCAGGCGACGCAAGGCCTGGGCCATGGCGCCTTTGCTCCCTCCCCGGCGGCCCAACTGGCTGTGGCAGCCATGCTGATCACCACCGCCATCGCAGGATTCCCCATTTTCAAAAAAGCCTTTGGGGCCCTCAGGTTTCGAATCGTCGGCATAGACGCCCTGGTTACCATCGCCGTCGCCGGCGCCATGACAATAGGGGAATTTTGGGAAGCCGCGGCGGTCACCTATCTTTTCAGCCTGGGCGATTACCTGGAATCCAGAACCATCGAAAAGACCCGCTCGTCCATCAAAGCCCTTCTCGACCTGGCCCCCGATACGGTAAGGGTCAGGAGAAACGGTGCCGAACTGCTGCTTGGCCCGGACGAGGTCCTGGTGGGTGATATCGTCGTTACGAAACCCGGGGAAAAAATCGGGATCGACGGCAGGGTGAGGGAAGGTTCCGGCTACGTGAATCAGGCGACCATAACCGGTGAGCCGGTACCCGTATTCCGAGATGCCGGCAAAGAGGTGTTTTCGGGCACGATTCTCGAATCGGGCTATCTGTTGATCGAGGCGGAGAAGGTCGGAGAGGACACGAGCTTCGCCCGGATCCTCCACATGGTGGAGGAGGCCCAGGACAGGAAGGCAAAAACCCAGAAATTCCTGGAGTCCTTTTCCCGCTGGTACACTCCCGCAATCGTCATCTCTGCGGCGCTTTTATTCATTATTACCAGGGACATCGAGCTGGCCCTCACGCTCCTGGTCATCGCCTGCCCCGGAGCCCTGGTCATCTCCACCCCGGTCGCCATCGTCGCGGGTATAGGTAACGGCGCCAGGCGCGGATTCCTGGTGAAGGGCGGCGACATCATGGAAAGGCTGGGTACGGTGAAGGTCGTCGCCTTCGACAAGACAGGCACCCTGACCATCGGGGCCCCGGAAGTTCAGGCGGTCCGATCCTTCACCCCCGCATTGGGCGAGGACGAAGTGCTCAAGTTGGCCGCACTGGGCGAAGCCTACTCCGAACACCCCCTGGCCAGGGCGATCATCGCCAAAGCCGGCAAAACCGGTGGCGCCCAATCGCCCCAAGCGAGCCGGATACTGGCGGGCAAGGGTGTTTTGTTCAGCTTCGAAGGCCACGACTATCTCGTCGGATCGCGGAACCTCCTGGCCGAAAAGGGGCTTTTGCTGGATGTGGAAAAGGAAAACACAATCCGGCAGGAGGAGGCCAGGGGGCGGACCGTCGTGCTCCTGGCCTCGGAAAAGGCGATTCTCGGTTTCATTTCCATCGCCGATACCCTCAGGCCGGAAGCCAAGGCGAGTATCTCCGCACTGCGAAAGCTGGGTATCCGCCATATCGCCATGCTTACCGGGGACAATCCCAGGGCGGCGGGGACAATCGCCGAAGAGTTGGGGATCGACGAGGTACGGGCCGAACTGCTGCCGGAGGACAAGGTCAGGGCCATGGAGTCGCTGAAATCGAGCTACGGCGCGGTGGCGATGGTTGGGGATGGGGTCAACGATGCCCCCGCGCTGGCCGTCGCCGACCTGGGTATCGCGATGGGCGGCGCGGGTTCGGAGGTCGCCATGGAAACCGCCGACGTGATTCTCGCCTCGGTGGACCTCGGCAGGCTCGCCTATGGCCTCGCCCTGAGCCGGGCGACCCTGCGGGTGATGAAGCAAAATATTTATTTCGCCCTTGTCGTCGCCGGGACACTGCTGGCCGGGGTCCTGCTAAAGACGGTCAACCTCTCCTTCGGAATGCTCATACACGAAGTCTCGGTGCTTCTGGTTATTCTCAACGCGGTGAGGTTGCTGAACTTTGACAAGCGAAGTACCATGACCGCGGAAAGGTGAGGTATATGGCCGGTAACTGTGCCCATTGCGCGCGCAAAGACGCTCCCGGATCCTGTGTCGCGATCGTCCCTATTTTTTCCGCCCTCAGCCCCGCTGAAATCGACGAAATTGCAGCCATCACCGCCGATGCCCGTTTCGACAAGGGTAGTTTTGTTTACTTTGCGGGAAAGGAAGGGCGCAAGCTCTATATCATTCACCAGGGCAGGGTTAAGATTTCCCGGATCGGCGGCAACGGAAAGTCCCGGGTGATACGGATTCTCGGGCCCGGGGAATTTTTCGGCGAACTTTCGATTCTCGGAAACGCCGCTCTTTCCGACTACGCCGAAGCGGTGGAGCCCTGCTCCATGTGCATGATCGATGGCGCCCGGCTCAAAAGCATTATGAGCAAATATCCTTCCATAGCGCTCAAGGTTATGGAGGAACTCAGCATCCGGCTCTCCAAGGCCGAATCGTTTATCGAAGATATAAGTCTGCGTCCCGCCGAGAGCCGTCTGGCCCAGGCCATCCTGGATCTCGCCGCGGGGCGGAGCGAATTCGAGCTTTCCACCACCAAGGGTGATTTCGCCTCCCATCTGGGGATGACCCAGGAAACCCTCTCCCGTAAATTAACCCTTCTTCAGAGTCAGGGGCTCATCCTGGCCAAGGGCTTGAGGGGCATTAAAATATTGGATGAAAAAAGACTTTTGAAAGCGGCCAACGTTGAAAAAGACTGACGGTGTTTGCGATGCTTGGACGGCCCGGATCAGATGATTATCGTTCCGTAAAAACGTAGGACTATGCCCAAAATGAGCAACGTCGCTATTTCACCCCACTCTGTCGCGGCGCCCAAGCTGTCGCCGGTGAATCCGCCGATAGCCCGGCCGTAAGCCGCGCCCATCAGGAACGTAGCCAGCAGGGTCCCGGCGATAAACGCCGCCAGCGACGCAATCAATAGCGCCCAACTTCCCGCGGCCAGGCAAAACGCGGCAAGGGGCAAAAGGCCTGTCAGCGCGCCCCCGACAACGCGACGAAGGGAAAAGCCCCTCATCAGGGCGCCCAGGCCGTCGGGCCGGGCTGGTTTCAACCGCAATGCCAGCAACGCCGCCGCGCTGCGCCCCGCCGCGGGAGCCGCCAGCAAGCCTCCCGCCAGGGCGGAGAAAAGCAAGCCCCTTTCGGCCAGCAAGAACATGGCGCCGGCGCGCAAAGCCAGGGCCAGTAAGCCGCAGAAAAAACCATAGCTTCCTATTCGGGGGTCCTTCAGGATTTCCAGCCGCCGTTCCCTTGTTGCCGCAGGCAGCAGGGCATCGGCTGAATCTATGAGCCCGTCGAAGTGGAACAGGTTGAATAAAAAATATTGCAGGGCAATGGATGAGGCGACAGCCAATCCCAGGTGACGGGTCAGGACTATTCCCGCGGCAAAGCCGCCTATCGCGGCGAAGGATACCAATGGCGAGACGGCGGGAATCCAGAAATCGGCGCGGCTGAAGTCGATATCGAAGGGGCGTTTTATGGGTATTCTGGATAAAAGACTGAACACGCTTAAAAATCGGGCGATACCGGAGGCTTTTTTCACGCAAGAGCCTCCTTCAAGGCATTGTAGGAAGCCAAACTCTCTTCAAGGCTGAAAGTTTCCAGCACGATGCGCCAGTCCGAGGCGCCGGCGGTCTTCGCCAGCGCCGGAAGCCAGGTATCGCTGGAGTTCAGGGCGAGATGATCCCTGCCGGCTCGAGCCGCGTGGAGATGAATTTCCCGTATGGCCCCGGCCCGTTCTCGTATCCAATCGGCGGGGACAAGCAGGTTCCTCAGCAGACAGCCCGTGTCCGCGCAGATATGACTATCGGGCAAGATGTCCATAGCCCGCCTGAAGGGGATTTCCCCTGTGTACTCCATGGCGAACCGATCGTTCCCGTACATGCCGTAAAAAGAATCCACAAGCCTGGCCCACTCTTCGATGGAAGTATCGCTCTTGCCTTCTTCCCAGGGGTGAAAAACATAAAGCTGGACAAAGGAATGGGTCAGCGCGATGAGTTCTTCCGTCTGGGCGGTCGCCATATCGGGCAGATGGAGGCTGAAGGAAAAGCGCCTCGACAGGCGTCTGAGAGCCTCAAGCTCGACGGAAAATTCGGCCCTTACTCCACGGTCCCAGGTGAAGAACAACAACTCGATTCCCCGTATCCAGGATTCCTGTTTCAGCGCCAGGCAGTTTTGCAGCCATGAGCCCGGCCGCTGCCAGGAGGGAAGGCAAAGTTTCACGGAATATCCACCCAGGACCTGCCGACGTTGATGCCGGCCGTCGATTCGGAATCGCGCAATGTCAAATCATTTTTGCCGTCCCCAGGCGGTATGTTCAAAGAACCTTTGACCAATACAGGATGGCCTGCCACCATGAGGAGCACCCTGTCGCAGGCTGCCGCGATGCGGGCGTTCAACCTGCCCAGCGCGTCGCCGTATCGGCGGGAAACGGGGTCGGCGGGAATAAAGCCCATTCCGATCTCGTTGGTGACCAGCACGATATTTTCCGGAAGATTCCCGATGAGCGAATCCACAGCCTCATTCAGGACCGCTTCTCTGCCGTAGTGGAACATGTTGTTAAGCCAGAGCGGAAGGCAGTCGAGGATCATGTTTTCCTTAAGCTTTTGGGCGATTTCGAGAGGTTCTTCTATCGTGGTGAAACGTCCTGCCCGTTCCTTCCTGTGCCCGGCGATGCGCGCCTTCATTTCATCGTCGAAGGCTTCGGCGGTGGCCAAAAAGTACCGGGGCTCGGAAAACTCCTCCGCCAGCCGGAGTGCGAACTTCGACTTGCCCGACTTGACGCCGCCGGTGATCAAACTGCGCATCGATGGACCATCCTCGAACGAGGTCCGCCTTCATAATCGCTTCGTCCGGGCCTCGGCATATTCAAACGCGCCCCTTCACGGCGAAGCGCAGGGCCGACCAATCTTCGTCTATCGCCACATTTCTATTAGGCGAAAACCCCAGGGGCTCCATGAGCTTCCACAAAACATCGCGATTGATATCCGAAGAATACTTGGGCGATGTCTTCTTGGGAAAAGCGACCCAGAAAACGGTACTTGGTCCTATACCGGCGGCGAGGGAAGGGATTTTCGACATCACCTCTGCCTCCGAGGCGGTGAAAACAAGAATGAAAACCGCTTTTTTTTCGTTCCCCGCCGCGGGAAGCTTTTGCAGAACCTCGACTTCGGCCTTCCAGCCATCCAGAATCGGCCCGAATTCCTTCGGCGCGCCCAAGACCACAATGGGTCCGAGCTTGTAATTCATCTTTTTAAGCAGCGCATCCATCGAATCATCCTTTTCCCGGGCCATTGGAATAAGCCCACGCAATCCTCGTCGGGTTTTGCCCGATCAGGCTCTGTACGCGTCGACACCCTGGACCGCGAGAATTTCGCCGAAGTACAGCCGGTGGTAATCGCTCTTGGGATAGTGTTCCTCGACGCTCGGATCGAGAAAATGCCGGGGGTCGATATCTTGCCAGTATATCTTTCGGCACTCCACCACAAGCTCGGCCTCTTCGAAAGAAGGGGCCGAAACGAGCTTCGAAGCGATGGGATGAAGCCCTGAGGCCGCAATCTTGTCCCCATCCCTCCCCGATCTGGAGCCCAGAAGATTCAAGGCTGGTTTTAGCGCCGCGGGAAACACGCTAAGGGTGAATCCATCGTGCTTTTCCAAAAGACCATAGGTATAGCGGGAAGGGCGGACGACGATTTGGAAAAAAGGCTTGTTCCATATCTGCCCCACCGAAGCCCAGGAGATCGTCATGGCGTTGTAGGGCTTGGGCTTAAACGCCCCTTTCGCCTGCCCGGGTTTGAAATCCCCGGCGGCCAGCAAAAGCCAGCGGTTTTTGATGATCATCGGATCGAACTTGAATCGGTCCAGCGCTATAGTGTGCAGTCCCATATGAATAGGGTACCCCGGGGTCGGAGTCCGGGTCAACGTAGTGGCAGAATTATCCTTACTAGGTTCCGTTGACGGCTTCGTTTCGCAAAAAACGCCTGGGATGGAAAAATTTTTCATCCATATATGTGGCTGTATATACTATTATTATGCGATGATACGATTGTTCACCGATTGGGATGCTGGGCGGCGTGGGTCGATTGGCGTGGATTTGGCAAGCCGAGGTTTGACCATTGGCGCGTACGATATGCAGAACGGACCAACACTAAGAAGGAGAGGGATTATGCAGGAAAAGGCAAACGGACAGTTTTACGCCCCCAAGGGCAAGGCGGCGCCGGTCTGCGCCAAGGGCGAGTTCAAGGTGGGCGTCATCGGGCTGGAGCACGGCCATATCTACGGCATGTGCAACGGGCTTTCCGAGGCGGGCGCCGAAATCCTGAGTGTCTGGGATCCCGATCCGGCTAAAGTGGAGGCCTTCGTAAAGGCCTTTCCCGGGTCCCGGCCGGCATCCTCGGAGAAAGAGGTCCTCGAGGCCGGAGATCTGCATATGATCGCCGGAGCCCCCATCCCCTGCGAACGGGGAACCCTGGGCCTGAAGGTCATGGCCCAGGGCAAAGACTACTTCTGCGACAAGCCGCCCCTGACCACCCTGGAGGATGTTGCCGCCTGCCGGAAGGCTGTGGCCGAGACCGGGCGCAAGTTCGCCGTCTACTATAGCGAGCGGCTTCACGTAGAGGCCGCGGTCTATGCCGAAAAACTGGTCGCCGAGGGAGCCATCGGCAAGGTGATCCAGATCATCGGCACCGGGCCGCATAGAATCAGTCTGCCCACCAGGCCCGAATGGTTTTTCGACAGGAAAAAGTACGGCGGCATCCTGGTGGACCTGGGCTGCCACCATATCGAGCAGATTCTTTTCTTTGCCGGGGCGAAGAACGCCCGCATCACCTCATCCAGGGTGACGAGCTACAAGTACACCCAATATCCGGATTTCGAGGACTTCGGCGACGCTTCCTTGGTCACCGACAACGGAGTTTCGGCCTACATGACCGTCCACTGGTTCACCCCCGACGGCCTGGGGGCCTGGGGCGACGGCCGCACCTTCATTCAGGGCACGGAGGGTTACCTGGAGCTACGGAAGTACATCGATGTGGCGGCCGATCCCGAGGGCGATCACGTGATCCTGGTCAATAACGAGGGCGAATACCACTACAAAGTGGCGGGCACCGTCGGGTTTCCCTTTTTCGGCCGTCTGGTACGGGATTGCCTGGACCGGAGCGAGACCTCCATGAGCCAGGAGATTGTCTTCAACGCCATCGAATTGGCCATCAAGGCCCAGGAACAAGCCTGGGCCCGGAATTAGCCTTTCCTTGACATAGGGTGAGGATGGAACGTACAAAGGAAGGCGATGAAATATTCGGTCTGCAATGAACTATTCGGCGAGCTGCCGCTGGCCCAGGCCTGCGCGATTATCCGCCAGGCGGGCTTCGATGGGGTGGAGTTCGCGCCCTATACGGTCTTCGGCGATCTCTCCTCCGGCGGGATAAACAAGGGGGTCCTCGAAGTAAGGCGTGTGCTGGACGGCGAGGGGCTGGCCTACGCTGGCTTCCACTGGCTCATGGCCAAGCCCGGGGGCTTGCATTTCGCCGCCCTTGATCCGGCCGTTCGCTCTAAGTCCTTGGATCACCTCAAGCGTCTGATCGATGCCTCGGGCAGGCTGGGCGGGGGAAACCTTATCCTGGGATCGCCCCGGCAGCGGAGCGGCTTTCCCGGCCGCAGCGCCCGGGACGCCCTCGGGTATTTGGAAGAAGGCCTGGCTTCGGTGGCCGATACGCTTTCGGATTGTTCCTCCTTTCTCTTGATCGAGCAGCTTTCCGCCGATCAGACCGACGTGGTCACCAGCTTCGAGGAAGCCGCCGCCATGGTGGACCGTATCGGGTCGCCCTGGGTGTCGAGCATGTTCGATTTTCATAACGCTGCCGGACTTCCTCAGCGCTGGGACGAAATCATAGGACGCTACGCTTCCTACATTCGCCATGTGCACCTGAACGAGGTGGACGGCAGGGCGCCGGGTACCGGAAGGTCGGATTACGCGACTGCCTGGAAGGCTCTCAAGGATTCGGGTTACTCCGGCTGGGGCAGCATCGAAATATTCGAAATACCGCCGGATCCCAAGACGATGCTGGAGCAATCACGGGCGCTCTTCAGGCGTCTGGACGGGGAAGAAGATACACAGGGGAGGGACAAATGAACTTCGGGATAGTAGGTACAGGACTTATCGCTGAATTCCATGCCAAGGCCTTGAAGGAGATACCGGGCGCCAAGATAGTGGCCTGCCTGGACAAGGTACCCGAGCGGGCCCAGGCTTTCGCCAGGGCCCATGGCTGCGCCGCCTACGACAACCTGGGGGCCTTTTTGGCGCATAAGGGCCTCCAGACGGTGAACGTCTGCACCCCTTCGGGGCTGCACCTTGACGCCGCCCTTCCGGCGGCGGCGGCGGGCAAGCACCTGGTCATCGAAAAGCCCCTGGAGACCACCGGGGAGCGTTGCGGCAAAATCGTCGAGGCCTGCCGGGCCGCCGGCGTCACTCTGGCCGGCATCTTCCCCTCCCGTTTCCACGGCTCCGCCTCGGCCATCAAGGCGGCCCTGGAGGCCGGACGCTTCGGCAAGCTCACCATGGGCTCGGCTTACGTCAAATGGTGGCGGGACCAGGAGTATTACAGCAAGGGCGGCTGGAAGGGCACCAAAGCCCTGGACGGCGGCGGGGCGCTGATAAATCAGTCCATCCACGCCGTGGACCTGCTGCTCTGGTTCATGGGCGAGGCCGACGAGGTCTGCGCCTGGACAGGCACGATCGGCCACGAAGGCATCGAAGTGGAGGATAACGCCGTCGCCTCGATCCGTTTCAAAAACGGGGCGCTGGGAGTGATCCAGGGTTCCACGGCGGTCTGGCCGGGCTTTCTCAAGCGCGTGGAAGTCTCGGGGCTCGCCGGCAGCGCGATCATGGAAGAAGAAAACCTGCTCTTCTGGAAATTCAAGGACGAAAGCCCGGCGGATCAGGAAATACGAAAGCTGTACGCCAGCGCCACCTCCTCGGGGGGAGGGGCTTCGGACCCCGCCGCCATCGGTTATCACGGGCACAAGCTCCAGCTCATGGACTTTATCGACGCGGCGGAAAGAGGCAAGAAGCCCTTGGTGGACGGGATCGAGGCTGCCAAGGCTGTGTGCCTGATCGAGGCAATCTACCGGAGTGCCGAGTCGGGCCGACCGGTAAAGGTGAAATGTCTGTGATACAATTAAGCGGATTCGCCGACGAAGCGGCCGACGGCATCGCCGGCCAGATAGAAGTGATCAAGGCCCTGGGCTGGAAAGGCATCGAATTGCGGAGCGTGGATGGAATCAATGCCCACGACCTGTCCGAAAAGGACTTCGGTGCCGTCTGTCGCGCCCTGGACAAGGCAGGTATCCAGGCGAACTGCCTGGGTTCCACCATCGCCAACTGGGGCAAAAAGGTGGATGAGGACTTCGGCGCCACCATGGCCACCGTGGAGCGGTCGATTGCGCGCATGAAGACCCTCGGGACGAAGATGATCCGCATCATGAGCTACGCCATAGACCTGGACGAGCATGGCCGCCCCCTGGCTGACCAACGCTTCGCTGAGCGTGTTTCCAGGCTGAACACGATCTGCGGGCGTTTCGCCGCCGAAGGCATGACGCCGGTGCACGAAAACTGCCTTAACTACGGCGGCATGAGCTGGGGCCACAGCCTGGAGCTCCTCGACGCGGTGCCCTCCTTGCGTCTGGTCTTCGATACCGGAAATCCCGGCTTCACCCCTGATTTTTCAAAATCCTATCCTTATCCTAATCAGGATGCCTGGGAAGCTTGGGAAAAGCTCAAATCCAAGGTGGTCCATCTTCACGTCAAGGATGGCTGGCGCAACCCTGAAACCGGAGAGGAAACCTACGTCTATCCGGGCGAGGGGCCTTCGAGGGTCGCCGATATCCTGGCCGACTGCCTGGCTTCGGGCTACTCCGGCTGGCTCACCATCGAGCCCCACATGGCCGTGGTCTTCCACGATGCCTCGGTGCAATCCCCCGCGGAGCGACGGAAAGCAATATTCATCGAGTACGGCCGCCGGGTCGAAGCGATGCTCGAAGACCTGGGAGCCAAGGTGGCCGGCGGAACGGCGACCACCTGCCGGGCCTAAGGAGAAGGCATGAGCGACGCGCGATCCTTGGCACTGCTTATCCACAACGGAAGGCTGGTCACTTCGGGGCGCCAGTACCCCGGCGGAGGTCTCTTCGCAAAAGGCGGCCGTATCGTCAAGATATTGAGGAACGACGACGAAGTTGCGCGATTTAAAAGCTCCTTGAAGCACTCTGAAGTCGGCCGGCGCCATGAGTTGCGAATAATCGACGTAGGTGGCGACTATATCGCCCCGGGCTTCGTGGATATCCATTGCCACGGCGGCGGGGGCTACGATTTCATGGACGGTACGCTTGAGTCCGTGGTGGGGGCGGGCAAAACGCACCTTGCCCACGGCACAACCTGTCTCTTCCCCACCACCCTGGCCAGTACCACCGAATCGCTCGATCGGGCGATCCGAAGCTTCCGGGAAGCCAAGCGGGTGGACGAGGGCCTCCCGGATTTCCCCGGACTTCATCTGGAAGGCCCTTATTTCTCCATGGCCCAACGGGGCGCCCAGGATCCTAGGCACATACGGAATCCCGATCCCGCCGAATACAGGCCTTTTTTCAAGTACGCCAAGGACATCGCCCGCTGGACCCTCGCCCCCGAACTTCCCGGAGCCCTGGAAATGGCCCGGGAACTCAAGGCTCGGGGCATTTTGCCGGCCATAGGCCACAGCGACGCCGACTACGAACAGGTGCTGGAGGGATGGAAAAACGGCTTCGCCTTGGTGACACACCTTTACTCGGGCATGTCGGTCGTGCATCGTATCAAGGGCTGGCGCCACGCCGGCGTGGTGGAAAGCGCCTATCTCATCGACGATATGGCGGTGGAAGTCATCGCCGACGGCTGTCATCTGCCGGCGAGCCTCTTGCGGCTTGTCTGCAAGATCAAGAGGCCCGAAAAAATCTGTCTGGTCACCGACGCGATGCGCGCAGCCGGACTTCCCGAGGGCGAGTATCTCCTGGGCAGCAAGGAGGACGGACAAAAAGCCATAGTCCGGGACGGCGTGGCCTGGACCGCCTCTGCCGACGCCTTCGCGGGCAGCGTGGCCACCGCCGAGCGCCTGGTGCGCACCATGGTCCAGCAGGCTGGCGTATCCGTTGAAAAAGCCCTGCAGATGGCCAGCGCCTCGCCCGCCAAGGTTATGGGTGTCCATGCCCGGAAGGGCTCCCTCGCCGCGGGCAAGGACGCCGATGTCGTCTGCCTCGATGAAACGTTTACCGTAAAGGCGGTCGTCGCCAGGGGGAGAGTAGAATCATGCGCGTATCGGTAAAGAACGAAGCGGAACTTGAAGAATTCATGTCCCGTCCCTCGGCCAGGCTTGTCGACTATGTGGCGGGCTTGGATGGAGACATCGCCATCGTGGGGGCCGCCGGCAAGATCGGCGTAACCCTGGCCATGATGGCTTCCCGGGCGGTCAAGGCGGCCAGGACGGCGAAGAAGGTTTATGCCGTATCCCGTTTTTCCGATCCTTCGGCCAGGGAGAGAATAGAAAAGGAAGGGGTGACTGCGATAGCCTGCGACTTGCTGGATCAGGACGCGGTCGCAAAGCTTCCAAAGGCGGCTAACGTACTTTTCCTGGCGGGGCGTAAGTTCGGCACCCAGGGAGCCCAGGACCTCACCTGGGCCACCAATACCCTGGCCCCCGCCAATGTCGCGCGGCGCTATTCCAAGAGCAGGATCGTCGCGTACTCCACCGGCTGCGTCTACGATTTTACCAGCGCGGTCTCGGGAGGTTCGGTGGAACGCGACCCGCCGGAAGCCACAGGGGAATACGCGCAATCGACCCTGGGCAGGGAGCGGGTCTTCGAATACTACTCCCGGGCATTCGGCACCAAGGTCTGCCAGTTCAGGCTCAACTACGCCATCGATCTCCGCTACGGCGTGTTGCGCGACATCGCCGATAAAGTCTACGCAGGTCTTCCGGTGGATCTCTCCTCGCCCAGCTACAATTGTATCTGGCAGGGAGACGTGCTGGAACGCACAATACTTTCTCTGGCGTTATGCGACTCACCTCCCGTCATCCTCAACATTTCAGGCCCCGAAACCGCCTCGGTGCGCTGGACTGCCGGGGAATTCGCCCTGCGTTTCGGCAAACCGGCTGTTTTCAAGGGCGAGGAAAGACCCGAGGCGAGGACCTATCTCAACAACGCCGCCAAATCGTTCAAGATCTTCGGCTACCCAACGGTGAGCCTTTTGGAAATGATAGACATGACAGCGGAATGGATAGCCTCGGGCGGATCGTCCCTGGGCAAACCCACTCATTTTGAAGTGACCGACGGAAAATACTAAAGACGAAAAGGATGAACCATATGACCATAGCACAGCTGCCCGAGTTCGTACGCAGGCGTATAAAGGAAGGAACCGTAATCCCCGCCATGCCCTTGGCTCTCAAGGCCGATCGAAGCTATAACGAAGTCAGGCAACGCGCCCTGGTGCGCTACTATATCGATGCGGGCTCGGGCGGCATAGCCGTGGGCGTCCACTCCACCCAGTTCGAAATCCGCGATCCCGAAATAAACCTTTTCGAGAAGGTCTTGTCCGGCGTCTCGACGATGATCGACGAATATTCGGCCGAGCGCTCCCGGCCTATGATCAAGATCGGCGGCATCTGTGGCCGCACGGAGCAAGCTCTCGCCGAGGCTAAGTTCCTGGTCGGCCAAGGCTACCATGCCGGCCTCATGAGCATGGCGGCCTTTGGGGGCGATCCTGCGCTCAAGGAAAACTCCATCGAAGCCATGATCGACCATTGCCGCGCCGTAGCCGAAGTGATCCCCCTGGTGGGCTTCTACCTCCAGCCGGACGTTGGCGGGCGCGTCCTGCCCTACGAATTCTGGAGGGCCTTCGCCATGATCGACAACGTCCTGGCCATTAAAATGGCCCCCTTCAACCGCTACCGCACCCTCGACGTTGTGCGCGCCGTCTGCGACTCTGGCAAGGAAGATACGATCGCTCTCTACACCGGCAACGACGACCACATCGTCCTCGACCTGCTCACCGAGTACCGTGTCGTGGGTCCTGGCGGGAGCGAAAAGCGGGTCCGCATCGTCGGCGGTCTTTTGGGGCAGTGGTGCCTCTGGACCAGGAAGGCCGTGGAGCTCCACGCCGCCCTGCGCGATTACGCAGGCAACGGCAGGGACATTCCCCAGGCGCTCTTAACCTACGCCGAAGAACTCACCGACGCCAACGCCGCCGTCTTCGACTCGGCCAACCGCTTTGCCGGCTGCATCCCGGGCATTCACGAAGTCCTGCGCCGCCAGGGCCTCCTGGAAGGCACCTGGTGTCTCAACCCCAAGGAAGTCCTGTCCCCGGGCCAGGCCGAGGAAATAGACCGCGTCTGTCGCTCCTACCCCTTCCTTACCGATGATGCCTTTGTAAAGGAAAATCTGGAGGGCTGGCTGGCTTAGAGGACTATGGTCAATAGACCCCCGGGCCTAAAATTTTTGTGTTATATATCAAAGATAGTGACATTACCTGCCTATTTGTATTATATTCATACTCGTTGTAGCAGTCGGACCATCATCGAAAAATATACTTTTGGGGGCGCGTGCAATTCGTATAGACCAGGCGCTTAACGAGGCAGAGGATAGTATGGAAATAAAAACGCATATTGATTTTGAATTTTTCCTGCGATTTGCCGAAGGGCTGCAGAAATTTCTGGGCGATAAGTGTGAAATTGTCATCCATGACTTTCGAAAAGGCTTCGAACATACCATCGTACATATCATCAACGGCCAACTGAGCGGGCGCGATGTGGGCGGACCGCCCCGGGGAGCCATGATTTCCAATTCCGGAAAGGACATAGAGCCGTTTAAGGAAAGCCGCATATACTTCTACCATGGAACGAATGGCCGTTCGGGACAGATCTTCAAGTCCTGCACGACGCTTATTTGCGATGAAAACCGAAAAATCATCGGGTCGATATGCCTGAATCTCGAAATGACGGATTTCATCCTTGCGCAAAACGCCCTTCAGAATTTTGTTCAGTACACTAACCCGGACCTCTCTTCTTTAAAGGAAGAGGATATCGCATTCGAAAACGTTGACGATGTGATGCGATATTATATGGAACAATGTGAGCAAATTGTGGGCAAGCCGATGTCTTTGATGAACAAACGGGAAAAGATCAAAGCGCTGGAGTATCTGGAAGGCAAGGGCGTGTTTAAGATAACAAAAGCGAGCGTGCTTTTGTGTAAAGCCTTTAATGTATCCAAATTTACTCTTTACAATTATCTTGAGGAAGCAAAAAGCCTTCGCGAGCCCCAGGACCCTGAAACAGTCAAATAATTCGAAGGGGCAACTTGGCTTTTAAGGGCTTGGATGGTCTTGCCCGGCGGGCCTTCCCTAATCGCAAAATTCCTCGTGGCGCCTTGAAAAAACCGCTCTTCATTTTCGTCATTTACCTGGCAATTTTGCCAGACCTGTCGCAGTATCTTAGTATTTTATTTTGTTAAAATAAATAAGTGCGACACTCATATCGATCGCTTTAAAACAACCTCCCTCCTGGAAAACAAAAAAAAGAGTTGCGCGGTATGGGAAAGGCGGGTATAATCACAAAACATACAGTTAGTTTGCATGAATAACTGGCTGTTCGCATCGCTTTGGGCTCAATAAAAAGCTAAGGGCGCTGGGAGATTTTGAAAGCGCAGCTTCAAAAAGGAGTTGGTTATGGCAAATGCGACAAACAAGACAGGGGAAAAGGACGCTAAGTTTGGCCGCTTCTTGAGTGGCGTCGAGAGGGTCGGCAACAAACTGCCGGACACGGTGGTTATTTTTATTGTTCTTGACTTGGCGATACTTCTTGTTTCCTGGCTGGGCGGGCTTTTCCATTGGTCGACGGTCCATCCGGGCACGGGCAAGACGGTGGAGGTCTTCAATCTTTTGAGCCCCGCAGGCCTGCAGTACGTATTCAGCAATATGTACCAGAACTTCTCCGCCTTTGCCCCCTTCGCCATCGCCATGCCGCTTTTCCTGGCGGTGGGCGTGATGAACAAATCGGGGTTGATGGAGACCCTCTTTGTCGGTTTCGGCTCGAAGGTAAAACCGCAGTTCCTGACAATCATAATCGTTTTTATCGGTATCATGTCCAATCTGATGTCCGATGCCGGTTACGCCATTTTGCCCGCCATGGCGGCCGTACTTTTCATGTCTGTGGGGCGTAATCCCATTCTTGGCATGTGCTGCGCCTATACCGCCTGCGGAGCCGGCATGGCCGCCAATCTACTCATAGGCATTTCCGACGCCCGTATATCCGCTACTTCCCAAGCCGCCGCCCAGATGTTGGACCCGAAAATGGTCGTCTTGCCCACCGCCAACTGGTATTTCATTGCGGCGGCCACCGTAGTTCTGACCATAGCCGCCACCTTCGTGACGGATAAAATCCTGGAACCCCGCATGTCGCGTACAGGGGATTGGAACTCGGGCGCCGCGGACGTTAAGAAAATCGACTTAGCCACGTATCAGGCCACGGCGCTTCAGAAGAAAGGCATGCGGGCGGCGGGCATATCCGTTTTGGTGCTCGCGGCGATAATTCTGATCGGCGTCCTTCCCTCCTGGGGATATCTCCGCGGCGCGGATGGCAAATCGGTATTCGGCACCCAGGCGACGCAACTCGGCTCAATCGTTACAAGCATTATCTTATTTATTGGCATTCCGGGCGCTGTCTACGGTAAGGTCGTCGGTTCATTCAAGAATTCTAAGGATATCAGCAGCGCGATGGGCGCCGGGGTTGTGGATATAGCTTCCTTTATCGTTCTTTGTTTTTTTGCCGGGCAGTTCACCGCGTGGTTCGGCAAAAGTAACGTCGGTATTATTTTTTCCATCGAAGGCGCCAATTTCCTGAAAAGCATTGGGTTCAGCGGCTTGCCGCTTATGATAGTTTTGGCGCTCATAACAATACTTCTTGATATATTTGTCCCCAGCGCGAACGCGAAATGGGCCATATTGGCGCCGGTTCTCGTCCCTATGTTTATGATGCTCGGCTATCATCCCGCCCTGACCCAGATGGTGTATCGTATGGGCGACTCGATTGTGAATTCGCTTACTCCGCTGATGCCGTTCTTTGCTTTGTTGCTCGGCCTGGCTCAGCAATACGACAAAAAGGCGGGCATCGGAACGGTGATGTCGCTTTTGATGCCATATACCCTTGCGTATTTCATAGGATGGGTTTTCCTGTTTATCGTCTGGTTCTTGTTTAAACTTCCCATGGGGCCCGGCGGTCCTTTGTTCCTCTAGTTCGAAGAAGCTGGCGGAACGGCGGGAGATCGCCGTTCCGCAATGGGGTATACTACCTTTATGAAAATCGAAAGCATTGAGTACATACCGATTCGAATTCCAAAGCGCGGCATGAAAGGCGTGCGGGAATGGAAAACCGCCCTTGGCAATAACCCCTTCGGCGACGCTGTCGTCGTTGTTCTCCTCGCCGATGGCTGCCAGGGTTTTGGAGAAGTCTCGTCCATATGGGACGGCGGAGCCGGCTGCCTCGCGGCGGCCTGGGGGAAGAGGGTAGCCGAGGCGGTTGTCGGTGCGGATGTTTTTGCGGTGACCGAAGTTCTGTCACGTATGGACAGGGCGGTGGCCTGGAGCAAAAACGCGCTCTGTTTAAAAGCCGGGGTCGAAATGGCTCTGTACGACCTGATCGGTAAGCTCAAGGCGATGCCGATCTATCAATTGCTGGGCGGCAAGCGCCGGGAGAGCATTCCTCTTTCGCATTCCATAGCCATGGGAACAGTGGAAGAGAGGGTGGCTCAAGTGGCCGAACATGTCGCCGCTGGATTCAAGACCGTTAAGGTAAAGGTCGGGCTCGATTTTGAGAAGGATCTTGAGGCCGTGCGCGCTATCCGCGAACGGTTCGGCCCTGAGCTCGGTATCCGCGTGGACGCGAATATGGGCTGGGGCGATCAAAAAACCCTGCTCAAAGTCGTCGAAAGACTTTCCGAGCTAAACATTCTTTCGATTGAACAACCCTTCGCCCCCCACGAACTGGACAAGCTGGCGTTTTTGCGCCGGCACTGTTCCATTCCCATTATGCTCGATGAAAGCATTTGGGATCCCGGCGACGCCCTGGCGGCAATTAAAGCCGATGCGGGGGATATTTTCAATGTGTATGTCAGCGAGGCAGGAGGACTCAATAAAGCGATGCAGATCGCCAATCTCTGCGAAACGGCGGGGATCGGTTTTTGTATAGGAAGCATGCCGGAATTCGGAATCGGAACGGCGGCAGAGCTTCATCTGGGCCTGGCCGCGCCGCGGATCGATCATCCGAGCGACGTGATTGGGAATTTGTATTTCGAAGACGACATCATTCAAGAAACCTTGCCGGTAAAAGACGGCCTCGCCTATGGGCTGGACCGTCCTGGCCTGGGCGTAAGCCTCGACTGGGATAAGGTGAATAAGTATCGGAGCGACAAATAGGGGACGGAAACCACATGGGCCGGCTTATTTAAAACGAAAGGGGACACAATTGATTAGCGATGATTTTTCCAAGGATATCGCAGAACTCGATTTTCTTGATTTTTCCGTGTGCTTCGGTCGTCCGCCGATTCCCTTTACCGGGACATGGGTGGAAAAAAGCGAATTAGTGGCTGAAATGAAACGGGTGGGGATCAGACAGGCCGCTCCGTACCACATTTTGAGCAAGTCCTATGATGCGGACTTCGGCAATTCCTTGATACTCGAGGAGCTGAAAAATACGCCCGAGTTGATTCCCACCTGGGCCTGCGTTCCCAGTGCGGAAGGTATGAACTGCTCCCCGGCGGAGTTCGCGGACAAGATGCAGGAAAGCGGCGCCAAGGCCATACGGCTTTTCCCTTCGTCCACCGGTAATCCCGCTGTCGCGACGCGTTATGCGTTTGCCAAGTGGTTTTACGGGGAATATCTGGAAGAGTTCCAGATGCGCAAAATCCCCGTAGTGCTGGAATTTTCCCCCAGCCGGCGGGACGAACCGGCCTGGGATAAACTCTATACGGTGGCAAAGGAGTTCCCCGATCTGCCGATCATTCTTTCCGATGGATTTCAGCGGACGACCTGGACGCTTATAAAATTGCTGCGTGCTCATCAGAATCTCCATGTCCAAACCTCCGGTCTGGACGTGCACCGCCAGCTGGAATATATGGTGCAACAGGTCGGGCCCGAGCGCTTTGTGGCCGGCTCGAAATTCCCTGTCTCTTCTTTCGGAACAATGGTCGGTCAGGTGCTTTTCTCCCGACTGCCGCCGGAACAAAAAAAACTGATCGCCGGGGGCAATGCCCGGCGACTCATGAAGATTGGTCCTTTAGGCGGGAGGGATTAATATGAATCACAACACTTACAGGGTTATCGATTATCACGCCCACCTGGGGCCGGTCTGGAATTTTTATTTGCCGTATAACGACGAGATCGGCATGCTCGGCTGCATGGATCAGATAGGTATAGACACAACGGTCATATCCACCAATTTGGCTGTCACCGCCGATGTGGTGCGCGGCAACCGCTATACTTTGGAAGTATGCCGGCGCAACCCCGGGCGCTTTCTGGGGATGTTCACCGTGAACCCCAATTACCCCGACGTGGCGGAAAGAGAAATAGCCCGGTATTTCGCCCATAAGGAAATAGTTGGAATAAAAACCCATCCCGAGCTTTCGGGGGATTATCCGCTGAACGGGAAAAACTATGAAGGGATGTTTCGCTACGCCAGCGACCACGGGATACCTATCCTCGTCCATACCTATTATAGCGGAGACAGGTTGAGCGTTTTCGAACAGATGGCCAGGGAATACCCCGACGCGCCTCTTATAATAGCCCACGGTGCGTTGGACTTGGGTACGGGGAAGGCGATTGAACTTTGTAACAAATACCCGAATCTCTATTATGATTTATGCAGCCCGGTCAACAAGCGATACGGGGCGCTATTGCTGGTCGATAGAGAACTCAACCCCGACAAGGCGCTTTTCAGTACCGACAGCCCGTGGAATGATCCGGCGGTCAGCCTGGGCTCGGTGCTTTTCAGCGGGGCCGCGCCGGAAAAGTTGCGTAAATGGCTGAGCGGGAATTTTTTAAGGTTATTCACAAGGGCGGCGGCGGTGCTCGGATCCGAATGATGGCCCAAGCCCGAAAGCGGTATATGACAAAGAGAGGTACCATGAGTTTGGATCGAAAAGCAATAGGCGACGATTTTAAAAAGGACATTGCCGCACTCTGCGCTACGCATGGAGTTTCGGGCTTTGAGGACGAGACGATCGGTCTGATAAAAAACATGATCCGGGACCATGTGGACGAAATGGATGTCGATGTCATGAAAAACCTTATCGCCTTCAAAAAAGGAAATGGCAAGGCAAAGGTCATGATCGTGGCGCATACGGATGAAATCGGCCTCATTGTAAAACGGATAGATTCCAAGGGTTTCCTTTGGTTTGAGGTGCTGGGCGGAGTAAGGGCCCAGGCTTTATTCGGAAAACACGTGGTGGTCAAAACGGCCCTCGGGAAGCTCGACGGCCTTGTCAATTATGTGAAACCCGGCCGGCCCGACTTTATGGAGCAAATACCCGATCTTCAGGATTTCTTCATCGATGTCGGCGCAAAAAGCCGGGAAGAGGCCGAGGAGATGGGCGTGGAAGTCGGCAATCCGATCTCGATCGATTATCCGGTCCATTTCCTGGGCAAGGATGGATCGCGCGTGGCCGGCAAGGCCCTGGACAATAGGGCCTGTGTTTTTCAGCTTGTGGAAGTTCTCAAGCTGCTCAAAAACGAACAAAACAAGCCCGATATCTATGCGGTTTTTTCGTCCCAGGAAGAAGTGGGCTGTCGCGGCGCGAAAACCGCAGCGTACAATCTCAAGCCGGATATCGCCATTTCCCTGGACATTGCCATAGCCAACGACCTTTCCGATGTGGCGGACCGCAAAATAATCACTGCGCTCGATAAGGGCCCGGTTATAAAGATCATGGATCGATCGAAAACTTCCTCGGTCGGCGTGATTTCCACGCCGAGCGTGGTGGACGGGATGAAAAAGGTGGCCAGGGAGGCGGGCATCCCTTACCAGCTGGAAGTATATACCGCCGGAACCACCGACTCGGCCACGGTGCATTTGGAGAAAGGGGGTATCGCTTCGGGTGCCATACTCCTTCCTACGCGCTATGTGCATAGTTACGAACTGGCCTCCGTGCATGACCTCGTTGCGGGCATAGAACTCTTATATTTCTACATAAAGGCGCTATCATGAAAGAATCGCGTGCGGAGAAAAACAACGCTATCTGCATTTATGAAAAGCTCAAACAACTTGCCGTGGAACTGCCGCCGCATACCTCTCCGAATGGCAGTTACACCATGACCTCGGAATTCGGAGGGCGGTGTTTTTATACCGCCGGCACGGGCTGTGCTTTGAACGGGAAGCCCTTCGCCGTTGGCCGTCTGGGAAAGGAAGTTTCGGTCAAGCAAGGGAAGCTGGCCGCCCGTCAATGCGTCTTAAATGTGCTGGCCAACCTGCATGCGTGCCTGGGGGACCTCAATCGCATCAACAGGGTGATAAAGACGACTGTCTTTGTCGCGAGCGCGGAGGGTTTCGGTGACCAAAGTTCGGTCGCCGAGGGCGCTTCCGAACTTCTTTTGGCGCTTTTCGGGCCTGCGGGGCACGGGGTTCGAACCGCCATAGGCACCAGCGCCCTTCCCAAAAACCAAGCGGTGGAAATAGAAATGCTTTTTGAATTGAAGGAGCCATTGTAAAAGAGGAGAGACCCATGTTGATACGATGGGACGAATTGACCAAAGATCAATTTGAGCAATATCGAGATACGGCCACGGTTGTCGTCAACCTCGCCTCCACGGAGCAGCATTCGCGCCATCTTCCGGTCGGCACCGACGCGATCATCGGCAAGGCCGTGGTGGAGACGGCCGCGGGTTTGGCGAAATATCCGGTTCTTGTGTTGCCGCAGGTATGCTTTGGCTTTTCTCCTCATCATCGTTTTGCGCCGGGCTATGTGACCATCGCGCAAAACACCCTGATCTCCCATGCCGCGGACATCTGTCGCAGCGTCTGCGAAAACGGTTTCAGGCGAATGTTTTTAGTGAATTCCCACGGCGGCAACCAAGCCTATCTTGCCGCTGTTATCAATGAAATAGGCGAACAATATGGCGAAAAATTTTCCCTGATGACGCTGAGGTATTGGGATATCGCCGGCCCGCGGATAATGGAAATCCGGGATTCCGAATTGGGCGGGGCGGCGCATGCCGGCGAATTCGAAACTTCGGTGATCATGTATTTACGGCCTGAACTGGTGCAAAAGGACAAAATCGCCGAGGGCCCGCCCGTCCCCGGAAACCCTTGGTTTCAGATGGACCTGTTGGGGTACAAAAAGTACCTTAAGTATTCGAGTTTCAATTTCCATAACCCCGACGGGCATGTCGGCCAGCCCCATCTGGCGACCGCTGAAAAAGGCAAGCTTTTTTTCGAGGCGGTGAGCGAGGAATTGGCGAAATTTTTCGATTATTTCCATGTGTAGTTTTAAGCAATTGTCATAACTATATACCATTACCATTGCTCGACAAGTCTATGCCGCCTGGATAGGAGACTCCTTTAGCTCGATTTGACGTGGATAGAAAAGAGTTGCGTTTTTTAAAAAATACTATTACAATTAGTATGTTATAAAGACAGACTGTAAGTTATTATGCGCAAAGAGACCCTCGCCGCAGGCGGGGCTTCGGCGCTTGGAAAAACGCGAAGGGGTTTTTGTATGTCGAAGTACAGTATCGGGATCAATAAGAAATGGTGCAAGTCTTGCGGCATATGCATAGATTTTTGCCCTAAGAACGTGTTGGGTTTTGACGAAGACGGCAAGGTCACGCTTGTGAACGAAGAGGATTGTATCGGCTGCGAAATGTGCGAACGCCGATGTCCGGACTACGCAATCAAAGTAGAAGGAAAGGCCAAATGAAACATCAAACCGTTAGGCTGCTGCAGGGTAATGAGGCCTGCGCGATGGCGGCCCTGGCAGCTGGAGTGGGGTTTTTCGCGGGATATCCTATAACACCGGCGACGGAGATAGCCGAGTTGCTGGCCAAAGAACTGCCGAAACGGGGGGGGATTTTCATTCAGATGGAAGATGAGATCGCCAGCATGGCGGCGGTTATAGGGGCTTCGATAGGGGGCGTCAAGGCGCTTACCGCGACGAGCGGTCCTGGATTTACGTTAAAGCAGGAAAATTTAGGTTATGCCGCCATGGTTCAAGTACCCTGCGTCGTTGTCGACGTACAGCGCGGAGGCCCCAGCACGGGAATGCCGACGCTGCCATCACAGATGGATGTTATGCAGTCCCGCTGGGGAACCCACGGGGACCATCCCTGCGTTGTCCTCTGCCCGTCCACCGTCTACGAGTACTATATGCTCACCATCAAGGCGATAAACCTTTCCGAACTATTGCGGACACCCGTCATTCTGCTCTCCGACGCGATCGTGGGGCATCTTAGGGAAAAAGTTCGTATTCCCGATATCTCCGAGCTGAAAATAGTCGATCGTAAAAGAGCGGCCCTGCCGGCTGAAAATTTCATGCCGTTCAAGCCGGACGAAGACGATGTGCCTCCTTTCATGCCTTACGGCATAGGGTATCGATATCACATGACAAGCAACAATTATGACGAGGGAGGGTATCCGGCGACGAACGATCACGAGGTCGCCCGCCTTTTGCTTACGCGATTACACAATAAAATAGAAAGACGACGCGGCGAGATCATAATGACCGAGGAAATAATGATGGACGACGCGGAAATAGCTCTGTTCGCCTACGGGTGCGTGGCGCGATCGGCTTATAGCGCGGTCGAGATGGCGCGCGAACGCGGCCTGAAAGTAGGCTTGATAAAAGCGCTTACCCTGTGGCCTTTCCCGAGGGAAGTCGTCGAGAAATATGGCGATAAAGTAAAAGCGTTCATCGTTGCCGAAATGAATATGGGGCAGCTTGTTGGAGAAGTTGAGCGATTTCTGAAAAATAAAAGCGCAGTCGTCAGGCAGGTCAATAGATTTGACGGAAAAATGATAACGCCCGAGCAAATTCTCGACGCTGTAAAAGAGGTGCTGTAAATGAGCGTGCATGCCCAAGATTATCTGAGAATGAAAAAAATGCCCCATATCTGGTGCCCCGGCTGCGGCACGGGGATCGTCCTTGGGGCGATTCTGCGGGCGATAGCCTCGGCGGGATATGAGCGCGATGAGGTCATGGTCATCACCGGAATCGGCTGCTCGGCGCGGACTAACGCCATAATCGATTTCAATACTTTCCAAACGACGCACGGCCGGGCGCTCAGTTTCGCCACGGGGTTCAAGCTGGCCAGGCCCGAAATGAAAGTGATAGTCATAACCGGCGACGGCGACGGCTCGGGAATCGGCGGGAATCACTTGATCCAAACATGCCGCCGCAACATCGATCTCACGATGATTTTGATAAACAACAGCATCTACGGTATGACCGGAGGGCAGTATTCGCCGCTTACGCCCGCCGGCAAATACGCCACCACCTCCCCCTACGGGATGATAGAGTCTTCTTTCGACGTCTGCAAACTCGTGGAGGGCGCAGGCGCGACCTATATCGCGCGGGCCACGGCATATCATGTGGTGCTGTTGGAACAATTGATCGCCAAAGGTCTTAAGCACACAGGTTTTTCCTTTATAGAAGCGATTTCCCAGTGTCCCATCGGTTTCGGGCGGCGCAACAACATGAAAACCGCGACGGCGATGCTGCAATGGCAGAAAGACAACGCGGTGAACCTGAAAGCCGCGACGGCGATGAGCCCGGACAAGCTGGCGGGCAGGTTTCTCATCGGGGAATTCGTCGATAAAAAGGCTCCCGAATTGGTGGAGTCTTACGGCGCGCTGATCAAGACCGCGCAGAAGCGAGGGGCGCAGCAATGAAAAGAAGCGAGATAATCATAAGCGGTTCCGGCGGACAGGGCGTCGTTCTTGGAGGAATAATCCTGGCCGAAGCCGCGGCTATCTACGACGATTTGAACGCGACGCACAACCAATCCTACGGGCCGGAAGCCCGCGGCGGGGCAAGTAAATCGGAAGTGATAATCAGCGACAAAACTATTCATTTCCCTGAAATTGAGCATCCCGACATTCTTGTGGCCTTAACCCAGGAAGCCGCCCGAAAATACGGCGGGGCTGTGAAATCCCGGGGAATCATGATCGTGGACGCCGGGGTCGAAATAGACGAGGCCTTGGGAAGTTCGATACGCGTATACCGCCTGCCTATAGCGAAAACGGCGACCGAAGTGGTCGGAAAAGAAATGACGATAAATATGGTCACATTGGGCGCCTTGGTCGCTATCACCGGGATAGTGAGCGAACAAGCCTTGGAAAAGGCGGCGCTGGCCCGGGTCCCCGAGGGTACGGAAGAGCTCAACAAAAAGGCGCTGGCGGAGGGGTCCACGCTGGCGGGGTCTCATAAGCACAGGGCTTAAAACAAGCGGAGGGAAATATGGCTATCAAAACAAAGGCGGAATACATCGAATCGCTGAGAAAACTACAGCCGGTCGTATATATGTTCGGCGAGAGGATCGACAATTTCGTTGACAACCCAAGAATCAGAGCCGGCATAGAAGCCACCGGCGAAACCTACGCGTTGGCCGAATCTTTCGAACATCGCGACGCGATAACGACCAATAGCCCTCTGATAGGGGAAAAGATCAATCGTTTCACCCTTCCTCCCGCCTCGATCGAGGATCTCGTCGCGCGGGTGAAAAACAATCGACTGCTCGGCGGCCGGGTGGGGACCTGCTATCAACGATGCACGGGAATGGACTGTCTCAGCGCGCTGGCGATAGTGACCTACGATATCGACCGGAAATACGGAACGACATACAACGCCAGGTTCTTGGAATTTCTCAAGTACGTACAGAAAAACGACCTGACCTGCAACGCCGGCGTGACCGACGTAAAGGGCGACCGCTCCCTGAATCCCGCCGAACAGGCGGATAAGGACTTGTATCTGAGGGTCGTGGAGGAACGCAAGGACGGAATCGTCGTCCGCGGAGCGAAAGCCCACCAGACAGGTTCGCTTTCATCGCACGAAATCATTGTCCTGCCGACGCGCGCTCTGCGAAAGGAAGATAAGGAATACGCGGTCGCCTTCGCCCTGCCGATCGACACGCCGGGGATCATTCATGTGGTGGGAAGGTCCTCTTTGGATATGCGGGAGCTTCAGGGCTGCGACACCGGAAATACCAGATATTCGAAGTACTGTCCCACGGTCATTTTTGACAACGTGTTCGTCCCTTGGGACAGGGTGTTCCTGTACGGCGAAACGGAGTTTGCCGGCGACTTGGTTATGCGGTTTTCCTCGTTTCACCGGCAGAGCCACGGCGGCTGCAAGGCGGGGAAAATAGATTGCATGATCGGAGCGGCGTTGAACATGATGGACTACAACGGTACGACCAAGGCGGGCCATCTGCGGGGAAAGGTCATCGACATGATTCATCGTTCCGAAACCTTATACGGCTGCAGTCTCGCCGCGTCCTATGAAGGCAAAAAAGAACCGTCGGGGACGTATTTTGTCGATCCTGTTTTGGTCAACGCCTCCAAACTGCACGAAGGCAAGGAGATGGCCGAAGTGAGCAGGCTCCTCATGGATATCGCCGGCGGCTTTGTCAGCGATTTGCCCTCCGATAAAGATTTTGAAAACCCCACGATAGGTCCTTTGCTGAAAAAGTATCTGAAAGGAACGGCCGACACCCCGGTGGAAGACAGGGTGAAGATGCTTCGACTGGTGGAGAAAATCACCCTTGAAAGCGCGGACAGCGTGTCGGACATACACGGAGGCGGATCTCCCGAAGCCCATCGGATAACCATAATGCGCGAGTCGAAGGTTGGCGACAAGAAGGCTTTGAGCAAAAGGCTGGCCGGAATAGAAGAATGATGCCTTAGGCGATTGAAGGAGACGGTTCATGAACAAAGTGGTGATAGCAAGCGCCGTCAGAACGGCGGGCGGCGGTTTCGGGGGCAGCTTTAAAAATCTCACGGCGGTGGACCTCGGCGCAGCGGTTATCAAAGAATCGCTGCGGAGGGCGGGCCTGGCTCCCGAAGCGGTGGGGCAGGTTATTTTCGGCAACGGATGGCAGGCCGGGGTCGGCCCGAACCCGGCGCGGCTCTGTACGGTAAGAAGTGGTCTTCCGGTCAGCTGCCCGGCGTTTACCGTGAATATCCGCTGCGCCTCGAGCCTGCGCGCCATAGAGCTGGGAGCCCTGAGCATCGCCGCCGGAGAGGAGGAGATTGTCATAGCGGGCGGAACCGAATCGAGCACCAATGTGCCGTACATAATACCCGGTTTGCGATGGGGGCAGCGGATGGGAGACGGGGCGGCCTACGACGTGCTGCACCGCGACGGGTTTATGTGTTCGCTGGCCGGGATGCTGATGGGAAACACGGCGGAACTTCTTGTGGAAAAGTACGGCATATCGCGCAAAGAACAGGACGAATTTTCGGCCGAGAGCCACATAAAAGCCCTAAGGGCGATGGAAGAAGGGAGCTTCGACGAAGAGGTTTTGGCGCTGGAAGTCAGGGACAGGAAAACCACCAATTGGGTTAAGAACGAAGAAATTCCGCGGAAAGACATTTCCCTGGAAAAACTCGGGAATCTGCCGCCGGTATTTCTCGGCAACGGCACGATCACGGCTGGAAACAGCTGCGCGTTGTGCGATGCAGCTTCTGCCCTGGTTCTGATGTCGGAAAGAAGGGCCAAGGAATTGGGAGTTAAGCCATTGGCCGAGATACGGTCTTACTCTTACGTGGCGCTCGACCCAAAGCTCATGGGGCTGGGGCCGACGCTGGCCATTCCCGCGGCGCTGAAAAAAGCAGGATTAGAGTTGGGCGATATTGATCTTATAGAGCTGAACGAGGCTTTCGCAGCCCAGGTTATCGCCTGCGACAGGGAGCTTAAAATGGACATGGGCAAGCTCAACGTGAACGGCGGCGCCATAGCTCTCGGACATCCTGTGGGAGCGACGGGCGCTAAGATATTGACGACGCTCCTGTATGCCTTGAAGAAAAGAGACAAAAATTTGGGCCTGGTGAGCCTCTGCATAGGAGGAGGCCAGGGCGTCGCGCTCATCGTGGAACGGGTTAATTGACGCGAAAGGGAGGGGGAGAAGATGAAAACCGTATTTGTGATAGGATCAGGCACGATGGGCAGGGGTATAGCCCAGGTGGCGGCGCAGGCGAAGTACGAAGTATATCTGTCGGATATACAACTCGATATTGTCAAGAGAAACATGGATATTGTGGAGGCCGGGCTCCAGCGACAGATAGAAAAAGGAAAAATAACCAAGGGCGAGGTCGGGGACATCCTCGGACGAATCCAGATGGTCCAGAATTTGGAGAACCTGGAAAAAGCCGATTATGTGATCGAAGCGGTGCTGGAGGATGTGGCGCTGAAGCGGGAAATATTCAAGGAAGCGGACAGAAAGGCGAAGCCGGAAGCCATTCTCGCTTCCAATACGACATCCTGTTCTATTACGGAAATCGCTTCCGCCGTCGCGGCTCCCGAACGCGTGATAGGCATGCATTTCTTCAATCCTCCAGTCGTGATGCAGCTCGTTGAGCTTATGCCGGGCATCCTCTCTTCCCGAAGGACGGTGGAAAAGGCCAAAGAGTTCGTCGTCAGCTTGGGCAAAGAAACGGTGACGACGAAAAAAGAAGGCCCGGCGGGCGTGACCAGCCGGATATTGGCCGGACTGCTCAACGAGGCGATATGGGTGTTGCAGGAGGGAATAGCCTCCGTCGAAGCGATCGATCGGGCCATGGTATTGGGGTGTAATCATAAGATGGGGCCCTTCGCGTTGATTGATTTGATCGGAGTCGATATTCATTTCGCAAAAACGCAGATGTTGTACAAAAAAACCGGCGACGCTCGATACCGACCCTGCTACCTGCTTGAGCAAATGATGGCGGCGGGCCTTCTCGGCAAAAAGTCCGGGCGGGGCTTTTACGATTATTCGAAAGACCCTGTCGTTCCCACGGCATTTTTCGATAAATAGCCTGAAAACTTGGGAAGGCGGTACGCTGTGAAAACCACATATGTTGTTTACGAAAAAAAAGACTCCATCGGGCGGCTGACTATCCAACATCCTCCCATGAACACGCTCTGCGACGAAATGGTGAGCGAACTCGATCGCCTGCTTTCCACGATGGAAAACGACGGCGATCTGAAAGCGCTGGTAATCACGGGAGCGGGGGATAGGGCTTTTATGGCAGGCGCCGATATCGGAGAGCTGAAACAGAGGAACTTTAAACTAGGGCGCAGTCAGACAAAACGACGACAAGATGTGTACAACAGAATTTCGCATCTTCAGGTTCCCACGGTGGCCGCCGTCAACGGCTACGCCCTGGGGGCAGGCTTGGAGCTGGCCCTGTGCTGCAGCATAAGGGTCGCCTCGGAAAAAGCGAAGTTCGGGGCGCCGGAAATCAACTTGGGAATCATCCCCGGAGACGGCGCCACACAACGTCTGCCAAGAATAGTCGGATTGGGCAGGGCCATGCATTTGGTGCTTACCGCCGAGATAATAAACGCCGCCGATGCCTTGCAATACGGCCTTGTCACAAAGGTGTTTCCCTCCGGCGATTTGGAGGCGGAATCGCAAAACCTGGCCAAGACTTTGGCGAAAAGGGCGCCGCTCGCCTTAATGTACGCAAAAGATGCGTTGAACAACGCTTTCGATATGTCGCTTTCGGCGGGATTGACGATGGAGTCCTATCTCCATGCCTTGGCCTGCGCGAGCGGCGATAAAAACGAAGGAGTTGCGGCTTTCCTGGAAAAACGAGAGCCGGTATTTCGAGGGGAATAAAACCCGCCGAGGGATGCGCGGGATACGCACGTTTTAGAGGTCAAAAAATGCGGAGGAAGTATGTTTGAATGGAATGGCAAAACGCAGGCCGGGTTGCCGAGGATCATTTCGGTAAGGCAGGCGTTCAATACATCCTGCACAAACATTGAAACAACAATTCGCTCGGAATTGAACAAACCAGCGATAAAAAAACATCTGCACCCCGGCCTCAATGCCGCCCTCGCTGTCGGCAGCCGCGGCATCGGAAGAATCGACGCGATTGTCCGATCCGTCGCTGAAGAACTCAAAAGCCAGGGGCTCAATGTATTTATCGTTCCCTCGATGGGAAGTCACGGCGGCGCGACGGCGGAAGGCCAGGCCGCCTATTTGGCGGGCTACAATATAACCGAAGAGACGATGGGCGTTCCCATTCGATCTTCGATGGAAGTCGTCGAACTCGGCGAGGTCGAAAAGGGAGTGCCGATTTATTTCGACAAACTCGCCTTTGAAAAGGCCGATTTGATAATTCCCATCAACCGGGTCAAATGCCACACAGCTTTTAGAGGGACCGTGGAAAGCGGATTATACAAGATGCTGGCGATTGGCATGGGCAACCATATCGGCGCCTCGGCTATCCATAGCTTGGGTTTCGCCCGTTTCAGGGAACTAATCCCCAAGGCGGGGGAATTTATTCTGGAGCGCGTACCTTCCGTAAAATTTGGGGTGGCTGTCGTCGAAAACGCCGAAGACTTGCCGTATTTGATCGAGGCGGTCCCCTCCGCCGAATTCAAAACCCGCGAGCCGGAGCTTTTGAAACTATCCTGGTCCCTCATGCCTCGCTTGGATTTTAAAAAGATAGATCTTCTCGTCGTCGGGGAATTAGGCAAAAATATTTCCGGCGCCGGCCTCGATCCAAACGTGACGGGGCGGTTTTGGATGACCCACATGGAAGACGGCCCTTTGCTGTGCGAAAGGATCGTCCTGCTCGACCTGACTATGGAATCCCACGGGAACGCCATGGGAGTGGGAATGGCGGATGCGATAACCAGAAAGCTGCTGGACAAGATTGATTTCCACGCTACCTACACGAACGCGATAACAGCGGGCAGGATCGAAAAGGCACGCATCCCCATGGTGATGAAAGACGATCGCGACGCCATAAAAATAGCGTTGCAGGCGATAGGGCTGGCGCCGGGACAAAAACCCCGGGTAGTCATCATAAAAAATACCCTGGAGCTGGAGCACATCTACGTATCCGAAGGATTGGCCGAAGAAGCTCGCATGCACAACAGCTTGGAAATAATGGGCGATCCGCAAGACATGGTTTTCGACGAGGCGGGGAACCTGATTTTATAAATCCCTTTCGACTCCAGTCGATTTTCAGCCCGCCTTTCAAAACGTTCGCCCGTTTTGGGCGTTATGAAGTGATAATTCTTGCTGGAAAACACCCAATCGCAATGCCCCTAGGTCGATTCTACCAGCAGATCGCAAATAACACCTACGTATATTTTTGCCGCATTTATTACATCGACTATATCCACATCCTCATTGTATGAATGGATACCTTCCGTATTAGAAGGGCCATATTGCAGGGTAGGTATTCCTTTTAAGCGATAGTATCTGGCGTCGCTGGATGCCCACTGATATGCGGGAATAACCCGCTTATTCCACACTGACTCCGCATTTTTCACTAGGGTTTTGACGATAGGTTCTGATACTTCCGTGAAATTCGCTTCGCTGGTTTCGTATTTATAACCCACCTTGTCGAGGTTTAGTTCATGCAGTAATCCTTCGAAATTGGAAATAAGTTCTTCAGAACTCAGACCAATGGGGATTCTGATATCGATGTCCGTTTCGCAAAGATCGGGAACCATATTAACTTTCGTTCCACCCTTTATAATGCCCGGATTGACAGTCACTGAATCGATCACATTCCCCACCCCCGGCCTAGCAAGCTTTGCTTCGGCCATATCTTTGGAATCGATGAGCACTTGGTGCTGGGTCGGTGAATAGCTTCCTTTGATTTTTCGAAGTTCATCGATATAGCTTAGAATTTTCATTGTTTTTAAAATTGCATTTTCGCCGACATAGTTTCCTATGCTCCCGTGAGCTGCCTTGCCCGCTACGCTTAAATGTATCCGTACCTGACCTTTCTGCCCTACTTCGCAGGTATCGGCCCCTGTTGGTTCTGCAACAAGACACACGAAGGCATTATCTGCGTATCCGTTCTCCACGAGCCATTTTGTCCCGAAAGACCCCCCGGTTTCTTCGTCTGGAACGACATGGATTTCTACTCTGCCGTTTAATGGGACTTTTTCGTCATGCACCAGAGCCATTGTAAATAAAGCTGCCCCGAGTCCGCATTTCATGTCTGAGGTGCCTCGGCCCCGTATTGCTGAAGAGGTTATTTCTCCGCCATATGGATCAAAATTCCATCGTGATTTATCTCCGGCGGGGACGACATCGCAATGACCATTGAAAACAAGTGAAGGCCCTTCGCCTATCCCTGCGACTATGCTCGGATATTTAGAATCAGGGCCGACAAGCTTATGCTTTATTCCTTTATTGCTCAGATAATTTTGTATAAACAAGACTATATCATCAACGTTCCCCGGAGGATTCTCGCTCGGGATTTTCACCATATCGGAGCAAAGCTTGATTAATTCCTCACTTCTTTTGTCGATACTAGCCCAAAGCGTTTCTTTAATGGATAGTGCTGCCATTCTTATCTCCTGAATACTATGATCATATAAAATTATAGGGAAAGCTCTTCCGCCCTCCAGCAGGCTACCGCCCTGCCTGACTCTATAGTTTTGAAAACTGGAGTATCGGTGAGGCACTTTTCAATACAGTATTCGCAACGCAACGCGAACCTGCAGCCGGGTTTCGGTTCTATTGGCGACCCGATTTCGCCCTTCAGAATCGTCATTGTCTCGTCGGTCTTGGATTCTATTTTAGGTATCGCAGATATAAGTGCGTGACTGTAGGGGTGATATTGATGGGCAAATAGGTCCTTAGCCGGCGACAACTCAATGATTTGTCCGAGATACATAACCGCGATTTCATCGGATATATGTTTTACCACCGCCATATCATGGGTAACGAACATATAGGTTAGTCCGAGCCTATCTTGCAGGTCTTGCATTAAATTGAGAATCTGGGCTTGAACGGATACGTCAAGCGAAGAAACAGGTTCGTCGCAGACAATGAATTGCGGTTCGAGGGCCAATGCTCGTGCAATCCCGATGCGTTGGCGTCTTCCTCCATCGAGTTCATGCGGGTACGATGAGGATAAGCGGTCCTCCAGCTCGACCATTTCCATTAGTTTTTGAACCTGCTTCAATAATTCTTTTTTTCCTGAAACCCGTTTGTGAATTATCAGCGGTTCTGCGATTATAGAAGCTACGGACATTCTAGGATCGAGGGATGAATATGGATCCTGGAAAATAATCTGCATTTTCTCCCGCATGATTCTTAACTTGTTTTTTTCGAGCGAAGTGATATCAATACCGTTGAATACGACGGAACCGCTTGTCGGCTCGATCAAACGAAGAATTGCCCGACCGGTGGTTGTTTTTCCGCAGCCGGATTCTCCTACTACACCGAGAGTTTTGCCTTCTTGGATAGCAAAACTGACATCGTCTACTGCGTGAAGCATACCTCTGGGGGTGGTAAAGTATTTTTTGAGGTTTTTCACCTGGAGAATTGGTATCATATCGCTGTGATTATTCATTTGCCGCCCCCATCGTATTGGGAATAACACCTTCGTGCATCAGGCACATGACACGTCTATCGGAAATTTTCGAGACTATCGGAGCTTGCACAGAGCATTCTTCCTTGGCATATGGGCAACGTGGTTTGAAGATGCAACCGCTTGGAACTATGGAAGGATCGGGCATCATCCCCCGAATGGGAATCAAACGCTCTTTCTCCACCTCTATACGGGGTATGGAGTTTAAAAGACCTTCCGTATACGGATGTAAGGGTTTTGAGAAAACGTCGCGGAGAGCCCCGAATTCGACAATCCTGCCTGCATACATGATTGCCACATTCTCGCAAACCTGCGCTACGACTCCGAGATTGTGGCTTATCAATATCAGGCTCGTGTCCAGCTCGTTTTTCAACTCTTTGATCATTTTGAGCACTTGAGCTTGAATCGTAACGTCCAGCGCGGTAGTTGGCTCGTCGGCGATCAATAATTCCGGATTGCATGCCAACGCGATCGCAATAATTACCCGCTGTTTCATGCCGCCCGAGAATTGGTGGGGATATTCATTCATTCGCCCTCTTGGTATTCCTACCATTTCAAGCATATCCCCGGCTTTTTTCTGTGCTTCGTTCTTATTCGAGGTTCCGTGTATCTCAAGGACCTCCGCGATCTGGTCGCCTACGGTAATTATCGGGTTCAGCGATGTCATCGGATCCTGGAAAATCATCGATATCTTACTGCCCCTGATGTCTCTCATTTCTTCTTCTGAAAGGAGTGTAAGATCTTTTCCTTCGAATAAAATACTCCCTTTAATTATCTTCCCGGTAAGTTTCGGCAATAACCCCATTATTGAATAGGCGGTCGTTGTTTTGCCGGCGCCTGATTCCCCAACAAGTCCTATACTGCCTCCGCACGCGAGTTCGAGGCTAATGCCATTGACAGCATGAATGATATTATTGTCGGTGATGTATTGCGTCGTGAGATTATTTATTGAAAGCAATAGTGATTCCATGGTTGCACCTTAACGCTTGAGCTTTGGATCCAGGGCGTCTCTTAAACCGTCGCCGATCAAATTGTAGGCAAGTATTACCGTCATGATCGCCAACCCAGGGAAAAGTAGTGTATGGGGAGCATAACTTATGTAAGAACGCGCGTCTGAAAGCATATTTCCCCATTCCGGTGATGGAGGCTGAATTCCAAGCCCCAAGAAGGACAACGATGTCGCAGAGAGGATGGATTGGGCAATTCCTAGGGTAGCTTGTACAATAATCGGTGCCATGCAATTCGGCATTATATGTCTGGCAATGATGCGAAAATCCCTTGCTCCCAGGGCTTTGGCGGCTTCAATGAATTCTTGGTTCTTTACTGTCAATACGGACGCTCTCATCAGCCTTACGAAAGCGGGGATGGATGTTATCCCGATGGCCAATAGAAGGTTTTGAAAACTCGGACCAAGAGCAGCGACAATAGCCAGAGCGAATAGTATGTTCGGTATAGCTAAAAGGATATCGGTACTCCTCATGATGATCGATTCAACCCTGCCTCCGTAATACCCAGCGATCGCTCCAAGTGCGGAGCCGACAACGCATGCAAACGCAATTGTCGAAAAGCCGATAATCATGGAAATACGGGCACCGTGTATGATTCTTCCCAGAATATCCCTGCCGAAGTTATCAGCGCCAAGGACGTAGAAGTGGTTGGTGAAGTTGTCCTTGTATTCTATTTCCGCACTGGTAAAAGGTTCGGCGAACGCATTTGATATTTGATTTTGTGTTATAAAGTCGTACGAAAAGAAAACATCGGCAAAAATCGCCATTAAAATGTAAAGCACCACTATGAGTAATCCGGCGACGGCGAGCTTATTCTTTCTGTATCTTCTCCAAAACTCTTCGAAGGCGGTTTTCCTTTTGCCAGTGCTCGCTATTTGTGATATAAAATTATTATTGTCCATGTTTTTCTCCGCCATATCACTTGCTCTTTCCCAACGAATTATTGATCTTGATTTTCGCAATGCCTTCATATTGAGCTCTGATACGAGGGTCGATAAATGCATACACTATATCGACTACCAAATTAACCAAGGCAAAAACGATTGCGACGAAAACAACAGAAGCGAGTATTTGCGGAGTATCCTTTCTCTGGATGGCATCGACCATTATCGTGCCGATTCCAGGATATGAAAAAACTGTTTCTGTAAGCACTGCTCCGACCAACAATTGTCCGACCTGAAGTCCGATTACGGTTACAACCGGAATAAGGGCGTTGTTCAATGCGTGTCTTCTTATTACTTTTTTTTCTTCGAGCCCCTTCGCCCTGGCCGTACGAATATAATCCTGGCGAATGATTTCAAGCATCGATGATCGTGTCATCCGGGCTTGTACCGCTGTATTCATTGTCGCCAGGGTAATTACCGGCAATACGAGGGATTTTAAATTGTTGGGATTGGCCAATGATGGAAATATCTTTAATTGTACCGAGAATATCCATATTAAGATCATGCCAAGCCAGAATGCCGGCATCGAAAGACCCAGGAGAGACAGGATCGAAACTATCATATCCGGCACCGAATACTGATGGGTCGCAGAAATTATCCCAGCAGGAATCGACAACAGGACGGATAGGAGTAAGGCAAATAAAGACAATAATGCGGTATTCGGGAATCGTTCCAATATTGTTCGGAATACCGGCCTGTTTGAAACGTAAGATCTACCGAGATCAAGCGCGAGCAGGCCTTTGTAACTAAAAGAAGAATCATCGCTCGGGCTTTTGAACCCGAATAGAAAGTGGAAATATTGCTTTATAAAAGGCTCGTCAAGTCCCATGAAATGGCGCATCTGGGCGATGTCCGCCTCTGTGGCATCCTGGGGGAGAATCATGCGCGCAGGATCTCCTGGAGCTATATAAGTTAGGGAAAAGACGATAAATGTAACGCCAAGGAGTACTGGAATTATCATTAAAAGGCGTCTGAGAATATACTTGACCATGTGAGATCCTTTTAAGATATCTCCCGGGCGGCTTATGTTTATTTGCCGCCCGAGAGTGGTTTCAGCGAAAAAGTGCTCGGATCATTTCTTTACGACATCATCAAGCTGGAATGATCCTGAAGGTGAAAGGAAAACGCCGGAAATATTCTGCTGCGAAGCGGAAATGCCCATGATCGCCACGAGCGGAACTCTGGGAAGCGCTTTGAGGATAGCTTTTTGAGCATTCTGATATGCTACGTTGCGTTCTGGACCATTTGGAAGCGAGTTGCCTTTTTCAATCCAGGTTTGAGCGTCTTTGGAATAGAACTTTGTATCATGAAGAAGGGACGTATTAAAACCATCGAAGGCTACAAAGATATAATAGGAGTCATCGGTCTGAGTCCAGTTTACAATTAAGTCCCATACATCGGGGTCCGTCTTTGATCTGCGGGTGGCCAGTTCAGTTAAGGCAACCTGCTCGATATTGATCAAGTCAACACCGAGTACTCTCTTGACTTGGTCTTTTACTACCAGGGCTTCCTTTACGTATACGCTTCCTGACAAGGCTGTGCATTTTAAAATTCCCGGCTTTTTTAGGGAATCGGGCAAGGAAGCAAAAATTTCTCTTGCCTTTGCTGTGTTGTAGTATCCAGTCTTGGTATTGCCTTCTTCGATGCGCGTGCCTTTTGGATCATCGATATGACCAAAGGGGAGGCTCTCCACATATTGCAATGTGACTTTCCCGCGGCGATCCATAATATCGGGCGAGTTTACAATATCGGCAGGGTTGATCGAATAGAGAATCGCGAGCCTCAGGCGCGCGCTGGGTGAATTTAGGTCATATTCTCCATCCAAATCCGGAGAACCATCCGCATTAGTCTGGCCGACCCGTGGAGACTTCATATTGAAGCCCAGATAATGATACCCGAAGTATCCGTTGGTCAGAAGAATTTTGCCTCCCGCCGATTCTATTTCTCTTGCATCCAGAGGAGCCACATTCATGATCAAGTCGACTTCTTTGTTTAAAAAGGCTGATTTTAAAGCTGACGGGTCTCGAATAGTTTTAAAAACGATTTTATCGACATTTGTTTTGATCATCGAATCATGATAGTCCTTGTTTCTTACAAGAGTAATGCTGTCTCCTTGCTTCCATGAATCGAACTTAAAAGGCCCGGAGCCTATCGCCCATGTTACACCGTAGTCCTTTATTGAACCGTCTTGCTGTGCCTTTTCGAGAGTTGCCTTGCTAACAATTGAAGCGCCAAGCCACGTAAGCTGGTTCAATTGCGAACCGAAAGCAGCCGGTTTATAGTATTTTGCCCGGTCTTCGAAGGATTTGAGGCTGCCGTCATTGATATCGGCAGGAGCTTTGGATTTGTCGAAGAAGCCCGTTCTGAACTGAATGGTTACGGTATCAACTTTTTTAACATCATACATCATCGCAAAAATGGATTTCATCTGTGACTTGTCGTTGAATGCGCCACGTTGAAACGAATAGATGACATCATCGATAGTCAAGGCCTGCCCATTGTGAAACCTAACACCGTTTTTAATTTTGATAGTGTATTTTGTACCGTTCTCTTCGATTTTCGGCAAATCTACCGCTAGCCCCGGGACTACTTTCCCGTCACTAGACAGGTTATACAACCTATCATATACGAGAAGATTTACGTTGTGCGTGGGAGTATCCGAATACATCGGCGGATCGAGGATGATCGGATCGGTCGCTTGACCGACCACCAGAATATTTTGCGCCGCCAGAGCAGTAACGGAAATCATCAATAGCGTTACCACCGCTCCCCATTTCTTCAGAAACATAAAGCTACCTCCTTTCCTGGTACTTCCATCGAATTGTATACTGATTATCTTAAAGCATTTATAAAGAAACAATTAAGATTATCTGAAGTTTGGGTGCAAAATATTAAACAGCCCTTGTTTTTATGAACAGGTCTTAGTTCAATGGAAATTAGCGGCAGCAAAGAACGAATGACAATGAGGATTTACAATACGAGGAGTTGTCTTCTGCGATGGCGACGAAAAGTTATCTCTCTGGGAATCTGATCGTGAATTGGCAACCGGACCCAGGAGTACTTTGCAGATCGATCGAAAAGCCGTATTCTTCGGAAAACCTCTTTATAATGGAAAGGCCTATTCCTGCTCCTTCGCTCTGTCCATCTTCTTCCGGGAATTTCGGGACACCATCGAAGGCAGCGTCCGGTTTGGCCATGCCTCTGCCGAAATCTCTTATAATCAACTCGTTTTCATTTAGCGCTATTTCGATTCTTCCACCCTCGGCGCCGTGGCGAACAGCATTATCGAGGAGGATATTTTCGATACGTTCGAAATCCATGGCTTCTATAGGAAGGCGAACAGCTTTTTTGACCGAGGCATCAAAATGAATGTTGGTGTAAAGGGTGCGATAAAATGCCATATTCCGCATGGTTATCTCGGAGGCGTCGGCGAATTCAACCCTGCGCCGCTTTTCCACCAGGAAAGCGGCTTTGAGGGAGGTGGTCATCTCTTTAAGCCTATAGAGTTGTATTTTCGAAACATCGAGATACTCGTCTATAATCATCTCATTTTTGCCATGCCGTTCGATGAGCTGCCTATATCCTTCAAGAATCTGTACCGGTGTCACTATGTCATGGGTCATATCATCAACGAAGGTTTTAAGTCGCGTATAACTGCCTTCTATATCGTCAAGCATGGAATCGAAAGTTTTTATAAGCTGGCTGATTTCATCCTTTCTTTTCGGTATCGGAATACGCTCTCGGAGATTATGAGAGGTAATTTTCGCCATGCTCTTTGCCAGACAGGAGATCGGCTCCACCACGGAGTTTATGAACAAAATGCCCGCAACGGCAAATATGAAAGCGAATACAGCGGCAATCGTGATGATGATTCGTTTAAAAGGTGCGATATATATTCCAGTTTCGGCTTCAAGATCAACATTAAGAGTAAAGTTGTAACCGCCTTTTGTCGCTTTTATCACTGTGACTTTTTGAGATTCCTCGTCCAGTCTGGAAGTCCCGTATTGGAAAACCGAAAAGGAATCTTTTGTTATAGATATGCTTTCATGGGAGAAATTAATATAGGAGTAAATATCAATGTCGTTGGCGATGTTGCTGAATCCCTGGACAATCATGGAAAGACGTGTATTGGCTCTTTCCAGAATGAGCTGTTCGATACTTTCCTTGGCAGCGATGTACGACAATGCAAACGTTGCTATACTCATAAGGCATATGACGATAGTAAGTATTATAAGGAATCTTTTTCTCATCTTGATGAAAGCTCCGTTATTTTACAATCGATTGCTTCGATAATGGGCGAAGAACCAGATGGACAAGTCAACGCCCTAATTATCGATTCCAGCTTCGTTTCCAATCATGTATCCAATTCCCCAAACAGTCTCGATTCTAAGTCCTTTGATTTTATCACGGATGGCTTTTATATGAACCGCTATAGCCCCCTCTTCGATATAGACGTCTTTCCCCCATACGGCCGAGTAGATTTCTTCTTTGGTTACTACATTTCCTCTATTCGAGATGAGAAGGACAAGAATTTCAAATTCCTTTTTTGTTATATGAATCCGAGAGCCTCGCTCGTAAACCGCTCTTGTCGCTGGGTCGATGACCACAGTATTTATTACGGTTTTTTGCATAGTACCTTTTTTTGCTTGAGTACGTCGCAGAACCGCGGTGATACGTGCAACGAGCTGTCCGATGTCGAAAGGTTTTACAATGAAATCATCCGCTCCTTCTGTGAGCCCTCGAACCTCGTACGCGACTTCTTGGCGTGCTGTAATCATGATAATCGGCGTCTGAATACCCTTGTTCCTGAGAATTCGGCACACATCAATACCTTCGATATCGGGGAGTATCCAATCCAGGATGATGATATCGAAGTGTTTCTCAAGGGCATGCAAAAGTCCAGACTTGCCTGTATAACATACTGCAACGTCCATTTTCTGCAGGAGAAGCTCTACTTTAATCACTCTGGCGAGCGAGTGCTCATCTTCAATAACCAAGACGTTCATTATTCTGCATTTTTCTCCAGGGATCAAAATAGAAAACCTAAGTTTTCGGTTTTATAGTAGGAGGTTTGATATGTTGAAACAAGTGATTGAAATCTACGATTTGCTGGACAGCGCGGAGATTTCCGGCAAAAGTGTGGCTAAGTTTTTAAATGAAAAAGGATTAGATCGGATCGAGGTCAGTGAAATCAAGGGCGATAAAGGCAAAACGGACTTTATCAAGATACTCATTCCTGGTTTTTCTGGAAAGTCTAAGGGAGGAGAGAGTCCGACATTAGGCATAATTGGCAGATTAGGGGGTATCGGCGCTCGGCCTGAAAGGATAGGGCTTGTATCTGACGCCGACGGCGCGATAGCTGCTCTTGCGTGTGCTAGCAAGCTGGCTGAAATGAAGACCAAAAAGGATAATCTCGACGGTGATGTCATCATTACCACACATATTTGTCCCAATGCTCCGACCCAGCCGCATAGCCCGGTACCGTTTATGGGCTCGCCTGTGGATATGAAAACCATGAATTTTTATGAAGTTGCTCCTACTATGGATGCCATTTTGTCCATAGATACGACAAAAGGGAATCGTGTGGTCAATCATCGAGGTTTTGCTGTATCGCCGACCGTTAAAGAGGGGTGGATTCTTAAGGTAAGCGATGAAGTTTTGAATATTGTTGAATGGAGCTCCGGAAATGCCCCGTTCGTACTTCCAATCACCATGCAAGATATTACTCCCTACGGCAATGGTGTATTTCACATTAACAGCATCCTTCAGCCATGTACCGCAACAAAAGCTCCGGTTATCGGTGTCGCGATTACTACGGTCAGTCCCGTGCCCGGTTGCGGGACAGGAGCAAGCAGGGAAATAGACATAGAAGAGGCAGCTCGCTTCTGCATTGAGGTTGCTAAGGCGTTTACGGCAGGCGGTTGTTCTTTTTATTCGAGTCAAGAATATGAACAACTCGTTCGTTTATATGGCGCCATGAACCACCTGCAGACTGAAGGAATTTCCCGATGAAGAGAGATATAAGGCTCGGTCTAATTACGATCGGACAGTCCCCGCGTAACGATATCCTTCCGGAGTTTATAGAAACTTTAGGTTTTTCCCCTCAAATAATTCAAAGAGGACTTCTTGATGGCCTTACAAAAGAAAGAATTGCATCTTTATCTCCTGATACTGCCGGTGAGGCATTGCTGGTCAGCAGATTAAATGACGGCAGCGAAGTAAAATTGTCGGAATATAAGGTATTTGCTCTTATTCCGGAGGCTATTGAAGCCTTGGAAAAACAAGAAGCAACGATAATCGCCTTGTTTTGCACAGGGAAGTTTCCCCTTTTTCGATCCAAGATTCCAATAGTATATCCATCTGAAATCATGAGTTCTCTCATTCATGCAGTATTCTGTGCCTCAAAAGATGCTCCAATAAGAATGGGTATAGTGGGGCCAGCCTTGGAACAGAAACGCATGGTGATCGAAAAGTGGGGAAAAGGGAACAATTCGGTATGCTTTGAGGCTCTCTCCCCCTATACTGCAGACGATTCTGAAATGCTTAGATGCGCTCAGAAAATGGCGGGACACAATTGTGATGTGATCATTTTAGATTGCATGGGATTCACAGGGAAAGCTAAAGAAGTGTTCGCCGCTATCACCCATAGGCCAATTATTCTGCCGAGGTCCCTCCTGGCGAGAATTATTGCGGAAATTTCAAGTTAGGAACACGCAAAGCGAAACCATATTATTCAACGATTTGAATTTTCCTGGTTCGGCGCTGCCTGGAATGTATGGGTCGCGGCGTTGTACGCGTAAACGGAATTTTTGCTGGGCAGGCGGGCTTGTCAAAACATTTGTAGAAGCGGAAGGCGCCGTAAAGGCGCCTTCCGCTTTATTGTAAACTTACTATCGCGCAACGCGTTCGCGTTGGCTGATACTGTCGACTTCGGGCCTTTAGGCGGCGGCTTTCTTTTTGAAGACTTTTCCCAGCATCGATTTTACCCACTTTGATCTCGAGAGCACGACGAGCATGGTGACGATGAAGAGCGCCAGACAAATGGGACGGGTAAAGAAGGGAGCGATGTTGCCGTCGGAAAGGATCAGGGAACGGCGCAGATTCTTGTCCAACATGTCGCCCAGGATAATGCCGAGCACCAGGGGCGCCATGGGATAGTCCATTTCCCTCAGGATAAATCCGACAACGCCGAAGAACATCATGATGCCCACATCGAAAAGCCTGGACTGCAACGCGAAGGCTCCCACCACGCAGAGTATGAAGACGATAGGCATGAGCTTCTGCCTGGGCACCTGGAGAATCTTGACCATGGGGCGGACCATGGTGAGGCCTAGAAGGAACATGGCTATGGTGGCGTAGAAGACCATGGCGATCACTTCGTAGATGAAGGAGGGCGACTCTATGGTGATCAGCGGCCCGGGCCTGACGCCGTGGATGAGCATGGCGCCCAGCAGTACCGCGGCCGGGGCCGAGCCGGGGATGGCCAGGGTGAGTACGGGAATGATGGCGCCGGGTACGCAGGCGTTGTTCCCCGTTTCCGAGGCGATAAGGCCTTCTATGGAGCCCTTGCCGAATTTTTCCCGTTCCTCGGGCTTGGCGGAGCGCTTGGCCATATCGTAGGAAACCCAGGCGGCTATGTCCTCGCCGACACCCGGTACCGCGCCGATTATGGTGCCGATTATTCCCGAACGGATGATGGTCTTCCAATATTTCGCCACTTCCCGCAGCTTGGGCAGGATTCGTTCAATTTTGGTGTTGACCACCTCGACCTTCGAATGGCGCATGACCGATATGATCTCGGCGAAGCCGAAAGCGCCCACCATGGCGGGCAGCAGGGAAATGCCGCCGGAGAGGTTATGGCTGCCAAAGGAAAAGCGGATGTAGGCATGGATGCCTTCCATGCCGATCATGGCGACGAAGAGGCCGATAAAACCAGCTATCCAGCCCTTGAGGGGGTCCTTGGGGGCGGTCAGGTTGCCGCATATTATGATGCCGAAAATGGCGAACCAGACAAACTCGAAAGACTGGAAGGACAGAGCCACATTGCCGATCATGGGGGTGAAGATAGACATGGCGATCATCGCTATGACCGAGCCCAGGAAAGAGCCGGTGGTGGCTATACCGATCGCCCTTCCGGCCTGACCTGCCTTGGCGAGAGGAAAACCGTCCAGCGTGGTGGAAGCGGAAGCCGGGGTGCCCGGAATGTTGAGAAGAATAGCGCTTCGGCTCCCTCCGTAGATGGAGCCGATGTACATGCAGATGAGTATGAGTATGGCATCGTTGGCCTGCATGGTGTAGGTGAGGGTCGTGAGCAGGGCGACGCCCATGGTGGCGGTGAGGCCAGGGAGCATGCCGATTATGATGCCCAGTTCCGTCGCCCAAATTACGTTGAAAAGCGATCGAAAGTTTAAAAAGGAGAGGAGCGCCCCTCCGAAGAGTTCTAATCCTTGGAACATCGAGGTCTCCTCATGGTAGGTTGACGAGGAAAAGTTTCTGGAAGACGAGCATAACCGCCGCGGTGGTGATAACCGCTATGAGGGCAGCGATAAGCAGTTTCTTGACTTGAGTGGAAAGCGGTTTTTTGCGGTCGTACTCGAAGATGATAATGAAGACGAAAATAAAGGCGAAGGTCGGAATGCCGAACCAGAGCTTGCCGAGAAAGAACGCGTAGAGAAGACACAACACGATCGTTGTGAGGATTCGCTTCGTGGATTCCTGACCCAAGCTTCCCTTAGGTATTATTCCTTCCCGGAATTCGGCCAACGCTTTCTTCTTGAGGGAACGAAGCAGCATCGCAAAGCTGAGGATGGTGATCATCAGCCCGATAAAACCCGGGACAACGCCGGGCGCCGAATAGACGCTCTGATTCCTGTCGGCCATGGTGGGCATCTGGATGGATAGAACCAGAATGGCGATGCCCATGGCTATGAGAATCACCGAGGTGACGAAGTCCGCCTTGACCATCGATTTTTCTGTCATCGAATTCTCCGTGAAAATCGGTATAAAGGCAGGAGGCCACGCCGAGGTTCGGGTGGCCTCCATAAATTCTTTTAAATGCTAATCTTAAGGCTTGGGAATGCCGAGGGTGTCCGGCGAAACCTTGGCCTTGCCGGCTTCCCAGTACAGCCAGGCGACAGGCTGGTAGTAAGCGAATGCCTTGTCCTGGGCATCCTGTCCGAAGGAGGGCGCGAATACGGCGCCACGGGATACCGCGTATTCCTGGATCTTCTTGGATTTACCGATAACCTCAGGCCAGATCTTGTTCATGGTGTCTATGACTTCCTGGGGTACTCCCTTGGGGATAAAGATACCGAAATAGTTGGGGCCGGATTCGAATTCGGGAATCCACTTGGTGATGGGGGGAATGGTTCCGTATCCCTGGAGGGTGAGGGGTTTGTCCGAAAGGACGGCCAGCGGGCGGAGCTTCTTGCCGCGGATCATATCGGCCTGCTCGACCGCGAGCTGGGTGGTGACCTGGGCTTCGCCGGAGATGGTACCGATTACCGCGGGGTTGCCGCCGTCATAGGTGACGTGTTTGTAGTCGATGCCGGTGTAGCGCTTGATCAGCTCGGCGCCGATGTGGCCGGCGGAACTCATTCCGGCGGTGGCGATGGAGATCTTGCCGGGATTCTTTTTGAACGCGGCCAGAAGTTCGTCGAAGGTCTTGTAGGGGGTGGAGGCGTTGACGCTGACGACCATGACGTTAGCGATGGAGAGATAGACGTGCCAATCTTTCCTGATGTCGGTGTCGAGCATTCCCTGCACACCATAGGTGGCCAGGTCGGCGGCGGCGCCGGAAGCCCAGGTGTAGCCATCCCGGGGAGCATCGAGAACCGACTTGGTGCCCACGGAACCCGAGGCGCCGGGCTGGTTGACGATGACGAGCTTGGTGCCGAGGGCAGCCTCAAGTTCGCCCGCGGCAAGCCGGGTGATCTGATCGGTGGAGCCGCCGGCTCCCCAGGGTACGATCACGTTGATAGGCTTGGTGGGCTTCCAGGTCGCCTGGGCCGAGACACCAGCCACGAGTGCGAAAAGCACAAAGAGTGCGAACGCGCTTAATGCAATCCTTTTCATCAATACACTCCTTCCGTGGAGAGATAAGGGATTTTGAAAGTATGGAGCGTATCAACAGCGATGTCAAGAAATATATCCTCGATTTTATGGCCTGAAGGACTCGATGAAGTTTTTAAGCTCGGGACAAGCTGCTTGCGGCGGAGGTGATCGCCTTGACAAAGCGCCTTGCCCACGGGATTCTTTGATCATGTCAGCGAACGAAAATAACAATACCCCGGCTTCCGCGGGCACCCCCGCTGCTATGGATACCCCAGGCGCCGTGAAGACGCCGGAAGCGACTCCCGTGGTGCTGGTGACCGGATCGAGCAGGGGCCTGGGTAGGGGTATAGCCCTGGAGCTGGCCGCCAAGGGCTGCTCGGTGGCGATCCACTATTCATCCAATCAAGGGGCGGCGGAAAAAACGCTCATACACTGCCGGAACCTGGCGGTATCGGAGGCGCAGCGATTCGCCGCCTTCCACTGCGACATAGCCGATCCGGTTCAACGCGCCGCCCTGGTTGAGGAACTTTTCGACCATTTCGGGCGACTGGATGCCCTGGTGAACAATGCGGGTATGGGTCCCCGGGTGAGGGCCGATATTCTAACGGCGAGCGAAGAGTCCTTCGAAGAGCTGATAAGGACGAATCTCCAGGGCCCCTATTTTCTTACCCAGGCGGTGGCGCGGCGCTGGCTGGCCGATAAAAGCCCTACGCCGCTTCCCCAGGGCAGGACTATCGTATTCGTAACCTCGGTTTCCGCCGATACCGCGTCGATCGGTCGGGGGGAGTACTGTGTTTCCAAGGCCGGACTCTCCATGGCGGTAAAGCTCTGGGCGGCCAGGTTGGCGGGGGAGGGGATTGTGGTTTACGAGCTGAGGCCGGGCATCATGGAAACGGATATGACCTCGGGTGTAAAGGCTAAATACGACGCTCTCATCGCCCAGGGAATAGTACCCCAAGGGCGTTGGGGATACCCGGAGGATGTGGGCAGGGCGGTTCGATCCCTTCTGGCGGGAGATTTCGCCTTCTCCACCGGCTCGGTCATCGACATCGATGGCGGATTCCATATTTCGAGATTGTAGGAGGATGGTCGGATGATCGATCTGAGCAATGTTCCCGAAACTGTGTCGTTAGCCGCTCCCGCTAGGCGGACCTTCACCATGGCCGCTTCCAAGACAAAGAAGCTCGCCGAGCGATGGGAACCTGTGTCCGGAGCTCCTGTCTTCACCGTGGAGGGCAAGTACACCCAGCGCGGGTGGACGGAATGGACCCAGGGGTTTCAGTTCGGGAACGCTCTCTTGATATACGAAGCCCTGGGCGAATCCTGGTTTCTGGACTATGGAAGAAGAAAAACCACCGAACTGATGGCTCCCCATCTTTCTCATACCGGGGTTCATGACCATGGATTTAACAATATAAGCACTTATGGAAACCTCCTGCGCATGAGCGCCGAGGGAAAGATCGAAGCCGAATCCTGGGAGAAGGAGTTCTATCGGCTGGCCCTGAAGGTTTCGGGGGCGGTCCAGGCTTCGCGCTGGACCGCTTTGCCGGGGGAGTTGGGCTATATCCCCTCCTTCAACGGGGCTCATTCCCTCTTCGCCGATACGATACGTTCCCTGAGGGTGCTGGCGGTTTCCCACAAATTAGGCCATGTCCTGATGGGCGAGCAGGATCAGAAAATCAGTTTGCTGAAGCGTCTTCTGCAGCACGCCGAGACGACAGCCCGGTGGAATGTCTACTTGGGCAAGGGCCGGGACCGCTGGGACCTCCGAGGAAGGGTGGCCCACGAATCCATCTTCAATCTGGCGAGCGGGGCCTATCGCTGCCCATCCAGTCAGCAGGGCTATTCGCCCTTCAGCACCTGGACCAGGGGCCTGGCGTGGATAATTCTGGGCTTCGCCGAGCAGTTGGAGTTTTTGGCCAGCCTTCCCGAGGCCGAATTCGACGGTTTGGGCCTGCCTTATTTCCCTGACAAGGCTTCGGCTTTGGAACGCTTCGAGGAAGTCGCCCGGGCGACCTGCGATTTTTATATCGAAAATACCCCACCCGACGGAATTCCCTACTGGGACACCGGCGCGCCCAATCTGTACAAAATCGAACGTTATCTGGAACGGCCGGCGGATCCTTTTAATCCGCACGAGTCGGTGGACTCCTCGGCGGCGGCGATCGCGGCGCAGGGATTTTTGCGGCTGGGCAGGCACCTCGGGGCCGCCAAGGACGGCAATCCGGCTCGCCAGGCGGCGGCCTTAAGCTACGAGCGCGCCGGTCGCGCGATCGCCGCCGCCCTCATGAAAGCCCCCTACCTTTCCGACGATGCCTCCCACGAGGGCCTGCTTTTGCACGCGGTCTACCACCTGCCCAAGGGCTGGGACGCTTCCAGCGACGGCAGCGGGCTGCCCAGGGGAGAATCCTGCATGTGGGGCGATTATCATCTTCTGGAGCTTGCCCTTTACCTGTTGCGGCTTTCCGAGGGCCGGGCTCCTCAACGCTTCGATCTCATCTAGGGAGGGGGCATGAAAGAGTATTCCCGTTTCGCTATCCACAGCTACACCAACAAACCCTGGCCCCTGGCCACCATGGTGGAACGCTACGCCAAAGCCGGGGTTTCGGGCATTTCGGTCTGGAAGGAAACCATGGAGGGAATGAAGCCCAAGGATGCGGCCGCGCTCATCGGCGCGGCGGGGCTCAAGGTCGTGTCCATGGTGAGGGGGGGATTTTTCCCGGCGTCGAGCGCGGACGAGCGGAAGCGAAAAATCCAGGACAACATTGGGCTCATTCGGGCCAGCGCCGAGCTGGGCGCTCCGCTTATCGTGCTTGTCTGCGGCGCCGATCCCAAAGTGGGGCTTGTCCAAGCCAGGGAGCAGGTGAAGGCGGGCATCGAAGCCATTCTCCCCGAAGCCGAGCGCCAGGGCGTGAAGCTGGCGATCGAGCCGCTCCATCCCCTCTACGCCGATCTCCGTTCGGTGGTGAACACCATGGAACAGGCCAACGACCTCTGCCAGGCCATCGCCCACCCCGGCCTGGGCGTGGCTGTCGATGTCTATCATGTGTGGTGGGACCCTAAGCTGGAGGAAGAGATAGGGCGTTGCGGCAGCCTGGGAAAGCTGTTCGCATTCCATGTCTGCGACTGGAAGACTCCCCCGGAGGATTTTTTAAACGACCGGGGCCTCATGGGAGAGGGCTGCGTCGATATTCCCCTTATCCGGACCTGGGTCGAGAAGACAGGCTTCCGCGGTTTCGTGGAAGTGGAAATATTTTCCAAACGCTACTGGGCGATGGATCAGGACGTCTATCTGGGAATGATCAAAAAAGCCTGGGAGGAGAAAGTATGAACGATAGGACGATCGGCATAATAATGAACGGGGTGACCGGGCGCATGGGGACGAACCAGCATCTGGAGCGCTCCATTCTCGCCATACGCGATTCCGGCGGGGTCAGGCTCAGGGACGGCAGCAGGCTCGTACCCAAGCCCGTGCTTGTAGGCAGGGATGAACGCAAGCTGGCGACCTTAGCCAAAATCTATTCCGTGGCCGACTATACGACCGACCTGGACGCGGCCTTGGCGGATCAGTCGAACGAGATTTACTTCGATTCCCAAACGACCCTGCAGCGTTCCATCGGTATCGCCAGGGCGGTGGAGGCCGGAAAGGCTATCTACTGCGAAAAACCCACGGCGACGACCACCGCCGAGGCGCTGCGCCTCTACAAATTGGCCGAGGCCGCGGGGGTGAAGCACGGCGTCGTCCAGGACAAGCTCTGGCTGCCCGGACTGCTCAAGCTCAAATATCTCATCGATACGGGTTTCTTCGGCCGCATCCTCTCGGTGCGGGGCGAGTTCGGCTACTGGGTTTTCGACGGCTATTCCCAGCCCTGCCAGAGACCTTCCTGGAATTACCGTTCCGAGGAGGGCGGCGGCATCATGATCGATATGTTCTGTCACTGGCGCTATGTGATCGACAATCTCTTCGGCGACATCAAGGCGCTTTCCGCCATCGGCGCCACTCACGTCGACAAGCGACTGGACGAACAGGGCAGGGAATATGTCTGCACCGCCGAGGACGCCGCCTACGGTACCTTCGAGCTGGAAAACGGCATAATCTGCCACTTCAACTCCTCCTGGGCCGTACGGGTTCGCAGGGACGATCTCTTCGTCATGCAGGTGGACGGTACCGAAGGCTCGGCCGTGGCGGGCTTGCGGGAATGCTACGTTCAGGACGAGGCCATGACGCCCAAACCGATCTGGAATCCCGATATCGCCAGCCCCATCGATTACTACGACAACTGGGCCAAAATGCCCACCCGCGACATCGCCGACAACGCGTTCAAGGTGCAGTGGGAAAAGTTCCTCCTCCATGTCGCCCAGGACGACCCCTTCCGCTGGGGCCTGCTGGAAGGAGCCAAGGGAGTCCAATTGGCGGAGCTCGGCCTTGAAAGTTGGAAAAAGCGCCGCTGGGTGGAGGTGCCAAGGCTGTCTTAATTATTTGTAAAGTAAATAAGATAATACCGTTTGTTTGATTGAGGCGCGGGGACCGGTCCCCGCGCCCCGGTCCCCGCCAGATTGCCGACCACACGGATCATCATCGAACCGCAGAGAAGTTCCCTTGCTTATGGCCGCTGCCCTCTTGCGACAGAGAGCAGGAAGGATGCGAATGCCATGCCCAGGCCTATCGCTGCCCATGAAGCGGTATTGTTGGAAAAAAAGTTCCAGAACGCCGGACCGTAGGCCCGCCTTTGCAGCAGCGCGACGGTTTCGAAGGCGTAGGTCGAGAAGGTGGTGAAGGCGCCAATGAAGCCTACCGCGGCGAAAACCCTCCAGGAAGGGTTAAGGAGGGCGGCGTCCGCGAGAACGAGCACCAGGCCCATCAAAAAAGAGCCGATGACGTTGACAAAAAGGGTTCCCCAGGGCAGTTGGGCCGGCAGAAGACCATTGATCGCCCGGGAAAGCGCAAAACGCGCCAGGGCGCCCAAGCCTCCGCCCGCGAAAATAAGAAGTGTCGTCGCCATGGCGCCATACTACCCCGGACAGGGCCGCAGCGCATATACTGAAAACCTATGAAACCTTCCATACATGAAGATGAGGCCATCTACCAAATCTATCTTCGCAATTTCACCGACCAGGGAACCTTCGCCGCCGCGATCCCCCGCTTGTCCGGGATCGCCGGCCTGGGCTTCCGGTGGATACTCCTTACGCCCATTCACCCCATAGGCCGGACGGCTCGCAAGGGCGGCGCGGGCTCGCCCTACGCGGTTTCCGATTACCGGGCCGTCAATCCCGGGCTGGGCTCCATCGGGGATTTTCTCGATTTCTTGGCCGAAGCCCATGCCCTGGGCTTGAAAGTGTTGATGGACGTGGTGTTCAACCACTGCGCACCGGACTCGGTCTTGGCCGGGGAGCACCCCGAGTATTTCATGCTGGAAGGCCAGGAGCCGGCGGCCCGGCGGGGCGAGCTGGAAACCCCCGCGCCTGGGGCCCGGTTCGGCCGAAAGTGCCAGGATTGGTCCGATGTGGTGGACTTGGATTTCAGCTCCTCTCCCGCCCTGTGGATGGAGCTGGTCTCGGTGCTCCAGTTCTGGCGCGACAAAGGAATCGACGGCTTCCGCTGCGACGTGGCCTCCCTGGTGCCCGTCGAGTTTTGGAAATATGCCCGGCAGAAACTGAATCAGTATGATCCGGGGTTGCACAAAGAAAAGTACCCGCTTTTGTGGGTGGCCGAGTCGGTACGGCCTTCCTTTTTGCGGAACCTGAGGCGGAAGGGCTTCGGCGCCTGGTCCGAGCCCGAACTGCATTCGGTCTTCGATGTCAGCTACGATTACGACGGTTGGGAAAGGCTGGAGAAAGTCTGGGCCGGTTCGCTCCCCGCCTCGACCTATCTGGACTATCTCTATGTCCAGGAGACGCTCTATCCCGCCGGCGCGCTGAAGCTGCGCTTCATGGAAAACCACGATCTGGAACGGGCGGCCGCGCGCTTTGTCACCGCCGCCGGCTTGCGAGCCTGGACCCTGACCATGTTTTTCCTTCCAGGCATCGGTATGACCTACATGGGGCAGGAATCCGCCCTGGAGCGCAGGCCGTCGCTCTTCGATAAAGATCCGCTGGACTGGGCCGCTGGAAACGAAGAGTTCAGGCTGTGGTTTGAAGCTTTGATGAAGGGTTTGAAAGGAATCAAGGGCAGGGCCCCCTTTTTCAGCTATCGGGAGCTTGCCCGGGGCGTCTATAGCCTGGAGCGCAGGATTCTGCCGGATGATGCCCGCCCGAAGTACCTGGCCCTGGTGAATCTCGAGGGCTGGAACAGGCCGGTCGGCCTTCCCGAGCCGCTTGCCGGCAAGGAGCTTTTGAGCGGCGATTCGGTTGAACTGGGCAAAGAACCTTTGCTATTCGAAGAACCGGTGATCGTGGAACTTTAATCTTCCGCAAAGATGAAAATGGCGGCCGCCGGAATCCGGCGGAAATCCCCTGAATCCGTCCGGATCCGCCCGAATCCGCCGCCGGCCGCCCTTTTCTGGGAGGATCCGTCAGAAACCAGCGTCCTCGTTCATCAGAATAACCTTGACCCTGCCAGGCTGAACCTCCTTATTGAGTATGAGAACCTTGGAGGGATAGGTGGCGAAGCTTTCGGGAAGACCGTAGGCTGTTCTGGCCCGTACGCTTTCCTGGGGCACCACGTGCCGGACCAGGCGATCCCAGGCTTCATCCAGGCCGGGGACGATTTTCTTTGTACTGACGACAAAGACCACGGTTCCCGCGCCGTAGGTATAGGCGGAAAGCTGGCTTCCTGTGAGGGAGGCGACCAGGAGCTTGCCGCTCTGGGTTACCGCATGGACCGAGCCGATAGCCACGTCAGGGCCGGCGCCGAGCTTGCGCATCTTTCGTCCTTGGGTTTTTCCGTCCATGGCGCCGAGTTTCCCGCGCACCGATTCGTAGAGGCCCGACCTGTCGATCGCTTCGGCCAGGCCGATGGATTCCACGGTCACCGAGGTCATAACGAAGACCTCCGACTTCTCGGGAATCAGCCCCAACGCCGTTTCCTTCGCTTCCTTGGCGCCGGAAACGACGAAAACTTCAAACCCATTCTCCCTCAGCGAGTCTGCGGTCTTTTCCACTATTTCTTTTGCAGGCAGTGTATTCCATTCGCTCACGATGAACTCCTTGATAATTCGTAATATTAATATATAAAAAATTTAATATAATAGGAAATAGAAATATGGATATAAAGATGCGACCATATGATGAAGCAGTAGGTATGGTTTCATCCTTTCCAATATGAGGAAACGGGAAATCAAACTTGAAAGGCGTCATGCGCGCACATATACTGTATGACGAGGTGGAATTGAAAAACCGGAGACTGTCCATGCGGAACCGATTTGCCTTGATGCCTTCGCTCGCTGCGGCATTCTTCCTTCTCGCTACGATCATGGCGGGCGCGGAGACGAATACCGCCGCTTCGGACCTTCCCGCATTTCTCGATACCATGACCGCCGATTACTACAAACCTTCGATGACCGTCGCGATGGGAAACTTTACCTATGCCGATACCCAATTGCCGACACCTTTTTCCCGCTGGTTCGAGGACGAGCTGCGCAAGGCGCTTGCGAAAACGTCGAAAATGAAGTTCTTTGACAAGCGGGTAGCCGCCGCGATGGACCCATCCATACGTGCCAAGTACGAAGAGTTTTTCGGCGCCGAGCCGGTGGATTCCCTTGTCTATGGAAGATACAAAAGCGACGGCGGCTCGATTCTTGTAACGATTTCGATCACCGACCTGGCTACGGGGCAGCTCGTCGCCGAAAGGAATTTAGCCTATGCCGGGTCCTTGCTTCCCCAGGGTTTGAGGGTGGAGCCGACGCTGCAGACGATTCAGGCGGTCTCGAGCCTCGCATCTCTCGCCGACGGAGCCCAGGCGGATTCGAGCTTTACGCTGTCCATGGCGACCGATCGCGGCATTGGGGCTAGCTATCGCGACGGAGAAAGCCTTAGCCTTCTCATAACGTGCAGCAAGGACGCCTATCTCAAAATATATCATGTGGACGTTAACGGTGTCGCGCAACTAATCTGGCCCAATCGTTTCGGAGGCTCGGGAAAAATCGCCAAGGACCAGGCCATGCGGTTTCCCGACGAAAGCGACCGTTTCAAATACAAGCTCGGCGCTCCTTATGGAACCGAATATATCAAGGCGATCGCTTCTTTGGCTCCCTTCAAGACGAGGGAGCCGGATTTTTCCGATCTGGAGGGGCCCGCCACCCTCGCCATCGCCCGCGGCCTGACCGTGGAATCGGCCGAGGCGACGAATCGCGCTGAAGCGATGGCGGTGTATGAGATTCTGCCTTGAATGAACTATGGACTAGACTCGGGAACAATATCGCAACATATCCTAAAGCGTTTGATTATGTTTGGCGCCACCTTGAGTTCTTCCGAAAGGTTCGTGTGGCTCAAGGGCCAGGCCTGACGACGGACAGTCTTCCTATCCTGTCCACTCCTGCCCACCGTTCCAGTTGAGAGCGGGCTGGCCTGATTTTGATCTCCCGGAGAGGCGTTGGAAGCCATGGCCGGCTTTCGTTATCCCATCCCGGGGCCTGAGCCCCAATTGGAGGAATGCGTCCAATAAAAGGCGGAAAAGGGGCTTCCATACCTTCGCCGCATCTTCATCCTCCTGCCGGGCTTCGTCTTAATCGGGTATCTCGAAGACTCCCTCCAGCACATGCCGGGGAGCGTAGGGAAAGCGGGGAAGGTCGGCGAGGGCGGTGACGCCGGAGAGGACCAGGACGGTTTCCATATCGGATTCGATGCCGGCGATGATGTCGGTGTCCATGCGGTCGCCGACAATGGCGGTTTCCTCCCGGGTGACGCCGAGCTTACGGATGGCGTGGCGCATCATGAGAGGATTGGGCTTGCCCACGAAGTAGGCTTTGCGTCCCGTGGCGAGCTCGATCGGGGCCAGGAGGGAACCGCAGCCGGGGACCAGGCCTTTTTCGCCGGGGCCGGTGAGGTCGGGGTTGGTCCCGATAAGCTTGGCACCCGCAAGCACGAGGCCGATCGCTTTTTCTATGGTGTCGAAGGTGTAGGACCGCGCCTCGCCGACCACCACATAGTCGGGATTTACATTGTTCATGGTATAGCCCATTTCATAAAGGGCGTGAATAAGGCCCGGTTCGCCGATCACATAGGCCGAGCCGCCGGGCAGCTGGTTGGAGAGAAAGCTCGCCGTGGCCAGCGCACTGGTATAGAAGTGGCTGGCGTCGACGACGATACCCAGGCGGCCTAGTTTTTGAGAGAGTTCCGCCGGGCTTCGTTCGCTGGAATTGGTCAGGAAAAGAAAGCGTTTATTGTTTTTTTTAAGCCAGGCGACGAATTCGGCGGCACCCTGGAGCAGACGGTTGCCGTGGTAGATCACCCCGTCCATGTCGATGATGAAGGCGTTCTTTGCACGGATTATCGAGAGATCGGCTTTTTTTGACGTATCCACCAGCGACTCCTATGATACTGCGAAAGATGATAAATTATGATAGGCATAGCCACAGCCTCGGGTCAATTATCTGCATCGCTCGCTCCTCCCTGTCCGGGGCTGGCTGATATCGCGGTACTTTGTCTTTACTTATTCTCGCCGGGCCTCCGGCGAGCTTGCCACAGGAGGGAAAATGTGACACTTTAGAGAAGGGTTTTGGACAAAAAATACCTACTTGACAGAATAATTTCGTCACAATATATTGGAGGAAATTATGGACAACCATGCGGTCAACGATTCCGACTCTCTCATTCTGGAGACGTTGGTCACCGTCGCCAGGGGTATAGCGAATACCTTCGGTCCTTCCAGCGAGGTGGTCGTACACGATCTTTCAAAACCGAAGACTTCGGTAATAGCGGTTTTCAACAACACCGTCACCGGGAGGAAGGTAGGGGAGGGCATCCGCGATCTCATACTTACGGTCCTCAGATCGCCGGATTTCAAGGATGATATGCTGTTCAACTATCAGTCGGTGACCCCCGAAGGGAAAAGCATAAAATGCACGACGATAGTCATAAGGAACAATGAGAAAAATGTGGTCGGCGCTCTGTGCATTAATACCGATTTGTCAGCTTTTGTTTCCACGAAAAAATTCTTCGATGACTTCACTAAAACGCATAACCTGACACCCCCGGAAGACAAGGTCGTTGATATTAAGAATGCCGATGTGCTGGATATTCTGGATCATCTCATCCAGAGCACGATCAAGGAAACCGGTAAACTTGTGGAGCAGATGAGCAAGGAAGATAAGGTGCAGGTGATCAAATACCTGGACGAAAAGGGGACTTTCCTCGTGCGGGGCTCGGTGAACTGGGTCGCCAGCAAGCTTGGGATGTCGAGAAACACCGTGTACAGCTATCTGGAGCAACATCGCTTGTCAAAGAATATCAAGTAGGTCCTAGGTTCTGCAACAAAAGGAGGCTGGCGAAGGCCATTATGGAAAGGCGAGAAATCATCTGCGACAGCATAGCGAAATCGGCGAATCCGCTCTCCCAGGGAATCAAATTCGGGAATCTTCTGTTTCTTTCCGGACAGCTCGGCAGGAACCCCGATACGGGAAAGCTAGAGACAGGGGCTTACGAGCAGACTCGCAGGGTCCTGAGCAACCTAAGGGAACTCTTGAAAACCGAGGACCTGTCCATGGACGACGTACTCAAGACGACGATCTTCATCGTGGATATTTCCAAGGTCGCCGAGATGAACAGGGCGTATAACGAGTTTTTTTCCGCCCCCTTCCCTGCCAGATCCTGCGTCGAAGTCTCCACGCTCGGCGGGGGGGCGGAGGTCGAAATAGAGCTTATAGCCGGCAAGGCAATGTGACCCAGGGAGGTGGGACTGTGGCGAAGATAATGGCTGAGTATGTCGACAGACTGATTAACATCGAGATGCGCCAGATGGGCGGCTTGCCGAGAGGAGTAACGCACGCCCTCTACGAAGCGGCGAGGAAATTCCACAAGGAACCTTTAACCTATCTTGCCGCGAGCGGACTGATCGAGGCGGTCAAGCCGAAGGATCATGTGATCATCGCCACTGGAGCGGGTGTCGCGCCCTGGCTGCCGAAAGGGGAAACCGACGGGCCTTTGGGCGCGGCGGCCCTGGCGAGAACCATTGATCTGGGCTTGGGAGGCAAGCCCGTATTGGTCGGCGAAGCGCGATGCCTGCCGCCGATAGCGGCCACCGTGGAGGCGGCCGGTCTTCTCGTGGCCGATGATGAGTTATTCGGTCAGCGTGACCACGTCGCCCAAGTGAGAGAGTATCCCCTGGGCGAGGCCCGAGGGGAAGCGTTCGCGAGCGAACTTTTGGAGAAATACAATCCTAAGGCGATAATCACGGTGGAGAAACACGGTCCGAGCGCGAGCGGAAAATATCACAGCATCATGGGCGTTGGCAGAAGTCCGGAGAGCGTCGCGAACGTGAAGTTCCTCGTGGAAGCGGCGATGGCGAAGGGGATCCTGACGATAGGGATCGGCGACGGCGGCAATGAAATAGGATTCGGAAATATCCACGAGGACGTTAGGCGAATTCAAAAGTTCGGAAGCAAGTGCCAATGCCCCTGTGGGGCAGGAATCGCCACAGTGACGAAGGCTGATGTCCTGGTCGCGGCTGCGATTTCCAATTGGGGTGCGTATGGAATCGCCGCGATGCTCGCTTTCATGCTCAAAAACCCTAGATTGCTGCACGATAAAGACACCGAGTACAGAATGCTCGAAGCCTCGATCCGGGCAGGGGCGATGGACGGCCTCTATACGAACCTCTCCATGTATGTCGACGGCACTTCTTGCGAGACCCAGCTCTCGCTGATCACCATGTTGCACGAAATCGTGACCAACGGCCTCTCCGAACAACCGAGGCATTGGTGATGGAGTCTTACGCTTTTAGAAAAGGAGGTTTTCTATGAAAGCGATCAAAGTGACGGCTATGTTGGTGCTCCTCGGCCTTCTGGCCGCCCCGACACTCGCCGCAGCGCCCTGGAATTTCAGCATTGGGACGAGTACGCTCGGCGGCAGTTTCTACATAATGGGGACCCCGTTCGCGAAGGTGATCACGGAAAAAGTCCCCAACGTCGTCGCCACCGTCCAGGCGACTAATGGGCCGTCGGCCAACATCCAGCTCATGGAAAGAGGGGAGATGAAACTGGCGTACGTTTCTTCCGCGGCGGCGTACGAAGGTTGGAATGGGCTGAGTTGGGCGAAGGGGGTAAAGCACCAGCGAATGCGGACGATGTTCACGACCTATTCGAGTTATTTCGAAATGGTGACCCTCTCCAAAATACCCATAAAGACCATCAGGGATCTGGAGGGGAAAAGAGTGCACATGACTATGCCTAATGGCACCCCCGATATCGCGATCAGGTATTGTCTCGAAACGCTCAAGATCACGCCCAAGGAGAAGCTGTATATGCAGACCGAGCAGGCGCTCGATCAGCTGAAGGACGGCAAGCTCGATGTCGTGCTGTTCGCCATGGGTCTGCCTACGTCGATGATCCTGGATCTTCAGGCTACCCACGATATCAGAATGGTCGACATCAGCCTCGAGGATCAAAAAGCGGTCATCGAGAAGTATCCTTACTTCGCCAAAGCGGTGATCCCGGCCGGAACATATGAGAATATGCCCAAGGATATCAACACGTTCGCGTTCTGGAACTATGCCGTGTGCGACAAGGATCTGCCCGACGACCTCGTTTACCAGATGACGAAGGCGGTTTTCGAGAACAAGAAGGATTTCGAGGCCACTTCCGCGTATGGCAAGGAGCTGTTCGCCAAGAACATCGTGAACGCCGTCGTTCCCTTGCATCCGGGCGCCGCGAGGTACTACAAGGAAATGGGCATCGAGGTCCCCGCGCATTTGTTGCCCACCGAATAACAACAAGCCTTATCCGCATGTCGCGCCCTGTTCGGCAAAGGCGCGGCATGCCATAGGCGAGAGGAGTATCTATGGCGCATAGAATGTCCGATATTGTCGATGACGTGGAGACATCGGGGAAACGTAAGCTGAGCCCCGGAACCTCGAAGCTTGTCTTCGTGCTTGGCATTTGTTACGCAGCCTTTAACTTGACCCATCTTCTGATACATTCTTTTGGGCCATGGATACATCTGCCGATCAATCTCTGCTTCGCGTCCGTGCTGACGCTGTTATGCTACAACAGCCTTTTTGAGAAACGACGCAGACTCGCCGTGGCGATCGACGGACTGCTTATAGCGATGACGATATCCAGCACCTTGTATTATGCCCTGGAATATCAGGAGATGATTTTCAGGCAAGGCTCCTTCTCGACGCCGCTGGATATCCTTTTCGCAACCTTCATCATAATCGTCAGTTTCGAGATCACGAGGAGAGCAAGCGGCGCGGCGCTCACGATCGTCGCCGCGGTCTTTCTGCTCTACGCGATTTTCGGCAAGTATATCCCCGGCTATCTCGGGCACAGTGGTTTCTCCTATGAGCGGGTAATGGCATACCTCTACAGCGATGTGGGTATATTCGGCTCCGCGCTTTCCGCGGCCGCGTCGTATGTCTTTCTATTCATATTGTTCGGCTCCTTCCTGGAAAAGTTGGGCGGGGGGCAGGTATTCATCGACCTGGCGACCGGAGTCGCCGGCCATAGGCGGGGCGGACCGGCCAAGGTGGCGGTGATCGCCAGCGCCCTTTTCGGCACTATCTCGGGGAGTTCGGTGGCAAATGTGGCGGGAACGGGCACATTCACGATTCCGCTGATGAAAAAGCTGGGGTATAAGCCGCATTTCGCCGGCGCGGTGGAGGCGGCCGCTTCCACCGGGGGGCAGATCATGCCGCCGGTCATGGGTTCCACCGCCTTCATTCTCGCGGAAATAGTGGGCGTCACCTACTCCACGCTGGCGCTGAAGGCAGTCGTCCCCGCCGCGATGTACTTTTTGGCCGTTTTCATAATGGTGGACCTGGAGGCGGTCAGAACAAATCTGACCGGCGTCCCCAAGGATCAGCTTCCCAATGCCCGGAAAATCATGAAGGAAAAGTGGGCCTTCTTCCTTCCGATCATCGTCATCTTCTTCACCCTCCTGGTATTGAAAACGAGCACATCGCGGGCCGCCGTGCTCGGCATCGCCGCGACCTTCATCGGACCGGTGTTTTTCTCCAGAGGTACGAGGCTCGGCGCCAAAAAGGTTCTCGATTCCGTTCACGGCGGGTCGATGGGGGTGCTCAACATTATCGCGGCGTGCACGTCCGCCGGGGTGATCATAGGCGTTCTGGCCATGACGGGCCTCGGCCTGAAGATCGGCACCCTTCTGGTGAAACTCTCCCAAGGCAACACCTTTTTCATGCTGATAGCCGCTATGGTGCTGACCGTCATTCTGGGCATGGGGCTCCCCACCGCGGCGGCGTACATAATAGCCGCGTCGGTTGTCGGACCTGCCCTAACGCAGGCGGGAATACCGATGCTCACCGCCCATTTGTTCATCCTCTATTTCGCCGTCACCGCCATGGTGACGCCTCCCGTGGCTTTGGCTTCCTACACCGCGGCGGGCATAGCCGGCAGCAGCGCGTCGAAGGTCGGCTGGGCGGGGCTGAAGTTGAGCATAGCCGGCTTCATCGTGCCTTTCATGTTCGTATATGGCCCCGGAATGATATTGGATGGCGGGGCGTACAACATCGTGTATTCGATAACCTGTTCGGTGATTGGAATAATTCTGTTGGCGTTGGCGAGCGAAGGCTACGCATACTTCATCGGAAATCTTAATGTCGCGCAAAGAGTAATCGTTTTTGCGGCCGCCATTTGCATAATGCTGCCGGGCTTCATGACGGATGCGATGGGCATGGCCGCTGCCATCCTGGTCTTTTTCTGGAAGTACCTGGCCAACAGGATGAGCGGCAAACATAAATCGGCATAAATAAATAAAGGGGTGACAATATGCTGTTGAACAGAGCTCGGCTCACGGACCTGATGAAGAAAGCTGGTATCCCGGTGCTGATCAGCGCAAAACCGGAAAATGCCATTTATCTGACTTCGTATCATCCCATGGGTTCCAGGACGATCAAGGACAGGCTGACCTACGTGCTGTATTTCGCCGATGAGGCTAAGGCGCCTCTTGCCCTGTGCCCTTCGGTGGACCTCAGGCAAATGAGGGAGCTGTCATGGCTCCCCGAAGACCAGGTCATGCCCTTTGTGGAGTTCAAGACCGGCAAAGACCAGGGGCTGGTGACGGACAAGTTCGGTTTTCTGGCGGAGCAGATCCGCGGCGCGGGCTACGCGACCGATCAGGTGGGCGTCGAGACGAGCTTCCTGCCTGAGAACATCCTGAATAGTTTCAGGGCAGCACTGCCCGACGCGAAATTTGTCAACAGCGATCCGGTCATCAAGAGGGCCAGGGCTGTCAAGACGCCGGAAGAGATCGAGCGTTTGCGGAAGGCCTGCCGGGCCACCGAGGCGGGCTGCAAGAAGCTCATCGAGTGCGCATCCCGTCTTTGGTTCGAGGACGAGGCCGCCGCGGCCGCCAGGGCTGCGTCGATGATGCAGGGGGCGGAGACGATCGGTTTCTGCGCGGTGGGCTCCGCGCTCAGATCGGCGAATGTCCACAACAATCCTCGGCATGAGCCGATAACCGCGGGCTCCGTATTCAGATTCGACTACGGGGCGATCTATGACGGATACTGGGGAGACCTGGCGAGAACCTTTGTGATGGGAAAACCGAATCCGGCGCAACAAAAATATCACGACGCCGTTAAGGCCGCCCAGGAAGCAGGTTTGAGCGCGGTAAGGCCCGGCGTTACGGCCGACTACATTTATAAAGAAGCGCTCAAGGGCGGCCAGGTCTATGATCCGGAGTTGCGGAGAGAGCATGTCGGCCATGGGCTCGGCCTGGAAGTGCACGAAGAACCCCTGCTGCGTTTGGGTAACGAGCAGGTGATCGAGGCCGGCATGGTCATCTGCGTCGAAGTCGGGAAATATCTTGCCGATATTGGCGGCTTTCAGATAGAGGATACTGTTTTGGTTACCGATACTGGAATTGAGATTTTGGACTCCTTACCGAAGGGTGTTTCTTTGCCAATAGAATAGGCCGATTCTCTTTTTTCCCCTACGCTTGTCGAAAAGCGATGTGTTGACAGCTCGCAGGGCTCCTCATATATTTGTATCGTTGCGGCGCCAAAAGGCTTAATCGGGAAGCTGGTGAAATGCCGGCACGCCCCCAGGCACTGTAAGGAAGCGTTTAACTTAGTCCGAAAGCCACTGCGTGAGCGGGAAGGCCGCGGACCTCGAAGAGGATGCTTCCGAGTCAGGAGACCGACCGCGCGGCCACGTCGTAGACGCGGATATCGCTATTATTCACTGGGTGCTGAATAATGAAGGTTCTTACCTCCATAGGTTCCCGCACAGTTCCAGTGTCCTCGTTTCGGCAGTAAGCGCCAACACAGGTCCGCCAAAGGCCGGCGGCGCGCCGTCAGTCTTTTCGACCCCGGGCGCGTTGTACGGTTTTTGCGGCTTTTCCCCCGGAAAGAGGATAGGAAAGTCATGGATACGATTAAGAAGACAATCGAACGCATCGGCGCGCCCGATCAGGTGGTCAGGAAGGCCGCCGAGGAGCGCCAGAAGTGTCTCACTAAGCCTGAAGGCAGCCTCGGGGCTCTGGAGGGTCTGTCGGTCCGCATTGCGGGCATGCAGGGAAGCCTCACTCCCCGCGCCGAACCGGGGGCGGTCTTTGTCATGGCCGCTGATCATGGGGTCTGCGTCGAGGGGGTGAGCGCTTATCCCCCGGAGGTTACGGCCCAGATGGTGGGCAATTTCGCGGCTGGAGGAGCCGCGATCAACGCCATAGCGAAGGCTGTGGGTGCCCGGGTTGTGATCGCCGATTTGGGCGTAGCCACGGAACTTCCCCGGGACATGGCGGTTCACCGCCGAAAAATAGCGTATGGAACCAGGAATATGGCTCAGCTTCCGGCGATGACCAGGGTGGAGGCCCTGCGCTCCATCGCCTCGGGCATCGAGATATTCGAAGAGGAGCTGGCGGCCTCTCCCTTCGCGATAGCGGCCATAGGCGATATGGGAATCGGCAATACCACCGCGGCCGCCGCCTTGGCTTCGGTCTTTACCGGCAGGACTCCGGCGGAGTTGGTGGGGCGGGGCACGGGTTTGGACGACAGGGCTTTGGAACGCAAGATCAGCGTGGTGGAAAGGGCGCTCGCCCTTCACAGGCCCGCTGCCAGGGACCCGATAGCCGTTCTTGCCGCGGTCGGAGGTTTCGAGATAGGGGGAATGGCTGGCGCGATCCTTGCGGCCGCAGCGCATAGGATTCCGCTCGTCGTGGATGGCTATATTACGGGAGCCGCCGCTTTGCTGGCCGCCGCGCTCGCTCCGGTAAGCAAGGAATATATGATCGCGGGGCACCTTTCTGGCGACAGGGGTCATGGTTTTATGTTGTCCACGCTGGGGCTTGAGCCGCTTCTGAATTTGGGGATGAGGCTGGGAGAAGGAACTGGAGCTGCGCTCGCAATGGGAATCTGCAAGGCCGCCTGCGCCGTCCTTAGTTCGATGGCCACCTTCGAAACGGCGGGAATCGGAGGAAAACTATGAGGAAAACTTTATCGGTAGCGTTTGCGTTAGTATGTCTGCTTGGCGCGGTATCGGCCCAAACCACGCCCGGCGTCGTCGATTCCCTTGGGAAGCCCTTGAGTCTTTTCAAGCCCGCCTCGAGAGTGATATCCCTCGGCCCGGGATCCACGGAAGTGCTTTTCGCCATCGGGGCCAAGGTGGTGGGCGTGACGAGCTACTGTGTCTATCCGCCCGAGGCTTTGAAAGTGGAAAGAATCGGTGGCTTTTCCGCCGATTCCATGTCTCTGGAGAAGATTCTGTCCTTGAGGCCCGACCTGGTGGTGGATTCGGGGGCTATTCACACCGGTCTTACCAAGGCTCTGGCCAACTACGGGATTCCTCACTATTCCTACGATCCGGGTTCCTTCGAGGATATAGCCCGGGGAATCCGCAACCTGGGCACGCTGACGGGAAGATCCGAGCAAGCGGACGTCGTCGCGGCGACCATGCTGAATCGCATCGACGAGGTAAAACGGCGCGTGGGAACCCTTGGCGAGGAAAAGAGAAAAAGCGTGTTCTGGGAGGTCTACAACGAGCCGCTCATGACCTGCGGGTCCGCCACCTTCCAGCATGCGATAGTGGAGGCCGGCGGCGGCAGGGATATTTTCGCCGACCTGCCTGGGTCCTGGCCCATGGTGAGCAATGAGGAAGTCATCAAACGGGCTCCCGAGGTTATCATGGGCGCTGACGATCATGGGGACAACATTAGCCTCCAGGCGCTGAGGGCAAGGCCGGGCTGGAGCTTGATTCCAGCTGTGAAGAACGGGAAGGTAATCATTCTTCCGACGGGTATAGTCTCCAATCCAGGCCCGAGGGTGGCCGAGGGGGTAAGGGCGGTGGCCGAGGCGCTGTATCCGGAGCTTTTTAGATGAATGACTCGGCCCGAGGCGGGTTTCGCGGGCGAGGACTGGGAGCGCTGGGGTATTTGGCCTTGGGCTTGTCCGCCACGGCGGCGTTCCTGGGAAGTCTCTGCCTGGGCTCAGTGTCCTTGACTTTCCCGGAGGTGCTCAAGGCGCTGGGGGCCAAGTTTTTCGGCCTTCAAGGCGTCGATCCGATCAGCATAGCGATCGTCTGGCAGCTGAGGCTCGCCCGGAGTCTTCTGGCGGCGGTGGCGGGGGCTGCGCTGAGCGCCTCGGGCGCCGTTTTGCAGGGCCTGTTTCGGAATCCGCTGGCCGATCCATATTCCATGGGAGTATCGGCGGGAGCTTCGCTGGGCGCGGTTATCGCCATGGTGACGGGATTTTCCACGGGCCTGAGCTTTGTCGGGGCCGTGGAGATCAGCTCCTTTTTCGGAGCCCTCGCCGCTTCTTTTCTGGTGTACCTGACCGCCAGGGTCTCCAGGAGGATTTCGCCCACGGCGGCCTTGTTGCTGGCCGGCGCGGCGGTGGGTTCCTTCGTCTCGGCCGTGGTTGCTTTGATCGTGACGTTTAACGACAAGGATCTACATTCGGTTTTCTACTGGATGTTGGGGGGCTTCGGGGGCAAGGGCTGGAAGGACCTGGCCACCGCCGCGCCGGCCGCGGCGATATCCCTGGCGGGCGCGCTCTTTCTCTCCCGTCCCTTGGATGTCTTGGCCGCGGGAGAGGAGACTGCGGGCACCCTGGGCCTGGATGTGTCCCTGCTGCGGCGTTTGGCGGTGCTTGCCGCAAGTCTCGGCGCCGCCGCCGCCGTGGCCGCCGGGGGGGTCATAGGATTTGTCGGGCTCTTGGGACCACATTTCGCTAGGCTGATCGTCGGGCCCCTTCACCGGCGTCTCATTCCCCTTTCGGCGATCAGCGGAGCCGTTCTTCTCATGACAGCCGACGCCCTGGCCAGATCGGTCGCTGCGCCCCTGGAGCTGCCGGTGGGAATCGTCACCGCTTTTATCGGGGCGCCGGTCTTTCTGCATCTTTTGGGCAGAACCGGTCAGGGGACGACAGTATGAGCCCATACAGGCCATTCATCGAGTCGAAGCGAGGAGGAACCGAAGCTTCCGGAGCTTCGGCTTCCGCCTTCGCGCTGGAAGTCGAGGCGGTCAGCGTCGGCTATCCCGGCCGGGCTCCGGTCATCTCGGACCTCAACTTTGGCCTCCAGCGGGGGAAAGTACTGGCGGTCATCGGTCCCAACGGCTCCGGAAAGACAACATTGTTTCGGGCCTTGGCCGGGGAACTGCCCCTTGCCGCCGGAAGGGTCTTGGTGCGCAGCCCGCACGGAGGAACCGCAAGGACGACGGAAGCCCGTTCGAAGCCGTTTAAGGGAAGGACAAAGCCGGCGGATTTCGCGGGGGCTCCCGAGTTCGGCGCTTCCAGACCCGATTGTTTCGACATACATAAATTGCCGACCAGGCTTAAGGCGAGACTCGTCGCCAGGGTGTTGCAGAACGAGCAATCCGCCTGGGCGGTCCCTGTCGCCGATTATGTCCGGGCTGGGCTCTTCGCCGCCGAAGGCTGGTTTTCCCACGATCCGGCCAGGGCGGCAAAAAAGACAGCCTGGGCGCTGGAGGCCATGGGTATTGCCTTTCTTGCCGAACGCCCCGTGACCGAGCTTTCCGGCGGAGAGTTCCGCCGGGTGGTCATAGCCCGCGCCCTGATACAGGATACCGATATTCTTCTTTTGGACGAACCTACGGCCGATCTCGACCTGGAGCACCAGATGGAAACTTTGGAGCTCCTCCTCGACTTGGCCAAGGCCGGAAAAGCGGTCGCGTTTTCTGTGCACGACCTCAACCAGGCGGCCATGGTGGCCGATCGAGTGCTTCTTTTGGCGGGAGGCAAGGTCGCGGCGTACGGGAAACCTTCCGAGGTCCTCACGGCGGGAATAATCAATCGAACCTATGGAGCCAGGGTGTTCGTGGGAAGACATCCGGCGGCGGATATTCCCCAAATCGTGCCCGATCCCGAATGGATGGACAGGGTCAGGGCGAATCGACGGGGAACTGATTCCTAAATCTCTTTCTTGCCCCTTCCGAAAAACGCGCATTTCCATAAAAACGCATTGACAGCCCTTTGCGCTTAAACTATATTTCAGCAACTTTAGTATTTGTTAAGTCTCGGGGGCGTCGGAATGAAATACAGGGTGGGAGAAAAAATCCGCCTGGTTCGAGAACGCAAGACTCTTACCCTTCGACAGGTGGCGCAGCAGGCGGGGGTCAGCGAGAGCCTGATCTCCCAAATCGAGCGCAACAAGGTATCCCCTGCCATCGATACGCTGTTGTCCATCGCCGACGCCCTGGATATCGACCTGGAATACCTTTTTTCGGACTACCGCAGGGAGAGGACGGTTCGGGTGCTGAAAGCCAAGGATCGACAGGTTTTGACCAGACCAGGCGTGCGGTACGAGCGATTCGCCCAGATCGAACAGGGACAGGAATCGCGAAAAGGGATAGAGGCCTATCAAATCGATATAGAGCCCGGCGCTTCCACGGGGAACGACGAGTACGGCCATGAGGGTTCGGAGTTGGGTGTGGTGGTGGACGGCAGGGCTGAACTCCAGGTCGGGACTCGGCGCTTCGGCCTGGAAGAGGGGGATTCGGCGAGCTTTTCCTCGGATTTCCCCCATAGGCTGGTCAATATAGGCGATAAAACCCTGCGGGTATTTTGGGTGATAACCCCGCCGAAGCGGGATGCCCAGGCTAAGCCTTGAAAGAGGAGAGAGGAATGGGACAGACATTGGCGGAGAAGATTTTCGCGTCTCACCTGGTCGAGATGCCTTTTGAGAATACCTGGGTTCTGAAGCTGGACAGGGTCTTCTGCCATGAAATTACCACTCCCATCGCCATAGCAGATCTTGTGGAGCGGGGCGTGGACAGGGTTTTCGATCCCGGGCGCATCAAGGCGGTGATCGATCATGTAAGCCCGGCCAAGGATTCCAAGACCGCGGAACAAGGAAGGGCGCTCAGACTATGGGCGCGTCGTCAGGGTATCGAAGACTTTTTCGATATAGGACGAAACGGGGTCTGCCACGCCATTTTTCCCGAAAAGGGTTTCGTCAGGCCGGGATACACCCTGGTGATGGGAGACAGCCATACCTGTACCCATGGCGCCTTCGGAGCCTTCGCTGCCGGGGTGGGCACCACCGACCTGGAAATCGCCATACTGAAAGGCGTCTGCGCCTTCGGTAAGCCCGAAACCTTCAGGGTGGATCTGGAAGGAAGCCTGCCGGCGGGGGTTTTCCCGAAGGATGCGATCTTGGCGGTGATCGCCAAGATCGGTGTCGCCGGGGCTACCAATAAGGTTGTGGAATTTCGAGGCCCCGTGGTGGATGCCATGAGCATGGAGGGGCGGATGACCCTCTGTAATATGGCCGTGGAGGCGGGAGGGACCAGCGGGGTCTGCATGCCCGACGCGACCACGGTGGATTGGCTCTGGCCCTTTATCGGCCCCGCAGGGGAGGGGGAATTCGCTTCGAAAGAAGAGGCTCTCGCTGACTACTCCCGGTGGAAGAGCGATGACGATGCGTCCTATGCCGGGAGAATCAGCCTTGACTGTTCCGCTCTCGAACCCCTGGTTACCACCGGGTATTCGCCCGACAATGTCGTCCCCCTGCGGACCATGAGGGGAACCAGGATAGACCAGGTGTATATCGGATCCTGTACCAACGGGAGGATTGAAGACCTTCGGGAAGCGGCGGCGGTACTGCAAGGAAGGACCATACATCCCCAGGTGCGGGGAATCGTTTCGCCAGCCACCCAGGCGGTCTATGCGGCGGCGCTGGAGGAGGGCATACTCGAGACTTTCCTCAAGGCGGGATTCTGCGTCGCCAGTCCGGGTTGCGGGGCTTGTTTGGGCATGTCGAACGGCGTGCTCGCTTCGGGGGAAACCTGCGCTTCCACCACGAACCGCAACTTCAGCGGGCGAATGGGCAGGGGGGGGATGATTCACCTTATGAGCCCGGCCAGCGCCGCGGCCGCGGCGCTGGCCGGGACTCTGGCGACCGCCGCCGATGTCGCGAAGGGGCTTTCGGCGCCTGAGCCGGCAAAGCAGGAGGGAACGAAATGAAGGAACTCGGAGGACGCCTGCTTTTCCTGGACAGAAACGACATCAACACCGACGAGATTATACCCGCCCGATACCTGAACGAGGACTCGAAACTCGCCCTAAAGCCCTATTTGTTCGAAGATCTGGAACTTCCTGGCTTTGACAGGACAACATCGCTGCCGGGAAAACGGGTTGTGCTCTCCAGGGCCAACTTCGGTTGCGGCAGCTCCCGGGAGCACGCTCCCTGGGCGCTTGAAGCCAATGGGATTCGGGTTGTCGTCGCCGAGAGTTTCGCCAGAATTTTCAGGCGCAATATGTATAACTGCGGAATGCTGGCGGCGGAAGTGCCTGCCCGCGTCGTGGCGGAACTGTTCGACCGCTTTTCCGGTACGGATACCGAACTCAAGGTAAATCTGGACTCGATGCTGCTAAGATTCGAAGCGAAGGAGACCGGGGCGCTCGAAGCGCCCCTTTCCCTGGGCGGATTCGAACTAGCCATGTTGAGGTCCGGAGGATGGCTGGAGTTCGCCGCGACCCGGTATTGAAGCGACAATACCGGGCCAGACAGGACTTTCCAGTCTCGATTTTACCCGGGCGCGGGAGGAGTCCATGCGCCGGTTTGTTCAGTATTAAGGAGATTTTTATGGTCCGCAGGATACGGATATTCGATACTACCTTACGGGACGGGGAGCAGGCTCCCCGCTGCAGCATGAATATAGGAGAAAAGGTCGAGGTAGCCCGCCAGCTGGAACGCTTGGGAGTGGATGTCATGGAGGCGGGCTTCCCCGCCGCGAGTCCGGGCGACCTGGCTTCGGTGAAGGCGGTGGCCGAGGTGATAAAGCAGAGCAGCGTGGCGGCGCTCTGCAGGGCGACCAAGGGCGATATCGAGGCGGGCTGGCGGGCGCTGGAAGCGGCGGCGCGCCCTCGCATCCATACCTTTATCGCCACCTCGCCGGTGCACATGGAATACAAGCTCAAAATGAGTCCCCAGGAGGTGCTCGAGCGCGCCGCCGCCGCCGTGCAAATGGCTAAAAGCTACTGCGGCGAAGTGGAATTCTCCGCCGAGGACGCCTCCCGGAGCGACCCCGATTTTCTCTGCCAGGTCTTCGGCGAGGCAATAAAGGCCGGGGCGGGCATTCTCAACATCCCCGATACGGTGGGCTACGCCCTTCCCGAGGAATTCGGCCGCCTTGTGGCATATGTGAAAACCCGTACGGCGGGTATCGAAAACGCGATTCTCTCCGTGCATTGCCACAACGATCTCGGCCTCGGGGTTGCTAACAGCCTGGCCGCCGCCCTGGCCGGCGCGGATCAGATCGAATGCACGATCAACGGCATCGGCGAACGGGCGGGCAACGCTTCCCTGGAGGAAATCGTCATGGCCATCCGTACCAGGGGCGAAGCCTTGGGGCTGGACTGCGGCATTCAAAGCAGCCAAATCTACGCGGCCAGCAGGCTTGTCTCCAAGGTGACCGGCGTGAGGGTTCAGCCCAACAAAGCGGTGGTGGGCGAAAACGCCTTCGCTCACGAGGCGGGAATACATCAGCATGGCGTACTGGCCAATCGGGCTACTTACGAGATCATGACCCCCGAATCGGTGGGATTCCCCAGCAATCGCATGGTGTTGGGCAAGCATTCGGGCAGACACGCTTTCGAGGAGAGGCTCAAATCTTTAGGTTTCTCGGCCCAGGATCTGAATGTGGACGAGCTCTTCGCCAAGTTCAAGGCCTTGGCCGATAAGAAGAAGACGGTGAGCGACAGGGATATCGAAGCCTTGATCGTCGGGGCGGGCTCCACCGTGCCCCAGGCATATAGCCTGGACCGTTGGGTGGTCAACTCGGGTTCTTCCCTGAGTTCCACCAGCACCATCAGGCTGAAAACCGCCGGCGGTAGTTTCCAGGAGGAAGTGGCCGTGGGCGACGGGCCTGTGGACGCTGCCTTTAAGGCGATCAATCGCATAATCGGCAAGGATTTGGACCTGGAGGCTTATGAGCTGGGCGCCGTGACCGGCGGCGAAGACGCCCAGGGCGAGGCCACGGTAAAGGTGAGTTACGAGGGAGGCCAGTGGAACGGCAGAGGTCTTTCCACTGACGTTTTGGAAGCATCGATTCTGGCCTATATCGCTGCTATAAATACGATGGAATGGGAGCTTTCGGCCAGCGGGCAGGGACCTCGGAGTGTCCACAAAGCCGGCATCTAAGTCAAGGAGAGAGTATGGACGCTGTTATTGCCCTGCTGCCCGGCGACGGCATCGGGCCCGAGGTGACCGCCGAGGCTCGCAAGGCCCTCGATGCGGTGGCCGGGCGATTCGGACATGCCTTCGAGTTTAGGCCTTATCTCATTGGTGGAGCGGCCTTGGATGCCCAGGGTCTTCCCTTGCCCAGGGAGACCCTGAAGGGCTGCGGTGACTGCGATGCGGTGCTTTTCGGCGCCGTGGGCGGCCCGCGCTGGGACAAGGAGGCGCCGGACAAGCGCCCCGAGCGGGGCCTTTTGAGCCTGCGCAAAGCCTTGGGACTTTACGCGAACCTGCGACCCGCCACCCTGCTTAAGCCGCTGCGCGAAGCCTGCCCCCTCAAGGATGCGCTGCTCGAAGCGAGTTCTTTCGATGCTTCGCCGACTTTCGACATGCTGATCCTTCGCGAGCTGACCGGAGGCATTTATTTTGGATCCCGGGGGAGAAAGGACGACGGAAGGTCGGCCTATGACACGGAAAGCTATTCCTACAGGGAAATCGAGCGCCTGTTGAGGGTAGCCTTTGATGCCGCCGCGGGGCGTCGCGGAAAGTTATGTGTCGTGGACAAGGCCAATGTGCTCGAGAGTTCGAGGCTCTGGCGGGAAGTGGCCAAGGACCTCGAGCCGGGATACCCGGGCGTAAAACTCGATTTCATGTACGTGGACAATTGCGCCATGCAACTTTTGAGGGCGCCCGGACAGTTCGATGTGATCGCAACCTCCAATCTTTTCGGCGACATTCTTTCCGACGAAGCCTCGGCGCTCACCGGTTCGATTGGAATGCTCCCCTCGGCCAGCCTGGGGGAGGAATCGCTCAAAGGCTTGGGTAGGATGGGACTCTACGAACCCATCCACGGTTCCGCCCCCGATATCGCCGGACAGGACAAGGCAAATCCCCTGGGGGCCATTCTGTCGGCGGCGATGCTGCTGCGATATTCCCTTGGCCTTGCCGAAGAGGCTGCGGCTGTGGAGTCGGCGGTGCTCCGGGTGCTTGAGGAAGGCTATCGCAGCGTCGATCTCGCGACCTTTGCGACCCCTCATCCGCGCCGGGCCGGAACAAGG